>Ga0272443_10000043_pt1 | contig 257332 bp, 242 predicted proteins | sample SSMAcet12_FD_193581 | JGI IMG/M metagenome (GOLD analysis project Ga0272443, IMG submission 193581) | Marine sediment archaeal communities from Little Sippewissett salt marsh, Falmouth, MA, United States - SSM-Acet-12 | ecosystem: Environmental > Aquatic > Marine > Wetlands > Sediment ... | reverse complement strand
CTCGCCACGGCATCGCTCGCCCCTTTGCTTGACGAATCGAGCCGATTTTGAGGTGTCAACCATGTCTCCGAACACCTGTCAGCCATGTCCCCGGGCTGAACACTTCGCTCGCAATGACGTGGAGACATCAGTTCTCATCCTCGCGCGCCGTCGCGCCGAGCCATGCCGGTCGTTTCGCCCTCGACAACGCGAGGGCGCAGGGAAGGCCGGATGCCTGGCCGGCACCCATGGCCCGCGTGCAACAAAAAAAGCACGCGGCGGTCACCACAGGTACGGCCTGGAAACACCCGGCCTTCCCCGCGCGGTGGTTTTAACGCTTATACGCGATCTCCCCGGGGATCGGCTGTCTTGCCCCCGTCACCTCGCGCGATGCCTTGGGCACCGTCACGAGACTTGGCGCCAGCATCGGGGCGCCAGGACCACGCGATTTCGCCGTCCATGACAGGCCGCTCGTCCGCGCAGAGACTTTCGCCCACGCACAGCCTGCCACGTCCACCGCATTCCCAATCCCACGCAACTGGACGATCCGGAAGCGCCCCTCGGCTGGACAGGAACAAAGGCAGAATATGCTGATTTGCCGAATTTTGCAAGACGAGTGCTTCGGTGGCTGTCGCCCGACCTGTCCATTTCTTTACCGTCTGTCGGATGACGCGATGCAGGGCGCGATGAGCGGTTTTGCCCGTTGCGAGTCTGGGCGAGCGCGCATGTCTTCACACGGCTTGCCCAGGTTCGTTGGCTCTCTCCCGAGCTTAGGTCGCTTTGACGATATGGGAGATCAAGCCGGCCAATCGAGCACGAGTAATCCAGGGACACGCTCGAACTCACGCCGGTTCAACGTCACCAGTGCCGCGTCACGCCGGCGAGCCTGTGCCGCGATCAGATAGTCGAACGCGCCAATCGGCGTCCCTTTTCTCTCGAGATCCGCCCGAATCTCGGCAGCATGCTCGGCATCGCTCCCATCGAAGGGCAGCAGCTCGATGCCGAGACTCAGAAAGCGGTCGAGCAGGCGTTCATTTTCCGAGCGGCGGGTGCTCCTCGCGATGCCATAGCGCAGTTCGAAAAGTGCGACGACGGAAAGCCCGATCGGAGTGCCCGAGCGGATCTGTTCGCCGAGCCGATGCCGCAGAGCCGTGCTGCGCCCGCTCACCACGGCAATGACGATGTTGGTGTCGAGACAGATCATTCGTCGAACAGAGCGCGGGGATCCGGCTGCAGCGGCGGGTCGTCCGGAAGCCCTTCGGGCAGAAAGTCCCGTGCGCCGAGGGCGTCGAGCTCATCCCAGAACTTGTCGAGATCGAGCGGCGGCTTGGATATCGGCTCCAGGATCACCTTGTCGCCGACCTTGCTGACGCGGACCTCGGTGCCTTCGAAACGGAACTCTTTTGGCAGGCGTACGGCTTGGCTGCGGCCGTGCATGAACAGCTTGGCGGTCGCGGTCATCGCGCGCTCCTGCTGATGGTAGATACCGATGATATCTATCTAGTGCCGGCTCGTCGGTCAACCTAGTCCTTGAGCGCTCTGGCGGGCAGCAACGCGCCGCGCGAGGGTGCTTGAGCCGTCTGCGAAGACGAGCTCATGAGGGCTTCTCAGCAATACCCCGTCACGCCGCAGGCATAGGGCAGGCGGAACATGTAGTTCGTGTAGCCTTCGCCGCCGTAATAGGGGCCCTGATAGTCGTAGGAGAAGGCGCGGCCGTAATAGCCGGGCAGTTCCTGGCGGCCGAGCAGGAGCGGGGTCGAGGGCAGCATCGGCGAGATCAGCGAGTCCTCGTCTTTGACAATGACCGCCGGAGGTGGCGCCTTGACGGCGCGGCGGGCCTTGTAGTGCAGGACCTTGTCATGGACACCCGGCAGGTCGGCGGCGAGCACAACACCATTCGCCGCGATGGCTGCCAGCAGTATCATGATCACCAATAGTCGCATCCTGCTCTCCTGCCTTCTGGTAGAAAGGTCCGTCCAACGCATTCAACCGGCCAGAGGCCGCCGCGTTCGCCTCGGGACGCCCCCGAGCGATTCCATGCCCGGCAGGATGGGGCCGGTATGGTTAACGAAAACCTTCCAGGGCCTGGTGCGCTGCTGCAATCGCCCGTAGAAGGACGGGCTTTTTCAGCTTTCGTTAAGTTCTGCTGGTGCAAGCTTACTTCTGCCGGCGATTTTTGAAGGCCGGCCGAAGGCAGCCCGGCCGCTGCGTTCGGGAACGAAAATCTCTGCTGCATTTCATCAGAGTCTCAGACCCAAAGGTTTCGAGCATGTCTGTGATCATGTTTTCGGCGTCAGGGCGCCAGATTTTCCAATCACGGACCATCTCATTCAACGCCGACCGCGCGGGCCTCGATGAGGACGCCGCCTGCCTGCAGGCGCGGTCCGTGGGCCGGCTGATCACTGCGTCCGAAATGCCACTGGCGGACGCGATGCAGGCGCGCGTGCTGCACCTGATGACATGACCATCTGCAGTTGACGAGGGCGCGGTTCGAGAAGCCGGCAACGGCCCGACCGTGGGACGAAGGAGAGCGCGGAAGGCCATGGGCCCGCCCGCGCTCTCTTTGGTTTTGGAGGCGATCAGATCGCAGTCTTGTGCCCGTCTCTCTCCACCTCGTCATGGGCCGGGCTTGTCCCGGCCATCCACGCCGTCCGGCATGCTGAGAACGACGTGGATGCCCGGGCCCTTCGCCGTGCCGAAGCGGCTTCGGCCGCGCAGGCGGGACAAGCCCGGGCATGACGGATTCACTCACGGACAGGATCGTCCGCCGGGACAGAGCGCTTACGCGCTCAGCGCCTGTTCGAGGTCGGCGATCAGGTCTTCCTTGTCCTCGATGCCGACGGAGATGCGGACGATGTCGGGGCCGGCGCCGGCCTTGATCTTGGCGGCGTCGTCGAGCTGGCTGTGCGTGGTCGAGGCCGGGTGGATCACCAGGGAGCGGGTGTCGCCGACATTGGCGAGATGCGAGAACAGCTTCAGGTTCGACACCAGCTTGACGCCGGCGTCATAGCCGCCCTTGAGCGAGAAGGTGAACACGGCGCCGGCGCCCTTCGGCGAATATTTGCGGGCGAGCGCGTGATACTTGTCCTCGGGCAGGCCGGCATAGCTGACCGACGCCACAGCGGGATGCTTGCTGAGATATTCCGCGACGGCCTTGGCGTTGTCGCTGTGCTTCTGCACCCGCAGCGGCAGGGTCTCGATGCCGGTCAGGATCAGGAACGCGTTGAACGGCGACAGCGCGGGGCCGAGGTCGCGCAGGCCGAGCACGCGGCAGGCGATGGCGAAGGCGAAATTGCCGAAGGTCTCGTGGATGCGAATGCCGTGATATTCGGGACGCGGCTGCGTCAGCATCGGATATTTGTCGCCGCTGCCGGCCCAGTCGAACGTGCCGGCATCGACGATGATGCCGCCAATCGAGTTGCCGTGACCGCCCAGGAACTTGGTCAGCGAGTGTAGCACGATGTCGGCGCCGTGATCGATCGGGCGGATCAGATAGGGCGAGGCCAGCGTGTTGTCGACGATCAGCGGCACGCCCGCCTTGCGCGCGACCTGCGCGACGGCTTCGATGTCGGTGATGGTGCCGCCGGGATTGGCGATCGACTCGATGAAGATCGCCTTGGTGCGCGGGCTCACCGCGGCCTCGAAGCTCGAAATGTCATCGGTGTCGGCCCACACCACGTTCCAGCCGAAGCTCTTGAACGAATGCGTGAACTGGTTGATCGAGCCGCCATAGAGTTTTCGCGCGGCGATGAACTCGTCGCCGGGCGACAGCAGCTGCTGCAGCGCCACGACCTGCGCAGCATGGCCCGAGGCCACTGCGAGCGCGGCGGTCCCGCCCTCGAGGGCAGCGACGCGCTCTTCCAGCACGGCGTTGGTCGGGTTGCCGATGCGGGTGTAGATGTTGCCGAACGCCTGCAGGCCGAACAGCGAGGCGGCGTGGTCGGCATCGTTGAAGACAAAGGACGTGGTCTGGTAGATCGGCGTCGCCCGCGCGCCGGTGGTCGGGTCGGGCTGGGCGCCGGCGTGAATGGCGAGGGTGGCAAATCCGGGGGCACGTTCGGTCATGGTGTTTCCTCGTGGGCTTGATCCCGCGCGCAGCGGCGCCGGCTGATGCGGGGATCGATGATGGGAGACGGTGTCGATAGCGCGCCGTTGTGCGCCTCCGCGTCATCCCGGCGGAGGACATTTGCCACCGCCCAGGGTGGCGTCAAGGCGGCTGGCGACAATCGCTCGGATTTGAAATGCGTTGCTGTGTCGCGCATCCCCCGCGACACAATCCTTTCGCAGATGCGTCAGGTGGGATCGCTTCTGTCCTTTGCGGCGCGGTCGGCCGCCGATGTCGCGCCGCCGCCGACGCTGGTGCGGTTCAGCGACAGCCGCATGCCCTGCGTCGGGATCGGCGCGCGCTTGGCGCTGATGGTGCGGGAGTTGACGCCCATCCAGGAGATCTCCGACGACAGCCGGCCATATTCGATCTTGGGGCAGCGGTTCATCACCACTTTCAGCCCGGCGGCTTCGGCCTTCTCGGCCGCCGCGTCGTCACGCGCGCCGAGCTGCATCCAGATCACCTTCGGCAAAGGCTGCAGCTTCAGCGCCTCGTCGACCACGGGCATGATGTGCTGAGAGCTTCTGAAAATGTCGACCATGTCGAGCGGCCGGCCGATGTCGGCGAGCGAGGCGACGAACGGCCGGCCCATCAGGCTCTTGCCGACATGACCGGGGTTGACCGGGATCATGTCATAACCGCGCTGCACCAGATATTTGAAGGCGAAGAAGCTGGGCCGGATCTCGGACGGCGAGGCGCCGACCATCGCGATCACCTTCACGCCGTTGAGAATGCCGCGGATGTAGTCGTCGGGATAGGTGTCGTGATTCATGGGCGGTACGATCTGTTAGTTGCCGTCATTCCGGGGCGCCGAAGCGCGAACCGGGAATCTCAGGCTGAGTTCAACAATCTCGAGATTCCGAGTTCGATGCTTCGCATCGCCCCGAAATGACGAAGTGACTGAGACCGTCATTGCGAGGAGCGAAGCGACGAAGCAATCCAGGGGTTCGGGTGGGACTCTGGACTGCTTCGCTGCGCTCGCAAGACGAAGGAAAGAGAGCGGGGTAAACTATTCATCCCGCCACGTGGGCGTCCGCTTCTCGATGAAGGCGCCGATGCCTTCCTCCGCGTCGCGGGCGAGCATGTTCTCGGTCATCACCTTTGCCGCATATTGATAGGCGTCGGCAAGGCTCATCTCGGCCTGGCGGTAGAACGCCTCCTTGCCGAGCTTGACCGTATAGGCTGATTTGCGCGCGACTTGTTGTGCCAGCGCAATCGCGGCGTCGCGTTCGGTGCCTGCCGTGACCACGCGGTTGACGAGGCCGATCTCGCGGGCGCGCTCCGCCGGAACCGGCTCGCCGGTCAGCAGCATCTCCATCGCCTGCTTGCGACTGACATTGCGCGACAGCGCCACCATCGGGGTCGAGCAAAACAGGCCGATATCGACGCCGGGCGTGGCGAAGGAGGCGTGCTCGGAGGCGACGGCGAGATCGCAGCTCGCGACCAGCTGGCAGCCGGCCGCGGTGGCGATGCCCTGGACCGAGGCGACGACCGGTTTGGGCAGATGCACGATCGCCTGCATCATCGCGCTGCAGGCGCTCATGAGCCTCGCGAAGAAGGCGCGGCCGAGATCGGCGTCGCTGCGGCGCGCGGTGAGTTCCTTCAGATCATGGCCGGCACAGAAGGCAGGCCCATGGGCCGCAATCACCACCGCGCGCACGGCCTTGTCGGATGCGATCCCGGCCAGCGCCTGATGCAGCTCCGCGATCAGCGCTTCCGACAGGCTGTTGCGCTGCGCCGGCCGGTTGAGCGTCAGCACGGCGACAGGGCCGGCCATCTCGCGCAACAGGATCGGCGCGTCGGCAGGGGTGGCGAGGGCAGGGGCGGACATTGCGATTTCCGTTTGGCGATTTCCGTTTGGGCGCTTGGCGGCGGCTAATGTAACAGAAGGCAACGCGACAGAGCAGGGGGAGACATGACGGCAAAGATGACGATCGCGGAACTCGAAGCGTTCCTGCATGCGGAATTTCCCCAGGCCTTTCGCACCGGCGGCGACATCGCCATCGAGAGCGCCGACGGCAGGAGCTGCCGTCTGCGCCAGCGTTTCAACGAGCGCATGCTGCGCCCGGGCGGCACGGTGTCCGGGCCGACCCTGATGGCGCTGGCGGATTTCGCCATGTACGTGGTGCTGCTGTCGGCGATCGGCCCGGTCGGGCTCGCGGTGACGACGAATCTCAACATCAACTTCCTGCGCAAGGGCGCGGCCGGCGCCGACGTGCTCGCCGAGGCGCGGCTGCTCAAGCTCGGCAAGCGGCTTGCGGTCGGCGAAGTCGCGCTATTGTCAGGAGAATCGCCCGATCCGATCGCCCATGTCACGGCGACCTATTCCATTCCGAACGCATAGGGTTTTCGAGGGTATTATTACACCATATTTGCAAGCTGTTGTTTTTACTGGTGTAATTTTGCGCCGATGGCGTTGACGAATGCAGGCCGCTTCTCTAGAAGCTGCGACCAGTTCGGCGCGTCATCCGCGCCGCATTCTCCCTGTCACGGATATCTCTCATGAAAACCTTTTCGGCAAAGCCGGCCGAGGTCCAGAAGAAGTGGGTCGTGATCGACGCCAAGGGTCTGGTCGTCGGCCGTCTCGCCACGCTGGTCGCCATGCGCCTGCGCGGCAAGCACCTCCCGATCTACACCCCGCATGTCGATTGCGGCGACAACGTCATCATCGTCAACGCCAAGCATGCCGTGTTCACCGGCCGCAAGCGCGAGCAGAAGACGTACTACAAGCACACCGGCTTCGTCGGTCACGTCAAGGAGCGCACCGCGCGCCAGATCCTCGAGGGCCGCTTCCCGGAGCGCGTGCTCGAGAAGGCCGTCGAGCGCATGATCCCGCGTGGCCCGCTCGGCCGCGTGCAGATGGGCAATCTGCGTGTCTATGGCGGACCTGATCATCCGCACGAGGCGCAGAACCCCGAGAAGATCGACATCGCGAAGTTGAACCGCAAGAACACGAGGGCCGCATAAGATGGCCGAAAGCATCCAGTCTCTCGATCAGCTGTCGCAGCTCAAGGGCGCGGTCACCGCTCCGGACGCTCCGAAGTATGAGAAGAAGGTCGACAAGTTTGGCCGCGCCTATGCCACCGGCAAGCGCAAGGACGCGGTCGCCCGCGTCTGGATCAAGCCGGGCTCCGGCAAGGTCACCGTCAACACCCGCGACATCGAGGTCTACTTCGCTCGCCCCGTGCTGCGGATGATGATCCAGCAGCCGCTGGTCGCCGCGGCGCGCAACGGCCAGTACGACGTGATCTGCACGGTCGCCGGTGGCGGTCTGTCCGGCCAGGCCGGCGCGGTCCGTCACGGCCTGTCCAAGGCGCTGACCAATTTCGAGCCGGAGCTGCGCGGCGTCCTCAAGAAGGGCGGCTTCCTGACCCGCGACTCGCGCGTCGTCGAGCGTAAGAAGTACGGCAAGGCCAAGGCCCGCCGCTCCTTCCAGTTCTCGAAGCGCTGATCTCCAGGACCCGGCTGCGGCCGGATCCTCTGGTCTCCAATACGAACGGGCGCCCTCGCGGGCGCCCGTTTTGTTTGTCGGTGTGTTGTCGATCAGGCGCTGGCGCGGCGCGCCGTCAGCCACTGGTTCGGCGCCAGCGGCTTCGACACCACGCGGACCTCGCCGATGCTGCCGAGGAAGCCGTCCGACGGCGCGCGGTCCCACCAGCCGCAGCCGAGGGCCCAGGGCTGCGACGCCGCAACGCTGGCGATGCCGTTGCCGCCGATCACGCTGCGCACCACCGGCGCGCCCTCGATATACAGCACCGTCGAATTGTCCTTGGGGTCGTTGACGATGGCGAGGTGATACCAGGTGTTGAGCATGATCTCGCCGGACCAGTCGGTCTGCGGCTGCTTGGTCGAGCTCGACGGCACGATCTCCCACTGCACCTCGCGCAGGTTGGAGATCGCGAACAGGATCGGCGGCGATTCCGGATCACCGCCGGCATAGCCCGGCAGCCAGCCGCGATTGCCGAAGCGGGTGAGGATGTTGCACCAGGCGTGGTCGGCCGCCTTCCAGTTCGGATCGATCTTGATGAAGGTCTCGATCGTATAGCCGTTGGCGAAGGTCGCGGCATTGATCGGGGCGTTCGCCGCGGTCGTGAACCAGCTGAAGCGGCCGGGGCCCTGGTGGGTGGTGTTGAGGAACTGCACGCTGCCCGGCGCCGACGACAGCCGGTGCTTGTCGGCGGTGAACGCCACGTCGGCGACCTGGGCGGCGCCAGCGAGCGCGGCGCGCTGCATTGGATTGGCGGCGGTGAGATCCGCAAGCGCTGTGCCTGCGGCCACAGCCTTGCCGATGGCCGACGACGTGATCCGCCAATGCGCGACGGTCTCGGCGATCAGCGGATAGTCCTGCTCGCTGGTCGGCGGCACCACCACCGGCTCGGGCTGTTCGGTGTAGTTGGCATAGAGATCCTGCTTGACCCGCGGCAGGATCGGCGTGCCGGCGAAGGCCGGCAGATGGCAGAAATGGGTGAAGCGCGAGAAGCGGCGCTGGAAGTCGATGTCGATCGAGAATTCGTGGTTCGGCTCGGTCAGCCAGGCGCGGTCGAACTGCTTGAGGCTGTCCTTCGGCTTCTCGACCACCCAAGGCGAGAACGAGGCGACGTCGATCTTGTTGCGGGTGAAGTCGAACTCGTACAGCCGCATCAGGCCGTTGCCGCCCTGATAGGCCATCTGGTAGTCGACGACCATCTCGTGCACCGGATTATGGAAGTCGTTGATCTTCGTCAGCAGCGCGCCGCCATGATAGTGGCCGTTGAGCGTCATGAAGATCTGGTCATTGTGACGGATCAGCTTGTCCCAGAGATACTGGCCATAGGCGACTTCGAGCGGGCTCACACCATCATTGGCGATGTTCAGCAGCTGGTGGTTGGCGAGGATGACCGGCAGCATCGGATAGCGCGCGATCATGCTGTGCGCCCAGGCGATCGCATCGTCGGAGGCGCGCCATGACAGCGACAGCACCATGAAGCTGACGCCGCAGGCGTGGAACACATGTGCCTCGTGCCAGCCGCTCGGATGCCGCTCCAGGAAGGTGCGCTGCTTGGCGGCGCGGCTGGTTGGAAACCAAGTCAGATACGGCTCGGACGAACCGCGCTGTGCGTCGGTGCCCGAGCTCTGGCTGGCCGCGCTCTCGAACTCCAGCGCCGACAACACGTCATGATTGCCGGCGAGCACCGAATAGGGCCGGCCGGCATTCTCCAGCACCTTCATCGCCGCATCGGCGACCGCCCATTGCTGCGGATGCTTGGACTGATCGACGACGTCGCCGAGATGGATGGTGAACGGAATATGATATTTGGCGGCGTTGTCGACGATGAACTGCGTCTGCGCCGGGTAGGGCGTGCTGCCATATTGGCGCTGATAGGCCTGGCCTTCTTCCGAGGTCGCGTAGCGGGAATAGAATTGCGTGTCGGGCAGGACGGCGAGCGCGAAGCTGGTCGTGACATGATGATGGTGATGATGCATGCGCCAATGCCAGTGCGCATGCGCCTCGCGCGGCAGCATGCTGGCGCCGAGGCCGAGCGCCGAGGCGCCCATGGCGTTGCGCAACAGCGTGCGGCGGTCCACGCGGGTCGGCTCCGCGCCGGTCGACGGCTGCGACGAATGACCCCCTGTGGCCTGCTTGTCGTTTGATGTATCGTCTTCGAAAGACATGGTCGTCCCCAATTCAGCCGCGCACGGTGCCGCGGCCGGGACGTGTTAGGGAGACATGATCTCAAATTTGAGAAGGTTTCTTATCGTTTCGATGAGTTGTCGCGGCAATCACCCGAAATCAGCGAACCTCTCGGCGGTTTCAGCAACTAACGATCGATGCGCCTGCGCAGCCTGCAATTGAAGCGAGCGGCCCCTCCGGCCTCCGGTTTGCTTTTGAATTCTTTTTGCCGATTTTTTGCGCAGCAATTGCTGGCGAGTTGCGGCGCGCTTTTCCAGAAAACTTGGCATCCCACGCAAACGTCTTCCGAACAGACCGCACGCTAGGTTGATCGCGATAAGGCCGCGCTAACCCTGAGTTCCCGCGCTGCCGCAGCAACCGAGGTGACGCATGGCGCTCGACAGCATGACGCTCGACATCGTAGCGACTATGGTCGCGGCGCTGCTTGGCGCGATGTTGCTGCACTTCGGACGGCAGGAGAACACGCCGGCACTGCGCTGGTGGGGCGCGGCCTATATTCTCGGCGCGGTCGCTATCGCGCTGTGGACCTTGGTCGGCGAGGTCTATGGCGTGGTGGTGTCGCTGTTTCTCAGCGCGATCGGGCTGGTCGCAACCGCGATGGTCTGGAACGCCGCGCGCGTCTTCCACGGCAAGCCGCCGAGCGTGATCGGCCTGGTGCTCGGCGCGCTGGTGTGGATCACGAGCGGCATGCTGCTCGACCCGGCCGCACAGTCGCTCCGCCTGACCATCGGCGCCGCCATCGTCGTGATCTACGCCATGCTGACGGCGGCCGAGCTCTGGCAGGAGCGGCGGCGCACGCTGCATCGGCGCTGGCCGGCGCTGATCGTGCCGGCGATGCATGGCTTCGTGCTGATGCTGCCGATCCTGCTCGGCAACATGCTGCGCGACGCCGATGGTGCCTTCGCGGCCGCCTGGGTGACGATCTTCTCGATCGAGCTGGTGCTGTATGCGGTCGGCACGGTGTTCGTGATCTTCATGCTGGTGTCGGAGCGCATCGTCAGTGCGCATAAGCGCGCCGCCACAACCGACCCGCTCACCGGCCTGCTCAATCGTCGCGGCTTTGCGGACGCCTGCGCGCAGCTGATTGCCCGCGAGGCGCGCGAGCAGCGGCCGGTCAGCGTGCTGATCTTCGACATCGATCATTTCAAATCCATCAATGACCGGTTCGGCCACGCCGAAGGCGACACGGTGCTGAAGCTGTTCGCGGATGTCGTGGTCAACAATCTGCGTCTCACCGATCTCTCTGGGCGGATCGGCGGCGAGGAGTTCGCAGCGCTGCTGCCCTGTTCGATCGAGGAGGCGATGGTCGCCGCCGAGCGCGTCCGCGAGGCGTTCGCGGCGTCCGGCGTGGTCTGCGAGGAGAAGCCGGTCGACACCACCGTGAGCATCGGCGTCGCCGGCGGCCCGGCGGGAACCGAGCTCGACGTGCTGCTCGCGGCCGCCGACACCGCGCTCTACAAGGCCAAGCGGTCGGGCCGCAACCGCGTCGAGGCGGCGTCCGAATTGCCGCTGTCGCTGGAGCGCTACCGGCGTCAGCGGGCCGCCGCCGCGGCCGGAGCGCCACCGGTGCAGCCGGGGCAGGCGGTGGTGTCGAGCTGACCGCCGCGCAGCTTTCTCTCGCCATCGGTCTGGGCTAGACACGGTCTCGACCGACAATGAGGGGAGGCCGCCAGACCATGATCACGGAAATCGCCCAGATCGACATCAAGCCGGGCAGCGAGAAGGATTTCGAGGCAGCGGTCGCCAAGGCGCGCGCCGCCTTCGGCCGCTCCAAGGGCTTCCATGGCTTCGAGCTGCACAAATCGATCGAGAAGCCGCAGCGCTACCGGCTGATGGTGAAGTGGGAGACGCTCGAGAACCACACGGTGGATTTTCGCGGCTCGGAGAACTTCACCGAGTGGCGCGGCCTTGTCGGGCCGTATTTCGCCGCGCCGCCGGATGTCGAGCACACCGAGACGGTGCTGACCTCGGCGGGCTGAGGCGCACCCGGACAGGCGCTGTGACGGAGCGCGGCATGACCCATGACGATCTGGTCGCGGCCTATTCCGCGCCGGGCCGCCACTATCACGATCTGCGCCATGTTCAGGACTGCCTGACATGGCTGGCGGGCGTCGCCGGCCTCAGCGCCGGCGATCGGGAGATCCTGACCGCGGCGATCTGGTGGCACGACGTCGTCTATGATCCCACGCGCGCCGACAATGAGGAGCAGAGCGCTGTTCTCGCCGAGCGCCATGTCGCGCCGGAGCTGCGCGACGAGGTCGGCCGCCTGATCCGGCTGACCCGGACGCATGATGTCGCGCCGGGCGACCGGCGCGGCGCATTGCTGGTCTCGATCGATCTCGCCATTCTCGCCGCCGACGACGTCACTTACGATGCCTATGCGCGCGCGATCCGGCGCGAATATGCCCATGTGCCGGACGAGGTCTATCGCGCCGGGCGCGCGGCTGTGCTGGAGCGGTTTGTGAGCCGGCCGGTGATCTATCCCGACCCCGGCTTCGCCGCGGCGCTCGATGAGAAGGCGCGGGCCAATCTCGCCCGCGAGCTGGACGAGCTGCGAACCTGACTGCAATGCAGTCGGCGCAGCAACGCATGAGCGAATGGCGCTTGTGTTTTGCGGTCGGCCGACATGCAATGAGATGCAATGCGCGTTGTCCCTGACGTGCCTCTCCTCATGATTCGGAACTCCGTAACATGCCGATCATCAACCGCGCCGCCGAGCTGGCGGAGGACGCCAAGGTCTGGCGGCGCGATTTCCACCAGCATCCCGAGCTGCTCTACGAGGTCCACCGGACGGCGGCGCGCGTCGCCGAACTGTTGACGTCGTTCGGCGTCGATGAGGTCGTGACGGGCATCGGCCGCACCGGCGTGGTCGGCGTCATCAGAGGTCGCGAGCCGTCACCGCGCGTGATCGGTCTGCGCGCCGACATGGACGCGCTGCCGCTGCAGGAAGTCAGCGACATTCCGCACAAATCGACCATCCCCGGCCGGATGCATGCCTGCGGTCATGACGGCCACACCGCAATGCTGCTGGGCGCAGCGCGCTATCTTGCCGAGACGCGCAATTTCGCGGGCACCGCGGTCGTGATCTTCCAGCCGGCGGAGGAGGGCGGCGCCGGCGGCCGCGCCATGGTCGATGACGGCCTGATGGAGCGCTTCGGCATCGAGGAGGTCTACGGCCTGCACAACGCGCCGGGCCTGCCGCTCGGCGCCGTTTCGACGCGGGTCGGCGCCGTCATGGCGGCGGCCGACACTTTCGAGGTGCGGCTGAAGGGGCTCGGCGGTCATGCCGCGCGCCCGAACAAATGCGTCGATCCGATCATCGCGGGCGCGCAGATCGTGACCGCGCTGCAGACCATCGTGGCGCGCAACGTCGATCCGGTCGAGAGCGCGGTGCTGTCGATCACGCGCTTCCATGCGGGCACGTCGGCCGACAACATCATTCCGCAGACCGCGATCATCGGCGGCACCGTGCGCACGCTCGACGAGGAGGTCCGGCGTTTGATGGACAAGCGGTTCAAGGATCTCGTGACGGCGATGGCGAGCGGCATGGGCGTCGAGGTCGAGATCGACTACGAATGGGGCTATCCGGTCGTCGTCAACCACGCGGAGCAGACCGCATTCGCGGCGAGGGTGGCGCGCGACGTGGTCGGGCCGGATCAGGTCAAGACCGACATGCCGCCCCGGCTCGGCGGCGAGGATTTCGCCTATATGCTGCAGGCGCGGCCCGGCGCGTTCGTGTTCATGGGCATCGGCGACGGGGCCGGCGTGCATCACCCCGAATACGACTTCAACGACGACGTGATCCCGCACGGGATCAGCTATTGGGCCAAGCTCGTCGAGACCGCGATGCCGGTCGGCTGACGCGCCGACGGCGGGAGCGCTTCAGATCGCAGCCGCTGCGTCTTCGGTGCTGCGGTCGCTCTTGAAATAGTCGATCATCACCTTGGCGATCGCCATCAGCGGCAGCGCCAGGGTCAGTCCCCAGACGCCGAACACGATGCCGAGCAGGATCTGGAAGGCGAACAGCGTCGCTGGGGGGATGTCGAGCGCCTGACGCTGGATCAAGGGCGTCAGCACGTAGCTCTCCATCGCGTGCACGCCGAGGAACAGCACAAAAGCGGAGACCGCCGCAACCCAGCCCGAGGCGAGGCTCGCCAGCACCACGATGACCCCGGCGATGATGGCGCCGACGGTCGGAATAAAGGCGAGCAGGCCGGCCTGGATGCCGAGGATGAACGAACTCTGCACGCCGATGACGGCAAGCCCGATCCAGGTGACCAAGAACACCGCGAACATCGTGGTGATCTGGGCGATCAGCCATCGCTCCAGCGTGTAGCTGATGCGGTCGATGATCACGGTGGCCTGGTCGCGGTACTTCGCCGGCGCCAGGAACAGGAGCCCGCTGCGATAGACCGCGGGCTGCGCCGCGAAAGCCAGGCCGAGGAACAGGACAATGAAGAAGTTGCCGACGGCGCTGACGGTGCCCAGCAGCAGCTTGAAGGTCTGGCTGACGATGGCCCCGCCCGAGGAAGCCAGCGCACTCGGCGAGGGCAGGCCGCCCGGCAGGCTGTGAGACGGTGCCTGGGTCGGTGTGGTCGAGCCGCCATCGGGGGCGGAGGTGGCCTGGGTTGCCGCGCTGAAATCGAAGAAGCTGGTGTCGATACCGTTGCGGTCGAGGAAGCCCTTGATGTTGCCGAGCTGCGACTTGATGGTGTCGCTGAGCACCTTGGCCTGGTCGGCGATGGTGGTACCGCCGAGGAACACGATGCCGACGAGCAGCGCTGCAAGCGTGAGACACACCAGGGCGAGACGCAGCGGATGCGGCCACGGCAGCACGCGGCCGAGCAGGCTGGTCATCGCATTGAGCGCGACGCCGAGCAGCATGCCCGAGAACAGCAGAAACAACGCGGCAGCGTAATACCAGCTGAAGGCGAGTGTCGCCGCGAACAGGATCACCCCGATGCCGCCGACGGTGATGGCCCAGGCCAGGTCGCTGCGGGCCTCGAGGCGCGGGTCGGCGGGGGCGGTCATGAGGGGTCCTTTATGCTGATCGGCCTCCACACATTGGCGAAAACCGCCGCCGGATCAAGCATAGGGTTGGCGGATCTTTGCAGGCGAGCCAGCTGCGGGGTTGTCCGGAATTGGCATTGGGGACCCGCGCGGTCATAGGTTGATCCGGCCCGGCGACGCGGGCATGATTTTTCAGAGGCATGACTTATGCTTCGCGCGGGAGAGAAACGGAAACGAGGGCTATGAAACGTCCGGTCGTCGGCGTGATCGGCAACAGCCACCGCGTCGAGAACAGGTTCACCGTGCAGATGGTGGGCGAACGCAATCTGAGCGCCGTGGCTGAGGTCGCGGGCGCGCTGCCGCTGATGTTCGCCGGTGTTCCCGAGATTACCGACATCGCGGCGCTGCTCGACATCGTCGATGGCGTGGTGCTGACCGGCGCCCGCGCCAACGTGCATCCGACGCGGTTCAACACCGAGCCCAGCCTCAAGCACGAGCCCTACGATATTCACCGCGACGAGGTTGCCCTGCAGTTGTCGGAGGCCTGCGTCGCCAGAGGCATTCCGCTGTTCGGCATCTGCCGCGGCCTGCAGGAAATGAACGTCGCCTTCGGCGGCACGCTGCATCCGGAGATCCGCGAGATCCCCGGCCGCATGAACCATCGCATGCCCCGGCTGGAGAATGGCGAGATCCATCCCGATCCGACGGTCGTGTTCGCCGACCGGCACGAGGTCAGGCTGACGCCGGGCGGCGCCTTCGCAACCATTCTCGGCTGCGACAGCATCAAGGTGAATTCGCTGCATGGCCAGGGCATTCTCGAGCCCGGCGATCGCGTCGTCATCGAGGGCATCGCGGAGGACGGCACCATCGAGGCCATCCGCATCGCCGACGCGCCGAACTTTGCGCTGGGCGTGCAGTGGCACGCCGAATACGACCCGCAGAAGAACCCGATCAACCGCAAGCTGTTCGAGGCGTTCGGCTCGGCGGTGAGGAAGCGGCATCTCGCGGCTTGATGTCGGACGTGAACCGGGCTTAGCGCGGGCCAGACCAAGCTCAAAGGCTACCTTATGATGTCGCGGAGCAAGGGTCCCGGATGCGCCACCTCCTGATCACAGCAGGTTTGCTGATGGCTTCTTCCGCCCAGGCGCAGACCGCCCCGCCGAGCGAGGGACCGATCACCTGCACGCTCCCAGTGGCGGCCACCGACACCGCGAAAAGCCTCCAACAGCGCTATGGCGCCGAGGCGGTCGTGCAGGATCTGCCGGGCGCCGAGGGCGAGACCTATCAGGGCCTCGTGCTGTTTCCGCGGGCGATGGACCGGCGCATCGAAGTCGCCTTCATCGAGGACAAGACGGCAACGGTGTCCGCGCTGACCTTGCGCGACAGCGCCAAGAGCAGCCGCTGGACCGTGGCCGGCATCAGTATCGGCGCCAGCCTCGCGGCGGTCCAGAAGGCCAACGGCAAGCCGTTCGTCGTGAGCGGCTTCGGCTGGGACTATGGCGGCTTCGTCACCGACCTCAAGAATGGCGCGCTCGGGCGCAGGCTGCCGGGCGGCTGCTCGATCACGCTGCGCTTCGGCAAGGACAAGGACGCGCCGCGGGCGCTGTCAGGGGATGGTGTGAAGGTGTCGTCCGACAATCCGGCGCTGCTGAAATTCGCGCCTGTCGTCACCGAGATCGGCGTCAATTTCGCCGCGAAGTGATGGCATTATTGTCGCAAGCCTGACCGGGATCAGCATGCGCCGAACGCTCTTGTTGTTAATGCTTCTCGCCTCGCCGGCATCGGCGCAGATCACGCCGCCAGCCGATGGGCTGATCACCTGCACTTCGCCGGTGTCGGTCTCATACTCCGCCAGGAGCCTGATGCAGCGCTACGGCCAGGACGCGGTGATTGACGACCAACTGTACACCGGGGTGGAGGATATCACCTATCCGGGCGTCGTGCTGTCGCCGAAATCGCCGGACTGGCGCATCGAGATCGGCTTTACCGACGAGACGATGCAGCGGGTGTCGCGCCTCACCTTGATCGACGCCAAGACCAGTCACTGGAACGTTGCCGGCGTGACGCTCGGCTCCACCCTGGCCGAGGTGCAGAAGATCAACGGCCGGCCGTTTCTGATCCGCGAGTTCTTCACTGATGGCGGCGGCTTCGTCGTCGACTGGAAGGGCGGCGCGCTGGACCGTCCTCTGCCCGGGGGCTGCCGGATTGCGGTTCGATTCGGCAAGGGCAGCGAGATGGGCGCGCCTGCAGGCGACCGGATTTCGTCCGGTGATGCGAAGGCACGAGAATGGGCACCCGTTGTCGAGCAGGTTGTCGTGCACTTTCCCGAGAGATAGCGATCGAGACCGGGTCGGCAGACGGGCCTCATGGTTCCAGACAGCGCACGATTGTTTGTCGGTTGCTCTCGCGCGCTGATCCCAAGGGAGCGCGGCGTCTCGAAGGACGAGGCCCCTGATCTCACTGCGCCAAGTAACGTGCGCCACCAAACAAAAGGCGCCCCGCGAGGGGCGCCTTCGTGATCCGCCGATCTTATCGGGCGCTCAGCCCGAGTAGTACATGTCGAACTCGACCGGGTGCGGGGTCATTTCGAAGCGCTCGACCTCGGTCATCTTCAGCGCGATGTAGCTGTCGATGAAGTCGTCGTCGAACACGCCGCCGGCCTTCAGGAAGGCGCGGTCCTTGTCGAGATTCTCGAGCGCCTCACGGAGCGAGCCGCAGACGGTCGGGATCTGCTTCAGCTCTTCCTTCGGCAGGTCGTAGAGGTCCTTGTCCATCGCCGGGCCCGGATCGAGCTTGTTCTTCACGCCGTCGAGGCCGGCCATCAGCATCGCAGCGAAGCCGAGATAGGGGTTGGCGAGCGGATCGGGGAAGCGGACCTCGACGCGCTTGGCCTTCGGCGAGGACGTGTAGGGGATGCGGCACGAGGCCGAGCGGTTGCGCGCGGAGTAGGCGAGCAGCACCGGCGCCTCATAGCCCGGGACCAGACGCTTGTAGGAGTTGGTCGACGGGTTGGTGAAGGCGTTGATGGCCTTGGCGTGCTTGATGATGCCGGCGATGTAGGACAGGCAGGTCTCCGACAGGTCGGAGTACTTGTTGCCCGCGAACACCGGCTTGCCGTCCTTCCAGATCGACTGGTGGACGTGCATGCCCGAGCCGTTGTCGCCATAGACCGGCTTCGGCATGAAGGTGGCGGTCTTGCCGTAGATGTGCGCGACCTGGTGGATGCAGTATTTGTAGATCTGCATCTGGTCGGCCATCAGGGTCAGCGTGTCGAACTTCATGCCGAGCTCGTGCTGGGCCGAGGCGACCTCGTGGTGGTGCTTCTCGACCTTGACGCCCATGCGGGCCATCGCACCCAGCATCTCCGAGCGCATGTCCTGCACCGAGTCCTGCGGCGGCACCGGGAAGTAGCCGGCCTTGGTGCGGATGCGGTGGCCGAGATTGCCGCCCTCATATTCGGTGTCGGAGTTGGTCGGCAGCTCCGAGGAGTCGAGGCGGAAGCCGGTGTTGTAGGGCGACGAGCTGTAGCGCACGTCATCGAACACGAAGAACTCGGCTTCGGGGCCGACGAACACGGTGTCGCCCACGCCCATCGACTTCACCATCGCCTCGGCCTTCTTGGCGATGCCGCGGGGGTCGCGGTTGTACGGCTCGCCGGTGGTCGGCTCAAGCACGTCGCAGGTGATGATCATGGTGGTTTCGGCGAAGAACGGATCGATCGTGGCCGTCACCGGGTCGGGCATCAGGCACATGTCCGACTCGTTGATCGCCTTCCAGCCGGCGATCGAGGAGCCGTCGAACATCGTGCCTTCAGCAAAAATGTCCTCGTCGATCATGCTGACGTCGAAGGTGACGTGCTGCCACTTGCCCCGCGGATCGGTGAAGCGGAGGTCGACATATTTGACGTCGTTGTCTTTGATTGCTTTCAAGACGTCCTTGGCGGTCTTCATGAATACCCCTCTTGGCTGAAACGTCACGGCCCGGCGCGGGACGGCGTCCGCGGGTCATGCTCCATTAGCCTCGCGCGGGGGCCAAGACAATATCGGAAAACGCCAAAAGGGCCGCCTGCAAGCGCCTCGCAGAGGACGCCTGGGCTGCCGTCACCGCTGCATGCGCAGCATATCTTCTCTGTCGGAGGCTTGGGGCGGGGATGCCGTTCCAAGCCTCCCGCAGAGGATCAGATGGCATCCAGCCCGGATTCTCCGGTTCGGATGCGGATGGCCTCCTCGATATTGGACACGAAGATCTTGCCGTCGCCGATGCGGCCGGTCTGGGCGGCGCGGCGGATCGCCTCGATCGCGCGCTCGACCAGATCGTCGCCGATCACGATCTCGATCTTCACCTTGGGCAGGAAATCGACGATGTATTCGGCGCCCCGATACAGTTCGGCATGGCCCTTCTGCCGGCCGAACCCCTTGGCTTCAGTCACGGTAATGCCCTGAAGTCCGACCTCCTGAAGCGCCTCCTTCACCTCGTCGAGCTTGAACGGCTTGATGATGGCTTCGATCTTCTTCACTGAGCGCCTCCCGGGCATTCCGCATTAAGAAACATAAGGGTCATCGTCAGGCTGCGCTGACGCGCACGTTGTTCGATCACTTCGTTACCGGGCCCGACGCTCTCCGGCGGAGGCCCGGTCATTGACAGCCCGTCTTGCCCCGTGCCGAAGTGGCTCTACAAAAGCAGGGTCTATGCCAAGTCGTTAACGGGCCTGAATCAAGCCGTTAATCAGGCATTTTGCGATTGCCCGACGATTCCCGCTGGGAAAGCCTAGAATACCGGAGCCTGGAGATTAGGCAAATAGATCAAACGTTGTGCATGCGGGGCGGTGGCATCCGCAGGCTGGTCAGAATGCCCAGGGAAAAGGCGGCTGTGCCGCGATTTCACGCGGCTTTTCAGTCTCCGATGCGCGCTTGGAAGTTGCGGACAGGCGCGGCAATAGGGTGGGCGGACGGCGATCGCGGCGAGGGCGCTGCTGCGGCCGCAGGCAAATGAACGGATATCGCAGCCGCCCGGCGGCCGCTGCGGGGGACAAGAGCGAATTGATGGAAGTTTTGACCACGAGCGAAATGGAGCGGGCCGACCGGCTGACGATTGCCGCCGGGACGCCGGGGTTTTCGCTGATGCTGAGCGCCGGCCAGGCGGTGGCCGATGCCGCCATGGACCTGGTGGAGACCGGCCCGATCCTGGTGGTCTGCGGCCCCGGGAACAATGGCGGCGATGGTTTCGTCGCAGCTGCGGAGCTCGCGGCGCAGGGCCGCGAGGTGTCGGTGGTGCTGATGTGCGAGCGCGATGCGCTCCAGGGCGACGCGGCCTCCGCCGCCAGAGGCTGGAAATTTCCGGTGCTGCCGTTCACGCCGCAGGCGATCGGCAAGCCGGCTTTGATTATCGACGCGCTGTTCGGCGCTGGCCTCAGCCGTCCGGTGGCCGGCGATCCCCACGATGTCATCGCCGCGATCAACGCCAATGGCGCGCCGGTGCTCGCGGTCGATCTGCCAAGCGGCATCAACGGCACCACGGGGGCGGTGATGGGGATCGCCGTCAAGGCGACCGAGACCGTGACCTTCTTCCGGAAGAAGCCGGCGCATCTTCTGCTTCCCGGCCGCCAGCATTGCGGCCATGTCCGGCTCGCCGACATCGGCATCGCGCCGCAGGTGCTCGATGAAATCAAGCCGCAGGCCTTCGAGAACGATCCCGAGCTTTGGCACGGCCACTTTCCCGTGCCGCGCATCGATGGCCACAAATATGCGCGCGGGCACGTGCTGGCGATGTCTGGCGACGTCGCCGCGACCGGGGCCGCGCGGATGGCGGCGCGGGCGGCGCTGCGCGCCGGCGCCGGCCTGGTGACGCTGGCCTCGCCGCGAGACGCGCTCGCGGTCAATGCGGCGGCGCTGACGGCTGTCATGGTGCGCGCCGCCGACACCGTCCTCGAATTCGCCGAGCTGCTCGGCGACAGGCGCTACAACACCTGCATCATCGGGCCGGGCACGGGAGTCAACGAGCGCACGCGCGATGTCGTGTTCACGGCGCTCACGGCGCAGCGCCATCTCGTGCTGGATGCCGATGCGCTGACGAGCTTTGCCGACGCCCCGGAGCGGCTGTTCGAGCAGATCAGGGCCACGCCCGCGGCGCAGATCGTGCTGACCCCGCATGAGGGTGAATTTCCGCGGCTGTTCTCCGACCTCAGCAACAAGCATCCCGGCCGCTCCAAGCTGGAGCGCGTGCGCGCCGCCGCCGCGCGCTGCGGCGCGGTGGTGCTGCTGAAGGGGGCCGACACCACGGTCGCCGCGCCGGATGGCCGCGCCGCGATTGCGGCCAACGCACCGCCCTGGCTCGCGACCGCCGGGGCCGGCGACGTGCTCGCCGGCATCATCGCCGGCCTCCTGGCCCAGGGCGTGCCGGCCTTCGAGGCCGCCTGTATCGGCGTCTGGATGCATGGCGAGGCCGGCGCCGAGGCGGGGCCGGGGCTGATCGCCGAGGACCTGACCGAGACATTGCCGGCGGTGTTCCGGCGCCTCTATGACCGGTTGGGCGTCGAGTATTGAGCATGGCGAACATCGTCCGGCAGCTTGCAATGTCGGACATGGGCGCAGCCGTCCATCGTGCCGCATTCGACGCAGCCTTGCCCTGGCTCGCCGGCTTGCATACCCCCGACGAAGATCGCTGGTTCTATCGCGAGCGCGTGTTTCGAGACTGCGCGTTGTGGGGCGCTTTCCAGCGCGACGCATTGGCCGGGTTCATCGCGTTGCGCAACGAATGGATCGACCAGCTCTACGTGCATCCGGGGGCACAAGGGCGAGGCGTCGGCAGCGCGCTGCTCGATCTCGCCAAGACCACCGGCGATCGCCTGCAGCTCTGGACGTTTCAGCGCAACCTGGCTGCGCGCCGCTTCTATGAGCGGCACGGCTTCGTGCTGGTCGAAGAGACCGACGGCGCCCGCAATGAAGAGCGCGAGCCTGACGCGCTCTATCGCTGGACACGAGCGTGACGGCTCACTGCATCTGATATTTCGCGACCGCGGGCTCGTTCCAGGCGAGCCCCAATCCGGGCCCCCGCGCGGTTACCTTGCCGTCGATCACCTGCAGCGGCTCGGCGAGGATGGTGCCGGCGAAGTCGAGCACCTCCAGGAAGTGCGCCGTCGGCGTCACCGCCAGCACATGCGCGCTGGCCTCGGGCAGGATGTGGCTGGACATCGGGATCGAAGCCGCGTCGGCCTGGCCTGCGACATTGAGCCAGCCGGTGATGCCGCCGACCTTCATCAGATCGGGCATGATGAAGTCGGAGGCGCCGGCCGCGATCGCCTCGGCGAAGCCGCGCGGAAACCACCAGTTCTCACCGGCCTGGATCGGAATGTCCGAGCGCTCGCGCACCTGGGCGTGACCGGACAGGTTTTCCTGCGGCACCGGCTCCTCGATCCAGGTCAAATCGTAATTCGCAAGGCGCGTGATTCTGCGCGTCGCTTCCGCGGGATCCAGCGACTGGTTGAAGTCGAGCATCAGCGCGATGTCGGGGCCGAGCAACGTGCGCAGGCCCTCGATCATCGCCGCGTCGGTGGCGAGGTCGCCATGGCCGCCTTTGGTCTTGATGGCGCGGAAGCCGTGCTCGTCGCAGGCCGTGCGCAAGGTGCGCGCGTCGGCTTTGGCGTCGAGCACGCCATAGCTGTCATAGGCGGGAATCGGCCGCGCAGCGCCGCCAAGCAGTTCGACCACCGGCTTGCCGGCGATCTGACCCAGCGCATCCCAGAACGCCATGTCGAGACCGGACACCGCCATGCCGACCAGGCCCTGCCAGCCGAGCAGCCGGAATTTTGCGTCCATGAGCTTCATCAGATCGATCGGGACCAGCGCCTTGCCGGTGAGCTCGCGGCCGATCTCCTCGACCAAGAGCACCAGCGGCTTCAGCGCGAGCCTGGTGTAGGCAAACAGATAAGAGTGGCCCGTAACCCCCTGATCGGTCGCGACGTCGATCAGCACCAAAGGGCCGGTGTCGATGACGCCGAAGGCGTTGCGCAGCGGACGCTTCATCGGCGTGATCACGGCTCGCGCGGTGACGCCGGTGATGGCGGCAATGGTCATGGGAGTTCTCCCTGTCGGTTTCCTCACCTGATCTCATACCATCGCAACCGGCGCGGCGCCGCCCAGTTCGTCGCCATGCTCTCGATCAGGAACCGGCCGGATTGCTCGGCCAGGAAGGCGATGCGCTGGGTCTGGCCGGCTTCCAGCGCCAGCGTGTCGAGCCAATACGGCTTCCAGCCATCGTCGAGCCGGTCGAGCAGCCGGAACGGCTGGCCGTGCAGATGGACCACGGCGGTGCCGGCCGTCTTGTTGGCGAGCGCCAGCACGATGACGCGGCCGGCCTTGGCCTGAAAGGCGGGCGCCATGGTCGTGGCGAACTGGGCGGGCAGGCGCCAATCGGGACCGTCAAGCGCGAGCTCGGCACGAATCGCTGCGCGCAGGTCGAGCTGGTCCGGCAGGCCGGACGCCGGGAGAGGGGCTGGTGGCGGCAGCGCGGTGGCCCGCAGCGGCGGCTCGGTCGAGACCAGCAGGCGGGCCACCGGGCGCGCCGCGCTGCCGTCGTGCAGCAGCACCGGCAGCGGCGCCTTGGCCGGGGGCATGTCGATGACCACGTCGGTGCGGCCGCCGGGCGGCAGCACCACGGCGCCATTGCGGGCCAGGAACGGCTCGGCGGGCTGGCTGTCGATGGCCAGCACCCTGACGGCGCCGAGCTCGGCGATTTTGAGTGCGATGACAGCGCGATGGCAGCCATTGATGAACCTCAGCCTGACCCGCGCCTGGGCGGGCAGCGCCAGCTCCGGCTGGAGCTGGCCGTTGACTGTATACAAGAGCTCGGTCTCGCCGGGATCGAGGCCCGGCGCGATCGCGGTGCCGTCGGCCTTGAGCCGGAAGTCCTCGACCAGGAAAACCTCGTCACGGTCGAAGCTTGCCGCCGGGGCCTCATCGACGATCAGAGCCAGTGGCCGGATCGGTGCCGTGGCACCGTCGGCCAGCAGGCGCAGGTCGAGCAGTCCGGTGCCGGCGCGCGCCAGCCGGGCCGGCATGGTGGCGCGACCGCCCGGACCGACCGGCGCCTGAACGGCCAGAGGGGTCGGCAGAGCGAGGCCACGCCCGGACAGCGCCGCCGGGATCTTCAGTCCATTCGTCAAAGCGAGATCGAGTGCAGCGCCGCGCTGGAGCCGAAGCACCGGGGCGGCTCCGGTCAGCCGCCAGACCTCGGACGCGGCGCGGCCGGGGCTCAGCGCTACAGATTCGGTCCGCGCCTCCAGCGCGACCGACAGGCGCTCGGCTGCTGTCGCGAACCGCGGGACCGTGCCCGCCAGGGCTGCGGCAAAGCCGCCGAGCAGGGACCGCCGGCTGAGCCGCTCGGGAGCCGGCCTCATGCGACAAAACATTGTTGATTGAGGGGGATGCGCATCATGCTGTTTTCCCTTATGTGTGCGGCGAGCTTGGCCGATCGGCCGGCCGCGGGCGCTGTCGAAGGCCCATTTTTTTGCTGCGGACGGTTTCACGCGTGGTATAAGCCGCGCCGCCCGCGGCATCGCGGCCGGGCTATCGATGCAGTTCACGCGGGCGTGGCGGAACTGGTAGACGCGCTGGATTTAGGTTCCAGTGACGAAAGTTGTGGGGGTTCGAGTCCCTCCGCCCGCACCAAGCGCTTCTCCGGCGTTTGCCCCAAGTTTCACGGCGCGCCCGTTCTCCGCGATGGAGGGCGGGGTCGCCGATCCCACCGGCGCAAGGCTCTGGCCGCGCGTCGTCCACAATTGAATCAGGTGTGTTCGGATCGCAATGGTCCGAACCGAAGCGGAAGAAGATTGACGCCATGCAGGTCACAGAAACCTTGTCGGAAGGCTTGAAGCACGAGTTCCAGGTCAGCGTCCCCGCGGCCGATCTCGACGCCAAGGCGGATGCGAAGCTGGTCGACCTGAAGGACAAGGTCCGCATCAACGGCTTCCGCCCCGGCAAGGTGCCGGTGGCGCATCTGAAGAAGATCTACGGCAAGTCGGTCATGGCCGAGACCATCGACCAGACCATCCGCGACACCAACACGCAGATCTTCACCGAGCGCGGCTTCCGTCTCGCCACCGAGCCGAAGGTCACCATGCCGACCGAGGAGGCCGAGGTCGAGAAGATCCTCAGCGGCCAGTCGGACCTCACTTACACGGTGGCCGTCGAGGTCGTGCCGGCGATCACGCTCGCCGACTTCAAGACCTTCTCGGTCGAGAAGCCGGTCGCCGACATCACCGATGCCGATGTCGATGAGGCGATCAAGCGTCTGGCGGACGCCAACCGCAGCTATGCGGCCAAGGCCGAGGGCGCCAAGGCTGAGAGCGGCGATCGCGTGAAGGTCAACTTCAAGGGCACGATCGACGGCGTGGCGTTCGACGGCGGCACCGGCGAGGGCATCGACGTCGTGATCGGCTCGAACACCTTCATCCCCGGCTTCGAGGATCAGCTGATCGGCATCGGCGTCGGCGAGACCCGGACGCTCAAGGTCGCGTTCCCGAAAAACTATCTGAACAACGATCTCGCCGGAAAGGACGCCGAGTTCGAGACCACCGCGACCGCGATCGAAACGCCCGAAGAGAAGGTCGTCGACGACGAGTTCGCCAAGACGCTGGGTCTCGAATCGCTCGACAAGCTGAAGCAGCTGATGCGCGACCGCCTCGCCGGCGAGTTCAACCAGGCGACCCGCCAGCGCGTGAAGCGCGCGCTGCTCGACCGCCTCGACGAGACGCACAAATTCGATGCGCCGCCCTCGCTGATCGACGAGGAGTTCAACCTGATGTGGAACTCGGTGAAGGCCGAGATGGACTCCAGCGGCAAGACATTCGCCGACGAGAACACCACCGAGGAGAAGGCGAAGGAGGAGTATCGCACCATCGCCGACCGTCGCGTGCGGCTCGGCCTCGTGCTGTCGGAGATCGGCGAGAAGAACAAGATCACCGTGACCGATGACGAGGTCAGCCGCGCCGTGATCGAGCGCGCGCGCTCGATGCCGGGCCGCGAGAAGGAGGTCTGGGACTTCTACCGCAGCAACCCGCAGGCGCTCGCGCAGCTGCGGGCCCCGATCTACGAGGACAAGGTCGTCGACTTCATCCTCGAGCTCGCCAATGTCACCGAGAAGAAGGTCTCCAAGGACGAGCTCTTCAAGGATGATGAGAACGACAAGGCGGCTTGATGGTGACGACAGTGCGGCCTGACGGGGCCGCACTGGGGCGCTGCCCGGCACGATAAGCCGACGATTAAGGTTGACCGGCGAAAGCGCCGGCCGGCCCGGTTCCTCGGCTGGCCGAGCGGCGGGGAATCAGCTTGAACAGCACAAAGGCTCGCTCGCGGAAGGCCATGCTGGTCCGGTCTTGTCACCGGGAAAATGGTCCATATCTGTGGGCTCGGTCTTGAAGTTCTGCATCACGGGCCTCTGTCCGTCGTCGTTGCTCCCTTTGGTGAGCCCCTGCCTGCGGCGGCCGGTCGTCTTCAACTGCTGGTCCAACCCTTGGGTGATTCATGCGCGATCCCGTCGAAACCTATATGAACCTTGTGCCCATGGTGGTCGAACAGACCAACCGCGGTGAGCGCGCTTACGATATCTTCTCGCGCCTCCTGAAGGAGCGCATCATCTTCGTGACCGGCCCGGTCGAGGACGGCATGGCGACCCTGATCGTCGCGCAGCTGCTGTTCCTCGAGGCCGAGAACCCGAAGAAGGAAATCGCGATGTACATCAACTCGCCGGGCGGGGTGGTGACGTCGGGTCTGGCGATCTACGACACGATGCAGTTCATTCGTCCCGCGGTGTCGACGCTGTGCACGGGTCAGGCGGCTTCGATGGGCTCGCTGCTGCTGTGCGCCGGTCACAAGGACATGCGCTTCTCATTGCCGAATTCGCGCATCATGGTTCACCAGCCCTCGGGCGGCTTCCAGGGCCAGGCCACCGACATCATGTTGCACGCGCAGGAAATCCTGAGCTTGAAGAAGCGGCTCAACGAGATCTATGTGAAGCATACCGGCCAGTCCTACAAGGCGATCGAGGATGCGCTGGAACGCGACAAATTCCTCACCGCGGAAGCCGCTGCGGAGTTTGGCCTGATCGACAAGGTGATCGACAAGCGGCCGGAAGATCCAGCGCCGATGGCCAAGTGAGGCCTGCGGGTTTGAGGTTTCAAGCCCAGGCGCTGTTTTCTGCGCATCATGGCCGGCGCGAGCCGGCCCAATGCAGCTAAAGGTATTCGGGTGCGGCCATATTTGGCCGCAACCTCGTCGTGCGCTCGCCGAACAGGCGTGGCATACGCGCAACGTTCCGTCGATTTCGCTGGCCATGACCCTGTCAAGCCCTAAAATCACGGTAATGTCACGGTCTAGGGTCTGTGGTCCGATTAGCGAATTCTTGATAGTCGGATGACAGCATGATTGGCTAGAGTGTCCAGTTATGGATCGTGGGGGATTCGCGTAGGTCGTGGGTGCACGACGGGTGAAGAACAAGGTCTTAATTTTGGTACGAAATTTGCTCTTTCACCAAGCTGGTCCGGCCCGTGCCGGATTGGAGCGAACGAGCGGACAAGAGCGAACCGCGGACGGAGACAGGAATGAGTAAGGTCGGCACGAGCGACTCGAAGAACACGCTTTATTGCTCGTTCTGCGGCAAGAGCCAGCACGAAGTCCGCAAACTGATCGCAGGTCCAACCGTCTTCATCTGCGACGAGTGCGTCGAACTCTGCATGGACATCATCCGCGAGGAGAACAAGTCCTCGCTGGTCAAGTCGCGTGACGGCATTCCGACGCCGAAGGAAATCTGCAAGGTTCTCGACGATTACGTGATCGGTCAGAACCATGCGAAGAAGGTGCTGTCGGTCGCGGTCCACAATCACTACAAGCGGCTGAACCACCAGACCAAGCACTCGGACGTCGAGCTCGCGAAGTCGAACATCCTGCTGATCGGTCCGACCGGCTCGGGCAAGACGCTGCTCGCGCAGACGCTCGCCCGCATCCTGGACGTGCCGTTCACGATGGCCGATGCGACGACCCTGACCGAGGCCGGCTATGTCGGCGAGGACGTCGAAAACATCATCCTGAAGCTGCTGCAGGCGGCCGACTACAATGTCGAGCGCGCACAGCGTGGCATTGTCTACATCGACGAGATCGACAAGATCAGTCGCAAGTCGGACAATCCGTCGATCACCCGCGACGTGTCGGGCGAGGGCGTCCAGCAGGCGCTGCTGAAGATCATGGAAGGCACGGTTGCATCGGTTCCGCCGCAGGGCGGCCGCAAGCATCCGCAGCAGGAGTTCCTGCAGGTCGACACCACCAACATCCTGTTCATCTGCGGTGGTGCGTTCTCCGGCCTCGAGAAGATCATCTCGGCGCGCGGCCGGTCGACCTCGATCGGTTTTGCGGCCCAGGTTCTGGCGCCGGAAGACCGCCGTACGGGCGAGATCTTCCGTCACGTCGAGCCCGAGGATCTGCTGAAATACGGCCTGATCCCCGAGTTCGTCGGCCGTCTGCCGGTCGTGGCGACGCTTGAGGATCTCGACGAGAACTCGCTGAAGAAGATCCTGACCGAGCCCAAGAACGCGCTGGTGAAGCAGTATCAGCGGCTGTTCGAGATGGAGAACATCGAGCTCACTTTCGCCGACGAGGCGCTGGGTGCCGTGGCCCGCAAGGCCATCGAGCGCAAGACCGGCGCGCGTGGTCTGCGGTCGATCCTGGAGAGCATCCTGCTCGAGACTATGTTCGACCTGCCGGGCCTGGAAGGCGTCGAGGAAGTGGTGATCTCACGCGAGGTGGTCGAGGGCACCGCCCGCCCGCTCTACATCTACGCCGATCGCTCCGATCGCGCGGTCGAAAGCAGCGCCAGCGCGTAATCGCGCTGGTACGGCAGACATAACAGCTCGGTTTCCTGGTTTTGCGGTGGCCGCGGACGTTACCGTCCGCGGCTTCGCAGCGTTTCAGTATCCCGCCGCGTAAAGCCTTAATTGGCGGGCGTTTTCCGATACTTGACACCCCCCGGGTCGATAGCCACCTAATGTCCGGTGGCGACACAAATCTCAATCCCGGGATTCGCCTCAGAACGATCCGAATAGGCTGGTGACATCGCGCGTCAGTGAAATCCGGATCAGATCGCACCTTGTGGCGGTTGCGCACGATGGCGGGCTGCGTGCAAGGGGGCAAAACAAAAGGAACAGGCCATGACGACCCCTAAACCCCGGCCGACCATCGTTTACGGCGAGAGCCACGCTTATCCGGTTCTGCCGCTCCGTGACATCGTCGTCTTTCCGCACAACATCGTGCCGCTGTTCGTTGGCCGCGAGAAATCGATCCGCGCCCTCGAAGAGGTGATGAAGAACGACGCGCTGGTGATGCTGGCGACGCAGAAGAATGCGTCCGACGATGATCCGGCTGCGGACGCCATCTATGAGACCGGGACGCTCGCCAGCGTGCTGCAACTCCTGAAGTTGCCCGACGGCACCGTAAAGGTGCTGGTCGAAGGCCTGGAGCGCGCGCGCGTCGAGAAGTACACCGATCGCGCCGACTACTACGAAGCCACGGCGGTCGCGCTCGAGGATACCGATGCGAAGTCGGTCGAGGCGGAAGCCCTCGGGCGCTCCGTCGTGTCGGATTTCGAGAGCTATGTGAAGCTGAACAAGAAGATCTCCGCCGAGGTCGTCGGCGTCGTTCAGTCGATCACCGATTTCGGCAAGCTGGCCGATACGGTTGCCTCGCATCTCGCCGTCAAGATCGCCGATCGCCAGGGCATCCTGGAGACGCTGTCCGTCACCACGCGCCTGGAGAAGGTGCTGGGCCTGATGGAGAGCGAGATCTCGGTGCTGCAGGTCGAGAAGCGCATCCGCTCGCGCGTCAAGCGCCAGATGGAGAAGACCCAGCGCGAGTACTACCTGAATGAGCAGATGAAGGCCATTCAGAAGGAGCTGGGCGACGAGGACGGCCGCGACGAGCTCGCCGATCTGGAAGAGCGCATCAACAAGACCAAGCTCTCCAAGGAAGCGCGCGAGAAGGCTCAGCACGAGTTGAAGAAGCTGCGCCAGATGTCGCCGATGTCCGCGGAAGCGACCGTCGTGCGCAACTATCTGGATTGGCTGCTGTCGATTCCGTGGAACAAGAAGTCCAAGGTGAAGAAGGATCTGGAGGCCGCGCAGGCGGTCCTGGATGCGGATCACTATGGTCTGGAGAAGGTCAAGGACCGCATCGTCGAGTATCTGGCGGTGCAGTCGCGCGCCAACAAGCTGACCGGCCCGATCCTGTGCCTGGTCGGACCTCCCGGCGTCGGCAAGACCTCGCTCGGCAAGTCGATCGCGAAGGCCACGGGCCGCGAATTCGTTCGTGTGTCGCTCGGCGGCGTGCGTGACGAGGCCGAGATCCGCGGTCATCGCCGGACCTATATCGGCTCGATGCCCGGCAAGATCATCCAGTCGATGCGCAAGGCCAAGACCTCGAACCCGCTGTTCCTCTTGGACGAGATCGACAAGATGGGCTCGGACTTCCGGGGTGACCCGTCGTCGGCGCTGCTGGAGGTCCTGGACCCCGAGCAGAACACGACGTTCAACGATCACTATCTGGAGGTCGACTACGACCTGTCGAACGTGATGTTCATCACGACCGCGAATACGCTCAATATTCCCGGACCGCTGATGGACCGCATGGAGATCATCCGCATCGCGGGCTACACCGAGACCGAGAAGGTCGAGATCGCCCGCAAGCATCTGATCCCGTCCGCGCTGTCGAAGCACGGCCTGGATTCGAAGGAATGGTCGATCGACGACGATGCGCTGCTGCTCGTGATCCGGCGCTACACCCGCGAGGCGGGCGTGCGTAACCTGGAGCGTGAGATTTCAACACTGGCCCGCAAGGCCGTGAAGGAGCTCATGATCTCCAAGAAGAAGTCGGTGAAGGTCACCGAGAAGGCCGTCGAGGAATTCTTGGGTGTGCCGAAGTATCGCTTCGGTGAGATCGAGCAGGACGATCAGGTCGGTATCGTCACGGGTCTGGCGTGGACCGATGTCGGCGGCGAGCTGCTGACCATCGAAGGCGTCATGATGCCGGGCAAGGGCAAGATGACGGTGACGGGCAATCTGCGCGACGTCATGAAGGAGTCGATCTCGGCCGCGGCGTCCTACGTCCGGTCGCGGGCGATCAACTACGGCATCGAGCCGCCGATGTTCGACCGCCGCGACATCCACGTCCACGTGCCGGAGGGGGCAACCCCGAAGGACGGTCCGTCGGCGGGCGTTGCGATGGCGACCGCGATCATCTCGGTCATGACGGGCATTCCGATCCGTCACGACGTCGCGATGACCGGCGAGATCACCTTGCGTGGTCGCGTGCTGCCGATCGGCGGTCTGAAGGAGAAGCTGCTGGCGGCGGCCCGCGGCGGCATCAAGACGGTGCTGATCCCCGAGGACAACGCCAAGGATCTCACGGAGATTTCCGATGCGATCAAGGGCGGCATGGAGATCATCCCGGTCTCTCGTCTCGACGACGTCGTCGCCCGGGCCCTGGTCCGCAAGCCGGTGCCGATCGTCTGGGAAGAGGACACCAAGGTGCCCGTGAAGGCCGATGGCGATGAAGCCGCCGGCGGCCTGACCGCCCACTGAGATCAGAACCTATCCAAGGAAACGGCGCCCGCGAGGGCGCCGTTTTCGTTTGAGGGGGCGGACGACGTCAGCGGCTCTGTGGCGAGCCCATTCAGGGCTCCGTCGCAGCGTTTTCTCACGGCCGCCGTGCGGTTCCGGCGTTGATTGCGGGTCGGGCAGGGGGTAAAGAGGCGCAGCGCGCGGGCGGTCCGGACACCGGAGGCAAAGCCCGATCTGCTGCGCGACGGGCGGTTAGCTCAGCTGGTTAGAGCATCTCGTTTACACCGAGAGGGTCGGGAGTTCGAATCTCTCACCGCCTACCATGCGCATGCGCTGGATCGTCTTTCCCAGCCAGCCGTGCTGCCATTGCGGCATACCCAGTTTCTCCAGGCCGATGGCAATCCGCTCCAGAAGCACGTGTGTGCGCCTCGCCGATCGCGCCGCTGCTCGATGAGCGGCCTGTCGCGCAACGTTGCATGGACGCGTGGGTGGCCAGACATCCGCTTTCGAGACGGTTCATAACCCATTTCCGCAGCCGCTACGAAGTGCCACAATGATTTTGCGTGGCGACCGGCTGCTTGTCGGTTAGCTTCGCGCTTGGCGAAAACATCGTGGACGAGCCGATGACCGACTTCCTGCGCCACTGCACCGGCGGACAAGAGCGCGGCATTGCCGCAGGCACCGAGCTGCTCGAGGAAGGCCACAGCACCGGGCATCTCTACATCCTGCTCGATGGGCGGCTGGAGGTGATCAAGGCCGGTGCGACCGTGGCCGTCGTCTCCGAGCCGGGCGCGCTGTTCGGCGAGATGTCGCTCTTGCTGGCGCAGCCGCACACGGCGACCGTGCGGGCCGTGACGGAGTGCCGGATCTACGAGATTCTCGATGCCCAGCGTTTCCTGGCTGAAAATCCCGAGGCGACGCTGTGGATCGCGCGCATGCTGGCGCAGCGTCTCAATGTCGCCAACACCTATCTCGCCGATCTCAAGCGGCAATATGCCGGCCACGGCACGCATCTGTCGATGGTCGGCGAGGTGCTGCAGAGCATGATCAACCTGCCGCCGCAGCAGGTCTCGCCAGGAACGGATCTGGAATCCGATCCACGGCTCTGAGCCACTCCGGCGCCACGGTCACCGGCTGCGCCGGCCGCTGCAGCGGGCTGGCGAGATCGATCCACTCGGCTTGCCCCGCCGCCAGCCAGAACGCCTGCTCGGCGTCGGTGTCGATCACGATGTAGGTCGGGGGCCGTCCAGGCTGCCGCCCGGTGTTGAAGACCCAGGTCTCACCCACGCGATCGAACCACGACCCGTCCTTGATGAAGGGCGACTGGTGAACATGGCCGGAGATCACCATCGCCGGCCGGTGGTGTGCGATGAAGCCTTCGAGCTCGGTGTCACCGAAGAAGCGCTTGCCGCCCCAACTGACCGGGGAGTTGGCCGGCGGGGCGTGATGCACCCAGATCCAGCGCGCGGCCGGAAGTCCGGCGGCGGCGTCAAGCTGGCGCTGGATCGCCGCCTTCACCAGCGGTCCGTCCCACCATGGGCAGATGGAGAACAGCGTCTCGCCGATCAGGAGGTCATCGCCATCGGCCGCGATTCCGAGCTCGCGAACCGTCCCGATCCAGGCCGCGATCTTCTCGCCCTCGGCGCTGCGCTCCTCCAGGTCATGATTGCCGGAGCAGATCATCACGCGGGTCTTGGCCGCGAGCAGCGCGAGATAGGTCTTCACGACCACGATCTGCGCGCGGATGTCGACGATCGAGGCGAGGTCGAGCGCGTCGCCGGCGAACACGACCGCATCGAAATGATCGGCCGCAGCCACCAGCCAGTCGAACTGCGGCAGCGCGTAGTGGAGATCGGCAACGACGAGACAGCGCATGGGGCTCCTGACGCTTTGGCTCGAAGCAAGAGCGGGACCAGATTCGGCATCCTGCTATTCCATCTCGACGCTGCAGACGCCAGCGCGGCGGCGTCGAATCGACGGCATGCCGCGTCCGGTGGTATGATGAGCCTGCTTCGTCTGCCTGCGTCGCCCCGGCCAAACCGAGGAGGTCGATCATGCCCCGTCAACGCGCGCTTATGACCGTCTGCTTCGTCCGTACTGGCGAGCGCCGCTATGCGGTGCGCGCGATGCTGCCCGCCGGCCCCGTGCTCGAAATGAACCCGGCACCCGGCTTCGATCCCTGGGTGCCGCATGACCTGCAGCATTTCATCGTCGAGAAGCATTTCGATATCGCTGGTGCCGTGTTCGGACGGTTGGCCGCGGGCGGCACGGCAGGCACGTTTCACGCCGTCGAGCAGGGCGGCGCGTCACGCGAGGCGTCGCGGCAGCGACGCAAGCTCGCGGCCAGGGATCAGCGCCTGATGCCGGAGCAAAGCGAGGACTATGCCCGCTCGGAGCGGGCGACCTATGTGTGCTGGCAGGATTGGCTGGAACATTCCGACGATCCGGCGCTGCGAGCCCGTGGGGCCGAGATGGCAAAGTCGGCGCGCAGCCTGGCCGCGTCTATGGCTCCGGCCGAGCGTGCGCTGTACACGCCGGCTCGCCGTGCCGCGGTCCGGCAGGAGTTTGCGCGGTTGAGCCGGCAGTGGGCCGCGCTCGGCGTCGGCGAGAGCCTTACCGAATCCTGGTGAGCGTGCCGCGCCCGCGTGGCTTGACAGTGATGCCGGCGGCATGCGCGATGACTCGAAGGATGACATCGAGCGAGGGACGCAGCATGCCATTGCCAGCCGGGGACGACCGCAATGCCGACCAGATCGCCTATTGGAACGGGCCCGGCGGCCAGCGCTGGTCCGATCGCCAGGAGGCGCAGGACATCCTGCTGTCTCCGGTGTCGGAGATCCTGATCGCGCGCATCGCGGCCAAGGCGGGCGATCGCGTTCTCGACATCGGCTGCGGCTGTGGCGGCCTGGCGATCGCATTGGCGAGGCAGGTTGCCCCGGGCGGCTCCGTGCTCGGGATCGACATCTCCGCACCGATGCTCGCGCAAGCGCGCCAGGTGGCTCCGGTGGGATGTCCGGTGGAGTTCGTGCTGGCTGACGCTACGGTGCATCCGTTCACGCCGGCGAGCTTCGATCTCCTGGTCTCGCGCTTCGGCGTGATGTTCTTCGCCGATCCCGTGGCGTCGTTCGCCAATATGCGCAAGGCGCTGAAGCCGGGCGGCCGGGTCGTGTTCGCCTGTTGGCGGGAGCCGAAGGCCAATCCGTGGATGATCGCGCCGTTGCAGGCGGTGTATCGCCACGTGCCGAAGCTGCCCGAAATGGCGCCCGAGGATCCGGGTCCCTTCGCCTTCGCATCCGAGGCGCGGGTCAGCCGCATTCTGGCCGAGGCTGGGTTCCGCGATGTCGCGCTGGAGCCGCAGGCGTTGTCGCTCGATATTGCGATCGGCAAGGGGCTCGATGCCGCCGTGCAATCGGCCTTCGAGATCGGACCCGCCAGCCGCGCGTTGGAAGGACATTCGCCGGAGACGCGGGAGGCCGCGCGGCAGTCGGTCCGCGACCTGCTCGCGCAGCATCAGACCGGTGACAGCGTCACTTTGCCGGGCTCGATCTGGCTGGTGACGGCGCACGCCTGACGCGGCGCCGCCCAGCGCTCAGGAGCGCTCTTCCCAGATCATCGCCAGATGCACGATGGTCTGCACCGCCTTCTCCATGTCACGGACGCTGACCCATTCGAGGCGCGAGTGGAAGGCGTGCTCGCCGGCGAAGATGTTGGGGCAGGGCAGCCCCATGAAAGACAGTCGCGACCCGTCGGTGCCGCCGCGAATCGAGGTCCGCATCGGAGTCAGGCCGGCGCGCCGGATCGCATCCTCTGCATAGGTCACGATCTGCGGATGGAGATCGATGACCTCCTTCATGTTGCGGTATTGCTGCCGGACGTCCATCCGGTAGCTGGAATGCGGATAGTTCGTCATGACGTCGCGCACGATGTCCTCGAGCAGCGCCTCCTTCTGCCGCAAGCCCTGCTCGCTGAAATCGCGGACGATGAAATCGAGGCGGGCTTGCTCAAGCGTGCCGGAGATCGCCACCGGATGCAGGAAGCCTTCCTTGCCTTCCGTGGTCTCGGGCGAGCAGGTGTCCTTGGGCAGGCGCTCCACGATCGCCGAAGCGATCTTGATCGCATGCTCGATCTTGCCTTTGGCAAAGCCGGGATGGGCGCTGACACCGTTGATGATCACGGTCGCGCCGTCGGCGGAGAAGGTCTCGTCCTCAATATTGCCCGCGGTCTCGCCGTCCATCGTGTAGCCGAAATCGGCGCCGAGCTTCTTCAGGTCGACCCGATCGACGCCGCGGCCGATCTCCTCATCGGGAGTGAACAGGATCTTGATCGTGCCGTGCTTGATCTGGGGATTGCTGAGCAGAAATTGCGCCGCATCCATGATCTCGGCGATGCCGGCCTTGTTGTCGGCACCCAGCAGCGTGGTGCCGTCCGATGTGACGATGTCATTGCCGATCTGGTCCTGCAGCGCGGGATGTTCGCCGGGACGGATGACCTGGCTCGGATCGCCGGGCAGCACGATGTCGCCACCCTGATAGTTGCGGATGATCTGGGGCTTCACGTCGGCGCCGGAGCAGTCGGGCGACGTGTCCATGTGCGAGCAGAAGCAGATCACCGGCACGTGCTTGTCGGTATTTGCCGGGATCGTCGCATAGACGTAGCCGTGATCGTCGAGGTGAGCATCGGCGAGCCCCATCGCCTGCAACTCGGCGGCGAGCAGGCGCCCGAGATTCTTCTGCTTCAGGGTCGAGGGACAGGTCGGGGAGGTCGGGTCCGACTGGGTGTCGATCACGACGTAGCGGAGGAACCGTTCCAGGACGGAGTGGGTGAAGCTGAGCGACGTGTCGGACATGAGCACCAGGAGGGCCGGAGGATTATGATACCGTCATAGCAAAGATATTAGTATATTAGCGTGCGTATACCACATGCCAGGTCTGCGCGGCAGCCGCCAATGTGTCACAGCACGTGTGCAGGTCCCTGCGCCCAACCGCGATACTGATGTTTTCAGCATCAGAACGGGATCGCCAGCGCCGAGTTCCTCCGCTTCCAACGGCCTTAAGGCGAGATTGAGGAAGCCTGCCTGACCTGGTCATCGTACCGAAGATGATCCCGATTCGGAGACCCCATCCGGGGACTTCCACCTCTGCGTCTCGATCGAGGCAGGGGCGCCTCCGCCGTTGCGGCAACCGGATGTTTGGAGCGATGGTCATCTTGCCGTCTCCCGGCCTTGCGTCCTGAGGTTTTGATGCGGACGCAGCGCAGGCAGCGGCGTGGCGGGTCTGGGCCTGTTGGGGACTGATCGACGACTTCTCACAAATCCGGTTTCATTGTCCTTGACTTCGAAACATCGCCCCTTTAAGTCGCACTCCTCCGCGGATTTCGCGATCACGCGGGAGTAGCTCAGTTGGTTAGAGCGCCGGCCTGTCACGCCGGAGGTCGCGGGTTCGAGCCCCGTCTCTCGCGCCATTTTGAATGGCTTAGTATCCTCACACATATCGTTGGTTGTTCGTCTCGCTGCTTCTGGGTGGCTTTCGACCCGTGCCGCTTTGCGCCTGCGGTGTGACCGCGGCGGACCGGTGCTCTGAGGACGTATGACGCGCAAGAAAAAGGCCGCCGAAGCGGCGGCCGGGACACCTTCCACGAGGGAACGGCGACGGGTCAGCGCACCATCGATGCGGTGGAACTCGTCACGGTGATCGGCTTGCCCGCCTTCACGACGTGAGCGGCCGTCTGGCTGTCGTCGACGGTGCGGGCGGCGATCCCAAAGGCAGTCAAGGCGATCCCGGCGATGAGGGCCACGACGACGACCTTCAGATGGGTCGAACGATCCGCGGAATGGAGCGAGTGGTTCATGTCAGCCTCCCGGCGTCTCACAGCGCCACTTTGTTGCCGGACATGTACCGCTGGTTTGTTTCGATCCGGTTTCGTCGTTTCCTCAAAATGGTTTCATTGTTTGCAGGGCGTGTTGCGGCCGGCGGGAGGATGCGGACCGTCCTTCGCCAGCGTCGCCCGACCGGCGTCTTTGGCTGACGTTGCCCTGGTTGGTGTCTCCGCTGCCTCGAGCCCCTGCAAGCTGCGCGCGAGCTTGATTCGGCGACCTCGGGTGACCATCTACTCGATAGAGGAAGCGTATCGGCCCATTGCTCATCGCGACTGATCTGCCACCCGATCGCCGCTTTGCCATCCGCCCCGAACCATGTCCGGCTCTGCGCACACCGCCGTGCGTGCTCGCGATCGCTGAGCCGATCAGCCTCTGCCGATCGCGCACCGGACACCGTAATGCTGCGGGTCTGTGATGTGACAGACGCGTGCGCGCTGCGGCGCCCGCCAGCCCCGTGTGTCCGGGTTTCCGCAATGTGGGGAGGGATGACGGCGTTGAGACGGCTTGTCTTGCGCGGCTTGGTGCGCTGCGCTAAGGCTCAGAACAATTCCAATGCAACGAGTCTGTGGTTTGCACCGAAGCCGCAGAGGAAAGTGGCGCCGATGACCGGCATCCTCCAGAATTATCTCCCCCTCGTCGTGTTCATAGGTGTCGCAGCCATCATCGGGGTGGTGCTGCTGATCGCGCCGTTCCTGGTCGCCTATCAGCAGCCCGATCCGGAGAAGCTTTCCGCGTATGAATGCGGCTTCAATGCGTTCGATGACGCGCGCATGAAGTTCGACGTTCGCTTCTACCTGGTTGCCATCCTTTTCATCATCTTCGACCTCGAAGTCGCCTTCCTGTTCCCCTGGGCAGTGGCATTCGGCAAGCTCGGCGCGGCCGGCTTCTGGTCGATGCTGGTGTTCCTGGCCCTGCTGACGGTCGGGTTTGCCTACGAATGGAAGAAAGGCGCGCTTGAATGGGATTGAGCCCCAACCCGTCCTCGACCGGCCCGGTGATCGCACCGGCCCCGAAGGGCATTCTCGATCCCGCGACCGGCAGGCCGATCGGTGCCAACGACCCGTATTTCCTCGAGGTCAGGCACGAGCTGTCGGACAAGGGATTCTTCGTTGCGACCGCCGACGATCTCATCACCTGGGCCCGTACCGGCTCGCTGATGTGGATGACGTTCGGTCTGGCCTGCTGCGCCGTCGAGATGATGCAGGTCTCGATGCCGCGCTACGACGTCGAGCGGTTCGGCTTCGCGCCGCGCGCCTCGCCGCGCCAGTCCGACGTGATGATCGTCGCGGGCACCCTGACCAACAAGATGGCCCCGGCGCTGCGCAAGGTCTACGACCAGATGCCGGAGCCGCGCTACGTCATCTCGATGGGGTCGTGCGCCAATGGCGGCGGCTACTACCACTATTCCTACTCGGTGGTCCGCGGCTGCGATCGCATCGTTCCCATTGACATCTATGTGCCCGGCTGTCCGCCGACTGCGGAAGCGCTGCTGTACGGTGTTCTGCTGCTGCAGAAGAAGATCCGTCGCACCGGCACCATCGAACGCTGAAGGTTTTCGTTATGGACGATGGCAGGCTCGACGCCCTTGGGCAGACGATCGTGAGCGCGCTTCCGGGCGCCGCGCTCGGTCATTCGGTCGCTTTCAACCAGCTGACGGTCGACATCGAGCCGACCCGAATCGTCGAGGTGGCGAAATATCTGCGCGACGATCCGGCCTGCCGCTTCGTCAATATCACCGACATCACGGCGGTCGACTATCCGGAGCGCGCCAAGCGCTTCGATGTCGTCTACCATTTTCTGTCACCGACCTTGAACGCGCGGGTCCGGCTCAAGGGCCAGGCCGACGAGGCAACTCAGGTGCCGTCGCTGATCGACGTGTTTCCGGGGGCGGACTGGTTCGAGCGCGAGGCGTACGATCTCTACGGCGTGATCTTCGTCGGTCATCCCGATATGCGTCGGCTCCTCACGGACTACGGTTTCGACGGCCATCCGCTGCGCAAGGATTTCCCGACCACCGGCTTCGTCGAGGTGCGCTACGACGACCAGGAGAAGCGGGTGATCTACGAGCCTGTCAGGCTCAACCAGGAATTCCGCAAGTTCGATTTCCTTTCGCCGTGGGAGGGAGCTGACTATCCGCTGCCCGGCGACGAGAAAGCGACCAAGTGAGTGGGAGCGCGAGCATGAACGAGCAGAGCCCGGCACTCCGCAACTTCACGATCAATTTCGGTCCGCAGCATCCGGCGGCGCACGGCGTGCTGCGTCTCGTGCTGGAGCTGGACGGCGAGGTGGTCGAACGGGTCGATCCGCATATCGGCTTGCTGCATCGCGGCACCGAGAAGCTGATCGAGACCAAGACCTATCTGCAGGCGATGCCCTATTTCGACCGGCTCGACTATGTCGCGCCGATGAACCAGGAGCATGCGTTCTGCCTTGCGGCCGAGCGGCTGCTCGGCATCGAGGTGCCGCGCCGCGGCCAGCTGATCCGCGTGCTGTATTCGGAGATCGGGCGGCTGCTCTCGCATCTGCTCAACGTCACCACGCAGGCGATGGACGTCGGCGCGCTGACCCCGCCGCTGTGGGGCTTCGAGGAGCGCGAGAAGCTGATGGTGTTCTATGAGCGCGCCTCCGGTTCGCGCATGCACGCCAACTACTTCCGCATCGGCGGCGTCCACCAGGACCTGCCGCCGAAGCTGATCGACGACATCGACGCGTTCTGCGATCCGTTCCTGAAGGTGGTCGACGATCTCGACCAGTTGCTCACCGGCAACCGCATCTTCAAGCAGCGCAATGTCGACATCGGCGTCGTCACCCTGAAGCAGGCCTGGGAGTGGGGCTTCTCCGGCGTGATGGTGCGCGGCTCGGGCGCGGCCTGGGACCTGCGCAAGTCGCAGCCTTATGATGTCTACGCCGAGATGGAGTTCGACGTTCCGATCGGCAAGAATGGCGACTGCTACGACCGCTATCTGATCCGCATGGAAGAGATGCGCCAGTCGGTGCGCATCATGAAGCAGTGCATCCAGAAGCTGCGGGCGCCGGACGGGCAGGGGCCGGTCGTGGTCACCGACAACAAGATCGCGCCGCCGCGCCGTGGCGAGATGAAGCGCTCGATGGAAGCGCTGATCCACCACTTCAAGCTCTATACCGAGGGCGTGCACGTGCCGGCCGGCGAGATCTATGCCGCCGTGGAGGCCCCGAAGGGCGAGTTCGGCGTCTACCTGGTCTCCGACGGCTCCAACAAGCCGTACAAGTGCAAGATCCGGGCGCCGGGCTTCGCCCATCTGCAGGCGATGGACTTCCTGTGCCGCGGGCATCTGCTCGCCGACGTCTCGGCCATTCTCGGCTCGCTCGACATCGTGTTCGGAGAGGTGGACCGCTGATGGGCCATGCGCCGATCCAGTTCGATCGTGCTTCCGGAGCGCTCGAAGGGGCGAATCTCTGGGAGCGCACGGCTGCCCTGGCGCTGGTCACCGGTTCGAAGATCTCGTCGCATTTCTCGCATCGCGGCTATAATCGCTGCGCCAATCTGCTGCGCCTGGCGCTGGCGGAGCGCAACATCGCGGTCAAGCTCAACCCGGACGCCGTGTTCGAGTTTCCGTATGGCGACGGCTATTGGAGCAAGCTGCTCAACCGCTCCTATCACTACGAAGACGAGCTCGAGCTGCTTTTTCTTGGCACCGCCGATGTCGACTATACGTTCATCGATGGGGGCGCCAATTACGGCTATTGGTCGGTGCTGGTCTCCAGCGCGCCCTATGGCGCCCACAAGGCGATCGCGATCGAGCCGTCCTCGGCCAATTTCGCCAAGCTCGCCAACAATGCCAGGGTCAATGCCGGCCGCTTCGAGGTGATGAAGTGCGCCATCGGCGAACGCCGTGGCACAGCCTATCTGACCGGCACCAAGCACGAGGCCTTCAGCATCGCCGGCGGCAACACCGGCGGTGAGCAGGTGCCGGTGATGGCGCTGGACGACCTCATCGATGACGGCAAGGTCGCGGCCTCCGGCAAGTACCTGATCAAGCTTGATGTCGAGGGCGTCGAGATCGAGGCGATCAAGGGCGGCGCCCGGCTGCTGTCGACGGACAGCATGATCCTCTGCGAGGAGCACGGCCAGGACCGCAATCATACGGTCTCCCGCTATATCCTCGAGCAGACGCCGATGCAGCTGATGGTCTATGACCCGCAGAGCCGGCGTTTCGAGACGGTGACCGAACTGTCGATCCTCGACCGCATCAAGGTGTCCGCGCACGTCGGCTATAACGTGTTCGGAACTGCAAGTGCCTTCTGGCAGAATCGCGTCGCAGCGCTCAATGCAAGTGCCGCGCGCCGCATGCAATGAAAGACTGAAGAGCCATGTCCGTCCGCCGTCTTGCCCCGAAGGAAGTCCAGCCCGCGAGCTTTGCGTTCACGGAGGAAAACCTCGCCTTCGCCAAGGCCCAGATCGCGAAATATCCGGAAGGCCGCCAAGCCTCGGCGGTCATCGCGATCCTGTGGCGTGCCCAGGAGCAGAACGAGGGCTGGGTCTCGGAAGCCGCGATCCGCGTCGTCGCCGACATGCTCGGCATGCCCTATATCCGCGTGCTCGAAGTCGCGACCTTCTACACGATGTTCCAGTTGCAGCCGGTCGGCAAGAAGGCGCATGTGCAGGTCTGCGGCACCACGCCGTGCCGGCTGCGCGGCGCCGAGGAGCTGATCGAGGTCTGCAAGCATCGCATCCATCACGACCCCTTCCATCTGTCGAAGGATGGCGATTTCAGCTGGGAAGAGGTCGAGTGCCTGGGCGCCTGCGTGAATGCGCCGATGGTGCAGGTGTGGAAGGACACTTATGAGGACCTGACGCCGGAGAGCTTCGGCAAGGTGCTCGACGGCTTCGCGACCGGCAACCTGCCGACGCCGGGTCCGCAGAACGGCCGCCAGTTCTCGGCGCCCGCCGGCGGTCCGACCACGCTGAAGGAAAAGACATGAGCCGCCATCGCATCCGCGTTGCGGCCCTGACCCGAGAGGGCGCCGCGATGAAGAACTGGCGCTACGTGGCGCTGCATACGCTTGCTGCCGCCGCTTTCATTTTCGTGCTGCAGCGTTTCGCGCTCAACGCGACGCTGGAGTCCAGTCTGCTGTGGGCGTTGGTGTTCGGCGGCTGTGCCGCCTTCATCGCCACCATGCAGTCGAACCGCTGAATTCGAGGAAGCCGTCTGATCATGCTCGAGGACAAGGACCGCATCTTCACCAACCTTTACGGCCTCCATGATTGGGGCCTCGAAGGCGCGCGCCGGCGCGGCAGCTGGGATGGCACCAAGGGTCTCATCGACAAGGGCCGCGACTGGATCATCAACGAGATGAAGGCGTCGGGCCTGCGCGGCCGCGGCGGCGCCGGCTTCCCGACCGGCCTGAAATGGTCGTTCATGCCGAAGGAATCGACCGACGGCCGGCCGAGCTACCTCGTGGTCAACGCCGACGAGTCCGAGCCCGGCACCTGCAAGGACCGCGAGATCATGCGGCACGATCCGCATCATCTCGTCGAGGGCTGCCTGCTGGCCAGCTTCGCGATGAACGCGCATGCCTGCTACATCTATGTGCGCGGCGAGTTCATCCGTGAGCGCGAGCGGCTGCAGGCCGCGATCGACCAGGCCTATGAGGCCAATCTGATCGGCAAGAACAACATCCATGGCTGGCCGTTCGATCTCTACGTCGCCCATGGCGCCGGCGCCTATATCTGCGGCGAGGAGACGGCGCTGCTCGAAAGCCTCGAGGGCAAGAAGGGCCAGCCGCGGCTGAAGCCGCCGTTCCCGGCCAATGTCGGCCTGTATGGCTGCCCGACCACCGTGAACAACGTCGAATCGATCGCGGTCGCGCCGACCATCCTGCGCCGCGGCGCGTCATGGTTCGCCGGCATCGGCCGTCCGAACAATGTCGGCACGAAACTGTTCTGCATCTCCGGTCACGTCGAGCGGCCCTGCAACGTCGAAGAGGCGATGGGCATCCCGTTCCGCGAGCTGATCGAGAAGCATTGCGGCGGCATCCGCGGCGGCTGGGACAATCTCAAGGCGGTCATCCCCGGCGGTTCGTCGGTGCGCATGGTGCCGGCCGAGCAGATGATCGACACGCCGATGGATTTCGACAGCCTGTCCAAGCTGCGCTCCGGCCTCGGCACCGCGGCCGTGATCGTGATGGACAAGTCCACCGACTTGATCCGCGCGATCGCGCGCATCTCGTATTTCTACAAGCATGAGAGTTGCGGCCAGTGCACGCCGTGCCGCGAGGGCACCGGCTGGATGTGGCGCGTGCTGACCCGCATGGCCGAAGGCCGCGCGCATAAGCGCGAGATCGACATGCTGCTGGAAGTCACCAAGCAGATCGAGGGACACACGATCTGCGCGCTCGGCGACGCCGCGGCCTGGCCGATCCAGGGCCTGATCACGCATTTCCGTCACGAGATCGAAGCGCGCATCGACCAGTATTCGCACAAGGCCGATGTCGACGACGTCGGCGTGCGCGATCCCGCGCATATGGTCGCGGCGGAGTAGGGGATGGCGGTCCTGTCCGCCAGCAAGATTTTCCTCCGCGTTCGCGCCCTGAAGGAGCGCAGCGGCGCGGTGGTCCGTGGTTTGAGAGAGATGTGAGGCAATGACCAAGATCATCATCGATGGCAAAGAGATCGATGTGCCGCCGGAGTACACGCTGCTGCAGGCGTGCGAGGCGGCGGGCGCCGAGATTCCGCGCTTCTGCTATCATGAGCGGCTGTCGATCGCCGGCAACTGCCGGATGTGCCTCGTCGAGGTGAAGGGCGGACCGAAGCCGGTCGCGAGCTGCGCCTGGGGCGTGCGCGACTGCCGTCCGGGTCCGAAGGGCGAGCCGCCGGAGATCTCGACACGGTCGCCGATGGTCAAGAAGGCACGCGAAGGCGTGATGGAATTCCTTCTGATCAACCATCCGCTGGACTGCCCGATCTGCGACCAGGGCGGCGAATGCGACCTGCAGGACCAGGCGATGGGCTATGGTGTCGACACCAGCCGCTACGCCGAGAACAAGCGCGCCGTCGAGGACAAGTATCTCGGCGCGCTGGTCAAGACCTCGATGACCCGCTGCATCCAGTGCACGCGCTGCGTCCGCTTCTCGGCGGAAGTCTGCGGCGTGCCGGAAATGGGCGCGATCGGCCGTGGCGAGGACATGGAGATCACGACCTATCTCGAGCAGGCCTTGAGCTCGGAGCTGCAGGGCAATCTGGTCGACATCTGCCCCGTGGGCGCGCTGACCTCGAAGCCCTATGCCTTTGCCGCGCGCCCCTGGGAGCTCGGCAAGACGCAGTCGATCGACGTCATGGACGGCCTGGGCTCGGCGATCCGGGTCGACACCCGCGGCCGTGAGGTGATGCGCATCCTGCCGCGCATCAACGACGCCGTGAACGAGGAGTGGATCTCGGACAAGACCCGTCACGTCGTCGACGGCCTGCGCACACAGCGGCTCGACCGTCCTTATGTGCGCGAGGACGGCAAGCTGCGCCCGGCCACCTGGCCGGAGGCGTTCAAGGCCATCGCCGCCAAGCTGTCGCGCATCGACGGCAAGCGCATCGGCGCGATCGCCGGCGATCTCGCCGCGGTCGAGGAGATGTTCGCGCTCAAGGATCTGCTCGCCAAGCTCGGCTCGTCCAACGTCGCGGTGCAGGGCGGTGACAGCTTCGACGCCAAGCTCGGCCGTGCGTCCTATCTGTTCAATCCGACCATCGCCGGCATCGAGCAGGCCGACGCGATCCTGATCGTCGGCGCCAATCCGCGCAAGGAAGCGGCGGTGCTCAACGCCCGCATCCGCAAGCGCTGGCGCTCGGGGCAGCTCAAGGTCGGTCAGGTCGGCCCCAAGGCCGATCTGACCTATCCTTATGAGCATATCGGCGCAGGCACGGACTCGCTCAGCGATGTCGCCGCCGGCAAGCACTCCTTCGCGTCCACGTTCCGCAACGCCAAGAACCCGATCGTGCTGGTCGGCTCCGGTGCCGCCGCCCGCCATGATGGCGGGGCGATCCTGTCGCTCGCCGCCAAGATCGCGATGGACGTCAACGCCGTCCGCGACGACTGGAATGGCTTTGCCGTGCTGCACGACACCGCCTCGCGGGTCGGTGCGCTCGACATCGGCTTCAACGGCACCGGCCTGACCGGCGCCCAGATGACGACCTTCGGCACCATGGACGTGATGTTCCTGCTCGGCGCCGACGAGGTCGAGGTGCCCGAGGGCGTGTTCACCGTCTATATCGGCACCCATGGCGACCGCGGCGCGCATCGCGCCGACGTCATCCTGCCGGGCGCGGCCTACACTGAGAAGTCCGGTCTCTACGTCAACACCGAGGGCCGGGTGCAGGTCACAGGGCGAGCCTCGTTCCCGCCGGGCGAGGCGCGCGAGGATTGGGCGATCATCCGCGCGTTATCCGATGTGCTCGGCCGCAAGCTCGGCTATGACTCGCTGGCGGCGCTGCGCGCCGAGATCGTCAAGGTCGCGCCGCATCTCGGCCGGATCGACCAGATCGAGGCCGGCAAGATCGCCGACATCAAAACCCTGGCGGGCAAGGGCGGCAGCCTGGAGAAGGCGCCGTTCAAGCCGCTGATCGAAGACTTCTATCTCACCAACCCGATCGCACGCGCATCGGCGGTCATGGCGGAATGCTCCCGCCTGGCCTCCGGGCAGATGCTGACGGCAGCGGAGTGAGCGTGACCTGATGGCTGATTTCTTTGCGAGCTCATTCTGGACCGGCTTCCTCTGGCCGCTGATCGTCATGATCGCGCAGAGCGTGCTGCTCCTCGTCGTCCTCCTGGTCGCGATCGCCTATATCCTGCTGGCGGACCGCAAGATCTGGGCCGCGGTGCAGATCCGCCGGGGACCCAACGTGGTCGGGCCCTGGGGCCTGTTCCAGTCGTTCGCCGACCTCCTGAAGTTCGTGCTCAAGGAGCCGATCATCCCGGCGGGCGCCAACAAGGGCGTGTTCCTGCTGGCGCCGCTGGTGTCCTGCGTGCTGGCGCTGGCGGCCTGGGCGGTGATTCCGACCAATCTCGGCTGGGCGATCGCCGACATCAATGTCGGCATCCTCTTCATCTTCGCGATCTCGTCGCTGTCGATCTACGGCATCATCATGGCCGGCTGGTCGTCGAACTCGAAATATCCGTTCCTGGCGGCGCTGCGCTCGGCGGCGCAGATGGTGTCCTACGAAGTCTCGATCGGCTTCGTCATCATCACCGTGCTGCTCTGCGCCGGCACCTTGAACCTCTCGGCTGTGGTCGAGGCGCAGCATGCCCGCGGTCTCGCCAGCCTGATCGGCCTGCCGCAGCTGACGATCCTGAACTGGTACGTCTGGCCGCTGTTCCCGATGTTCGTGGTGTTCTACGTCTCGGCGCTGGCCGAGACCAACCGTCCGCCGTTCGACCTCGTGGAGGCGGAATCCGAGCTCGTGGCCGGCTTCATGGTGGAATACGGCTCGACGCCCTATCTGCTGTTCATGCTCGGCGAATATGTCGCCATCACCACGATGTGCGCGCTGGCGACGATCCTGTTCCTCGGCGGCTGGCTGCCGCCGATCGACCTGCCGCCGTTCAACTGGGTGCCCGGCGTCATCTGGTTCGCACTCAAGCTGTTCTTCATGTTCTTCCTGATCGCGATGGCGAAAGCGATCGTGCCGCGCTACCGCTACGACCAGTTGATGCGACTCGGTTGGAAAGTGTTCCTGCCGCTGTCGCTGGTCATGGTGGTGATCGTCGCGGGCGTGCTGCACTTCGCCGGCATCGCGCCGAAATGAGGCTGTCATGAACATTTCCGCCACTGCACGGTCGCTGCTGCTGTCCGAGTTCGTCTCCGCGTTCTTCCTCGCGATGCGCTACTTCTTCCAGCCGAAGCCGACCCTGAACTATCCGTTCGAGAAGGGCCCGATCTCGCCGCGTTTCCGCGGCGAGCATGCGCTGCGCCGCTATTCCAATGGCGAGGAACGCTGCATCGCCTGCAAGCTGTGCGAGGCGGTCTGCCCGGCGCAGGCGATCACCATCGAGGCCGGTCCGCGTCGCAATGACGGCACCCGCCGCACGGTGCGCTACGACATCGACATGGTGAAGTGCATCTATTGCGGCCTTTGCCAGGAAGCCTGCCCGGTCGACGCCATCGTCGAGGGACCGAACTTCGAGTTCGCGACCGAGACCCGCGAGGAGCTGTATTATGACAAGGCCAAGCTGCTGGCGAACGGCGACCGCTGGGAGCGCGAGATCTCCAAAGCCATCGCGCTCGACGCGCCGTACCGCTGAGGCCGTCCGATGATCCTTCCTGCGCTCTTCTTCTATCTGTTCGCGGCGGTCTGCGTGGCCTCGGCCGTGATGGTGATCGTCTCCAAGAACCCCGTTCACTCGGTGCTCTATCTGATCCTCGCTTTCGTCAACGCCTCCGGCCTGTTCGTGCTGATGGGCGCCGAGTTCCTGGCGATGATCCTGGTCGTCGTCTATGTCGGAGCGGTCGCGGTGCTATTCCTGTTCGTGATCATGATGCTCGACGTCGACTTCACCGAGCTGCGCGAGGGCTTCCTGCAATACATGCCGATCGGCCTGGTGATCGGCGGCATCTTCCTGTTCGAGCTGCTGCTGACGGTGTCCTACTGGGTCATCAACCCGACGACGCCGAAGGCGATCACGGCGGCGATCCCGACCAACGTCACCAACACCGAGGCGCTCGGCCTCGTGCTCTATACGAAGTACATCCATTACTTCCAGCTGTCGGGCATGATCCTGCTGGTCGCGATGATCGGCGCCATCGTGCTGACGCTCCGCCACAAGGTCAGCGTCAAGCGCCAGGACATCAACGTCCAGAACGCCCGTACGCCGGAGATGGCAATGGCGGTGCGCAAGGTCGCGGTCGGACAGGGGCTGCAGGATACGGACGCCGCGGAGTGGGTGAAATGACCATCGGACTGGGACACTATCTGGCTGTGGCGGCCATGCTGTTCACGCTCGGCATCCTCGGCATCTTCCTGAACCGCAAGAACATCATCGTCATCCTGATGTCGGTCGAGCTGATCCTGCTCGCGGTCAACATCAACCTGGTGGCGTTCTCGACCTTCCTCGGCGACATCGTCGGCCAAGTGTTCGCGCTGTTGGTGCTGACGGTGGCCGCGGCGGAAGCCGCGATCGGTCTTGCCGTGCTGGTGGTCTACTTCCGCAACCGCGGCTCGATCGCGGTCGAAGACGTCAATCTGATGAAGGGCTAAGGGCGCATGATCCTGATGAGTGGGGGCCGGTTCGCCGGCAAGGTCATGCGTAAAGGAACAGGCGAATGATCCAGGCCATTGTCTTTCTGCCGCTGCTGGGCGCGATCCTGGCCGGCCTGATTGCGCTGTTCGGGGCGCATGCGCGCCATCCGAGCGGCGATACGGTCGAGCATCATCACGACGACGGTCATCATCACGCCGCCGACGCCCATGCCCATGACGATCACGGCCATGATGATCACGGTCATGGCGGTCACGACGACCATCACGTCGCCGAGCCGCCGGCCGCCGGCACTTGGGCCGCGCAGGCGATCACGACCGCACTGTTGTTCGTCTCGGCCGGGCTGTCCTGGGCGATGCTTGTGAGCGTCGGCTTCTTGCACCACGAGGCCGGGGTGAAGGAGCTGCTGCCTTGGATCAATTCGGGCGAGCTGCAGGTGTCGTGGGCGCTGCGCGTCGACACGCTCACGGCGGTGATGCTGGTGGTTGTGACCAGCGTGTCCTCGCTCGTGCACCTCTATTCGATCGGCTACATGGACGAGGATCCGAACCGTCCGCGCTTCTTCGCCTATCTCTCGCTGTTCACCTTCGCGATGCTGATGCTGGTGACCGCGAACAATTTGGTGCAGCTGTTCTTCGGCTGGGAGGGCGTCGGTCTGGCGAGCTACCTGCTGATCGGCTTCTGGTTCCAGAAGCCCTCAGCCAATGCGGCCGCGATCAAGGCGTTCGTCGTCAACCGCGTCGGTGACTTCGGTTTCGCGCTCGGCATCTTCGCGGTGTTCCTACTGGCGAAATCGACCGATTTCGAGACCATCTTCGCGGCCGCGCCGAGCTTCGCGGGCAAGACAATCAACTTCCTCGGCTGGCATGCCGACGCGCTGACCCTGACCTGCCTCTTGCTGTTCATGGGCGCGATGGGCAAGTCGGCGCAGTTCCTGCTGCACACCTGGCTGCCGGACGCGATGGAGGGTCCGACCCCGGTCTCGGCGCTGATCCATGCTGCGACCATGGTGACCGCCGGCGTGTTCATGGTGGCGCGCCTGTCGCCGCTGTTCGAGCTGGCGCCGAACGCGCAGGCCGTGGTGATGTTCTTCGGTGCGACCACGGCATTCTTCGCGGCGACCGTCGGCCTGGTGCAGAACGACATCAAGCGCATCGTCGCCTACTCGACCTGCTCGCAGCTCGGCTACATGTTCGTGGCGATGGGAGCAGGGGCCTATTCGGTCGGCATGTTCCATCTGTTCACGCACGCCTTCTTCAAGGCGTTGCTGTTCTTGGGCGCGGGCTCGGTCATCTATGCGATGCATCACGAGCAGGACATCCGCAACATGGGCGGCCTGTGGAAGAAGATCCCGTATACGTTTGCGGTGATGACGATCGGCACCCTGGCGCTGACGGGCTTCCCGGGCTTCGCCGGCTTCTTCTCGAAGGACGCGATCATCGAGGCCGCCTACGCCTCGCATAATCCGTTCGCGACCTACGCCTACTTCCTCACCATCGTCGCCGCCGGCCTGACCTCGTTCTACTCCTGGCGTCTGGTGTTCAAGACCTTCTTCGGCACGCCGCACGACCAGCATCATTACGAGGCCGCGCATGAGAGCCCGATCTGGATGCTGATCCCGATCGGCGTGCTCGCGGCGGGCTCCATCCTCGCGGGCTTCCCGTTCAAGGGCCTGTTCGCCGATCCGCATGGCGTCGAGCACTTCTTCGGCGAGTCGCTGAAGATGAACCCGCACATCCTGGAGGACATGGAGCACATGCCGTTCTGGCTGGGCCAGCTGCCCTTCATCATGATGGTGCTCGGCTTCGCGGTGTCCTACTTCTTCTATGTCAGCCGTCCGGACATCCCGGAGGAGCTGGCCGCGCAGCAGCCGCTGCTCTACAAGTTCCTGCTCAACAAATGGTACTTCGACGAGCTGTATGACTTTATCTTCGTTCGTCCGGCGAAGTGGCTCGGCCGCTTCCTCTGGAAGAAGGGCGATGGTTTCGTCATCGACGGGTTCGGTCCCGATGGCGTCTCGGCGCGGGTGCTCGACGTCACGCGCAACGTCGTCAAGATCCAGACCGGTTATCTCTATCACTATGCCTTTGCCATGCTGATCGGCGTCGCCGGCCTGATCACCTGGTTCATGTTCATGGGGGGCCAGCAATGACCACCTGGCCAATTCTCTCCGTCGTCACCTTCCTGCCGATCGTCGGCGCGCTGCTGATCTATCTGGTGCGCGGCGACGACGAGGCCGCAAGGCGCAATGCGCGCTGGATCGCGCTGTGGACCACGCTGATCACCTTCGCGGTGTCGGTGCTCCTGGTGCTGCGCTTCGATCCCAACCAGACCGACTTCCAGTTCGTCGAGAAATCGAACTGGCTGGCGGCCGGCATCAGCTATCACATGGGCGTCGACGGCATCTCGCTGCCGTTCGTGATCCTGACCACCGCCTTGATGCCGTTCTGCATCGTGGCGAGCTGGAAGTCGGTCACCAACCGCCTGCGCGAATACATGATGGCGTTCCTGATCCTGGAAACGCTCATGGTCGGCACCTTCTCGGCGCTCGACCTCGTGCTGTTCTATCTGTTCTTCGAGGGCGGTCTGATCCCGATGTTCCTGATCATCGGCGTCTGGGGCGGTCCGCGCCGGGTCTACGCGTCCTTCAAGTTCTTCCTCTACACGCTGCTCGGCTCGGTGCTGATGCTGCTGGCCATCATGGCGCTGTATTGGAACGCCGGCACGACCGACATTCCGACCCTGATGCATACGGCGGTGCCGCGGTCGTTGCAGACCTGGGCCTGGCTGGCCTTCTTCGCCTCCTTCGCGGTGAAGATGCCGATGTGGCCGGTTCACACCTGGCTGCCGGACGCCCACGTCGAGGCGCCGACGGCCGGCTCGGTGATCCTGGCCGCGATCCTCTTGAAGATGGGCGGCTACGGCTTCCTGCGCTTCTCGCTGCCGATGTTCCCGCTGGCGTCGCACGATTTCGCGCCGCTGGTGTGGACGCTCTCGGCGATCGCGATCATCTACACCTCGCTGGTCGCGCTGATGCAGGAGGATATCAAGAAGCTGATCGCCTACTCGTCGGTGGCGCATATGGGCTTCGTGACCATGGGCATCTTCGCCGGCACCATGCAGGGCGTCGCCGGCGGCGTGTTCCAGATGATCTCGCACGGCATCGTCTCGGGGGCGCTGTTCCTCTGCGTCGGTGTGGTCTACGACCGCATGCACACCCGCGAGATCGCGGCCTATGGCGGCCTCGTCAACCGGATGCCGATCTACGCGCTGGTGTTCATGGTGTTCACCATGGCCAATGTCGGTCTGCCCGGCACCTCCGGCTTCGTCGGCGAGTTCATGACCCTGCTCGGCACCTTCAAGGTGTCGATCCCGACTGCCTTCTTCGCGACCTTCGGCGTGATCCTGTCGGCGGGCTACGCGCTGTGGCTGTATCGCAAGGTGGTGTTCGGTGCGCTGACCAAGCCGTCGCTCGCCAGCATCAAGGACCTCACCTTGCGCGAGGGCGTGATCCTGTTTCCGCTGGTGGCGCTGACCATCCTGTTCGGCGTGTATCCGAAGCCGATCCTCGACATGTCGGCGGCGTCGGTGCAGCAGCTCGTCAACAACTACAATACCGCCGTGACGGCCGTGAAGGCCGCCGCGCTGCTCCAATGATGAGACCTTAGGGGGTCGGGACAAAGACGATGATCGAGAATCTTGGGCCTCAGCTTTGGGTGGTGCTGCCGGAGCTGCTGCTGGCTTTGGGGGCCATGGCGCTGTTGATGCTGGGCGCGTTTCGCGGGCAGGGGACGACGGGGATCGTCACCGGCCTTGCGGTCGTGCTCCTGATCGTGGTCGGCATCCTGGTGCTCAGGCAGCCCGGCGGCCAGGCTTTCGGCGGCAGCTTCATCGCTGACAGCTACGCGCGCTTCCTGAAGATCCTGGCGATCATCGGCTCGGTCGCCACCTTGGTGATGTCGGCGGAATTCCTGTCGTCGCCCGACCGCCGCATCTTCGAATACGCGATCCTGGTGCTGCTCTCGACGCTCGGCATGCTCGTGCTGATCTCGGCCGGCGACCTGATCACGCTCTATCTCGGCCTCGAGCTGATGTCGCTTGCGCTCTATGTCGTCGCCGCCAGCCATCGCGACAACGTCAAGTCGACCGAAGCCGGCCTGAAATATTTCGTGCTCGGCGCGCTGTCCTCCGGCATGCTGCTGTACGGCGCCTCGCTGATCTACGGCTTCACCGGAACGGTCAGCTTTGCCGGCATTGCGGCGGCGGCCAAGACCGGCAGCGTCGGAATCATCTTCGGCCTCGTCTTCCTGTTCGCCGGCCTGTGCTTCAAGGTGTCGGCGGTGCCGTTCCACATGTGGACGCCGGACGTCTATGAAGGCGCGCCGACCCCGGTCACGGCGTTCTTTGCCTCGGCGCCGAAGGTTGCGGCGCTCGCGGTGTTTGCCCGCGTCGCGCTGACCGCGTTCCCCGGCATCACCTTCCAGTGGCAGCAGATCATCGTGTTCGTCTCGATCGCCTCGATGGCGCTCGGCTCGTTCGCGGCGATCGGGCAGACCAACATCAAGCGCCTGATGGCCTATTCCTCGATCGGCCATATGGGCTTTGCGCTGGTCGGCCTTGCCGCCGGCACGGTCGAAGGCGCACAGGGCGTACTGACCTATATCGCGATCTATGTCGCGATGACGCTCGGCTCGTTCGCCGTGATCATGGCGATCAAGCGCAATGGCCAGTCGTTCGAGAAGATCAGCGACTTTGCCGGCCTGTCCCGAACCAATCCGCTGCTCGCCTTCTTCTTCGCGATGCTGTTGTTCTCGCTGGCCGGCATCCCGCCGCTCGCGGGCTTCTTCGCCAAATGGTACGTCTTCGTCGCCGCGATCAAGGCCGGGCTGTTCGCGCTGTCCGTGATCGGCGTGCTCACCAGCGTGGTCGGCGCCTACTACTATTTGCTGATCGTCAAGACGATGTATTTCGACGAGCCGCTCGCCACGCTCGATCCGGTCCGTGTCGAGCTGCGTACCGTGCTCGCGATCTCCGGCATCTTCAACATCCTGTTCTTCGCCTATCCCGGCCCGCTGGTCAGCGCCGCCGCGGCCGCGGCGAAGTCGCTGTTCTAGATGCCCTTTGCTCTGGGGGCCCGTGCCGCTGCCCGCGGCTACGGGCTCGTCGTCTTCGATCAGGCCGGCTCGACCAATATCGAGGCCTTGGCCTCTGCACGGCAAGGCGCCAGGGCGCCGTGCTGGTTCGTCACCACGGAGCAGACGGCCGGACGCGGCCGCCGCCAGCGGCCTTGGGTTGCGCCGCGCGGCAATCTGGCGTCGTCCGTCCTTGAAGTGCTGAATGTCGCGCCGGTCGTCGCCGCGACCCTCGGCTTCGCCGCCTGCCTGGCGATCGAGAACGCGCTGCGGCAGGTGAGCCGCGAGGCTGTGCTGCGATCCGGCGGCAGCTCGGCGCTCGATTTTGCGGTGAAATGGCCGAATGACGTGCTCGCCGGTGGGCGCAAGATCGTCGGCATGCTGCTCGAGGCGGAGCAGGTCGCCGGCGGGCTCGCGGTCGTCGCGGGCATCGGAACCAACGTCGTGGCGGCGCCGACCGATACCCCGACACCGGCGGTCTCGCTGCGCGATCTAGGCGTCGAGGTCAGCGCTGAGGATCTGTTCTCGGCGCTGTCCGAGTCCTGGGTGGAATATTTCGGCATCTGGAACGAGGGGCGGGGCTTTGCTGATATCCGCCGGCTCTGGCTGGAACGCGCGGCCGGGCTCGGCCAGCCCGTCGCCATCAGGTCCGGACATGCTATCATCGAGGGAATTTTCGACACGATCGATGAACAGGGTTGTATGCTGGTGCGGACCGCGGAGGGACGATTGGAGCCGATCACGGCCGGTGATGTTCATTTCGGCTCGGTCGCATCCAAAGGAGCGGTCTAGATGGCGCGTCCCGACGAACTGACATTTGCTCCGCTTGGCGGGGTCGGCGAGATCGGCATGAATCTGTCGATCTACGGCCTCGGCAACCGCCACCAGCGCTCCTGGCTCGCGATCGATCTCGGCGTCTCCTTCGGCGACGAGGAGCATCTGCCGGGCATCGACCTGATCATGCCCGACGTGGCGTTTCTCGAGAAGGAGCGCAACAATCTGGTCGGGCTGGTTCTGACGCACGCCCATGAGGACCATTTCGGCGCCATCATCGATCTGTGGCCGCGGCTGAAATGCCCGATCTACGCGACCAAGTTCAGCGCGGCGTTGTTCGAGGCGAAGTGCGAAGCCGAGCGGCTGCCGGCCAAGATCCCGGTGACGGTGATCCCCTCGGGCGGCCGGGTCGATATCGGCCCGTTCAACGTCGAGTTCATCCCAGTTGCGCATTCGATTCCGGAATCGCATGCGCTCGCCATCCACACCGAGGTCGGCACCGTCCTGCACACCGGCGACTGGAAGATCGATCCGACGCCGGTGCTGGGCGCGCCGACTGACGAGAAGCGGCTGCGCGAGCTCGGCGATGCCGGGCTGCTGGCGTTGATCGGTGACTCCACCAACGCCGTCCGCGAGGGACGCTCGCCGTCCGAGGCCGAAGTCGCCAAGACCATCGCGATGCTGGTGAAGGAAGCCAAGGGCCGCGTCGCGGTCACCACCTTCGCCTCCAATGTCGCGCGCATCCGTGCCGTCGCTGACGCCGCACGCGAGGCCGAGCGCGAGGTCGTCATCGTCGGCCGCGCCATGGAACGCGTCGTCCAGGTCGCGCGCGAGACCGGCTATCTCGACGGCGTGCAGAATTTCCGCGGCATGGATCTGTACGGTCATTTCCCGGCCGACAAGGTGCTCGCGCTGTGCACCGGCAGCCAGGGCGAGGCGCGCGCGGCGCTGGCGCGCATCGCCAATGACGACCATCCGCTGGTGACCTTGAACAAGGGCGACACCGTCATCTTCTCCTCGCGCACCATTCCCGGCAATGAGAAGGCGGTCGGCGCCGTCATCAACGGGCTGGTGCAGCAGGGCATCGAGATCATCACCGACCGCAACCATCTCGTCCACGTCTCCGGCCATCCGCGCCGCGACGAGCTGCGCGACATGATCGCCTGGACGCGGCCGCAGCTCCTGATTCCCGTTCATGGCGAGGCGCTGCATCTGCACGAGCACGCGCGGCTGGCGCGCGCCTGCGGCGTGCCGAAAGTGATCACCTGCCGCAATGGCGACCTCGTCAAGCTTGGTCCGGGCGAGCCCGGGATCATCGACGAGCTGCCGGCGGGCCGTCTCTACAAGGACGGCAGCATCGTCGAGGACGCGAAATCGCGTGCCGTGGTCGAGCGTCGCAAGATGGCGTTTGCCGGTTGCATCTTCGTGGCGCTGGCGATCACCGAGAAGGGCGAACTGGCGGACGATCCCGAAGTCGACATGGTCGGCATCCCCGAGAAGAACGCGGCCGGCGAGGAGATGGACGACATCGTGTTCGACGCCGTGGTCTCGACCTTCGAAGGCCTGCCGCGGGCGCGGCGGCGCGATCCGGATGCGGCGGCGGAATCGGTGCGGCGGGCGGTGCGCGCCGCGGTCAACGAGCAATGGGGCAAGAAGCCGATCTGCCTCGTTCACGTCCTGGAAGTCTGACGCGAGCCGGTCAACGGCCGCGCGAAATGAAATGGGGAGGGATGCAATGCTGGGCCGTCTCAATCACGTCGCCATCGCGGTCAAGGACGCCGAGAAGGCCGCCAAGATCTATGGCGCGGCGTTCGGTGCCGAGATCTCGTCAGCCGTGCCGCTGCCGGAGCACGGCGTGATCACCGTGTTCGTGACCTTGCCGAACACCAAGATCGAGTTCATCCAGCCGCTCGGCGAGGCCTCGCCGATCGCCAAATTCCTCGAGCGCAATGCGGACGGCGGCATCCACCATGTCTGCTACGAGGTGGCCGACATCATCGCCTCGCGCGACACGCTGATCAAGGAAGGCGCGCGCGTGCTCGGCGACGGCCAGCCCAAGATCGGCGCCCATGGCAAGCCGGTGCTGTTCCTGCATCCCAAGGATTTTTCCGGCGCGCTCGTTGAAATCGAACAGGCCTGAGGCAGCCCGGTCATGGCCTATACGATCTCGACCTGGCTTGCGATCTACTTCGTGCTGTGGTGGGTGACGCTGTTCGTCATCCTGCCGTTCGGCGTGCGCAGCCAGCACGAGACCGGGGGCGCCTCGCCGGGAACCGATCCGGGCGCGCCGACCATCAGCCTGATGGGCAAGCGCCTGATCTGGACGACGCTGCTGTCGGCCGGGATCTTTGCGTTCGCGCTCGCGGCCTATCAGGCCGGCTATTTCAGCATCGAGCGGCTGTCGAAGCTGATGGGGCTGCCGTTCTAGGCCGCTTGCGGCGCACAACATTCTTCCGAAGCCGATGCGCGGACGCGCGTCGGCTTTTTTGCTATAGGAGGTCAAAACAAGCGCGACAGGGAGGTTGTGCGTGACGACACCGGCCGAGGCCCGCCAGGGGACGCCATCGGGCTATCGCATTCTGAACGAAACGGATCTGCGCGACTACCTCGCGGGCATTGCGGCGGTCGCGGCGCAACTTGGCGGACCGGCCGATCGCTGGTCGATCACCGAGGTCGGCGACGGCAATCTCAACCTCGTCTTCATCGTCAAGGGGACGTCCGGCGGTCTCGCGGTCAAGCAGGCGCTGCCTTACGTGCGCCTGGTCGGTGAGAGCTGGCCGCTGCCGCTGTCGCGTGCGCATTTTGAGCATCTGGCGCTGACCCATCAGGGCCGGCTGGCGCCCGGACTGGTGCCGGCCATCATTCATCATGATCCGGCGCTGGCGCTCACCGCGATGGAGCTGCTCGAGCCCCATATCATCATGCGAAAGGGGCTGGTGGCCGGCGCGATCTATCCGGCCTTCGTCGATCACATCACGACGTTCATGGCGCGGACGCTGTTCTTTTCGTCCGACCTTGCGCTGTCGGCGGCAGCAAAGAAGGAGGCGATCGCGAGCTTTGCCGGCAATCATGCGCTCTGCAAGATCACCGAGGACCTGATCTTCACCGATCCCTATCGCAGCGCCGAGCAGAACCGCTGGACCTCGCCTTGGCTCGATGCGACCGCGGCTGACATCCGCGCCGATCTCGATCTTCATGTCGCCGTCTCCAGGCTGAAACTGCAGTTCCTGTCGCGCGCCGAGGCGCTGATCCATGGCGATCTGCACACGGGCTCGATCATGGTCACGGAGACCGAGACAAAGGTGATCGATCCCGAATTCGCGTTCTACGGCCCGATGGGGTTTGACGTCGGCGCGGTGCTCGCGAACCTGCTGATGGCGTATTTTGCCTCCGTAGGACACGAGAGGTCACCGGGCGAGCGGGAGGCGTTCGAGAGCTGGGTGCTGAGCACGGTCGATCAGGTGTGGAGCGGATTCGCAGGCAAATTCCTGGAGCTCTGGCGCAGCGAGTCGACTGGCGATGCCTATCCGCTGTCGCTGTTTCCCGGCGAGGCCGGCGCGGCACGGCTGGAAGCCGAGCGTCAGGCCTATATGGCGAGGCTGTTCCAGGATGCGGTCGGATTCACGGCCGCCAAGATCATCCGGCGCATCCTGGGGCTTGCGCACAACATCGATTTCGAGCTGATCGCCGACGAGAGGCGACGCGCAAGCTGCGAGGCGCGGGCGCTCCGGTTGGCACGAACGCTGATGGTCGAGACGGCCTCGTTCACGACGATCGAGGCGGTGACGCGTGCCGCGCGCGAGCTGCGCCAGTGGCAGCCGGCGTTTTGATGGGCTCGGCAAATCCCGTCATTGCGAGGAGCAAAGCGACGAAGCAATCCAGAGTCTTCGTATGGCTCTGGATTGCTTCGCTTCGCTCGCAATGACGGAAACAGATGCGTAGACAGATGCGTAGGGTGGGCAAAGCAGCCGCCGCAGGCGGCAGCGTGCCCACCGTCGGTCGGCGCGCTTATCGGCAAGATGGTGGGCACGGCGCCATCGCGATCCCGCGTGTGGAGAGACTGCGGCTGCGCCTTTGCCCACCCTACGACTACCACATCCCGCTCAATCCGCTGCCTTGGCGCGCAGCCGCTGCGCGTAGACGTTGATCACCAGCGCGGCGAGCAGGATCAGGCCACGGATCAGGATCTTCAGGAAGCTGTCGATGTTGACGTGATCGAGGCCGTTGTTGAGCACGCCGAGCACGAACAGGCCGACGATGGTGTTGCCGATGCCACCGCGGCCGCCGAACAGGCTGGTGCCGCCGACGACGACGGCGGCGATCGAGTCGAGCAGATAGGTGTCGAACTCGTTCTGCTGCGCGCTGCCGAAATGCGCCACGCCCAGCATGCCGCCGATCCCCGAGCAGACCGCCGAGATCACCATCACGCTGCCGAGGATCAGCTTGACGTTCAGTCCGGAATATTCCGCCGCCTCGCGGTTGCCGCCGACCATGTAGACGTAGCGGCCGAAGCGCGTATAGGTCAGCACGAGGTGGCCGAGCAGCAGCATCAGCGCGGCGACGATCACGATCCAGGGCACGCCGGCGATCGAGCCGGAGCCGAGCGTCGTGATCAGGGGCGGCACCTTGTAGGCGATCTGGCCGCGCACCAGCATCGCCGAGATGCCGGCGGCGATCTGCATCATCGCGAGTGTCATGATGAAGGAGGGAATGCCGATCACCGTCAGGCCGAAGGCATTGACGGCGCCGAGCAGCGCGCACAAGGCCAGGGCGAGTATGATCGCGGCAAAGCCCGGCAGCGGCAGATTGGCGATGTTGACGTAGGAGTCCTGCAAGGTGAAGAAGGCCACCGCGATGCCGGTGACATTGGCGATGGCGGCGATCGAGAGATCGATCTCGGCGCACAGGATCACGAATGTCAGGCCGACCGCGATGATGCCGGTGACCGAGACCTGGGTCAGGATGTTGCCGACATTGTCGAGCGTCGCGAAGGACGGGCTGGCGATCGCGAAGAACGCGGTGAGGAAGATCAAGGTCAGGAACGGCGCGATGTTGCGCATCTGCGTGCGCAGCAGCGTGGCGAGCCCGCCTGCGCGCCGCGGCTGTGCCTCGGGCATCGGAACAGTGTCGCCATGCGCCATGACAGTCTCCCTACGCCGCCTCGAGCAGACGGTCTTTGCTGATGGTTTCGCCGGCGAATTCGCGCACGACCTCGCCGCGCTTGAGCACGATGACGCGGTCGGCCAGCGACAGCACGGTCTCCGGCTCGGTCGAGAGCACGATGACGGCAATGCCCTGGTCGCGCAGCTGCCGGACGATTCCGATCACGTCGCTCTTGGCGCCGACATCCATGCCGCGGGTCGGCTCGCACAGCACCAGCAGCCGTGGCGGATGGCTGAGCCATTTCGCCAGCGCGACCTTCTGCTGGTTGCCGCCGGAGAGCAGGCCGAGATCGATCTCGACATCGGCGGGACGAATCTGCAGTTGCTCGACCTGGCGCTTGGCGAGCGCGCGCTCGCGCGACGGCTTCAGCAACACGGCATTGATGCGATCGAGGATGCTGATTGAGACGTTCTTGTACACGGGCTCCTGCAGGAACAGCATGTCGCGCCGGCTCTCCGGCACGAAGGCGATGCCGGCGCGGCGCGCATCGGCCGTGCTCTTGAAGCGGTTGCGCTCGCCGGCCAGGCGCAGCTCGCCGGCATCGGGCGCCAGCTTGCCGAACAGGATGCGCGCCAGCTCGAGCTGGCCGCAGCCCATGAAGCCGTAGATGCCGAGCACCTCGCCGGCTTGGACGGAGAACGACACACGCTTGAGGCTGCGGGCCAGCGACAGGCCCGCGGCCTCGAGCACCACGGGCTTGCCGGCCGGCGGCGCGGGCAGGGTTATGTCGTGGGTGTAGCTGCCCTCCAGCGCATCGCGGCCCTTGCCGATCATGGCCTCGATCAGCGCTGCCTTGCTGGTGTCGGCTGCCCGCGTCTCCATGATCTTGCGGCCGTTGCGGAACACCGTGACCTCGTCGGAGATCAGCAGGATGTCTTCGATGAAATGCGAGATGAAGATGATCCCGGTGCTTTGCTCGCGCAGCTTGCGCAGGGCTGCGAACAGCCGCTCGACCTCGGGCGGCGACAGCGCCGAGGTCGGCTCGTCCAGGATGATGATGCGGGCGCCGGAGAACAGCACCCGCGCGATCTCGATCAGCTGCTGCACGCCGATCGGCAGGTCGCCGAGCCGGCTCATCGGATCGGCGTCGATGCCGAGCTTCTTCAATTGCTCGGCCGCCTCGCGCGCCATCCGGCGCCATTGGACGATGCCGAGCGCATTGGTCGGCTGGTTGCCGAGAAACACGTTCTCGGCCACGGTGAGATCAGGGGCAACACTCAGCTCCTGATGCACCATGGCGATGCCGGCGGCGCGGGCGTCGCGGGCGGAGTTGAAATGGACCTCGCGGCCGTCGAGCAGGAAACGGCCGGAGAATCCGGTGTGCACGCCGGCGATGATCTTCATCAGCGTGCTCTTGCCGGCGCCGTTCTCCCCGACGAGACCATGGATCTCGCCGGGGCGTAGCGTGAAATCGACGCCGCGCAAGGCGGTGACGCCGCCGAACGACTTGGTGATGTCCTGCAGTTCCAGGAGAGGCGGGCGGCTGTCCGACATGGGAGAAGACTTCAGATCAGGAAGTGATCCTCCATCCATTGCATGCCTGCGGCATTGGCCTTGGTCACGACGGGGCCGTCGGTGATGACATGCTTCGGAATGCCCTGGCCGCTCTTCTCGCCGGCCGTAACCGCCGCCACACCGGCCACGATCGCGCCGCCATGGATGCGGCAGGACGGGTTGCGCACGGTCGCGAACATCCGGCCGTCGCTGACGGCCTGGATGGCCGGCGGCATGGCGTCGACGCCGCCGATCAGAATGTTGGTGCGGTTGCGCGCCTTCATGATGTTGTAGGCCGCGAGCGCCATGTCGTCATTGTGGAAGAAGGCCGCGTCGATCTGCGGATATTTCGTCAGATAAGTCTCCCAGAGGCGCGCGGCCTTGGAGACGTCCCAATCCGCCGGCTGGGTGTCGAGCACCTCGATGTTCGGGAACTGCTTGATGACCGAGTTGAAGCCCTTGGCGCGGCCCTGCGCGCCGGTATGGCCGAGCGCGCCCTGCGTCATGATGATCTTGCCCTTGCCGCCCATCGCGTTCGCCAGCGCCTGGGTGACGGATGCGCCCATGAACTCGTTGTCGGGGGCGAGGAAGGAGTGGACGTTGATCTGATCCAGCGGCGCGATCAGCGTGTCCATGTCGATCACGGGGATGCCGGCGTCGATCATCTTCTGCACCGGCTGCGTCAGCGTTCCGATGCCGAACGCCTGGATCGCGACGAAGTCCCATTTCTGCGACGCCATGTTGTCGATCGCGGCGCGCTGCTTCACCGCGTCGAGCTGACCGTCGAACCAGGTCACCTCGACATTGAGCAGCTTGCCCCACCATTCCGCCGCCTGCTTGCCCTGGGCGCACCAGGTGGCCTGCAGGCCGGCATTGGAGAACGCCGCCTTGAGCGGCTTTTCGGAGCGGCCCATCTCGGCCGCGAGCGCCGGATTGATGCCGAAACCGGCGAGCAGGGCCGCCGCGGAGCCCGCGGCCGTGGCCGCCTGGAGAAGATCGCGCCTCGTCTTGACCGTTGTCTTGGACGTTTTGTCAGTGCCGGACATCCCGTGCTCCCTGTCCCATTGTTGTCTGGCGGCGTCATTGATCGCGCCGCCAAGACCTGCAGTGTTTCACAACCTTCCTGATCTCGCTACAGCCGGATGTTGTGCGGTGCGTCTGTCGTTTGTGGCGCTGCACGCGCGATGTCAGAAAACCGTGATGCGTCCATGCTACGCGGCGGCGGCACTTGATCGTTCAAGGCATCTTCGGAGCTGCGACGTGGCATCGACACGCATCGCCGTGATCGGCGACGTTCATCACGGCCGGGACACGCCGACGAAGCGGGGCTCACGCGCGCTGCCGCTGCTGGAGCAGTTTGTCGCAGAGGTCAACGGCGCTGGCTTCGATGCAGTGATCGATCTCGGAGATCGGATCTCCGACGAGGATCCGGAACGCGATCGCCTGTTGCAGAGCGATGTGGCGATGTGCTTCGCCAAGCTCGACGCGCGCCGGCATCACGTCAGTGGCAATCATGACGTCGCGATGTTCACGCTCGCCGACAATGAAGCAATTCTCGATCGGCCGTGCGGCTCGCGCGCCCTTGTCATCGGGCAGGTCAGGTGTGTGTTCTGGCAGCCCGATGTGCGGCTGACCCGCGAGCGAGGTCTGCATCTGTCTCCGGGCGATCTCGAAAGGCTGGTTCAACTGCTCGCGCAGGATGATCGTCCGACTTTGCTGGTCAGTCACGTGCCGCTGTCGGGGCATGCCCAGACCGGCAACTACTATTTCGAAGCCAATCCGGATCACGCGACCTATGCCGAGGGGGCCGCGATTCGCGCAGCCATCGCCAACGCGCCGGGTCCGGTCGTGGCGCTCGCGGGGCATGTGCATTGGAATACGCTGACGACGGTCGATGGCACGCCGCACATCACCTTGCAGTCGCTGACCGAAACCTTCATTTCCGGTGATGCGGCGGGGGCCTTTGGCGTGCTCGAGATCGACGGCGAAGACCTGCGCTGGACCGTGCATGGGCGGGAGCCGCTGTTGCTCACGCTGCCATGGCCGAAGGCAAAGTCAAAGTGGCGCGCGCCATTGCCATGCTTTGCGGCTGCAGGCGCGGCGTGAGCGAGTCTGCGCCGATCCGGCTATTCAGGCAGCGTTCATGCAGGGGAATCTAGGGTCATCCGGAAGCGGTTGACCGGCAAAAAAATAGAGCAGGGCAGCGGGCCCTGCTCGGAAATTGTGTCGACCCTTTGATATCCCGCAAGTTCAGATTTGATCTTGTTAAGCGGGGTGACGCTGCTTGTTGCGCGCCAGGGCTCCTCCCGAGACTTGGACCACCAGACTTCCGCAAGCGTTAGCCTGAGGCCCAAATTCGTAGACGATCTTTTTGCGTTTGTCATCCTTTTCGGCAACGATTGTTCAAATTTCGCGCAGCCGATGAAATGATCGGTAAGTGCTTGCAATTGGCGCGCTTTGTTTTCGACTTTTCCGCTCGTTGGTGCTGAAATACCACAATGGCAAGGCGCGATTGAGCGCCGCGGGGTTGTTCTTAGTCAACGAACGCTGGCGAAATGTGCGCAGTGTGTTCTGGGCGGCCTCGACTCGGGGCGCTCGCTCGGTCACAACGGGTCCGTTCATTTGGCAGGCTTTGATGCGGCAGCGGCTGCAAGCGTTTCTTCCGATCGTGCTGATCGCGCTGATGGTGCAGATCCTGGCGCCCATCGGGGCTGCCTGGGCGGCAGCCCTCGTCAAAGCCGACCCGCTGCGCGGCGTCGAGATCTGCCACAGCCAATCCGGTTCCCAGCCAGCGGATGACGAGTCGCGCGGCAAGCCTGGCGCCGCGTCCTGCGCGCTGTGTTGTACGGCGCAGCCGGCCACGCTGGATGGGCCGGACCTGTCGGCCCTCGATGTTCCCCGACGTGACGCGTTCGATGTCATCTGGCGGACGACCGCCTCGGACGTCGCGCCCACGCAAAGCTTTACCAACGCACAGGCCAGAGCACCGCCTGTCGTGTGAAGCGTGGCCGCGCGCTGCGGCCGCTGTCTCCCGAAATATTCGTTTTTGTTTCTGCCGTCTGCCCAGCCCGTTGGGCGGACTGACACGCGCCAAGGCACGAAGCCGGCGCATCGCGACCACGACCGAAAGGATCCTCACATGACGTTGCTCGGACGCTCTCTGTTTGCACTCGCTCTTCTGCTGGCCGGTTCTCCCGCGGCATTCGCCGCGGACGTGAAGGCTGGTGACCTCGTGATCACGCAGCCCTGGAGCCGCGCAACCCCCGGCGGAGCCAAGACCGGCGCGGGCTATCTCACCATCGAAAACAAGGGCGGCGCGCCGGACCGCCTCGTCGCTGTCTCCGGTGATGTCGCCGGCCGGATCGAAGTTCACGAGATGGCGGTGAACAATGGCGTGATGACGATGCGGCCGCTGGAGAAGGGATTGGTGATCGAGCCCGGCAAGACCGTCGCGCTGGCGCCGGGCGGCTATCATCTGATGCTGATGGAGCTGAAGAGCCCGCTGAAGCAAGGCGACAAGCTGCCGGTCACGCTGGAATTCGAGAAGGCCGGCAAGGTGGCCGTCACGCTCGAGGTGCAGGCGGTCGGCGCCAAGGGGCCGGGCGGCGAGGGCGGCAGCATGATGAAGCAGCACGACCATTCGGGCATGAAGATGTAGCGTCCGGGACGACGGGGGCATTCGTGGACCGACGCGTCTTCAACACGTCGCTTCTGGCGGGGTCACTGGCCGGCCTGCTGCTGCCGGGCGCACGGGCTGCGGAGACACCGCGACCGGCGGCCAAGCCGGTCATCGGCCTGCTCGTCTATCCCGGGATGATTCTGCTCGATCTCACCGGGCCGCTGACCGTCTTCAACATCATGCAGGCCGACATCCACCTGATCGGAGCGTCGATGGCTCCGGTCATGACGGATGTCGGAATTCCCGTGACTCCAACCCACAGCTTCGAAACCGCCGCGACCGGGCTCGATGTGCTGTTCGTCCCGGGCGGGCTGAAGGGCACCGTCGACGGCATGAACGATCCGCGCACGATCGACTTCGTCGCCAGGCGCGGCGAAACCGCGCGCTTCGTCACCAGCGTCTGCACCGGCGCGCTGCTGCTCGGTGCGGCGGGCCTGTTGAAGGGCTACAAGGCGACGTCGCATTGGTACGTGCGCGATCTGCTGCCGCTGATGGGCGCCACCGTGATCGCGGATCGCGTGGTGTCGGACCGCAACCGCATCACGGCCGGTGGCGTCACCGCGGGTATCGATTTCGGCCTGGCGTTGGCCGCGCAGCTCACCGACGAAGACACCGCGCGGCGCATCCAGCTGCTGATCGAATATGACCCGCAGCCGCCCTTCGCGGCCGGATCGCCGGAGCGTGTCGGGCCGGAAGCCACCCAGGCGGTGCTGACCCAGCGCGGGCCGCTGATCCGCTTGGCCGAGCAGGCGGCGCGCGCCGCCGGCGCCAGGATCGGCGTGCCATGAGCTCAGCCCGCGCGGTCTCCATTGCGTTGCGCAAGCGCCGTCGCCGGGCTCACGGCGACGCGCGGCGCGGTTGGATCGCGCGGGTTCTGCCGCTTGCGATGCTGGCACTGATCATCCAGCTGCTGGCGCCGGTGGCGTCGTCGGCGATGGCGGCGGCCGCCATGGCCGCGGTCGATCCGCTTGCCGGCGCCGTGATCTGCCACGCCGAGCCGGATGCTCCGCCGTCGAGCCGCGATACCGACCGCACGGCCTGCGGCCTGGATTGCGTGATGTGCTGCGTGCTTCACGCCGCGGCCGTTCTCGACGCGCCGCCTGCGCCGACCTGCGCGGCTCCGCAGCGCGGATGCGTGCGGATCGCATGGCGCGGGCGCGAGCTCGGCCTGATTCATCTCCTCGCCCGGTCGCAAACCCAGCCGCGAGCGCCTCCTTTCCCCGTCTGACCGCGATTGTCGTCGCCGGCGCGGCAGTGGCTCGCGCGGCTTTGCATCTGATCAGGAAGACCGGCCGAAGCTGCCGGCATTGGGGAAAGTCAATCATGTTTCGTCGTCATGCCCTCGGTGGCGTGAGCGTCATCGCCATCGCGTGGCTGCAGCCGGCCACGATCGCACACGCTCAGACCGAGAGAGAATTGCCGTCCGTCACCGTCGACGCGCCGCGTGCCGCGACGCCACGGGCCACGCGCAAGCCGGCCGCACAGCCCAACGCGGCCAGCGCCCGCGCGCCGAAGCCGACCGCCGCGTCCGCCACCAACATCTCCGCCCAGGGACAGGCGGCATCAGGCCGGGTCGCCGGAGCGACTGACGCCCGTGATCAGCTCGGCCAGGCACCCGCCGGCCAGACCGCGACCACGATCGACCGCAGCCGTTATGACGACCGGCCGGCCTTCACCGTCGGCGACATCCTGCGCGAGAGTCCGGGCGTGTCGCTGAAGCAGGGCAACGGGCCGCGCGATCTCGGCATCTCGATCCGCGGCTCCAATGCTCGCAACAGCTTCGCCATCCGCAACATCGTGCTGTTCGAGGACGGCTTTCCGGTCACTCAGCCGGACGGATTGTCGCGCAGCGACCTGATCGATCCCCATGCCTATGGCGCGGTCGACGTCATCAGAGGACCGTCCTCCGCGCTCTACGGCAATTACGCGACCGGCGGCGCGATCAATTTCCGCACCCGTCCGGGCGGCACGATCGACGGCGCCGAGATCGGCAGCGAGGGCGGCAGCTTCGGCTATCTCAGCAACTACATGGCTTTCGGCAAGAAGGTCGGCAATTTCGAGGGCTCGCTGTTCACGAGCGACGTGCGCGGCGACGGCTATCTCGGCAACAGCTGGTTCAACACCCAGACTGTGAACTTTCTGGGCACGCTGAAGGTGACGCCGGATGACCGCTTCACGGTCAAGATCATCAATAACGATCTGACGACGCGGTTGCCGCTGCGCTACACGCTGAGCCAGTACAATCAGAACCCGTATCAGCAGGGCTGCACCACCGGGAGCTTCCGGGCAGCCGGCTGCGCGACCGTCGCGCTCAACAACAACGGCTTCAATACGCTCGGTGGTGTCGACACGGAGACCGCGCTGCAGGCCGGGCTCGGCCGCAACGACCGCCGTACCATCGTCGGCGGCCGCTGGGAGCATGATTTCGACAATAACACGACCTGGCGCAACCAGTTTGTGTTCGACGACCGCAACATCAGCCAGCCGACGGGCTCGACCAGCGCGATCGGCGACTATCCGTCCTACAATTACATGAGCGACATCACCCGGCGCGGTGAAATCTTAGGCCTGGAATCGACCACCTTCTTCGGCGCCTTCTACAACACGCTGACCGCGTCGGGGGATACGCGCTTCGTCGTGCCCGGCGGCAACGGTGCGCTGGGCCGGCTGTCCGCCAACACCTGGAGCGAGACGACGAATTATGGCCTGCGGGCGCGCGAGGAGCTCAAGCTGACGGCGGCTCTGACCGCGGTGGCCGGGCTCGGATGGGAGCGCACGCATCTGCGTGGCGTAAACACGGCGTATAGCTACAAGGACGCGGTCGGCACTGCGACCACCGCGATCACCAGCGCAGACCGACAGTTCGACAATCTCGCTCCCGAGCTGGCGCTGCTCTACAGGGTGAACAGCGACTGGCTGCTGCGGGCCCGTCTCGCCAGCGGCTATGGCACGCCGCAGGTCTCGAACCTGTTCGTGTTGCCGACCGGAGACAACGGTAACAACACCCAGCTGCAGTCGCAGACCAACCTGGGCTACGATGTGGGCTTCGACTGGACGCCGAACCGGGCGGTGACGTTGAGCGCGACGGGCTTCTACGAGTTCTTCCGCAACGAGCTCGTCACACAGGCCGTCACAGGTACGCAAAACACGTCCTACACCTTCAACGCCCCGCGTTCGGAGCATCGTGGCGTCGAACTGGCGGCTGACTGGAGGTTCCTGCCAGGTTGGCGGTTCACCGCTGCCTACACCTACCTCGATCAGGTCTACACCGAATATACTGAGAACCTTGTGGGTGCCTCGAAGCTGTTCAGCTTCAATCGTGCCGGCAACAAGATCCCCGGAATATCGCCCAACGAGCTGACGGCGCGGCTCGGCTACGATCACGATAGCGGGAGATTCGCCGGGCTCGGTGCTTTCGTCGAGGTCCAATGGAAGGATTCCTTCTACATGGACAACGCGAATTTGCTCAAGGCGCCGGGCTATGAGCTGGTCAATCTGAATGTCCACTACAAGACCGAGCTCGCCTCAGACACGTTCAAGTCGATGAACGTCTTCTTCGAGGTCCGTAATCTGTTCGATCGCACCTACATCGCCTCGGCGAACAATCTGCAGAACACGGTGGCGGGGACCGGCGTGCAGGGGCTGGCGGGCACCGGAACAATCTATGCCGGCTCCCCGCGCGCGTTCCTGGCCGGCATGAAGGTGGCATTCCGATGAGGAGCGGCATGACAAGCAAAGCACGGCTCAGGAGCGGTCTGCTCGGACTGGCGATCGCCGTTTTCGCTCCGCTGACTGGTCACGCCCAGATGGCGCATCAGCACGGCTCGGATGCGGCATGCGAGGGCACCGAGCTCCGCTGCGCCACCAAGGTCACGCCGTTCTTTGCGCAGGACGGTAAGCTCTGGCTGGCTTGGATGGCCGGTGGACGGGTCTCGGTGGCGAGCTCGACCGACGCCGGCAAGACATATTCGGCATCCGTGCCGGTCAATGAGCAGCCGCTCAACCTCGACTGGGGGCCAGACGCCCGGCCCAAGCTGGTGGTCGACGGCAAAGGCGGCATCGCGGTGGCGTTCTCGATCTTCCGCGACCAGGCCTTCAACGGGCAGGTGCTCACCACCCGATCAGACGATGGCGGCAAGAGTTTCGCGCCGCCGCGCCCGCTCACGGCGAACAATGAGAGCCAGCGCTTCGAGGCGCTGGCGCTCGACCAGGACGGTACGGTGTTTGTGGCGTGGCTTGACAAGCGCAACCGCGCTCCGGCGAAGGCGGCTGGGCGCTCCTATGACGGGGCCGGCTTGTTCTTCGCGTCGTCGCGCGATGGCGGCGCAACCTACGCCGAGGCGACGCTGGCCCAGGACAACACCTGCGAATGCTGCAGGCTCGGCGTGGCGTTCGCCGGGCCAGGACGCCCGGTGGTGATGTTCCGCAACATCTTCGATGGCGGTGTGCGCGACCATGCCGTGATCACGTTCAGCGATCTCGCAACGCCCGGCGAGCTGCATCGGGTGAGCACCGACGATTGGCAGATCAAAGCCTGCCCGCACCAGGGGCCCAGCCTGACCGTGGCGCCGGGCGGCACTTACCATGTCGCCTGGTTCACCAGCGGCAAGGTCCGCAAGGGGCTGTTCTATGCGCATTCGCGCGACGGCGGACGAACCTTCTCCGAGCCCCTGGCGATCGGGCAGGCCGACCGCAATCCGACGCGGCCTTATCTGCTGGCGACGCCCGAGGCCACGACGCTGGTGTGGAAGGAGTTCGATGGCGAGCGGACCATCGTCATGGTCATGCAATCCAGGGACGATGGCGAGACCTGGTCGAAGCCGCGGGCGGTCGCCAGCACGGACAATGCGTCCGACCATCCATTGCTGGTCGCTCATGGCGGCAAGGTGTTCTTGTCGTGGATGACCAAGGCGGACGGCTATCGGCTGCAGGCGATCGGAGACGAGTCATGAAGCGGGCAGTGTTGGGTCTTGTCATCGGCGGCATGGTCGCCTGCGCCGCGTCGAGCGCCGCGGCTCCGCCAGCGCTGAAGCCGTTCGAGCGCGGCAGCTGGCGCGAGGTGCTGCGCGCCCATGCGGGGCGGCCGACCCTGATCCATTTCTGGGGCGTGACGTGCGGTCCCTGCAAGATCGAACTGCCGCAACTCGGCAAGTTCATGGCCGAACATCCCGACATCGACGTCGTTACGGTCAGCGCCGACCTCGTGCCCAACCTGAACGCCGCGACCCAGAGCATGCTGGACAAAGCGGGCCTCGCCGCCGCCGAAAACTTCATCTTCAACGACGGCTATGTCGAGCGTCTCAGGTTCGAGGTCGATCCCAGCTGGCAAGGTGACATTCCCCGTACCATGCTGGTCACCCGCGACGGCGCGATCTCGACCATCGAGGGCAGCGCCGAGATCAGCGATCTCGACAAATGGTCGTCGGAACAGGGGCGGCCGCAATAGGCGGTCCGGGGCGCGCCGGCGGCCACCGTTGCGGCCGTCGCCACCGGCGCTTGCGGCGCGTTCATCTGCCGCTTCAGCCAAACCGGTAAAATGATTGGGAATCCGGCGGCTTAGCCGCTTTTTCTCAATCCCAGTCTTGTGTTTTGCCGCCTGATCCGGTTTGACTGCGCCAGCCCGAACCGAATCTCGAAGGCCTCGCCCATGCGTTTGTCGCGGTTTTTCCTGCCCATTCTGAAAGAAAATCCGAAGGAGGCGGAGATCGTCTCGCATCGGCTGATGCTGCGCGCGGGGATGCTGCGGCAGGAGGCCGCCGGCATCTATGCCTGGCTGCCGCTTGGCTTCAAGGTACTGAAGAAGATCGAGCAGATCGTGCGCGAGGAGCAGAACCGCGCCGGGGCGCTGGAGCTGTTGATGCCGACCCTGCAGCTCGCCGATCTCTGGCGCGAGAGCGGCCGCTACGATGCCTATGGTCCGGAGATGCTGCGCATCAGCGATCGCCACAAGCGCGAGTTGCTGTACGGGCCGACCAACGAGGAAATGATCACGGACATCTTCCGTGCCTATGTGAAGTCCTACCGTAACCTGCCGCTCAATCTCTATCATATCCAATGGAAATTCCGCGACGAGCAGCGTCCGCGCTTCGGCGTGATGCGTGGCCGCGAATTCCTGATGAAGGACGCCTATTCGTTCGACCTCGACGAGGCCGGCGCGCGGCGCGCCTATAACAAGATGTTCGTGGCCTATCTGCGTACTTTCGCGCGGATGGGCCTCAAGGGCATTCCGATGCGCGCCGAGACCGGTCCGATCGGCGGCGATCTCAGCCATGAATTCATCGTGCTCGCCGAGACCGGCGAGTCCGGCGTGTATTGCGACCGCGACGTGCTCGACCTGCCGATCCCGCCGGCGTCCGTCGACTATGACGGCGACCTGACGCCGATCATCAAGCAATGGACCTCGCTCTACGCCGCGACCGAGGACGTCCATGATGGGGCCCGCTTCGAGGCCGAAGTGCCAGAGGAGCGGCGCCTCCACACCCGCGGCATCGAAGTTGGCCAGATCTTCTATTTCGGCACCAAATATTCCGAGCCGATGAAGGCGCTGGTGGCGGGCCCCGACGGAGCGGAGGTCACCATCCATGGTGGCTCCTACGGCGTCGGCGTGTCGCGGCTCGCCGGTGCCATCATCGAGGCCTGTCATGATGATGCCGGCATCAAATGGCCAGAGGAGGTGGCACCGTTCCGGGCTGTGATCCTCAATCTGAAGCAGGGCGGCTCCGATACCGACGCCGCCTGTGAGCAGCTTTATCGTGATCTCCTCGCCAAGGGCGTCGACGTGCTCTATGACGACACCGAGCAGCGCGCCGGCGGCAAATTCGCCACGGCCGATCTGATCGGCATTCCCTGGCAGATCATGGTCGGACCCAAGAGCCTTGCCGAAGGCAAGGTCGAGGTGAAGACCCGCAGCGATGGCGCGCGGCAAATGATGTCGCCGGCCGATGTCGTGGCGAGGCTTGGCGGCGGAACCGTCGCCGGCTGAGCCATTCGTTCGGTCGTCGGATTATCCACCGGGCCGCTCGGCTCCTCCTGGCCAATCCGGCCACAATCGGCCCGAATCATGGGATGATCGCGCGATGGATGAAACCATGACCGAACCCCAGCAGACCGTGCCCTTCGCCCCCTTCGAGTGGATGCTGTCGGGGCGCTATCTGCGTGCGCGGCGTCGGGAAGGGTTCATCTCCGTCATTGCCGGCTTCTCCTTCCTCGGCATCATGCTCGGCGTCGCGACCTTGATCATCGTGATGGCGGTCATGAATGGCTTCCGAAAGGAGCTGCTCGACAAGATCCTCGGTCTCAACGGACACCTGCTCGTGCAGCCGCTGGAGTCGCCACTGACCGACTGGAAGGATGTCTCCGAGCGGATCTCGCAGGTGCAGGGCATCCGCCTTGCGGCGCCCGTGGTCGACGGCCAGGGTCTCGGCTCGTCGCCCTTCAACGCATCGGGCGTGTTCATCCGCGGCATCCGCTCGCAGGATCTCGTCAACCTGACGTCGATCGCCAAGAACATCAAGCAGGGCACGCTCGAAGGCTTCGACGAGAGCCAGGGCGTCGCGATCGGCCGCCGGCTGGCCGACCTGTTGTCGCTGCATGCGGGCGACAGCATCACCCTGGTGGCGCCGAAGGGCGCCGTGACGCCGATGGGCACGACGCCGCGCATCAAGCCCTATAAGGTCGCGGCGGTGTTCGAGATCGGCATGTCGGAATATGATTCGAGCTTCGTGTTCATGCCGTTGTCGGAAGCGCAGGCCTATTTCAACCGCAACAACGACGTCACCGCGATCGAGATCTTCACCAGCAATCCGGACAAGGTGGAGCAGTTTCGCAAGACGGTGACCGAGGCGGCGGGCCGTCCGGTGTTCCTGGTCGACTGGCGCCAGCGCAATTCGACCTTCTTCAACGCGCTCCAGGTCGAGCGCAACGTGATGTTCCTGATCCTGACGCTGATCGTGCTGGTCGCCGCGCTCAACATTGTCTCGGGCCTGATCATGCTGGTGAAGGACAAGGGCCAGGATATCGCCGTGCTCAGGACGATGGGGGCGTCGCAGGGCGCGATCATGCGGATTTTCCTGATCACCGGCGCCTCGATCGGCGTGGTCGGGACCCTCACCGGCTTCATCGTTGGTCTCCTGATCTGCATGAACATCGAGACCATCCGGTTGTTTCTGTCATGGTTGACCAACACGGATTTGTTCGATCCGACCCTGTACTTCCTGTCGAAGCTGCCGGCTGAGATCGATGCCGGCGAGACGAGCGCGGTGGTCATCATGGCTCTGACTTTGTCTTTTCTGGCCACGCTCTACCCATCCTGGCGCGCCGCCCGCTTAGACCCGGTCGAAGCGCTTCGCTACGAGTGAGGCGCTGATGGACGAGCAGGGGGCGGAGGATGTACCTGTTGTTTATCTCCATGAGATCAAGCGACAGTACATGCAGGGCGAGCGGCAGCTGACCATTCTGGACGGCGCCAAGCTCGCTTTATGGGCTGGGCAGTCGGTCGCGCTGGTGGCCCCGTCAGGGTCGGGCAAATCGACGCTGCTGCATATCGCGGGACTGCTCGAAAGCCCCGACGAGGGCGAGGTGTATGTCGCGGGAGTGCCGACCTCGCAGCTCACCGATATCGAGCGCACCCAGATGCGCCGCACCGACATCGGTTTCGTCTACCAGTCGCACCGGCTGTTGCCGGAGTTCACGGCGCTGGAGAATGTGATGCTGCCGCAGATGATCCGCGGCCTGAAGCGCTCCGAGACGGTGAAGCGGGCGACCGAGATCCTGGCCTATCTGGGCCTCGGCGAGCGCATCAAGCACCGTCCGGCCGAACTGTCCGGCGGCGAGCAGCAGCGCGTCGCGATCGCGCGCGCGGTCGCCAACGCCCCGCGCGCGCTGCTGGCCGACGAGCCGACGGGCAATCTCGACCCCGGCACGGCCGATCACGTCTTCCACGCCTTGATGCAGCTCGTGAAGGCGACCCGCGTCGCCATGCTGATCGCGACCCACAACATGGAGCTGGCCGGCCGCATGGACCGGCGCGTCTCCATCGTCGGCGGCAAGGTGGTCGAGCTCGACTGAACGGCTCGGCCGGGCTCAAGGCCTGATGACGGTCATCTTGAACGGTTCGCGATGGGCGGCGGCATGGGCGACCGCCTCGTTGGCGTGATCGAGATCGAAACAGGTCGGTTCGAACTGAGCGAGATCGAGCAGGCCGGCCCGGATCAATGCCACCATCCTGACCGTCGCGCTTGGCGGATACATCCAGACGCCGTGGATGGTGACGCAATTGCGCATGATCCAGGGGTAGGGCAGTTCGAGCGCGGCGCCGCCGAGCATCCCGACGCCGCCCATCAGGACGACGCGGCCGTAAGGACGCACGGTCATCACCGCGGAGCGCACCACCGTCGTCGTGACCGACGGCGGCATGATGTCGAGCACGCAGTCGATCGGGCCGGGTGCGGCGCGCATCATGCGCTCGGTGTCCTCGTTCTCGTCGCCTGACAGTCTGACGGGACGGACGCGTGGCCCGAACCTGCGCTGCAGTTCGGCCAGCATGGTCTCGTTGCGGCCGGGTGCCACGACCGCTGCGGCTCCCATGGCAAGCGCCACCGCGACCGCGGCACTGCCGAACCTGCCGGTCGCGCCGCTGATCAGCACGGTCTCTCCGGCTTGCAGATTGGCCGCAAGAAAGCCGCCATAGGGGACGAGCAGGGTGCCGAGCGCGCACCAATGCGCGGCCTCCTGCGCGTCGATGCGGCCGATCGGCTTGGCGTTCTCCGTCGGCAGCCGCATGCGCTCGGCGAAAGAGCCGTGACGAAAATGCTGTTGCAGCTTCAGCCCGCCCGGGCCGCGCGCGCTCAAGCCCTGCAGCGTGATGTCGGGCGCGAGATCCGCATCGCGCGAGCGGACCGTCGGGTCGCAGAACACCCAGTCGCCGATCGCAAGATGTGTCGCATCGGGGCCGAGTGCACGGACCCGGCCGATACCGCCGGTCCCTGGAACGACCGGCAGCTCCAGCAGGTACTGCCGTTCGCCGCTGAACACCTCATTCGCATAGGACAGAACGCCCGCCGCGACGATGTCGACGATGACCTCGCCGGTGCCGAGCACGGGGGCCTCGACCTGCTCGATATCGAGCGGCACTCCAAAGCGTTTCAGCACGGCTGCTTTCATGACCCTTCTCCATTCCCGATGGCGGTGGCCGAGCATGGCGGTCTATGCGTCGCGCAAGAAGACCTGGTATTATCCTAGGATTGCGGAAGCCCACTTTCGGAACGCGCTGGCGCGGGAACGCATATGAGTGATCCAAGGCATGCCGAACTCGGAAACTTCCTGCGCTCGCGGCGCGAGAGGCTGACGCCGCAAGCCGTCGGGCTTGCGACTGGACGGCGGCGGCGCACGGCCGGGCTGCGCCGGGAGGAGGTTGCCGAACTCGCTGGGATCGGTGTCGACTGGTACATCCGGCTCGAGCAGGGTCGCGCGGTGAAGCCGTCATCCGCGACCATCGATGCGCTGGCACGTGCCCTTCGCCTCAACCGAACGGAACATGCGCATCTCAAGGCGCTGGCGAGCAATCCCCTGCGCAAGCCGTTCGTGCGCGAGCAGGTGCCGGCCGGATTGCGCGAGCTGGTGCAGAGTCTGAACCAGCCCGCCTACATCTCCGGACGGCGATGGGACGTGTTGGCGTGGAACGCCGCGGCGGACGAGATCTTCGGGTTCTCACAGCTGGCCGACGACGAGCGCAACACGCTGCTGCTGATGCTGTGCGTGCCGGGCGTGCGCCGGCTGTTTGGTGCGCAATGGAAGGAGCTGGCGAAACGGATGGTCGCGCAGTTTCGCGCAACCTATGATCTGTGGGCGGGTGATCCTGCCTTCCTTGATCTGATCGCGCGGCTGCGACGCGGCAGTCGCGAATTTGAGGAGCTGTGGGCAGCTCACGATATCAACGGCCTGGTCGCCGGCGAGAAGCTGCTCGAACATCCGAAGAAGGGGCGTGTCAGGCTTCGCTACGCGACGTTCCAGGCCAATGACGATCCTGCGCTGAAGCTTGCGATCTACTACACGATTTGAGGGCTTCTACCGAACGAGCGGCGACGCGCTCGGTCGCTGAGTTCCGAGCTGCCGTGTAGTGAGCCACCATACAATCGTCGGTTTTGCGTATGATGATGCCAAGCATTCGCAAGGTGATCGGTTGTCGTGAAGAATTCACGACTGGGACCTCAAGGCGACGGTGATGTGACGCGGCGCGCCGTGATTTCGGCGACGATGTGCGTCTCGTATTGTGGCGTGCGCGCGACGCCGGCCACGACTCTTCCTTATATCCTGTTAGTTGTTTGTTCAGAGTGTCGCCAAGTCCTTTGAAAACAGGCGTTTGCGCCCAATCCCATAAAAGCCGGAAAGAACGCTTCTAATCTGCTCATCAAGTGATCTCGGTGAAGCGCGTTGCGAATGCACCGTCGCCTCGTCGCGCTGCATGTATTTGAGTCGGAACAGAGGGTTTGGGGACCTTGGGACAGAAGCTACGGAGTTCGATGATGAAAACGCTTTTCGGCGCAACGGTGGGACTCGGCGCGATCGCCGCGGCGACATCCGCCTTGGCTGCTGACCTTCAGATGAAGAAGGGTCCCTACACCAAGGCTCCACCTGCCGTGGTGGCGACGGTCTATGACTGGAGCGGCTTCTATGTCGGTTTCAACGCCGGTGGCGGTTCCAGCCGAGACTGCTGGAATCTGGTTCAGAACGCCAACGTCGTGGTCAACCCGGCGCTCAATCGCGAGGGCTGCTCCGGCGGCGGCGGTGCGGCCGTCGGTGGTCAGGTCGGCTATCGCTATCAGATGGCGAACTGGGTGTTCGGCGTCGAAGCGCAGGGCGACTGGGCCAACTTCAAGGGCACCAATCGCAACCTGATCCTGCCCAATGTCAGCGACCGTTCGCGGACCAACGGCTTCGGCCTGTTCACCGGCCAGGTCGGCTACGCCTTCGACAACATTCTGGGCTACATCAAGGGCGGTGCGGCGGTCGTCGGCGATCGCTACGACACCTTCACGACGAACACGAATGTCATGCTCGATCGGGCGAATACCACGCGGTGGGGCGGCACGATCGGTGCGGGTCTGGAATATGGCTTCGCGCCGAACTGGTCGGTCGGCGTCGAGTACGATCACATCTTCCTGGGCAACAAGAACCTGAACTTCGTCAACGCCGCTGGTGCAGCTGTGATGACTCATCGCATCAAGCAGGATGTCGACATCGGGCTCGTCAGATTGAACTACAAGTTCGGCCCGGGCTTCGGCATGATGCGCTGAGGCCGCTCGTCGAGCGGAGGCGAGCGACACGCCTGCCTCCGTCTCGATCCTGTTCGTCAGAGCATGATCCGGAAAGCGGAAACCGATTTTCCGAAAAGACCATGCTCAAGGAAGAAAGATCATGATGCGTTTCCGTGGGAGCGCAGCATGATTGCGATCGTCTTCGAACTCAGTCCTCTTCGAACACGAAGGGATTGGGCAGCGGCGCGTAGGGATTCGGGCGCGGGGGACGTGGCTTGATGCGCTGCCGGTTCGGATAGGGATACGGCGTTGCGCGCGGATCATCGCTGACGCCGGCAAAATAAGGATTGGCGATGCAAGCGAGCAGGCGTCCCGATGCAGTCGCTTGGCACTGCGCGTAGCTGTCGAAGGTGCAATTGCTCAAGCCGGGAAACTGATCGCCCTGCAGACAGAACGGATGCCTGATGCCAACCGCCTGCGCGGGCGCGTGGGCTGCGACCACAAGGCCGGCTGCAGCCAAGGTTGCGAAGAACACACCACGCATCACCGATCTCTCCTTCATCCCCTGATGTCCTGACCCGGCATACAGCATGCGAAGCAGTGCGCGCGAGCCGCTTCGTGTGTAGTCGGTCAGCTCCCGATTGCATATCAAAAAGTTCCATCAACACACTGTGATTACAGATTAATTTCCAGTCATGTCTGAGGCGCGTTCAGCAGCGCCCTGTGACATCATGGCTACAGCAATTGTGGCGCAGATCGTTAAGAGGTGCGGCTGGCCTGGGGGCCAAATGAGACGAGACTGGATTGATGAAGAAACTTCTGTTGACGACGACGGCGCTCGTGGTGCTGGCCTCGCCGGCGCTTGCCGCGGATCTCGCCGCGCGTCCCTACACGAAGGCGCCGCCGCCGGTGATGGCCGCGATCTATGACTGGAGCGGCTTCTACATCGGTGTGAACGGTGGCGGCGGCTGGACCCACAACACGTGGGATGTCGTTGGCGGCGGTCGCGAGGGCTCGCACGATTCGTCGGGCGGCACCATCGGCGGCCAAGTTGGCTATCGCTGGCAGATGGGTCAGTTCGTGTTCGGCGTCGAGGCGCAGGGCAACTGGGCGGACTTCTCCGGTGACAATCAGAGCGCGCTGTTCGGCACCCGCAACCGCACGAAGACCGATGCGTTCGGTCTGTTCACCGGCCAGGTCGGCTACGCCTTCAACAACGTGCTGGTCTACGCCAAGGGCGGTGCGGCCATCACCAGCAACACCTACACGATTACCAACGCCGCGACCGGCGCGTTCCTCGGTTCCAACGACAACACCCGTTGGGGCGGCGTCGTCGGTGCTGGCCTCGAATACGGCTTTGCGCCGAACTGGTCGCTGGGCGTCGAATACGACCATCTGTTCATGGATCGCCAGACCGTGAGCTTCGGCGCGCTCGGTTCCGACAGCATCAAGCAGGATGCTGACCTGTTCACGGCCCGCCTGAACTATCGATTCGGCGGCCCGGTCGCGACGCGGTACTGAGTCCTTTCCTCGGACCATCGGCCAAGTCATCGACCAAGTCACAAGCCCCGGCGATCGCGCCGGGGCTTTTTCTTGCGCGAGCGGGGCGGATTAACCACGTCTCGCTGCGGCCGGTCACCGTCGCCGGCGGCGCGCTTGACCTGAGAACAGAAAAGGAACATTGTTCTTCATATGTTCTAGCTCAGGGAGGGTCCCCATGCTGAAGGTTTTCGTCGAAGAAGCCGCCGCACTGGCGTCGATCACGCTGTTCGTCGGAATGATCGCGCTCTGGGCGCAAATCATTCCGCAGCTTTGATGTTTCTGATCGGGGCGGCTGGGGAAAAGCCGGACAGCGGCGGGAGCGGCCCGACTCGCACGGGCTGATCCGTTATCATCGGCAAGCGAGTCGACGAGGGAACCACCAGGCCCGGCCGTCGGCCCTCGCACCGCACTGATCCCCGGAAGTCCTCAGAGAAGTTGCAAGGCGAGCATGTCCAGCGCCGGATTCGTCCATCTCCATGTCCATTCCGCCTATTCGCTGCTGAAGGGCTCGATCAAGATCGGCAAGCTGGGCGAACTCGCCAAGGCCGACCGCCAGCCGGCGCTGGCGCTGACCGATACCGACAACATGTTCGGTGCGCTTGAATTCTCCGACAAGATGGCGGGCTATGGCATCCAGCCGATTGCCGGCTGCGAGCTCGCGATCGATTTTGGCGACATGGATCCCAATGCCCGCAACGCTGCGGCGGTGGCGCAGCCGTCGCGAATCGTGCTGCTGGCGGCGCGCGAGGAGGGCTATCGGCACCTGATGCGGCTGAACTCGCGGGCCTTCCTGGATACGCCGACGCACCAGGCGCCGCACATCAAGTTCGAATGGCTGCAGGAGGGTGTCGACGGCCTGATCGCGCTGACCGGCGGGCCTGATGGCCCGATTTCGCTCGCCATCCAGCACGACATGGCGGCGCTGGCGGGGCAGCGCTGCGAGCGGCTGGCGAGCCTGTTCGGCGACCGCCTCTATATCGAGCTGCAGCGTCATGGCACCGACCGCGAGCGCCGCGTCGAGGGCGGTCTGATCGACATCGCCTATGGTAAGGGCCTGCCGCTGGTCGCGACCAACGAGCCCTATTTCGCGACCGCCGATGACTATGAGGCGCATGACGCGCTGCTGTGTATCGCCGGCGGCCATCTCATCGCCGACACCGATCGGGTCCAGCTGACGCCCGACCATCGCTTCAAGACGCGGGCCGAGATGGCGGTCCTGTTCGCCGACATTCCGGAGGCGCTGGCCTCGACCGTCGAGATTGCCGAGCGCTGCTCGTATCGGCCGCGCACGCGCAAGCCGATCCTGCCGTTTTTCACCGTCGGCGCCGGCAGCGGGGCTGATGCCGTGGACGCGGCCAGCGCCGAGGCCGCCGAGCTCAAGCGGCAGGCGGAGGAGGGCCTGGCACGGCGTCTCAAGGTGCACGGCATGGCGCCGGGCATGACCGAGGAGGACTATCAGAAGCGGCTCGCTTTCGAGCTCGACGTCATCACCCGCATGAAATATGCGGGCTACTTCCTGATCGTGTCCGACTTCATCAAATGGGCCAAGGCGCACGGCATTCCGGTCGGACCGGGCCGCGGCTCTGGCGCCGGCTCCCTGGTCGCTTGGGTGCTGACCATCACCGACCTCGACCCGATGCGTTTCGCGCTGCTGTTCGAGCGCTTCCTCAATCCCGAGCGCGTGTCGATGCCGGACTTCGACATCGACTTCTGCCAGGACCGCCGCGGCGAGGTGATCTCCTACGTGCAGCAGCGCTACGGCCGCGATCAGGTGGCGCAGATCATCACCTTCGGTACGCTGCAGGCGCGCGGCGTGCTGCGTGACGTCGGCCGCGTGCTGCAGATGCCCTATGGCCAGGTCGACAAGCTCACCAAGCTGGTGCCGCAGAATCCGGCCGCGCCGGTGACGCTCGCCGCGGCGATCGAGGGCGAGCCGAAGCTGCAGGCGTTCCGCGACGAGGATCCCGTCGTGGCGCGCGCCTTTGACATCGCGATGCGCTTGGAAGGCCTGACGCGCCACGCCTCGACCCACGCCGCGGGCATCGTCATCGGCGACCGGCCGCTCAGCGAGCTGGTGCCGATGTATCGCGATCCGAAATCCGACATGCCGGTGACCCAGTTCAACATGAAATGGGTCGAGCCGGCCGGCCTCGTCAAATTCGACTTCCTCGGCCTGAAGACGTTGACCGTGCTCGACGTCGCGGTGAAGCTGTTGAAGCAGCGCGACGTCCATGTCGATCTCGCGACCTTGCCGATCGACGATGCGGCGAGCTACCAGATGCTGGCGCGCGGCGATGTGGTCGGCGTGTTCCAGGTTGAAAGTCAGGGCATGCGGCGGGCGCTGATCGACATGCGTCCGGACCGCTTCGAGGACATCATCGCGCTGGTTGCGCTGTATCGCCCCGGTCCGATGGCCAATATCCCGACCTATTGCGCCCGCAAGCACGGCGAGGAGGAAGCGGAGTATCTGCATCCGATCCTGGAGCCGATCCTCAAGGAAACGTTCGGCGTCATCATCTACCAGGAGCAGGTGATGCAGGTCGCGCAGCAGATGTCCGGCTATTCGCTCGGCGAAGCCGACCTGCTGCGTCGCGCCATGGGCAAGAAGATCCGCGCCGAAATGGACAAGCAGCGCGTCCGCTTCGTCGAGGGCGCCGTCAAGAACGGCGTGTCGAAGGACCAGGCCGACACCATCTTCGACCTGCTCGCCAAGTTCGCCGACTACGGCTTCAACAAGTCGCACGCCGCAGCCTACGCGTTGGTGTCCTACCACACCGCCTATATGAAGGCGCATTATCCGGTCGAGTTCATCGCGGCGTCGATGACGCTCGATCTGAACAACACCGACAAGCTGTCCGAATTCCGCGCCGAGGCGCAGCGCTTGGGCATCAAGGTCGAGCCGCCCTCGATCAACCGCTCGGGGCCGACCTTCGAGGTCAGCGGCAACACCATCTTCTACGCGCTCGCCGCGCTGAAGGGCGTCGGACCCCAGGCGATCGAGATGATCGTCGAGGCCCGCAACAAAGGCGGGCCGTTCACCTCGCTCGCGGACTTCGCCAGCCGGGTCAACCCGCGCGCGATCAACAAGCGCATCATCGAAACTCTGGCGGCAGCGGGCGCCTTCGACGTGCTCGACAAGAACCGCGCCCGCGTCTTCGCCGGCGCGGACGCCATCGTCGCGGCCTGCCAGCGCGCGCATGAAGCCGCGACCTCAGGCCAGAACGACATGTTCGGCAATGCCGCCGATGCGCCCGCGATCATCCTGCCGAACGTCGAGAACTGGCTGCCGGCGGAGCGTCTTCGGCGGGAATATGATGCGATCGGCTTCTTCCTCTCGGGCCATCCGCTCGACGACTATGCGGCGGCCTTGAAGCGGCTGCGGGTGCAGAGCTGGGCCGAGTTCTCCCGCGCGGTGAAGACCGGCGCGACCGCCGGCAAGGTCGCCGCAACAGTGGTGTCGCGCATGGAGCGCCGCACCAAGACCGGCAACAAGATGGGCATCATGGGCCTGTCGGATCCGACCGGTCATTTCGAGGCCGTGCTGTTCTCGGAAGGCCTGGCGCAATATCGCGACGTGCTCGAGCCGGGCGCCGCGGTGCTGCTGCAACTCGGCGCCGAGCTGCAGGGCGAGGATGTGCGCGCCCGCGTGCTGCATGCGGAGCCGCTCGACGATGCCGCCGCCAAGACGCAGCGCGGCCTGCGCATCTTCTTGCGCGACACCAAGCCGCTCGATTCCATCGTCAAGCGCCTGCAGGGGCCGGAGGCCGCGGCGAACGGCGCTGGTGGGCCTGCCAAGTCGGCCGCGCCGCCGCTCGCGCCGCGGGCCGGGGAGGGCGAGGTGTCGCTGGTGATGATGCTCGACCTCGAGACCGAGGTGGAGATGAAGCTGCCCGGGCGTTTCAAGGTTTCGCCACAAATCGCCGGCGCTATCAAGGCGGTGACCGGCGTGGTCGACGTGCAGCAGCTGTGAGCGAGCGGTCCGGTGGGCCGGGGGCTTCCGGATCGCGGAACGACGCGTAGCTGCGCTCAGGAATACGACGCGGAACCGCAGGGCGAGGAACCAAAAGGCTGCCCGTGGGCTGTACGGGCGTGCCCCCGTTCAACCGCCGTTCAGCCACGCGCGCGCTGAATCCGGGGCAGAATGCCTCGAAGGGCTTGAACCGTCATGCGCTGTTCAAAGATCGTCTGCTCTGTCTCGCTCTGCCTGCTCGCGCTGGCAGCTTCGCTCGTGTCTGCCGCGGCGCAGCAGCCCGCAACCGAGAAACGCATCGCGCTGGTCATCGGCAACGGCGCCTATGCCAAGGGCGCGCTGGCCACGGCCGCCAACGATGCCGGCTTGATCGCGCAGACGCTGCAGGCGGCGGGTTTCGACGTGGTCGGCGCCCGCGACCTCGACGGCGATACGCTGCGCAAGAGCTTTCGCGACTTCATTCACAAGGCGCAGTCGTCCGATGGCAACACCGTCGCGATGGTCTATCTCGCCGGCTACGGCATGCAGCTCGCCGGCGAGAATTATTTCATTCCGGTCGACGCCAATATCGCCAGCGACGTGGACATTCCGACCGAAGGCCTCCGCCTCAGCGACTACATCCGCCAGCTTGCCGCGACGCCGCTGAAGGCCGGCGTGGTCGTGCTCGACGCGGCTCGCCAGCAGCCCTTCATCGCCAGCGGGCCGACCCTGGCTGGCGGGTTGGCGCTGGTCGAGCCCGACAACAACATGCTGATCGCCTTCAACGCCGCGCCGGGCACGATCGCACCGAACGAGACCGGCTCCTACGGCGTCTATGCGCGCTCGCTGGCGGAGATGATCCGCACCGGCGGTCTGTCGCTGCCGGAGGTGTTCGACCGGCTGCGGCTGCGAGTCAATGAGGAGACCAAGGGCGCGCAGGTGCCGTGGGATGCGCAGAAGATCCAGGCGGCCGTCACCTTCTTCGAGCGGGGGCCGGACGCGCCGGCCGCGCAAGCCTCGCCCGAGCAGACGGCGGCGCTGCGCACGCGGCCGATCCGCGATCTGCCGGTGCAGGAGGCCTATGTGGCTGCGCTGGAGCGCGACACCCTTCAGGGCTACGAAGACTTTGTCGCAGCCTATCCGAGCGACCCGCTGGCGCGACGCGTGCGCGCGATTCTCGCGGCCCGCCGCGAGGCGCTGACCTGGCGTCGCACCTTTCGCACCGACAGCCCCGAGGCCTATTGGTCCTATCTGAAGCGCTATCCGAATGGCGCACATGCCGAGGACGCGCGACGGCGTTTGGCGATGCTGTCGGCGCTGCCGGCGCCGCCGCCGACCTTCGCCATGATCGAGTATGACGTACCGCCGCCGCCGCTCGATGAAGTCGTCTATATCGAGCGTCCGGCGCTGATGTTCTCGGATCCGGAGTTCGGCTTCGTGCCGCCGCCACCGCCGCCGGTCTATATCCTGCCGCCGCCGCCACCCGACTTCGTCGATCTGGCGCCGCCCTTTGCGTCGGTCGGCGTGTTCTTCCTGCCGCGGCCGGTGTTCGTGCCGATCCCGGTCTATTGCCGGCCGCCGGCGTTCGTTGCGCCGCCGCCGAACAACATCATCTACCAGAACATCCACAACACTGCGGTCATCAATACCGTGATCAATCGGCCGCCGCCAACGCCGCCGACCGCACCACCAGCGACGGGCCCGGCGGCCGCCGGGCCGGCCGCCGCGACGACGCCCGCCGTCGCCCTGGCGCCGGCGCTGCCGCCCGCAGCGGTGCAGCGGGCGACGTTGATCCAGCAGGGCAAGGCGCCATTGCCGGGCGCCGGCGCGGGACCTGGGGCCGGGCTCGGCGCCGGGGCAGGGCCGGGCGGCCATGGACCGGTTCCCAATTCGACACAAAGCGGCGTCGCTGGCACGCCGCCGACGCTGCCCGGTCGACCGGGGCCGGTCGCGCCTGCAGCGAATGCGCTGCCGATGCCTGGTCAGGGGGCACCTGCGATCCCGCCGGCCGGCAATGGCGGTCATGTGCGGACCCCGTTGCTGGCCGCGCCCGCACCGGGCCCGACGCAAGCTGCGCGACCGGCCGGCGGATCGCCGCCGCCGCAGTCGCCTGCGTCCGGGTTGCAGGCGAGCCGCACGCCGCCAGGCGCGGCGGCCGCGCCGGTCACGCCGGTCACGCCGCCGCCGGCGATGTCGCGTCCGGTCAGGCCTAACGCTGGTCCGCGCGCGCCTGAGGTACGGCCGCAACTGCAACAGGCCGCGCCGCCGCGCCGTGCCCCACCGCCGCCTGCGGCGGCCGCGCGCCTGAGCCAGCCGCCGGCTCCGCCTCGACCTCCGACGGCGCCGATGGTTCGCGCCGCGCCGGTCCACGCCGCGCCGCCGCCGATGATCCGTCCCGCGGGCCCGCCGCCGATGATGCGTCCCCCCGGGCCGCCGCCGATGGCGCGACCGGCTCCCCCACCGCCGATGGCGCGTCCCAGCCCGCCGCCGATGGCTGCCATGGCCCGGCCGCCGTCGCCCCCGCCGATGATGCGGCCCGCGGCGCCGCCGCCGCGGCCGGCTGCTCCGCCGGCGGCAGGCAAGCGATGTCCGCCGAACGTGCCGCATTGCTGAGTCGCATCGGGTGGTGGTGGCTCGGTTGCAAGGTCGGTCTGTTTTCGTTATTGGCCGGATTGCGGGCTGATCGAGCGTGTGACGCAGGACGTCGGCGGCCGCCGGCGTGTTGCGGGGGTTCGATTGGGACGCGGCTTTGTGAGGACTGTGTCGGCGCTGCTCTGGCGGGGCGTGATCGTCGCCGCTCTCGGCGCGATCGGCATCACCGGGGTGCCGTCAGGCGCAAGTGCGCAGGCGCTCGCTGGCGCGGACACCGTCTATGCCTCGGCTCCGCCGCGACTGCTGCAGATCCGCACCCTCCTGGCCGATGCCGGCCGCCAGACCTCGACCGGCTCCGGCTTTCTGGTCTCGGCAGACGGGCTTGCGATCACCAACTACCACGTGGTCTCCGACGCGGCGCTCGAGCCGAAGACCTATCGGCTCGAATATACCGGAGCAGATGGCACGCAGGGCGGCGTGACTCTGCTTGCGGTCGATCTGCCCAATGATCTCGCACTCGTGCGCGTCGACAAGCACGACGCGCCGTTCTTCACCTTCGACAAAGCGGCGCTCGAGGGCAGCCTGCCCAAGGGCGAGCGTCTCTATTCGCTCGGCAACCCGCTGGACCTCGGCTTTACCATCATCGAAGGGACCTATAACGGCCTCGTCGAGCACAGCTACAACGACCATATTCACTTCACCGGCGCGCTCAATCCCGGCATGAGCGGCGGTCCCGCCGTGAACGCCCAAGGGCAGGTGGTCGGCGTCAATGTCGCAACGCGACGCGGCGGTCAGCTGATCAGCTTTCTGGTGCCCGCCCGCTTCGCCGCCGCTCTGCTGATCCGCGGCAAGGACATCAGGCCGGAGGCCGCGGATCTGCGCAAGGACGTCGTTGCCCAGCTCGCCAGCTGGCGCGGCGCGATGTACAAATCCCTGGCCGAGGAAGGCTTCCATGATCGCGTGTTCGGCTCCTATCAGGCGCCGGAAACGCATGCGGCGTGGTTCGAATGCTGGGCCAGCACCAATGCCAGCGCCTCGCCGAAGCCGCGGGCCAGCATCAATTCGACCAGTTGCAAGGCCGATGCGAGCGTCTATGTCGCCTCCGACCTCAACACCGGTACGGTCGAAATCAATCATTCCTACGCGAAGTCGATCGACCTCAATCAGTTTCAATTCGCCACCGTGCTGACGCAGCTGGCGCAGCCGCGGCTGACCTTGGGCGGCACGTTCCGCAAATGGTACACGCCGCAGCACTGCCATGAGGATTTCGTCGGCATCGCACCGCCGGCTGATCACCCACCGCTGCGCGTGCTCTGGTGCGCGCAGGGCTATCGCGAGTTCGACGGCCTCTATGACGTCGCGGTTGTCGCGGTCACGCAGGACCGTGCCGACGAGGCGCTCGTCTCCCGCCTGAATCTGCAGGCGATCGCCTATGACGACGCGTTGCGGCTCGGCAGGAGCTTTCTCGAACGGCTGCAGGTCGCCCGATGATCTGGATCGAGATTCTCTCCAAGCATCGCGAGGTCGCCGGCCGCTTCCGCGTCGATGCGACGGAGATCAGCATCGGCCGTGGCTACGACAATCACGTCATTCTCGACGACCCCTACGTGGCCGCGCGCCATGTCCGGATCTTTCGCGACGCTGACGGGCGCCTCGTCGCCGAGGATCTCGGCAGCGCCAATGGGCTCTATCTCGACAGGAGCAGGAGCCGAAAGCCGCAGCTCGTTCTCGACGGCGTCCAGCCGATCCGCATCGGACAGACGCTGCTTCGGATCCGCGACGCCGCGCATGCCGTCGAGCCGGAGCGGCTGGTCGGATCTGAGCGCAGTGCGCTGCCCGTCGTGGCTGCCATCGGGCTCGGCGCGGCGCTGCTCGCCATCAACGCGATCACGGTGTGGTTTGCACAAACCTCCGAAGCGCATCTGTCCGACTATCTCGTGCCGTCGCTCACGATGGTCGGGGTCGTGGCGGCGTGGGTCGGCATATGGGCGCTGTTGGCACGGCTGTTTTCGGGACGCTCGCAGGTCCTGCGCCATCTCCTGATCGCCGAGGCCGGGCTCACGGCGTTCTGCATCTACAGCGAGTTTGCGCAGATTGCCGCGTTCGCCCTGACCTGGGCCGCCGTCTTCACCTATGGCTATGTGGTCTCCTGGACGGTCATTGCAGCCACGTGTTTTCTGCATCTGCGCGCGGTCGGGCGGACCCATCTGGTGGCCAAGGGCGTCGTGGTCGGCGTTCTGCTCGTGGTGGCCATCGCAGTCCAGACGCTGCAGCGGTCGGAGGCGTTCGCCAATTCGGGGCGGCCGAATGTCAGCCATGTGCTGATGCCGCCATCGCTGCGCCTGGTGCCGCTGCGGCAGGAGCAGGTCTTCTTCGACAGCGTCGCCGCATTGAAGGCGAAGCTCGACGCGGATCGGGCGGAGCTCAAAGCGCCCGGTGTGGAGCGCTGAGCACAGTCGCACTCTCTTTGTTGCCGGAGATTGCAAGGTTCCCGGTTCCCGTCATAGCCTTTGTCCGGGGTTTTACGGGGGTGGAAACATGAACAGGCGGGCGCTTCTGGGGCTTGGTGCGGCACTTCTGGTGTCTGGATGCCTCACGGGCAAGGAAGGCACGGAATATGCCGTCGTGTCGCAGAAGATCGGGGCGCCCCGGCCGGGCCATGCCCGGATCGTCATCATGAGCCTGAAGGATTCCTGGCTGGATCGCACCAATTGCGACGCCAAGGTGGACGGCGTGGCGCTGCCCCGTCTGCTGCCCGGGACCTATGCCTATGTCGACCGTCCCGCCGGTGCGCACCATGTCGTGGCCACCCAGCTGCTGTTTCCAGGCGAATCCTACCTCGATTTCACCACCGAGCCGGGCAAGACCTATTTCTACTCGATCAGGCCCAGCGAGCGGTCGAGGGCGATGCAGGGCGGGGGAATCGCGTTCGGCCTGGTGGGCATGGGCGTGATGGCCGCGGCCTCGTCAGGGGCCGACAACAAGGGGCCTGTTGACTTCGTTCCGCTCCAGGAGGGCCAGGCCAAGACCGCGCTCGCCGAGCTTCTGCAGGCGGAATAGGCCCATTTTCCTTGCGTTGCGCCAGAATCCGGCTATATAGCGCGCCATCTCACACGGAAACTTGGCTCTCCTAGAGGGCGTCCGGTGGCAAGCCGGGCCTTAACGGCCTGATTTTGCTCACGCGTTTCCGGAGGACTCAACCGGAGAATATCCAATGGCGCTGCCTGAATTCACGATGCGCCAGCTGCTTGAAGCTGGCGTGCACTTTGGTCACCAGTCTCACCGCTGGAATCCGAAAATGGCCGATTACATTTTCGGAGCCCGCAACAACATCCACATCATCGACCTCGCGCAGACCGTGCCGCTGCTGCACACGGCGCTGCAGGCCGTCAGCGATACCGTCGCCAAGGGCGGCCGTATCCTGTTCGTCGGCACCAAGCGCCAGGCGCAGGACAACGTCGCTGATGCGGCCAAGCGCTGCGCGCAGTATTTCGTCAATTCGCGCTGGCTCGGCGGTACGCTGACCAACTGGAAGACGATCTCGGCCTCGATCAAGCGCCTGCGTCACCTCGACGAGGTGCTGTCGTCGGGCGAGGCCAATTCCTACACCAAGAAGGAGCGCCTGACCCTGCAGCGCGAGCGCGACAAGCTCGATCGCTCGCTCGGTGGCATCAAGGACATGGGCGGTCTGCCCGACATGATCTTCGTGATCGACACCAACAAGGAAGACATCGCGATCCAGGAGGCCCAGCGCCTCAACATTCCGGTCGCCGCGATCGTCGACACTAACTGCGATCCGAAGGGCATCACCTACGTGGTTCCCGGCAATGACGACGCCGGCCGCGCCATTTCGCTGTATTGCGACCTGATCGCGCGCGCCGCCATCGACGGCATCTCGCGCGCCCAGGGCGAGCTCGGCATCGACATCGGCGCGTCCGCTGCGCCGCTCGAGGAAGAGCTCCCGGCTGCGACGGCCGCCTCGACGTTCCAGGGTCTGCCTGGTCCGCGCGGCACCGCCGACGATCTCAAGAAGCTCACCGGCGTGTCCGGTGCGATCGAGAAGAAGCTGAACGACCTCGGCATCTTCCACTTCTGGCAGCTCGCCGAGCTCGACCACGACACGGCGCACCAGATCGGCGAAGAAGTCGGTCTGCCGAGCCGGGCCGACGCCTGGGTCGCCCAGGCCAAGTCGCTCGCCGACGCCTAAGACGACACGACAAGAATCTGGCCGGCGTCGTACGCCGGCCATCGCGACTGAGATAGGTAGTTCCTGGCAGCGGACGGCGTCGAGCCATCCGCTGCGTCGCGCTTTGGACAGGCAAAAGGACGTTCAACAATGGCTAATATCACCGCAGCGATGGTGAAGGACCTGCGCGAGTCGACCGGCGCGGGCATGATGGATTGCAAGGCCGCGCTCACCGAGACCGGCGGCGACATGCAGGCTGCGCAGGATTGGCTGCGCAAGAAGGGCCTGTCGAAGGCCGCCAAGAAGGCGGGCCGCGTCGCGGCCGAGGGCCTGATCGGCGCGCTCACCTCGGGCAAGAAGGGCGTGGTCGTCGAGGTCAACTCGGAAACCGACTTCGTCGCGCGCAACGAGCACTTCCAGGGCCTGGTCAAGATGATCGCCCAGGTCGCGCTCGACGCCGGTGCCGATATCGAGAAGATCAAGGCCGCCAAGGTCGGCAGCATCACGGTCGAGGCCGCGATTGCCGATTCGATCGCGACCATCGGCGAGAACCAGACCTTGCGCCGCGCGGCCGCGCTCGAAGTGAGCGAGGGCGTGGTGTCGAGCTACGTCCACGGGGCCGTCATCGAGGGCGCCGGCAAGCTCGGCGTGATTGTCGCGCTGGAATCGCCCGGCAAGACCGACGAACTCGCGGCGCTGGGCCGTCAGCTCGCGATGCATGTCGCGGCCGCCAATCCGCAGGCGATCGATGCCGCCGGTCTCGATCCCGAGGTCGTCAAGCGTGAGAAGGACGTGCTCGCCGACAAATATCGCCAGCAGGGCAAGCCGGAAAACGTCATCGAGAAGATCGTCGAGTCCGGCCTGAAGACCTACTACAAGGAAGTCACCCTGCTCGAGCAGGCCTTCATCCATGACAGCGGCAAGTCGGTCGCACAGGCGCTGAAGGAAGCCGAAGGCAAGGTCGGCGGTCCGATCAAGGTTGCCGGTTTCGTCCGTTATGCCCTCGGTGAGGGCATCGAGAAGGAAGAGACCGACTTCGCAGCCGAAGTCGCCGCCGCCAGCGGCAAGAAGTAACGACTGAAGACAGGCACGATCCGGCGCGGTCTTCGCGCCGGATCTCAACGCGCGGATAGGGACATATTGGCACATGGCTGAGCCGGTCTATCGTCGCGTCGTGGTCAAGCTGTCCGGCGAGTATCTCGCGGGCCCTCACTCCTTCGGTATCGACCAGGCGACCGTCGACCGTATCGCCGACGACCTGATCGCGGCGCAAAAGCTCGGCATCGAGATCGCCGTCGTCGTCGGCGGCGGCAACATGGTGCGTGGCGTCGAGGTCTCGTCCCAGGGCGTGTCGCGCCCGACCGGCGACACGATGGGAATGCTTGCCACTGTGATGAACTGCCTCGCCTTGGAGGCCGCGATCCAGCGCAAGGGGGCCCCGGCACAGGCGCTGTCGGCCTTCGTGATGCCGCAGGTCTGCGAGCTGTTCACGCGCGCTGCGGCGCACAAGGCGCTCGCCGAGGGACGTATCGTCGTGCTCGGCGGCGGCACCGGCAATCCTTACTTTACGACCGACACCACGGCCGTGCTGCGGGCCGCCGAGATTGGCGCCCAGGCGGTGCTGAAGGCCACCAATGTCGACGGCGTCTACAGCGCCGATCCGAAGAAGGACCCGGCCGCCAAGCGCTTTGACCGGCTGACCCATTCCCAGGCCATCGAAGGCGGCTACAAGGTCATGGACGCGACCGCATTCGCGCTTGCCCGGGAAACATCGCTGCCTATCATTGTGTTCTCCATTGCCGAGCCCGGCGCGATCGGCGCGATGCTGCGGGGCGAAGGGCGCGGCACCATCGTCGCGGGGTGAGCGCTATACCGCCCGCTGCCGGTGTTGGACCGTGCCCAGGGCTGCGGTAGAAGCAGACGCGACACAGGAATTCGTCCGGGAATCGTCAGGTCCGGCCTTGGGCCTCCGTTCAGGAGGCCCGGCTCAGCCGGCCACGGTGCCCCGGGTTGCAGGAAAGGAAAGCGTGATGAGCACGGGCAATTTCGACCTCAACGAACTGAAGCGCCGCATGCAGGGCGCCACCCAGGCGCTGAAGCACGAACTCGGTGGTCTGCGGACCGGCCGCGCCTCGGCATCGATGGTGGAGCCGGTCCAGGTCGAGGCCTATGGTTCGCACATGCCGCTCAACCAGCTCGCCACCGTCTCTGTGCCCGAGCCGCGCCTGTTGTCGGTTCAGGTGTGGGACCGCACCATGGTCAAGGCGGTCGAGAAGGCGATCGTCGATTCCAATCTGGGCCTGTCGCCCGCCACCGAGGGCCAGGTGATCCGGCTGCGCATTCCCGAGCTCAATCAGGAGCGCCGCAAGGAACTGGTCAAGGTCGCGCATAAATATGCGGAAGCTGCCCGCGTCGCCGTCCGCCATGTCCGCCGCGACGGGCTCGACACGGTGAAGAAGCTCGAGAAGAATCACGAGATTTCGGAGGATGATCAGGAGCGGCTCGCGACCGACATCCAGAAGGCGACCGACAGCGTGATCTCCGAGATCGATCAGCTGTTGGCGGCGAAGGAAAAGGAAATCCTGACCGTCTGAAGGATGCTCCTGATGACCAAGGCCGCGGCCCCCATGACGGCGCCGGATCGATCCGACGGTCCGGCCCATGTTGCCATCATCATGGATGGCAATGGCCGCTGGGCTGCGGCGCGCGGACTGCCGCGGGCGGAGGGTCATCGCCGCGGCGTCGAGGCGCTGCGCCGGGTCGTGCGCGCCTCGCACGAGCTCGGTATTCGCTATCTCACCATATTTTCGTTCTCGTCCGAGAACTGGTCGCGGCCGGCGAGCGAGATCGGCGATCTGTTCGGCCTGCTGCGCCGCTTCATCCGCAATGACCTCGCCACGCTGCATCGCGATGGCGTGCGGGTCAGGGTGATTGGCGAGCGCGATGGCCTCGAGCCTGACATCTGCGCGCTGTTGAGCGAGGCTGAAGAGCTGACCCGCGGCAACACCAAGCTCACGCTGGTGGTCGCCTTCAATTACGGTTCCCGCCAGGAGATCGCGCGCGCGGCGCAGCGGCTGGCGCGCGAGGTCGCCGAGGGACGGCGCGATCCGGCCTCGATCGATGCCGACGCGATCGGCGCCCACCTCGATGCGCCCGATATTCCCGATCCTGACCTCATCATCCGCACCAGCGGCGAGCAGCGGCTGTCGAACTTCCTGATGTGGCAGGCCGCCTATAGCGAGCTCGTGTTCGTTCCCATGCACTGGCCCGATTTCGACAAGACCGCGCTCGAAGGCGCGATCGCCGAGTTCGGCCGGCGCGAACGCCGCTTCGGCGGCCTCGTGGCGAAAACAGCCTCGTGACCAAGCCCGACACCGCAGCCGTTGGTGATGCTGTGACGACCGCGCAGCCGAAAAAGGCCGCGCCGAGCAATCTTCTGCTCCGGATTGCGGCGGCTCTCGTCCTGGTGCCGCTGGCGCTGGGCGCAGCCTATGCCGGCGGCGTGTTCTGGACCGCCTTGGTCACCCTGGTCGCCGTCGGCCTGTATCTCGAATGGCTGATGGTGGTCGGCGAGGTCCGCGCCGTCCGCGTGAGCGTGATCGGCGCGCTGGCCATTGCGGCTGTCGGGGTCTGTCTCGCTTTCGGCCTGGTCGACGTCGCGGCGGTCGTGCTCGGACTGGGCCTCGCGCTCGTCGCGGCCCTGGCGGCCGGGCACCGCAGCTGGGCGGCGACCGGATTCATCTACGCCGCCGCGGCCGAGCTCGCCTCCGTGCTCGTTCGCCTCGACGTGACCGAGGGCTGGCACGCCTTGGTGCTGGTCTTCCTGGTCGTGTGGTCGAGCGATATCGGAGGCTATGTCGCGGGGCGTGGCATCGGCGGGCCGAAGCTCGCACCGCGGATCAGTCCAAACAAGACCTGGGCCGGCGCGATCGGCGGTTTCGGGACGAGCCTCCTCGCCGCAGCCTGTTGGGCGCTGGCCGGCGCCGGCGGCCTGATGGCTATGGTCGTGCTCGCAGCGGTGCTGTCGATCGTGTCGCAACTCGGGGACCTGTTCGAGTCCGCCGTGAAGCGGCACTTCGGCGTCAAGGACTCCAGTCACATCATCCCCGGCCATGGCGGTCTATTGGACCGTCTGGACGGCTATGTCGCGGCAATTGTCTTTGCCGCAATTCTCGGTTTGTTGCGCGGCGGCCTTGAAGGCGTCGGCCGCGGTCTTCTGGTTTGGTGACCGGCGTAGCTGACCGGTCGAAATCTTTGGTGAGAACATGAGCGCAGTGCCATTGCGGAACAACAAGGCTGGTCGCGCGGAGGTGCGCAGCATCACCGTGCTCGGCGCCACCGGCTCGATCGGCGAGTCGACCATGGACCTGCTGCGCGGTGCGCCCGAGCGCTATCGGGTCGAGGCGCTGACCGGCAACAGCAATGTGCAGGGGCTGGCCAAGCTCGCCCGCGAATTCAAGCCCGGCTTCGTGGCGGTTGCCGATCCGGCCCGGCTCAATGAGCTGCGCGATGCGCTGGTCGGCACCGGCATCGCATGCGGGGCGGGGGAGAGCGCCATCATCGAGGCGGCCGCGCGTCCCGCCGACTGGGTCATGGCCGCCGTGTCCGGCGCCGCCGGCCTGAAACCCGCTTTGGCCGCCGTCGACCGCGGCGCCACGGTGGCACTCGCCAACAAGGAATGCCTGGTCTGTGCGGGCGACTTCTTCATGCAACGCGCCGCGCAGGCCGGCGCCTGCATCCTGCCGGCCGATTCGGAGCACAATGCGCTGTTCCAGGCGCTGTCCTCGGGCAATCGCGAGGAGCTGGTGCGGGTGATCATCACCGCATCCGGTGGTCCGTTCCGAACCTGGGCCGCCGCCGATATCGAGCAGGCGACCCTGGCGCAGGCGCTGAAGCATCCGAACTGGAGCATGGGCCAGAAGATCACGATCGATTCGGCCTCCATGATGAACAAGGGCCTCGAAGTGATCGAGGCGTCCTACCTGTTCGCGCTGTCCCCGGACGAGATCGACGTGCTGGTGCATCCGCAGTCGATCGTCCACGGCATGGTCGAGTTCTCGGACCGGTCGGTGGTGGCGCAGCTCGGTGCCCCCGACATGCGCATCCCGATCGCCCATTGTCTGGGCTGGCCTGACCGGATCGCGGGACCGTCGGCCCGGCTTGATCTGGCCAAGATCGGCACGCTGACCTTCGAGGCGCCCGACTTCGTGCGGTTCCCCGGTCTGCGGCTGGCCTATGATTCGCTCCGCACCGGCCGCGGCGCCACCACGGTGTACAATGCGGCCAACGAGGTCGCGGTGGCGGCGTTTGCCGCCGGGCAGATCCGCTTCGGCGCGATCGCCCGGCTGGTCGAGGCCACGCTTGAGCATTGGACACGATCCGGTAATCAGGCACCTCTAACATCGGCGGACGACGCGATCGCCATTGACCATGATGCGCGAAAAACCGCCGCGGGGCTCTTGCCTCAAATCGCCGCAAAAGCATCTTAAAGGGTTCGACGGGTCTCCGGGCCCACGGGAAGGGAAGCGGATGTCCGAGTTTTTCCACCATATCTTCAATACGTTGAGCAACGGCCTTCTCGGCTATATCGTCCCGTTCCTGTTCGTGCTGACGATCGTGGTGTTCTTCCACGAACTCGGCCACTTCCTGATCGCGCGCTGGGCGGGCGTGAAGGTGCTAACGTTTTCGCTCGGATTTGGTCCGGAACTGATCGGTTTCAACGACCGCCACAACACCCGCTGGAAGATCTCCGCGATCCCGCTCGGCGGCTATGTAAAGTTCTTCGGCGACGAATCCGAGGCCTCGACACCGTCGGCCGAGGCGCTGGCCAAGATGACGCCGCAGGAGCGCGCCGACAGCTTCCACCACAAGACGGTCGGCCAGCGCGCCGCGATCGTCGCGGCCGGCCCGATCGCCAATTTCATCCTCGCCGTGATCATCTTCGCCGGCATGGCGCTGTATTTCGGCAAGCCGAACACCACGCCGCGGGTCGACGCGGTGCAGCCGGACAGCGTCGCGGCGGCGGCCGGCTTCAAGAATGGTGACGTTATCGCCGCCATTGACGGCCGGCCGATTGAGACCTTCGCCGACATGCAGCGGGTGGTGTCGGTCAGCGCCGGCTCGGAATTGTCGTTTCTGATCAAGCGCGACGGCACGGAACTGACCCTGAAGGCCACCCCGGCGCTGAAGGAGGTCAAGGATCTGTTCGGCAACAGCCACCGGATCGGCGTGCTCGGCATTCAGTACAATGCCAAGCCGGACGAATCGCGCTCGATCCCGGTCGGGTTCTTCGAATCGATCAAGATCGGCTTCGAGCAGGTCTGGTTCATCATCGCGACAACCTTCAAGTTCATCGCGTCATTGTTCGCGGGAGCCGGGAGCGCCGGCGATGTCGGCGGTCCGATCCGAATCGCACAACTCTCCGGGCAGGCTGCGAGCCTTGGTTTCCAATTCGTTGTGCAGCTGTGTGCGACCCTGTCGGTCTCCATCGGCCTGTTGAACCTGTTCCCGGTTCCTCTGCTCGATGGCGGGCACCTGCTGTTTTACGGGGTTGAAGCGGTCCGCGGCCGTCCGCTGTCCGAGCGGGCGCAGGAAATGGGGTTCCGAATCGGCCTGGGGCTGGTTCTGATGCTGATGGTGTTCGCGACCTACAACGATATTCTGCACCTCGCCGGGTCGTGATCACGGCCATTTTAAGACGTGGCGGATGGGCAACGTTTTGAAACGAATTTGAAAATTCGGAGAAATCCGGCGTTTGCCGTCGGGTTCAAATTGGCTACAAGCGAACGACAAATGGGAATCTGTCGGTTCGGTAGGGGTACTGAACCGGCATCGGGATAAGGGCGCGTAGCGCATGAAGTTCGGATTGCGGGTGCGGGGGGGCATGCTGGCCACCCTAATCATGTTCGCCGTTCCGGTGGCTCTGCCGCTGGCGAATGTGATGATGTCGTCGCCAGCCGCCGCACAGTCGGTCAATGCGATCGAAGTTGTCGGCAACCGTCGCGTCGAGGTGGAGACCATCCGCTCGTATTTCAAGCCGGGTCCGGGCGGCACGCTTGATGCCGGCCGCGTTGACGACGGCCTCAAGGCCCTGATCGAGACCGGCTTGTTCTCGGATGTGAAGATCAACCGCCAGGGCGGACGCCTGGTCGTGACCGTGGTGGAAAACCCGGTGATCGGCCGCGTCGCCTTCGAGGGCAACAAGAAGGTCAAGGACGAGCAGCTCCAAGCCGAGGTCCAGTCGAAGCCGCGCGGCACCCTGTCGCGGCCGATGGTCCAGTCGGATGCGCAGCGCATCGCCGAGATCTATCGCCGGTCCGGCCGTTACGACGTGCGCGTCACGCCGGAAATGATCGAGCAGCCGAACAACCGCGTCGACCTGATCTTCACGGTCGAGGAAGGTGCCAAGACCGGCGTGAAGTCGATCGAGTTCGTCGGCAACAACGCGTTCTCGTCCTACCGTCTGAAGGACGTCATCAAGACGCACGAGACCAATCTTTTAAGCTTCCTCGGCTCCGGCGACGTCTACGATCCGGACCGTGTCGAGGCCGACCGCGATCTCATCCGCCGCTTTTACCTCAAGAACGGCTACGCCGACGTGCAGGTCGTCGCCGCGCTCACCGAATATGATCCGGAGCGCAAGGGCTTCCTGGTCACCTTCAAGATCGAGGAAGGCCAGCAATATCGGGTCGGTTCGGTCGACTTCCAGTCGACGATCCCGACGCTCGACCCCAATTCGCTGCGCACGTTCTCGCGGGTGAATGTCGGTTCGCTCTACAACGTCGAAAGCCTCGAAAAGTCGGTCGAAGAGATGCAGATCGAGGCCTCGCGGCGCGGCTATGCCTTCGCCGTGGTGCGGCCGCGTGGCGACCGTAATTTCGAGGCCCACACCGTCTCGGTGGTGTTCGCCATCGACGAGGGCCCGCGCACCTATATCGAGCGCATCAATATCCGCGGCAACACCCGCACCCGCGATTACGTCATTCGTCGCGAGTTCGATATCTCCGAGGGCGACGCCTATAACCGTGCGCTGGTCGACCGGGCCGAGCGCCGCCTGAAGAATCTCGACTTCTTCAAGGACGTGAAGATCACGACCGAGCCGGGCTCCTCGAGCGACCGCGTCATCCTGGTCGTCAATCTCGAAGAGAAATCGACCGGTGACTTCTCGATCTCCGGCGGCTATTCGACCACCGATGGCGCGCTGGCCGAGGTGTCGATCTCGGAGCGCAACTTCCTGGGCCGCGGTTTGTTCGCCAAGGCCTCCGTCACCTACGGTCAGTTCGCCCGTGGCTACTCGCTGTCCTTTGTCGAGCCCTATCTGCTCGACTACCGGGTGGCGCTCGGCCTCGACCTCTATCAGCGTCAGCAGCTGGCCAACAACTTCATCTCCTACGGCACCAAGACGCTCGGCTTCAGCCCGCGGCTCGGCTTCCAGCTGCGCGAGGATCTGTCGCTGCAGCTGCGCTACTCGATCTACCGCCAGGAGATCACGCTACCGGCGACGCTGTCGGACTGTAACAACCTGACCGCCGGTACCCTGATCGGCAACCGCTTCGTGCCGTTCAACCCGACGCCTGCGTTTATCAATGCCAATGGCGGCGTCGATCCGACCGGCAATAACGGCCTGGGCTGCTTCGCCAACGGCGAGGCGTCGCTGCCGGTCCGCCAGGAGCTGGCGAAGGGCGCGACCCTGACCTCGGCGCTGGGCTACACGCTCAACTACAACACGCTGGACAACAACAAGAACCCGACCGACGGCCTGCTCATCGACTTCAAGCAGGACTTCGCGGGTGTTGGCGGCGACGTGTCGTACCTGAAGACCGCGTTCGATGCGAAGTACTTCACCCCGCTGGTGTCGGACATCGTCAGCATCGTCCATCTGCAGGGCGGTATCCTGAACAAGATCGGCAACACGCAGCTGCGCATGCTCGATCACTTCCAGATGGGCCCGAATCTGGTCCGCGGCTTCGCCCCGAACGGCATCGGTCCGCGTGACATCAACCCGTTCGGCACGCAGGACGCGCTGGGCGGCACCAAGTACTGGGGTGCTTCGCTCGAACTGCAGATGCCGTTCTGGTTCCTGCCCAAGGAAGTGGGTCTGAAGGGTGCGGTCTATGCCGACGCCGGCGGGCTCTGGGGCTATCAGGGACCGACGTCGTGGGCCCAGACCGGCGAGGTCAATGTGGCCGGCTGTCGGGCACCGACGCGAGCCACGGGAACCGTGCCTGCCAATGCCGGCACCTGCCTCGGACTGCAGTTCGACGACCAGAACAAGGTCCGCAGCTCGGTCGGTGTGGGTCTGGTGTGGGCGTCGCCGTTCGGACCGCTGCGCTTCGACTACGCGATCCCGCTCACCAAGGGGCAGTTCGACCGGACCCAGGAATTCCGCTTCGGTGGTGGCACGTCGTTCTAAGACGGCTGTTGCGGCCCGATCCGGATTGGCGTAGGCCGACCGTGACGGTGTAAGAGGATGGAGCTCGGTTCCGGGAGACGGAGCCGAGCTCTGACTTTTTGTCCTGAGAGTGCGACGGATGGCCCAGCCGAGCTTTTTTCAATCTCCACCTCCCACGACCCTCGCGGCGATCGCTGCGGCGGCCAATGCCACGCTGGTCGATGCCTCCCGGGGCGAGCAGGTGATCACGGGACTGGCGGCGCTCGATGAGGCCGGTCCGATGCATCTCGCCTTTTTCGACAATCTCAAATACGCCGACCAGTTGGCGATGACGAAAGCGGGCGCCTGTCTGGTCAGCCCACGCTTCGAGGCGCGGGTGCCGTCCCATGTCGCCGTCGTCAGGGCCAATCAGCCGTTCCGGGCCTTCGTGCAACTCGCGCGCACGATGCACGCCGACGCGCTGCGTCCTCAATCCTGGTTCGGGTGCGACGGGATTTCGTCACAAGCGATCATCGATCCCAGCGCGCGCCTGGAGGACGGCGTCGTCGTCGAGCCGCTGGCCGTGATCGGCGCTCATGTCGAGATCGGGGCGGGGACCATCGTCGGCGCCGGAGCGGTGATCGGCCCGCACGTCAAGATCGGGCGCGACTGCAATGTCGGCGCTCGCACCGTCATCCAATGCGCGCTGATCGGCAATGACGTGCTGATCCATCCGGCCTGCGCGATCGGCCAGGACGGCTATGGCTTCATCTTCTTCGGCCCAGGTGGCCATGTGAAAGTGCCGCAGACGGGGCGGGTGATCATCCAGAATCATGTCGAAATCGGTGCCGGCACGACGATCGATCGCGGCAGTCTGCGCGACACAGTGATCGGCGAGGGCACCAAAATCGACAATCAGGTCCAGATCGGCCACAATGTCACGATCGGGCGGCATTGCCTCCTGGCAGCCCAGATCGGGCTGGCGGGGAGCCTCACGATCGGCGACAACGTCGCGCTTGGGGCAAAGGTCGGCATCAACAACCACCTGACGATCGGTGACGGGGCGCAGGTGACCGCGATGAGCGGCGTCAAGGACGACATCCCGCCGAATGGCCGGTGGGGCGGGTTCTTCGCCAAGCCGACCAAACAGTGGTTCCGCGAGATCGTCGCGGTGGAACGGCTGGTGCGCGATCAGACGGCGACGAACAAGGACGAAGGACAGGAGTGATGGAGGAGTCACCCATCAGGTTTGCGGACGTCGACATCAACGAGATTCTCAAGACACTTCCGCACCGTTATCCGTTTCTCCTGATCGACCGCGTGAAGAACATCCGCGCCGACTACAGCGGCATCGGCGTCAAGAACGTTTCGATCGGAGAGCCCTGCTTCCAGGGCCATTTCCCGGAGCGGCCGGTCTATCCGGGCGTGCTGATGATCGAGGGCATGGCGCAGACGGCGGGCGTGATCGGCATCAAGTCGGTCGAGGGCACGGAAAAGCCGCGCGCGGTGTATTTTCTGACCATCGATAAGTGCAAATTCCGCAAGCCGGTGCTGCCGGGCCAGACCATCGAATATCACATGCGCTCGATCGGGCGGCGCAAGACGATGTGGTGGTTTCACGGTGACGCCAAGGTCGACGGGACAGTCGTCGCCGAGGCCGATGTCGGCGCCATGCTGACCGACTGACGTGCGTGCTGGTAGAGAGTTGATTGCGTCGAGATGAGCAAGATTGATCCCACCGCGCGCGTCGAGGACGGCGCCGTCATCGGCGAGGGCACCGTCATCGGTCCCTTCTGCGTCATCGGCCCACACGTCGTCATCGGGGCGAATTGCAAGCTGATCAGCCACGTCCAGATCATGGGCCACACCACGATCGGCGACGACAATGTGATCTCGCCCTTCGTGGTGCTGGGCGGCGCGCCGCAGGATCTGAGCTATCGCGGCGAGCCGCACCGGCTCGTGATCGGCTCCGGCTGCACCTTCCGCGAAGGCGTGACGATGAACATCGGCACCACCAAGGGCGGCGGGTTGACCAAGGTCGGCGATGGCGGGTTCTTCATGAACAACGCCCATGTCGCCCATGATTGCGTGGTCGGCAACAACGTCATTTTCGCCACCTCGGCGACGCTCGGCGGTCATGTCGAGGTCGGCGATTCCGTCTATATCGGCGGCCTGTCGGCAGTGCATCAGTTCACCCGGATCGGCCATGGCGTGATGGTCGGCGGCGTCTGCGGCGTGCGCGGCGACATCATTCCGTACGGTCTGGTCAACGGCCAGTATGCCGCGCTCGAAGGCCTCAACATCATCGGCATGAAGCGCCGCAAGTTCACCCGCGAACGGCTCGCGACGGTCCGCGCCTTTTATCAGAAGCTGTTCCACGGCCCCGGCGTGTTCGCCGATCGGCTTGCGGCCGTGCGTCCGATGGCGGGAGATGATCCGGCCATCGGCGAGATCCTGTCCTTCATCGACGGTGGTCGACATCGCGCGCTCTGCCTGCCCGAGATCGGCAGACCGGCTGCGGAGCTTTGACCGACATGGGCGGGCCGGCCACCGAGACCTCGCCGCCTGTTGGCCTGATCGCGGCCGGTGGCGTGCTGCCCTTCGCGGTGGCCGACGAGATCGTGGCGCGCGGGCAGACGCCGGTGCTGTTTGCGTTGAAAGGCATCTGCGACCCGAAGCCGCTGGCGCGCTTCCGCCATCACTGGATCGGCCTCGGCCAGCTCGGCAATGCCTTGAAGTTGTTGAAGGCCGAGGGCGTCCGCGACCTGATGTTCATCGGCAACCTCGTGCGTCCCGCGGTCTCCGAGATCCGTATCGACTGGGGCACCTTGCGCGAGCTGCCCTACATCTGGTCGGCATTCCGGGGCGGCGACGATCATCTGCTGTCGGGCGTCGGCCGTATCTTCGAGCGCCACGGCTTCCATATGATCGGCGTCAAGGATGTCGCTCCCAATCTGCTCGTTCCCGAAGGGCATCTGACGCGAAGCCGGCCGAATGATCTGGTCACCGGCGATATCGCCAAGGGGCTCGCCGTGCTCCGCGCCATGGCGCCGTTCGATGTCGGCCAGGCCGTGGTCGTGATCGATGGGCATGTCGTGGCACTCGAAGACATTGGGGGCACCGACGGGCTGTTGGCCCGCGTCGTGCGCCTGCGCGCCGATCGCCGCATCCGGTCCGCGGCCGGGCGAGGCGTGCTGGTGAAGGCGCCGAAATCCGGCCAGGACCTCCGCTATGACCTGCCGACCATCGGTCCGCGCACCGTGGAAGGCCTGTCCGCTGCGGGCCTCGCCGGCGTCGCCGTCTCTGCCGGCTACACGCTGCTGGCCGACCCGCAGGAAACCGTCTCGGCGGCCGATCGTGCCGGCCTGTTCATCACGGGCGTCGCTGCGTGACGGCGCTCCCCGCGGCAGGCCCGGCCATCCGCAGGATCTGTCTGGTCGCGACCGAGGAGTCGGGGGACCGTCTCGGCGCCAGCCTGATGAAGGTGCTGCGCCAACGTCTCGGGGATGGCGTCGCGTTTTCCGGCGTCGGCGGCCGCGGCATGATCGGCGAGGGTCTCGTCTCGCTGTTTCCGATCGAGGAGCTGTCGATCGTCGGTTTCACCGCCGTGCTGAAGCAGCTGCCCAAGATCTTGCGCCTGATCCGCGGCACGGTGGATGCGATCGTCGCGTCGCAGCCGGACGTGCTCGTCATCATCGACAGTCCCGATTTCACCCAGCGCGTGGCGAAGCGGGTTCGCGCGCGCGATGGCGCGATCCCGATCGTCAACTACGTGGCGCCGACCGTGTGGGCGTGGCGGCCGGGCCGGGCACAGACGATGCGTGGCTATGTCGATCATGTCCTCGGCCTGCTGCCGTTCGAGCCCGACGCATTCCGCCGGCTCGATGGTCCGCCCTGCACCTATGTCGGCCATCCCCTGATCGAGCAGCTTGCGAGCCTGCGTCCCACCCCGGAGGAGCAGGCGCGCCGCGAGGCCGCGCCGCCACGGTTGCTGGTGCTGCCCGGCAGCCGCCGCAGCGAGGTCGGGCGGCATATGCCGGTGTTCGGCGAGACCCTGGCCCGGCTGCAGGCCCAAGGCATCGCGTGCGAAGCGGTGCTGCCGACGACACCGCATCTCGAGGCCGCTGTCAAAGCAGGGGTGGCCAATTGGCCGGTGCAGCCGACCATCATCATGGGCGAGGACGAGAAGCGCGCCGCCTTCCGCAGCGCGCGCGCGGCGCTCGCCAAATCCGGTACGGTGACCCTCGAACTCGCGCTGGCCGGCGTGCCGATGGTCACGGCCTATCGCGTCGGCCAAGTCGAAGCCTTCATCCTGCGGCGTCTCGTCAAGGTGCCATCGGTGATCCTCGCCAATCTCGTGATCGGCGAGGCCGTCATTCCGGAGTTCCTGCAGGAAGACTGCACGGCGGACAATCTTGCGCCGGTGCTGGTCGATCTGTTGAAAGACGGGCCCGTCCGCGCCCGCCAAGTTGCCGCGTTCAGTCGCCTCGACAGCATCATGGCGACAGGCGCGGCCTCGCCGAGCGAGCGTGCCGCCGACATCGTGCTGGCGACGATGCGCCGCGAACGAGCGCCGGGCTGATGCGTTCGGGGCGCGGACATCCGGCGATGTCAGGACGCGCTCACCGCAAATGCGCCTGGAGAAAACTGACCGTTCGTGTCAGCGCGTCGGCGGCTTCAGGGCGGCTTGGATCGAAATCGAAGCCGTGGCCCATGCCCGGATAGACGACCAGATCGGCCGCACCGCCGAGTGCCGCGGCACGATCGACAAGCGCCTTGCCCGACGAGAGGGGGACGTTGCGGTCGGCGTCGCCGTGCAGCGCGAGCAGAGGCGGCAGGTGAGCCAGGCCATGCTGAGCCGGGCCGGGAATCCCGCCATAAAACACCACCAGCGCGTCGATCCGCGGATCTGATGCGGCAGAGGTCACGGCGAGGAAGCCGCCATTGGAGAAACCGAGCAGCCCGACCTTGCCGGAGAACACGTCACGTCGCGCCATGAAGGAGACGACGTCGCGGATGCGCGCCGACCACTTTGGCAAGTGTTCGGAGAAGTACGCTTGCCGCGAAGCCTGATCAGATGATCCCATCGGCTCGATGTCGGCGGCGGCGTAGTAGGAGACGAGAACCGCATCGATCCCCTTCTGAGCCAGCGTCTCGGCATAACGTCGATACGCTGCCGCAAAGCGCTCAATCCCCTGTGCGCCGTGGAGAATGATCACGGCCGGCCGCCTGCCGTCCTGACGGCCGGGAAACAGCTTGATCGCGACCGGCGCGTCGGCGGTCGCGACGGTCAGTTCCTGCGGCGCTGCATCGTCTGCATGCGTTGGGCTCGCGCCGATGCAGGCCAGCATCAGCGCCGTGGCGCAGATCCGTCGGAAGAGCCGAAGCCGTTTGGCCATTGCGCCGCCCTTGCGCTGTTGAGATCAGACCATCCAACCGCAATGAAAAAGGCCCGTCCAGCGCTCTGGACGGGCCCTTGATGATTGATCTCGCTATCGATCAGCCGCGCTTGTCGATCTCGACATAGTTGCGGGTGGCCACGCCGGTGTAGAGCTGGCGCGGCCGGCCGATCTTCTGCTGCGGGTCCTCGATCATCTCGCTCCACTGGCTGATCCAGCCGACGGTGCGGGCGACCGCGAACAGCACGGTGAACATCGAGACCGGGAAGCCCATCGCCTTGAGCGTGATGCCCGAATAGAAGTCGACGTTCGGATACAGCTTGCGGTCGATGAAGTACTGATCGCTGAGCGCGATCTTCTCGAGCTCCAGCGCGACCTTCAGCATCTGGTCGTCGGCGTGGCCCGTCTCCTTGAGCACCGCGTGACACATCTTCTGCATGATCTTGGCGCGCGGGTCGTAGTTCTTGTAGACGCGATGGCCGAAGCCCATCAGGCGCACGTCGCTGTTCTTGTCCTTCACCTTGGCGATGAACTCAGGGATCTTGTCGACGGTGCCGATCTCGGCCAGCATGTTCAGTGCGGCCTCATTGGCGCCGCCATGCGCCGGGCCCCACAGGCAGGCAATGCCGGCGGCGATGCAGGCGAACGGATTGGCGCCCGAGGAGCCGGCGATGCGGACCGTCGAGGTCGACGCGTTCTGCTCGTGATCGGCGTGCAGGATGAAGATCTTGTCGAGCGCGTCGGCGAGCACCGGGTTCGGCTTGTAATCCTCGCACGGCACGGCGAAGCACATGTGCAGGAAGTTCTCGGCGAACGACAGCGCGTTCTTCGGATAAACGAAGGGCTGGCCGATGGTGTATTTGTAGGCCATCGCCGCGAGCGTCGGGATCTTCGCGATCATCCGCATCGACGCGATCATGCGCTGCTTCGGATCGTTGATGTCGGTCGAGTCGTGGTAGAACGCGGCCAGCGCGCCGACCGAGGCCACCATGACCGCCATCGGATGCGCGTCACGGCGGAAGCCGTGGAAGAAGCGCGACATCTGCTCGTGCACCATCGTGTGATGGGTCACGCGATAGTCGAAGTCTTTCTTCTGCGCCGCCGTCGGGAGTTCCCCGTACAGCAGGAGATAGCAGGTCTCCAGGAAGTCGCCCTTCTCGGCGAGCTGCTCGATCGGGTAGCCGCGGTATTCCAGGACGCCGGCGTCGCCGTCGATATAGGTGATCTTGGACTGGCAGCTGCCGGTGGAGGTGAAGCCGGGGTCATAGGTGAACATCCCGGTCTGGGCGTAGAGCTTGCCGATGTCGATGACGTCGGGGCCCACCGTGCCGCTCAGGATCGGAAGATCAAAGTTCTTGTTGCCGACGGTGAGGGTCGCGGTCTTGCTTGCGGATTTTGCGTCCATCGTTTGTCCCCGATGAGATCGTTAGGCTTGGCCCTTGTTCTTTTTGAGAGATGGCAGGGCGGGTGGACTTTATCTAGTGCGGTGGCTTTGACATTCGCGTCAGAGACATTCGCGTCAAAGACATTCGCATGCACTTTCGCTGCGAAGACCTTAAGCGAAGGTCAAATCCGAAACCGCACTGGATTCTTATACTTACTAGTGTCCTTCGGCTGTAACATCCGTAAACGAGGCCCGCCGCAACGTGTTACGAATGCCAAAGCCGGGACACCGGTTGGTGCCGCGCAAATGCGTATCGTATTGCCCTGTGCGCTGCAAGATGGGGTAAATGAGACCTTATGAGGTGGTCTGATCTTTGAGACGGCCTAGGGATTCATCACGCCCCAGAATTGCCAAAACGTCGAAGATGCCGGGCGAGGTGGTCCGTCCGGTCAGCGCGGCGCGCAGCGGCTGGGCCACCGCGCCCAGCTTGAGATTGTTCGTTTCGGCAAATGCACGCAGCGCGGCTTCTGTGGCCGGGCCGCTCCAGGGCTCCACGGCCGCCAGCGCGTCGTGCAGTCGGCCGATCAAGGCGCGACTGTCCGGCGTCAGCAGGGCGGCAGCCTTGGCATCGATCGGCAGCGGCCGGTCGGCGAAGAGGAAGGCGGCGCCGTCGATCAGCTCCAGCAGCGTCTTGGCGCGCTCCTTCAGGCTCGGCATCGCCTGGGTCAGCTGCGCGCGCGTCGCGTCATTGAGCTTGGCCTTGAGCGTCGCGCCGTTCGGCACGTAATTCAGCACGTCCTCGAACTGCCGGACGAGCGCTGCGTCATCGCTGTGGCGGATATAGTGGCCGTTGAGATTTTCCAGCTTGGCGAAGTCGAAACGCGCCGCCGAGCGGCCGATCGCCGGCAGATCGAACGCTTTGATCATCTCCTCGGTCGAGAAAATCTCCTGGTCGCCATGGCTCCAGCCGAGCCGCACCAGGTAATTGCGCAGCGCGGACGGCAAATATCCCATCGCGCGGTAGGCATCGACGCCGAGTGCGCCGTGGCGCTTCGACAGCTTCGAACCGTCGGGCCCGTGAATCAACGGGATGTGCGACATCGACGGCACCGTCCAGCCCAGCGCATCGTAGATCTGCTTCTGGCGCGCGGCGTTGATCAGATGGTCGTCGCCGCGGATCACATGGGTGACCCCCATATCGTGATCGTCGACCACCACGGCCAGCATATAGGTCGGATTGCCATCGCCTCGCAGCAGCACGAGGTCGTCGAGATTCTCGTTCTGCCAGACCACGCGGCCCTGCACCTGGTCCTCGATGACGGTCTCGCCGGTCAGCGGTGCGCGCAGCCGGATCGTCGGCTTGACGTCGCCTGGCGCGTCCTTCGGGTCGCGGTCGCGCCACATCCCGTCATAGAGCCGGGTACGGCCTTCGGCGCGCGCCTTCTCGCGCATGGCAGCCAGCTCTTCCGCGGTGGCATAGCAGCGATACGCCATGCCGCTGGCGAGCAGCTGCTCGGCGACCTCGCGGTGGCGCGCGGCGCGGCTATATTGGTAGATGACCTCGCCGTCCCAATCGAGTTCGAGCCATTTCAGCCCGTCCAGGATGGCGTCGATCGCTGCCGTCGTCGAGCGCTCGCGGTCGGTGTCCTCGATTCTGAGCAGCATCTTGCCGCCGCGGCCGCGCGCATACAGCCAGTTGAACAGCGCCGTCCGGGCGCCTCCGATATGGAGAAAGCCGGTCGGGGAGGGGGCAAAGCGCGTGACGATCGGTGAGGTCATGGGCGGCAGCACGAAATCCAGGCAGGGGCTGTAAAGGGCGGGGGGTGTATAGCAGGCCTATCGCATAACTAAAGCCTTCCTTGGGGGAGGCGGATTTGGCAGATAGGCTGCCAAATTCCGGAGCAGGATATTCTTGATGACCACGACGACAGACACGGCAGCGACGGCTGAGGCAGGGCGCGACTTCATCCGCGACATCGTCCAGGCCGATCTCGACAGCGGCAGGCACAAGACCGTCGTCACCCGGTTCCCGCCGGAGCCGAACGGCTACCTGCATATCGGCCATGCCAAGTCGATCGGTCTCAACTTCGGCATCGCCAAGGAATTCGGCGGCCGCTGCAATCTGCGTTTCGACGACACCAATCCGACCAAGGAGGAGCAGGAATATATCGATTCCATCCAGGCCGACGTGCGCTGGCTCGGCTACGATTGGGGCGACAACCTGTTCTACGCGTCGGACTATTTCGAGCGGCTTTACGAGTGGGCGGAAGGGCTGATCAAGGCCGGCCTCGCTTATGTCGACGACCAGTCGCAGGAGGAGATCCGGCTGGCGCGCGGCACGCTCACCGAGCCCGGCAAGAACAGCCCGTTCCGCGACCGAACGGTCGAGGAGAATCTCGACCTGTTCCGGCGCATGAAGGCCGGCGAATTCCCGAACGGCGCGCGCGTGCTGCGCGCCAAGATCGACATGGCCGCCGGCAACATCAACCTGCGCGACCCCGTGCTTTACCGGATTCTGCACGCCCATCACCCGCGCACCGGCGACACCTGGAAGATCTATCCGAGCTATGATTACGCCCACGGCCAGTCGGACGCGATCGAGGGCGTCACGCACTCGATCTGCACGCTCGAATTCGAGGATCACCGGCCGCTCTACGAATGGCTCCTCGACAAGCTGCCGGTGCCGTCGCATCCGCATCAATACGAGTTCGCGCGGCTCAACCTGACCTACACGCTGCTGTCCAAGCGCGTGCTGACGCGGCTGGTGCAGGACGGCCACGTTGCCGGCTGGAACGATCCGCGCATGCCGACCATCGCCGGGCTGAAGCGCCGCGGCGTGCCGCCGGCCGCGGTGCGCGAGTTCATCAAGCGCATCGGCATTGCGAAAGCCAACAGCATCGTCGATGTCGGCATGCTCGAATTCTGCATCCGCGAGGAGCTGAACCGCACGGCGTTGCGCCGCATGGCGGTGCTGCGTCCCTTGAAGATGGTGATCGAGAACTATCCGGAAGGCCAGGTCGAGGAACTCGAGGCGATCAACCATCCGGACGATCCATCCGCCGGCACCCGCAAGATCGCTTTCGGCCGCGAGCTTTATATTGAGCAGGACGACTTCATGGAGAACCCGCCCAAGAAGTTCTTCCGCCTGTCGCCCGGCACCGAGGTGCGGCTGCGCTATGCCTATTTCATCAAGTGCCGCGAGGTCATCAAGAACGCGGCCGGCGAGATCGTCGAGCTGCGCTGCACCTATGATCCGGCGACCAAGGGCGGCAACGCGCCCGATGGGCGCAAAGTCAAGGCGACGATGCACTGGCTGCCGGCAGCGCAGTCCCTCACGGCCGAGATCCGCATCTACAATCAGCTGTTCGCCAATCCGAGCCCCAACGCCGCCGACTTCACCGCCGACCTCAACCCCAACTCGCTCGAAGTGCTGACCGACGCCCGGATCGAGCCGGCGATCGCGGCAGCCAATTCGGATGCACCGATGCAGTTCGAGCGCCAGGGCTATTTCGTGCGCGATCCGGACTCGACGCCGGACAAGCTCGTCTTCAACCGCACGATCGGCCTGCGCGATACGTTCGCCAAGGAAGTCGCGAAAGGCGGATGATGCGCCCGGCCGGCGCGATCGCCGCCTCAGGTGATCGCGTCATGGCCAGCCTCGGTCAGCCTCGGCACGCCGTTGCTGACCTCGACAAGACCGCGGGCGGTGAGCAGCGCAATATCCTCGTCCGCGACGGGCGAGAGCGCGAGCCGGCGTCCTTTGATGTCTCGCAATGTCCAGCGCAGGTGGATCGCCTTCTCGAGATCGAGATCGGCAAGGGGGTCGTCAATACGGTCGTCGTCCATGCCCCAATAAGCACCGATGCGACCCAAAGTTCCAATCACCATTCGTGCACATAGCTGCGAGATTCGCGTTTTGTTCCGCTAGGCCAGTTCCGCTGAGTTCCGCTAGCCTCTGCTTCCGTAAAATTACGGGGTACCGAGATGGCGGAGCCCGCCAGGCCGCCAGGATGGCGTCGCGGGATCGCGGGCGTGATGGCCGATGTCTGGCCGCCACGCGGCGCGCGGACCGGAGGCTGGCCTGAGGTCGGCGCCGACGCCTGGCCGTCGCTATCCGCCCATCTGACGCGCTGGACGCGCGAGGAGGCCGGGGCTGGCCGGCTGCTGCCCTGGGTGCCGGTCGCCTTCGGCGCCGGCATTGCGGTTTATTTTGCCGCCGATCATGAGCCCGCGCTGTGGGCAAGCGTGCCGACCGCGCTGCTGCTCTGCATCGTCGCCGCGCTGATGCGGCGGCATCCGCTGTTTCCGGCGGTGGTGATGATCGCGGCCGCGGCGTCCGGCTATGCGGTCGCGACCAGCAAGACCGCACGCGTGGCGCATCCGGTGCTGCCTCGGCCGCTTTACTCCGTGGCGCTGTCCGGCTTCGTCGAGGCGCGTGACATCCGCGAGCGCAGCGATCGCATCGTGCTGCGTGTGACCGCGATGGAGAGCGATCGCCACGCGATCACGCTGACGCGCGTCCGGCTGGCCGTGCGCAAGGGCACCGCGCCCGATGTCGGCAGCTTCGTGCAGCTCAAGGCGCGGCTGCTGCCCCCACTGGCGCCGGTGCGGCCCGGCAGCTACGATTTCGCGCGCGACATGTTCTTCCAAGGCATCGGCGCCTCCGGCTTCGTAATGGGCGGGATCACGACGCTGACGCCGCCGCAGGAGGGCGGCTTTGGCCTGCGCTATGGGGCGGCCATGCAGGGCCTGCGCGATGCGATCGACGCGCGCATCCGGGCCCGGCTCGATGGCGACGAGCGCGCCATCGCGACCGCGCTGCTGACCGGCCGGCGCGATGCGATCACGCCTGATGTCAACGACGCGATGTTCATCTCGGGCCTCGGCCATGTGCTCTCGATCTCGGGCTATCACATGGCGGTGGTCGCGGGCGTCGTGTTCTTCGCGGTGCGCGCGCTGCTCGCACTGATCCCCGGCCTCACGGTGAGCCTCCCGATCAAGAAATGGGCGGCTGCGGCGGCTTTGGTCGCGGCGGCGTTCTATCTGCTCCTGTCGGGCGCGGAGGTCGCGACACAGCGGTCGTTCTTCATGACGGCCGTCGTGCTGATCGCAGTCATGGTCGACCGCCGCGCGGTGACGTTCCGCACGCTGGCCGTCGCGGCGATGATCGTCCTGATCGCGGCGCCCGAAGCGCTCGTCCATCCGAGCTTTCAGATGTCGTTCGCGGCGACGCTCGGCCTGGTCGCGCTGGTGCAATTCGGGCTGCCGCGATTATTCGCGACGCCGGACAGGTCCGTCACCGAACGCATCGCATTATGGGGCGGCCGCGAACTCGCGATGCTGCTCTTGGCCTCGCTGATCGCTGGGCTCGCCACGACGCCCTATGCGGCGTTTCACTTCCATCGGATCACGCCCTATGGCGTGCTGGCCAATCTTGCGGCCATGCCCGTGGTCTCGGCGCTGGTGATGCCGGCCGGCCTGCTGGGACTGCTTGCGGCGCCCTTCGGACTCGACGGTCTTTGCTGGACATTGATGGGCTGGGGCATCGACTGGATGATCGCGGTGACGCGCTGGGTGGCGGCGCTACCTGGGGCCGTCGGACGCGTCACGGCGTTCGGCATCGGTCCGCTGATCCTGGCCAGTTTCGGGCTCCTGCTCATCGGCCTGTTGCGGACACCGCTGCGCTGGTCGGGCGCGGTCCTGATCGCTATTGCCACGATCTGGTCCGTCAGCACGCCGCAGCCGGACATCCTGATTTCCGGCGACGGACGCGCGGTCGCCGTGCGCGGGCGCGACGGTCGGCTGCATGTGATGCGGACCGGCAAGGATGTGTTCGTCGTCAAGGAGTGGCTGGCGGCCGATGCCGATCCGCGCGTGCCGTCGGACCCCACCCTGGGAGACGGGGTGTCCTGCGACGAGTCCGGTTGTGTGATGGCCATGGCCGATGGCCGGTTCGTGGCGCTGACGCTGCGCCCGGAGGCGCTGGCCGACGATTGCACGCGCGCGGCACTGATCGTGACGTCGCGCGCTGCGCCAGCGTCCTGCGCAGCCGCCGCGATTGATCGCCAGCGCCTGCAGCAGCAGGGCGCCTTGATGCTGGCGACGCAGGGGGCGGGATTTGCTGTCACACCGGCGCGCGCCGTCGGCACCAGCCGGCCATGGTGGCCAGCCGCCGAGACGGGCGAGTTCGAGCCGGTGCTGACGCCGCGCGCGTCGATGCCACGCGTCCAGGACGCGACACCGCCTGAGGCGGAGCAGGGTGCAGATGATTAGGTCGTTCACGACCGGCGAGGGGGCCGGTTCACCCACGCAATCATCTCAAATGGAACGCCAACATCACGAGACGCTCCGCGGACTCACAAGATGACCGCCGAGCGCCCCATGTTCGTTACCAGATGTTCGTTTCCAGAGGCCGCCAAGCGGCGGCCGCCGGTTGTTGCCAAAACGAGGAGCTGCCGCGCCGCGTCGGTGCGATCCGAAGAATGGGCTTGGCGAATCCAGACTCGGCGAATCCAGACGCGCCGAACGAGGGTGGATTTGCCAAGAAAACGCGAGCGGGTGCCGAGCGGTACGATCAGGTGATGCTGATACGGCGAATCGTCGGGCTTTCTGTCGCCGGAAGCTCCTCCGCAACATCCGGGCGTCGATCGGCTGATGGCTTGGTGACCGGCAGCTGCAGCACGGTTACGCGCTGGCCCTCGCACAGCTGGGTGACAAGCACATGGCGCCCGTCGGCGAACTCAACGGCGTCGTGATGGCGATCGGGGACGTGCTTCTCGATGGTGTTGAACTTGGCCACGCGCTCGCGGATCGTGCGGGTCCACAGCCAGCGGCTATCGTAGCGGACGTCCTCGGCGAACGCGAGCTCGGTGCCGGGGAGCATGCAGACCGCGACGTTGGGCTCGCTTTCCAAGGCGAAGCCACGGGTCGCGGTGCCGCGGAACGTCGTCGAAATCAGCGTCTCGCCGACCTTGGCGGGACGGGAGGCAACGGCATGGAGGCTGTAGTCACACATCGGATCGCTCCTCGTTCAGAGATAGCCGACCCACGCTCCCCCCGGACAGGCGCAGGCCTCTATCAGAGTGGACATCAAGGAGGATGTTAGCGCGCGCTTCGCGGCATTTCTGCGCTGATCTGCACGGCCTCTGCCTGCGCGCGATCACAAGCGTTTGAGCACGCGTTCGAGTCTGCCGCGTTGCACATCCGTTGCACATCATGAGGTGCATTGGCAGAGGGCGTGATTGCTCGCCGCCAGCGGCCGCTGTCGCGCGACGCACCGCTTCCTGAGGTGGCCGCCGCATCGTCCCGACGGCGGAGCTCACTCACGCCCCCGGTCAGTGTTGAGGTCCGCTGATCGTGACGACCGCCGAGCTTGTCGGCGTCAGTATCCGCGCAGCATGTCCGCGATCAGTATTTGCGATAGAGGCCAACCAGCTTGCCCTGGATCTTCACCCGGTTGGGCGGCAGGATGCGCACCTCGTAAGCGGTGTTGGCGGGCTCCAGCGCGATCGAGGCGCCGCGGCGCCGGAAGCGCTTCAATGTCGCTTCCTCATCGTCGATCAGCGCCACCACGATGTCGCCGGTGTCGGCGGTCTCGTTGCGCTGGATCAGCGCCATGTCGCCGTCGAGAATACCGGCATCGACCATCGAATCGCCGCGCACTTCGAGGGCGTAATGATCGCCATTGCCGAGCATGTCAGCCGGAACGCTGATTGTATGGCTGCGGGTCTGCAGCGCCTCGATCGGGGTACCGGCGGCAATCCGGCCCATGACCGGCACCGCGACGGGCCGTTCGCCGTCGTCGAGCGCCGGCGTGGAGGTTCTCACCTTGCCGAGATTCCCCTCGATGACCGACGGCGTGAAACCGCGGCGATTGCTGGCCGCCTGCGACAGCTCCGGAAGCTTGATCACCTCGATCGCGCGGGCGCGATTGGGCAACCGACGGATGAAGCCACGCTCCTCCAGCGCCGTGATCAGGCGATGGATGCCGGACTTCGAGCGCAGGTCGAGCGCATCTTTCATCTCGTCGAAGGACGGCGGCACACCGGCTTCCTTGAGCCGTTCATTGATGAACCGCAGAAGTTCGTACTGTTTGCGCGTCAGCATCTCGACCTGGTCCCCAGTTGGTGTCGTCCGAGTCCCGTGCCGTGCTCCGACGACCAGCGTTCGAGAGCGAAGGGGAATCGGACGATCGCGTTCGCCCGCAACATACTAAAAACAAATCATGAACGGACACTATATGTTCGATGTGTGTTCCGCAATCCCAAAAATATGGTGAACGGACCGGGATTTGCCGGGGAAATCGGCTCAGAGCGGAAGGCGCAGGATCTCGCATGGGCTGCCGGCCGATGCCTTCGGCGCGAACGCCGGGCGGATCACCAGCGCCTGCGACAGCGCGAGATTCCCGAGCAGCGAGGAATCCTGCTGCGTCACGGGGGTTGCGATCAGCGTGCCGTCGGCGCGCTTGTCGAGCTGTGCCCGCAGATAGTCCTCACGCGAATCGTTGGCGCCGAGGTCGCGGCCGAGCAGGGCGGTCTCGCGCGGCAGCTGCGGCTCCCGGCCGAGCAGGCTGCGAATCAGCGGCACCAGAAACAGGATCGCGCAGACATAGGACGACACCGGATTACCCGGCAGACCGATGACGCGCATGCCGGCGAGGCGGCCATGCATCATCGGCTTGCCCGGGCGCATCGCGATCTTCCAGAACGCCATCTCGACGCCCTCGGCCTCGAGCGCCTGCTTGACCAGGTCATGATCGCCAACCGACGCGCCGCCGGTGGTGACGAGAATGTCGGCCGCGGCCTCGCGCGCGCGGCGAATGCCGGCGACGGTCGCTTCGAGCGTATCGGCGGCAATGCCGAGATCGATGGCTTCGGCGCCTTCGCTGCGCACCAGCGCGCGCAGCGCGTAGCCGTTGGAATAGACGATCTGGCCGGGCCCGGGCGTGGATCCCGGCATCACCAGCTCGTCGCCGGTCGCGAGCAGCGCCACCTTCGGCCGGCGCCGTACCGGCAGCGCCGGATGGTTCATGCTGGCGGCGAGCGACAGATCGCGGTCGCTGAGACGGCGTCCGGCCTGCAGCAGCACCATGCCCTGGTGGAAGTCCACGCCGGCGGGCCGGATGTGCCGGCCCTTGATCGCCGGCTCCGTGATCACGACGTGGCCATCCTCGGCGATCGTGTCCTCCTGGATCACGACCGCATCGGCGCCCTCCGGCACCACGCCGCCGGTGAAGATTCGGGCGGTCTCGCCGGGCCCCACGACGCGGTCGAACGGCCGTCCCGCCGCGACCTCGCCGATGACTTTCAATCGTGCCTTGGGCTTGTCGGCGTCGGCTGCGCGCAGAGCATAGCCGTCCATCGCCGACATCGCTTCGGGCGGCTGGGTCCGCAGCGCCGCGAGGTCGCGGGCGAGCACCCGGTGAAACGCGGCGTCCAACCCCACCTTTTCCTCGGCCAGGGGCTCGGCGCCGGCGAGCACTGCAGACAACGCATCGGACACCGGCATCAGGGCCATGGAAGTTCCTTCGGACGGAGACGGGAGGACGACTCGAAAGTCTCGCCTTCTAACCGAACGCACACGGCCCGGCCAAGGTCTAAGCCGCACGCCAAGTTCGCATCAGTCCGCGGGGCCTGCCTCGGCAGCGATCTCACAAGCCCGCGAGAAAGTCCGTGATCAGGCGGGTGACCTCCTGCGGCCGCTCCAGGCTCGGCAGATGCGCCGCTTCGGCGATCGCGCAGCCCGAGCCGTTCGGCAATGTGGCCGCGATCAGGCGGCTTCGCTCCTGGATGTGAGGAAAGTCGGACCCGCCCCAGATGATGCGTGACGGCGCGGTGATCTCGGCGAGGCGCGGGAAGGCGGGTGCCGTGTCGAGGTTGGCGCCGACCGCCGGCGCGCGCAGTGCCGCCAGGTTCTTCTGCAGAAAGCTCGCGCGCAGCTCGCCGGTGATGCGGCCTTCCCGCTGCAGCGGTCCATCAAGCCAGAGGTGGACCTTGATCGCGCTGACCCGGTCCCAGTCGCGCGCAGCCTCGGCCGCGGCGAGCCGGGTGAGCAGCGGTTCGATCGGCGGTGGATAGACCGGCTCCGGCGCTCCGCTGACCGACGGCGCGATCAGCACCAGCGCGCGGAGGCGCGACGGATGCAGAAGCGCGAAATCGAGCGCGATGCGGCCGCCTTGCGAGCACGCGACGAGCGTCGCCGGCCGGCCCGGCGCCAACGCATCGATGACGGCGAGGAGGTCAGCGATCGGCGAATGATCTTCCGTCTCCGTCCGCGTCTCGCCGAAGCCGCGCCGGTCATAGGCAATCGCCAGATGCGTTGCCGCGACAGCATCGAGCTGCGCCCGCCACATCGTGCGGTCGAACACGGCGGCATGCAGGAACACCACGGGGGCGCCGTGACCCGCGAGCTCGGCGGCAAGCTGCGCGCGGCCCGAATGGATCCAGATGGTGCTCGACGTCATGCTTGTTTCTCTTGCCAAACCATTCGGGGAGATTTTTTCCGCTTCGCCGCGGCTCGACGCGCCGCCGCCAATGCCGCACGGCTCCAGCTGATGAATTCGTCGGGCTCATCGAAGAGCCGGTCGGGAATGCGCCAGAAGGCGAGGTCGATCGCGACGTCCTTCTTGCGATAGTTCAGCGGCGGATGCGATTGTGCTTCAGCGAACATGGCACGATTGTCATCGTCGACCCGCAGATACAGCGTGTTGTCAGCGACCATGCCGAGCATCGCGCCGTCATGGAAGATACCCGTCTTGCCGAACATGCGCCTGAGCGTGATGGAGCCGAGCGGCGCGAATTGCTCGCGCAGGAATTCGACATAGTCCGGCGTCGCAACCATGCGGGAGCCTCTGCCCTGATCGGCGGGATGCTTGTGCGTACGCCATCATACCACATGCCGGATCCAGACATTCGGCTCGACATAGACGGCGTAATCATGCGCGACTGACGCGGTTACGGGCACCAGCGCGTTGGGCAGCTCGACCTCGCCGGAGCGGTCGAACGTCACGCCGGTCCATTGCGTCCACTCGGCGAGGGTGCCGACGATGGTCATCGAGCATGGCGCGATCTTGATGATCTCGCCGCCGATGGCGAGGTGCGTGCGCAGCCAGGAATCCGCGAGCAGACCATCGGGGCGGCGCTGCTGCAGATAGTCCCGCATCGGCATCCGCGGCAGCTGATGTTTCTGGTTCGGTCGCACCGGCGCGTACAATTCGGCGAAACCTTTCGCGCGTGCGCAGTCCTTGAGCGCCGCGAGCATCGCGCGCGAGCTGCCGGGTACGCGTGCCTTCGGCAGCAGCGCGATCTCCAGCGCGCTCATCGTTGTCGGTCGCCGCTCCAGCATGCGGTCCTCGTGACCCCAGCGGATCACCTCGTCCCAGCCCGTATCGGGGAGCTCGCTGCGGCCCTCAGCACCGAACGCGAAGGGAACGGCAAAGGCGCGCCCGACCACCTCGTCGCCAGCAAGCGCGGCAAAGGCGCAGTCGGCATAATGCGCGAACGCGGCCTCGCTGTAGTACAGCATCGCCGTCCGATCCTGCCGCATGAAGTCGGGCCAGACGCCGTCGAGTTCGGGCGAGAACACGCGGGGAATCAGGTCGGGCCGATCGCCGAGGGAGATGATCTCAAGATCCATTCGCGCTCCAGGAGGCCGCGTTGGTGAGGCTGTCGCGAGCTTAGGCGGTTCGGGCCTGGGTGGCCAGCGATCGCGCGGATGTCGGCCGGACCTGTGGTGACTGCCGCCGGTTTCCTCTTTGCAGGCGGAGCGGCTGCGGGCCGATCGGCGCGCGGGGATCTGGTCAGACATGAGGGGCCGACGCGATCAGATCCCCAACGCCTGCAGGGCCGCGGCGATGTCCTCCGTCGAGCGCACCAGCACCGCCTGCAGCCCGCTGGCACGGGCGCCCTCGATGTTCTCAGCGAGATCGTCGAAGAACAGGATGCGCTCGGCCCGGATTCCAATCGCCTGCACCACGTGCTGATAGGCCGCGGCGTCCGGCTTGCGCAGGCCGATCGACGACGACAGAAAGATCTCGCGGAAATGACCGAGCAGATCGGCGTAGCGCGATGAGAAGTGCTCGATATGCGGCTGGTTGGTGTTGGAGAAGGCGTAGAGCGGCAATCTGTCTGCCGCGCGGACGAGCAGGGGACCGATGCCGGGCATCGGGCCGACAAAGATCGCGTTCCAGCCCTCGAGAAATTGATCGTCGGTGATGTCGATGCCGAGCTGCCGGCGCAGATTGGCGAAGAAGGCAGCATCGGAGACGGTGCCGCGCTCATGCCCGTGATAGATCTCGTCGCGCACAAAGCGCGCGGCGAGATCCTCCGGCGCGCGGCCAGCATGGCTGGCCCAGCGCGACACGACCTGCACGAAATCGATGTCGATCACGACCCGGCCGAGATCGAACAGCAGCGCGTCGACCGCGCCGGGGCGAAGATCGGAGGAGAGCATGTGACGAGATGGCGTTCCCTGGCGGTAGACCGCGACAGCCTCTCAATAGCGGTATGGCGCGATGTCGACCAGAGGAAACGCGCTGAACACGCTCGGCGGATGGGTTGCGGTCGCCGGATGAAGGTAGGAGGTGTTGAGCTCCGCGAAGGAGGCAAGGCCCAGCAGGCCAAGCGTGCGGATCACCTCATCCTCCAGGAGCTCCAGCATGCGCACAATGCCGTCCTCGCCGGCGGCAGCCAGCGCCCAGCATTGCAGCCGCCCGACCCCGACCAGGTCAGCGCCGCAGGCGATCGCCTTGACGATGTCGGTGCCGCGGCAGAAGCCGCCATCGACCATGATCTTGGCGCGGCCGTTTACGGCAGCGACGATCTCAGGCAGCACATGCATGGCGCCGCGCCCATGATCGAGCTGACGGCCGCCATGGTTGGAGACGTAGATCCAATCGACGCCGTGATCGACCGCGATATGGGCGTCCTCCGCGGTCGCGATGCCCTTGATGATCAGCGGCAGCTTGAACTTGTCCTTGATCAGCTTGACGGTGTGCCAGCTCAGCGCCTTCTGGTGGTCGCCGCCCGTGGCGCGCAGCCGGCTCTCGCGCACATAGCGCTTGGCGATGTCGCGCTCGCGCCGGCTGTAATGGGCGGTGTCGACGGTCAGGCAGAACGCCGTGTAGCTGTTGGCGACGGCACGGCTGACATAATCCTCGACGAAGGCGTCATCGCCGCGCACATAGAGCTGGAAGATGCGCAGCGCGTCTGGCGCCGCCTCGGCGGTCCTCTCCAGCCCAGGCTCGGAGACAGAACTCAGCATGTGCGCCGCCCCGAACCGTCCCGCGCCGCGGGCAACCGCGGCCGCGCCGGCGGGATCGAAGATCTCCAGCGCGCCGACAGGGGCCATCACCAGCGGCAGGCGCATCCTGCGCCCGAATCTCTCGACCGAGGCGTCGACCTTGGACACGTCGCGCAGCACACGCGGACGAAACGCGATCTCGTCGAGCGCCATTCGGTTTCGGCGCAGCGTGGTTTCGGTTTCCGCCCCCCCGATGATGTAGTCCCAGGCATTCTGGTTGAGCTGAATCCGCGCCTTCGTGATGAACTCGTGCAGGTTCTGGAACTTTTCGTCGCTGGCGCCGAGCTCGACATTCCGCCACGCCGCCTCGATCGGAGTTTGTTGATTCATGCCCCAGCCTCCCGGCCCCTGTTCTGATTTGCCGGCAAGCATCGCCGATTGGACCCGCGATGCGCAAGCCATTCCGAACTGGCGGACCACCGCGGCCCGGAGCCTGCTGGCGCGCGCCCCCGGCGTGATTCGCAGCGAGGCTTTGGCTCCGCAAGTTGTGATCGCGCGGTGACCGTAAAAGGCCGGGGTGGGCGGCGGCTCGACCTCCAAGACCGGCGCGCAGGACCGGCGCGAGGGTTGAACATTGCCCGGTGAAAGTCCATCTGGGCGGCAGGCGCAGCGCTGCGTCCGGTGGATCCGGAATCTCGACATGGCGCTGCAATATCGGCCTTGAAGAAACCGGAAATGTGGTGTGAGTTCGTGGTCTGATCACCCCGGCCGGTCGTTTGTAACCTAGGTGATTTGGTCGGCCGACAAACGAGCGCGGGAAGCAAAGACAATGCGGAAGAACTGGCTGTTCCTGGCGGGCACGCTGACCGGTGTCGGACTGACCTTGCTGGTCAGCGGACCCGACGGTGCGCAACTGATCGCACGGGCCAAGGCCGCGGCCGGCATGGCCGACACCTATTCGCAGCTCAACCTGTTCGGCGCGGTGTTCGAGCGCGTTCGTGCCGACTACGTCGAAAAGCCCGATGATCCCGCCCTCATCGAGGGGGCGATCAATGGCATGGTGTCATCGCTCGATCCGCATTCGCGCTACATGAACGACAAGTCCTGGCGCGACATGCAGGAAACGACATCCGGTGAGTTCGGCGGCCTCGGTATCGAGGTCACGATGGAGGATGGGCTCGTCAAGGTGGTCGCTCCGATCGACGATACGCCGGCCTCGAAGGCTGGCATTCTCTCGGGTGACCTGATTGCCAAGATCGATGGCGAAGCGGTCCAGGGGCTGACGCTCGAACAGGCCGTTGCCAAGATGAAGGGCGGCGTCAACACCAAGACCAAGCTCACCATCATGCGCAAGGGCAAGGACGCGCCGCTCGACGTGACGCTGACGCGGGAGATCATCCGTGTCCGCCCGGTGCGTTATCACACCGAGGGCGGCGATATCGGCTATATCCGCATCACCTCGTTCAACGAGCAGACCACCGAGAGCCTGCGCAAGGCGATCACCAGCATCTCGAAGGACATTCCGCAGGACAAGCTCGCCGGCTATGTCGTCGACCTGCGCAACAATCCGGGCGGCCTGCTCGACCAGGCGGTGTCGGTGTCCAGCACGTTCCTGCCACGTGGCGAAGTGGTGTCGACGCGCGGGCGCAATCCGGAAGAGACGCAGCGCTTCACGGCGCGTGGCGGCGATCTCACCAAGGGCAAGCCGCTGGTGGTTCTGATCAACGGCGGATCGGCCTCGGCCTCGGAGATCGTCGCGGGCGCGCTGCATGATCACAAGCGCGCGACGCTGGTGGGCACGCGGTCATTCGGCAAGGGCTCGGTGCAGACGATCATTCCGCTCGGGGCCGGCAATGGCGCGCTCGCCCTGACCACCGCGCGCTATTACACGCCGTCGGGCCGCTCGATCCAGGCGCAGGGCATCGCGCCCGACATCGAGGTCAAGCAGGACGTGCCGGATGATCTGAAGGATCGCACCGACATCAAGGGCGAAGCGTCGATGCGCGGACATCTCTCGGCGGCCGACGGCACCGAGCAGACAGGTTCGCAATCCTACGTTCCGCCGGATGAGAAGGACGACAAGGCGCTGCACGCGGCCTTCAACGTGCTGCGCGGCGTCACTGTGAATGCCGACGTTCGCGCCAAGGCAGCGGTGCCGAATTGATCTGACCGGTGTTTCGGAGGGCTGCGCGGCTGCCCTATCGGCGGCCAGATGCTCACACCCGACGGGGCGGCTATGAAGCCGTCCCGCCGTGGTTTTCGACCATCGTGTACAGGCGGACACGGAGTATGTCCGTCTGTTTCAGATAGATCATGGCACCGTGCGGGATGGCAAGCGGCCGGCGTTTCGATCGGTCGACAGGGTTTGAATTTGGCTTGCGGAAAACGCTCAAATTGCAACGGTATTTATCGGTTCGGAACTGGCCGCGGTCACGCGGCATCGGAGCGCGGCCGCCGGCGCTTGGTGCTATCGGCGCGGCTCGGGGGACGCTGCGCCTTGAATAGGCTCCGTACGTCGGCCGCGGGCTTCGGCGGGCTGAACAGATAGCCCTGCATCTCCGAGCAGCCGAGCCGCTTCAGCACCTGACGCTGCGCCTCGGTCTCGACGCCTTCCGCTGTTGTCGACATCTTGCGGATCGCGGCGATGTTGACCACGGCCTGGACGATGCTCGCCGAGCCTTCGGACTCGGTGATATCCTTGACGAAGCAGCGGTCGATCTTGATCTTGTCGAACGGGATCCGCTGCAGATAGCTCAGGCTGGAATAGCCTGTGCCGAAATCGTCGAGCGCAATGCGCACGCCGAGCGCGCGCAGCTGGTGCAGGGTGTCGAGCGCATCATCGTCGCGGATCAGCACGGCCTCGGTGATTTCGAGCTCCAGCCGGTGCGGTGACAGGCCCGACGTTGCCAGTGCATTGGCGACCTTGAGCGCCAGGGTTCCGCTCTTGAACTGCACCGGCGAGACGTTGACGGCGAGCCGGATGTCGTCCGGCCAGGTCGCGGCCTCGGCGCAGGCGAGGTGGAGAACGCGTTCGCCGAGCTGGTTGATGAGTCCGGTGTCCTCGGCAATCGGAATGAACTCGGCGGGCGAGACGTTGCCGCGCACCGGATGTTTCCAGCGCACCAGCGCCTCGCAGCCGACGATACGGTCATCCTGCAGGCTCACGCAGGGCTGATAGTAGACTTCGAGTTGATCGTCGACCATCGCCTGGCGCAGGTCGACCTCGAGCTGATGGCGGGCCTTGACCTGCGCATCCATCTCCGGCTCGAAGAAGCGCCAGGTGCGGCGGCCCGCGCCCTTGGCGGCGTACATCGCCAGATCGGCGTTCTTCATGATCTGGTCGAGCTCGGTGCCGTGTTCCGGGATCAGCGCGACGCCGATCGAGGCGTCGGCCGTGAGTTGATGGCCGAGACAATCGCGCGGCGCGCGGATCGCGGCGAGAATGTCCTCGATCAGTTGCTCGACATCGCCGCGGTTGCGGATCCCCGTCTGGACGACCGCGAATTCGTCGCCACCGAGCCGGGCGACGAAGCCGGCCTCGCCGACGCAGGTGCTCAGGCTGGCGGCGACCGACTTCAGGAGCTCGTCGCCGATCAGGTGGCCGAGTGAATCGTTGACGCCCTTGAACTCGTCGATGTCGATGTAATGCAGCGCGAGCCGCTGTCCCGCGGAGACGTGGATCAGCTCCTGCTTCAGCCTCTCGTGGAACAGGGTCCGGTTCGGCAGCTCCGTCAGCGCATCATAATGCGCAAGATGGGTGATCCGCTGCTCGGCCTTGCGGCGCTCGGTGATGTCCTCATGGGTGGCGAGCCAGCCGCCGTCGGCGAGCGGCTCGTTGACGATCTCGATGGAGCGGCCGTCCGGCGTCTCGATCAAATGGGACTTCTTGCGCCCGATGTCGCGCAGAATAGTTGCGACATATTCGGCCTCGTCGCCGATGAAGGAGCCGGTGGCCTTGCGGTGCGCGATCAGCTCGCGGAACGTGCAGCCGGGCTTCACGACGTCGGCGGAGAGGCCGTACATCTCGATGTAGCGCTGATTGCTGATGACGAGGCGCTCCGATGCGTCGAACATCAGAAGACCCTGGGTCATGTTGTTGACCGCCTTGTCGAGCCGTTCCTTCTCCAGCGTCAATCGCTGGTTCGATGCTTCGTGGTCGCTGATCAGTCGGCGCACCACCACATAGAGCATCCCGGCGATCAGCAGCACCGACGTGACGCCCACGCCGATCAGGAAACGCATCTGCTCGCGCCAATCGGCGAGCGCCGCCGAGACCGTCGTCGTCGCGGTCACGATCAGCGGATAGCTCGTCAGGCGATGCGATGCGCCGATCCTGTGTTCGCGGTCGACGGGGCTGCTGAAGATGCCGGTCGTATTGCCGTCGCCGGCCAGGATCTGCCGGAAGATCGGCGCATCTTTGTAGTTCTGGTTCAGCATCCCCTCGTGGCGGGGGTGCCGCGCCAGCAATGTCCCATCGCGATGCATCATCGAGATCGCGGCTTCAGGCCCGAGGGCGACGGACGCGAAGAAGCGCTCGACATTGACGGGCTCGAGACTGCGGGCGATGACGCCGAGGAACTCGCCGTTGGGCGCGGTCAGCTTCAGCGCGATGACGGCGACATGCGTGCCGGTGACCCGGCTCACGACCGGTTCGATCAGCAGTTGCGGCGATGCGGGATCGAACTTCAGCCGCTGGAAATAACCGCGATCGGCGACATTGATCGCCGGCACCGGCCATGACGTTGCGGAATTGATCAGGTTGCCTTCGGAATCGAAGATGCTGACGCCGCCGACATAGGACACCGCGCTCAGCTTGCTTTGCAGCATGGCGTTGACGGGCGCGCTGCCCATCTGCTCTCTGAAGCGGGCGGCGGTGTCGATGTGCCTCTGCCGGACGTAATCGGCGAGGTCGCGCTGGATCGCGCCGAGATCTTCCATCTGCTGGTCGAAATGGCGCGCCAGCAGCAGGACGGTGTTCTCCAATTCGCGCGTTGCGCTGTTCAGCGCACGTTCCCGAAAGCTGTCGGCCATGATGGTGGCGCCGATCGCAATGGCTGCGATCAGTGTCAGACCACCACCGATGAGCCAGCGGATCGGCCCCCCGTGATCGGCCGTGGCTCTGATGGAACTCCCCGAACTGGCGTTTGTCGTCATCGGTCCCGTTACGCTGCTAGGGCGTGAGGGACGGACGTGCAATGTATCCCTCCCACCACCATGGCTACAGGGACCGCCGTGCAGGTCAGGTTAGGAAGTTGAGTTAGCGATGGGTTAATTTACGGTTGTATTCGGCACCCAGGTGCCGTCAGGCGCGATAGTGTCCGGACTTGCCGCCGAGTTTCTCGGTCAAGCGAATGCCTTCGATGCGGACGCCGCGCTCGGCAGCCTTGATCATATCATAGATGGTGAGACAGGCGACGGAGACGGCGGTCAGCGCCTCCATCTCGACGCCGGTGGGTCCGGTGACCTTCACGGTCGCGCTCACCAGGCAGCCGGGCAGGGCGGCATCAGGGGTGATGTCGACCGTGACCTTCGAGAGGGCCAGCGGGTGGCACAACGGAATGAGGTCCGAGGTCCGCTTCGCGGCCATGATGCCGGCGATCCGGGCGGTGCCGAGCACGTCGCCCTTCTTGGCGTTGCCGGACATGATCAGCTCCAGCGTCGCGGCGCTCATGACAACGCGGCCCTCGGCGGTCGCGGTCCGCTCCGTCGCGGGCTTGTCCGAGACGTCGACCATGCGGGCTTCGCCGCGGGCATCGATATGGGTGAGGGACGGCTTGTCCGGCGTATCGGCCATGATCACTCGGCCGCGTTTGCGGGGCTGGCGTCGCGCGCCAGCAGCGCGCGCGTCGCGGCGGTCACGTCAGCCTGGCGCATCAGGCTTTCGCCGACCAGGAAGGTCTGGATGTCGACGCGCGCCAGACGGGTGAGATCGGCTGGGGTGAAGATGCCGCTCTCGCCGACGAGCAGACGCTCCTTGGGCACCAGCGGCGCGAGCGCCTCGGAGGTCGCCAGCGTGGTCTCGAAGGTGCGCAGGTTGCGGTTGTTGATGCCGATCATCGGCGAGCGCAGCTTGAGCGCGCGGTCGAGCTCGTCGCGATCATGGATTTCGATCAGCACATCCATGCCGCTGTCGAGCGCCGCGGCCTCGATATCGGCGGCAGCTGCGTCATCCAGCGCCGCCATGATGATCAGGATGCAGTCTGCGCCATGCGCACGCGCCTCGGCCACCTGGTAGGTGTCGAACAAGAAGTCCTTGCGCAACACGGGCAGAGTGGTCGCGGATCGCGCCGCCACCATGAACTCCAGATGCCCCTGGAAGGATGGCGTATCGGTCAGCACAGAGAGGCAGGCGGCGCCGCCGGCCTGATAGGCCCTGGCGAGAACGGGCGGGTCGAAATCGGCGCGGATCAGCCCCTTCGACGGCGACGCCTTCTTCACCTCCGCGATCAGCGCATAGTCGCCGTTCGCATGCTTGTTGCGGATGGCGGCCACAAATCCGCGGGGAGGCGAAGCGTCGCGCGCGCGGGCCTCGAGCTCCGCGAGCGGACAGGCGCGCTTGGCAGCGGCGATCTCCTCGCGCTTATAGGCTTCGATCTTGGCCAGGATATCCGACATGGCGCGCTCCGAAAGATCAGCTGTTGGAGACCGCGATCAGGTGCTTCAGCCGCGCCGCCGCCGCGCCGCTGTCGAGCGCGTCGCGGCCGATTGCAACGCCTTCCGCAAGCGTCTTGGCTCGGCCGGCGACGACCAGCGCCGCCGCCGCATTCAGCAGGGCGACGTCGCGATAGGGGCTCGGCATCCCGTCCAGGACGCTCTGCAGCGCCACGGCATTGGCCGCCGCGTCACCGCCCTTGAGCCCGTCGCTGCCGCACAGGCCAAGCCCGGCCTGCTCGGGGGTGACCTCGAATGTCCTGATCTGACCGTGCTCGAGCGCGGCGACGAAGGTCGGGCCGGTCAACGTGATCTCGTCGAGCCCGTCGGAGCCGTGCACGACCCAGGCCGCCTTCGAGCCGAGATTCTTCAAGACCTGCGCCAGCGGCTCCACCCATTGCCGCGAGAACACACCGACCATCTGGTGTTTGACGCCTGCGGGATTCGACAACGGGCCCAGCAGATTGAAGATGGTGCGGGTCGCGAGCTCGACGCGGGTCGGGCCGACATTCTTCATCGCCGGATGATGCGCCGGCGCGAACATGAAGCCGATGCCGGCCTCCTGGACGCAGCGCCCGACCTGATCGGGCTTGAGATCGATCTTGACGCCGAGCGCGGCGAGCACGTCGGCCGCGCCCGACCGCGAGGACAAAGCGCGATTGCCGTGCTTGGCGACCGGGATCCCGGCGCCCGCGACGATGAAGGCCGCGCAGGTCGAGACGTTGACCGAGCCCGAACCGTCACCGCCGGTGCCGACGATGTCGACTGCGCCGGCGGGCGCATCGACCCGCAGCATCTTGGCCCGCATCACGCTGACCGCGCCGGTGATCTCCTCCACCGTCTCGCCGCGCACGCGCAACGCCATCAGCAGCGCGCCCATCTGCGACGGCGTTGCTTCGCCGGACATCATGCTGTCGAAGGCGGATGCGGCCTCCTCGCGCGACAAGGGCGCGCCGGTCGCGACCTTGCCGATGATGGACTTGAGATCGTTCATCGCCTCACTCAGCCGTCCGTTACTGGTTGTTGCCGCCGCCGACCACCTGTGCGACGGCGGCCTCGTTGATCGTCGTCCCGATGTCCTTCTCGAGCTTCATGACATAGGCCGTGCCTTGCTCGTCGGCCAGCGCCCGTTGCAGCTGGTCCTTCAGCTTCTTAATGTCCTCGGAGGCGAGATCGACCTTCGGCTCGGTGATATCGGTGACGCGAAAGACGATCCATTGCCGGCCACCCTCGGCTTCGGTTTGGCCGACGCCGTCCTTGGCCGTCCGGAACGCGGCGACGATAGCGCCGGCCGGCACGCCGGGCACAGTCGCATCGCGCTTGAACGCGCTGGCGGTTTCGACCTTTACGCCGAGCATGGCCGCCTCATCGGCGAGCTTGCCGCCTTCGTTGAGCTTCTTGACGAGATCGGTGGCCTTGGCGCGCAGCTTGGCCGCGACCTCGTCATCGCGCCATTTGGCGGCGACCTGATCCTTCACCTCGTCGAGGCTGCGGTCGCGCGGCGGGGTAATGCCGAGCACCTCGTACCAGACATAGCCGCCACGGAACGAGATCGGCTCGTTGTCGACGCCGACATCGCTGTTGAAGGCCTGCGCAACGACGTCGAGGCCGAGCGGGATGTTCGGCACCGGCTGGCCGTCGGGCTGCTTGCCGGACCGGTCGACCGCCTCGACCGTGATGGCGTTGAGGCCCAGCTTCTTGGCAGCCTCGGCCACGCTGGCGCCGCCGCCGCGCTCGTCTTCCATCTTGTCGCGAAGATTGGCCACCTGCGACTTGGCGCGGTCGGCAGCGATCTCCTTCTTGATGTCGGTCGCGACGCTCTCATAGGCCGGCTGCTGGCCGGGCTGGATCGCGCTGACCTTGACGAGCGCCACGTTGAACGCTCCCTTGACCGGCTGGCTGACCTCACCGGTCGGCAGCGAGAACGCCATGTCGGCAACGGCAGGGTCGAGGATGGCCGTTTTCGTCACCAGTCCGAGATCGAGGTCGGCGGGGTTGAGGTTGCGCTCCTTGGCGAGCTCGTCGAAGCTGACCTCACCTGAAGCGATGCGCGCGCGCGCCGCCTGCGCCTCCTCCATGGTCGGGAAGGTCATCTGCTGCACCTGGCGCTTCTCCGGCGTGCCCATTTGCGCCTTGCGCTGGTCGAACAGCTTCCTGGCATCCTCATCCGAGACATCGGTCCATTTGCCGATGTCTTCCGGGGTCACCAGAACGAACGAGATCTTGCGATATTCCGGCGCCTTGAACTGCGCCTTGTGCTCATCGAAATAGGAGGCAAGCACCTCCGGCGAGGGCGCATCGATCGGGCCGGCCTGCGCCGCATCGAGCTTGAGATAGTCGATCGAGCGCTGCTCGTTCTGGAAGCGGCTCAGTGCGTCCAGCATCGTGTTCGGCGGCTCGAGGCCAGCCGCGATCGTGCCCGTGATCTGCCGCCGCAGCGAGACCCGGCGCTGGTCCGCCAGATAGCGCTGCTCGGTGAAGCCGAAATTGCGGATGATGGCCTGGAAGCGCTGCGGATCGAAGGCGCCGTTCGGGCCCTTGAAGTTCGGATCGCTGAGAATCACGCGCATCGTCTCGGCATCGGACTGGCCGAGCCCGAGACGGCGCGCGTCCTCGTCAAGCGCTGCTTCTGCGATCGTCTGCTGCAGCACGGTGCGGTCGAGCCCGAACATGCGGGCCTGCTCCTGCGTCAGGGGACGGCCGAGCTGGCGGCCAATCTGCTGCAGCCGATCGGTATAGATCTGCCGGAACTCGTTGATCGAGATCTCAGTCCGGCCCACCGTGGCAGCCGTCGATTGTCCGAAGCCGCGGAAGATATCGGCGATGCCCCAGATGCCGAAACTGACGATCAAAACGCCCATGACCACCGCCATGATGGTCTTGCCGAGCCAGTTTGATGAGGCCTTGCGTAATCCTCGAAGCATGGGTCCAGTCTGTCTGCAGGAAAAAGGATGAAGGGGCCGCGCCTTAGAGCAGAATCCGCGAAAGGGCGTCACCGAGTTGAAACGGCTTATAAAGACGCCGCCGCCGGGTCGCAACCTCGGGCCTGAGGCGGATTGAAGCGGTGGGAAGGCCGGCCGCGCTCTGGTACTGCTCGAACGGCTCTGCTAGCCGATCCCTGTCACCAACGCTTGCTGGAATCCTGCCATGACCGACCACATCCGGCCGCTGATCGCCGGCAACTGGAAAATGAACGGCCTGAAGGCCTCCACCGCCGAGTTCGAGGCGATGCTGGCGGGCGCCGCCGAAGTCACCGGCAAGGCCGATCTCCTGGTGTGTCCGCCGGCAACCTTGCTGGCCGGCTTTGCCGACAAAGCGCGTGGCACGAGGGCTGTGGCCGTCGGCGCGCAGGATTGCCACGCCAAGGCATCGGGGGCCCATACCGGCGACCTTTCAGCCGAGATGCTGGCTGATGCCGGCGCCAGTGCGATCATCGTCGGCCACTCCGAACGTCGCGCCGATCATGGTGAGAGCGATGTTGTGGTGCACCAGAAGACGGAAGCCGTCTGGCGCGCCGGCCTGGTTGCGATCGTCTGCGTCGGCGAGACCCAGCAGCAGCGCGACGCCGGTCAGACCCTGGACATCCTGCGCGGCCAGCTGAACCTCAGCCTGCCGCAAGGCTCCACGGCGGCCAATCTGACCGTGGCCTATGAGCCGGTTTGGGCGATCGGCACCGGCCTGACCCCGACCGCAAAGGATGTCGAGCAAATCCATGCATTTATCAGGACGCTGCTGATCGAGCGCTTCAACGGCGAGGGGGCGCGGATGCGCATCCTCTATGGCGGTTCGGTGAAGCCGTCCAATGCGGCCGAGCTGATGGCGGTCGCGAATGTGAATGGCGCCCTGGTCGGCGGCGCCAGCCTCAAGGCGGCGGATTTTCTCGCAATTGCGAAAGGATGTTGAGCGGCAATCTGCCGAGATTGCGCGAACGCGCCGCATTCACTCCGTTGGCGCGACGCGCTTCCAGTAGATCTTGGTGCCGGTGAGGCCGCCATGCGGCTTCAGGGCATAATCCGGAATGATCCCGGTGAGTTGGAAACCCAGGCCCTCATAGAGCTGCGAGGCACCGCCATCGACGGCGGTGTCGAGGACGAGCATCGAGCGGCCATGCCGGCGGGCGAGGCTTTCGGCGGCCCGCAGCAGCGCGGCGGCGATGCCGCGCTTGCGGTGGCTGACACGCGTCATCATCTTGGCGATCTCGGCGCGGTGGGGCTGGTTCGGTGGCAGCTTCAGCTGCAATGTCACGGTCGCAACCACATCGTCACCGTCGAAGGCGCCGAGAACGATGCGTTCGCCGCGCGCAGCGGCGGCAAGCGAACTCTGCCAGAACTCGTTGGCCTCGTGCTCGGCCAGCGGATGCATGAAGCTGACCGAGCCGCCATGGGCGACGGTTTCGATCAGCATGCCGCTCAAGGCGGCCCGGATCGCGGGGGTGTCGGAAAGCGCTGCGATTCGAATCGGCGGCATTGTCAGCTCCGGGCGAGGGCGACCACATAGACGCAAGGCGCGTCGGTCTCGTTGGCGAAGGTGGTGTCGATCGGCGGCCCGAAGCCGAGGCAGTCGCCCGGCCCGAGCACATGGCGCTCAGTGCCTTCCGTGATCGTCAGTCGCCCGCTCTGCACCCAGACGAGCTGGCGGATATGGATGTAGGAGGAGGCTGGCAGCGTCAGGCTTGCCTTTGCGGGCATCTCGACGGTGACGAGCTCAATCGGGTGGTCCGGCCGCAGGAAGATCTGTCGCCTCAGATAGCCGGTGTCGGGATCGCGCCAGACCGGCTGGTCGTCGGCTCTCGACAGGCGCTCGGCCCGGGCCTCCGCGCGCAACATCAGGCCGGCCAAGGTGAGATCGAAGGCACTCGCCAGCTTGACGAGGATGACGGCGGTGGGGCTGACCTCGGCCCGCTCGATCTTGCTGATCGTCGCCTTGGACACGCCGGACTGGTCGGCAAGGTCGGCCAGCGACCAGCCGCGGCTCTCGCGCTCCAGCAGAATGCGGCGGGCGAGCCTGGTGCTGAAATCGTCTATTAATTGATCCATTCGTCTCTAATAATAGAAATTCTTGATCGAGGCAACAGCCGGCTCAGGGCTGGCTTGGTGCTTGTGAGAAGCGTGCCTGCGATGATCTGCAGGGGTGGCGTTGCCCGGCATGATCGTGTAACACCGCGCAAATTTCCGAATAGCCCGCGAAGCTCTCGCGATCCCGGCCCGCGGTCGGGGCCTGCGAGTGCTTGTGACGGAAGGTCACCATGCAGACTGTCTTTATCGTCATTCATCTCATGATCGTCGCCGTCCTGATCGGCGCGGTGCTGTTGCAGAAGTCCGAAGGCGGTGGCCTCGGCATGGGCGGCGGTGCCGGCTTCATGTCGAGCCGGGGCACGGCGAACCTGCTCACCCGGACCACCGCAGTGCTGGCCGTCGGCTTCTTCGTCACCAGCCTGCTGCTGACCTGGCTGGCAGGCTACGATCGCAAGCCCACCTCGATCCTCGGCAACGTGCCCGGGCAGACCCAGTCAGGCGGGGCCACTCCGGTGGCGCCGACCGGCGGCGGCGTTCTCGACCAGCTCAAGAAGGCGGACGAGCAGCAGAGCCCGGCGGCACCATCGGCGCCGCAGGCCCCGCAATCGCAATAATGCGGGGAAGCCATGCAGCAGGCGGTTGGCCTTTCTGCATGATGAGACGGTCTCAACTCGCTGAGACCATTCATATTTTGACGTAACCCACAGGCCCGCGACCACGTTGCGGGCTGCAGGTGATTCGTTTTGGCGAATCGAGCGCGCGGCATTAAAGGTAGGGTCCCATGGCGCGGTATATCTTCATCACCGGCGGCGTGGTTTCCTCGCTCGGAAAGGGTCTGGCTTCAGCCGCGTTAGGCGCGCTGCTGCAGGCCCGCGGCTACAAGGTCCGGCTTCGCAAGCTCGACCCCTATCTCAACCTCGATCCAGGCACGATGTCGCCGTATCAGCACGGCGAAGTATTCGTGACGGATGACGGCGCCGAGACCGATCTCGATCTCGGCCATTATGAACGTTTCACCGGCCGGCCGGCGACCAAGGCCGACAACATCACCACGGGCCGGATCTACCAGGACATCCTGACCAAGGAACGCCGCGGCGACTATCTCGGCGCGACCATCCAGGTCGTCCCGCACGTCACCAACGCGATCAAGGATTTCGTGCTGTCGGGTAATGACGAGTACGATTTCGTGCTGGTCGAGATCGGCGGCACCGTCGGCGACATCGAGGGCCTGCCGTTCTTCGAGGCGATCCGCCAGCTCAAGAACGAGCTGCCGCGCGACCATGCGATCTACATCCATCTCACGCTGCTGCCCTACATCCCGAGCGCCGGCGAATTGAAGACCAAGCCGACGCAGCATTCGGTGAAGGAACTGCGCTCGATCGGCATCCAGCCGGATATCCTGCTGTGCCGCACCGACCGCGAGATCCCGAAGGAGGAGCGGCGCAAGCTCGGCCTGTTCTGCAACGTGCGCGAAAGCGCCGTCATCGAGGCGCGCGACGTCGACAACATCTACGCCGTGCCGGAGGCCTACCACGCCGCCGGTCTCGACGACGAGGTGCTGGCCGCGTTCGGCATCGAGCCGCGGGTGCCGCCGGCGCTGGCGAGCTGGCACACGATCAATGAGCGCGTCCGCAATCCCGAAGGTGATGTGACGATCGCGATCGTCGGCAAATACACCGGCATGAAGGACGCCTACAAATCGCTGATCGAGGCGCTGTCGCATGGCGGCATTGCCAACAAGGTGCGCGTCAAGCTCGACTGGATCGAGAGCGAGGTGTTCGAGAACGAAGACCCGGCGCCGTTCCTGGAGCACGTCAACGGCATCCTGGTCCCCGGCGGCTTCGGCCAGCGCGGCGCCGAGGGCAAGATCCGCGCGGCGCAGTTCGCACGCGAACGCGACGTGCCGTATTTCGGCATCTGCTTCGGCATGCAGATGGCGGTGATCGAGGCTGCGCGCAATCTGGTCGGAATCACCGAGGCGAATTCGACCGAGTTCGGTCCGACCAAGGAGCCGCTGGTCGGCCTGATGACCGAATGGCTGCGCGGCAACGAGTTGGAGCGGCGCTCGCAGAGCGGCGATCTTGGTGGCACGATGCGGCTCGGCGCCTATCCGGCGATGCTCAAGCGCGGGAGCCGCGTCTCCGAGGTCTATGGCGGCGCCACCGAGATCTCCGAGCGCCATCGCCACCGCTACGAGGTCAACACCGCCTACAAGGACCGGCTTGAGCAGCACGGCCTGAAATTCTCCGGCCTGTCGCCGGACGGCGTCCTGCCGGAGATCGTGGAATATGCTGATCATCCCTGGTTCATCGGCGTCCAGTTCCACCCCGAGCTGAAGTCGCGGCCGTTCGAGCCGCATCCGCTGTTCGCGTCCTTCATTCAGGCGGCGGTGGTGCAGTCGAGGCTGGTGTGACGAGCCTGCCTCGAGCGTCATTGCGAGGAGCGCCAGCGACGAAGCAATCCAGAGTCCCGCCCGCGACTCTGGATTGCTTCGCTCCGCGCTCCGCTCGCAATGACGGCCGGGGCGCGCAACGCGGCCTTTGACGGCCGCGGCGATTGTTGCGACAACGCTTCCTGATCTTCGACAACGACATCAGGGAGGACCTCCAATGATCTATGAAAGCCGCGTCTATCGCTGCGTGCCTGGGCGCCTGCCGGCGCTGCTCAAGCGGTTCGAGACGATCACGCTCAAGATGTTCGAGAAGCACGGCATCAGGCCGGCGGGGTTCTTCACGACGTTGATCGGCGAATCGAACCAGGAGCTGACCTATTATCTGGCCTGGGAATCGCTCGCCGAGCGCGAGACCAAGTGGACGGCGTTCCAGACCGACCCGGAATGGATCGAGGCCCGCGCCAAGACCGAGGCCGACGGCCAGATCGTCGCCAACATCGTCAGCCAGATCCTGGTGCCGACCGCGTTCTCGACCGTGAAGTGACGGTATCGGTCGGAGCGTGCTGCGATCGGGCAGGAGACGGTCGCGGCGCAACCCTGCGATGCGCCGGTGCGAATGCCTTGATCCTCCGGACAATGCTGGGCATGGTCCGGCCAACCCGAGGGGATCGTGACCATGACCACAGCCACCACTGCCGCCCCGATCGTCACCGTTGGTTCGGTGCGCTTCGGCAATGATCTGCCGCTGGCGGTCATCGCCGGACCGTGCGCGTTGGAAAGCCGCGGTCATGCGCTCGAGGTCGCCTCGGCGCTGAAGGAGATCGCGACGCGGCTGAACATCGGGCTCGTCTACAAGACCTCGTTCGACAAGGCGAACCGTACCAGCGGCTCCGCCGGGCGTGGCCTCGGGCTGGCGCAGTCGCTGCCGATCTTCGCCGAGATCCGGTCGTCCCTCGGTCTTCCGGTGCTGACCGACATTCACGACGCAAGCCAATGTGCCGAAGTGGCGCAGGCCGTCGACGTCCTGCAGATCCCGGCGTTCCTGTGCCGGCAGACCGACCTGCTGCTCGCGGCGGCCGCGACCGGCAGGGTGGTCAACGTCAAGAAGGGCCAGTTCCTGGCGCCGTGGGACATGGCCAATGTCGTCGCCAAGATCACCGGCGCCGGCAATCCCAACGTGCTCGCGACCGAGCGCGGCGTCTCGTTCGGCTACAACACGCTGATCTCGGACATGCGCTCGCTGCCGATCATGGCGCGCACGACCGGCGCCCCCGTCATCTTCGATGCCACGCATTCGGTGCAGCAGCCGGGCGGGCAGGGGATGTCCTCGGGCGGCCAGCGCGAATTCGTGCCGGTGCTGGCGCGCGCCGCAGTCGCCGTCGGTGTGGCCGGCGTCTTCATCGAGACCCATCCCGATCCGGATCATGCGCCCTCCGACGGGCCGAACATGGTGCCGCTGGCGGAGTTCGAAGGTCTGCTGCGCAGGTTGATGGCGTTCGATAAGCTGGCCAAGGCACCGGCGACCGACACGCGCTGATGCACCAGGCCGTCGCCAAGCCCACCGAGCAGCGCTTTCCGCCAGCGGTCAACATCATTGCGCTGGCCGGCTTCTCGGCGGCGCTGTCGACGCGGGCGCTCGACCCCGTGCTGCCGCATGTCGCCGAGGATTTTGCGATCAGCATCGCCACCGCGGCCGGCATCGCCGCCGGCTATGCGCTGATCTATGCCTTGATCCAGCCGGCGATCGGCGCAGCCGCCGACCTGTTCGGCAAAGCGCGGCTGATGACCTTGTGCCTGGCGCTGCTCGGTGTCGCCAGCATCCTGGGCGCGCTCGCCACCTCGTTTCCGCTGCTGTTCGCCACCCGCATTCTCGCCGGCATCGCCTCGGGCGGCGTGTTTCCGGTCGCGCTCGGCCTGACCAGCGATCTCGTCGCGCCCGACAAGCGCCAGGTCGCGATCGGCCGCACGCTCGCGGGCTCGATGGCCGGCAACCTGCTCGGCGCCACGGCATCGGGGATCATCGGCGATTTCATCGGCTGGCGCGGCGTGCTCGCCATTCTCGGCGCGCTCGGGCTGATCGCCTCCTTCGCGGTCGCCGCCGGCTTTCGCGGCGCCAGCGTCACGCACACCTCGACCACCGATCTCGCATCGCTGCGCAAGGGCTACCGTACCATCTTCTCCAACCCGAATACGCGGTTCTGCTACTCGGCCGTGTTCGTCGAGGGCTGCTGCGTGTTCGGGCTGTTTCCGTTCATCGCCGCGCTGCTGTTCGATCTCGGCGAGACCTCGCTCTCGATCGCAGGCATCGTAATCGCGGGCTTTGCGGTCGGCGGACTGTTCTACACGGCGACGGTGTCGAACTTCCTGCCGCGGCTCGGCGTCAAGGGCATGATGATCGTGGGCGCGAGCCTCGTCGCCCTGCAGCTCGCCGCGCTCGCCTTCGGTCCCGGCTGGAAGCTGCAATTCGCCTGCATGCTGATGATGGGCTGGGGCTTCTACATGATCCACGGCTGCCTGCAGGTGTTCGCCAGCGAGCTGTCGATCGAGGCGCGCGCCACCGCGATGTCGCTGCACTCGTTCTTCTTCTTCATGGGCCAGACGGTCGGCCCGATCGCCTATGGCTTCGGTCTGGCCCATGGCGGCAAACAATCGACCTTGATCATCGCCGCCATCATGATGGTCGGGCTCGGCTTCGCCTGCGCCGCATTGCTGCGACAGCGGCCGCCGGCGGATGTGGCAGCGACTTGACGGCCACCTCCGGCACGAGCGCCGGGCTATCGCGTTTGAAGACATCGGGGCATCGCTGCAGGAATTCCTGCTCATTCGTTGCGCAGTCATGGCCGGGCTTGTCCCGCCTGCGCGGCCGAAGTCGCTTTGGCACGGCGAAGGCCGGGCATCCACGTCCTTCTCGGCATGCCGAACGGCGCGGATAGCCGGGACGAGCCCGGCCCTGACGACGTGAAGACAGGCGAGCGCGAATGCCCATCGTCAAATATCTTAGCCCTGGGCAAGAGCCAGGAAGCCCTTTTCTACTCCCGATGCTTAACCTGCGCGGCTTGGCAGGCCTTGTAGCTGCTGGCTTTCGCGCCTTCGGTGAGGTTGGTGTCTGCTGACGCTTCTGCTCGGACAATCGTGGGGAGGACGCCGTAACGAAATTCGAGATTCTGCATGTGGTATCACAACTCTTGGTTGAGTTGTCAAGGGCCGCCGAACGAGCGCAAGCGATCGTTTACTGGAAGTGGACCGCTAATGGAAAATGGCGCATAGTTGGCGCAAGGTGGGAGGAGCAGATGGGCTCAATTTCGATTTGGCACTGGGTTGTAGTTATTGTGATGTTCGCGAGTCCTATTATGGGCATCGTAAGGGGCGTAAAGAACGGTTCTGCCATCCACGCTGTGTTGTCGGCATTTGTGCCGGTGTACGGTCTCATCTATTTTTTTGTAGCGGCGAACCCCGATCCCATCCCAGGCACGCCGAAACTGCCAGGATAAGATGCGAGGAGGCTCGTGCACGGCAGCGGAAGCTGCTGTGACACTTAACTTCTGCAATCATAGCGCTGATTGTTAGTAAGTGGACTGCCACCGCAAGCACCAGCGTGCCTATCGATACCCGATCGCGCAAGGTGCCGTGACTGCGGGGGGCTCCGTTGGTCGGTCTGATGCACCGCTATCTCAGCAGGCTGATGGAGCCGGTTGTGAAGTTGATCGGATGCAGAAGTCGATGTGCTTCATGAAGGAGCGGGACAACCGCTCAAGCTCAACTCCATCAAGCATCATGGCGGCCCGGATGCTGACAATCCCTATCACGTGCTGACGAATACCGAGGGCAAGCTCGTGACAGCCGGTCCCGGCGCTGCAGCACTCCGTCAGCAGTGCAACCTGCGGGTACCTTCGACTTGTGTTTCTGATCATCTTTTCTTGTGGGTGAGCGGAGAACGACGGGGAAGCGCAGAGGGCGCCTATTGCTGGTTGTGGGGATCGTGGCGGGTGGTCTACGACAGGCGCGGGCGCAGCCGCCGGCAAAGTCAGAGAGCCCGCGCGCAGCCGTCGCCAAGGCGCCGACCAAGATCCTGGTCAGTTCGCATCGGGGCGATGCGACCATCCTGACTTTGTCCGATCTCGACAGCGACACCGCGGCAGTGACGTTCCGGATCGAGCTCGACGACGCGATCGAGAGCTGCCTGCGCGAGCCGCCGCCCGACGACATCAAGCCGGCCGAGGTGGCGCGTTGCGCCAAGCAGGTGATGGATCTCAACGCCGGCAAACAGATCAAGCGGCGGGCGATGTGCTCCAAGAACACCGTCTATACCGAGTTCGGCAACTTCTCGCTGGTCGGCGCCGGCGAGCCCGAGTCGAGCGGCGAAGGAAAGAAGATGATCCGCACCAATTGGAAGGATCATCGCAACGAGCAGATCGTCGACAACAGCACGGCGGCGAGGACGGACGCGATGCTGAGTACGTTCGCGGTGCTGTGTCCGGCAGCCTACAAGGCGAAGTTCGACGGCTATCACGCGTACTGAGACAGGAGCGCGTGATCGACGACTACCAGTTAAGATTGGCTGAGCGGCACGTCTCGCAGACGCTCACATCGTCCTTCTGGGAAAGGGGACGATGGCAGCGGTGACATGAGCCTGCCGTCAGCGTGACATGTAGCGTCATAGCCTTGGCTTCCCTCATCGAGAAGCCGAACTGGGCGACAAGCAGTTTGTGGCCCTCAATCTGGCTGCGGCGGATTTCGGCTGCAATTCTCGCCTTGTCCGCTGCTGACAGCGAAGACGGCCACGTGAGTGTTGTGGTGCACTTGGGACAGTACACCGACAGGCGGGCATATTCGACTGCGCCGTTCACGACTGCAACTCCCGCTTCCCGATCGGCCTCACCCCCGTCCGCGATACGGTGCCACGCCCTGGTCCGGCACCCACAGGCCCTTCGGCAGCTTGCCGGTCTGCCAGAACACGTCGATCGGGATGCCGCCGCGGGGGTACCAATAGCCGCCGATACGGAGCCATTTCGGCTTGAGCTCGGTGGCCAGGCGCTTGCCGATCGCCACGGTGCAGTCCTCGTGGAACGCGCCATGGTTGCGGAAGCTCGCCAGATAGAGCTTCAGCGACTTGGATTCGACCAGCCATGGGCCCGGCGCATAGTCGATCACCAGATGGGCGAAGTCCGGCTGGCCGGTGACCGGGCACAGCGAGGTGAACTCCGGCACCGTGAAGCGGGCCAGATAATCCGTATCCTTCTGCGGATTGGGCACGCGATCGAGCCTGGCCGTCTCCGGACTGTCCGGCGCGGTGACCGGCCGGCCCAGCTGGAGCTCGGGTGATGTCTCGGATTTGATGGATCTTTTTGCCATGTCTCGGGTCACGGATGAGGTTGGGGTGGTCTTATCCAATCGTACCGCTGGCGTCACCCGCTTCGTGACTTGGCGACCTAATCTGGTTGCGACTTGATTTGGTCGCGACTTGGCCTTTTCGGCCTCCCGTCCCTGCGCTAGAAGCGGCGCAGCAAAACCCACCAGAAAAGCCCTCAAGAGGACCCCATGACCGCCATCGTCGATATCATCGGCCGCGAAATCCTTGACAGCCGCGGCAATCCCACGGTCGAGGTCGACGTCGTGCTGGAGGACGGCTCGGTCGGCCGCGCCGCCGTGCCGTCCGGTGCCTCCACCGGCGCCCATGAGGCGGTCGAGCTGCGCGACGGCGACAAGCATCGCTACCTCGGCAAGGGCGTGCTGAAGGCGGTCGAGGCGATCAATGACGAGATCTATGAGGCGCTCAGCGACATGTCGGTCCAGGACCAGGTCCAGATCGACCAGATCCTGATCGAGCTCGACGGCACCCCGAACAAGAGCCGGATCGGCGCCAACGCGATTCTCGGTGTGTCGCTGGCCTGTGCTAAGGCGGCCGCGATCTCCTACGACATGCCGCTGTATCGCTATGTCGGCGGCACCTCGGCCCGCACGTTGCCGGTGCCGATGATGAACATCGTCAATGGCGGCGTCCATGCCGACAACCCGATCGACTTCCAGGAATTCATGATCATGCCGGTGGGCGCGCCGAGCTTCGCCGAAGCGCTGCGCTGCGGCTCGGAGATCTTCCACACCCTGAAGGGCGAGCTGAAGAAGGCCGGCCACAACACCAATGTCGGGGACGAGGGCGGCTTCGCGCCGAACCTGCCGTCGGCCGATGCCGCGCTCGACTTCGTCATGAGCGCGATCGGCAAGGCCGGCTACAATGCGGGCGAGGACGTCATGCTGGCGCTGGACTGCGCCGCCACCGAGTTCTTCAGGGACGGCAAGTATGTCTATGAAGGCGAGAACAAGAGCCGCTCGCGTTCCGAGCAGGCCAGATATCTCGCCGACCTTGTCGCGCGCTACCCGATCGTCTCGATCGAGGATGGCATGTCGGAGGACGACATGGACGGCTGGAAGGAGCTCACCGACCTGATCGGAAGCAAGTGCCAGCTGGTCGGCGACGATCTGTTCGTCACCAACGTCAACCGCTTGGCCGATGGCATCCGCAACGGCCGCGCCAATTCGATCCTGATCAAGGTCAACCAGATCGGCACGCTGACAGAGACGCTGGCGGCGGTCGAGATGGCCTACAAGGCCGGCTACACGGCCGTGATGTCGCATCGCTCAGGCGAGACCGAGGATTCGACGATCGCTGATCTCGCCGTCGCCACCAATTGCGGGCAGATCAAGACCGGCTCGCTGGCGCGTGCCGACCGTACCGCCAAGTACAACCAGCTGCTGCGCATCGAGCAGGAGCTCGACGCGCAGGCGCGCTACGCCGGCCGTTCGGCGCTGAAGGCGCTGGCCTGATCGTTCGCTGAAAACAAGACAACAGGGGAGGCGCGCATGAGTGTCGAGACACAGGGCCTGCAGCTGCGGACATTGATCAAGCGCAGCGGCGAGCTTGAGCTCTCGCTGGTCGACGTGCCGACCCCTGAGCCGGGGCCGGACGAGGTCGTGGTGCGGATCGAGGCGGCGCCGATCAACCCGTCCGATCTCGGCCTCCTCGTTGGCGCGGCCGATCTCTCGACACTCCAGGCGTCGGGCACGAAGGCGCGGCCCGTGATCACTGCCAAGGTGCCGGAGGCGGGGATGCGGGCGATGGCCGGCCGGCTCGACGAATCCTTGCCGATCGGCAATGAGGGGGCCGGCACCGTGGTCAAGACCGGCTCGTCGGAGGCTGCCAAGGCGCTGATGGGCCGCACCGTCGCCGCCATCGGCGGCGCGATGTACAGCCAATATCGCTGCCTCAAGATTTCCGAATGCCTGCCGCTGCCGACGGGCACCACGGCGGCCGAGGGCGCATCCTGCTTCGTCAATCCGCTGACGTCGCTCGGCATGACCGAGACGATGCGGCGCGAGGGCCATACCGCGCTGGTGCACACCGCCGCCGCCTCCAATCTCGGTCAGATGCTCAACAAGATCTGCCTGAAGGACGGCATTCCCCTGGTCAACATCGTGCGCAGCGCAGCCCAGGCTGAGATCCTGCGCGGCATCGGTGCAACATACATCGTCGATTCGACATCGCCGACCTTCATGGACGAGCTGATCGCGGCGCTGGTCGAGACCGGCGCGACCATCGCCTTCGACGCGATCGGCGGCGGCAAGCTCGCCGGCCAGATCCTCAATGCGATGGAAGCCGCGATCAACAAGTCCGGCAAGCATCCCTACAGCCGCTACGGCTCAAGCGTGCACAAGCAGGTCTACATCTATGGCGGCCTGGATACGCGCCCGACTGAGATCACCCGCGGCTTCGGCATGACCTGGAGCGTCGGCGGCTGGCTGCTGTTTCCGTTCCTGATGAAGATCGGCCGGGCGGACACAGAACGGCTGCGCCAGCGCGTCGTCGACGAGCTCAAGACCACCTTCGCCAGCCACTACACGAAGGTCGTGTCATTGACCGAGGCGCTCGATCCGGCCAACCTTGCAGTGTACGCCAAACGGGCAACTGGCGAAAAATTCCTTATCGACCCTCACAAAGATAAGTGACCTAACGTCGCTCCCCGGACGTTGCGGACAGGCTTGCGTTTGGCCTGCGGCCGGAGACAATCCGCGCCGTTTTGTCCGAGGGCGGTGTTGGCCGCTGACAGCACTGAGGAGAGATGTGTCATGACGCAGTTGGATCGCCGTCGATTTCTGGCCGGGGCGGCCCTTGCCGGAGCCGCGAGCGCGTTGCCGCCGTTGGCCGGCCGCGAGGCTCGCGCGGCCGTCGCGCCTGCCGGTGCGCAGGCGCCCGGCTTCTACCGCTACAAGGTCGGCGACTACGAATGTACCTCCGTCAATGACGGAGCGCGCACCTTCCCGATGCCTGACAAGTTCGTGGTCAACACCGCCAAGGACGACGCGCTGGCGGCGGCGGAAAGCGCCTACATGCCGAAGGGCATGGTCACGATTCCGTTCAATCCGCAGCTGATCAATACCGGCTCCAAGCTGGTCCTGATCGATACCGGCAACGGCGCGGGCGCCTTCGAGGCGAGCAAGGGCGCGGTCGGTCGCACCCTGCAGAACCTGGCCGCGGCCGGCGTCGATCCGAAGAGCATCGACGTCGTCGTGCTCTCCCACATGCATGGCGACCACATCAACGGCCTCAGGCTCGCCGATGGCTCGCTGGCGTTCCCGAATGCCGAGCTCAAGGTGCCCTCGGTGGAGTGGGCGTTCTGGAACAGCGACGAGAACGCCGCCAAGGCGCAGTCGGAGCTGATGAAGGGCAATTTCGCCAACTTCAAGAAGGTGTTCGGCGGGCTCGAGAGCAAGGTCACCCAATACGAGTGGGACAAGGAAGTTGCGCCGGGCATCACGGCGCTGGCGACGCCGGGTCATACGCCGGGCCACACCTCGTTCGCCGTCGCCTCGGGCAATGCCAAGGTGTTCATCCAGTCCGACGTCACCAACGTGCCGGAGCTGTTCTTGCGCAATCCCGACTGGCACGTGATGTTCGACACCGATGCCGCGCAGGCGCAAGAGACCCGGCACAAGTTCTACGACATGGTCGCTGCCGAGAAAGCCAAGGTGATCGGCTTCCATTTCTCGTTCCCCTCGGTGGGCTATGTCGAGAAGGACGGCGCCAAGTACCGGCTGATCCCGGCGCCGTGGAATTCGGTGCTTTGATTCAGCCTCTGTGGGTGTCATTGCGAGGAGCGTAGCGACGAAGCAATCCAGAGTCCCAACCGAGCCCTGGATTGCTTCGCTTCGCTCGCAATGACGCAGGAGAGAGAGTGCCGGGCCGCCTTTGGGCGGCCTGGTCGTTTTTGCATATGCGAAATGTCGGGCTTTCCGCGCTCGCTGCGAACCCCTATGTCGAGCACCTCGGAAATCCCGCAGGATTCGCATGTCGACCGATCTTTCTCCCTCCCGCGCCGATCTCTCCAACTGGCGCACCGCGCCGTTCAGCCGCTGGGCCTTTCACAACATCCGATCGATCCTGCCGGTCGCCGAGATCGAGAGCGCGCCGGGCAGCGCCTGGTCCCTGCCGGCACGTCCGGTTGCGTTCGATGATTTCAGCCTGCGCCTGCCCAAGGGTGGCACGCTCGACCTCGATGGCTTCCTGAAGACGACGGCGACCGACGGACTGTTGATCCTGCAGGACGGCCACATCGTGTTCGAACACTATGACGGCGGCACCGATCGCGACACGCCGCACATTCTGATGTCCGCGACCAAGTCGATCACCGGCTTGATGCTCGGCATCCTCGCGGATCGCGGCGAGATCGACATCGATGCCGAGGTGGCGCGCTACGTGCCGGAGGTCGCGGCCACGGCCTACCAGGGCGCCACGATCCGTGAGCTCATCGACATGCGCGCCGGGATCGTGTTCGACGGCGCCGGTCTGCAGGCCTATGCCGACGCCGCCGGCTGGGAGCCGGTCGCGCCGGGCACAACGCCGAACCTGCATGACTTCTTCGCGACGATGCGCGCGCAGGCCAAGCCGCATGGCGGTGCTTTCAGCTACGTCTCGTCCAACACCGATCTGCTAGGCTGGGCGATCGAGCGCGCCACCGGCCGCAGTTTCGCCAGCCTCGTAAGCACCCTGCTGTGGAAGCCGATGGGCGCGAGCGGCGAGGCCTTCATCACGCTCGATCCCAAGGGCGCGCCGCGCTGCACCGGCGGCTTCTGCGCCACCTTGCGGGATTTCGCCCGGCTCGGCCAACTCGTGCTGTCGGCCGGCCGGCGCGGCTCGCATGCGATCATCCCCGAGACCTGGCTCGACGACATCAGGACCAACGGAGACGCGCAGGCCTGGCGCGACGGCCAATGGCGCGACAGCTTCGCAGCCATCAGCCGCAACATGCATTATCGCAGCGGGTGGTACGTCATCAACGATCAGCCACAGCTGACATTCGCGATGGGCATTCACGGCCAGAACCTGTTCGTCGATGCTGCGAACGCAATCGTGATCGCAAAGCTGTCCTCCTGGCCGCAGCCGGTCGAGGGGCCATCGATCTGGCTCACACACAAGGCGGTGGCCGAATTCACCCGCTGCATCATGGCCGCACGGTGATCTGGCCGCGGCGGTGACCGGCTGGAACATCCGAACGTTTCCCGCGATGAAACGCTGAGTTTCGCGATCGGCTAGTTCATGCACTTGCATGTTGTTGGCTGCGGGCCTTAAGTGCGTCCCATACGTTCCTCTTCAAAGGATGGTCTCATGCCCGCTCCCTATTCGATCGTCGCGCTCGTCGGCAGCCTCCGCAAGGAGAGCTTCACCCTCAAGATCGCGAAGGCGATGGCCAAGCTTGCCCCCGCCAGCCTCAAGATCGAGGTGGCCACGCTCGAAGGCCTGTCGTTCTTCAACCAGGATCTCGAGGCCAACCCGCCCGCGGATTGGCTCGCCTTGCGGGAGAAGCTCAAGGCCTCGAACGGCGTGCTGATCCTGACGCCCGAATATAATCGCTCGATCCCCGGCGTGCTGAAGAACGCCATCGACATCGCCTCGCGTCCGTATGGGCAGAGCTCGTTCCTGGGCAAGCCGGTCGGCCTCATCTCCAATTCGCCGGGCCCGCTCGGGGGCGTCGCCGCGGCCAAGCATCTGCAGAATATCATGCCGGGCATCTCGGGTCCGGTGATGGGCCAGCCTGAGATCTATCTCAACGGCGTCGGCGATGCGTTCGATGGCCAGGGCGAACTGACCAAGGACGCGCTGAAGACGGTGCTGCAGCAATATCTGGACGCATTCGCCGTCTTCGTGGCCAAGCAGAACGGCTGACTTTCATCCTCGCCGCATCAGGCGGGCCATCCGCGTCGAGCAGGGCAGGGCGTTGACGCGCTCTGCCCGATCGGTTTTCAAGGGGAGGCGGCGCCCTGCGCAATGATGCGCACGCCAGGACGCGCCGCAACGAGACGCACCAAGGTCACGCAGCAAGGACGCGCCATGGCTCATGCATTCACCCCTGCCAACTCGTCGAAGCCCGGTCCGAACCAGCCGGAGCTGAATTCGGAGGCGATCTGGCAGGCGCGCGTCAACCTCGCGGCCTGTTTTCGCATGGCGGCGCGGTACGGCCTGGAGGAGGGCATCTGCAACCACTTCTCGGCGCTGGTGCCCGGCTACGATGACCTCTTCATCGTCAATCCCTACGGCTACGCCTTTCGCGAGCTGACGGCATCGCAGCTGCTGGTGTGCGATTTCGACGGCAACGTCATCGCCGGCGACGGCCGCCCGGAAGCCACCGCCTTCTACATTCATGCCCGCATCCACAAGGCGCTGCCGCGCGCCAAGGTCGCCTTCCACACGCACATGCCCTATGCAACGGCGCTGTCGATGACGGAAGGCCAGCCGCTGATCTTTGCCGGACAGACCGCGTTGAAATTCTACGGCCGCACCGCCGTCGACGAGAACTACAACGGGTTGGCGCTCAACAACAGCGAGGGCGACCGCATCGCCGCCGCGATCGGCGACGCCGACATCGTGTTCATGAAGCATCATGGCGTGATGGTGCTGGCGCCGACCATCGCGGAAGCCTGGGACGATCTGTACTATCTCGAGCGCGCCTGCCAGGTGCAGTGCCTGGCGCTGTCGACCGGGCGGACGGTCGTGCCGGTCGCCCCCGAGATTGCCGAAGCGACCTACCGGCAGATGCGGGACGGCGATACGGAATCGGCGCGGCTGCATCTCGAGGCGATCAAGCGCACGCTGGACGCCGAGGAGCCGGCGTATCGGAGTTGAGCGCCTCGTGGGTTGGGCAGGGTTAGCGATTCCTTAACCGCCGGGCTCGCATTGTCGCGCCTATGGTCTCCCGCGCACGCCTGAAATCGTTCCTGACGGGGCTCGCCCTCTATACGATGGCGGCGGCCATCATCGGCTATTTCGGCATCAACGCTTATACGGGGCGCTACGGACTCACCGCGCGCCAGGAACTCGACCAGGAGATCATCTCCCTCACTTCTGAGCTCGTGCGCCTGAAGCAGGAGCGGGCCGAGGGCGAGAGGCGGGTGTCGCTGCTGCGCTCCGACCGGGTCGACCCCGATATGCTCGATGAGCGCGCGCGCTTTCAGCTGGGCTACGCCAACCCCCACGATCTGATCCGGATCAACCGTCCGTAGTGATCGACCCGTCTACGTTGGGAGGGCGGACGCTGCCGGGGCCGGAAAGCCGGCCCGGAGCCGAGCCGGCTTGCAGCGATCCATACGTCAGGCGGCGCGCACGGATTCGAGGAACCGGCTGACCTCGAGCTTGAGGCGCTGGCTGTCCTGCGACAGACACTGCACTGAATTGAGCACCTGCGACGACGCCGATCCGGTCTCGCTCGCCTCGCGCTGCACCTGGGCAATGTTGGCCGAGACCTGGCGCGTGCCCTGCGCGGCCTGTTGAATGTTGCGGGAGATCTCCTGGGTGGCCGCGCCCTGTTCCTCCACGGCCGCGGCGATGGTCGAGGCGATCTCGGACATGCGCCCGATCGTGTCGCCGATCTCCCTGATCGCCGAGACCGAATGCTGGGTGGCGGCCTGGATCGCGCCGATCTGCTGGCTGATCTCATCGGTGGCCTTGGCGGTCTGCTCGGCCAGCGCCTTGACCTCGGAGGCGACCACCGCGAAGCCGCGGCCGGCGTCGCCGGCGCGCGCCGCCTCGATCGTCGCGTTTAGCGCCAGCAGATTGGTCTGGCCCGCGATCGTATTGATCAATTCGACGACATCGCCGATGCGGGCGGCCGCCTGCGACAATTCGCCGACCCGCTGGTTAGTGCGCCGTGCCTGCTCGACGGCTTCGCTCGCGATCGCGGCCGATTGCTGCACCTGGCGGCTGATCTCGTTGACGGAGGAGGACATCTCCTCGGTCGAGGCCGCCACCGATTGGACGTTGTTGGACGCGTCGCCCGAGGCGTTGGCGACGACGGTGGCGAGCCCCTGAGACCGGTCGGCCGTCGCTGTCAGCGACTTGGCCGAGGATTCCAGCGCGGTCGCCGCCGACGAGACGGTCTCGATGATGCTGCCGACCGAACGCTCGAACTCGTTGGCGAGCCGCTCGGTGTCCGCCTTGCGCTGTGCCGCGAGGCGGCCTTCCTGCTCCTTCTGCTCGGCTTCGAGACGCTGGCGCGCCGCCGCATTGACCTTGAAGACTTCGACCGCCCGCGCCATCTCGCCGAGCTCGTCGCGCCGCTCGGCGCCCGGAACAAGCACGGCCAGATTGCCCGTCGCGAGCTCGGTCATCACCTTCGTGATGGCCTGCAGCGGACGGACCAGTCCCCGCGCAATGAGCAGGGCAATCATGCAAAGCAGCGCGATCAGTCCCGCGGCCCAGAGCAAGGCCGTCTTCACGGACGCGTAGAACATCTCGTCCAGATCGTCGACATAGACGCCGGTGCCGACGATCCAATTCCAGGGATCGGCCTTCAGCGTATAGCCCAGCTTGGCGACGGGAATGGTGCTACCGGCGCGGGCAAACATGTATTCGGAGAAACCGCCGCCGTCGCGCAGGCCCGCCGTGACCAGTTCGCGCACGAACAACAGGCCATTGGCGTCCTTTTCGTTGCTGAGATTCTTGCCTTCCCAGTCGGGGCGGGGACCAAGAACGATATTCTCTCCGTCCGGCTTGTAGACGAAGATGTAGTCGTTCTTGCCATATCGGATGCTGCGCAGCGTGGCCTTGGCGCGGCTCTGCGCCTCTGCTTCGGTCAGCGTGCCCTTCTGAACCTCGGCGGCCAGCGCCTTCACGATCGATACGGCCGACTGCACCTGGCCGACGATGGCCGTCTTGCGTTCGTCGAGAAGGGCGGAGCGGGCGCTCAACAGCTGGCTTGCGATGGCCGCGATGCAGATCGCGATGGAAACGGCGACAAGGATGCCGAAACGGCGAGGGATCGTCAGGACCATATGCATTCCCAGGGCCCGCAGCTCCATTGCTGCGTGGCACATACAGTGCGGGCCGATGGTTTAAGCCGGCTGAATTTGTCTCCGTAGGACTACGCAGATTGCCGGCGGTCCGCGTGGGCCGGAGCAGCCCGGTCTGCGCGTGGCGTGGCCTTCGTCTGCCGCGTTGTGGATCGTTTCGGCGATCGGACCTTCCGCTCGCGCGGGCCGCTCAATCGGGCGGGGTGCTGGCGCGACCTTGGGCAATCCGACGGGCGCACCTCGGTCGGTTGCTGATGCAGCCCAGCTCGCAGCAAAGTGACGGCCAGGGCCAGCTCCCCATTCTTCGTTTCAAAAAACGGGCTGTTGGATTTCTAAAATTTCGTGCCCGTTGCAGTGCGGCAAACGCAAAGTGAATGGTGGTTCACGCGGTCCTTTTACGTCTCCTGGAGTTGAGCTAGAGAGGGCTACTTTTTTCTCTCATCCGGAATTGCCATGGCCGCACCCAAGAAAACCGCCACAAAGGAACAAGGGCAGGACAGAGACAACGGCCCGCCGCCGGAATTCACCAGAGAACAGGAATTGGCCGCGCTGCGCGACATGCTGCTGATCCGTCGCTTTGAGGAGAAGGCGGGTCAGCTTTATGGCATGGGTGCGATCGGCGGCTTCTGCCACCTCTATATCGGCCAGGAGGCTGTGGTGGTCGGCATGCAGATGGCGCTGAAGGAGGGTGACCAGGTCATCACCGGTTATCGCGACCACGGCCACATGCTGGCCTGCGGCATGGATGCCAAGGGCGTCATGGCCGAGCTCACTGGGCGCCGTGGCGGCTACTCCAAGGGCAAGGGCGGCTCCATGCACATGTTCAGCATGGAGAAGAACTTCTTCGGCGGCCACGGCATCGTCGGCGCCCAGGTGTCGCTCGGCACGGGGCTGGCGCTCGCCAACCGCTACCGCGGCAACGACTCGGTCAGCGTCGCTTATTTCGGCGACGGCGCGGCCAATCAGGGCCAGGTCTATGAGAGCTTCAACATGGCGGAGCTCTGGAAGCTGCCGGTGATCTACGTCATCGAGAACAACCGCTATGCCATGGGCACCGCGGTGTCGCGCGCCTCGGCGCAGACCGACTTCTCCAAGCGCGGCATCTCCTTCAACATCCCGGGCGAGCAGGTCGACGGCATGGACGTGCGCGCCGTGAAGGCTGCCGGCGAGAAGGCGGTCGCCTGGTGCCGCGAGGGCAAGGGCCCCTACATTCTGGAAATGCAGACCTACCGCTATCGCGGCCACTCGATGTCGGACCCGGCCAAGTACCGCACCCGCGAGGAGGTCGAGAAGGTCCGTCACGACCAGGATCCGATCGAGCAGGTCCGCAACCGCCTGCTGGCGGCCAAGGTCAGCGAGCAGGATCTCAAGGCGATCGATGCCGATGTGCGCAAGATCGTCAACGAGGCGGCCGATTTCGCCCAGGCCGATCCCGAGCCTGATGCCGCCGAGCTTTACACCGACGTTTACCGCTAAGCGCAGACGCTGTTTCTTCCGGAGCTGATATGCCAATTCAAGTTTTGATGCCTGCGCTGTCGCCCACGATGGAGAAGGGCAACCTCGCCAAATGGCTGAAGAAGGAAGGCGAGGCGATCAAGTCGGGTGACGTGATCGCCGAGATCGAGACCGACAAGGCGACGATGGAAGTCGAGGCGACCGACGAGGGCACGCTCGGCAAGATCCTGATTCCCGAAGGCACCGCCGACGTCGCCGTCAACACGCCGATCGCGACCATCCTCGCCGACGGCGAGACCGCGGCCGATCTCGGTAAGGCGGCCGCGCCCGCTGCCGAGATGAAGGCCGCGCAATCGGCGCCGCCGGCCGAGCCGGCCGCCTCCGTGCAGGCCTCGCCCGCGCCGACCGGTGTGGCTGCGCCGCACAGCGTGGCCGAGCCGGATCCGGAAGTGCCCGCCGGCACCGAGATGGTCACGCAGACCATCCGCGAGGCGCTGCGCGACGCCATGGCCGAGGAGATGCGCCGCGACGGCGACGTCTTCATCATGGGCGAGGAGGTCGCCGAATATCAGGGCGCCTACAAGGTCACCCAGGGTCTGCTGCAGGAGTTCGGCGCCCGCCGCGTGATGGACACGCCGATCACCGAGCATGGCTTCGCCGGCATCGGCGTCGGCGCGGCGATGGCCGGCCTCAAGCCGATCGTCGAGTTCATGACCTTCAACTTCGCCATGCAGGCGATCGACCAGATCATCAACTCCGCGGCCAAGACGCTGTACATGTCCGGCGGCCAGATGGGCTGCTCGATCGTGTTCCGCGGTCCGAACGGCGCGGCTGCCCGCGTCGCCGCGCAGCACAGCCAGGACTACTCGTCCTGGTACTCGCACATCCCCGGCCTCAAGGTGGTCGCGCCGTATTCCGCGGCCGACGCCAAGGGCCTCTTGAAGGCTGCGATCCGTGATCCGAACCCGGTGATCTTCCTCGAGAACGAGGTGCTTTACGGTCACTCCGGCGAGGTGCCGAAGCTCGACGACTACGTGATCCCGATCGGCAAGGCGCGCATCGCGCGGAGCGGCAAGGACGTCACCATCATCTCCTGGTCGAACGGCATGACCTACGCGCTGAAGGCCGCCGACGAGCTCGCCAAGGAGGGCATCGAGGCCGAGGTGATCGACCTGCGCACCCTGCGTCCGATGGACACTGAAACCATCATCGCCTCGGTCAAGAAGACGGGACGTGCGGTTACGGTGGAAGAGGGCTGGGCGCAGAGCGGCGTCGGCGCCGAGATCGCCGCGCGCATCATGGAGCACGCCTTCGACTATCTCGATGCGCCCGTGACGCGCGTGTCCGGCAAGGACGTGCCGATGCCGTATGCGGCGAACCTCGAGAAGCTCGCGCTGCCCTCGGCTGCGGAGGTCGTGCAGGCCGCCAAATCCGTCTGCTACCGCTAAGGGAAATCCCGAACATGGCCGGACCCAAGGAGCAGCCGCTGCCGCCCGACGTTGTCGGCCGCGAGGACGCCACCGAAGTGTTGCGCGCCTTCGTGCTCGATGGCGGGCTCTCGATCGCGTTCCAACGCGCCTTCGAGGAGCCCGACGTGTGGGGGCTGCTCCTGGTCGACGTCGCCCGTCATGCTGCGCGCGCCTATGCGCGCGAGAGCGATTATTCCGAAGACGAGGCGCTGCAGCGCATCGTCGAGATGTTCGAAGCCGAGCTGGCTCGGCCGACTGATATGGGCAGCACCAGCCCCAGGTCGAAACAAGGTCACTGATCATGCCGATCAATATTCTGATGCCCGCGCTGTCGCCGACGATGGAGAAGGGCAACCTCGCTCGTTGGCTCAAGAAGGAAGGCGACCAGGTCAAGTCGGGCGAGGTCATCGCCGAGATCGAGACCGACAAGGCCACGATGGAGGTCGAGGCGGTCGACGAAGGCACGCTCGCCAAGATCCTGGTGCCAGAAGGCACGCAGGACGTGCCGGTCAACGACGTGATCGCGGTGCTCGCCGGCGAAGGCGAGGACGTCAAGGCGGCCGGCAGCGCTCCGGCGGCCGCGGCGCCCAAGGCTGAGACCAAGGCCGCTGCGGCGGCTCCCGCGGCCGCGGCTGCTCCGGCCGCCGCGCCTGCGCCAAAGCCGGCTGCTGCTCCGGCTGTGCCCGCGCCGGCCGCTGCCGCTGCTCCGCAGTTGAACGGCCACGCCCGCGTGTTCTCGTCGCCGCTGGCGCGGCGTCTCGCCAAGGACGCCGGCATCGATCTCGCGCGTATCACCGGCACCGGCCCGCATGGCCGCGTCGTGGCGCGTGACGTCGAGGAAGCGAAGTCCGGCAAGGGCCTCAAGGCCGCGCCGTCGGCGGCGCCCGCCGCTGCGGGCGCACCCGCGCTGGCGCCGTCGATGTCCGACAAGCAGATCCTGGCGCTGTTCGAGCCGGGCTCCTACGAAGTCATCCCGCATGACGGCATGCGCCGCACCATTGCGCAGCGCCTGACCGCCTCGGTGCAGAACGTTCCGCACTTCTATCTCACGATCGACTGCGACATCGGCAAGCTGCTCACCGCGCGCGAGGAGATCAATGCGGCAGCTCCAAAGGACAAGGAGAAGAAGCCGCTCTACAAGCTCTCGGTGAACGACTTCGTCATCAAGGCGATGGCGGTGGCGCTGCAGAAGATTCCGAACTGCAACGTCAGCTGGACCGAAGGCGGCATGGTCAAGCACAAGCATTCCGACGTCGGCGTCGCCGTCGCGATGCCGGGCGGCCTGATCACCCCGATCATTCGCAAGGCCGAGACCAAGACGCTGTCGGCGATCTCAGGTGAGATGAAGGACTTCGCCGCGCGCGCCCGCTCGCGCAAGCTGAAGCCGGAGGAGTATCAGGGCGGCACCACCGCGGTGTCCAACCTCGGCATGTACGGCATCAATCACTTCACCGCCGTGATCAATCCGCCGCATGCGACCATCCTCGCGGTCGGCACGTCGGAAGAGCGGCCGGTGGTACGCAACGGCAAGATCGAGATCGCGAACATGATGAGCGTGACCCTGTCCTGCGATCACCGCGCGATCGACGGCGCGCTCGGCGCCGAGCTGATCGGCGCCTTCAAGCAGCTGATCGAAAATCCCGTGATGATGATGGTGTGAGCCACGCTGCGACCGCATCCGCCGTCATTGCGAGCGCAGCGAAGCAATCCAGAGTCCCGCCGGAACCCTGGATTGCGTCGTCGCTTCCGCTCCTCGCAATGACGGAGAGAGTTCGACTGACCCGGCTAACGATGAGAATGATTGCATAGCCATGGCCGACACATCCTTCGACGTCATCATCATTGGCTCCGGCCCGGGCGGCTACGTCACCGCGATCCGCGCCGCCCAGCTCGGCTTCAAGACCGCGATCATCGAGAAGTCCTATCTCGGCGGCATCTGCCTGAACTGGGGCTGCATCCCGACCAAGGCGTTGCTGCGCTCGGCCGAGATCTATCACTACATGCAGCACGCCAAGGATTACGGCCTCTCTGCCGAGAAGATCTCCTACGATCCGAAGGCTGTCGTGGCCCGCTCGCGCGGCGTGTCGAAGCGGCTGAACGATGGCGTCGGCTTCCTGATGAAGAAGAACAAGGTCCAGGTGATCTGGGGCAAGGCTGCCATCGACGCGCCCGGCAAGATCACGGTGACCAAATCCGACGTCGAGTCGCCCAAGGGCGCGCTGGGCGAGGGCACCTATCAGGCCAAGCACATCATTGTCGCGACCGGTGCGCGGCCGCGCGTGCTGCCGGGCCTCGAGCCGGACAAGAAGCTGGTGTGGACCTATTTCGAGGCGATGGTGCCGGAGAAGATGCCGAAGTCGCTGCTGGTGGTCGGCTCCGGCGCGATCGGCATCGAGTTCGCCTCGTTCTTCCGCACCATGGGCTCCGAGGTGACGGTGGTCGAGGTGCTGCCGCAGATCCTGCCAGTGGAGGACGCCGAGATCGCCGGCATCGCCCGCAAGCAGCTGGAGAAGCAGGGCCTCAAGATCATGACCGGCGCCAAGGTCACTAAGCTCGACAAGAAGACCGACAGCGTGGTCGCCACGATCGACGACGGCAAGGGCAAGATCGAGGCGGTCGAATTCGAGCGCGTGATCTCGGCCGTCGGCGTGGTCGGCAACATCGAAAATCTCGGGCTGGAGAAGCTCGGGGTGAAGACCGATCGCGGCTGCATCGTCATCGACGGCTACGGCAAGACCAACGTGCCCGGCATCTACGCCATCGGTGACGTTGCCGGTCCCCCGATGCTGGCGCACAAGGCCGAGCATGAGGGCGTGGTCTGCATCGAGGCGATCAAGGGCCTGCATCCGCACGCGATGGACAAGAACCTCATTCCGGGCTGCACCTACTGCCATCCGCAGATCGCCTCCGTCGGCCTCACCGAGGCCAAGGCCAAGGAGCAGGGCCGCGACATCCGTGTCGGCCGCTTCCCCTTCGTTGGCAACGGCAAGGCGATCGCGCTCGGCGAGGACCAGGGCCTGGTCAAGGTGATCTTCGACAAGAAGACGGGACAGCTGATCGGCGCGCATATGGTCGGCGCCGAGGTGACCGAGCTGATCCAGGGCTATGTCGTCGCGATGAACCTGGAGACGACGGAGGAGGAGCTGATGCACACGGTGTTCCCGCATCCGACCCTGTCGGAGATGATGAAGGAAGCCGTGCTCGATGCCTATGGCCGCGTGCTGAACATGTAGCTCCGGGCGTCATTGCGAGGAGCGTAGCGACGAAGCAATCCAGACTGCCTCTGCGGTGAGACTCTGGATTGCTTCGCTCCGCTCGCAATGACGGCGCTGAAACACATGTGCCTCGATCCCGAAAGTAAGTGCCCGTGAAATCCAGCGACAATCTCACCACCGAGCGTCCGACCTTCGTCACCCATCTCGAATGCGCGATGGAGGGCGATCATTATCCGGCCGACCAGGCCCACAACCTCTCCAAGGCTGGCAAGCCGCTGCTGGTGCGCTACGATCTCGCCGGCGTGAAGCAGGCGCTGACCAAGGATGCGCTGGCGCAGCGGCCCGCCGACATGTGGCGCTATCGCGAGCTGCTGCCGGTGCGCAAATGCCAGGATATCGTCAGCCTCGGTGAGGTGATGACGCCGCTGATCAACCTGCCCAAGCTGTCGAAGAAGCTCGGCGGCGGTGAGATCATCGTCAAGGATGAGGGCCGGCTGCCGACCGGGTCGTTCAAGGCACGCGGCCTGGTCATGGCGGTGTCGATGGGCAAGGCGCTCGGCATCCGGCACATGGCGATGCCGACCAACGGCAATGCCGGTGCAGCGCTCGCCGCCTATGCGACCTCCTGCGGCATCAAGACCACGATTTTCTGTCCGGCGGATACGCCGGAGGTGAACGTCAGCGAGATCGAGATGCAGGGCGCGACGGTCTATCGCGTCAACGGGCTGATCGACGATTGCGGCAAGATCGTCGGCGAGGGCAAGGCCAAGGTCGGCTGGTTCGATACGTCGACCTTGAAGGAGCCGTATCGCATCGAGGGCAAGAAGACGATGGGGCTGGAGCTCGCCGAGCAGCTCGGCTGGGATGTGCCCGACGTGATCTTCTATCCGACCGGCGGCGGCACCGGCCTGATCGGCATGTGGAAGGCATTCGACGAGCTCGAAAAGATCGGGTTCATCGGTTCGAAGCGCCCGCGCATGGTCGCGGTGCAGGCGTCCGGCTGCGCGCCGATGGTGCGCGCTTACGAAGCTGGCGTCGAGCATGCGACGCGCTGGGAGGACGCCCACACCATCGCCTCCGGCATTCGCGTGCCGCAGGCCGTGGGGGATTTTCTCATTTTGCGCGCCGTTCGCGAGAGCAAGGGTTTAGCGATCGCGGTCGACGACGACAAGATTTCATCTGCGCTGTCGGAGGTCGCGCGCGAGGAGGGGCTGTTGCTGTGCCCCGAGGGCGCTGCGACCTACGCCGCCTACAAGCAGAGCCTCGCCGACGGGCGCGTGACGAAAAACGATCGCGTCATGCTGTTCAATTGCGCGACAGGACTTAAATATCCGCTGCCGCCGGTCACCCGTACGCTCGATCGTCACCAGCCGATCGATTTCGGGCAGTTCTAACTAACAACCGCACCGCGGCCTCGGGCACGAGCTGCAGCGCAGACGCATCGGCGTCTGCGCTTGGCGCGTGCGGCACAAGGGAGGACGTGATGCGACGAGCTGTTTGCGCCGTGCTGCTTGCGTGGGTCGCCTTGGCGATGCCTTCGCGGGCGGACACCTATCCCTCGCGCCCGATCACCGTGATCGTGCCCTTCGCGGCCGGCGGGCCGTCGGATGCGATGATGCGCATCCTGGCCGAACACATGAAGCGGACGCTGGGGCAGCCGGTGCTGGTCGAGAATGTGACCGGTGCGGGTGGCTCGATCGGGGTCGGGCGCGCCGTGCGGTCGAAGCCCGACGGCTACACGGTGAGCTTCGGTCATCTCGGCACCCATGTCGCCAACGGCGCGGTCTATCGGCTGGGCTACGATCTCGTCGCCGATCTCGAGCCGGTCGTGCTGCTGCCGAGCAATCCGATGATCATCGTCAGCAAGACGAATGTGCCGGCGAAATCATTGCCCGAACTGGTCGCCTGGCTCAAATCGCAGTCGAACCCGGCATCCGCCGGTACCGCCGGCAACGGCTCCGGCAGCCACATCGCCGGCCTCTATTTCGAGCAGGTGACCGGCATCAAGCTGCAATACGTGCCTTACCGCGGCACGGGCCCGGCCATGAACGACCTCGTCGGCGGCCAGATCGACCTGATCGTCGACCAGACATCGAACGCCATCGGCCAGGTCCGGGCCGGCACGATCCGCGCTTATGCCGTGACCGACGCCAAGCGCCTGGACAGTGCGCCCGATATTCCGACGACCGATGAGGCAGGCCTGCCGGGCTTCCACATGACCCTGTGGTCCGGGCTCTGGCTGCCGAAAGGAACGGCGGGGGAGATCGTCACGACACTCAATGCGGCCGCCGTCGCCGCCCTGAATGATCCGGCTGTAAAAAATCAATTGAATAACTTGGGGTTGCAGATGCCGTCCCCAAATCAGCTGACGCCGGAGGCGCTCGGCACCCTGCAGCGGCAGGAAATCGCTAAATGGTGGCCCATAATCAGGGCCGCGGGAGTGGTGCCAGAGTAAAGGAGAGGTATTAGGCTCTGCGAGCGATGGTGGCGCATCGGCCACGAATGTTGCGACGCAGTCACAGTTTACGAAGTTTTGGTAACAATCTCGGGCGCTCCGCAAACGCGCCGCTTTTTGGCCACACCTGGTCGTGAAATACTTTGATCAGAACAGTACCAGTGCGTGTGAGGCTGCAAAAATCCACTCCTGGGATTTGGCGGCCTTCGGAGCACCGGGAGGCCAGAACAGCGATGGACGCGAAGACCGACATCAAGCGCAGGCTGCCCAGCCGTCACGTGACGGAAGGGCCCGAGCGTGCGCCGCATCGGTCCTATCTCTACGCGATGGGCCTCACCACGGCTCAGATCCATCAGCCCTTCGTCGGCGTCGCCTCGTGCTGGAACGAGGCCGCGCCGTGTAACATCGCGCTGATGCGGCAAGCTCAGGCCGTCAAGAAGGGCGTTGCCCACGCCGGCGGCACGCCGCGCGAGTTTTGCACCATCACCGTCACCGATGGCATCGCGATGGGCCATGACGGCATGCGCTCGTCGCTGCCCTCGCGCGAGACGATCGCTGATTCCGTCGAGCTGACGATTCGCGGTCATGCCTACGACGCGCTCGTCGGTCTGGCCGGCTGCGACAAGTCGCTGCCGGGCATGATGATGGCGATGGTCCGGCTCAACGTGCCGTCGATCTTCATCTATGGCGGCTCGATCCTGCCCGGCAATTTCCGCGGGCAGCAGGTCACCGTGCAGGACATGTTCGAGGCCGTTGGCAAGCATTCGGTCGGCCAGATGTCGGACGACGATCTCGATGAGCTCGAGCGCGTCGCCTGTCCGTCGGCCGGCGCCTGTGGCGCGCAGTTCACGGCCAACACGATGGCGACGGTCTCCGAGGCGATCGGACTGGCGCTGCCCTATTCGGCCGGGGCTCCGGCGCCTTACGAGATCCGCGATTCGTTCTGCATGACCGCGGGCGAGAAGGTGATGGAGCTGATCGCGGCCAACATCCGGCCGCGCGACATCGTCACGCGGGCGGCGCTGGAGAATGCGGCGGCCGTCGTCGCGGCCTCCGGCGGCTCGACCAACGCTGCGCTGCACCTACCAGCGATTGCACACGAGGCAGGTATCAAGTTTGACCTGTTTGATGTCGCCGAAATCTTCAAAAAGACACCTTATATCGCGGATTTGAAGCCAGGTGGCCGCTATGTCGCCAAAGACATGTTCGAGGCTGGTGGTATTCCGCTTCTGATGAAGACGTTGCTCGACCATGGCTATTTGAATGGCGACTGCCTCACAGTCACCGGCCGGACGATCGCCGAAAACCTCAAAGGCGTGAAATGGAATCCGCACCAGGACGTGGTGAGGCCGGCTGATCAGCCGATCACTGCGACCGGTGGTGTTGTCGGTCTGAAAGGCAATCTCGCGCCAGAGGGTGCGATCGTGAAAGTCGCGGGCATGTCGAACTTGAAATTCTCTGGGCCGGCCCGCTGCTTCGATCGGGAAGAGGATGCCTTTGAGGCGGTGCAGAAGCGGACCTATCGCGAAGGCGATGTCATCGTCATCCGCTATGAGGGGCCGCGCGGCGGTCCCGGCATGCGGGAGATGCTGCAGACCACGGCGGCGCTCACCGGACAGGGCATGGGCGGCAAGATCGCGCTGATCACCGACGGCCGGTTCTCGGGCGCGACCCGTGGCTTCTGCATCGGCCATATCGGACCGGAGGCCGCCATCGGGGGGCCGATCGCCCTCGTCGAAGACGGCGACATTATCGAAATCGACGCCGTCGCAGGGCGTCTCGACGTCAAGTTGAGTGATGCCGAACTCGCGGCACGCAAGACCAAGTGGACGCCGCGTGAGACACAGCACACGTCAGGTGCGCTTTGGAAATATGCCCAGCAGGTGGGGCCGGCCGTTGCGGGCGCCGTGACCCATCCAGGTGGTGCGCAAGAGAAACATTGCTATGCGGACATCTGATCGACTCATATTCGCATTGATGCTGGGGGTTGCCCCGCTCGCGTTACCGACGCCGTCATTCGCTTTCGACGGTGCTCCGGTCAACCAGGAGCCGGCAATCCCAGTGGCAAGCCCTCAGTCGGGCGCGCCCGGCGCGCTGCGTAAATCGGTGCCGGCCGCCGCCGCGAACGCGACCACCACGACGCCTTCTTTGACCGCATTGCAATATGCGGCTGAGGAAGGTCACCCGGTGGCGCAGTTCAAGCTTGGCCGGATGTATGCCGCGGGCGACGGCGTCGTGCGCGACGATATCCGCGCGTTCGACTATTTCAGCCGCATCGCCAACGCGCATGCCGAGGATAGTCCGTCGGCGCCGCAGGCGCAGATCGTCGCCAACGCCTTCGTGGCGCTTGGCCGCTATTACTTGAACGGAATCCCGAACTCGAAGGTGAAGGCCGATCCGGATCGCGCCCGCGAGATGTTCTCCTATGCGGCATCCTATTTCGGCAATGCCGATGCCCAGTACGATCTGGCGCGGATGTATCTGAAGACGGCGGACGCCTCGCGCGACGACTTCCGCTATGGCGCGCGCTGGCTTGGCCTCGCCGCCCAGAAGGGGCAGCATCAGGCCCAGGCCTTGCTCGGCCAGATGCTGTTCAACGGCGACCGTCTGCCCCGGCAGCCGGCGCGCGGCCTGATGTGGTTGACCTTGGCGCGTGACAGCGCCGGTCCGGACGAGGCCTGGATCAAGGAAAGCTACAACCGGGCCTTTGCCAAGGCCTCGGACGACGACCGCGCCAGCGCGTTGCAGATGCTCGAGAGCTGGGTGCAGGGCAAGCGGGAATAGCAGGAGCGGAATGCATCGCGTTCCCTCCTTGCGAGAGAGGGCACGTCATGATCATTCGCGATGCGACCCCTGGCGATGCGGCGGCGGCCTGCGCCGTCATTCGTGCGTCGATTTCCGAATTGTGCAGCGCCGACCACCGCGGCGATCCGGACATCCTTGGCCGATGGCTCGCCAACAAGACGCCCGACGTCGTCGCGCAATGGGCGGATGGGCAAGGGCGATCGCTGCTCGTGGCGATCGAGGGTGATGCGATTCTCGCCGTCGGCGGGCTGGCGCATCCCGGCGAGATCACGCTGAACTATGTGGCGCCGCAGGCCCGCTATCGCGGGGTCAGCTCGGCCATGCTTGCGGCGCTCGAACAGCGCGCGGCGGAGCAGGGCGCCACGAGCTGCGTGCTGCTGAGCACCGAGACCGCTCACCGCTTCTATCTGGCACGTGGCTATGTCGACACCGGCGTCCCGGTCGGAAAGTTCGGCACGGCATCCTCCTATCCGATGGCCAAGCCGATCGCCGCGTCCGGTCGTCGGCAGCCCGGCTGAGCCGCCGCCGGCACGCGATTCGCGGGCCGGGCCCTTCTGCCCAAGGATTAAGCGAGGTGCCGCCGCTCTCTTGATCAGTTGTGGCCGGCGACCCTGGAATTGGCGATCTTTCGTACACGAATGACCTGCTTTGCAGGAAACCCGCTGTTGGCACGATTCGTGAGTGGGCGACCTCGATACAACGGAGGCGCCACGCTTTGCGCAGCGTACGGATCGGTCTTCTCGTCCCTCTGAGCGGCTCGGCGGGCCTCTGGGCGCCCTCCGCCGAGGCCTGCGGACGGTTGGCCGTGTCCGAGCTGAACCAGGCTGCAGGTATCATGCGCCGCCCGGTGGAACTGATCGTGGTGAATGCCGGCGAGACCGGACGAAGCGCGGCGCACGCGGCGCGTGAGGCGGTCGACGAGCTCGCCGTCGACGGCCTCATCGGCATGTTGCCGAGCTATGCGCGCGATCCCGTGGTCCAGGCGACACAGGGGCAGGTTCCCTTTGTCTACACGCCGCAATTCGAGGGGCTGGCGACCAACGCGGACGTGATGACGACCGGAGAAACGGCCGGCGAATTGATGGCGCCCGCCATCCGATGGCTCTCCGAGGCGAAGCGCGCGAGGCGCTTCTTCCTGTGCGGCAACGACTACATTTGGCCGCGCGCGTCGCTTCAGATCGCCAAGCGGCTCATCGCCGGTGTCGGCTGCACGGTCACCGGCGAGTGCTATCTGCCGGTCGGCGCTCACGACTTCGACGAGATGCTCGACCGCATCAAGATCACGCGCAGCGACGTGGTGCTGCCGGTGTTTCTCGGTTTCGACTGCATCGCCTTCAGCCGAGCCTTCTGCGCCGCCGGGCTGAGCCGCCACGTGCTGCGCTTCTCCTCCGCCTTCGACGAGACCATCGTCTACGGCCTTGACAGCAGCCAGACCGAGAACCTGTTTGTTGCGTCGAGCTATTTCGCGTCGATGCATTCGCGCAACAACGGCGCATTCCTGGAGCGCTACTACACGGCCTATGGCGATAATCCGCCGCCGCCGAACGGCTATGGCGAGTCCTGCTACGAAGGCGTTCACGCGCTGGCGGCGTTGATCGAACGAGCCGGAAGCTTCGATGCCCGCGAGCTCCGGCGCTATTACGGGCGCACCCTGCAGCGCCGCACCGCGCGCGGCGTCGAGGCACAGCCGGTGGTTGGCGGCCGCCATCCCGTCCATCTCGCCGAGCTGGACGGCTACGATTTTTCGCTCGTCGCGACGTCGCACTGAGGCGCGTCGCACCAAAAATCGCTTGCCTTTTCAAATATTGTAATTTTAAACTTTAACCGGCTCGTGAACCAGCATCACCAACCCATGGGGACCCCTTATGACTCTTTCCCGCCGTCGTTTCCTGCAACGCTCGGCCCTCGCGACCTCGACGCTGATCGCGGCACCAGCGGTGTTCCGTTCGGGTGCGCTCGCGGCCGAGAACCCGATCACGGTCGGCAGCCTGCACGACCAGTCCGGTCCGATCGGCACCTCCGGCACGCCGATGGTGTATGCGTTGCAGCTGGCCGTTGACGAGATCAATGCCGGCGGCGGCCTGCTCGGCCGGCCGCTGAAGGTCATCCACTACGACACCCAGTCCAACATCCAGCTGTACTCGCAATACGCCCAGCAACTGGCGGTGAAGGACAAGGTCGATGTCGTGCACGGCGGCATCACCTCGGCTTCGCGCGAGGCGATCCGGCCGACCTTCGACCGCTTCAAGGTGCTGTATTTCTACAACACGCTGTATGAAGGTGGCGTCTGCGACCGCAACACCTTCTGCACCGGCACGACGCCGGCGCAGACGGTGGAGAAGCTGGTGCCGAGCGCGATGAAGAAGGCAGGCAAGAAGGCCTACATCATCGCGGCCGACTACAATTATGGTCAGATCACCGCGAAGTGGATGACCAAGTACTGCAAGGACAATGGCGGCGAGATCCTCTCGACCGACTTCTTCCCGCTCGACGTCACCAATTTCGGCTCCACCATCTCGAAGATCCAGGCGGCCAAGCCCGACCTGATCCTGTCGGCGCTGGTCGGCGGCAACCACACCGCCTTCTACCGGCAGTGGACCGCGGCCGGCATGAAGGGGAAGATCCCGATCGCCTCGACCACCTTCGGCCTGGTCAACGAGCCCTCGACGCTCGATGCCGCCGAAAGCGACGCGATCATCGGCGCGTACGGCTATTTCGAGGAGCTGACCACGCCGGCCTCCAAGAGCTTCGTCGAGAAGATCAAGAAGGCGCATCCGGATTCGCCTTACATCAGCGAGCTCGCCTCGTGTACCTATGAAGGCGTGATGCTGTGGGCCGAGGGCGTCAAGAAGGCGGGCAGCATCGACCGCATGAAGGTGATCGAAGCCCTCGAAAGCGGCCTCGTTTTCGACGGCCCGAGCGGCAAGGTCTCGCTCGACAAGCAGACCCATCATACGGTCCGTAACGCGTTCCTCGCCGAGGTCAAGGACCGCAAATGGTCGGTGCTGGAAACCTACACCGACGCCAAGCCGGCGGACACCGCGAGCGTCTGCGACCTCGTCAAGAACCCGAACGACGTCAAGCAGTACATCATCAATCTCTGACGCCTGCCGGGTCCCGCCGGCCGGCGGGACCCGGATTCATTGAACTGCCCTGAAAGACCTGACGCATGGCGATCTACGTCATCCTCGCGCTCGACGTCCTCAATGGAATCTCATCGCTGTTCCTGCTGTGCCTGGGACTGGCGATCATCTTCGGCATGATGAAGATCATCAACCTCGCCCATGGCGAGTTCATCATGTTAGGGGCCTATGCGACGGTGATCTCGGCCAATGCCGGGGTGAACATCTGGATCGCGATGCTGATCGTCGCGCCCTTGTTCGTCGGCATCGTCGGCCTCGTCATCGAGCGCTGCCTGATCCGCTTCCTCTATGGCCGCCTGGTCGATTCCATGCTGGCGACCTGGGGGCTCAGCCTGCTGATCATCGGCATCATCACGACGATCTATGGCAACACCCAGCAGGGCGTGCCGACGCCGCTCGGCGGCTTCTCGATCGGCTCGTACCAGTCGAGCTACTACACGCTGTTCCTCGCCTTGATGGCAGCCGTCATGATGGCCATCATCTACGGCGTGATGCGCTATACCCGCTTCGGCCTGGTTGCGCGCGCAACGATGCAGAATCCGGCCACGGCGGCGACGCTCGGCGTCAATCCGGCCCGTGTCTATATGAGCACCTTCGCGCTCGGCGCCGCGGTGACGGGCCTCGCCGGCGGCCTGCTGGCGCCAGTGTCCGGCATCACCCCGGTGATGGGCGGCGCCTATGTCGCCAAGGCCTTCATGACCGTGGTCGGTGGCGGCGCCGCGATCCTCTCCGGCACGCTCTCGGCGGCGAGCCTGTTCGGCTCGGTCAACCAGATCGGCGCCTATTTTACCACGCCGGTTTATGGCGAGGTCATCGTCTTCACCACCGCGATCGTGCTGATCCGCTTGCTGCCGCAGGGCATCTCCGGGCGCTTCTTCAAGGGGAACCTGTGATGCCCAAGCACGTCCGTCTCGCTCTCCAGGCGGCAGGAATCCTGCTGGCGATCGTCGCCATCGCGGTCGTACCCAGCGTCATCGAGCTGTTCGCGCTGATGCAGCTGACCTTGTTTGCGGCGATGGCGGTGCTGGCGCTGAGCCTCGCCTTCATCTGGGGCTTCGGCGGCATCCTGTCGTTCGGCCAGACCGCCTTCTTCGGCCTCGGCGGCTATGCCTACGCCATCGCGGCGGTCAACTTCCAGGACTCGACGCCGGCGATCCTGCTGGCGATCGCTGTCCCCGCTTTGTTCGCCGCGATCCTCGGCTATTTCATCTTCTTCGGCCGCATCTCGGACGTCTATCTCGGCGTCATCACGCTCACCGTCACGCTGATCCTGTTCAACTCGGTCAACTCGACCTCGGGCGATGCGTACAAGATCGGTAAGGCGCTGCTCGGCGGCTTCAACGGCATGCCGGCGGTGCCGACCTTCAACGTGCCGTTCGATCCGTCGACGGTGCTGTCGCCGGAGCAGTCATGGTGGACCACCGCCGGCGTGCTGCTCGCCGTGTTCCTGATGCTGCGCCTGCTGCTGGCGCTGCCGGCAGGGCGCGTCATCGTCGCCGTGCGCGAGAACGAGGTGCGGGCCTCGCTGCTCGGCTACGACCCGCGGCTGGTGAAATGCCTGACCTTCATCCTCGGCGGTGCCATCGCCGGCCTTGCGGGCGCGCTCTACGTCAATTGGGGCGCCTTCGTCAGCCCGACCATCTTCAGCCTGTCGCTGTCGGCGGAGATCATCATCTGGATCACGGTGGGCGGTCTCGGCACCTTGCTCGGCCCGATCATCGGCTGCGTCGTGATCGAGTACATCGTCGCCTATATCGGCTCGCAGCAGCTCTTGAACTCCAATCTCGTGCTCGGCGGCGTGCTCGTCATCTTCGTGCTGCTGCTGCCGAAGGGCATCGTACCGACCGCGCGCGATCTGGTGCTGCGGCTGATGCCGCAGAACAAACCGAAGACCAACGGTCCGCCGGTGCAATCGGCGGCGGCGCCGCATCCTGCAGGAGCCGAATGACATGGCCGACCTCGTCCCTCTGCTCAAGGCCGAGCACCTGACCATGCGCTTCGGCGGCGTCGTCGCCAATGACGACATCACCTTCACTTTGCAGGAGATGGAGCTGCGCTGCCTGATCGGTCCGAACGGTGCCGGCAAGAGCACCTTCTTCAAGACCCTCACCGGGCAACTGGTGCCGACCTCGGGCACGATCGCCTTCCGCGGCATGCCGATTGCCGGCAAGGCCTCGCATGAGATCGCGCGCATGGGTATCGGCATCAAGACCCAGGTGCCGAACGTGTTCAATGGCCTGTCGGTGCGCGAGAACATCTGGATGGCGGTGCGCCGCAAGGCGACGCCGCGGCAGCAGGGCCCGGCGGTCGATGCGGTGCTGCAGATGATCCGGCTGACCGACTACGCCGACAGCATCGTCGCCACCTTGTCGCACGGTCAGCGGCAATGGGTCGAGATCGGCATGGTGCTGGCCGCCGAGCCGGAGTTGATCCTGCTCGACGAGCCCGCCGCGGGCATGACCGACGAGGAGACCTTCCACACCGCCGCGATCATCCGCGAGATCAACCAGACCCGCGCCATCGTCGTCGTCGAGCACGACATGGAGTTCATCAAGCAGATCGCCAAGCGCGTTACCGTGTTCCACCAGGGCCGTGTGCTGGTCGAGGACACCGTCGACAAGGTGCTCGCCGACAGCCGCGTGCGCGACGTCTATCTCGGCAAGAAGGTGGCAGCATGAGCGCGCTCCTCGAGGTCAAGGGTCTCAAATCCGGCTACGGCCGGATTCCGATCCTGTTCGGCGTCGATCTGACGGTGGCCGACGGCGAGTATCTCGGCATTCTCGGCCACAACGGCATGGGCAAGACCACGGCGCTGCGGACCTTGATGGGACATCTGCCGACCACCGACGGCTCGGTGGTGTTCGCAGGCAAGACCATCACGCATCTCAAGCCGCATGAGCGCTCGCGGCTCGGCATCGGGCTGGTGCCGCAGGGCCGCGAGATCTTCCCGGATCTGTCGGTGATGGAGAATCTGCGCATGGGCCTTGCTGCGGCGCCCAAGGAGGACCGCAGCGTCATCGACACCGTGCTGCAGGATTTTCCGCGCCTGGTGCGGCTGCTCGATCGCCGCGGCGGCGCGCTCTCCGGCGGCGAGCAGCAATTGCTGGCGCTGGCGCGCTGCCTCTGCACCAAGCCAAAGCTGATCCTGCTGGACGAGCCCACCGAGGGCATCCAGCCCTCCATCATCGAGGAGATCATCGAGACGCTTCTGGCGCTGAAGACGCGTTGGAAGCTGTCTTTGATCGTCGTCGAGCAGAACCTGGAATTCATCACGTCGTTATCGGACCGCATCCTGCACATCCAGAAGGGACGCATCACCGAGGAACTCGATCGTGAGAGTCTGCTGGCCCGGGAAGGTCAGATGGTCCCGAGCTAGAAACTTCCGGCGCGGCTGCGCCGGCCCATTGAACTGCACATTGCTGTCTCTGCCTCAGCTTGTCCTCACAAGAAAGGATGACTCATGTCCATCAAACGCCCGAATGCCGAGGAAGTCGCCGATCTCGCCGCCAGCCTGCACATGAACATGACGGTCGAGGAGGCCGCCGAATATCTGTCGCTGATGGGCGGCATGTTCGACCAGTACGACATCATCGATGAGTTGCCGAACCCGCTGCCGCCGGTGAAATATCCGCGCACGCCGGGCGCCAAGCCGCCGGCCAAGGAGAACAAGTACAACGCCTGGGCGATCAAGACCGAGGTCAAGGGCGCGTCAAGCGGCAAGCTCGCCGGCCGCACCGTCGTGCTGAAGGACAACGTCGCGCTCGCGGGCGTGCCGATGATGAACGGCTCGACCACGCTCGAAGGCTTTATTCCCGCCGCCGACGCCACCATCGTGTCCCGCATCCTCGATGCCGGTGGCACCATCGTCGGCAAGGCCGTGTGCGAGCATTTCTGCCTGTCCGGCGGCAGCCACACCTCCGATCCCGCGCCGGTGCACAATCCCTGGAAGATGGGCTATTCAGCCGGCGGCTCGTCCTCGGGCAGCGCCGCGCTGGTAGCGGCCGGTGAGGTCGACATGTCCATCGGCGGTGACCAGGGCGGCTCGATCCGTATCCCCGCGTCCTATTGCGGCATCTATGGCATGAAGGCGACTCATGGCCTCGTGCCCTACACCGGCGTGATGCCGATCGAGTCGACGATCGACCACACCGGACCGATGACGGCCAACGTCAAGGACAATGCGCTGCTGCTCGAAGTGCTGGCCGGCGCCGACGGCCTCGATCCCAGGCAATATGCGCCGAAGGTCTCGGCCTACACCGAGGCGCTCGGCAAGGGCGTCAAGGGCCTCAAGATCGGCGTGCTCAAGGAAGGCTTCAGCGCGCCGAACATGGAAGAGGGCGTGGTGTCCAAGGTCAAGGCCGGCGCGGAGCGCTTCGCCAAGCTGGGCGCCTCGGTGTCCGAGGTCTCGATCCCCGAGCACATGCATGCGCTGGCGGCGTGGAACCCGATCACGCTCGAAGGCTTCCTGGTGCAGATGATGCTCGGCAACGGCATGGGCTTCAACTGGAAGGGCCTCTACGACGTCGGTCTGCTCGACGCGCATTCCGGCTGGCGCACCCGCGCCGACGACCTGTCGGTGACGCTGAAGCTGACCATGCTGGTCGGGCAGTGGGGCCTCGAGCACTATCGCGGCCGCTACTACGCCAAGTCGCGCAACATCGCGATCCAGGCCAAGGCCGCCTATGACGCCATGTTCGGCTCCTACGACCTCCTGCTGATGCCGACCCTGCCGTGCGTCGCCACGCCGATCCCGGCCAAGGACGCACCGCTCGCCGAAGTCGTGCAGCGCGCCTTCGAGATGACCGCCACGACGAGCCCGTTCGACGTGACAGGTCATCCGGCGATGACCCTGCCATGCGGACTCTCCGACGGTCTCCCCGTCGGCCTGATGCTGATCGGCAAGGACTACGCCGAATCCACCATCTACCAGGCGGCGGCGGCGTTCGAGGCCGACGGCGACTGGAAGACGTTCTGATGATCACCATCACCGCGGTCATCAGGGCCAAGGCGGGACACGAGGCCACGATGCGCGACGCTCTCGTCGCCGTCGCGGCCCATGTCGCGGCCAACGAGCCGGAGACGATCGGGTTCTTCATCTCGCAGAGCGAGACGGAGCCCGGTCTGTTCACCACCTATGAGCGCTTCGCCGACAAGGCCGCGATGGACCGCCACAACGGCTCCGCCGCGGTGGCGACCTTCTTCGGCATTGCCAAGCCGATCCTCGACGGCGAGGTCATTCTCGTGACCTCGCAGGAGATCTCGGCGACGCTGCGGTAGCGCGCGGCGAGAGATGAGCAAACCAACCGTCCTTCGAGACGCCCGCCTTGCGGCGGGCTCCTCAGGACGAGGGCGGTGGGTGCGGCGAGCGGCGGCTTGCGGTCTCGCATCGGACTGGTGCCGAGAATGGCGGAGTTCGCCCGAGGATGTCGCGCCCGATATCTCACCCCTCATGGTGAGGAGCCCGCCCTTGGCGGGCGTCTCGAACCACGAGGCCCCCATTCGAACGACGAGTGCTGAACAACCAGAGGACCACCGCCGATGCTCCGTCTGCACGGCATCATGGGACGCGCCGACGACCGGGCCTATGCCCGGCAGCTCCACGCGCTGGAGCATCGCGGCGGCATCGAGCTGTTGTTCGTGCCGCCGGCCGATGCCGGCCGCAAGCGTTTCCGCCTGACCACCGATCGCGGTACCGACTGCGCGGTCAGCCTCGATCGCGACGAGGAGCTGGTCGACGGCGCGCTGCTGCATCTCGATGCCGATCGCGCGATCATCGTCCGTTTCGGCGAGCAGCAGGTTTGGCGCCTCAAGGCCCGCGACGACGCCAGCGCCCTCAAGCTCGGCTGGCATGCCGGCAATCTGCACTGGCGCGTCCGCTTCGAGGGCGACCATCTGGTCGTCCTGCTCGACGCGCCGATCGACACCTATCGCGCCCGCATCCGGCCACTGCTCGACGCCGGTGAGGTGGTGGAGCGCGATCATGTTTGACCGCAGCGCGGCCCTGGCATTGCTGCAGCTCGGCGACAGCGCCTTTCCGGCCGGCGGCTTTGCCTTCTCCTGGGGCATCGAAGGCCTCGCCGCCGATGGCCTGCTGTCCAATCGCGGCGATCTCGACGGCGTCATTGCTGATCATCTCGCGCAGCGCTGGGCGAGCATGGATCGCATTCTGCTGCGTCGCGCATGGCAGGCGAACGACATCGCGGCGATCGCCGCTGCCGATCGCCTCGCTGAGGCCACCACGCCGTCGGCGGAGATGCGCGACGGCTCGCGGCGCGCGGGCAGGGCGCTGCTCGGCGTCTGGGTCAAGCTCTCGGGTCCCTTGGCCGTATCCTATCGTGCTCGGGTGTCCGCGGATGCGAATCTCGGTCATCTCGCCGTCGTGCAGGCGATCACCGGCCGCGATGCGGGCCTCGGCCTCGAGGCCGCCGAGCTGGTCTCCGGCTGGACCCTCATCACCGGCCTCGTCAGCGCCGCCGTGCGGCTCGGCCTGATCGGTCACATCGAGTCCCAGCGCAGCCTCGCAACCGCCCGCGCGCGGCTCACCGAGCTGCTCGCCGAGACGCCCGACGACGACGCGATGCCGTCGAGCTTCACGCCCTTCATCGATATCGCCGTGTCGCGCGGGCCGCTGCGGCATGTGCGCATGTTCACGACCTGACGAGAGGTGCCGCGCCATGATGAACCTGTCGCCGACCGAGATGGATCGTCTCGTGATCTTCAACGCCGCGCAGATGGCGCGGCGCAACCGCTCGCTCGGCATCAAGCTCAGCCATCCCGAGGCGGTCGCCTACATCACGGATGAAGTGATGACGGCGGCGCGCCGCAATCTGCCCTACGCCGAGATCCGCGACATGGCGGGCCGGCTGCTGACGACCGATGACGTCGAGCCCGGCGTCGCCCAGATGATCCCGATGCTCTATGTCGAGCTGATGTTCGCCGAGGGCACCAAGGTGATGGCGTTGTTCGAGCCGATCCAGCCGGCCGAAGGCGCTGTTGCCGACGACATCGTGCCCGGCGAGATCATCGAAGGCTCCGGCGACATCGAGATGTTCATGGAGCTCGCGGCCGTCACCATCGACGTCGTCAACACCGGCGACCGCGACATCCAGGTGCGCAGCCACACCCATTTCTTCGAGGTCAACCGCGCGCTGCGCTTCGACCGCGCCGCCGCCTGGGGCATGAAGATCGACCGCCCCGCAGGCCTCGGCATGCGCTTCGAGCCCGGTGTCTTCAAGTCGGTCCGGCTGGTGCCGATCACAGGCGACCGCATCGTGCGCGGCCAGGCCGGACTCGTCAACGGTCCGCTCGATGCACCCGGCGCCCGCGATGCCGCGCTCAAGCTCGCGCAGTCGCGCGGCTATCTGGGAGCTTGAACTGATGGCCACGCTGACCCGCCGCGCCTATGCCGAGCTCTACGGTCCCACCAAAGGGGATCTCGTCAGGCTCGCCGACACCAGCCTGCTCGCCGAGATCGAGCACGACTACACGACCTACGGCCATGAGCTCCTGGTCGGCGCCGGAAAGAATTTGCGCGACGGCGAGGCCGTCGCGGCGCACCGCACCTCGCAGCACAAGGCCCTCGACGTCGTCGTCAAGAACGCGACCATCGTCGACGCCGTCATCGGCATCGTGAAGGCCGATATCGGCATCCGCGACGGCCGCATCGTCGGCATCGGCAAGGCAGGCAATTCCGACGTGATGCCCGACGTGCATCCGGACATGGTGGTCGGCCACACCACGGCGCCGATCGCCGGCGGTCCGTTCATCGTCACAGCCGGCGCGATCGAGAGCCACGCGCATCTGATCTCGCCGGAACAGTCCGACCACGCGCTGTCCGGCGGCACGACGACGATGATCGGCAACGGCTCGGGGCCGGTGTTCGATGTCGGCTCCGGCTCGGGGCCGAATTTCGGGCATTTCCTCAAGTCGATCGAGTTCTCGCCGCTGAACTACGCGCTGTTCGGCCGTGGCGGCTCCAACCCGGAGGCGGTCGAGGAGGCGGTCGCGGCCGGCGGCATGTCGGTCAAGATCCATGAGGATTTCGGCGCGGCGCCCGATGTCATCGACAAGACCCTGATCGCCGCTGATCGTCACGACTTCGCCGTCCACCTGCACACGGACTCGATCAACGAATACGGCTTCTGCGAGGATACGATGGCGGCGGTCGATGGCCGCACCATCCACATGTATCACGTCGAGGGCGCCGGCGGCGGCCACGCGCCCGATCTGCTCAAGGTGGTCTCATGGCCCAACGTGATCCCGTCATCGACCAATCCGACCAATCCCTATACCTCCTATGGCATGGAGGAAGGCGTGCCGATGACGATGATCTGTCATCAGCTCAACTACAATGCACCCGAGGACGTGATGTTCGGTGAGGCGCGGGTGCGCGCGCAGTCGATGGCGGCCGAGGATTTCCTGCACGACATGGGCGCGATCTCGATCTTCGGCACGGATACGCAGGGCATGGGGCGGCTCGCCGAGAACGTCGCCAAATGCTGGCAGCTCGCCAGCGTCATGAAGGATCGCACCGGCCGGCTGCCGGAGGAGACCACCGCGCGCGCCGACAATGAGCGGATCAAGCGCTACATCGCCAAGCTCACGATCAACCCGGCGATCGCCGTCGGCATCGATCACGTCGTCGGCTCGATCGAGGTCGGCAAGATGGCCGATCTCGTGCTCTGGCCGCGCGCCTCGTTCGGGCTGAAGCCCTATATGGTGATCAAGAACGGATTCCCGGTGTGGGCGGCGATGGGCGACGGCAATGGCAGCCTCGGCCTGTCGGAGCCGATGATCCAGAAGCGGATGTGGGGCGCGCTCGGCGCCGCACCGCAGCGGCTCGGCGTCAACTTCATGTCCAAGCTCGCGGTCGACGCCGACATCCGTGGCAGGCTCGGGCTGGGACGCGCGACCGTGCAGATCAAGAACGTCCGCCGTTTGCGCAAGACCGACATGATCCGCAACGCGGCGATGCCGCATGTCGAGGTCGATCCGCAGACCTTCGAGGTGCGCGCCGACGGCAAGCTCCTGATGTGTCCGCCGGCCACGACCGTGCCGCTCGCCAGGAGGTTCATGCTGCGATGAGCCGGCTTGCTCTCACCCGCGCCGATGAGCCGATGACCGCCGCGCGCGTCGGCATCGGCGGCCCCGTCGGCTCCGGCAAGACCGCGCTGGTCGAACGCCTGATCCCGGCGCTGCAGACGCGCGGCATAGACATCGCCGTCATCACCAACGATCTCGTCACGGCCGAAGATGCCGAGCGCGTCCGCCGCTCCGGCCTGATCGATCCCGAGCGCGTCTCGGCGGTGGAGGCGGGGGCCTGTCCGCACACCGTGATCCGCGAGGATCCGACGCTCAACATCGAGGCCGCCGATGAGTTGGAGCGGCGCTTTCCTGGCGTCGAGCTGATCCTGCTGGAGAGCGGCGGCGACAATCTCGCCTCGACCTTCTCGCGCGATCTCACCGATTTCTGGATGTTCGTGATCGACGTCGCCGGCGGCGACGACATTCCGCGCAAGCGCGGCCCCGGCGTCATCCGCGCCGATCTCCTGGTCATCAACAAGGTCGATCTCGCCCCTCATGTCGGCGTCGATCTCGGGCGGATGCAGCGCGAGGCGACGGAGGTGCGGGGCGGACGGCCGGTGCTCTTGACCAATTGCCGGCGCGGCGAGGGCATCGAGGCGATCGTCGATCTCTTGGAGCGCGAGGTGCTGTTCCGCAAGTGAGCGCTTCAGCCCCGGAGCCGCCACGACTCGATCTCTCGTTTGTCCGGCGCGGCGGCCGCACTGTGATCGACCGGCGGCTGTTCGCCTGGCCGTTTGTGCTGACGCGCAGCTTCCACACGGATGGTGCGCGGCCGGACCTGCTCAGCGTCATCCTGCAGACCGGCAGCGGCGCCGTGCATGGCGAGGACCGGCTGACGCAACGCTTCACGCTGAGAGAAGGAGCAGCCGTCTCTGTCACGACGCAGGGCGCGACCTCGGTGCATCGCGCCGAGCCGGGCGCGCGCGCCGTCGAGCAGGTGCAGCTGCGCGTCGCGGCCGGCGCGTCGCTCGACTACCGGCCGGAGCCGCGCATCCTGTTTCCCGACGCGGCGTTGTGCCAGGTGCTGGAGCTCGACTGCGCCGCCGATGCTGTCGCGCTCGTCACCGACGCATTCACGATGCACGATCCGGACGGGCAGGGGCGGCTGTTTCGCGAGCTCGACTCGACTGTCATTGTGCGCCGGCCAAGCCAGGAGCCGCTGCTGATCGACCGCACGCAGCTGCGCGATCCCGGGACCGCGCTGTTCAAGGGCCGCCGCGCCTTCGGCTCGGCGGTGTTGATGCTGCCCGACATGCACGATCGCGCCGCGATCCGCCTGCGTGTCATCGACACGCTCGCGCACATCGATGAGCTCTATGCCGCCGCGAGCCTGCTGCCGGAGAGTGTCGGCATCGGCATTCGCCTTGCAGCCCGCGAGCTGCGCCAGCTGCGGGCCGGCTTCGACGCGGTCGCGGCGCTGGTGCGCGAGATCGATCTCGGTGCGCGCGCCGCTCAGGCGCCGAGCGCCGCGGCCACGGCGCGGCCGACGGCCGCGTGAGCCGCGTTGCGCCTGTCGTCGCTGGCCTTGGTCTCAGTGAGATAGCTCGTCACGATCACCGGCCCGCGCCCGGCGGGCCAGATCACCGCGACGTCGTTGCTGCTGCCATGATCGCCCGCGCCGGTCTTGTCGCCAACGCGCCACTCGGCGGGCAGGCCGGCGCGCAGCTTGGCCGCACCGGTCTTGCAGCCGATCAGCCAGCCATTCAGCACGTCGCGCGACGCTGCCGACAGCGTGTTGCCGACCGTCAGCTTCGCCAATGTCTGCGCCATCGCTGCCGGCGTCGTGGTGTCCCTGGGATCGCCTGGGATGCTCTCATTGAGCCCGGGCTCGATGCGGTCGAGCCGGGTGATGGCATCGCCAAAGCCGCGGATTGTTCGCGTGAGCCCGGCGGGGCCGTCGAGCGTCGCCAGCAACAGGTTTGCCGCGGTGTTGTCGCTGAGCGTGACGGTCGCCTCGCACAATTCGCCGACCGACAGACCCGACGTGCCGACATGCTGCTTGGTGACCGGCGCATAGGACAGGATGTCGGCTTGTGCGATCGGAATGCGCCGCGACAGCTGCTCGGCGCCGGCATCGACCTTGGTCAGGATCGCCGCCGCGAGCAGCGCTTTGAAGGTGCTGCACATCGGGAACCGCTCATCGAGCCGGTGGCCGCTGAGCGCGCCGCTCGCGGAGTCCAGCAGGGCCACCCCAAGCCGTCCGCCGCAATCTGCCTCGATGCCGGCGATCGTTTGCTGCAGATCGGCCGCGCGAGCCGGCCGCGCGAACAGCGGCAGCAGCGCGAGCGGAAACAATTGCCGCCGTGTGGCACGCGTCACGGGACCCGTCCTTGGTCTCTCACGCCGTCTCGAGATCGAAATCGGCCCACACCGGCACATGATCGGACGGCTTCTCCCAGGCCCTGACGTAGCTGTCGATGCCGACCTCGACCAGCCGGTCGCTGGCCTGTGGGGACAACAACAGGTGATCAATGCGGATCCCTGCGTTCTTTTGCCAAGCGCCGGCCTGATAGTCCCAGAATGTGTACTGCCCCGGCGCATCGGTGACGGCGCGCAGCGCGTCGGTGAGCCCCAAGCCGAGCAGCGCCTGAAAACTCTCGCGCGTCTCCGGCCGGAACAGCGCGTCCTCGACCCAGGCCTCGGGATTGGAGACATCCGCCGCCGCCGGGATGACGTTGAAGTCGCCTGCGAGGATCAGCGGCTCCTCGGTCTTCAGCCGTTCACGCGTATAGTCACGAAGCCGCGACATCCATTTGAGCTTGTAGGGATATTTCTCCGTGTTCGGCGGATTGCCGTTGGGCAGATAGAGGCAGGCGATGCGCACCACGCCGTGCTTCAGGCTGACCACGCCTTCGAGGAACCGCGCATGCACGTCCTCGGCATCGCCATCGAGCCCGGATCTGGTTTCGTCGAATGGCAGCTTCGACAGCAGGGCGACGCCGTTGAAGGTCTTCTGGCCGTGGGTGACCACATTGTAGCCCAGCGCCTCGATCTCCAGCCGCGGGAACGCATCGTCCGTGCATTTGATCTCCTGCAGGCAGACGATGTCAGGCGAGCACTCCTTGAGCCAGGTCACGAGGTGCTCGATCCGTTGCCGGACCGAATTGACGTTCCAGGTGGCGATGCGCATGGCGGGTTCCAGAGACCTTCAGGAGAGACGGCCCGGTTAGATCAAGCCGCGGCGGCTCCGGTCAAGGCGGATGCGCGGGCGAACCACAGACAAGCGCAACAATGCCATGCACGGTGACCCATGGTCGGCGACGACGGGCGGGCGTATCCATCTCGCCACAGCGAAGCCGGTCCGGGCGACCGCGGCAAGGGAGAAGAAGATGGACCATCGACGTCTTGGGCATTCCGGCCTGCGCGTGCCGGCGCTCAGCTTCGGCACTGCCACCTTCGGTGGCAGCAACGACTTCTTCAAGGCCTGGGGCGGCACCGATTCCGAGGGCGCCGCGCGGCTGATCGACGTCTGCCTCGACCACGGCCTGGCGATGTTCGACAGCGCCGATGTCTATTCGGATGGTCTCGCCGAGACCATTCTCGGCCAGGCCATCAAGGGCAAGCGCAACCGCCTGTTGATCTCGACCAAGGCCACGTTCCCGCGAGGCAATGGTCCGAACGATTATGGCTCGTCACGCCAGCATCTGATCGAGGCGATCGACGGCTCGCTGAAGCGGCTCGGGGTCGATCACATCGACCTGTTCCAGCTGCATGGCCAGGACTACAACACGCCGGTCGAGGAGACCTTGTCGACGCTCGACCAGCTCGTGCGCGCCGGCAAGATCCGCTACATCGGCTGCTCGAACTTCTCCGGCTGGCACCTGATGAAGTCGCTCGCCGCCGCCGACCGCTACGGCACTCCGCGCTATGTCGCGCACCAGGCCTATTACTCGCTGCTGAACCGCGACTATGAATGGGAGCTGATGCCGCTCGGCCTCGACCAGGGCGTCGGCGCCGTGATCTGGAGCCCGCTCGGCTGGGGCAAGCTGACCGGCAAGATCCGCCGGGGACAGCCGGCCAAGCCCGGCACCCGCGCCCATGACATCGCCGGCACCGGGCCGCATTTCGAGGACGAGCGGCTCTATCGCGTCGTCGATGCGCTCGATGGCGTCGCCAAGGAAACCGGCAGGACCATTCCGCAGGTGGCGCTGAACTGGTTGCTGCAGCGCCCGACGGTCGCCACCATCATCGTCGGCGCCCGCAACGAGAGTCAGCTGATCGAGAATATCGGTGCAGTCGGTTGGAGCCTCACGGCAGAGCAGGTGGCCACGCTCGATGCCGCGAGCGACATCCCCGCCGCCTATCCAGTCTGGCATCAGCGTGGCTTCCCGATGCTGAACGAGCGCCGTTAGTCGCTCGGCCGTTCAATGGTTGTGGAATCGCGGTGGCGCGGCGCCTGCGTCACCGATCCATTTGACGGCGAGCGGGAGCGAGCGATAACATCGTTATTCGATCGTCACGTGGCCGCGCTTCGGTCATTCTGGAGCCGCCACAACGGGGGGCATCGACCCCGGACCGATCGGCGGTTGAGCCTCACGACTGTGCCGGACCCGCAGTCTTCAATGTGACGATGTTTGGCTCACTAAGTCGTCCCGGCGAACCGCATCAGGTCTTATTTGAAGAGAGAATCGCTCGCTCCTTACCATGAGTCGCGTGCGCCAACCGGCGCTGCAAACAAACCATGAGGACGCTGCCGGTTACGTCCTCATGGAGAGGGGTAAGCAGGGGCGGTACGAAGAACACTGGCCGCCCGCGCGATCAGATCGTCCACCCCTCCGCCGGATACGCCAGCGCGTCGCTTGGCGATATCTCCGCGCCCACCCCTTTGCGGAAGCGGCTGGCGTAGAACGCCAGTGGCAGGCCGTCCTGGTGCCGGCACCAGCGCACTTCGCCGATGAACAGGGTGTGGTCGGCGATCTCGACCGCGTTCACCACCGCACAGCCGAACTGCGCGATGGCCTGCGGCAGCAGCAAGAAACCGTCGTGTTCGTCCAAGGCCGGCGTGCCCTGTGCGAGCGGCGTCCCGGCGAAATGCCGGCCGATCGCGACATCATCGGCGGCGAGCACGTTGACCGCATAGCGGCGGGTCTCGCTCACCGCCTGCCAGGTGCGGCCGCGCTTCAGCGAGACCAGCACGGTCGGCGGCTGCATCGACACCGTCGTGAAGCTGTTGGCCGTCATGCCGACGGCCGCGCCGTCGGCACCGCGGCTGGTGACGACGGTCACGCCGGTGGAGAAGCGCGAGGCCGCGGCGCGGAAGCTCGCCGCATCCGGATGATGGCTCATCGATCGCTCTCCGCCATCCACCTCACGCTGCCAGCTGCGTTCGCTCGTCGATCCAGGCATGAATGCGCCGGTCGCTCGCCAGCCGGTCCCATTGCCGTTCCGGATAGTTGAAATTGTCGGTGAACTCGTCGCAGAGCGCGCGGTTCTGCGCCATCGTGAAGATCAGCCGGCCCATCGCCTCCGACGGCGGCTGCAGCATCAGATTGGTCCAGCGCGCGGCGGCGAGCACGCGGTTCTCGCGGGCGCGATCGACGGTCTCGACGAAGCGGTCGTCGAACGCCACGGCGCCGACGATCGCCCTGCCGAGCTCGAACGCGGCATAGGAAGCCATGTTGGCGCCCTGGCCCATCATCGGATCGACCACCGAGTGCACGTCGCCGAGCGCGATGGCGATCTTGCCGTCGTCGAAGCTGACCGAGGAGCGCCGCACCGTCGGCACCACGGCGCCCTGCAGCAGGTCCAGCGGCTGCAGGTCGAAGCGGTGCGTGTCGATGCGGTTGTAGGTGTGCGGATGGTGCGTCTCGAGCTTGTCGAGCATCGTCTGCCGGAACGCGGCGGGATCGGCATCGTAGTTGAGCGACACCAGCTCGGCCATGTCACCGCCGGGAATGTTCTCCATCAGCAGCGCCGTTTTCATGCCGCCGAACGTCAATGTCGGGATCACGATCATCTCGCCATGCCCGGGCGAGACTGACAGCGTGACGCCGCGCGGATCGTCGCCGTCGGGACTGCCGTGATCGACGCCGTCATAGAGGCCGACGCAAAGCAGGCGCTGTGGCTGGCTGTAGGGCGACAGCTCCGGCCGGTGGCTGAACATCCGCCCGAGCGCGCCCTTGCCGGTCGAGACCACCAGCAGATCGAAGCGCGCCACCAGCGCCGGAATGTCGTCGTCCTGAATGCTGGCATATTCGATCGTGCCGCCGCGATCCTCGAAATCCTTCATCAGCGCCGGCAAATAGATCCGGTAGTCGACCGCGCGGCTCGGCTGCTTGAAGGCGCCGCGGAAGAGCAGGGGACTGCCCGGGAAATTGAAGAAATGATCGTGGTGGTGATAGACCACGTCGGGATCATCCCAGTGGTTCACCCCGAGCTCGTTCTCGCGCGCCACCGTGACGCCGTGATGCGCCACCGTGTTCATCAATCGCGTTGCTGCATATTGCTCGGGCGCGCGGTCCGTCAGGACGGTCGCCTGAATGCCGTGTTGCTGCAGATACAGCGCCAGATGCAGGCCGCCAATGCCGGCGCCGACGATGCCAATCGACTTCTCCATGGGTCTCCCTCCGGTTCATTTTTTTGCGAGGCTAGACCAGTCCTCCCGATCACGTATACGGAATGACAAGAATAAAACTCATTCCGGGGAGGAATGGATGGACCGGATCGACGCGCTGCAAACCTTCATCCGGGTCATGGAGGCCGGCAGCTTCACCCAGGCGGCGGCCGATCTCGGCCTGGGACAGCCTGCCATCACCAAGCGCATCGCGCTTCTGGAAGAGCAGTTCGGCTGCCGCCTGTTCGTCCGCACCACGCGCAAGCTGCGCCCGACCGCGGAGGCCGACCGGGTGCTGAAGCTCGCCAAGGAGATCGTCACCTTGTTCGAGAGCGCGGGCCTGCCGTCGCCGAAACGGGTCGGAGCGCCCTCCGGCACCCTGCGGATGACGGTGCCGACCTCGTTCGGCCGCTATTTCTTCGGCGACATCTTCGCCGAATATGGCCGGCGCTATCCCGAGGTGCGGCTCGACATCCGCTTCACCGAGCAGTTTGTCGACCTCGTCGAGACCGGAACCGAGCTCGCCATTCGCATCGGCGTGCTCAGCTCGAGCTCGCTCGTGGCGCGCCGCGTCGGCACCGTCAAGCGGCTGCTGGTGGCCGCGCCCGCTCTGCTCACGCGGCATCGCCCGCCGCGGCTGCCCAACGATCTGCGCCAGCTGCCTTGCGTGACCTATTCGCGGCTGTCGCCGAAGAACGAATGGAGCTTCGAGTCCGAGACCGGCCGCCACGTCGTCGGCATCACGCCGTCGCTCACCTGCGACGACGCCGACATCATGTCGCTGGCCGCGCTGGAAGGCCTCGGCGCCGCTGTGCTGCCCGACTGGTGCGCGGTCGGTCACATCGCGTCAGGCAAACTCATCCATCTGCTGCCCGACTATGATGTCCCGTCACTGCCGCTGCACGTGGTTTATCCAGACCCGCAATGGATGTCGCACCGCGCCCGGCTGTTCCGCGACCTGATCATCGAACGCGCAGATGTATTCGCGATCAATACGCCCCAGTGAGCAATTCGGAGGGACGAACGACACATCATCCGTGGTCGGCACCGCCAACCGCGCCGGCATCGTTGCCGCCCGCATGGTGACCGCCGCCGTGATCTGCCGAGGCTGCGTCGGAATGGAAAAAGTGCCACCGCTGCGCGTCGATCACCATCGACGTGTACAGCGCTCTCACCGCGCCATATTCAGGATCCATCGTCGTCAAGCGGCTGAGTTTCTCGCGCAGGATCGCGATCTCTCTCAATCTGACTTGTTTGTTGAATAGCCAATACACGCCGGCGCTCAGCACGATCAGCATGAGGACGCCGAACAGTGTCACCCAGGCGATAGCAGGGCCAGTAAACACGCCCACCATGCTTCCGTCTCCACGCGTTGCAGATGAACGGGGCCGCCTCGGCAGCCTGGCACGGCATCGCAAGCGTTTCAACTTGGTAGGACATCGAGGGCGGGCCGAGCGTCCGCCGCAGCCGATCGCGCGCCCGTCTTCGACCGCGCCCGCGATGCTTCGGTCAAACTCTCATTAACGCTGAGCGCGAAGATCGCCGGCGGCGTGATTGACGCGCCGGCCTGTCGCCCGACAATCTCCGCGCGATTGCCAACAAAGTTATATTGCAGGGGAAGGGGATCGATGAACGAGGCCGCGAAGCCAGGCATTCCGCTGTGGTTCAAGCTCGCTTATAGCGCCTTCTGCGCGGTGCTGGTGCCAACCTATCTCATGGCCTACGGCCCGACCAATTTCCTCTATTTCTGCGATGTCGCGCTGTTGACCACGCTGGCTGCGGTCTGGCTGGAGAGCCCATTGCTCGCATCGGCACCGGCGGTCGGCATTATCCTGCCGCAGGCGCTGTGGGTCATCGACTTCCTCGGCACCGCTGCCGGCGTGCCGTTGACCGGCATGACGGCCTACATGTTCGACGCCAAGCTACCACTGTTCACGCGCGGCCTGTCGTTCTTCCATTTCTGGCTGCCTTTCGTGCTGGCCTGGCTGGTGTGGCGGCTCGGCTACGATCGTCGCGCCTTTGCGGTGTGGACCGTCGCTGCCTGGGGGCTGCTGTCGGTGTGCTATTTCCTGATGCCGCCGCCGCCCGCGACCAGCGACCTGCCGGTCAACATCAACTATGTCTACGGATTGAGCGACGCGGTGGCGCAGAGCTTCATGCCGGGACCGGCCTGGTTCGCGATGCTGCTGGTCGGATTGCCGCTCGTGATCTTTTATCCGACCCACCGGCTGCTGCTGCGCTACGCGGCCGTGTCTTCGCAGCGACCGGCTTGACCTCGTTCGCGGCGTCTCCCCGCATGATCAGTACTTCAACGGCAGACGCGCCGTTTCAGGAGCCGCAAGCACAGCGATCACGGTGAGCAGGGACAGCCCGATCAAATAGAGCGAGATCGCCCAGGACGCGCCGGCCCAGACCAGCAGGGCGGTCGCGATCAGGGGCGTGAAGCCGCCGCTCAAGGCAGCAGCGATGTTGGCGCCGAGCGAGGCGCCGCTGTATCGCATGCGGGTGCCAAACAGTTCCGGCAGGAAGGCGGCCTTCGGCCCGAACAACAGTGCATGCGTCATGGTCATCGTCACGATCAGCGTGGCCGTGATGATCACCGGGCTCCGTGTGTCGAGCAGCCAGAACAGCGGAAACGCCAGCACGATCGAGGCGAGTGCGCCGATCATGTACAAGGGTTTCCGTCCCCACCGGTCCGACGCCCAGCCCGCGAGCGGAAGCGTCAGGAATTCGAACAGGGACGCATAGACCACGGCATTCAGAATGACCTGTCGCGACAGACCGAGCATCGTGGTCGCATAGGTGATGACGAACACGGTCAGAAGATAGGCCAGGCCGACCTCGGACACCGTGATGCCGATCGCCAGCAGCAGCTCCCGGCGGCTGCGCCGGATGACCTCCAGCGTCGGTTGCCGCAGCACATCCTTGCGGTCCAGCACCTGGTGGAATTCCGGCGTCTCGGTCAGGCGATAGCGGGCGAACAGGCCGACGAGAACCAGCACGAGGCTGGCAAGGAACGGCACGCGCCAGCCCCAGCTCAGGAAGCTGGCCTCTGGCAATTGGACCATCAATGCGAAGATGCCGGTGGATGCGGCGACCCCGGCCGGGAAGCCGATCTGCACGAGGCTGCCATACAGGCCGCGCCGACGGCCGGCGTGCTCGATGACCATGGTCACGGCGCCGCTCCACTCGCCGCCGATTCCGACGCCCTGGATGAAGCGCAACAGGATCAGCAGCACGGGAGCCCAGACGCCGATCTGGTCATAGGTCGGCAGGCAGCCGATCGCGAACGTGCCGACCCCCATCATGATCATGGTGGTCACGAGCATCGCCTTGCGGCCGATGCGATCGCCGAAGTGAGCGATGATGGCGCCGCCGATCGGACGGGCAACGAATCCGACGGCGTAGGTGCTGAACGCAGCCATGGTGCCGACCATGGGATCGAAGGCGGGAAAGAACAATTTGTTGAAGACCAGGGCGGCCGCCGTGGCGTAGATCAGGAAGTCGTACCATTCGATCGCGGTTCCGAGCACGCTCGCCCACACGACGCGGGAGACCGAAGGGCCGTGTGCTTGGCCTTGCTCCAGATTGACTGCTGCTGCTGTCGTCAACGCCCCATGCTCCCCTGCTGTGCGCAAACAGGCTGCCCCGATCGAGGGCGCGAATGCGGCACATGTCTCGAGAATCCCCGAATACCAAATTACCATGCGTCGCATGTCCTGAACAATGCCGTTCCGCTGCGCGAGCGAACGACAGGAGGCGTCGGTCGGGATATGTCCGGGCCCGATGTGGATCGAATGCGACACCCGGGATTCGAAGTGATAGCTCTGCGCCGGGCGGTGAAGGAGAGGACCGATGCGACTGGCCGTGATATCCGACGTGCATGGCAATCTGCCGGCGCTGGAGGCGGTGCTTGCGGACATCGAGACGCGCGGCGTCGACGCCACGATCAATCTCGGCGACTGTGTGACCGGTCCGTTGTGGCCGCGTGAAACCTTCGCATTGCTGGAGCAGCTGGCGCTGCCGACGGTGCGGGGCAATCATGATCGCTGGATCCAGGAATGGCCCGAGGAGAAGCTCTCGCCGGCCGGCCGGTTTTCGCGGGCAGCGCTGACCGCCGAGCAGCGTCTCCATTTGCATGGCCTGCCTGCGCGGATTGCGCTGGAGCAGGGCATTCTCGCCGTTCACGGCACGCCCGACGACGACAGTGCCTGTCTGCTTGAGGAGATGTTGGAGGACGGCCGCTATGTCCCGGCCCGTCGCGACGTGCTGACGTCGCGCCTCGCCAATATCGGCGGTGCCGGGCTCGTCCTGTGCGGACATAGTCACCGGCAGGCGGTCGTGCAGGTGTTCCGCGGCCCGTTGATCGTCAATCCCGGCAGCGTCGGTTGTCCTGTCTTCGGCGACATTCCGATCGCCGCCCAGCTCGAATATCGTTCGCCGCATGCCCGTTACGCCATCCTGACGGAGCGGCGCGGCCATTGGCAGGCGGAACTGCTGGCGCTGACCTATGATTGGGATCGCGCCGCGGCGCGCGCCGTCGAGAACGGCTTCCCGAATTGGGCCAGCGCCTACGCCTCCGGTGCCGTGCTCTGAATGCGGCGCTCGCGATCGGCCTGCGCGACGGGCAAATCGGGCCTGCGCAGCAGGGTGTTGATAGGAGCTTTCATCTGCTCTGCGGCGTCATTTCCGTCTGCGCACGAAGTCCATTTTCATCAGCGTCTTCAAGTTGATTTGGCTTGTCCAGTCCGGAGCCGAAAAAGATTTCTGTTTCTCTTTTTCAGAAGTCGTGCTGGTATGAGCGCGTCCCGCCTCGGCACGAGGGGCGTATCGCGATCGTCACGGCACGCGGGGTGGGATGCGATGGGCGCTGCGGTCCGCAGCATGGCGTAGGTCATGCCGACGAACGGGCCGGAGCGCACGCCGAAATCGCATGGTCCTGGCATCCCGATGCTGATGCTACGCTGGCGGTGACGATGATCTGCCGGTCACGGGGGCAAGACAGCCCGGTCCCCGGGGAGAATGCGTATAAAGCGTAGAGCCGTCGTGCAGGGAATGCCGGTTGACCGGCTCGACCTGTGGTGACTGCCGCCTGCTTTTTTTGCTGCAGGCGGGCCATGGGTTGCGGCCAGCGCCCGGCATTCCCTGCGCCCTTGCTTTCAGGAGGGTGACATCGAAACGCACAGCTCGGGCGGTTCGCGCCGCGAGACAGCGAAACCGTGCCTGGGTGAATTGCCTTGGTGAGTTGATGACGGCACGCGGCGGTCCTTGGGGATCACAGCAATAGCGAGCGCCGGCCAGACAGGTCCGTTCCGTAATTCTACGGGCGGAACAATTAACGCCGCTGAAGCAGCCGCTCGTGCATGGCAGGGGATCACAAGGAAACGTTGCGCCCTCATGAATTGGCCCGGGGACACATCCAGCTCCAAGCGCACTGCCGGCGGCAATCCGCTCAGCGCCTTCTTTCTCTGGATCGGCGGCTTCAGTGCGATCGAAGGGCTCGACGACGAGTCCCTGACCGAGCGTGATCGCCGGCGCATCCGGGCGCGGCAGATCGACGCCGTGGCGAGCCTTGTCCCGGTGACGATCGGCATCAACTTCGCCAATGCCGCAATCATTCTCGGGGTGTTCTGGAACCACATCTCCAACGCATTTCTGACGGCGTGGGGCCTGTCCATCGCCGTGGCCGGAGGCCTCGCACTGCGCGGCTGGTGGCGTGCCCGCAAGTCGCGGCCGAAGGAGGCGTCCGAGCGCGGCCTCCGGCGCATGACATTGCAGGCCTTCTTCCTCGCCGCGGTGTGGGGATCGCTGCCGCTGATCCTGATGCCGCAGATCGAGCCGGAACTGCAGATCATCGTCGGCTCGCTGATGACAGGCATGATCTCCGGCGGCGCGTTCGCGATGTCGAGCGTGCCGCGGGCGGGGCTGACCTACACCTGGACGCTGATGCTGGCGTCCGTCGGCTCGCTGTTGCTGTGTGGCGGCACGACCTATCTGGTGCTGGTGGTCTTTCTGCTGCTTTACTCCTCCTTCATGGTGCGCCATCTGGTGTCGCACGGCAATGTGTTCCTGGAAAACCTGAAGGCCCAGATCCGGCACGAGCGGCAGAACGAGACGATCTCGCTGCTGCTCAAGGAATTCCAGGAGAACGCCGCGAGCTGGCTGTGGCAGACCGATGCCGAGGGCCGCCTGATCGATGCGCCGCAGCGCTTCGCCGACGTGGCCCAGCTGCCGCTCGATCAGCTCAAGGGCGAACGGCTCGTCGACACGCTGGAATATCTGTGTCCGACCGACACGGCCACCTTGGCGACCTTCGCCGATCGCATGGCGCGGCGGCTGTCGATTCCGGAGATCCTGATCCATGTCGTGGTCGCCGGCGGCGAACGGCGGCGCTGGGCATTGACCGCGCGGCCGGCGCGCGACTATGAGGGAAAATTCGCAGGCTATCGCGGCTTCGGCCGCGACGTCACCGAGCGCTGGCGTGCCGAACAGGCCGAGGCCGAGAGCCGGGCGAAATCCGAATTCCTGGCGATGATGAGCCACGAGATCCGCACGCCGATGAACGGCGTGCTGGGCCTGGCTTCGACGCTGTTGGAGACCAAGCTCGATCCCGAGCAGCGTCACGCGGTCATGACGATCCGCGAGTCCGGCGACAATCTGCAGCGCATCCTCAACGACATTCTTGACCTCTCGAAGCTCAACGCCGGCAAGCTGGAGTTCGAATCGGTCGACTTTTCGCCGGCCGCCCTGGTCGAGGCCGTCACGGCGATCATCGGCGTCAATGCGAAGACCAAGAGCCTGCTGGTCAACGCCGATATCGACCCGAAATTGCCGCCGGCGCTGAAGGGCGATGTCGCGCGCATTCGTCAGGTGCTCATCAATCTCGCCTCCAATGCCGTCAAGTTCACCGAGCGCGGCGGCCTCACCATCGCCGTGGCCTGCCGCACCCGCGACGATCACAAGGCGACGATCGAGTGGCGGGTCTCCGACACCGGCATCGGCATTCCCGCCGACCGCGTCGGCAAGCTGTTCACCGATTTCGCCCAGGCGGACGCCTCCATCAACCGCCGCTTTGGCGGCACCGGGCTTGGCCTCGCGATCTCCCGCCGCATCATCGAGCAGATGGGCGGCGCCATTGCCGTGTCGTCGGTGCAGGGCGAAGGCTCGACGTTCCGCTTCAGCCTGACCTTGCCGTGGAGCGACAAGCAGATCTCCGATCAGCGCGGCGACCGGGTCGGTGCCGGCGATCTCAAGGAGCGCATCGAGGCGCTCGGCCGCCCATTGCGCGTCTTGATCGCGGAAGACGACGCCACCAACCGCATGGTCGTGTCGAAGATGTTGCAGGAGTTTGCCGTCGACAAGTGCATCGTGCCGGACGGGCTGCAGGCGGTGAAGGCGGCCGGCGAACAGGAGTTCGATCTCGTCCTGATGGACGTCCGCATGCCGGAGATGGACGGCATCACCGCCACCCGGACGATCCGCGCCAAGGGCGGCCGGCTCGCCGAGCTGCCGATCATCGCGCTCACCGCCAACGCCTTCCCCGACGACATCAAGCAGTGCCGCGAGGCCGGGATGTCCGATTTTCTGGCCAAGCCGCTGCGCAAGCCGGCGATGGTCGCGGCGATGCTGAAGGCGCTTGGCCCGGCGGCGCCGACCGTCGCGGCACCGAGCTTGGCGCCGTCCGAGGACGGCGCCTCGGTGGCGGCGGAGGCCTGACGCAGGAGAGGGGTGTTAGACCGAGAAGCTGGTGCCGCAGCCGCAGGAGGCGGTGGCATTGGGATTGTTGATCCGGAACGAGGCGCCCATCAGGTCGTCGACGAAATCGACCTCCGATCCGGCCAGGAACGGCACCGAGGCCGGATCGACCAGCACCACGGCGCGGTCGCGCGCGATCACGAGGTCGTCGTCGGCCTTGGCGCGGTCGATGTCGAACTTGTACTGGAAGCCGGAGCAGCCGCCGCCTTCGACGGAAATGCGCAGCATGGCGCCTTCCGTCTCCTTGCCGAGGATCTCGCCGATGCGGCGGGCGGCGCGTTCGCTGATGGTGACGGGGGTGGTCGTGGTTGCGGTCATCACCAAGAGTCTCCTGAAGCTCGTCATGCCCTATTCATTTGGTATCGGGCACTCCCCATAGTTAAGTGGGCTTCGTCGAGGAATCAAATCTCCAAGGGAACAATCGCCCGTGTCGGTCGGAATGGCTGCCCCCCGCGCACCTTATTCCTGCGATCCCGATCGCAGCCGGGGTCGGCTGGTCGCCGAGCCGCCGTCCCGGACCCGCAGCCCGTTCCGCCGGGATTGCGACCGGGTGATCCATTCGACCGCCTTCCGCAGGCTCAAGCACAAGACCCAGGTGTTCGTCTTCCACGAGGGCGACCATTACCGCACCCGTTTGACCCACTCCCTGGAAGTCGCCCAGATCGCCCGCGCGCTCGCCCGCCAGCTCGGCCTTGACGAGGACCTGACCGAGACCCTGGCGCTGGCGCATGATCTCGGCCACCCGCCATTCGGCCATGCCGGGGAGCGGGCGCTGAACCGCTGCATGGAGGCCCATGGCGGCTTCGATCACAATGCCCAGACACTGCGCATCGTCACCACGTTCGAGCAGCGCTATCCGGATTTCGATGGCCTCAACCTGACCTGGGAATCGCTCGAGGGCATCGTCAAGCACAACGGACCGTTGCACGAGGCCATTCCTAGCGGGATCGCCGAGTTCAATGCGCGCTTCGACCTGGAGCTGTGGAGCTACGCCTCTCTGGAAGCCCAGATCGCCGCCTTATCCGACGACATCGCCTATGACGCCCATGACATCGACGACGGCCTGCGGGCCGGTCTGTTCACCGTGGACGATTTGCGCGAGGTGCCGCTGCTCGAGGCCATGATCGGCGACATCGATCGCCATTATCCTGGCCTCGTCGACCTCAGACGTGGCGCCGAGCTGGTGCGCGAACTGATCTCCTATCTGATCGCGGCGGTCGCCGCCGAGTCGCAACGGCGGATCGAGCGGGCGCAGCCGATGTCCCCGCACGATGTGCGGCGACATGCCGGTCCATTGGTGGCGTTTCCGGCCGACGTCGCCGAGCATGAGGCGACGATCAAGCGGTTCCTCTGGCAGCGCATGTATCGGCACGAGCGGGTGATGCGGGTGATGCGCGATGCCGAGCGAATCGTGGCCGATCTGTTCGGCCGCTATCAGGCCGATCCCGCGTCGCTGCCGGCGGGCTGGCTGGAGGGATGCGACAGCGAGGGCGACCGCGCCCGCCGGATCGGCCATTTTATCGCCGGAATGACCGACCGTTTCGCCTTAACCGAGCACCACCGTCTTTTTGACTCGACCCCGGATTTGCGTTAGGCGGCGACATGCTCGAACAAGCTTCCAATCTTCATTTATTTGCTGACGTCCTCGCGCGCGTCCACGCAATCTGCGCGGCGCTCGCCAAGGACGGCAATTGGCCCGAGGGCATCGATGTCTCGCGCGTGGTCGTCGAGCCGCCGCGCGATCCGAGCCATGGCGACATGGCCACCAATGCCGCGATGGTGCTTGCCAAGGAGGCCAAGGCCAAGCCGCGCGACCTCGCCGAGGCGATCGCCGAACGGCTGCGGGCCGACGAACTGGTCGCAAAGGTCGATGTCGCCGGCCCCGGCTTCATCAACCTGACCCTGCACCCGGTGGTCTGGGCGAGGCAGCTCGGCACGATCCTGCGCGACGGCGATGCCTATGGCCGCATCGCGCCGGTCGTGGGCGCGCCGAAGGTCAATGTCGAATATGTCTCGGCCAACCCGACCGGGCCGATGCATGTCGGCCATTGCCGCGGTGCCGTGTTCGGTGACGCGCTATGCAGTCTGTTGCAGTTCGCCGGCCGCGATGTCACCCGCGAGTACTACATCAACGACGCCGGCGCGCAGGTCGACGTGCTCGCGCGCTCGGCGTTTCTGAGATATCGCGAGGCGCTCGGTGAGGAGATCGGTGTCATCCCGGAAGGGCTCTATCCCGGCGACTATCTGAAGCCGGTGGGGCAGGCGCTCGCGGCCGAGCATGGCGACAGGCTGAAGGCGATGCCGGAGGCGCAGTGGCTGCCGATCGTGCGCGACAAGGCGATCGCGATGATGATGGCCGAGATCAAGGACGATCTCGCCGCGCTCAACATCCGGCACGACGTGTTCTTCTCGGAGCGCTCGCTGATCGCAGGCAGCACCAACAAGGTCGCCGATACGATCGAATTCCTGCGCGAACGCGGCGACGTCTATGAAGGCCGTCTGCCGCCGCCGAAGGGCGCGCCGGTCGAGGATTGGGAGGATCGCGAGCAGTTGCTGTTCCGCGCCACCGCCTATGGCGACGACGTCGATCGCCCCTTGATCAAGTCGGACGGCTCCTACACCTATTTCGCCTCGGATATCGCCAACCACCGGCACAAATTCGAGCGCGGCTTTGCCGACCTGATCGACGTGTTCGGCGCCGATCATGGCGGCTACATCAAGCGGATGCAGGCCGCGGTGAAGGCGGTGACGGCCGCGCAGGCGGTGCTCGACGTCAAGGTCGTTCAGCTCGTGAAGCTGTTGCGCAACGGCGAGCCGGTGAAGATGTCGAAGCGCTCCGGTGACTTCGTCACTTTGCGGGAAGTTGTTGATGAAGTGGGGCGCGATGCGGTCCGTTTCATGATGCTTTATCGCAAGAACGACGCCGTGCTCGATTTCGACCTCGCCAAGGTCATCGAGCAGTCGCGCGACAATCCGGTCTTCTATGTCCAATATGGCCATGCCCGGGGGCATTCGATCTTCCGCAATGCCCGGGACAGCTTCCCCAGCCTGCCCGTGGAGGAGGGGGCGCGACTCGCGTTCCTTCGCCAGGCCAAGCTCGAAAAACTCGCCGATCCCTCCGAGATCGACCTCTTGAAACGGCTGGCGCTGTACCCACGTACGGTGGAAAGCGCGGCCCTGGCCCATGAGCCGCACAGGGTGGCCTTCTACCTCTATGATCTTGCTAGCGAATTTCACGCCCTCTGGACGCGGGGGCGGGATTTGCCCTATTTACGCTTCATTATCGATGATGATGCAGAATTGACCATGGCACGTTTGGCCATGGTTCAGGGCGTCGTCTCGGTTCTGGCGTCGGGACTCGCGATCTTGGGCGTTAATGCTCCTGACGCAATGCGCTGATTGGGGGAAACACGCGACTTCAGTTGGGGGCCTCAATCTGGCAGGGTCCGCCTTAGGACGCATATGCGGCTCACCCGCAGGGACGCTTCATCACGATGGCTGATCGTTACCAGGACAGACCCTTTCCCGCTGATGGTTTTGGCCGCGGTGGAAACCAGCCGGCCGATGCCGATCCGCTCGCCGAGCTCGCTCGCCTGATCGGGCAAAACGATCCTTTCGCGCAATCGGGCCGCGCGACGCCCCAGGCTGCTCCACGCGCCAATGCCAGGCCGGCCGCGCCGGCTGCCCCCGATCAAGCCGCCGGCATGCCGCCGGCTGGGCCTCCGACATGGATGCAGCGCTCGAACGCTCCGCAACCGACGGCGGCCAATCCGTTCGCCGACATGGGACGTGAGCCGCCGGCTCCGCAGCCCCCGGCCTTCCCGGCTGGCTTCCAGGATCAGCGCGGCCAGGAGCCCGGTTTTTCCGAACCGAATTTTGCTGCCGCGCCGGCCCAGCGGCAGCAGGCCGGTTATCCGAACAATGAGTTCGCTGACCAACTGTCCAAGCTTGATTACAGCGTCGGCGAGTCGCGCCATCGCTTCGCCGAGAACGATCCCGACTACAATCGCGGTTCGGATTTCGACGACAACGATCAGGATTCATCGCGCTACGATGATGCGCTGTTCGGCCAGATGGGGGCCAACCAGCAGGGTTTTCAGGGCGACAACGAATTCCAGGATGGCCAATACGGCTATCAGGACGGCTATGACGAGGGCGAGGAAGAAGAGAGGCCCCGTCGCCGCAGCGGCATGAGCACGGTCCTGGCAGTGCTGACGCTGGCCGTGGTCGGAACCGGCGGCGCCTACGGCTACAAGACCTATATCTCGTCCGCCCGGACCGGCGAGCCGCCGATCATCCGGGCTGACAATACGCCGACCAAGATCATGGCGCAGCAGGATACGACGCCGAAAGTGCCCGATCGTCTGCTCGGCAATGATGGCGGCGAGAAGTTGGTGTCCCGCGAGGAGACGCCGATGGACGTGAATGCGAATGCGCGCGGAGGCAATCCGCGCGTCGTGTTCCCGCAGCTCAACCAGAACGGCGCGCCGCCGGCGGCGTCGAGCGTCGCGCCGGGTGGCATGCCGTCGCAAATGGCCAACGCCAATGGGACGCTGCCGAACAGCGATCCGCGTCCGATCAAGACGCTGTCGGTGACCGGCGGCAACCAGGCGGCAGCCGATCCGGCAACTGCGGCGCCGACCCCGCCCCCGGCCAAGGCCGCGAAGGCTGGCAAGAAATCCGCGGCCAACGCCAATGCCTCGGCCAATCCGCCGACCGGGGACAGCCCGATGCCGCTTACGCCGCAGCCGTCGGCGCCCGCGCCGGCGCGGATCGCCACTGCTGTTCCGGTCACTGAGCAGGCCCCGTCGAGCGGCGGCGGCGCTACGGGGGGCTATCTGGTCTCGATCTCGTCGCAGGCCAGCGAGGACGAGGCCATGCGGGCCTACAAGGCCGCGCAGGACAAGTACTCAGCCGTGCTCGGCAAATATGAGCCGATCATCAAGCGCGCGGATCTGGGTGAAAAGGGCGGTGTCAAGTACCGTGCGGCCGTCGGCCCCTTCGCGACCAAGGAAGAGGCCAACAAGATGTGCGGAACGTTGAAAACTGCCGGCGGACAGTGTTTCCCGTTTAGCAACAATTAAGGCTTGCTTGACCGACCCCGAAGCGGGGTCTATGCGGCCCGCATGACCATGCGGGCTTTCATTACCGGCATCTCCGGCCCTGATCTCACCGAGGCCGAGCGCGCGTTCATCCGCGCGGCGAAGCCCTGGGGCTTCATCCTGTTCAAACGCAATGTCCAGTCACCTGCGCAAGTGACTGCACTCGTTGAACAATTGCGTGCTTGCGCGGGTCGGGCCGAGGCCCCCGTTTTGATCGACCAAGAGGGCGGGCGGGTGCAGCGGCTGGGGCCGCCGCATTGGCCGGTCTATCCCGCTGGTGTCGTCTTCGACCGCCTCTACGACCTTGATTCGTCCCTCGGCCTGCGTGCCGCCTGGCTCAGCGCCCGCCTGATCGCCGAAGACCTGCAGCAGCTCGGCATCACCGTGGATTGCCTGCCGCTGGCCGATGTCCCGGTTGCCGGCGCGGACGCGGTGATCGGCGATCGGGCCTATGGAACGACGCCGGCCAAGGTGGCGGCGATCGCGCGGGCGGTGACGGATGGGCTGGAGCAGGGCGGCGTGCTGCCGGTGCTCAAGCACATTCCCGGTCACGGCCGGGCCACCGCCGACACGCATTTCCGGCTGCCGACCGTTGACACCCCGGAAACCGAGCTCGACGCCACCGATTTCGCTGCCTTCCGGCCGCTCGCGGATCTGCCGATGGCGATGACTGCACATGTTGTGTTTAGCGCGATCGATGCCGCCCATCCGGCCACGACTTCTGCGACAATGATCCAGCGGGTGATTCGCGAGCGGATCGGGTTCCAGGGTTTGTTGATGAGTGATGACGTTTCCATGAACGCTCTGGCCGGATCGATCGCCGAGCGCACGCGCGCGATCGTCGCGGCGGGGTGCGACATGGTTCTGCATTGCAACGGCAAGCTCGACGAGATGCAGGCCGTCGCCGCCGAGACGCCAGAGCTGGCTGGCCAGGCTTTGCTCCGCGCCGATCGCGCGCTTGCGGCGCGCAAGACCCCCTCGGGCTTTGACCGGATCGCCGCGCGCGCCGAGCTCGATGCCCTGATCAACCGGCTGGGACCCGCGAGCGCATGACCGCTGAAATTCTGTCGTTTGAAACCGGCCGTCCCACGACGGAGCTGGCCGAGGCCGAGCCGGCATTGGTTGTCGACGTCGAGGGCTATGAAGGCCCGCTCGACCTGCTGCTCGCGCTGGCGCGGCAGCAGAAGGTGGATCTCGCCAAGATCTCGATCCTGGCGCTCGCCGACCAGTATCTCCAATTCATCGAGGCTGCGCGAAAAATCCGGCTCGAACTCGCCGCCGACTATCTCGTGATGGCGGCCTGGCTTGCCTTCCTGAAGTCGCGCCTGCTGCTGCCGGAGCCGCCTGCGCAGGAAGGGCCGAGCGCCGAGGAGATGGCGACTGCGCTCGCCAACCGGCTGCGTCGGCTGGAGGCGATCCGCGAGGCCGCCAACCGCCTGATGAACCGTCCGCAGTTCCAGCGCGACGTGTTCCCGCGCGGCAATCCGGAAGAGATCGCCGAAGTCCGGCGTCCCAAATTCACGGCCACCCTGTTCGATCTGCTGTCGGCCTACGCCATCCAGCGCCAGGCGCGTGTCGTGACCTCCGTTCATATGGCCAAGCGCACCGTCTGGTCGCTTGCCGAGGCGCGCGCGACGCTCGAGCGGCTGGTCGGCATGACCGAGGTATCGGACGATTGGGGATGTCTCGACGATTACCTGCTGGATTACGTCGCCGAGCCCACACAGAAGGCCACCGTCTTCGCCTCGAGCTTTGCGGCCGTGCTGGAACTGGTCCGCGAAGGCAAGCTCGAGCTGAACCAGAAGCAGGCGTTCGCGCCGCTGTATTTTCGTAAGCGTCCACCGAACCAGCCCGGCGCGATGGCTGCGCCGGACTTGACGGTTGAGTAACGAAGAAGGAGACCTTGCCATGGCAAGCTTGGCGGAACTGCGCATGGAAGAGCCCGACGAGATCGTGGCGAGCGAGCCCGAGGTGCGCCCCGAAGAGTTGCGCATCCTTGAGGCTCTCCTGTTTGCCTCGGCCGAGCCGCTCGAGCAGGCGACACTTGCCAAGCGTATGCCTGAAGGTGTCGATATCAAGGCCGCGCTGGCCCAGCTGCAGGCAGAATATGCCAATCGCGGCGTCAATCTCGTGCGCGTCGCCAACAAATGGACGTTCCGTACCGCCGGCGACCTCGCTTGGCTGATGACCCGTGAGAGCACCGAGACCCGCAAGCTGTCGCGGGCGGCCATCGAGGTGCTCGCCATCGTCGCCTATCACCAGCCGGTGACCCGTGCCGAGATCGAAGAGATTCGCGGCGTCGTGACGTCAAAGGGCACGCTGGACGTTCTTCTGGAGACGGGCTGGATCAAGCCCCGCGGGCGCCGCAAGACCCCCGGCCGGCCGCTGACCTTCGGCACGACGGATGCTTTCCTCGCCCAGTTCAGCCTGGAGACCCTGGGCGATCTGCCGGGCCTGGAAGAGCTGAAGGGCACGGGCCTGCTGGATTCGCGCCTGCCCACCGGCTTCACGGTGCCGACGCCGTCCGACGATCCGACCCTGCGCGACGACGAGGAACCGCTGGATCCGGGTGATCTCGATCTGGCGCTGGCGCCGGCTGTCGAGGTCGAGGCCGGAGAGGCCGAGGCTACAGAGGCGACAACAGCAGAGGCGGAAGCGACTGTCGCCGAGGCTGACGTCAGCGAAACCGGTTCCATCGAAACTCTGGCCGAGACTCCCGAGGTGGGAACGGTACAGGACGATGCGGCGGTTTTTGGTGAAGACACCGCGTCGCAGGTCGTCGGCGATCTGGAGCTCTCGGCCGCCGACGCGGAGGCTGAAATCGCGGAAGTGAGCCTTGAGGTCCAGGAGCTCGATGGCGATGCGCTCAAGGACCTGGCGCTCGAGGCCGAGGAACTGATCGCCGAGCAGGACGATGAGGTCGTTGCCGAACTGGTCGATGCTACGGCCGAGGCCGAGGGCGAAGCGGAACTCTCGGACGAAGCCGAGGCCGAGATCGATGGCGAGGCCGCGGATGACGAAGGCGACCGCGATACCGGCGAGGATGACTCGTCCCACCGGGGCTAACGGCCGCGCCGTTAACACTCGCGTTATTACGTAGGTCCGACCGCGATTTGGCGGACCTTAAGTGCTTGTTTTTGAGGACGCCGACGCCTACCTTCCGGCCAGATCGGGCTATCCGCGCGCCGTTTTCGGCTGATGCCGCCTTCGGTCCAGGTTGCTGTTTCACAATCGGATGCTAGAAGCGAAGTGTCGCGGTCAAAGTCCATGGATGTGGCGCGGTTTCGGCGGTAGCGTTGGCGGGCAGTTGCTGGACGGCTGCACCGGTGTTTGGAGGGTTGCAGGATGGGTTCGCTTAGCATTTGGCACTGGATCGTGGTGATCGCGGTCGTCCTGCTGTTGTTCGGGCGCGGCAAGATCTCCGATCTGATGGGCGACGTCGCGCAGGGCATCAAGGCCTTCAAGAAGGGCATGCAGGACGACGACAAGGCGCCGGAAAAGACCGAGCCGGTCAAGTCGATCGATCACGGTGCCACGCCGTCGGCCACCCGCACGGATGTCGGCAGCAAGGCCGTTTGATCTGCGCGTGATGGGCGCGGGCGGCGCGCGCTCCCGCAAGAGCAGGGCCTGCTCCCATAGGCCCGGGCAGAGCGGGATCATTGGCGTCGTCGCGTAGGCGGATTGTTTCATGTTCGATATCGGCTGGAGTGAGCTGCTCGTCATTGGGGTCGTCGCTCTCATTGCGATCGGCCCCAAGGAGCTTCCCGGCGTTCTGCGCATGGTCGGGCAGTGGATGGGCAAGGCCCGCCGGATGGCATCGGAATTCCAGGGCCAGTTCCAGGAAGCCATGCGCGAGGCCGAGATGGCCGACCTCAAGAAGAGCTTCGACGAGGTGAAGGAGGCCGCGAGCGGCTTCTCACCGAGCGGCATGATGTCGTCATTGCAGCGCGACGTCGACAAGGCCCTGGATATCGAGGGTGTGGACAAGCCGGTCGAATCTCAGCCGGCCGCCTCCGCGGCCCCGGAGACAAGCGCGACCGTCGAGGCTCCGGCAACTCCGACCACTCCTGAACCGCCGCGCGTCGAGACCTTCGTGGAATCCGACGCGCACCAGGCTGTCGGCGAGCCGCTGGCCATCGTCCGCGAAATCAAGCCCGAGCCGCAGCCGCAGTCCCTCGATGGCGCTGCGCCGGCAGAGGCCGAACGTCTGAAGGACGCCAAAGCGTCATGACCGTCGAAGATATCGAGGCCAGCAAAGCCCCGTTGATGGATCACCTGATCGAGCTGCGTTCGCGGCTGATCAAGGCGCTGCTCGGCTTCGGCGTGGCCTTCATCTTCTGCTTCTTCTTTGCCAAGCAGATCTACAACATCCTGGTGCTGCCGTTCGTCTGGGTGGCCGGCGCGGAGAACAGCAAGTTCATCTACACGCAGCTGCTGGAATACTTCATCACCCAGCTCAAGCTCGCGATGTTCGGCGCCGGCTTCATCTCATTCCCGATCGTGGCGACGCAGATCTACAAATTCGTGGCCCCCGGCCTCTATCGCCATGAGCGCAATGCGTTCCTGCCCTATCTGATCGCGACCCCCGTCTTCTTCGTGCTCGGCGCCATGCTGGTGTATTTTGCGGTGTGGCCGATGATCGTGCGTTTCTCACTCGGCATGCAGCAGCTTGGCGGCCCCGAGACGGCGCAGATCGCGCTGATGCCCAAGGTCGGCGAATATCTGTCGCTGATGATGTCGCTGATCTTCGCTTTCGGCATCGCGTTCCAGCTGCCGGTGATCCTGACGCTGCTCGGCCGGATCGGTATCGTGACCTCGAAGATGCTGAAGGAGAAGCGGCGCTATTTCATCGTCATCGCCTTCATCATTGCCGCCGTCCTGACGCCGCCGGACGTGCTGAGCCAGGCGTCGCTGGCGCTCCCGCTGATGGCGCTGTACGAGGGGGCGATCATCGCGGTGGGCATCGTCGAGAAGCAGGTGGCTGCGGCCAAGGCCGGCGCATCCTCGGGCCCCGGCAACGTGCCGACCAATCCATCGGAGTAGGGCGGCCTGCGCCGCCCGGCCCCGTTGCGGGGTTGGCTGTTCCCATCTGGTCCCATTCGCGGTAGTGCAAGCGCGCTTGGCCCGAGCCGGGCGACTCGCCGTCATCCTTTCGTTCCCAGGACCGAACGACCATGCACGACATCAAATCGATCCGCGATAATCCGCAAGGTTTCGATGCGGCGCTGACGCGCCGGGGTCTGTCGCCCCAGTCGTCGCACCTGCTTGCGATCGATGAGCGCCGGCGGGCCGCGATCCTGGCCTCCGAGCAGGCGCAGGCGCGGCGCAATGCGGCGTCCAAGGAGATCGGCGAGGCCAAGAAGGCGAAGGATGACGCGCGTGCGTCAGCGCTGATGGAGGAAGTCGCCAAGCTCAAGACGACGATGCCGGAGCTCGAGGCGGCCGCGAAGCAGGCGGACGAGGAGCTGGCGCGCGAGCTTTCGGCGATTCCCAATTTGCCGCTCGACGAGGTGCCTGACGGCAAGGACGAGCACGAAAATGTCGAGCGCCACGTGTTCGGCGCCCGGCGCAACTACGCCTTCGCGCCCAGGCCGCATGACGAGATCGGCGCGGCCCTCGGCATGGACTTCGAATCGGCGGCGAAGCTGTCAGGCGCGCGCTTCGTCGTGCTGAAGAAGGGACTGGCGCGACTCGAGCGCGCGATCGGGCAGTTCATGCTCGATCTGCACACGACCGAGCACGGCTATACCGAGATCAATCCGCCGCTGCTGGTCCGCAACGACGTCATGTTCGGGACCGGGCAGTTGCCGAAATTCGAGGACGATCAGTTCTGGGCGGTGAGAGGCGAGCTACTGATCGCGCCCGATGAGCGTCTCAAGACCGAGCGTCTGGGCCTGATCCCGACCGCTGAGGTCGCGCTGACCAACCTCGTGCGCGAGTCGATCGTCGACGAGAAGGAGCTGCCGATGCGGCTCACGGCGCTGACGCCGTGCTTCCGCGCCGAGGCGGGCGCCGCCGGCCGCGACACCCGCGGGATGATCCGCCAGCACCAGTTCACCAAGGTCGAGCTGGTGTCGATCACGACGCCGGAGAACAGCAAGGACGAGCATGAGCGCATGCTCGCCTGCGCCGAGGAGGTGCTGCGCCGGCTCGATCTGCACTACCGCGTCATCACGCTGTGCACCGGCGACATGGGTTTCTCGTCCCAGAAGACCTACGACATCGAGGTCTGGATGCCGGGGCAGGGCGACGGCGGCGCGTTCCGCGAAATCTCGAGCTGTTCGGTCTGCGGCGACTTCCAGGCGCGGCGCATGGATGCCCGCTACCGCGCAAGCGACGGAAAGCCACGCTTCGTTCATACGCTGAACGGTTCCGGCACCGCCGTCGGGCGCGCCCTGATCGCCGTCATGGAGACCTATCAGCAGGCGGACGGCTCGATCGCGGTGCCGGACGTGCTCCAACCCTATATGGGCGGCCTCAAGGTGGTGGCCGCGGAGCCATAGCCGCGCGGCAAATTGCAATCGGCACGGTCGCCGCGATTGCACGGCGGCCGGTGGATCGTATCCTCGGGTCTGATCAGCAATCGCTTGTCAGAACACCGGCGCCATGGCCCTGCATCGGGACATTTTCTGGATCGGACGGCAATGGGCGGTCACCGGTGCCGGTATCCAGGCGATCGACCAGCGCCTGAAAGGGGCGTTCGACATTGACCGCGCGAAGGTATGGGACGATGGCCTGCTCACGTCCCTGCACGAGTTGCCCTGGTTCAACGCGGCTGATTTCGACAACGCCCTGGGCGTCGCCCGCGGCCGGTTTCCACCGGCGGAACAAGCGTCGCGTGCTGCGCCGACGCGCGTCGTCGACCGGCAGGGAGACGCCGCAGAGCCCGGAGCCCCGGTCGCGTTTCAGCTCAGCACGCGAGGGCAGCTGGCGCGCTTCCTGCCGCAATGGCGGATCCGGTGTTGACCGGTTGATTTAGCTATTGGCGGCGGGTTTGCCTCGATGCTGCGCAGCAGATAAGACACCCCAGCAATCGTCTTGAACGCGATGAAAGGGTGGTCATGCGGATTCTCTGCACCAATGATGACGGGATCCATGCACCGGGTCTCAAGGTGATCGAGGAGATCGCGCGCGCTCTGTCCGATGACGTCTGGATCGTCGCTCCCGAGCTCGACCAGAGCGGCGTGTCGCATTCGCTCTCGCTCAATGATCCGCTGCGGCTGCGCGAGGTCGGTCCGCGGCACTTTGCCGTGCGCGGCACGCCGACCGACTGCGTCATCATGGGCGCCCGGCATATCCTCGGGGCCAAGCTGCCCGATCTGGTGCTGTCGGGGGTGAACAAGGGACGCAACGTCGCCGAAGACGTCGTCTATTCCGGGACCATCGCCGGCGCGCTCGAAGGGACCATTCTCGGCTTGCCCTCCTTTGCGCTCTCTCAGGAGTTCAGCATCGCCACCCGTGACAAGCCGTCCTGGGACACCGCCCTGAAATTCGGGCCGCAGATCGTGCGCAAGGTGCTCGAAGCCGGCGTGCCCAGGAACACGGTGATCAATGTGAATTTCCCGGCCTGCGCGCCGGATGAGGTCAAGGGTATCGTCGTCACCCGCCAGGGCAAGCGCAATCTCGGCTTCCTGAAGGTCGACGAACGGCGCGACGGCCGTGGCAATCCCTACTTCTGGATCGGCTTCGATCGCGCTGCAGCTCTCGATGTTCCGGACGAGGGGACGGATCTTGCCGCTTTGGCGGCCCGTTACGTGTCGGTGACGCCGCTCCGCCTCGACCGGACCGACGAGGCGTTCTCCGGCAAGCTCACGACGATCCTAGGCTGAGGTCGAGCCCTGAGGGGCGGCGCCCCGCAGGGCCTGCTCGATGGCCTTGCCCAGCGTCTCCAATTGGAACGGCTTCTGCAGAGCCGGGCGATCGCGATACTCTTCGGGGAGGCCGGACGAGCCATAGCCCGTTGCGAAGATGAAGGGGCGGTTGCGCCCCCTGATCACGTCGGCGACCGGGGAAATGACCTTGCCGTTGACGTTGACGTCCAGGATCGCGACGTCGAAATAGGTGCTCTCGGCAAGCCGCATCGCCTCGCCGATTTCGCCGGCTTCAGCCGCCACGGTGTAGCCGAGCTCTTCAAGCATGTCGGCCACCATCATCCGAATCATGACTTCGTCTTCAACCAGAAACACAGAGCCGCGTGGCGGCCGCGGTGCAGTCATGATGTCAGTCCTTGCCCATACCTGATGTGACGCTCGCAAATACCGGGTCGATGCGCAACGTCAACTGCGTGGTCCTTGCTGGTCGCGGCCCTGCGGCGCGGGCAAATTCGCCTTCGACGGTCAACACGCCCGACCGGACTTGGTTCCTCCGAGGGGGAACGGATTTTCGGTTCGCGACCGGCAGGGCACCCGTGGTTGTGTCGGGTCGTGAGGAAAAACGGTGCGCGACGTCAAGGCGACGTCTAAATTGACGCCGGCCCAACAAGCGACAGCACGAATGCCTCCGACTGCCCCGCCCGAGAAGATGATGTTCCAGCTGACGCTGCGTCGGCGGGGAATTAGCGACCAGGCGGTCCTGCGCACGATGGAGGAGGTGCCGCGGGAGGAGTTCGTTCTGCCGGCTGATCGGGCCGAGGCCTATCGCGACAGCGCGATGGCGATCGCCTGCGGACAGACCATCAGCCAGCCTTTCGTCGTCGCCTACATGACCGAGCAGCTGAAGCTGCAGAAGAATCACCGCGTGCTCGAGATCGGCACCGGGTCGGGATACCAGGCGGCGATCTTGTCGCGTCTGTGCGCCAACGTCCTGACGGTGGAGCGATTCCGCACGTTGGCCGACAAGGCGCGGGAGCGGCTGGAGAAGCTCAACTGCTTCAATGTCGAGGTCATGCTGGGCGACGGTTATGCGCTGCCCCCAGGGGCCGGCCAATTCGACCGTATCATCGTCACCGCGGCGATGGACCAGATTCCACAGAGCCTGCTCGACCGGCTGGAGCCGGACGGTATCCTGATCGCGCCAGTGGGACCGCAACACGGGGTGCAGACGCTGGTGCGGGTCACGCGGACGGGCGATCATTTCGACCGGAAAGAGCTCGTCGACGTGCGATTTGTGCCGGCTATTCCGGGGATTGCACGCGAACTTTGAGGCAGCGGATCAGCAGGCCGCACAACGCTTTATTCGCGGCTTAAGCGCTTATTTACCGCGGCTGTGTTTACTCAAATTCGTTGTTTGTTGCGTACGAGTGAGTAACCATGCCCGCTATCGTCGAGTTGCCTCGCTCGCGCCGCCTGCCGCAGTTCGCGGCGCTGGCGCTGATGTCATTCGGCGTTGCCGGCTGCAGCGCCGATATGTCGACGCGGCTGTCGCAAGCGCAAAATCCCTTTTCGAATCCCTTCGCCTCCGACGCCACCGGTTCGGTGCAGGCGCCCCCGCGGCAGCATCAGCCGGTCGCTCAGCAATACACGCCCGCACCTGCGCCGGCCCCCACTTATTCGTCCTCGGCGCTGCCGCCGCCGGCGGTCGCCACGCCGCAATCCTATCCATCCGGCGGCGGGTCTGGAGGCGTGTCGGGCGGCGGGCGCGGCGTTGCGTCCTATGTGCCGCCGGCGGCGGTCCCGGCGGCAGCGCCGCAACCGGCTTACGCCCAGCCGACCCATTCCTATGCGCCGCCGGCGCAGCCGCAGCTCGAGACCACGGGGGCCGTGCCGCCTCGCTCGGTTGCCGCGGCGCGTCCGACGGGAGGCACCAAGATCATCGTCGGGACCAGCGATACGCTCGAGATCCTGGCCAAGCGCTACCGGGTGAGCCCGGCTGAGATCCTTGCGGCCAATGGCTACAAGGGCCCGCGCGCGCTGTCGCCGGGGCAGCAGCTGATCATTCCGCATCCGGGCGCGGTCGCTGCAGCGCCGGCGGCTCAGCCCGTCGCGACGCCCGTGGCTGCGGCGCCGGTCGCGCCGAAGCCGGTGGCGGTTGCAGCAGCCACGGCCCCGTCCACCGTGCATTTCGTCAATCGCGGCGAGACGCTTGCCAGCATCGCGCGCCAGAACCATCTGACGCCGGCCGAGCTCGCCCGCGCCAACAATCTCGATCAGGCTTCGCCCTTGAAGCTTGGTGCCAGGCTGACCGTCCCTGCCAAGGCCGCTGCTGTGGCTGCACCCGTGGCTCCGGTCGCAACCGTTCCCCAGGCGGTTGCGACCGTGCCGGCCCCGGCGCCGACCACCCGGGTGGCGGCGGCGGGTCCGGTCCAGACCGCTCGGCTGGCGCAGGCCAATCCGGCGCCTGAGAAAGAGGAGGAGCCGGCGCGCCCGGCCGAGACCACCAGCTCGCTGCCGACCTTCCGCTGGCCGGCACGGGGCAAGGTGATCACGAGCTACGGCGCCAAGACCAACGGCAAATCCAACGATGGCATCAACATCGCAGTGCCGGAGGGCACGCCGGTGAAGGCCGCCGAGGATGGCGTCGTGGCCTATGCCGGCAACGAGCTGAAGGGATATGGCAATCTGGTCCTGGTGCGGCATTCCAACGGCTATGTCACCGCATATGCCCATGCGAGTGAGCTGATGGTGAAGCGCGGTGATCCGATCAAGCGCGGCCAGGTCATTGCCAAGTCGGGTCAATCGGGAGAGGTCGGATCGCCGCAGCTCCACTTCGAGATCCGCAAGGGATCGTCGCCGGTTGACCCGCTGCAATTCCTCAACGGGGCGTGAGGCCGGCGAGCTGTCGCCTCTGGGAAACTGTCATCGTCCGCGCAGGCGGACGGCTTAGTAGACACCGGCTGCTCGGGACGCATGAACGTCCCGGCGCACTGCATGCCCGCCTGCGCGGGGCATCCCAATTTTGAGATCGAGGCGGTGTGCCTCCCACGGCCTGCGCGGGATGACAACCGAGATTGCTATTTCGCGCTCAGCCTTACGCCGAGACGACCTGCCAGATCCTGCGTGAATTGCCAGGCGACACGGCCGGACCGCGAGCCGCGCGTGGTCGCCCATTCCAGCGCCTCGCGCTCCAGCGCCTCATCATCCACCTTGATGGCGAAATGGCTGCAATAGCCTCTGACCATTGCAAGGTATTCGTCCTGGCTGCAGCGGTGGAAGCCGAGCCACAGGCCGAAGCGATCCGACAGCGATACTTTTTCCTCGACGGCTTCCCCCGGATTGATGGCGGTGGAGCGCTCGTTCTCGATCATCTCGCGGGCGAGCAGATGGCGCCGATTCGACGTCGCGTAGAGGATGACGTTCTCGGGGCGGCCTTCGATGCCGCCTTCGAGCACAGCCTTGAGCGACTTGTAGGAGGCATCATTGCCGTCGAAAGAGAGATCGTCGCAAAACACGATGAAGTGGAACGGCGCCGCGCGCAGGATGTCCATCAGGGCCGGCAGGCTCTCGATGTCCTCGCGGTGAATCTCGATCAGCTTCAGCCGGTCGGCCGGCTTGCGGGTGGCGTTGATGCTGGCGTGGGCGGCCTTCACCAGAGAGGACTTGCCCATGCCGCGCGCACCCCATAGCAGCGCGTTGTTGGCGGGCAGGCCGTTGGCGAAGCGCTCGGTGTTCTCGATCAGGATGTCGCGCATCCGGTCGATGCCCTTGAGCAGATCGATCTCGACGCGACTGACGCGCGGCACGGTCGAGAGCCGGCCGTCCGGATGCCAGACGAAGGCGTCGGCCGCATTCAGATCCAGTGCCGGCGCCGCCGCGGTACGGGTGGCTGCCAGATGCGCCGCAATCGCCTCCAGCGCCGTGGCGATCCGCTCCCGCGTGTCGGCGGGAGCAGGGCCGCCGGGACGTTTTGCCGCGACTTTTGCAGGCTTTTGCACTGCGGCCTTGGGACGCTTGGCGAGCGCTCTGAGCACGGTTTTGGCGGAGGCGGGGGACGGGGCTTTGGCTGGTTTTTTCGGCATGCTGCAAGTTCCTGATGGGGCAGCCATATCGGGCCGCGCCGGCGGCCGCAAGCCAAGGAAATGAAGGGGCTCTGCGCCTTGCTATTGGGACCACGGCCGCTATATTCCGCGCCAAATTCACAAAGGCCGGCCCGCGCTGACCGCCGCGGTTCGCCGGCTATTCCTGTCTCACCGGGCACTGGCCCACGAGGATCGACCGCATGCTGATTACCCCTGCCTATGCCCAGGCCGCCGGCGCTGGTGACACCAACAGCATGCTGATGTCGCTGCTGCCCTTCGCGCTGATCTTCGTGATCATGTACTTCTTGATCCTGCGGCCGCAGCAGAAGAAGGTCAAAGAGCACGCCGACTTGGTCAAGAACGTCCGCCGCGGCGACACGATCGTGACCCAGGGCGGCCTGGTCGGCAAGGTCACCAAGGTCGTCGACGACGATCAGGTCGAGTTCGAGATTGCCGACGGCGTCCGCGTGCGCCAGATGCGCCAAATGATCACGGGCGTGCGCACCAAGGGCGAGCCGGCCAAGGCCGACGCCAAGGACGAGAAGGCGGCGAGTTGAGTTCAGGCTTGCCGGCGCCAATCCGGCCGGCGGTCTGATCTTCGTCTGATGTTCTGATTTTCGGGCCGGCTCGGCCCTTATGGACAACCTCCATGTTGTATTTCACGCGGTGGAAGGCGCTGGGCATCATTCTCACGGCGCTCGTGGTGTGCCTGTGCGCGGTGCCCAACTTCTTCCCCGAAGCGACGGTCAAGACTTGGCCGGCCTGGGCGCAACGCCATATCGTTCTCGGTCTAGACCTGCAGGGCGGCTCTTATCTGCTGCTCGAAGTCGACTCCAACTTCGTCAAGAAGGAGCGGCTCGATGCCGTGCGGGACGACGTTCGTCGGACGCTCCGCGATGCCAAGATCGGCTATACGGGGCTGGTGAGCCGGGGAGACGGCGTCGAGGTCCGGATCACCAAGGACACGGACGCTCCGACCGCATTGTCCAAATTGCGTGAGCTCTCCCAGCCACTCGGCGGCCTGCTGGGCTCCAGCGGCCAACGCAGCCTCGAGGTCAGCGATGCCGGCGGCGGCCTCATCCGACTGACGATTCCGCAGGCCGCGATCACCGAACGCATCCGCCAGACCATCGAGCAGTCGATCCAGATCGTCGAGCGCCGCGTCAACGAACTCGGTACCGTAGAGCCGGTCATCCAGCGCCAGGGCACCGACCGCATCCTGGTGCAGGTTCCCGGCCTGCAGGATCCCACTCAGCTCAAGGATCTGCTCGGCAAGACCGCGAAGATGGAATTCCGCATGGTCGACACCTCGGTGCCGCCCGACCAGGCGTTGCAGGGGCGGGTGCCGCCGGATTCCGAAGTCCTGCAGAGCGCATCGCCGCCCAACCAGCCCTATGTCGTTAAGAAGCAGGTGCTGGTCTCCGGCGGTGATCTCTCGGACGCGCAGACCGGCTTCGACCAGCGCACCAACGAGCCGATCGTGACCTTCCGCTTCAACTCGGCCGGGTCGCGCAAATTCGCGCAGGCGACCACCGAGAATGTCGGGCAGCCCTTCGCGATCGTGCTCGATAACAAGGTGATCTCGGCGCCGGTCATCCGCGAACCGATCACCGGCGGTTCGGGCCAGATCTCCGGCAATTTCACCGTGCAGTCCGCCAATGAGCTTGCGATCCTGCTGCGCGCCGGCGCGTTGCCGGCGCCGCTGACAGTGATCGAGGAGCGCACCGTCGGTCCGGGCCTCGGCGCCGATTCGATCGCCAAGGGCGAGCTCGCCTCCTATGTCGGCTCGATCCTGGTCATCGTGTTCATGCTGGTGACCTACCGGCTGTTCGGCGTGTTCGCCAACATCGCCGTCATCATCAACGTCGCCATGATCTTCGGCGTGCTGTCGCTTTTGAATGCGACGCTGACCTTGCCGGGCATCGCCGGCATCGTGCTGACGGTCGGCATCGCCGTGGACTCCAACGTGCTGATCTATGAGCGCATCCGCGAGGAGCTGCGCGGCGGCCGCAACGCCATCTCGGCGATCGACGCCGGCTTCAAGCGCGCGCTGGCGACCATTCTCGACTCCAACATCACGACCTTCATCGCCGCCGCCGTGCTGTTCTACATCGGCACCGGCCCGGTGCGCGGCTTCGCCGTGACCTTGGGCGTCGGCATCCTCACCACGGTCTTCACCGCCTTCACGCTGACGCGTCTGATCGTCGCGTGGTGGGTGCGGTGGAAGCGGCCGCAAAGCGTGCCAATCTAGGAGCTACTGTGACACACTGGGTTCTTATCGGGCTTGGCATCCTGATCGCGGTGCTGACGGTGGTCAGCGCGCTCGGCCTGCTGCCGTCGCTGCGCATCGTCCCCGACGATACGCATTTCGATTTCACGCAGTTCCGCCGCATCAGTTTCCCGATCTCGGCGACGCTGTCGATCATTGCCATTGTGCTGTTCTTCACGCACGGCTTGAACTTCGGCATCGATTTCAAGGGCGGCACGCTGCTCGAAGTCCGCGCGAAATCGGGGACTGCCGACATTGCCAGCATGCGGAGCGAGCTGTCCAAGCTCAATCTCGGCGAGGTCCAGCTGCAGCAGTTCGGCGGTCCGGCGGATGTCCTGATCCGCTTCGCCGCGCAACCGGGCGGCGACAGCGCGCAGCAGGAGGCCGTCAACAAGGTGCGCGGCGCACTGGGCGATACGGTCGATTATCGCCGCGTCGAGGTGCTCGGTGCGCGCGTGTCGGGCGAACTGCTGGCGATGGGCATGCTCGGCCTGATGCTCGCGATCGTGTCGATCCTGATCTATCTCTGGTTCCGGTTCGAATGGCAGTTCGCGCTCGGCGCCATGATCGCCAACGTCCACGACATCGTGCTGACGATCGGCTTCATGTCGATCAGCCAGGTCGATTTCGACCTCACCAGCATCGCGGCGCTGCTGACCATTCTCGGCTACTCGCTCAACGACACCGTCGTCATCTACGACCGGATCCGCGAGATGCTGCGGCGCTACAAGAAGATGCCGATGCCGCAGCTGCTCAACGAATCGATCAACTCGACGCTGTCGCGCTCGATCATCACCCACGTCACGGTGACCCTGGCGCTGCTGGCGCTGCTGCTGTTCGGCGGCACCGCGATCCACAGCTTCACCGCCGTCATGATGTTCGGCGTCGTGCTGGTCGGCACCTACACCTCGATCTTCATCGCGGCGCCGATCCTGATCTATCTCGGCGTGGGAACCGTGCGCGGCGATCAGGTCGACGAGCCGAAGAAGAAGCCTTGATGGGACGCCAGCCATTGGACCCGGATCGGGGCTGAAAGGTTGGTCTTGCATGGCGGCTTCCGGGGACGCTCCACACTTTCCGCGATCGGCGTCGATCGACGGCTATGGCAAAGGCGGTTTCGCCTTTGCAGACATGTCGCATCGCGGCTCGCTGTTGTGCCTGCCGGATTCGATCTGGGCCTGGGACGTCACCCAGCCGAGCCAGATCGACCGCTATGCGCTGCAGCGGGTCTTCGATGCCGCCAACAAGATCGACACGCTCATCGTGGGAACCGGCACCGAGGTCTGGATTCCGCCGGCGCCGTTGCGCACGGCGCTGCGCGGTGTCGGTATCGTGCTTGATGCGATGCAGACCGGGCCCGCGATCCGCACCTACAATGTCATGATCGGCGAGCGGCGGCGTGTGGCCGCTGCGCTCATTGCCGTGCCATGAGCGAAACCAGCGCCAGCACCGACGCTGCGTTCTGCGCCAGCCTCGTCCGCGAGCATGATTTCGATCGTTACGCGTCGACGCTGTTCGTTGCGCCGGAGATCCGGCGTGCGTTGCTGTCGCTCTACGCCTTCAATGTCGAGGTAACCCGGATTCGCGATGTCGTGTCACAGCCGCTGCCGGGCGAGCTACGCCTGCAATGGTGGCACGATACGCTGACAGGCCAGGAACATGGCGGTGTCGAAGGCAATCCCGTCGCCGCTGAACTGCTGTTGACGGTGCAGCGCTTCGCCCTTCCGGTCGATCGCCTCACACGCCTGATCGACGAGCATCAGTTCGATCTCTACAACGATCCGATGCCCACGATGGCCGCATTGGATGGCTATCTCGGCGACACGCGCGGAGCGCTGTTCGCGCTGGCTGCACGGATCGTCGTTGGCGCGGTGGCCGACATCGATCATCTCGCTCATCATGCCGGACTTGCCCAAGGCATCCTGCACCTGATCGCCTCGTTGCCCCGGGATGCCGCCCGCCGGCAGTTGTTCATTCCGCTCGATCTCCTCGCCCGGCATGGGCTCGGCCAGGAGCAGGTGTTCGCTGCCAAGGCCACGCCGGTGATCCGGGCCATGCTGGCCGAGCTGCGTGGGCAGGCCCGGCAGCATCTCGATCACACGCTGGAACTGGCGCGCGAGGCGCCAGGCGGGGTGCGACCGGTGCTGCTGCCGCTCGCGCTCGTCAGCCGCGATCTGGTGCGGGCGGAGCGCCGCATCGACGCCGATCCATTCCAGCCGCAGCTCCGCTCGCGTCTGGCAACGCTCTGGACGCTGTGGCGCGCCGCGCGATCGTCGGCCTTTCGGGAGCGCTGACCTCAAGGCGCACGTCACTGTTGAGCCCGATTGGTCCGGAGACTGGTTCCCATCTCCGGATCATCGTTCAAACAGTCGACAGCGCGTTCCAGAGCGGGGGACTGTGCCAGAGCCTCGGCAGGTCCGAAGCCTCGCGCCGGTGGATCGTGCAGCGCGTGTCCCACACAACGAAGTCGCCCGGACGGCAGGTGTGAGCCCAGGTGAATTCGGGCCGCTCCGCGATCTGCCAGAGATCGTCGAGCAGCGCGTCCGATTCGGCGCGGTCGAGTCCGGCAATGATGGCGTGATGGCGGTGTCCGAGCGCCAGCATCGACCGGCCGGTGTCGGGATGCGGAGCAACCAGCGGATGAACTGCGCTGGCGAAGGTGGTGTGACAACCGTTCGCTTCGGCGGCCAGATGACGAATCTTCAAATGAGCGACGCGGCTGCGCAGTGCCGGCGAAAGCGCATCATAGGCTGCGTACAGGCTGCAGAATGTCAGCCTGTCCCCCGACAAAGTGCTGGGCGACGTGTAGGCGAGATCGGCATGGCCAAAGCGACGGCTGAATACCGCGATGTCGCGCTCGCTGAGACGCTGACCGCGGACCAGCAGGACCTGATGCTTGAGCAGCGCGCGCATGAAGGACGCGAATGCCCAATCGTCGAACGATTTGAGATCGACATTGCAGGCCTCGGCACCGAGCGCCTTTCCCATCGGGATGACCTGGATGAGGCCGCTTTCTGCGTTCCGGGCAGCGTTGCTTCTGAGACTCACTTGTGCCATCTCCCAAGTTTCACCAGCCCCGCAAATCAATCACTGTAATTTGTCGGGGGTGTTTCGGCTCGGAGGCAATTCGCGGAAGGATCGCGGCACGATCTGCCGATTGTCGGCACAGTCTGCCGCTCTGAGTCGGAAATTGGACGCTTCAAGGCGACGCGCGAGGAAATATCGAGCAACCTGCAATTCATTTGCAGGCAATGCGATGCCTGATCATGCAGATCTGGCGCGCGAGCGAATCACTGCGGGCGCTCTGTTCCCTTGATCTGGGTTCGGTGCATGATTCGCCGCGCCTGATCGTCGAACGGATCGCGTCGATGCATCGTGGAGCGGTTGTCCCAGATGACGAGATCGCCAACCTGCCAGACGTGCTCCCAGGCGAACTCCGGGCGCGCGACATAGGTCCATAATTCATCAAGCAGCGCTTCCGACTCGGCGAGCTCCAGGCCGACCAGATAGGCGTTGCGCCGGCGGCCGAGATACAGCATCTGCCGGCCGGAATCCGGATGCGTACAGACCAGCGGATGCACAGCGCCCGGCGAGCTCCGCGGATCATCCGTCGGCGTCACGCCCTGCCGCACGAAGCCGCCGCTGTTGTAGGTGCCGTCGTGCTTGATCTTGAGATCCGCGATGCGATGCTTCAGTTCGGTCGGCAGCGCGTCGTAGACCGCGTACATGCTGCAGAACGAGGTGTTGCCGCCGACGGGAGGAATCTCCAGCGCATAGAGCGCGCTCGCGATCGGCGGCGTCTCGAGATAGGACATGTCAGTGTGCCACACGGCCTCGCCTGCGCCGAGGCTGCCGATCGCCTCGCCGTTCACCTTCACATTCGAGACGATATAGATTTCCGGGAGGCCCTCGACGAAGCGCCGGCCATTCTCCTGCACTGGCGCCCAGTCGAGATCGCCGAAGCGGCGGCTGAAGGCGATCAGATCCTGGTCGGACAGGTGTTGTCCGCGGACCAGCAGTACGGAATGAGTGTGGAAGGCGCGAAGCACGGCGGCGAAGGCCGCGTCGTCCAGTTGCCGGAGATCGACATTGCGGATCTCGGCTCCCAACGACCGGTCCGTCGGAACAATCTCGATATTGGCTGACCGAGCGGCCGGGGGCATGCGGGTCTCAACATTCATGGCCAGATCCTCCCAACGGATGGCGTTGCTCGGCAGATTATAGCGGAAGAACCGCGAAGTTTCGCCGCTCAGGCCGAGGGCAGCTTCAGGTCTGCCTCGAAATTGAATCGATCGCGCAGGTTCTTTCGGGAGTCGAGGATGTCCTTGAGGAACGCGCGGTCGCTGTCGCTCGTGATCATCGGCTCGATCAGGTCGATCTGGTTCATTGCAACCAGCTGCAGCAGCTCGGTGCGCGGCCTGCCGCTGGCGTCGCGTGGCAGCGCATGGACGACCTGAATATGCTCCGGCGGCTTCGGCCCCTTGGCGGATGCCAGCTCGCTCTGCAACTGAGCTTCGAGCCCAGGCTGCTCCGCCTCGACGAAGGCATAGAGGCCGACGCCGGTCCGGCGATCCGCGAAGGCGACGATCGCAGCGTCGCGCACGGCCGGGTTCTTGCGGATCATGTCCATCAGCACCGGCGCATCGTTCACGAGGCGCCGTCCACCGCCCTCGCGGTCGGTGAAATTGAAGATGCCGCGGGTGATCGCGCGGTAGACCTTCTTGCCCGTCATCAGCCAGACCCGCGCGAACAGCGATTTGCGCGCCAGGATCTTGCGCTCTCGTGGCGTCAGCGCCTCGGGCGCGTAGCTGCGCTTGTGCTTGAGGAGATGACGGAGGTCCTCATAGGCCGCGATCCGGAACAGGCGGCTCCGGCGCGAGAAGCATGCGGCGAGCTGGAAGTCGGTCACGTAGCAATGGCCGTCATGGCCGACCAGCCAATTCTGCTCCTTGGCGAGGTCGTTGTGGGTGATGCCGGCGCGATGCAGCCGGCGCATCATCTGCTTGGCCGAACGGAAATAGGCGACGTTGCCGTGCGGCTTGGCCAGATGCAGCGCCACGCCGTTGATGAAGCCGCGCACCAGCGCCCGGTCGCCCGCCCACAGCAGGTCGGGACCGGCATTGAGGCCCTTCGCGCGCATCAGCGCCTTGCGCTCGCGGGCGAACAAATGGCGCGCCAGCACGAACGACCACCATGGCACCTCGTCGAGCCGGCGCAGCACCGCGTCGACCTCGCCGGCATCGCTCTTGAAGCGGCCGCGCTCGACCGTCGAGAACACGTCGCGTTTGAGCAGGACGCCCTCGCTCCAGCGCGCTGACAGCAGGGCAGAGTCAGTCTTCGGCAAGCTCATCGCACTCTCATGCAGCCGCGGCGACGCGCAGGTGTTCGGCGATCCAGCCATCGAGATCTGCCAGCGCGCGGGCGCTCAGCGCCTGCTTCTTCGCGACGGTCTTCTCATTGCCCTTCAATCGGCTGCCATCGGGCTTTCGGGTCGGCGCCACCGCCAATGGTGGGAACAGGCCAAAATTGATGTTCATCGGCTGAAAGGAGCGCGTCGCGCCGTCGATCGTCTCGATATGCCCGCCGGTGATGTGGCCGAGCAGGGCGCCGAGCGCGGTGGTGGCGGGGGGCGGCGACAGGCCTGTGCCGCGCGCTTCCGCAGCCGCGTACAATCCGGCGATGAGACCGATGCTGGCCGACTCGACATAGCCCTCGCAGCCCGTCATCTGGCCGGCAAAACGAAGCCGCGGCTGAGCGCGCAGACGCAGCTGCGCATCGAGCAATTTCGGCGAGTTGAGGAACGTGTTGCGATGCAGGCCACCGAGCCGCGCGAATTCGGCGTTCTCGAGCCCGGGGATGGTGCGGAAGATCTGCTGTTGCGGGCCGTATTTCAGCTTCGTCTGGAAGCCGACCATGTTGTAGAGCGTGCCGAGCTTGTTGTCCTGGCGCAGCTGCACGATGGCATGCGGCTTGACTGTCGGGTTGTGCGGATTGGTCAGGCCGACCGGCTTCATCGGACCATGGCGCAGCGTCTCATGGCCGCGCTCGGCCATCACCTCGATCGGCAGGCAGCCGTCGAAATAGGGCGTGTTGGTCTCCCAGTCCTTGAAGTCGGTCTTCTCGCCGGCGAGCAGGGCCGCAACGAATGTGTCGTACTGGTCCTTGGTCATCGGGCAGTTGATGTAGTCGGCGCCGGTGCCACCGGGGCCGACCTTGTCGTAGCGCGACTGGAACCAGGCTTTGGACATGTCGATCGTGTCCCTGTGCACGATCGGCGCGATGGCATCGAAGAAGGCGAGCGCGGTCTCGTCGGTCAGGTCGCGAATCGCTTCGGCCAGCGGCTGAGAGGTGAGGGGGCCGGTGGCGATGATGACATTGTCCCAGTCGGAAGGCGGCAGGCCGGTGATCTCGCCGCGCCGCAGTTCGATCCGCGGATGCCCGTTCAGAGCGGCGGCCACGGCTGCCGAAAAGCCCTCACGGTCGACCGCCAGCGCTCCGCCGGCCGGAACCTGGTTTGCGTCGGCCGCGCGCATGATGAGGGAGCCCAAGCGGCGCATCTCGGCATGAAGCAGGCCGACGGCGTTGTTGGCGGCATCGTCCGAACGGAACGAGTTGGAGCAGACAAGCTCTGCCGGCGTCGCAGTCCGATGCGCCTCGGTCATGCGGTCCGGCCGCATCTCGTGCAGAACGACGTCCACACCCGCTTCCGCGAGCTGCCACGCAGCCTCGGATCCGGCCAGCCCGGCGCCGATCACGTGAACGGTATTCGAAGATGATTTGGTCCCTGTCATGCGCGGGACAGGTAGCGCTTTTCCCGGCGGCTGCAAATGCAACTGTGCGATTCAGCGCAAGAAACCGGGCGCCTGTGTCAAGGGGCGCCCCAAAAACGGCAACGCCCGCAGCGAGGCGGGCGATGTCCGGTAGGGATCGGAAGCAGGCTGATCAGCCGTTGTACTGACCGGCAGCAACGCGCGGAATGTCCGAACGGTCGAGACCGATGTCGGCGAGTTCGCGATCGCTGAGCTGCGACAGCTCGGCAACGTTGCGCTGATACTCACGGAACGCCTGGATCATGCGGATGAGCGAGAGCAACATGAGAAATCTCCTTTAGTTCGCGATTCAGTTCTTCGCTGGAACCTCATCGTTGAAATGAACATAGAAGAGATTGTTGCGGTGCGGAAGCGTCGATGTTGCGATGCAGCTAAACCGCCGGCGCATAGCTCGGGTAACGGTCGAGTAAGAATCGGGCAAGGGCGCCTAGCACCTATGCGTACTGTAAAAACTCCGTATTCATGCGGATTCTCGATCGTTCGTTCGATTTGGCGTATCGAGGGATACCGGCCTAATGGTGAAACTATCATGGCGTGGGCTCCTCTCGTCACATCCCCGAACGCATGGGTGAATCAATATGAATTGTTATTCATTTTTAGAAGCGTAGGATAGTTCACGAGCCGATCGCGGTGATGTCATTTCGCCCGACATCACGATGGTGCGACATAATGTCGCGTCTTCGGCAATGATGCCGTCGCACCAGCGAGGAAGAACAATGAACAGCAAACTGTTGGGGGCCGCGCTCATCACTGCGGCAGTTGTTGCGGTTGGACCGGCCCAGGCGGCCAAGATGCATGGCGCCGGCTGCAGCGGGGCCAATCTGGAAAAGACCGAGACGGCGATCGAGGGCATGGCCGACGGCGATGCGCGGTACACCGCGCAGCGGGAGATTGCGGCGGCCCAGGACGCGCTGCTGAGCGGCAAGATGGCGGCCTGCAGCGTGCATCTGACCAAGGCGATGCAGGCCGGGATGGCCAAGTAACGCGGCGCAGCTCGGTCTCGCCAACGATCGGCCGATCGCGACAGTGCGATCGGCCTCATTGTTTTCTGGGACGACGGCTTATGACTATGGAGCCCGCGCCAGTTGCGTCGCGAAGGTCGCGATCGTCCGGGCGTAGACGTCGCTCTTGTTCCATTGCTGGATGACCGCGAAATTGGGACTGCCCGGCTCCCAATCCTTGCCCTTCTGCCAGCCGTAGCCTTTCAGATAATTGGCGGTGGAGGCGAGCACGTCGGGCGCGCTGCGGATCAGGTCGCGGCGGCCATTGCCGTCGAAATCGACCGCGTATTTGATCCAGGACGAGGGCATGAACTGCGTCTGTCCGATCTCGCCGGCCCAGGCTCCGCGCATCTCGGCCGGCTGGAGATCGCCGCGGTCGACGATGCGCAGCGCATCCAGCAGTTCGCCGCGGAATTGCTCAGCCCGGCGGCAATCATAGGCCAAGGTCGCCAGCGCGCGGATGGTCGGGAACTTGCCGACATTGACGCCGAAATCCGTCTCCAATCCCCAGATCGCCACCAGCACCTCGCCGGGCACGCCATAGGTCTGCTCGATGCGGGACAACACCGAGCCGTACTGCTTCATCATGTTGGAGCCGCGGGTCAGGCGCGGCGGCACCATGCGGCCGGAAAACTCCTCGAAGGTCTGGCTGAAGACTTTCTGGCCGCGGTCGCGATTGAGCACGCTCTGATCAGGGGTCACGCCGGTGAGCGCGGCGTTGATGGCGTTCTGCGAAATGCCCTTGGCGGCGGCCTCGGTCTTGAACTCCGCCAGCCACGCATCGAAATTGCCGGTCCCACAGGGGACCGCAGACTGCGCCGACGCGCAATTTGTCATCACAGCAGCACAGAGGGCGGCGGCGGAGAGGACGCGACGAATCATCGAAACACCTGAACGGCAATGGTCTGAAAAAGCATGTGCGGAACCGATCATGTCGGGCATGACCGCGGCGGCAGCAAGGCCCTTCAGTCAACTTGCCGTTGGTTTGTCGTGAGTATGGTTGCTTGGTGGCTGACCGAAGCCGTCGGACGCTCTCCGCCGCGGCCGCCGCAGAGCGGCGGCCGTCGACGGTCGAGCGATGGTTGTCACATCCGGTCACGCGAACGCCACGGGAACAGGTTGGCCGGGAAGTCGGCGGCGGGCTTGGATCCGCGCGGCGCCGGCGGCACGATGCGGGCGGCGTCGGGATGGATCGCGATGGCCTCGCGATAGAGATGCCAGGTGGCGTGGCCAAGCACCGGAATGACCACGGCGAGCCCGAGGAAGAACGGGATCGTTCCGGCGACGAGCAGCACGGCCACGATGAGGCCCCAGGCCGCGACCGGAACCGGGTTGCGCGCCGCCACACGCAGCGAGGTGACGATCGCTTCGAGGGCGCCGGCGTGACGATCCAGCATCAACGGAAATGACACGATGCTGAGACACAGCGCGAGCAGCGCGAACAGGAAGCCGGCGCCGCAGCCGACGGCCATCAGCCACCACCCTTGCGGCGTGGTGACGACGCGCTGAAGGAACTCACCGACCCCGGCGGCGCCGCCATAGCCGAACACCGCGACATAGATCGCCTGTGCCGTTGCCACCCAGGTGACGAATAGCGCCAGCAGCAGGGTGCCGAGCCCGAGCATCGAGCCGAAGGACGGCGAGCGCAGCACTTCGAACGCATCCCAGGCGCTGGCCTCCTCGCCGCGGTCGCGCCGGCTCGAAAGCTCATACAGACCGAGCGCGGCGAATGGGCCGAGCAGGGCGAAGCCCGCCGCCAGCGGGAACAGCAGCGGCAGCACCGCATAGCCGAACACGGCGCGGGCCAGCACCAGGCCGAGCACCGGGTAGATGGCGCACAGCATCACGGCGTGGCTCGGCACCGCCTTGAAGTCGTCCCAGCCGAGCCGCAGCGCGCGCATCAGGCTGGACAAATCGATCGTGCGAATCGTGATCTCGGCCGCCACCTCGTCGGCGGGCCGAACATGTGCAGCGACATTGCTGTGATAAGTGGCCATCGTCGTTCGCTCCCTCGTGCCTCATGGGCGCTTCCCAACCACGCAGGCCGGGTTGCGCTTGTCGTTGGACGGATCGCGGATGGCCAGACGCGACGAACCCCGGGACGGCCATTCGCGAACGGAAGTGATGAGCATAATCGTGATCACCGCGGCGCCTACTCACGCCTCGGTGAGAGTTGTGAATGTCGCGGTGCATTCAAGCGGCATCTGCGACCAACGAAAGTGAGCATCCCCGGACAAAGTCATTCCGCCGTCATTCCGCCTTGGGTAAGCTTCACATTCGTCGCGATGTCCGCGTTGGCAGGACGTCGCGGCTGGCGGATGAGCTTATGCGGGCTAATCCGCAACGGAACACCGCGGGCCGAGTTCTTCATTCGATCACTATCCATTGGGAGCCATTGATGAGCGTTTTCGGAAAGATCATGGGCGCGATTTTCGGCCATCATGCCGAGGCCGCGCCGGCCGGCGGCGGCGCCCCGGCTGCAGGTGGCACCGCGCCGGCCGGCAGCCCGGCTGCGGCTCCGACCTCGGCTCCCGCTGCTGCGCCGCAAAGTGTCGACGTGGCTGCGATCGTCGACAAGGCCGCCGCCGCCAAGCACGAGAAGCTGGAATGGCGGACCTCGATCGTCGACCTGATGAAGGCGCTCGACATCGATTCGAGCCTCGCGGCGCGCAAGGAGCTGGCCAAGGAACTCGGTTACAGCGGCGACACCAATGACTCCGCCAGCATGAATGTCTGGCTGCACAAGCAGGTCATGAGTAAACTCGCGGCCAATGGTGGCAAGCTTCCGCCGGAGATCAAGCACTGAGGCTGTGCCGCTGCCCACAACAAAGCGAAAGGCCCGCCATCGTGCGGGCCTTCGTCGTCTCGGATATTGGTCTTGCTGACGATGCTGCAGAACGATCTCAGGCGAGCACGAAGCCCGCGCGCCGCCAGGCCTCGGCATGCAACTGATCGCGGTTGAAACCGATATCGCGCAGCGTCCTCTCGTCGAGCTGGTCAACATAGGCGAGCTGCGTGCGGTAATGGACGTAGCGCTTGAGAATGTCGAAAATGGCCGTGATGAACATGAGCCTCTCCCCATTGGTCTGGTTGTCTGTTCGGCGGGGGATTGCTGATCCATCCGGGTAGCCATGGGGTTAAGGCCAAGACGTCAATCGTTGCGTTCAGTAGTTCTACGGTCCGCTCACGCCATGATGTCCCGGTTCTCCGGATGGTCGCGGAGGTAATCTGCGACGAAACTGCAGCCTGCGGCCACCTTGCGGCCCTCGCCGCGGATCAGCTCCAGCGCGCCCTTCACCAGCTCGGAGCCGATGCCCCGGCCGCGCAACGCCGCCGGGGTCTCGGTGTGGGTGATGATGACCGCCAGCGGCGTCGCGCGATAATTGGCAAAGGCGATGTTGCCGTCGATGTCGAGCTCGAAGCGGCTCTTGGCCTTGTTGTCGCGGACTGACGTCATGGGCTCTACCTTCGTGTCGGTTTGTCGGTCAGCTTGATGAACTCGGCCAGCATCTGGCGGATCGACCACGGCTTGCCGTCCACGGCGCCCTTGATGTCGTCGATCTTCCATTGGCCGCCATCGCGCACGAAGTCGTAACGGATGACGTTGTCGGCCTGTTCCTTGCGTTCGGTGCGATGGCCGGCGATCGTGACCGCGACGGTGGCCTTGTCGGCCTCCTGCGTCTCCGGCGTCACCTTGAACGATGCGACGTCAGGGTCCTGCGAATTGGTGATCGGATCGAAATCGACCGCGCCGACCTCGCCCTTGGGCGTACGGGCGTCCATCCTGGCCCATTCGGCCGCCAGCGATCTGGACAGATATTTCGCGCGCGCCGCCTTGGTCTCGATGACGAAGGTGCCGCCATCCTCGCCTTTGCCCTTGGCCACGCGGGTGTAGATCGCGCTGACGATGCCGGCGGGATCGTTGGCCGCTGACATCTGCGCGTGCAGCGGTGACGCGGCGACCACGCTGGCAAGGCCGAGGAGCAGAAGGCGACGATCGATCATGGATATCCTCACATCAGATTCGGTGCGCGGTGAGACGACGGAATGCGCGACCGGCTCGGGTTTGTCGCACGATGCCTGCATTCGTTCGAATGACGCGGTCGCATGGGAGCGATGGGCAGGGCGGCCTTGCGAGGGCGCGCCGGACCACGATAAACAGACCGGAGGTAACGGGCGGCTTGAGACCGCCCGACGCATCGATCGAGGGGACGCCGTCATGGATCTATTCATGCACCGCGGGGACGCGAGGGCTCGCCGATGACTGGCGCACAGCTGCGGATGTCCCGCCGGGTGATGAACCTCGCGCACATCGTGACGCAGAATGGCCGCCGGCTCGGCGACCGCATCGGCTTCGTCTGGGGCGACCGGTCCTGGACCTGGCGCGAGCTCGACGCGATGGTGTCGGCGCTTGCGGCGGCGCTCGCCAAGCAGGGCATCGCGAAGGGCGACCGCATCCTGGTACACTCCAAGAATTGCGAGGAGATGTTCGTCTCGATGTTCGCCGCGTTTCGGCTCGGCGCGGTCTGGGTGCCCACCAATTTCCGGCTCATGCCCGACGAGGTCGCCTATCTCGCGACCGCGTCGGGCGCCAAGGCATTCCTCTGCCATGGCGATTTTCCGGAGCATGCCGCGGCGGTGACGACGACCGATTTCACCTGGCGCATCGGCGAGGGGGGCAGCCTCGGCACGCGCGCGGTGGCCGAGGCGATCAGGGCACATGCCGGCGCGGAGATCGCCAACGCCGCGGTGGAGCACGACGATCCCTGCTGGTTCTTTTTCACCTCGGGCACCACGGGCCGCTCCAAGGCCGCGGTGCTGACCCACGGCCAGATGGCCTTCGTCATCACCAACCACCTCGCCGATCTGACGCCGGGCACCACCGAGCACGATGCCTCGCTGGTCGTCGCGCCGCTGTCCCATGGCGCCGGCGTCCACCAGCTGATGCAGAGCGCGCGCGGCGCCAAAACGGTGCTGCTGCCGAGCGAGAAGTTCGATATCGCCGAGGCGTTCCGCCTGATTGAGCGGCATCGCGTCAGCAATCTGTTCACGGTGCCGACCATCCTGAAGATGATGGTCGAGCATCCCGCCGTCGATCAGTTCGATCATTCCTCGCTGCGCCATGTCATCTATGCGGGCGCGCCGATGTATCGCGAGGACCAGAAGCGCGCGCTGGCGCGGCTCGGCAAGGTCATCGTGCAATATTTCGGGCTCGGCGAAGTCACCGGCAACATCACGGTGCTGCCGGCCGCGGCGCATGAGGAGGAGGACGGACCGGAGGCGCGGATCGGCACCTGCGGCTATGAGCGCACGGGCATGCAGGTCTCGATCCAGGACGATCAGGGCCGCGAGCTGAAGCCGGGCGAGACCGGCGAGATCTGCGTCATCGGCCCGGCGGTGTTCGCCGGCTACTACGACAATCCGGAAGCCAACGCGAAGGCGTTTCGCGACGGCTGGTTTCGCACCGGCGATCTCGGCCACATGGATGCGCAAGGCTTCGTCTACATCACCGGCCGCGCGTCCGACATGTACATTTCGGGCGGGTCGAACATCTATCCGCGCGAGGTCGAGGAAAAGATCCTGACCCACCCCGCCATCGGCGAGGTCGCCGTGCTCGGCGTGCCCGATCCGGTGTGGGGCGAGGTGGGCGTCGCCGTCTGCGTCGCCCGCGAGGGCGGGGCCGCGCCGAGCGAGAGCGAGATCGCCGGCTATCTCGCGACCAAGCTGCCGCGCTACAAGATGCCGAAGCGCTTCTTCTTCTGGGATGCCTTGCCGAAGTCCGGCTATGGCAAGATCCCCAAGCGCCTGGTGCGCGATGAGCTCGAGGCGCGCGGGCTGCTCGACCTCACCAAACAGGGCTGAGCGCGGATGCGATCCATCAAACAGCCCGGCGCGCCCGTCGCGGACCGCATCCAGTGGGTTGAGGCGCGCGGCCGCGCGTTCACCTTCACCATGGAGCGCGGGCTGCCGCTGCTCGAAGCCGCGCATCGCGGTTTTGCGGCGCAGGGCTTTGCCGGCGGCGTGCTGGACATCAGCGCCGGCGCGCTCGGGCCGTTCGCCTATGTGATGCCTGCGCTGTCGAAGACGCCGGATCATGCCGCGTTCTACAGCGAGACCCATCGGCCAAGCGGGGTCACGCAGCTCTCCACCGCCACGATGACGCTCGGCGTGCGCGACGGCGCGCCGTTCTTCCATTGCCATGCGCTGTGGATGGAGGAGGGCGGCCGCAACGGCGGCGGTCACATCCTGCCCGAGGAGACCGTGGTCGCGGAGCCATTCGAGGTCGAAGCGTTCGGCCTTGATGGAGCGATCTTTGCCGCCGAGCCTGATCCGGAGACCGGCTTCAAGCTGTTCGGACCTGTGGCGGCCGCGCCGCTCGCCGCAACAACCGATCGTTGCGCCTTCGCGCTGCGGCTGCGGCCGAACCAGGATTTTGCCGCCTGCCTCGAAGCGTTCTGCCAGGCGCAGGGCATCCGCGAGGCCCGCATTCGCGGCGGCGTCGGCTCGACCATCGGCGCGCGCTTCGCGAGCGATGAGGTGGTCGAGCCATTCGCGACCGAGTTGACCATGACTGCCGGCGTCATCGCGCCCGGCGCCGACGGTCTCGAGGCCGTGCTCGACGTCGCGCTGGTCGACTATACCGGCGCATTGGCGCAGGGCAGGCTGGTCCGCGGCGACAACCCGGTGCTCATGACCATGGAGCTGGTGCTGGAGGTCCTCGCGTAGCCCGCCGGGGGCACTGGCCGCGCCCGCCGCCTTGTGCAAGATGGCCCGTCGTGTCACCGCATTCGTGAAGGCGTCATGGCGAGGAAGCAACGCGAGATCCGGCTGCGCGCGCCCTATCTGAAGCGGCTGTGGCTCGATCCGGCGAAGATCGCAGACCGCAGCGAATATCCGTTCTGCCTGCCGTTCCTGCAGGACGCGTTCGAGCTGAGCTTCACGAGCGCCATCACCATCGTCGTGGGGGAGAACGGCACCGGCAAGTCGACTTTGCTCGAAGGGATCGCGGCGCTGGCCGGCTACGACGAAGCCGGCGGTGGCAAGGGCTACATGCCTGTCAATCATGCGCGTGCCGTGGAGCGGATGGGCGGCGCGCTCGGCGCGGCATTCCGCGCAAGCTGGCTGCCGAAGATCACCCAGGGCTGGTTCTTCCGTGCCGAGAGCTTCTTTTCGGTCGCGCGCTATCTCGATGAAGCCGCCTTGGACGATCCGTTCGGCGGTCCGCCGCCCGACTTCCTGTCGCATTCCCATGGCGAGGGTTTCCTGCGCTTCTTCGAGGAGCGCTGCCGGCGCCAGGGCCTCTACATCTTCGACGAGCCGGAATCGGCGCTGTCGCCGGCGCGGCAGATCGAGTTTCTCAAGCTGATGCGGCGCATGGACGAGGCCGGCCATTGCCAGGTGCTGATGGCGACGCATTCGCCGGTGCTGATGGCCTATCCCGGCGCAACCCTGCTGCGGTTGACCAAGTCCGGGTTGGAGCCCGTGCGGGTGCAGGACACCGATCATTTCAAGGCCCTGCGCGAGTTTTGCGCCGACCCGGACGGCTTCGTGCACGCGGTGCTCTCTGAGTGAGGTTGTGCTGTCGCGCATGGCCATTGGCGAGGTCCAGCGGCTTGCTCTGCCGTCATTGCGAGCAGTGAGGCAATCCAAGGCTGGGCAGGGATTCTGGGTCGCTTCGTCGCTTTGCTCCTCGCGATGACGGGAAGACATGAGGAGACGTCCCCGCGACGCAGATTGCGCCCAGGTCTTGCTTCATGCGTTGCCCTCTTCAGTGAGAGGGCGCAGGAAAGGCCGGGCATCCGCTGATGCCCGCGGCCCCCGTGCAGGAAAAAATGCACGGGGCAGGAACCACAGGCTCAGCCGAGATGACCCGGCCTTCCCTGCGCGACGGTTTCTACCGGTTTATACGTGCTCTCCTCGGTGCGCCGGGCTTTCTGGCCACCGTCATCGGCGCGATGCGCTGACACATCGACGCCCATTTGACCTCAGCATCGGGAGGCCAGGACCACACGATTTCGCCGTCCACGTCCAGGCCCGTCGTCTTGCGCAAAAGCGCCGGGCCGGCCGCGTCCATCGCATCCCCCACTCAACGCTCGTGACGACCGCGAAGCGCCCCTCTCATGAGTGCAGGATGCGGACAGGAGAACGCAGTTTCCGAAAAAGCGAAAGAAGAATGTTTTTCGCGGCACCACTGGACAGGGGTGATGGCGCGGATCCCGCATCGGAATTTAGATTTTGCGCGCATGGCCGTTTTGGTGTCAAAACGAGCGCGTTGCGCCTTCGCGGGGGGCGTCGGGCAAATCAGGTCGGGACGCGCGTGAGGGAAGCAGGGTTGCAGATGTCGGAGCAGGCCAACCGTCTCGACGAGCTCGACCAGGCGCTGCTCGCCCTCGACGACCCCGCCATGGTGCTGGAGGAGCTCGACGGGTTTATCGCCGGCCTCTTGATCCTGCCGGAGCCTGTGCCGCCGGGCGAGTGGTTCGCCGCAGCGTTCGGGCTTGGCAGGCGTCGGCGCTCGGTGTTTGCGAGCATCGACCATGCCAATGCGGTGCTTGATCTGGTCATGGCCTATCACGACGAGATCGCGCGGACGCTGGCGCAGGAGCCGGAGCTGTACCAGCCGCGTTTTCCAGTCGATCCCGTGAACGGCGATGTGATCTGGGAGCTGTGGATCGAGGGCCTTGCCGCCGCAGTGAACCTGCGTCGCGAGCGGTTCAACGCCTATCCGCAACTCGGCGGCGACGCGGCCATCGCGAGTCGGAGCCTCTCGACGGCGATCGACATCGCGCTCGACGATCGGCGCGACCGGATCAATCCTGCCGCTCTCGATCCCGCGTTGCCCGCTGGCCTCCGCGAGGCCGTGCTGACGCTTTACAAATACCGGCAGAGCGGGGCGCCGGTCCCGGACCGGCCCCCATTCGCTGTCCGTCCCAATCCGTTCGCCGCCTTCGGCAAAATCGGCCGCAACGATCCCTGTCCCTGCGGTTCCGGCAAGAAATACAAGCGCTGCTGCGGGGCGGCCTGAGCGGCCGGCGGCCGCCACGACACGGTCTTTTTTGTTGCAACAATTGGAAGCGGTGCAAAGATGGCGCCGCCGGGCGCACAGATGCGCCGGCCAATGAGAGTGACCGAGGAAACGAGATGAGGATGGTGTTCGGCAAGGCGCTGGCGGTAACGGCGGCGCTCGCGATCGCAACCACGGGCCTGACAATTACGCCCCTGACCACGGCGGATGCGCATGGTCCGACCCGGCGCAAGGTCCAGGAGCATGTCGAGATCAACGCCGCGCCCGCCAAGGTGTGGGCCGTGATCGGCAACTTCCAGGACATGAGCTGGCTCGGCGTGGTCGAGAAGACCGAGGGCGACAAGGGCAACGAGATCGGCGCGACCCGCAAGCTGACCCTCAAGGGCGGCGCGACCGTCGACGAGGAGCTCTACAAATTTGATGCCGAAAAAATGAGCTATTCATACCGGATCACGGCCGTCGACGTGAAGGTGCTGCCGGTGACGAACTATTCCTCGACCATCTCGGTGGCGCCCAGTGCCGACGGCAAGGGCAGCGTCGTGGAGTGGACCGGCGCGTTCTACCGCGGCTTCCCCAACAACGATCCGCCGCCGGAACTGAGCGACGAGGCCGCGGTGAATGCCGTGACCGGGCTCTACAAAGGCGGACTTGAAGGGCTGAAGAAGAAGGTGGAGAGCGGAAGCTAGTGCGGATTGACGATGTTGACGGGGCCGCGCTCTCCATCTCACCGGAATGCGACGGACGACCCGGCCAATCGGTTGCTCCGTCATGGCCGGGCTCGTCCCGCCTGCGCGGCGGAAGCCGCTTCGGCGCGGCGAAGGCCTGGGCATCAACGTCTTTCCGAGCATGCCGAACGACCTGGATGGCCGGAACAAGCCCGGCCATGACGGTCTGGAGACAGACGGGCGCCAGACTCCCATTGTCATATGCAATCGTACGTCCGCACATGGGCAGGGTCAGATGCCGAGCCAGCGGCTCAAGCGCGCATCGTCTCTTGCATCGTCTCCGAGGACTTCTGTCGGCTGTCCTGCTTGTTTCCACCACGTGCACGGCCCACACCGAGGAAGCCTTCGTCACCAATCAGCTGAGCGATGATCTGACGATCGTCAACCTCGCGACCTCCACGCCGGTGGCGACGATTCCGATCGGCGGCAAGCCGGCGGGCGTTGCCGTCGCGGCGGACGGGCGCTTCGCCTATGTGGCGAGTCCGGACGACAAGGCCGTCAGCGTCGTTGACGCCGCCGAACGAAAAGTCGTCGGCCGCATCGAGGTCGGCGGCGGGCCGCTCGGGATCGCGGTCACGCCGGATGGCGCGACGGTCTACGTCGCGGACTGGTACGATGCAGCCATTCGCATCATCGACGCCAAGACGCGGGCGGTGACGGCGAGCATCGCCGTCGGCGCCTCGCCCTCGGGTCTGGCGGTGACGCCCGACGGCAAGCTGCTGCTCTCGGCCGACCGAGACGACGATATGGTGTCGGTGATCGACACTGCGACGCAGACCCGGCTGAAGACGATCAAGGTCGGCACGCGCCCGTTCGGCGTCACCATCGACGGCGATGGCCAGCGCGCTTACACGGCCAATGTCGGCTCCAATGACGTTTCGGTGATCGATCTCGCAGAGGCCCGCGAGGTCGGCCGGATCAAGACCGGCTTGCGCCCTTATGCGGTGGCGCTGGCGCAGGGCAAGGGCTTCGTCACCGACCAATATGACGGCACGGTCACCGTGTTCGACGTGGCGAGCCTGCAGCCGCTCACGCGCATCACCGTGGGCGATTATCCCGAGGGCATCGCGGCGACGGCGGATGGCCGGCGCATCATCGTGGCGAATTGGGAGAGCAACATCCTCAGCGTCATCGACGTCGCGACGTTGAAGGTGACGGGAGAGATCAAGGTCGGCAACGGCCCGCGCGCGTTCGGGTCGTTCCTGCGACGGTAGGTCAGCTCCGGTCGTGTCGGCTTGAGAATATCATCGAAGCCGCAATCTCTGTCATTGCGAGCGCAGCGATGCGGAGCAGGCGGCGGTCGTGTTTGTCCTTGATGTCGCTGATCCTCACACAGGCGCAGCATCCTGTCCGGCCGGCAGGCTCGTCAATCGCTCCACGATCTCTTCCATCCGCTCGAACACGTAATCCGGTTGGCGGTCGCGCAACGCCTTCTCGGCGGCATAGCCCCAGGTCACCGCCCCGCAGGCGATGCCGGCGGCGCGCGCCGCCTCGATGTCGCGGGTCTCGTCGCCGATCGCGATCGCGTCATGGGGGGCAAGACGCGCGCGCTTCAGCACGCGGCGGAATTTTCGCGCTTTGCCGAACACGGAGGCCGAGCAGTCGAAGTCGGCGAACAGCGCGGCCAGCGGACCGAGCTTTTCACGCGCATTGGCCTCCGTGTCGGATGACACCAATGCGAGCTGGTGACCATGGGCTGCGAGCGTATCGAGCATCGGGCCGACGCCGGCGAACAGCGGAATGCTGGCGGCGTGTGCGGTCTTCAGCCTGCGCATGTGGCGCGCGATGAACGGCAATTTCCAGCTGGGGACCGCGAGGAAATCAAGGATCTCTCGCGTCGAGGCGTGACGCAGCCGCTCGACATCCTCGTCCTTCACCTGGCGAAAGCCGTAGCGCGCGGCAACCGCGTTCACGTGGAGCCGAAACCACGGAAAGCTGTCGGCCAAGGTGCCATCGAGATCGAAGATGATGAGGGTGTAGGGCATCGACAAGGAATTGAAGGGATCACCATGGCTACGCGAGCCAGCGCACGCTGACAAGCGGGCGATCGGGCTGGCGCAAGTAGGCTTGCGGTCGCAACCGATCAACACTGCATCACGCGTTTTGTGAGCGTGCACTGCGGGAACGGCGCCGCAGTGCGGTCGTTGACCCCCGCACAAGCAGCAAGGAGAGACACATGCAACGCACGATCAAGATGGCCGCGCTGGCCGCCGCCACGCTGGTGATCGGGACGGCCGCAGCGTCTGCGCAAGGTTACGCCCGTTACGGCGACTCGATGGCTTGGGTGCCACCGGCAGCTTCGACCTATGATTCCGAACCGGTCTATGGCGGCGCCCCGGCGCGGGTCTTCGCGCCGGCCCCTGCAACCTGGGGCCGCGGCTACAACGGCACCAACCACCCGACCCCCGGCTCGACCCAGGGCGATGTCGGCCCTGATGGCAACAACAACGGCACGCTGACCGGTGTCTATCGGCAGTGGTAGGCGTCGCCTCGCGCTGAGTGAAGAGATCAGGCCCGCCGCTTGAACACGAGCGGCGGGCCTGTTGTGTCTGCAGGTCAGCCGCGCGCCTGGTGATGCCAGGGCATCGGATCCGGCGCTCGCGGCCATGTCATCGCGGTCACGTGAGCGCGGACATGTGAGCGGTGCGTTGTGTCGCACGATGATCGGCCGCATCGCGGGAACTGCGAGCCCTCGTGATTGTTTGTTCCTCGATGAATTCAGGAACAACGGAGCAAACTCATGACACGTATCCTTGGATTGGCCGCGCTGACTGCCGTCACGCTGGTGGCAGGCGCCGCCGGAGCCACGGCCGGCGAATATGGTCCGGGCGGCTATGGCTATGGCGGCCAGGTCACCAGCACCTACGCCTATCGCGACTCCTACGCCTGGGCGCCGGCCCCAGTCTATGAGGAAGGCTACGTCGCCGTCGCGCCGGGCCCGTATTATGGCCGGGGCTGGGGCGCCGGGTATAACGGCACCAACCATCCGACGCCGAGCTCGACCCAGGGCGATGTCGGCCCGGGTGGCAACAACAACGGGACCCGGACCGGGTATTATCGCTGGTAGGCCGATCTCCTAAGAGAGACAATCGTAACAGAGAAGATAAAGCCCGCCGCTCTGTCGAGAACGGCGGGCTTCGCTTTGATTACCTGGGATGCATCACACGCGTCATTGCGAGGAGCGCAGCGACGACGCAATCCAGAGTCGCGCACGCGGCCCTGGATTTCTTCGCTTCGCTCGCAATGACGTTCGACGCGAGGGCACGCCTGCCTCGCGGGCAGCGCCCAGCCCGGATGAGCGCAGCGATATCCGGGATCAGCGCCGGCGCTTGTGGAGAACCCGGATGTCGCTGCGCTCATCCGGCCTACGATGGCGCGGCTACTCCGCCGCCTCGCTGGCCGCGCCGCGGCTGCGCTTCTTCGGCTTGGCTGACTTCTCCAGCACCGGCTTGAGGAATTGCCCCGTATAGCTGCGCGGCGCCTTGACGATGTCTTCGGGCGGGCCCCAGGCGACGATCTCGCCGCCGCCGTCGCCGCCTTCGGGGCCGAGGTCGATGACCCAGTCGGCGGTCTTGATGACTTCGAGATTGTGCTCGATCACGACCACCGTGTTGCCCTGCGCCACCAGCTCGTGCAGCACCTCCAGCAGCTTCTTCACGTCGTGGAAGTGCAGGCCGGTGGTCGGCTCGTCCAGGATGTAGAGCGTGCGGCCGGTGGCGCGCTTGGACAGCTCCTTGGCGAGCTTGACGCGCTGCGCCTCGCCGCCTGAGAGCGTGGTGGCCTGTTGTCCGACATGGATGTAGTCGAGGCCGACGCGGCGCAAGGTCTCGAACGTGTCGCGCACGCGCGGCACCGCCTTGAAGAAATCGGCCGCCTCCTCGACGGTCATGTCGAGCACGTCGGCGATCGACTTGCCCTTGAACAGCACGTCGAGCGTCTCGCGGTTGTAGCGCTTGCCCTTGCACACATCGCAGGTGACGTAGACGTCGGGCAGGAAGTGCATCTCGATCTTGATGACGCCGTCGCCCTGGCAGGCCTCGCAGCGGCCGCCCTTGACGTTGAAGGAGAAGCGGCCGGGCTCGTAGCCGCGCGCCTTCGATTCCGGCAGGCCGGCGAACCATTCGCGGATCGGCGTGAACGCGCCGGTATAGGTCGCGGGGTTGGAGCGCGGGGTGCGGCCGATCGGCGACTGGTCGATGTCGATGATCTTGTCGATATGCTCCAGGCCCTCGATGCGGTCATGCGGGGCGGCGGCCTCGTTGGCGCCGTTGAGCTTGCGCGCGATGGCCTTGTAGAGCGTGTCGATCAGCAGCGTCGACTTGCCGCCGCCGGAGACGCCGGTGATGGCGGTGAACAGGCCGAGCGGGATCTCGGCCGAGACGTTCTTCAGATTGTTGCCGCGGGCGTTGACGACCTTGATGGTGCGGCGATGGTTCGGCGGCCGCCGCTCGGGCACCTCGACCTCGAGCTCGCCGGTGAGATATTTGCCGGTCAGCGACTTCGGATTGCGCATGATCTCGGCGGGCGTGCCCTCGGCGACGATGTTGCCGCCATGGGTGCCGGCGCCCGGGCCGATGTCGAGCACGTAGTCGGCGAGGCGAATGGCGTCCTCGTCATGCTCGACCACGATCACGGTGTTGCCGAGGTCGCGCAGCCGCTTCAACGTGTCGAGCAGGCGGGCATTGTCGCGCTGGTGCAGGCCGATCGAGGGCTCGTCGAGAACGTAGAGCACGCCGGTCAGGCCCGAGCCGATCTGCGACGCCAAGCGGATGCGCTGGCTCTCGCCGCCGGAGAGGGTGCCGGAGGAGCGCGCCAGGGTGAGATAGTTCAGGCCGACATCGAGCAGGAAGGTGAGGCGGTCGCGGATCTCCTTGAGGATGCGGGTCGCGATCTCGGTCTGCTGCGGATTGAGCTGCTTGGGCACCTCGGCGAACCATTCGCCCGCGGCCTTGACGCTGAGCTCCGAGATCTCGCCGATATGCTTGCCGCCGACCTTGACGCACAGCGCCTCGGGCTTCAGCCGAAAGCCGCGGCACGCCGCGCAGGGCACGTCGTTGAAGTATTTGCCGAGCTCCTCGCGCGCCCATTCGCTCTCGGTCTCGCGGAAGCGGCGCTCGATATTGGTGATGACGCCCTCGAACGGCTTCTTGGTGTCGTAGGCGCGGACACCGTCCTCATAGGTGAACTTGATCTCGTCATCGCCGGAGCCGTGCAGCAGCGCGTTCTGCGTCTTCTTCGGCAGGTCCTTCCACTTGGTGTCCAAGGTGAATTTGTAGAACTTGCCGAGCGCGGTCAGCGTCTGCAGATAATAGGGCGAGGACGACTTGGCCCAAGGCGCGATCGCGCCCTTGCGGAGGGTGAGGTCCTTGTCGGGGATGACGAGATCGGCATCGACATGCTGCTCGACGCCGAGGCCGCCGCATTCCGGGCAGGCGCCATAGGGGTTGTTGAACGAGAACAGCCGCGGCTCGATCTCGGGAATCGTGAAGCCGGAGACCGGGCAGGCGAATTTCTCTGAGAACAGGATGCGCTCGGGGCCGCTCTTGTCGTGGATCTTTGCGACCTTCTTCTTCTCGTCATGGCCGGGCTTGACCCGGCCATCCATCTCTTTTGCGGAGGATGGATCACCGGGTCTCGCGCCTTCGGCGCGGCCCGGTGATGACGACGGAGGGGCGTCGGCGAATTCGATGACGGCGAGGCCCTCCGCGAGCTTCAGCGCGGTCTCAAAGCTTTCCGCGAGGCGCTGGCCGATGTCGGGGCGCACGACAATGCGGTCGACGACGACGTCGATGTCGTGCGGAAACTTCTTGTCGAGCGTAGGCGCCTCGGCGAGCTCGTGGAAGGTGCCGTCGATCTTGACGCGCTGAAAGCCCTTCTTGAGGTACTCGGCGAGCTCCTTCTTGTACTCCCCCTTGCGCCCGCGGACGACCGGCGCCAGCAGATACAGGCGGGTGCCCTCGGGCAGCGCCAGCACGCGGTCGACCATTTGCGACACGGTCTGGCTTTCGATCGGCAGGCCGGTGGCCGGCGAATAGGGCACGCCGACGCGTGCCCACAACAGGCGCATGTAGTCGTAGATCTCGGTGACGGTGCCGACCGTGGAGCGCGGATTCTTCGACGTCGTCTTCTGCTCGATCGAGATCGCCGGCGACAGGCCGTCGATCTGGTCGACGTCCGGCTTCTGCATCATCTCCAGGAACTGGCGCGCATAGGCCGACAGCGATTCGACGTAGCGGCGCTGGCCCTCGGCATAGATCGTGTCGAAGGCGAGCGAGGATTTGCCGGAGCCGGACAGGCCGGTGAACACGACAAGCTTGTCGCGGGGGATCTCGACGTCGATGTTCTTGAGATTATGCTCGCGGGCGCCGCGGATGGTGATCGCCCGCAGGCTCGACGAGTTGGCTTGCGCGCGCTGCTTGGCCTTGAGCACTTCATCCATGACGATCGTCCCACGGCGCGAGGTCGCGCCATCGTTGCAGGCGCGTTTCGCCGGGAACCGGCCATCGGACGCCAGAGGGAAAAGGTATGGTCGGAACGTAGGAAGAACGGAGCTGGATTTCCAGTGCCGTCAGCGAATCATCAACAATGCGCTGGCGGAATGGCAGCGATTGGCAGGAGCGGAGGCACGCGGGGGCGATTCTGGGCCCGAACCGTCAATAAAAAAGCCTCCGCTCTGGCAGAGCGGAGGCTGTGTGCGTTGGCCCGAAGGGCGACGTTCTTAGAAGTGATAGTTCACGCCGACCTGGAAGGTGTGCAGGTTGAGCGTGCCGAGCGGAACAGCGCCACCGAAATAGGTGCTGCTCTCGAGGCTCTTGTAGAGGTACTCGCCCTTCAGCGACCACTTCGGAGCGAACATCCACTCGACGCCAGCGCCGGCGGCCCAGCCGCTCAGGAACTTGGTCTCGGAACCGGCCACGCCACCCACGGTGGCGGACAGCTTGTTGTTGCCCCAGGCGTAACCACCGGTGCCGTACAGCAGCACGGTGTCGAAGGCGTAGCCGATGCGGCCGCGGACGGTGCCGGTCGATTCGATGCGGTCGGTCAGGCCGAAGACACCCGGGATGCCCACGGTGGCGTTGATGTCAGCCCAGGCTGCGTCGGCTTCCAGACCGAACACCAGCGGTCCCTGCTGCCAGTTGTAACCGACAGTGCCGCCTGCGAAACCGCCCTTCAACGCTGCGGTGCTGGCGTCTTCATTGGCATAACCGCCAAAGGCACCGATGTAGAAACCGGTCCAGGTCTGCACCGGCGCGAGGACGGGGGCCTTGGTGTAGGTCGGGCGCGCGGCGAGATCTGCGGCGGCGGCGGGAGCGGCCAGGGCGGCCAGGGCCACGGTCGCGAGCAGGATCTTCTTCATTATTGTCTCCAGTTTCTTCGACGAAGTCCGTATCGCACCGACAATTGCACGCACGAAACAGACTCACTCGTTCAAGTTGACCTCCATCCTATAGCCGGGTTCCTCGCAGATTACCGTCACCCTGAAGCCACAGTCGCGGCGAAACCGCGTTCCCCTGGCGGGGTTCCCAAAAGCTTATGTGGCTCAACTGCTTGGTTCCGGGTGTGGCATCCGGCCCAGGTGGCATCGGCGCAACAAAAAGGCCGGCTCCGAGCCGGCCTTGGGAACCCTCCAGGGAGGATGACGGTCAGTATTTGGCGATGACCGGCCCACCAAAATGGTAGTTCAGACCCGCCTTGACGGTGTGAACGCTGTCCTTCCACTCGGAGCGTCCGGGAACCCCGACATACTGCAGCGTGCTCTTGCCAAAATCGAGATAGTTGTATTCGAGCTTGGCCGACCAGTTCGGCGCGAACATGTATTCCGCACCGGCGCCGACCGTGTAGCCCCAACGGGTGGTGTTCTGACCGAAGAAGACACCGGCAGCACGGTCGTAACGATGCTGCAATTCGCCCACGGCCGCACCACCGCTGACGAAGAACAGGGCGGGGCCGACCGCGTAGCCCAGACGGCCCTTGATGTCGCCGAAGCTGGTGAGCTTGGTGAAATAGGTGTCGCCGACGCCGGCATTGATGACGGCAGAACGGCCGTTGATATCGGACCAGTGATAGTCGCCTTCCAGGCCGACCACCAAATTGTCGAACTGCCAATTGTAGCCGATCACGCCGCCGACGAAGCCGCCATTGGTGTTGTAGTTCTGGGTGCCCAGGAAGCCCGGCGCATTGAAGCGGCCGATAAAGGTTTCCTTGCTGGTGCCCCAGCCGCCGCCGCCCTGAATACCCGCATAGATGCCCGACCAGCTCAGGATCGGCACAACCACAGGCGGCGCCTTGGTGTAGGGCCGGGCTGCGAGATCCGCCGCCGATGCGGGCATGGCGGCTGCGATGCCGACGAGGGCCGTCGTGATCACAAGCAACTTCTTCATCAAATGCTCCCCCAAGGAGTTGGAATGACAGGCGATGAAGCCGTCATACACGGGGCATCCCGAACAGGCTGTAACGGATCCGCCACAACCGTGAAAAAGCGTTATAAATCAAATATTTAACACAAAAGAGCCGTCTCGATGCCGGGCTAAGGACACGAAAAAGGCCGGCGCGGGCGCCGGCCTTTGTGATCAGCCTTGGAGCGTGGATTGGGCGCTCAATAGCGCGCCGCCGCCGGGCCGCCGAATCGGTAGTTGACCCTGACGGTCGCCATGTCGATGTCCTGCTTGATGGTGTCGACGCGGGCGTTGACGATGGCGGTGGCCGGGAAGGTGATGTCGCGCGATCCCATGAACAGGTGATCGTACTCGACCGCCACCGACCAGTTCGGTGCGAAGCCGAACTCGACGCCGGTGCCGACGGTGCCGCCCCAGCGCGTCTCGCTTGCTGAATCCAGCAGGGTGCCCACGGCCACGGGCGCTGCCGCATTGGCCGTCCCGGTGTATTTGTTATGCGCGACCGCGGCGCCGCCCTTGACGTACCAGAGCACGTTGCCCCAGGCATAGCCGATCTGGCCGGTGAACAGCCCGATCGCGTCGGTCTTGGTGTTGTTGGTGATGCCCGCCGCGAATGCCGCCGAGCTGGCATTCGAGGATTTCAGGTCTGTCCAGTTGCCCTGGGCCTCGAGGCCGAACACCCAGCTTGCGGCCTGCCAGCGATAGCCGATCTGGCCGCCGATGAGGCCGCTGGTGGCGTTGTGGCATCCTTCGGATTGTGTCGGCACGACCGGCACACCGTTGACCCGGTTCAGCGTCCAGCAATTGCGGCTCCAGTCCGCACCGCCATTGGCGCCGAGGTAGAAGCCGGCCCAGCTCGGCAGCGGCGTGACATAGGCCGGCGGCGGTGCCTTGCCATACGGACGCGCGGCGAAATCGGCGGCCGAGGCGGGCGCCAAGCCCAGCGCAGCGACGCCGGCGGTGACAAACAGAGTGCTTTTCATGGCAGTCTCCCCAATCCCAGTTTCATCGCGTCGGATCCCTCCGATCCGAGCCCACTCGCGTGGTCCGAGGCTGGTTGTAGGAAACACTGGTTGCCAAAGCGGTGATGGCCCGCCCGCAGGCGGGCGGATGTGCTGGTCGTGCTTAAGGGCTGGTAAATATACGGGGTACCGCGAAGGACAGCGCCACCGGGCAGATCGTCAGCCCCGCTGAACTCGGGCCGCAGCGCGAACCTGTTCAGTGCTTGGAGACGACGGGGCCGCCCCAGCGATAGTTGACCCGGACGGTGGCCATGTCGACATCCTGGCCGACGGCGTCGGTTCGCGTGGCAGCGCCTCCGGGCACACCTGAGAAGGTCAGGGTCCGGTTGCCCATGAAGAGATGCTCGTACTCGGCTGCGATCGACCAGTTATTGGCGAAGCCGACCTCGACGCCGGTGCCGACGGCAGCCCCCCAGCGGGTCGCGCTGGCTTGATCGAACGGCGTCCCGGTCGCGGTCGCTAGCCCGCTATACTTCTCGCCAGTGACGGCGGCGCCGCCTTTGACGTACCAGAGCACGTTGTTCCAGGCGTAGCCGATCTGGCCGGTCAACAGGCCGACACCGTTGATCTTGGTCTGGTTGGTCACGCCGGGCGCCAACTGGCTCGCGTTGCGGCCCTTCAGATTCGCCCAATTGCCCTGACCTTCGACGCCGAACACCCAGCCGCCGGTCTGCCAGCGATAGCCGACCTGGCCGCCGGCCAGCGCGCCGGTCGCGTCATGGCAGCCCTCGGCATTGGTGGCCGCGACGCCGGCAATGGTGACCTGGTTGGTCCAGCAGGTCCGTGCCGATCCGCCGCCGGCATTGAGGCCCAGATAGAAGCCGCTCCAATCATAGATCGTCGCGATCATCGCAGGCGCTTTGGTGAAGGTGCGCGCGGGCAAATCGGCAGCGATGGCAGGCGCAATCCCCAGCGCCAGCGAAGTTGTCGCCCCCAGCAACAGACTTCTCATCGCAGTCCCCAAACCTCGTCCGACGCCCGCACGCACGCTCTCACCAACGCCCACCCGCCAAACCTTGATAGCTGCTCTGATCGGAAAAAGCCGTCACCCAAATGACACAACGGCCCAGCAAGTGCTGGTTATGGCACACAAAAAAAGGCCGGCGCATGGCCGGCCTTTGGTCGTATTCAATTCGAGCGTGTGATCAGTAGCGCGACACGCCCGGACCACCGAAGTGGTAGGAGATGCCCGCCTTGACGGTGTGAACCGTATCGCTCCACTCGGAGCGGTTGGATGCCACCAGTGGGTTGTTGTACTGGAGCGTGCTCTTGCCAAAGTCGAGATAGTTGTACTCGACCTTCGCCGACCAGTTCGGGGCGAACATGTATTCGGCGCCGGCACCGATCGTCCAGCCCCAGCGCCAGTCGTTCTGGATGGTGCTGAAGGCTGGATTGTCGTAGCGGTGCTGCAGGTCGCCGACGGCGGCACCGCCGCTGACGAAGAAGAGCGCCGGACCCGCAGCCCAGCCGAGCCGGCCCTTGATGTCGCCGAAGCCACGCAGCTTGGTGAAGTAGCTGTCGCCGAGGCCCGCGGTGATGACACCCGAGCGGCCGTTGATGTCGGCCCAGTGGTAGTCGCCCTCGAGGCCGAACACGATGTTGTCGACCTGCCAATTGTAGCCGATCACGCCGCCGGCGAAGCCGCCATTGATGTCGTAGCGCTGCGTGCCGGCAAAGCCGAATCCGTTCGGCGCGTTGAAGAAGGTCTCATCGCTGCGGCCCCAGCCGCCGCCGCCCTGCAGACCGATGTAGAAGCCGGTCCAGGTCGGAAGCGGTGCGGGCGCCACCATCGGCGCCTTGGTGTAGGGGCGGGCGGCAAGATCGGCGGCTCCCGCGGGCGCCAGGGCGCCCAAAACCATCAAGCTGACGGCTCCAAGAAAAACTCTCTTCATCCCAAGTCTCATCCCAACTCTCCCGGGTTTGGCGCCTCCAATTGGTCCCCGGAGGCGCGCTTCTGTGAATTGGTGCGACCGCGCTTGCGGCCTCAATCCATCCGCAAATATACGCGATTCAACCCTGGATACCGTCTCCCAAAAGCCACAGGCGAGGAGGATGTGAGGCGATCTAACCTAATGAAAGTTAATTACTTTTTCGTGATTTAGGGAACTTTTAAGGGGTTCCGTTCGGGGAACTCGAGGTTCCATTGGGTTCCATGGAGCTCGACGCGAGGTTGCAACGCGCTGGTGTGAACAAAACTGGAACAATGACGGTTCTCCTGCTATATGTGGATAAGCAACGAGAAAACGGGTGGCTGGCGCGGCAACCGTATAGGGTCCGCGCCGAGAGGACGGGCGCGCCAGCCTGCACCGGGAGGCCGGTGGGATGACCGGCCCAGTGATGAGATAACCGCGGGAGAGTGTGATGGCGGGTAGCGTGAACAAGGTGATTCTGGTCGGCAATCTCGGGAAGGACCCGGAGATCCGCCGCACGCAGGACGGTCGGCCGATCGCCAATCTGAGCATCGCGACGTCGGAAACGTGGCGCGACAAGGGAACGGGCGAGCGCAAGGAAAAGACCGAGTGGCACCGCGTGGTGATCTTCAACGAAGGTCTCTGCAAGGTTGCCGAGCAATATCTGAAGAAGGGCGCCAAGGTTTACATTGAGGGCGCGCTGCAGACCCGCAAATGGACCGACCAGAGCGGAGTCGAGAAGTACTCGACCGAGGTCGTGCTGCAGGGCTTCAACTCGACGCTGACGATGCTCGATGGCCGCGGCGGTGGCGGCGGCGGCAATTTCGCCGACGACATGGGTGGCGGCGATTTCGGCAGCAGCGGCCCGTCGATGGCGCCCCCGCGCCGCGCGGTGGCTTCGGCTGGCGGTGGCAGCCGCAACAGCGACATGGACGACGACATTCCGTTCTAAGGTCACGCTCCCAGGAATGCGCCCTGCCGCCGATCACGGTGGCAGGGTGTCCATCACCTTTTGCAGTGGGGGCGGACGCACAGGCGCTCGCCAGATCGGCGCGGTTGTCGTGATCTCGATCGCCTCGTCGTCGGACCCGTGCATTTCGATCTCCAAGCCGCGGTCGCGCTGGTCAGCCTCGTCGTAGGCACTGATCCAATCGGTGGCTTCTTCAGCGCCGGTTCGGAGTTCGGCACGACGATCAAGAGTCATAGTCCAACTGGACCACAACGGTTTGGCCGAGCAGGTCTGAGGGCCTGCCGGATCTGGCCGCGGATGTCGCGCCCGGCGAGATGGACCGGCTTCACGTCGGGCTTTTCGTCGCCGGTCGTCGCGCCGTGCGGAGCACGTGAATCGTGGCTGTGGCAGGACGATGTCAAGGGCGCCTGCGGCCGGCTCCCAGGCGAGGCGCGGTGTCCTCGTTAAGTAACTGGAAATGCGACAAAAAAATCCTTCGGGCTGGAGCGCCGGGGGGTGGCCTGCGGCGCAGCGATGCGCTATATGATTCCACGCGATTTTCGCGTGTCAAAACCGACCGGTATCCCCTTTGTCCGATCAAGAAGATGAGAAGCCCGGCGAGCCGGGCGGACCTTCCGACATTCGTCCCGTTTCGATCCTCGATGAGATGAAACGCTCCTATCTCGATTACGCCATGAGCGTGATCGTGTCGCGAGCGTTGCCGGATGCGCGCGACGGCCTGAAGCCGGTGCACCGGCGCATCCTGTATTCGATGTACGAGCAGGGGCACACGCCCGACAAGAAATACGTCAAGTCTGCGCGCGTGGTCGGTGACGTCATCGGTAAATACCATCCGCATGGCGACCAGTCGATCTATGACGCCATGGTGCGCATGGCGCAGGACTTCTCGATGCGCGTGCCGTTGATCGACGGCCAGGGCAATTTCGGCTCGGTCGACGGCGATCCGCCTGCGGCCTATCGATACACCGAGGCGAAGCTCGCCAAGTCGGCGATCCCGCTGCTCGACGACATTGACAAGGATACTGTCGACTTCCAGGCCAACTACGACAACTCCGACAAGGAGCCGTCGGTTCTCCCGGCCAAGTTCCCGAACCTGCTGGTCAACGGTGCCGGCGGCATCGCCGTGGGCATGGCCACCAACATCCCGCCGCACAATCTCTCCGAGGTGATCGACGCCTGCGTCGCGCTGATCGACAATCCTGCGATCTCGATCGACGAACTCACCCAGATCATTCCGGGGCCGGATTTTCCGACCGGCGGCATCATTCTCGGCCGGGCTGGCATCCGCAGCGCCTATCATCTCGGCCGCGGCTCGATCATGATGCGCGGCAAGGTGACCATCGACACCATCCGCAAGGATCGCGAGGCGATCATCGTCTCGGAGATCCCGTATCAGGTCAACAAGGCCACCATGGTCGAGCGCATCGCCGAACTGGTGCGCGAGAAGAAGATCGAAGGCATCTCCGATCTGCGCGACGAATCCGATCGCGACGGCTATCGCGTCGTCATCGAGCTGAAGCGCGACGCTGTGGCCGACGTGGTGCTGAACCAGCTCTACAAGTTCACGCCGCTGCAGACCAGCTTCGCCGCCAACATGCTGGCCCTGGACGGCGGCCGTCCGCAGACGATGACCTTGAAGGATCTGCTGACGATCTTCGTCGCGTTCCGCGAGCGGGTCGTCACGCGCCGGACCAAGTTCCTGCTCAACAAGGCGCGCGACCGCGCCCACATCCTGGTCGGTCTCGCGGTTGCCGTCGCCAATATCGACGAGATCATCCGCGTCATCCGGACCTCGCCCAATCCGACCAGCGCGCGCGACGCGCTGATGTCGCGTGACTGGCCGGCGCGGGATGTCGAGGCGATCATCACCCTGATCGACGATCCGCGTCACAGGCTCGCGGAAGACGGCACGATCAGGCTGTCATTCGAGCAGGCCAAGGCCATTCTCGATCTGCGCCTGCAGCGCCTGACCGCGCTCGGACGCGAGGAGATCTCCGACGAGCTCGACAAGCTGAAGATCGAGATTGCCGACTATCTCGAGATTCTGCGCTCGCGCGCGCGTGTGCAGGACATCATCAAGACCGAGCTCGCCGCCGTGAAGGCGGAGTTCGGAACGCCGCGCCGCACCGCCATCATCGAGCAGGAGGGCGAGGTCGAGGACGAGGACCTGATCCAGCGCGAGGACATGGTGGTGACCGTGTCGCATGCCGGCTACACCAAGCGCGTGCCGCTGTCGGCCTATCGGGCGCAGCGCCGCGGCGGCAAGGGCCGCTCGGGCATGCAGACCCGCGAGGAGGATTTCGTCAGCCGGCTGTTCGTGGCCTCGACGCATACGCCGGTGCTGTTCTTCTCGTCGCGCGGTCAGGTGTATAAGGAGAAGGTCTGGCGGCTGCCGATCGCGGCGCCCAATTCGCGCGGCAAGGCGCTGATCAACATCCTGCCGCTGGAGCAGGGCGAGCGCATCACCACCATCATGCCGTTGCCTGAGGATGAATCCTCCTGGGCCAATCTCGACGTGATGTTCGCGACCACGGGCGGCAATGTCCGCCGCAACAAGCTGTCGGATTTCGTCGACGTGCGCCGTTCCGGCATCATCGCGATGAAGCTCGATGACGGCGAGGAAATCGTCAACGTGCAGATCTGCACGGAGCGCGACGACGTGCTGCTGACCGCGGCGGGCGGCCAGTGCATCCGTTTCCCCGTCACCGACGTGCGGGTCTTCACCGGCCGCACCTCGATGGGCGTGCGCGGCATCGCCCTGGCCGAGGGCGACAAGGTGATCTCGCTCTCGATCCTGCGCCACGTCGAAACCACCTCGGACGAACGCACGGCCTATCTGAAGATGCGCCGGGCGATGTCCGGCGAGACGACCACGGAGGAGCCCGTCGAGACCGAGGGCGAGGAGGCGGCGGGTGCAATCCAGCTGTCGCAGGAGCGCTACGTGGAGATGTCGGCGCAGGAGCAGGTGGTGCTGACCGTGTCGGTCAACGGCTACGGCAAGCGCACCTCGTCCTACGAGTACCGCACCACCGGTCGCGGCGGCAAAGGCATCGTCGCGATGTCCGTCAACAACCGCAACGGCAAGCTGGTCGCCTCATTCCCGGTCGAGGACAGTGATCAGATCATGCTGGTGACCGACAAGGGCCAGCTGATCCGCTGCCCGGTCGACGGCATCCGTATTGCCGGCCGTTCCACCCAGGGCGTCATCGTGTTCAACACGGCTGATGATGAGCATGTCGTCTCGGTCGAGCATATCGGCGAGGAGACGGAGAACGGCAACGGGACGAATGGGACCGAAGCGGCGAATGGCGAATAAGGGCGAGGTGCGAGTACGGGCAAATGGCGAATAGGGATTAGTGAATAGGGACGAATCAGGTCTTCCCGCTTCGCTATTCGCCTCACTGCGTCCGGTCGACGCCGACCATTCGTGCCTGACCAACGGTCGCCTTGGTGCCGGCGCTGCGCAGGCAGGAAGCTTCGAAATTCGGCCAGGCCTGTTGCGAGCAGTCGCGGCCGATCGGACGGATGTCGAGGCGGTCGCCCTTGGCGAGCGGGCGCGGCACGCTGGCTTCGACCTGGGGAGCGAAGCCGGGCACGACGGAGAAGGCGGCGGCCACGAAGCCGGCGGCGGCAACGGCAGAAAGCGCTTTGATCATGACGGACCCCTGTCAGGGCCGATTTCGGCCCGTTGTTCGTTGATGTCTTGTTAACCATCTCGGGTTTCGGAAGATCTTCGCCGCCGCAAAAAAAGGTTTCGTGGGAACACGGAACTGTTTCGTGGCGGCTGTTCCGACGAAACAATCAGGACCCGGACTCAGGGGGCCGATCTCTTTTGCCGCAGTCGCCGGTCGCCATCACAGCTCCGCCATCGGGCATGACGGCCAGCTTGCCGGCCTGTTCCGGCCGGTATAGGACGGGCACATGCAACGCATCGCGCTCTATCCGGGGTCGTTCGACCCTGTCACCAACGGCCATCTCGACGTGGTCCGGCAGGCCGTCCATCTCTGTGACCGGTTGATCGTCGCGGTCGGCGTGCATCACGGCAAGAAGCCGCTGTTCTCGACCGAGGAGCGGCTGGCCATGGTCCATGAGGTGTTGGGGCCGGTGGCCGCGGCGGCCGGTTGTGGCTTCGAAGCCTCCACCTATGACGATCTCACCGTCACCGCCGCGCAAAAGGCGGGTGCGATCATGATGATCCGGGGCCTGCGCGACGGCACGGACTTCGACTATGAGATGCAATTGGCCGGCATGAACCAGACCATGGTACCGGGAATTCAGACCGTGTTCGTCCCGGCCTCGGTGGCTGTCCGCCCGATCGCGGCGACGCTGGTGCGCCAGATCGCCGCCATGGGCGGCGACGTGTCTCACTTCGTTCCGGCCGCCGTCGCCGCCAGCCTGAAGGCCAAATTCAACTGATCCGTCGGGCGCTGGCCGCTCGGCGCGGTGCCGGTCTCTTTACAGCCTCACATCTCATCGGAGTTGCCATGATCCGAGCTCTTGCTTTCGTTGTTGCTCTCGTCTTCGCGTTGCCAGCGCTGGCGCAATCATTGCCGGCTGGTCTCGACAAGCAGAATGCGCTGGTCATCGACACCACCAAAGGCCGCATCATCATCAAGCTGCGCACCGATCTGGCGCCGCAGCATGCCGAGCGGCTGAAGACGCTGGCGCGTGAGGGCTTCTACAACAACGTGCCGTTCCACCGCGTGATGGACGGCTTCATGGCCCAGACCGGCGATGGCCAGAACTTCAATGGCACCGGCGGCTCGAAATATCCGAACCTGAAGCAGGAGTTCTCCCAGACGCCGTTCAAGCGCGGCACCGTCGGCATGGCGCGGCGCGGCGACAGCAACGATTCAGCCAATTCGCAGTTCTTCATCTGCTTCGGCGACGCGTCGTTCCTGAACGGCCAGTACACCGTGATCGGTGAGGTCGTGCAGGGCATGGATGTCGTCGACAAGCTCAAGAAAGCGCCTCCGGGCTCGGCCGGCGGAGCCGTCACCGACCCGGACAAGATGGTGAAGGTGCAGGTCGCCTCCGATATCAAGTAGGCCGGCGAGAGCAGGGCACCCGGGCCCAGGCCCGGGTTCCCGTCCTTTAAGGAACCCTTTGCCACGCGCCGCCCGTTGCATCGACAGGACCGGCGGCTTCAGCTTTAAGCCGGATCGGTTTATCCTGCGCCTGCATCGCCCGGGCCCGTCGTCCCCGGCTCGCCGTCAGAAGGGGTGACGGCCGCACATTGGAAGCTCGACATTTCAGACCCAGGATGTCCGTCCTGACCCCGATTCATCCCTAGCGAACGAGAGACCAGCATGGCTGTGACCGAAAATACCTTGATCCTCGAAACCACCCAGGGCCCCGTCACCATCGAGATGCGCCCCGATCTCGCGCCCGGCCATGTCGCGCGCATCAAGGAGCTCGTCCGCGAGGGCTTCTATGACGGCATCGTTTTCCACCGCGTCATCGACGGCTTCATGGCGCAGACCGGCTGTCCGCAGGGCACCGGCATGGGCGGCTCAGGCAAGAAGCTGAAGGCCGAATTCAACGCCGAGCCGCACGTCCGCGGCACCGCCTCGATGGCCCGCGCCGCCAACCCGGATTCGGGCGACAGCCAGTTCTTCATCTGCTTCGACGACGCCCGCTTCCTGGACAAGCAGTACACGGTCTGGGGCAAGGTCACCGAGGGCATGGACAACGTCGACAAGATCAAGCGCGGCGAGCCGGTGCAGAACCCGGACAAGATCGTGAAGGCGTATATGGCCGCCGACGCGGCCTGAGCTCAAGACCCTCATGGTGAGGAGCGTGCGCAGCACGCGTCTCGAACCATGAGGCCGACATCGGGGCCTCATCCTTCGAGACGCGCTACGCGCGCCTCAGGATGAGGATCCCGATTGTCGTTCCAGGACGACGATGCGCACCGACCTGTTCGATTTCCATCTTCCCCCTGAGAACATCGCGCTGCGGCCGGCGAGCCCGCGTGAGGCCGCGCGCATGCTGGTGGTGCAGGGCGATGGCGTGCTGCGCGATCGCATTGTCGCGGATCTGCCGGACTGGCTCGAGCCGGGCGATCAGCTCGTGGTCAACGACACCAAGGTGATCGCAGCCCAGCTCTCAGGCCGCCGCGTCAGCCGCGAGACCGAGGCGAAGATCGAGGCGACCTTGATCAAGCGGCTCGACGGCTCGCGCTGGCAGGCGCTGGTCCGTCCTGCGAAGAAGCTCGCCCCTGGCGATACGATCCGTTTCGGTCATGAGGGCAAGGTCTGCCTGCTCGGCCATCTCGACGCGACCGTCGAGGCCAAGGGCGAAGAGGGCGAGGTGACGCTCTCCTTTGTCTTCCATGGCCCGGCGCTCGACCAGGCCATCGCCGATCTCGGACGGCCGCCGCTGCCGCCCTACATCGCCGGCAGGCGTCCCGCGGACGAGCAGGATGCGGCGGATTATCAGACCATGTTCGCGGCCAAGGAGGGCGCGGTGGCCGCGCCGACGGCCGGGCTGCACTTCACCCCGGCGCTGGAGCAGCGGCTGCGCGCCCGCGGCGTCGGGTTGCAGCGGGTCACCTTGCATGTCGGGGCCGGGACGTTCCTCCCCGTGAAGGTCGAGGACACCGAGGGCCACCGCATGCATGCGGAGTGGGGCAGCCTCTCGGCCGAGACGGCCGCCGCGCTGAACGAGGCCCGGGCCAAAGGCGGCCGTATCGTCGCCGTCGGCACCACGTCGATGCGGCTGTTGGAGAGCGCGGCGTTGCCGGACGGCACCATCGCGCCGTTCGAGGCGGAGACCTCGATCTTCATCACGCCCGGCTATCGCTTCCGCGCCGTCGACATCCTGATGACCAATTTTCATCTGCCGCGTTCGACGCTGTTCATGCTGGTCTCGGCCTTCGCCGGCCTGGAGACGATGCAGGCGGCCTATGCGCATGCGATTCGAAGCGGCTATCGGTTCTATTCGTATGGCGATGCGTGTTTGTTGTTTCGCCAGCCGGACGAGCGCATCGTCGAGCCGTAGCTGATAGCCCGCTGGCGCAAAGGCATTGGCGATCGTGACATCCGGGTGTCGTCATTTCGCGCGGCTCTCCACGTTGCGTCGCTCATGGCAGGCCGTGCTCTCACCACGTCATTGCGAGCGCAGCGACGCAGCGAAGCAATCCAGGCTGCCGCTGCGGCGGGAGTCCTGGATTGCTTCGTCGCCTTCGGCTCCTCGTAATGACGCGTGGAGATGGCTAAGCCATCACCCGCTCCGGCAACAACTCGGCGATCTGCACGGCGTTGAGCGCGGCGCCCTTCAGCAGCTGATCGGCGGCGACGAACATCGCGATCGAATGGCCGGACGGATCGGACAGATCCTTGCGGATGCGGCCGACCAGCACGTCGTCCTGGCCTGACGCGTCGACCGGCATCGGGAAGTAGTTGTTGGCGCGATCGTCGACGATGCGCACGCCCGGCGCGGTGGCAAGGATGCGGCGGACCTCATCCTCCGAGATCGGCTTCTCGCATTCGAAGGTGATCGACTCGCAATGGGCGCGCAGCACCGGCACGCGGACGCAGGTGACGCCGATCGCGATCCCCTCATCCTCGAAGATCTTGCGGGTCTCGTTGATGACCTTCGTCTCTTCGTCGTTGTAGCCCGTCTCCGGATCAATCGCGGTGTTGTGGCTGAACAGATTGAAGGCGAACGGGTGCGGCATCACCTTGGGCGCATAGACCTGGCCGTTGAGGTTCGCGCGGGTCGATTGCACCAGCTCGTCCATCGCGGCCGCACCGGCGCCGCTGGCGGCCTGGTAGGTCGAGATGATCACGCGCTTGATGCGGTTCTTCTGGTGGATCGGCCACAGCGGCACCAGCGCGGTGATGGCGGCGCAGTTCGGATTGGCGATGATGCCCTTGTGGTCGCGGATGCGGCGGGCGTTGATCTCGGGGATCACCAGCGGCACGTTCGGGTCCATGCGGAAGGCGGACGAATTGTCGACCACGACGGCGCCGGAGCGCACGGCGATCGGGGCAAACTTCTTGGAGATGCCGCTGCCGGCCGAGAACAGCGCAATGTCGACGCCCTCGAATGAGCGCTCATTGAGCTCCTCGATCACGATGCTCTGGCCGCGGAAGCTCACGCTCTGGCCGGCCGAGCGGGCGCTCGCCAGCGCCTTCAGCTTGCCGACGCGGACGTTGCGGCGGTCCAGGGTGGCGATGAACTCGGCGCCGACCGCGCCGGTGACGCCGACAATGGCAATGGTGGGATCGTGGGGCACGTCTCAGGTCTCCGGTTGAAATTTAGGCAATAAAAAAGCCCCGGACCTTCATCAGGCGGGGCTTCGGTTCGAAGATGGTCGCGATCGAGGTCGATTACGCGCGCACGCCTCCCGAGGCCCGCAAGGGCTTGGTGGTTTTCGTCGTGCGTTTGGTCGAGGTCGACATGGCGGGGGACCATAGGGGCGTGAGGCACCGCCGTCAACGGCCGCGAGGGGCCGAACTTGTGCCGATCGCGGTTGAATCCGGGGCCGTCCTGACGCAATAAGCCGGCCATGAGCTCCCCCGGCACCGAACTCCCCAATCATTTCGAACTTCTCGGCACGGATGGCGCGGCCCGCACCGGCCGGCTGACCACGCCGCATGGCGTGGTCCGGACCCCCGCCTTCATGCCCGTCGGCACGGCCGGCGCGATGAAGGGCATTCACTGGCGCGACGTGCGCGACGCCGGCGCCGACATCGTGCTCGGCAACACCTATCATCTGATGCTGCGTCCCACGGCCGAACGCATTGCTGCGCTCGGCGGCCTGCAGCGCTTTACCGGCTGGGGCGGACCGATGCTGACCGATTCCGGCGGCTTCCAGGTCATGTCGCTGTCGGCCCTGCGCAAGGTCACGGAGCAGGCGGTGACGTTCCGCTCGCATATCGACGGCGCCAAGATCGAATTGTCGCCGGAGCGCGCCATCGAGGTGCAGCGGCTGCTCAACTCGGACATCGCGATGCAGCTCGACGAATGCGTGCGGCTGCCGGCCGAGCCTGCTGATATCGAGCGCGCGATGCGGCTGTCGCTGCGCTGGGCGGAGCGCTGCCGTCGTGCCTTCGAGAGCGCGCCGGATGGCTATATGCTGTTCGGCATCGTGCAGGGCGGAGATGTGCCCGCGCTGCGCGTGGCGAGCGCCGCGGCGCTGGTCGACATCGGCTTCCATGGCTATGCGATCGGCGGTCTCGCGGTCGGCGAGCCGCAGGCGGTCATGCTGGAGATGATCGAGGCGACCGTGCCGGCGCTGCCCGGTGACCGCCCGCGTTATCTGATGGGTGTCGGCACGCCGGATGATCTGCTGGAGTCGGTGAAGCGCGGTATCGACATGTTCGACTGCGTGCTGCCGACCCGCAACGGCCGGCATGGCGTCGCCTTCACGCGCTTCGGACCGGTCAATCTGCGCAATGCGCGCCACGCCGATGATCCGCGTCCTCTCGATGAGGAAAGCCCGTGGCCGCCGGCGCGCAGCTATTCGCGCGCCTATCTGCACCATCTGATCAAGGCCGGCGAGGCGCTCGGCGCGACGCTGCTGTCGGAGATCAACATCGCCTATTTCCAGCTGCTGATGGCCGGAATGCGCGCGGCGATCGCGCAGGGCCAGTTCGCGGATTTCTACGCGCGCACCAAGGCGGATTGGACGCGCGGCGACATTGCACGGATCTAGTTGCGCGGCCTTCTGCAAGGCCGCAACGCGCTTCGGCGTACGTCACCAAGCTGCGTGGCACGCCGCCGGGATTTTCAGTTGCAGGCGAACCGGCTTTTTACCGCGTGCTTGGTCACGAAGCCATAGCCGCAGGTGTCGCAGGTCCAAAGGTAGCTGATCGCATTGTCGGCCAGATAGGCCGAGGCCTCGGCAGCAATCATGGAATCGGCGCAGACTGGACATGTCGGCAGATCGCAGCCGCGAGGATCGGGGCGGGGCGTTGCGGTCGACACGAGATCAGCAAGTGCTGACATAGTGACCTCCTGGGCGATCTTTTCTTGTCGAACTTTGCAGGCGCAAATAGATTGCAGTTCAGGCACGAAACGAGGCTCAAAGTTACAACCGGCATCTCCGTCTGACTTCGACTATAGACTGATTTGTTTGACTGTGTCGCAACACAAATGCGTTGGTTTGGCGAAATTTAACAACAAGTTGTTGTGCGTCGCGACGATCAGGCCATCGTGGAAACGTGCTTGCGCAGTGCAGCAGCCTCGTCGAAGATGAACGGACGTGGAAGAGTGTCGCAGTTGCGCCGGAGTGCGCGAGGGGTGAGATCATGGAAACAGCAGCCGCAACGCCGCGTCCCGGGCGTGGACGTGTATTTGACTCAATTGTCGATGCCTTCGGCAACACGCCGATTGTGCGGCTGCGAAAGCTGCCGGAGCAGCACGGAGTCAAAGCGACGATTCTCGCCAAATTGGAATATTTCAATCCAGCCGCCAGCGTGAAGGACCGCATCGGCGTCGGCATGATCCTGGCCATGGAGCAGGCTGGCGTGATCAAGCCGGATACGGTGCTGATCGAGCCGACCTCCGGCAATACGGGCATTGCGCTGGCCTTTGTCGCGGCAGCGCGCGGTTACAAGCTGAAGCTGGTGATGCCGGAATCGATGTCGATCGAGCGGCGCAAGATGCTGGCCTTCCTCGGCGCGGAGATCGTGCTGACCCCGGCGGCACAGGGCATGAAGGGCGCAATCGCCGCCGCGGAAGAGCTGTTGCGAACCACACCGAACTCGGTGATGCCGCAGCAGTTCAAGAACCTCGCCAATCCGGAGATCCACCGCCGCACCACGGCCGAGGAGATCTGGAACGACACCGCAGGCAACATCGACGTGTTCGTCGCCGGTGTTGGCACCGGCGGCACCATCACCGGCGTTGGCCAGGTGCTGAAATCGCGCAAGCCGGGCCTGAAAGTGGTCGCCGTCGAGCCGGAGGAGAGCCCGGTGCTGTCCGGCGGTCAGCACTCGCCGCACAAGATCCAGGGCATCGGCGCCGGCTTCGTGCCTGATATTCTCGATCGCTCGGTGATCGATGAGATCGTCAAGATCAACAGCACGACCGCGATCGAGACCTCGCGTGCGCTGGCCCGCAATGAGGGCATCCCCGGCGGCATCTCCTCGGGCGCCGCGATCGCGGCGGCGATCGAACTCGGCAAGCGGCCGGAGAATGCCGGCAAGACGATCCTGGCGATCGTGCCGTCGTTCTCCGAGCGCTATCTGTCGACCGCGCTGTTCGAAGGGATCTGATCATGGCCGACCAGCCGCGGCGTCCACGGACCCTGGCCGACGCTCGCACCGAGGCGGAAGCCGCTTTCAAGAAGGTCACCACGAAGCCGGTGGAGGCGCCGCCGAAGAAGGCGGCCGTCCCCGGCGTGCGCGAGCAGGTGACCTTGCGGATTGATCAGGACGTGCTGGAGCACTTCCAATCCGAAGGCCCGGGCTGGCAGGACCGCATCAACGCCGTCCTGCGCAAGGCCGCGGGTCTGTAGCGCGATAACCAAGTCCCCGGCTTAGGCGTCGGACGGCTGACTCTCTGGCTCGGCCGGTCGCGGCCGCGCCTGCTCTGCACGCCTTCGGTCACAGGTCAGTGGTGAGGCAATGTGACCGCTTCCGCGCGGCTGATCGCCCCGATGACCGCCGAAGGTCATGGCGGCAGATCACGCGAGGCATTTGCGACACCCCGTCGCATGATCGCAGCGATATATTGGCGCAGCACACGTCTTGGTGGAACTTTTTCTTCTCACCGCCTCGATCCTGATCTACTGTCGTCGAACGTGTTCTTCCATTGTCTCTTGCGTTTCCATCCGGCTACGCGGCGATGTTGTTCAGAGCAAGCCTCTGCAGCGGTCGTCTGCAATGCCTTAATTGTCCCGACTGAGCGATTTCGACGCCTCTCCGGGAGCGTTTCATGAGCGCCGAAGCTGAGCTTCCGGTTCGTGTGCTGCTCGTCGAGAGTGGTCCAGCGAGCGGGCAGGTGGTGCGGGATGCGATCACCGGCCCCTCGATGATGGATGGCTGCGAATTGGTGACTGTTGCAACAGTTGCGGAAGCGCAAGCCATCTTGACGCACCAGCCCATCGACCTGGTGGTGTTGGACGTGGACGATTCCGACGCGCACAGCGTCTTGGATGTCGGCAAGCTCAGAGCCGCTGGCCAGGATATCCCGATCATTGTCGTCAATGGACCGGCCAATGCTGATAGCGCCGCGGCCTATGCTGGGGCTGGAGCTCGTGATTACCTGCCCGGAGCGGAGACCGGACCTTCGACGCTGCGGCGCGCGATGATCTATGCGACCGCTCGGCGCCGCAAGGATCGTATCGAGGACAACAGGCGCTCGCTTGCCAATGATCGGGACTTGTCCTCGGCCGGCCGCGTCACCAGCGTTTCGGCGCATCTGGCCGGACACGGGTCGATCCGGGAGCGCAGGCCTGAGGCCTTCGGTGACCTCGTGGAGCAATATCTGCACCTGTTTCGCGAATACCTGGACCCCAGCGGTGAGCCTCATGCTCGTCCGCTCCGCATGATGGAGAGGATTGCGACATCGATTGGCGATGAAGGCGGCGGGCCGCGCGATCTCCTCGATCTTCACGTTGTGGCGCTCGAGAGGGCGATCGGCGGGACGACCGTCGAGCGGACGAGCACGCTGGTGTTCGAAGGCAGGCTGCTTGCGCTCGAGATGATGGGACTGCTGGTCGACTATTACCGGCTCGGGCATCGACGCCGCATCGCACCGGGAGACAGGGCATGACCCTGCAACTCGGATTGTTCATCACAGGTCAGACATCGAACTCGCTGCGCGCGATGGAAAACCTCCGCAGGATCTGCCAGCACGAGCTGAACATCCCCTGCGAGATCGACATCATCGACGTGCTGGAGCATCCGCAGATCGCCGAGGACGAGAAGATCGTCGCGACACCCACGCTGGTGAAGCGCCATCCCGGCCCGGTGCGAAAGATCATCGGCGATCTCAGCGACACCAGGAAGGTCCTGCTCGGGCTCGGGATCCTCCAGAATTCGTCCGCGGGGCGTATGGGAAAGGAGGAGGGGGCGGGGAATGAGCGCGAGTAGGGCTTTCGAACTTGAGAAATTGCGCACCGGCATCGCCGGATTCGATCAGATTTCGAACGGTGGCCTGCCACTGAATCGAAGCACGCTGGTCTCCGGCACAGCCGGCAGCGGAAAGACCGTGCTCGCGCTGCAGTTTCTCGTCATGGGCGTGCAGACCTGTGCCGAGCATGGCGTCTGTGTCACGTTCGAGGAGGCTCCAGAGGACCTGATGCGCAACGTCGCGTCGTTCGGCTGGGACTTCGAATCCTTGAACCGGAACGGCCAGATCGCGATTGTTGATGCCACGCCGGAGCAGGGCGAGGAGATGGTCGAGGCCGGCGCCTATGATCTCTCGGCGCTGATGGTCCGGATCGAGAATGCGATCCGGAAGGTCAATGCGAAGCGGGTGGTGCTGGATTCGGTCGGCGCGCTGTTTCCGCAGTTCTCGGACGCCAATGTGGTGCGCCGGGAACTGCACCGCATCGCCAGCGCGCTGCGGCTGCTTGGCGTGACCACGATCATCACGATGGAACGTCTCGACGAGGATGGCGGGCTGGCGCGCTTCGGCGTCGAGGAGTTCGTGGCCGACAACGTCCTGGTGCTGCGCAACCGGCTCGAGCAGGAAAAGCGCAGGCGGACCATCGAGATCCTGAAATTTCGTGGCGCCACGCATCAGAAGGGCGAGTATCCGTTTACGGTCGACCACGCCGAGGGTGTTACGATTATTCCGCTCTCGGCCATCGAGCTGAAGCAGCGCTCGAGCGATCTCCGGGTATCCTCCGGCGTGCCCGAGCTCGATCAGATGTGCGGCGGTGGCTTCTACCGCGACTCCATCATTCTGGTGAGCGGAGCCACCGGCACCGGCAAGACGCTGATGGTGACGCATTACCTGAGGGCCGCCATCGAGCGCGGGGAACGTGCGCTGTTGATCGCGGCGGAGGAGAGCCGGGAACAGTTGACCCGCAATGCGTCGAATTGGAACGTCGATTTCGATTCAGCGGAGAAGGAGGGTCTTCTCCGCATCATTGCCAGATACCCCGAGACCATGGGCCTGGAGGATCACCTGCTCTACATCCAGCGGGAGATCAACGAGTTCCAGCCGAGCCGGATTGCGGTCGACAGCCTGTCGGCCTTCGAGCGCGCGGGCACGCCGAAATCCTATCGAGAATTCGTCATTGCGCTGACGAGTCATATCAAGAAGGTCGGGATCACCGGGCTTTTCACCAACACGACATCGATGCTGATGGGCGGCGCGTCGATCACCGAGACCCATATCTCCACCATCACCGACATGATCGTGCTGCTGCGCTACGTCGAGCTCTATGGCGTGATGCGGCGTGGCCTGGCGATCCTGAAGATGCGCGGCACGCAGCACGACAAGGACATCCGCGAGTATGTCGTTGACGGTCACGGCATGCATCTGGTCTCCACCTTCCGCGACGTGCACGGAATTCTGACGGGGGCTCCCACCTACATGTTTGCACGCGAGCGCGACCATCTTGCCGAGATGTTTGGCGGATCGCAAAGCGAGCTCTAGGCAGGGACATCCGACATGGACGCATCAACCTACCGAGTGCTGGTGATCGGCGGCGAGGCCGCGGCGCCCCTGCTCGCGGCGGGAGGAAGTGAAGGCGGCGACAAAGCCGAGTTCGACCTGAGCCGGGCATCGACGATCGCGGAGGCGCGCCGCAGGCTCGAAACAGCCTCCTACGACACCATCCTGATGAACCTGGCGTCCTCGCAGGTCGCTGCCGCCTTCCCGGAGGAACTGTACGCGCTGGCTTCCGCGAGCCCCGTCGTGCTCTTCAACCAGTCCGCGGACGGGCACGACGGTGCCGGACAGGCCCGCCTCAGACTGCCGCTTGGCGCGCCCGCGACGCGCGCGTTGTCGGCGGAAAGTCATCGTCACTTCGGCCAGTTGCTCGAGGCCGTGCCGGACGCGTTGATCGTCACCAATCAGGACAACGAGGTCGCCTTCGTCAACCGGGCGGCCCATGAGCTGTTCGGAAAGGCGCGCGACGACTTCATCGGCGAACGCGTCAGCTTCGCGGTCAGCGAAGGCGCGGTTTCGGAGATCGAGGTCTATCGCGGTAAGGACGTCCGGCGCTGCGAGCTGCGCGTGTCGCGATGCGAATGGGAGGGGGCGCCGGCGCAGCTTCTTCTCATTCAGGACGTGACCGAGCAGAAGCGGCTAAACGAGGAGCTTCGGCAGTCTCAGAAGATGGAGGCGGTCGGGGTGCTCGCAGGCGGGATCGCCCACGACTTCAACAACCTTCTCGTCGTGATGATGATCTATGCCGAAATGCTGCGTGAGGAATGTCTCGGCGACGATCCGCGGTTGCCGGATGTCATGGAGCTCATCAAGGCGATTGAACGAGGCCGCGATCTGACGCGGCAGCTGCTGGCTTTCTCGCGCAAGCAGCCGGCGACCCCGACCTTGCTCGATCTCGGCGCCACTCTGGCGGATCTGCAGAAGATGTTTCGCCGGCTGCTGCCCAGCAATATCGAGATCAGCATCGATGTCGAAGAGCAGAGCTGGCCCGTGATCGCGGATCGGGTGCAGGTCGAGCAACTGATCATGAACCTCGCTCTCAACGCCCGCGATGCGATGCCCTCGGGCGGGCAGCTGACGATCAGGTTGGCCAACAGGACGATCCAGTGCGGCGACGAGGGCATGGAGCCGGGCGACTATGTCATGATGACGGTGAGCGACACCGGCACCGGGATTCCTCCCGATGATCTGGATCGCATCTTTGATCCGTTTTTCACGACCAAGGTCCGCGGCGGCGGCACCGGACTCGGACTTGCGACCTGCTACGGCATCGTGAAGCAGGCGGGCGGCAGCATTGCTGTGCGGAGTGCGATCGGCGAGGGGACCAGCTTCATCGTGCTATTGCCGCGTGCGAACGAGACCATCCAGACCGAGGCTGCGCCGGCTCCTCCCGTTCAGCAAGCCAGGGGAGGCGAACGGATCCTGCTGGTCGAGGACAATTCTCTCGCCCAGCGCGCAACAGCGGCGATGCTCACGCGGGCGGGCTATTCGGTTCAGTCCACGAGCAATGGCGAAGAGGCGCTGCGCTTTCTTCGCGAGCATGCAGATGCGGTGGACCTGGTCCTGAGCGACGTGGTCATGCCGCGGCTCAGCGGGCCGGAACTCGCCCGGCAACTGGCCGTTTCGCATCCTGATCTGCCGGTGCTGTTCATGACAGGCTACTCGAACGATCCCATCATCGCTGATGCCGGAGAGCACCGGATCGGCGGCCGGCGGACGATCATGAAGCCGTTCAAGCGCGAGGACCTGCTGGCCTTTATCAGCGACGCCATTGAACGCAAACGTTGCGCCGAGGCCAGCTGACCCGACCGACCGGGCAACGCGTCTTCGGCCGCCTGCAGCCGCGCGGTTGCCGAGATCAGCGACGGAAGGCGCCGCCGAGAATGCCGCCCATCATTCCGCCGATGAAGGCTGCGCCGGCGTCCGGACCGCCGCCGCGATGATGGCCACCACCCCCGCCACCGTTGCTGCGCTGCGTCCGGCGGGCCGGGCGCTCATCCTCGCTGGCGCTTGCCGTGACCGAGGCCGGGATGATCTCGGCGAGCAGGGCCTTGTGCTGCAGCTTGGTCAGATAACCGCTCGACGGATAGCCGCGCGCCGCCTGCCAGCGCTTGAGCACGGCTCGGGTCGGTTCGTCGAACTTGCCGCTGGCCTTGGTGTCGAAGCCGAGGCCGGTCAGGCGCCGCTGCACGTCGCGGCGCTGCCCCTTGTCGAGCCCGATCTGGTCCTCCGTCACCTGGGTGCCCTCTTCGGTGAAGGTCGCGGGATCGACGCCGGTGGTCAGGTTGCGCGTCGTGGTGGACGGGCCATTCTCGAGCGAAGCCACCCGCGCCAGCGCCAGCGATCTGAACTGGCCATTGGGATAGTTGGTCAGATAGGCCTTCAGCTCCTCGGCCTTGTTGGAGTCCTTGACCGAGCGCCAGAACTCCAGCTCGACATCGTTCGCGGGCTGCACCGCCGCGACCGCCGCCGGAACAGTCCCGGCGCTCGGGCCTGCGGGCGCTCCTCCGGCTGCCGGGTTCAGATAGACCGCGCCGATAAGGTTGGTGTGGCCCCATGGCAGCTGGCCCTTGCCGGTCTCCTCGTTTACCTGCGCGCGGACCTGGGTCATGGCCTGCTGGATTTCCAGGCCGGGCTGGGTGATGTGCGCGATCAGAGCCCTGGTGAACGGGCTGTTGGTGCCGGCTTCGCCGTCCAGTGCGGTCTGCCCCGGACCCGTGGCAAACGCGATCAGCGTGCCTTCGCCGGATTTCATCTCGGCGAGGCCGGTCTGCACCGAGACGCTGCGCGTCGATGCGCTCGACCGGATCTTGGCCGCGAATGGATTGTCCCGGCAGGCGTCGAGGAACACCAGCTTCACCTTGGCGTCACCCAGCGTCTGATCGAGCGTCACGTCGACATTGATGGCGGCGCCGAGCTTGGCGTCCATCTCCGATTTGATGTCGGCGTCGATCGGCAGCAGATAATTGGTGCCGGAAATCGCGATGCCGTGACCGGCGTAATAAAACACGGCGACGTCGGCGCCCTGGCTGCGGCGGCCGAAATCGAGCAGTTTCTCCGTCATCTGCTCGCGGTTGAGATTGGTACCCTCGACAACGTCAAAGCCGACATTGCGCAGGGTGACGGCCATGGCCTTGGCGTCAACCGGCGGATTGGGAAGCTGGGCCACGTTCTTGTAAGCGCCATTGCCGACGACGAAGGCCACGCGCCGGTCCGCCGATGCGCTGTCGATCGCAAGCGTAACCAGGACCAGCGCCAAAATGAGCCTTGGAATGAGGCTGATCCCCCGCATCTGAAATCTCCTTGGCGAAGCATAGGCGACGGCTGAAATTCGCCTCCATATCTACACCAAAAAGCCGTGATTGGCCCAGGTCAAATCGGCGGTTGTGGCTGCCTTGTCGGTCGGCAGCAAAAGCCCGTGCCTTGCGGCACGGGCTGACAGCTGTTGTCGAATGATAGCAGGAGAAACTAGCGACGCAGCGCGCTGCCGAGAACGCCACCCATCATGCCGCCGATGAACGCGGCGCCCGCGGCATTGCCGGCGTTGTCCTGCGGCGGCGGGTTGCGATAGACCGGCGCGGCCTGCGGCGGCGGCGCGCCAGCGGCGACATTGCCGGCCGGCTTGGCGCGGCGGGGCTTGGCCTCGTCGCCGACCGCGGCCGTCGCCGGAGCCGGCTGAGGCTCGGCCAGCAGCGCCTTGTGCTGCAGCTTGGTCATGAAGCCGGTCGCAGGATAGCCACGGGCCGCCTGCCAGCGCTTCATGACGGCGCGGGTCTCGTCATCGAACACACCCGTCATCTTGGTGTCGAAGCCCAAACCGGTGAGGCGACGCTGTATGTCACGCCGCTTGGTCTTGTCGAGGCCGATCTGATCCTCACTGACCTGTGTGCCTTCTTCCGTGAAGGTGGCGGGATCGACACCCTTGGCGACGTTGCGGGTCGCGGTATTGATGGCGCCGCTCTCGATCGACGCGATGCGCGCCATCGCCAGTGACTTGAACTGCCCGTTCGGATAGGTCGAGAGATAGGCGTTGAGCTCTTCGGGCTTGTTGGAATCCTTCACCGAGCGCCAGAATTCAAGCTCGGCCTCGCCGGCGACCGGACTTGCGACGACGGCGGCCGGAGTGGTTCCGGAAGAGGCGGTGGTTGCGGCGGGGGATGCGGCCGGATTGAGATACACCGCGCCGATCAGGTTGGTATGCCCCCAGGGCAGCTGCCCCTTGTTGGTCTCTTCATTGACCTGGGCGCGCACCGAGGTCATCGCCTGCTGGATCTCGACGCCGGGCTGCGCGATGTGCGAGATCAGCGCGCGGGTGAACGGGCTGTTGGCGCCGGCATCGCCATCGAGTGCGGTCTGGCCGGGACCGGTCGCAAACGCGATCAGCGTCCCCTCGCCGGATTTCATCTCGGCGAGGCCGGTCTGCACCGACACGCTGCGGGTCGGTGAGTTCGACTTGATCTTGGCGGCGAACGGGTTGTCGCGGCAGGCATCGAGGAACACCAGCTTGACCTTGGCGTCGCCCATCGTCTGATCGAGTGTCACGTCGATATTGATCGCCGAGCCCAGCTTGACGTCCATCTCCGATTTCAGGTCGGCATCGACCGGCAGGAGGTAGTTGGTGCCGGCGATCGCAATGCCGTGGCCTGCGTAATAGAACACCGCGATGTCGGCCCCCTGCGCCTTGCGGCCGAAGTCGAGCAGCTTCTCGGTCATCTTGTCGCGCGTGAGATTGGTGCCCTCGACCACGTCGAAGCCGACATTGCGCAGGGTTGCCGCCATGGCCTTGGCGTCGACCGGCGGGTTCGGCAACTGAGCCACGCTCTTATAGGCGCCGTTGCCGACCACGAAGGCGACGCGACGGTCGGCGCGTGCGGCTTCCGCCGTCAGCACCATGCAGAGCAGGGACAATGTGATGGTGAGAAAGCGCATCAGGAGATCCCCCAACGAATTAGCGAAGCGATCACTTCCGCATTTGTCGCTGCGCGGGCCGAAAAGTCTTGTTCCGATGTAAAAAATCTCGCTTTGGCCGCAAAGCTTTTTGGCGAGTGTTGCGCCGGACCAACGCCAACCACGTGCAGGGGCTGTCTTCCGTGACGAGGATCACAGCGCAGCCAGCGCCTCGGAGCGGGTGCTCCGGGACTCAGGTCCCCGCTGAGCGGCTCAGTGGAACCGGGCGAGCCGGGGCAGGGCGCAGGTTCAGGAGGTTTCCGGCCAGGATCAGAGCTGCGCCGACCAGCGTGAAGCCGTCGAGCCGTTCCGAATAGACGAGCCAGCCGACGGTGGCCGTCAGCGGCACCCGCAGGAAGTCCATCGGCACGACCACGGTTGCATCGGCATAGAGCAGCGCTCGCGCCATGCAGAAGTGCGAGAACGTCCCGGCAAGCGCGACCACGACGATCCAGCCCCATGCCGTCGCCGACGGCCATGCCCACATCGCGATCGAGGGGGCAAGCCCCGCCGTGGCTTGGACCGCGAGCATCCAGAAGATGATCGAGGCGGTCGGTTCGGTGCGGGTGAGGATTTTGACCAGGGCGACCGAAACGCCGAAGCCTACGGCGGCGGCGAGCGCAATGAGCTGCCCCGGGTTCACGGCGCCGGCGTCAGGTCGAACGATCACGACCACACCGACCAGGCCGAGCACGATGGCGATGAGCTTCGAGAACGTGATGCGCTCGCCGAGGAATGTCGCTGCCAGCAACGCTGTCCAGATCGGCATCGTGAATTCGATGGCCACGACCTGGCCAATCGGAATCAATGTGAGGGCCAGAAACCAGCCCAGCTGTGCGCCGTAATGGATCAGGTTGCGCACCACATGCAGCGTCAGCCTGGCGGTGCGGAGCTTGGCAAAGCCGCCACTCAGCGCGATGACCGGTGACAGCAGCACGAGGCCGATGAGACAGCGGAGCTCCATCAACTCGAACACGTTCAGCTCCCGCATGGCCTCGCGCCCTGCGACCACCATGACAAGCATGAGAGCGAGCCAGCCCGCCATCCATAATGCGGCCGTCATTTTCGAAGCGGAGCGATGCATCAGGCAGCTGTCTTGGAAAGGATCGGGGCGAGGAGCGGAGGGGCTGTATCTCCGCCCCGGTCCGGTCTTGCAAATGTTTTCCACGATGCGCTGCACCAATGGCTGCAGGGAACCGCAGCCCCGACCAAAGCTGTCCGTCGAGAAAAACGTGGAGTGTGGCCCGGTTTCGTCCTAAAGCCACCGCCCCGAAACAGCAGGGCAGAGCTTCAGACATGACCGAACGTGCCGCCTCAGCCGACTTCCTGACCGCCTTTGCCACCGGCTGGCCGGAGCGGGAGCCTCATCTCATGGTGCTGTCGCTGACCACCCAGAAGGGCGTGCAGGATTTCGCCATGACCCGGGAGCAGGCGCTGCTGATTGCCAAGACCATCAAACGGACCGCGGCGCAATTGGCGCCCGCTCCGGCCGGTGGTCCGGTGCCAGGCGTGAAGCGCGCTTGAGCGGGCGCCGCGCCGGTCAGAGCGCGACGCGCTTCCGTCCGTGTCTCTTTATTGGCTAGCGCGAGAGCGAGATCGTCGCTGCGCGGAACTGGCTGTCGGCGCGGATTGATACCGATTGCTTGTTGCCGCGGGTGGCGAGCGCGATATTGGCGTTGAAGCCGGCGGTCGTCGCGACGAGCTGGAAGTTGCCGCCGCCGCCGCGCCCCTGCAGCACACCGCTGACGCCGCGGCTGGTCTCGCTCCAGCTTCCCGAGATCGCCGAGCCCTCGGCGACCACATCGGCCTGCAGCCCGAATTTATAGGCGTCGCTCGCGCAGGTCAGGACCAGGCCCATGCGCGGACCCGCGACCGCGTAATTGGCCCGGCAACGGATGCGTTCGGTCGAGCCGTCCTCGAGCGCCACCGTGCCGCTGCCGCTCCACGTCCCGGCCAGGCCGGTGAAGGCGCCCGGATCGGCCCATGCCGGGCCGTCGGCAAAGAGTGCACACAGCAAAACGGCGGCTGTCGAAAGCCGCCGCCTGGAGAAGGGGGCGTGGCTTGCCTTAGAGGCGGGACGCCTGCCAGCGCCCGCTGCACGGGATACCTGCCGAAGCTCCATTCCATTTGCCGGAGCCGGAATTGCCGCTGAGCTGACCATTCGCGTATGCGCCATTGATCGAGACCTTGACCACGCCCTCGCGCCCGATCGAACCCGAGACGTTGGCGCCGGCGGCCGAAATCTTACCGTCGGAGACGATCAGGGTCGAGCTGGCCGTGGGCTCGCAGCTGCCGCTGTTGGTGACGATCGTGACCTGCCACTGTCCGTCATAGGGCGATTGGGCAAAAGCAGGAGAGGTTGCAGCGCCTGCCAGGATCGACGCGGCGAAAGCCATTCCAATGCGATCGAGACGCATGAATCGATGTCCCTCAATGTCTGTGATCGGCTAGCTTATTTGGAAGAATTGTGACGAAAATTTGCCGCGCCGCCGCAATGGAAAATTATCTCGTCTTTTCAAACGGGTAAGGGTTAATCCAAAACTCGGCCTCGAGCCATTTCGGCGACATTGCGGGGAAATTGGGAACTCGCGCGCGACTCGAGCACATCGGCGCCATCGCGTTGCACCGTCTGGAAAATGCCGCCGCTTGCTCAACCGGCACGGCAGAACAGAGCGATCATGTGGCGCCAGATGCGGTGCGGCGATCCGCACTTTAGATCATGATGCGTTTCCACGGAAACGCATCATGATCTTTCCTCTTTGTTTGAGCATGATCTTTTCGGAAAACCGGTTTCCACCAGTGACCGCGATGCTCAGTGCGGCGTCTGCTCAGTGCGGCGTCAGGCTCGGCGCCTTGGTCGCGAACTGCTCGTCCTGCGGCTTGGCGGGGATCGTGCCATGGGCTTTGGCATATTCGACGACGTCGCCGAGCAGCTTGAGGCCGAGCGGCGCCAGCGCGCGCTCCCACAATTCGCGGGCCGTTTCGCCCTTCTTCACAAAGCACCAATCCTGCGCGGCAATGGCGCCGGCATCCATGCGCTCGGCCAGATGATAGATCGTGCCGCCCGCGATCGGATCGCCCTCTTTGACAGTCCACTCCACGGCCGCAATGCCGCGATGCCGCGGCAGCAGCGAAGGATGATAGCCGATGCCACCCAGCGGTGCCGCCTGGACCGCCTCCTGCGTCACGCGGGCATGGCTGTGGGCGGTGACGATCAGATCCGTCCCCGGGGCGATCTCGTTCGCCGGCACCACCTTCGGGTTGGCCTGAACGAGAACCTCGATGCCGGCCGCACGCGCCGCCGCGGCGAGCCTGTCCTCGCCATCATGCACGACGACCCGCGCGATCTCGATGCCTCTCTCACGCAGCATGTTCAGTGTGGCCACACCGAAATGGCGGGAGCCGACGAGGGTGATACGCATGGCCAGGGATCTTCCACGGTTGGGGCGGGGCAAAACCCAGGCTGCTTTCGCAGCCCGGGTGAGATCGGGTCAAACCAAGCCTTGCGCCTCAGGTCAAGCGGCTGCGGTGCGTTCATCACAGTCACAGGGAGCGTCCGGCAGCCGCACCGCCAGCCGACGGCCGTGCATCGTCTAGCAGGCCGTTGAAGAAGTCTGCTTTCGGTCGGATTTGAGTGTCCGGGTCGGCTGGTAAGCGCCGAGTGTCGGCTTTGTGCGGCGCTTGGGCCCTGAGCCGAGGTGCCTCATGCGGTTGCCCCCA
>Ga0272443_10000042_pt1 | contig 259800 bp, 213 predicted proteins | sample SSMAcet12_FD_193581 | JGI IMG/M metagenome (GOLD analysis project Ga0272443, IMG submission 193581) | Marine sediment archaeal communities from Little Sippewissett salt marsh, Falmouth, MA, United States - SSM-Acet-12 | ecosystem: Environmental > Aquatic > Marine > Wetlands > Sediment ... | reverse complement strand
GACGCAGTTACCTTCAGCTACGGGGCCTTGGCTTACCCCGACACGGACTTTCACCGTGCTGTTATGGCGCCTTCACAGGCGCACTCATCCCGGCGAAAGCCGGGATCCAGCGGCCTTCGCACAAGCAAGGTCCCTGGCCCCCGGTGGCCAATGCCTGCTCTAGTAAGATTTCATCTCTGACTCCGGAGCCGGTCGGTCTTCATCCAGGACGCGCCGGATGGTGTGTGCGAGCTCGTCCTGGGCCAGGGGTTTCATGACAAAGGCCCTTATGCCCATTTCCCGGGCCTTTGTCTCGGACATCCTCCTGCTGTAGCCCGTGCACAGGATAACGGGTATTCCGGGCCGCACGGAAAGCACGGCCGAGGCGAATTCATCCCCAGTCATGCGAGGCATGGTCATGTCCGTGATCACCAGATCAAACCGGTCCGGGGCCTCCCGGAACAGATCCAGTGCGTCCAAAGGGCTTTGCGTTGCGGTGACATCATAACCCAGCCGCTCGAGATACTCCTTTCCTAATTTCACAATGGGAGGTTCATCGTCCACAAAAAGGATTTGCTCGCGGCCCCGTGGAAAATGTTTCTGACGGGGCTCCACCGTCTCGGGCTCCCCCACGCTTCCCGGGAAATAGACGGTAAAAATCGTCCCCTTTCCCGATGCGCTCTCCACTAGAATACCCCCTCCGGAATCCTTTACAATACCGTAAACGACCGCCAGTCCGAGGCCCGTCCCCTCCCCCGCCTTCTTCGTGGTGAAATACGGCTCAAAAACCCTCCCCATGACGTCCTCCGGGATACCGACCCCCGTGTCGCCCACCCTCAAACGCACATATTCCCCCGGCGGAAGGTGCCCCGCGAGTGTGAGGAGCTCTTTTTCGAGTTTTACGGCGTCGAGGCGCACCTCCAGAACCCCGCTTTCGTCCTCCATGGCCTGGGCGGCGTTCGTGCACAGGTTCAGCAGGACCTGATGCACCTGCGTGGGGTCTGCGACCACGTGGGGGAGTTCGGGGTCCATGGAATGGGATATCTCCATGGAGGCGGGGAGCGACGCTCGAAGCATTTTCAGGGCCTCCTTGGCGATAAGATCCACCCGGAGGGGCCGCGCCTGATGATCACCCTGGCGGCTGAAGGCCAGGATCTGCTTGACGAGCCCCTTGGCCCGCCCGGCCGCCTTGAGGACCTCCCCCAGATCGGCCCTGTTTTGGGACCCCTCGGGCAGTTCCTCTTCCACCAACTGGGCAAAACCCACGATGGCCGACAGGATGTTGTTGAAATCGTGGGCAATGCCTCCTGCAAGCGTCCCGATGGCCTCCATCTTCTGCGCCTGGGTCAACCTGTTTTCCATGTCGATCTCGGAAGTGATGTCTCTCTTGACCGCCACGAAGTTGGTGACCTGATCCTTCCCTCCCCCCACGGGTGAGATGGACGCCTCCTCCGTGTAGAGAGACCCGTCCTTCCTCCGGTTCACCATGCGGCCGCGCCATGTGCGGCCCGCGGTAACGGTCTGCCACAACGTCCGGTAAAAGGACTCGTCCTGGACGCCGCTTTTCAGGATGCGCGGGTTTTGTCCCCGGGCTTCCTCGGCGGAGTATCCGGTGGTGGTTTCGAATGCCGGGTTCACGAACTGGATATTGCCCTCGGCGTCCGTGATCACGATGGTCTCGGAGGCCTGTTCGATGGCCATGATCAAACGCTCGCGCTCTGCCTCCGCATCCTGGCGCTTGAGTTCCGCGGTTGCGCGCGCCGCAAAGCTCTGGAGCAGGGAGTGGACGTGGGGGTGGTATTCCACGGGGCTGTCGTGGAGGACCGCGAGGACACCGAACACCTCTCCCCGATTGTCAGTGAGAGGCGCGCCCCAGTAACTTTCCACACCCATGTCGGCCAGGAGTTCGGCCTTTGGAAAATCCTTCCGCACGCCCTTGGGAAAGAAAAAGGACTTTCGATCGAGAACGTTCCCGCAGGGCGTCCCCTCCAGGGGATAGCTGAAGTTTTCCATGAAAGCCTCACCGTCCCACACGGCCATGGTCCGCGCCGTCCCCGGGTCTTCCGGTCCGACGCGAACCAGCATGGCGCAGCGAAAACCCGTTGAAACGGCGATCTTGTGGACCAGGAATTGAAAGACGCTCTCCGAGGGGTCCATTTCGCTTTCCGCCAGGGCCCTCAGGGCCTCTTCCGACCGCTTGCGATCCGTGATGTCCACATGGGAGCCCAGCGTTCGCACCGGCCTCCCGGTCCGGTCTTTTATCACGGATGCCTGGGCCAGAATCCAGCGATAGGAACCGTCTTTGTGGCGGAACCTGAATTCCAGCTGATAACTGGGAAGACCCGCTTCTATGGAGGACCAGACCTTGTGGAGCGTTTGGTCGAGGTCGTCCGGGTGAAGGCGACTCTGCCACTCGGCAAAATCGTCTTTTAGTTCATGATCCGCGTATCCGATCTGGCGCTTCCACTCGGGCGAAAAATGCACGGTGTTCGTTTCGAGATCCCAGTCCCACAGGCCGATGTTTCCGGCCGTTACGGCGGCCTGCAAGTCCAGGGCGGCCTTGCGAAGCGCCTCCTGGGTCTCGAGATGGCTCGTTGTGTCCGTCAGGACGGCGTAGTAGCCGTAGACATTCCCGTTGGGATCCATGTCGGGGATGAGCACCCCTTCCATGTGGCGGGGACTTCCCGTACTGTATTCATAGAATTCCTTGTAGTGCACCCTCCGCCCCTGGAGGACGTCCTCTATATGGGGGCGCGCCTTTTCAAAGGCCTTCTCCCCTATGACTTCGCGGAGCGGCTTCCCCAGGATCTGGTGCAGTTTCAACCCGAAGTTTTCCAGATACGTCCTGTTGGCCATGCGATAGATCAGATCCCTGTCCGTGTATGAGATATACTGGGGCAGTTCATTGAGGATTTTTCGAAACCTCTTCTCGCTTTCCCGAAGCGCTTCCTCCGTCCGCTTGGCCTCCGTGATGTCCTCGACCATGGCCAGGACGGTCGAGGGCGCCCCCTTCATCCCCTTGAGAAACTCCCCGTTAACCCGCACCCACTTGATCTCCCCGTCTTTACGGATATAGCGCCTCTCCAGTTTGAAGTGGGGCAGGTTTCTTTCCTGGAACATGGAGATCATCTCTTTCTCGTGCTCCCAGTCCTCCGGGGGCGTGAGATCTCGAACGGAGAGGCCCGTCAGCTCCTCCTCGGAGTAGCCGACTATGCTGCAAAAACTCTTGTTGGCCTTGAGAAAGCGATGGGATTCAGTGTCCAGAATAGTTATTCCGAGGGGGCTCGACTCATAACAGGTTCTGAAAACCTCTTCATACGTTCCCCAAGGCTTTGCTTTGTTCATCATCCCGGAACTCCCGATCCTTTCTTCCCAAACGGTTTGCCTCCCGCTGCCGCTTCCGTTTCTCCCGATCGGTCTTCGGACGACCCCGGCCCGTTTCTTCTCTCATCCAGCACCGCGCGTATGGTACGGGCCATGTCCTTCATGACGACCGGCTTGACGATATATCCCTCGATTCCCATCGCCGCCGCCCTGTCCTCGTCAATCAGCGCGCTGTATCCGGTGCACACGATCACGGGAATGTCCGGACGAACCGCCTTCACTTCCCGGGTCAGCGCGGCGCCGGTCATCCCGGGCATCGTCATGTCCGTGACCACAAGATCGAAATCGTACGGCCCGGCCTCGAAACGCTCCAGGGCCTGCAAGGGATCGAGCCTCGCCTCCACCTGATAGCCCATGCGTTCAAGCATCCTTTTCACCATGTCGGTGACGGCTGCCTCATCATCCACGAACAGGATCCTCTCGGTGCCGTGGAAAATGCCGGCCGGCCTCTCCATCTCCTGATCAGGCCCACCGTCCGCCGTGGGAATGAGGATCGTAAAGGCGGCTCCTTTTCCCGGGCTGCTGTCCACGTCCTTGGTGGTAAAATACGGATCGAAAATCCTGTCGATGATCTCGGGCGGTATGCCGGGTCCCGTGTCGGCAACGGCTATCCTGACGTATTCCCCCGCGGCCTCGCTTGAAGTCTCCCCGGCGTCCCCTCCGCCGGCATCCGTCGTGTCCACGCTGACTCTCAACACCCCGCCCGTCTCCTCCATGGATTGGGAGGCGTTCGTGCAGATATTCATCAGGACCTGGTGGATTTGAACGGGATCTGCAAGAACGGTCAACTCTTTTTCGGGAAATTGTGCTCGCACCTCTATGGTTGCAGGGATTGTCGAACGCATGAACTTCAGGGCTTCCTTGACCGCGGAGACGATACCGGTGGACTTCAGCTCCTGTTCTTGCGCGCGGCTGAAATTGAGCACCTGCTTGACAATGCCGGCAGCCCTCATGGACGCGACTTTGACCGCCTCCATCTTCTCGCGGACCGGGCTCCACTCCGGCAGATCGAGGAGAGCCAGGTCGACGTTTCCCGTGATCATGAACAGAATGTTGTTGAAATCATGGGCAAGGCCCCCTGCCAGGGTGCCGACGGCCTCCATTTTGTGGGCATGCCTCAGGTCCTGCTCGAGCTTCTTCCTTTCCGTGGTCACCTGAAAGTAAACGGAGACGCCTTCCCTGGACGGGTAGACCCTCACCTCATACCAGTTGGCATAGGGCTCCGCTCCAAACCAGGTCTCGAAGGTGGCGAATTTCCTTTCCCTGAGGGCACGGGTGAACTTTTGCTCAAAGACCGATCCCTCCAATTCGGGGAAGGCCTCCAGAAGGGCCTTTCCGATGACATCCCCGGGATCACGGCCCAGCAGGGCACCCGCGGGCCCGTTGAAATAAGTGACCGTGAGATCTTCATCCAGCGTGAAGAAGCCCTCGCTGATGCTCTCCAGAATGGAAAGGAGCCTCTCCTCGCTTCCTCGAAGGGCCGCCACCGCCCTGTCCCGGGCCTCCTCACTCTCCTTCAGCCCTGTGATATCCGAAACGATGAGCAGCAGCTGGTTGTCCACACCATTCAGGGACTGGCTGCTGGAGCCGAGCAGACGGCCCTCCAGGCGAGCGTGAAAGAAACCGCCTTTGCCCCGCTGGAATCTCACCTCCAGGACCTTGCCGCCGGGCTTCCTGAAAAACGCCTTCACGCGCGAGAAAAAGATCGCCCTGTCGTCAGGGAAGATGAGCTGTGAAAACGGCCTCTGGAGGAGCTCATGGCGGTCTCTGCCCACCATTTCCGAAAGGGTTCGGTTGGCGTCCGCCATGATGCCGCTCTCTTCAATGACCACATAACCCACGGGGGCCTTGTGGTAGAGCAGGGAGAGGCGGTCCCTCGAGCGCTCCAGCTCTTTCTGGGCCCGCCTCAGTTCCTCGTTCTGGATCTCCAGCTCCACCTGATAGACCTGGATCTCGTCTATCAGTTCCGCAACATCACGCTTGGGTATGTTGTCGCTTTCCGAATACCTGTCCTTCAGGATGAATTCGGCCTTTTCCCGCAGGCCGGTGAGCCGGTTACTGTTTGTTTCCGCCATGCTCCTGAGCCCTCTGCCCGATTGACTCTCAGATCCCGTCATCTGTCCTGCCCTCTAATCCCCGCCTTTGCGGGCTTCATCTCCCGATGGATGAACCGCTCCTTCCCGTCCGCAGTCCCTGCGTTCCCTGGCGTCCTCGCCTATTTTTTTCTCCGTGATGTCGTCGAACAAGACGGCAAACCTGTTTTTGGAAGGGCTGTAGGCGGAGACGGAATAGCAGCGGTTGGTGGCCTCGAGATAGCTCTCGAACCGGATCGCACCCCCGCCCAGGGCCACTTTGCCGTACTCCCCGATCCAGTCGAACCCGGATTTCACGATGTCGGGGATCACCTCCGTAACGCGCCTTCCCAGAATATCTTCGCCGGAAAGACCGGTCATCTCCTCAAAGGCCTTGTTGACCTCCAGGAAAACGTAATCCACCGGTTTTCCATCCTCGTCCGTGACGATTTCGTGGAGGGCGAAGGCGTTCAACATCCGGTCGAACAGCTCGCGATACCTCTTTTCGCTCTGTCTTGCCCGCTGTTCCGCCAGGATCCTCCCGGTCACGTCCTCCACAATGGACACCATGCCGTCGAAGGCCCCCTTCTCGTCAAGCAGGGGGGATGCATTGATGGAGAGGAGAATTCTCTTCCCGTCCGAGTCCTCCACGGCGTGCTCTATGCTGTAAACCGCGCGGCCGGTCCTGCGGACCACCTCGAAAGGCAGCTCTTCCTCCGGGAAGGGGTTTCCTTCGTAGTCGGTGATCTTCCAGTCCGGTGAGTTGTACCGGCGCCCCCTTATATCATCCTTCTTCAGGCCGAAGAGGTCTTCCGCCCGGGCGTTGGCGTAGACGATGTGGCCGTTCCTGTCCACCATGGTGATGCAGGCGGGGCTCGTGTCCATGATCCTCGCCACGAGGTCCCGCTCGTGCCGGAGATCCTCTTCCACCGTTTTAAGGGTCGTGACGTCCTGCAGGGATCCGGACACCTTCACCACCCTGCCGTCCCGCACCTCCGGATCCCCCACGGACCGGACCCAGCGCCGGTTTCCTTTCTCCGTCCATATCTGAAAAACCAGGTCGTAGGGGACGCCTTTTTCAACGGCCTCGCTGAACGCCTCTTCCATTTGGGGCCTCGACTCCGGCACGTAGTACTGGATGGCCTTTTCCGGGGTGGGCTGATCTCCCACAGCCAGTTCGTGTATGCGGTAGACTTCTTCATCCCAGCGGTGCTCGCCTGTCTCCGGGACATATTCCCAGCTCCCCACTTTCGCCAGGCGCGCCATGTGCCTCAGCTGGCTTTCGCTCCTGCCGAGGGCCTTCTGGGCCTCTTTCACGCGGGTGATCTCGATGAATGTGATCACGACCCCGGCAAAGGACTGGGGCCCTATCTTGTATGGCAGGACGCGCATGAGATACGCCTTGCCGCTCTCGGCTTGGACCTCGTGTTCCATGGGTCGTCCGGACTCGTGGACCTCCTCGAACATCTCGAAGGGGTCCACGTCCGCGAGCCGATGATTCAAATGGCTGATGGGCCTTCCGATGTCACTTTCCCGGATCTTGTAAACCTCCTGGATCTTGTGGGTGAATTTCCGGATCTCCAGGTCCTCGTCCAGGAACAGGGTCCCGATCTCCGTGCTGGTGAGGAGATTGTCCATGTCGTTGTTGAGTTCGGTGAGCTCCACGATCTTGCTCTGGTATTCGGCGTTGACCGTGTAGAGCTCTTCATTGACCGACTGGAGCTCCTCGTTCGTGCTCTGCAGCTCCTCGTTGCTGGCCAGCAGCTCCTCGTTCGTGGCCTGGAGCTCCTCGTTCGAGGTCTCCAGCTCTTCGATGGTGGCCTGGAGATTCTCCTTGGTGAACTGAAGCTCCTGCTCAAGGTCCAGGATGCGCTGCTCCGCCTCCTTGCCCACGTCGAAGGTGCGGATTTCATGTGCGGGCAGGGCCTCCTTGAACCCGGCATCCTCCAGGAGAACGGCGGCCAGCGGGTGCTGCCCCTTTTTCGGCGGGAGCGAGCGGATTCGCATGTGGACCTTCTTTTCCGCGCCGTTGTTTTTGATCCGTATGTTGGTGAAACCGACCTCCTCACCGGTCTTGAAGACCTTCTGCAGCCCTGTGGCCAGGGGAATGGCCAGGTCCTTGGCCGCCATTTTGGAGACGTCGTTGTCCATTTTCCCCTCGGGCAGCCTGAAAAAGCCTTCCGTATTCCCCGCCACGTAAAGGATCTCCTGGTCCTCGTTGACGATGACGACGAGCGGGACATAATCCCCCGAGAGTGCCTGCAGGAGGCGGTCCAGGGCCCGCTCCTCCTCGTACGCCTTCATGGAACGCGGCCCGCCCGCCCGATAATCCCGCTCCGGCTTGTAGAGCCTCTGGGGAAAGTTCATGATGAGGTCGTCCGCTATCTTGGGCTTCCTTTTGCCCTTCGATCGATAGATCTTCCACTTGTGGTGGACCGGTTCGAAAAACTCGGACAGTTCCCCCGTGGTTTCACTCGTCCCCAGGAGGAGAATGCCGTGCGGGTTCAGGGAAAAATTGAAGAGTTCCAGGACCTTTTTCTGGAGCACCGCCTGGAGATAGATGAGGAGATTGCGGCAGCTCAGGAGATCTATGTTGGTGAAGGGCGGGTCCTTGATGATGTTGTGGCGGGCGAAGACCACCATTTCCCGGATACCGTGGTTTACCTGAAAGATGTCCGACTTCCGGTTGAAGTGCTTTGAGAGCAACTGGGGAGAAAGATCCGCGGCGATGCTCTCCGGGTACTCCCCGCCGCTGGCCCTTTGAATGGCGTCCTGGTCTATGTCCGTGGCGAATATTTTGACGTCCACGGCCTTGTTCATTCTCTCCATGGACTCCCGGCAGAGGATGGCCAGCGTGTAGGCCTCCTCGCCCGTGGAGCACCCCGCCACCCAGAAGCGGACCTCCCTCTGCGTCGCGCGCCTCAAGAGCTCGGGAATCCAGGTCGTGGCGAGTTCCTCAAAGGCGTCGGGGTCGCGGAAAAAACTCGTCACCCCTATGAGGAGCTCCCGGTAAAGGGCGGCCACCTCGCCGGGGTAGCTCTCCAGGTACTTCACGTAATCCCCGAGTTCGTGGATCTGGTTGACGGTCATCCGGCGCTCGATGCGGCGGACCACCGTGCTCGGCTTGTAATACGTGAAGTCCACCTTGCTCTTTTCCCGCAGGAGGGAAAAGATCCGGGTGAGCCCGTCTTCATTGGTCAGCAGGGAGTCCGACCGCTCCGTTCTCGAGACGTAGGGGTGCTTGATGTAGGAGAGGAGCTTGTCCGGCATCCTCTCGGGCGGGAGTATGAAATCCACGAGGCCCGTTGAGATGGCGCTTCGGGGCATCCCGTCGAACTTGGCGGAGTCCTCGTCCTGGACCATCACCATCCCGCCCTGCTCCTTGACGGCCCGGATGCCGCGCATGCCGTCGCTGCCCGTGCCGGAGAGAATGATGGCTATCGCCCTGGGCCCCTGGTCTTCCGCGAGGGATCTGAGGAAGACGTCGATGGGGAGGTTGAGGCCCCTCGAAAAGTCCTGATCCTTCAGCAGGAGCTTCCCGTGGAAGATGGTGAGGTTCTTTTTGGGCGGGATCAGGTAGACGGAATCCGCCTCCACGACCATTCCCTCCTCGGCCCGGTACACCGGCATGTTCGTCCTCTTGGAAAGCAGCTCCACCATGAGGCTTTTGTAGTCGGGGGACAGATGCTGCACGACGATGTAGGCGAGGCCGCTGCCGGGCTGCACCTTCTTGATAAAGGCCTCGATGGCTTCGAGTCCGCCCGCCGAGGCGCCGATCCCCACGTAATAGTCGGGCTCCCATCCTGAATACGCCGACTCGGAACCTTTTTCCCCGGGCCGTTCTGTCTTCTCCATACCGGACTCCTGATTTGAAGCCGCCTGCGCAGCGGTGATGTCAATAAATTACCTGACAGCGCCAAAACACTCAGTTCACGGACGGGCATTTCGAAAGTATGCGGTAAAAGCAGCAATAAGCGCTGATAGATTTGAACATAATGATACAGAATGGTTTGAAAATTTTAAATCGACAGAAATGCTCAAAAGGGTATAGGTAGAAATACTCAGTCGGGCGGGCTTCGCAGGAAGGGCCGCACGTCACACCTGGGTGTATCCCTTTATCAAGGCATACCTGACGAGATCCGCTGTCCGCTTGAGCCCGAGCTTTTTCATGACGTTGGCCCGGTGGTTCTGCACGGTCCTGATGCTTATGTGGAGAAGTTCGCCGATCTCCCGGCTGGATTTGCCTTCCGCGATAAGCTTCAGTATCTGCCGCTCACGGGTTGTGAGGGGATCCATGTCCTGGCAGGGCTTCCCCTGATAGAACTGGAGCAGGTCGTCCGTCAGATCCTTGAAGAGGAGGGGCGAGATATAGGTCTCTCCCTCACGAATCGCGTTGATGGCGGAAAAAAGCTCGGTGTCCGCGTCCTCCTTCAGGAGATAACCCTCTACCCCCGCAGACATTGCGTATCTGAAATACCCCATGTCCTTGTGCATGGTGAGAAGCAGAATCCTTATCTCCGGGCGGCTCGACTTGATCTCCCTGGCGGCTTCCAGCCCCCTGAGGTTGGGCATGGCGATATCCAGGACGACCAGGTCGACGTCCATTCGCTTGAGCACGTTGAGAAGCTCCAGGCCGTCCCCTGCCTCGCCGACGATCTCCAACTCGGGATGCTCCTCGATAATTCGCCGGATCCCCTGCCTGAAAAGGGCGTGGTCGTCCGCAAGCACGATTCGGTAACGGCTCATGTCAGTCGCTGCCTTCCTCCATCCGTCCCGCTCGTGTGGTGAGCCGGGCGCGTCTCTCACCCTCCCCGGGGGTGATGAAAATCCTGTCATTTAAGTCTCTCCGAGAGAGGATGGCAACAGTTTTTCGGGCCCGCCCGCGCTGACGTCGAGCCGGCCGGGAGGCCCGGGCGAGGGCGGTGATGCGCAATTGTAATTCCCGGAGAAAATGCTATCATTATCCTATCCTTCAACTCGCCCCTGGAGATTTACCCCTTTCAGGGTCATCCCGCGTCATCGAAACGCACGGTGCAGGTGCGGCCGAGGGGGAGGGCATGGAAATCCAAGACAGGAGAAGGCCCTTCGGACACAAGGTCCTCTCCCACCAGTGGCTGGGGCTTCTGGACCTTCTCAAGGTGGGAGGGTTCGTCATTGACACCGATCGCAAGATCAGGGCCTGCAACCAATGCGCCCGGGATCTCTTCGGCCTTGACCCCAAAGAGGCCGTGGGGAGGGACTGCAGGGAAATACTGCGTGGCGTCCACTGCGCCACCTGCTGCCCCTATCGAGAGGATTCCACCGAGCCCCGGGAGCTGGAGGTGGAACTCAAGGATGCCCATGGAAACGAACTCCTGGTGACCCGGCTGAGCGCACCCCTTTACGGCGAAAACGGAAAGCTTTCCGGGCATTTGATCCTCATCCAGGACAGGCCATCGCTTGCGGACCTCCTCAAGCGGGTCAGGTACGGGGAGAAGAGTCTCAAAATCATTCTCGATCACCTGGATCTTGCCATCATGACCGTCAACAGGGGGGGGCACGTGACTTTCTTCAACGACGCCGCCGAGGTCCTGACCGGTTTTGAGAGGGAAGAGGTTCTGGGAAAGCCGGGAACAGCCATCCTGGCAAGGGAAAGCCATGCCTGGCGGGAACTCAGGACATGTCTCACCGAAGGGCGTTCCGGGAGCAGCGGGCCCGCAAAGATCCTGGCCGCCGAGGGCGAAATCATCGACATCAAGGCGGATTACATGCCGCTCGCCAACGATCGAGGCCGCATGATGGGTCTCCTGGTCACCCTGCACGACCTCACCCTGGTCAGGCAGTTGGACGAGGCCATGATTGAGCATGCATCCTTTCACAACATGATTGGCAAGGACCCATGCATGCAGAAAATATTCGAGATGGTGGAGCAGGTGGCCCCGAGCGATGCCACGGTCCTCATTGAGGGTGACACGGGCACGGGCAAGGATCATCTGGCCAGGGCCCTCCACGCTGCAAGCCATCGTAGGGACCGGCCCATGGTCAAGGTCAATTGCGCGGCCCTGCCCAACGAACTCCTGGAATCCGAAATGTTCGGGTACATGAAGGGGGCCTTCACAGGCGCCGTGCGGGACAAGCCCGGGCGGTTCCAGGAGGCGGACGGCGGGACGATACTTCTGGACGAAATCGGGGACCTGCCCCTGCCCCTCCAGGCCAAGCTCCTGAGGGTCCTGGAGGACAAGGACTTTTATCCTCTTGGCGGGAGGCACGCCGTCAAAGTGGATGTGCGGGTCATCGCCGCCACCAACCGCAACCTTGAAGACCTCATCAGGCAAAGACTTTTCAGGGAAGACCTCTTCTACAGGTTGAACGTGTGCCGCGTGGAACTCCCCCCGCTCAAGAATCGCAGGTCGGACCTGCCCCTGCTCATCCGGCACGTCCTCCGCCGCCTCTCATCGGCACGACAGGGAAGGCCCCCGGAGATCTCCGCCGAGGCCATGGAGATCCTCCTCAAGTACACCTACCCGGGGAATGTCCGGGAGCTCGAAAACATCCTCGAATACGCCCTCCTCACCTGCAAGGGAGAGATTATCAAACCGGATCACATACAGGATTACGTGCACACGAGGACGGACTGGGTCGACAGGTGCCCCGCACGCCGGCCCCCACCCGATGTCAAGCCGAAGGAGCACCACGAACGCGGCAGGATCCTCGACCTCCTCGAGAAACACCAGTGGCGGAAAAAGGAAACCGCCCAGGCCCTGGGCATGGACAGGACAACCCTGTGGAGAAAGATGAAAAAATACGGCCTGCAAACCTGATCGCGTCCCCGCACCATGTTTCAGGATGTTGCAGAGAAAGTTGCGCAACTTTTTGTTTTTTAATAATTTTAAACTATTTTAAATAATTATTAGCTTGGATGCAACTTTATGTTTCATTTTATTGCAACATTTTCCCAATTCCCGGGATCGCCCCGCATCCATTTTTTTTATATAATTTATTGTTATAACACATCTTTTCACCCCATCGCTCCCTTGTGGCACATTTTCTGCTCTAAAAAAGTACAATTTTTCTCTCAAGACTTGAAACAGGTTGATATCCCTCCCCGTCCCAAATTCACGCATGGCTGAGAAAGATGCGGACACGTGCCCCAAGAAAAAAGGTCCTGGTGATCGACGACGACGCCGAAGACCGGATCTTTCTTTCCAGGCTTCTGGAGGCGGGGGGCTACGTGCCCCTGGTGGCCGAAGGCGCAAGGGAAGGTCTGGAGAAGGCCCTTCGGGAAGGCCCGGATTTCATAGTCCTTTCCGTCATGTTCGACGGGAAGGGGGATCTTGTCCTGTTCGACGATCTGAAACTCAGAAAGGAGCTCAAGCACATCCCGGTTATCCTGCTCTCCTCCATAGATCAGAAAACCCTCTTCCAGCTCAGGTCCCTGCCCGGGGTCTCACGGGGCGGTTTCCAGGTGAGGCCCGAGGGTTTCCTGGCAAGGCCTCCCGAGGCGGATGACCTCCTGAAACTCCTGAAATCACTCAAGGCACCCAAACCCCCGGTGAACCGGGGAAGAAGGCCAAGGCGGACGAGATGAAAGAACGCATCGGGTTTTACATCTGTCACTGCGGCATCAACATAGCGGGCAAAGTGGATGTGGTTGAGGTCGCCGATTTCATAGGGCGCCTGCCCGGGGTCACCGTGTCCAGGGACTACAAGTTCATGTGTTCGGACCCCGGTCAGGAGATGATCGTGGAGGACATCCGGGAGCACGATCTCAACCGGGTGGTGGTGGCCTCCTGCTCCCCGAGGCTCCACGGGAAGACCTTCATGGGGGCCTGCCGTCGGGCGGGGCTCAACCCCTATTATTTCCAGATGGCCTCCGTGAGGGAGCAGGTCTCGTGGGTCACGAACGACCCGGCACTTGCCACGATCAAGGCCAAGGGCCTCGCGGCCGCTGCGGTGAACCGGGTGAGGACCCACAAGAAGCTCTTTGCGCGCCGCGCCCGGGTGCACCCGGACGTGCTTATCGTGGGAGGGGGCATCGCGGGCATCCAGGCGGCCCTGGACGTGGGCCAGTCCGGAAGGACGGCCTACCTCGTGGAAAGATCGCCCACCATCGGCGGTCACATGCTCCAGTTCGACAAGACCTTCCCCACCCTGGACTGCGCCGCCTGTATCGGAACGCCCAAGATGGTGGAGACCGCACAGAACGAAAACATAAAACTCCTCTCCTATGCCGAGGTCAAGGAGGTTTCGGGGTACATCGGAAATTATTCCGTGACCGTCCGGAAAAAGCCGCGCTACGTGGTGGAGGGCGTCTGCACCGGCTGCGGGGAGTGCGCCGCCGTGTGCCCGGTCTCCGTGCCCAGCGAGTGGGATGAGGGGCTCATGGAGAGGAAGGCCGTGTATCGACCCTTTCCCCAGGCCGTGCCCATCACCTTCTGCATCGACAAGCGGGAGAGGGCCCCCTGCACCAGGGCCTGCCCTGCGGGGGTGAACGTCCAGGGCTACGTACAGCTCGTCGGTCAGGGCAAGTACCAGGAGGCCCTCCAGATCATCACCGAGCGCCTGCCCCTGCCGGGCGTGCTGGGAAGGGTCTGCCCGCACTTCTGCGAGGCCGAGTGCCGGAGAAAAGAGGTGGACGAGGCCGTAGCCATCCGCGACCTCAAAAGAACGGCCGCGGACAGGGCCGACCTTCACAAGGTCGTTTTGCCGGAACGGAACGAGCGTCCTGAAAAGGCGGCCGTTATCGGGTCGGGGCCCGCCGGGCTGAGCGCCGCTTATTATCTTCGCCTCGCGGGCGTTCAGGTGACCCTTTTCGAGGCCGCGGACAGGCTCGGGGGCATGCTCCGGCTCGGCATCCCTGATTACAGGCTCCCCCCGGAGGTCCTCGACCGGGAAATCGAATGGATCCTCGATCTCGGCGTGGAGGTGCGGACAGGGTCGGTCCTCGGCAGGGATTTCACCTTCAACTCCCTGGAGGATGAGGGTTTCCAGGCCGTGTTCCTGGGCATCGGCGCGCACGGGGATCTCAGGCTCGGGGTGGAGGGCGAGGACAGCCCCGGGGTCTTGAACGCCGTCGAGTTTCTCAGAAGAGCCAATCTTGGAGAATCCCTCGATCTCGGCGCAAGGGTGGTGGTGGTGGGCGGCGGCAATGTGGCAGTGGACGCCGCCCGCATGGCCAGGCGCCTGGGGGCTGAAAACGTCTCCATTGTCTACCGCCGCACCGCCCGGGAGATGCCCGCCTACCCCGAGGAGGTCCGGGGGGCCCGCGAGGAAGGCGTCGAGGTTCTCTACCTGAAGGCGCCCCTGAGGATCGCGACCCGCGAAGGGAGGGCCGCGGGCCTGGAGTGCATGGAAACCAGGCTGGGCGAGCCCGGTCCCGGGGGCAGGCGACGGCCCGTGCCCGTGCCGGGCAGCGAACACACCTTCGAGGCGGACACCGTCATCGTCGCCGTGGGCCAGCGGGTCCTCGCCCCGTGGGCCGGAGAGGAAAAAGATCTCGTCTGGACGGGCCGGGGAACCCTCCTGGTGAACCCCGAGACCATGCAGACGCACCTGCCGCACGTTTTCGCAGCGGGCGACCTCGTGAGCGGGCCCGCAAGCGTTGTGGAGGCCATTGCAGGTGGATGCCGCGCCGCCCGGGCCATGGAGCGCTTCCTCTCGGGAGAGGATCCCGCCGCCGCGTCTGAAAAGCCGGCCCGGGGGTTTTCCGGGAATCCCTGGAGGGACATACCCAGAAACATGCCCAAAGGAGCGCGCGCCCGCGCCGGGGAGTCGGCGCCCGAGACCAGGGTCCGAGGGTTCCAGGAGGTCGAGCAGGCCCTCGAGGAGTCCGCCGCCCGGGCCGAAGCGGCGCGCTGCCTCAACTGCGGCGTGTGCTCGGAGTGCATGGAGTGTGTCAAGGTGTGCGAGCCCAGGGCCATCGATCACGCCATGCGGGAGGAGGAGGTCACGATCCAGGTGGGGAGCATCATCCTGGCCACGGGCTACGATCTCATGGACCCGGGGGTGATCACCAGGTTCGGGTACGGACGCCACCCGAATGTCTTCACCAGCCTGGAATTCGAGCGGCTCAACAACGCAACGGGCCCCACAGGCGGCAGAATCCTCATGAGGGATGGAAACGGGGCGTTTACGCGGCCGCCCGCAAGCGTCGGGATCGTCCACTGCGTGGGGAGCCGCGACGAAAAGTACCACGACTACTGCTCGAGGGTCTGCTGCATGGCCGCCCTCAAGTACGGCCACCTGATCCACGACAAGGTCGGCCACGAGGTGGAGATCTTCGACTTCTACATCGACATGCGCTGCTTCGGCAAGGGCTACGAGGAATTCTACAGACGGTGCCAGGAGGAGGGGATCCAGTTCGTTCGGGGAAAGCCCGCGGAGGTCCGGAAAGGCGCGGACGGGAAACTCCTCCTCGTCGGCGAGGACACGCTCCTTGCGCGGCCCTACCGGATACCCGTGGACATGGTCATCCTGTGCGCGGCCATGGAGGCCAGGGAGGACGCCGCCGAAGTGGGCAGGACCTTCGGGGTGACACAGGGGAGCGACGGTTTTTTCCTGGAGGAGCACCCGAAGCTCGCGCCCCTGTCCACGGCCACGGACGGGGTGTTCCTTGCAGGGACCTGTCAGGGTCCGAGGGACGTTCCGGACACGGTGTCCCAGGCCTCGGGAGCCGCGGCCAAGGCCATCTCTCTCAGCGCCCGGGGCGAGGTGGAGATCGAGCCCACCACGAGCTGGATAGACCCGGACGTCTGCGCGGGGTGCCAAATATGCATCGGGCTCTGTCCGTACGGCGCCATTGACTTTGACGAGGAGCGCAGGGTCTCCGTGGTGAACGAAACGTTGTGCAAGGGGTGCGGCAGCTGCACGGCATTCTGTCCCAGCCAGGCGGCCCGCTGCGCGGCATTCAACAACACCCAGGTCTTTGCCGAACTGGACGGCCTCTTTGACGCCATCCACGCCGTGGGTGGCGACGGCCGCTAGTGCGGCGGGATTTCATGCGCCGGCATGAGGCGGAGGGGACGCAATCTGAAAAGCGGAGGGGAGCATGAGCGAGGACTTCGAACCGACCATCATCGCCTTTGTCTGTAACTGGTGCACCTACACGGCAGCCGACCTCGCGGGAACCGCGAGGCTTCTCTACCCCATGAACGTCAGGCTTGTCCGGGTCATGTGCACGGGCATGGTGGACCCGAAATACGTGATCAAGGCCTTCCTGGAGGGTGCGGACGGCGTCCTCATCAGCGGCTGCCACCCCGGGGACTGCCACTACATCAACGGCAACTTCAAGGCCAGGCGAAGGATCAAGCTCCTCAAGGAGATCCTGCCCCTTTTCGGATTCGAGGCGGACCGGCTCAAACTCACCTGGATAGGGGCCAGCGACGGTCTGGAGTTCGCCCACACGGCCGAGTCGCTGTTGTCCTCGATTAAGGAACTGGGGCCAAGCCAGGCCAGGCGGACCATGGTGATCTGAAGAGCCGCGGAGGAACATATGAGCACAGGTTATGAAGTCAGGGTAAAAAACGGAGACCCGGGGGAGACGGTGCGGGAGATTCTGGGAAAGATCCTGGAGAGAGAGGACGTGAGGGCCGTTCTCGCCCCCTTCGCCCTCCCAACGGGCAAGGGGGTCATGCCCGCCCTGGTGGCCGACACGGAGCGCCTGGCCGCGGTGGAGCCGTTTTCACCGGCCTTTCCCCTGAACGGCGCAAAACTCCTGAGCCGCCTCAGCAGGGAGGAGGCCGGCGGCAAAACAGCGGCCCTCGTGAGACCGTGCGAGCTCCGCGCCTTTGTGGAGCTGGAGAAGCTGCACCAGGGATCGAGGGACGAGCTCATCCTCGTCGGCATGGACTGCCCGGGCGCCGTTGCCAACAGGGTGTTCTCGAATGCGGCCGCAGCCGGCGAAAACAGGGCGCCGGGGCTTTCGTTCACCCTGGAATCCCTCAAGGGCGAGGCAAGCCCCGCCGGCCTGGAGCCGGCTCCGGCCTGCCGGATCTGCGAACATGTGACCCCCGAGGGCGCGGACATCTCCATCGGCCTTTTCGGCCTGGACATCACTCAGCAACTCTGGGCCCTTGCAAGCACGGATCTGGGGAAGGACATCCTCGCGGGCTTGGGGCTCTCCGAGGCGGACGAGCCTCCATCGCGCCAGCCGGCGCTTAAGTCCTTTGTCGAAAAGCGGGTCCACAACAGGGACGGCGTTTTCGCCGAGACCCGGAAAAGCGTGGAAAACCTGAAGGGGCTCGCCTCTTATCTGAGCGGCTGCATAAACTGTTACAACTGCCGGGTTGCCTGCCCGGTGTGCTACTGCAGGGAGTGCGTTTTCACCACCGACGTGTTCGAGCACCAGCCGAGGCAGTACCTCAACTGGGCGGATCGAAAAGGGGCGGTCAAGATGCCCACGGACACGGTCTTTTATCACCTCACCCGGATGGCGCACATGTCCCTTTCCTGTGTGGGCTGCGGCCAGTGCTCCAACGCATGCCCCAACGACATACCCCTCGTGGAGCTCTTCAGGACCGTATCCCACGTCACCCAGGCGGGATTTCAGTACGAGGCCGGGCGGGATCCCCAGGAAGCGCCGCCCCTTTCGCTCTTCAAGGATGACGAGCTTTCAGAAGTGGTGGGGTTATGAGACGAAAATCAGGAAAGGCCCTGGTGGTCGGGGCGGGAATCGCGGGCATTCGAAGCGCCCTGGATCTGGCCGAAACCGGCTATGGTGTGACGCTCATCGACAGCGCGGACCACATGGGCGGGATCCTCGCTCAGCTCGACCGGCAGTTCCCGACGGACGCCTGCGGCATGTGCCGGATGCTCCCCATGGTGGAAAGGGACGCCTCCGGCCAGTTCTGCCTTCGAAAGGGACTCTTCCACGAAAACATCGATGTGCGCCCGGCCACGGAGCTCGTGGGCCTGGAGGGAGAGCCCGGGCGGTTTCGCGCGACCCTCAGGGGCCGCCTCTCGGCCGTGAACCCGGAAAAGTGCACCGGGTGCGGCCTCTGCGCCGAGGCCTGCCCGGTGGAGGTGCCCGACCCCTTCAACCAGGGCATGACCCGGCGAAAGGCCGTTTACCTGCCGGTCCCGCACGCGATCCCAAACCCCTTCCGGATCGACCCCGCGGCGTGCACCCGCTGTGGGGAGTGCGAAAAGGTGTGCCCGACCGGGGCCATATCCCTGGTGGACGTGGGCAGGAAGTCCTTCAGGATCCTTGTGGCGGACGACGAGTTGATCGTCCGGGACTCCCTGAAAGAGTGGCTCGAAGACGACGGGTTCAGCGTGGAGACGGCGGCCTCGGGGGATGAGGCCCTGAAAAAAATCGCCGCGGGGGGCTGCGACCTCCTCCTGGCGGACATCAAGATGCCCGGCATGGACGGCGTGGAGCTGCTTCGCCGGACCCGGGAGGTTTTCCCGGACGTGTCGGTGATCATGATCACCGCCTACGCCACGGTGGACACGGCCGTGGAGGCCATGAAGACAGGGGCCCTGGACTATCTCATCAAGCCCTTTGACCCGGAAAAACTGCTCCCCATGGTGGAGGGCGTGTACCAGGATCTCAGGGGCCCGGGCCGCGAGGCCCTGGAGGTGGGCGCCGTGGTCCTGGCCTGCGGCATGGGCACGGTGGACCCTTCCGGGGGGTACGACTGGAGCTGTTACGGGCGCCACCCGGACGTGGTCACCTCCCTGGAATTCGAAAGGCTCCTCAGCGGGAGCGGCCCCACCCGGGGAAAACTCCTCAGACCGTCGGACAGCAGCCCTGTGCGGAAGATCGCCTGGATCCAGTGCGTGGGGTCCAGGGATCTTCAAAAAAATGCAGAGCCTTGCTCCTCCATATGCTGCATGATCGCCCTCAAGGAGGCGCGCCTTGCGCGGAAAATTTCAGAGGGCGGTGCCGAGGCCCACATTTACTACATGGACATGCGGACCTTCGGCAAGGGGTTTCAGAGGTACAGGGAAGAGGCCGAGGACGAAGGCGTGCGGTTCCACAGGGTCAGGGTCCATTCCATCGAGCCGGACGCGGCCTCGGGCAGGCTCCGAATCCGACGGCCCGACGATCGTGGAGATTTGGGGGAGGAGCTGTTCGATCTGGTGGTCCTCTCGGTGGGCGCGAGGCCCGCCCCTTCCACCGAGTCCCTTGCCCGAGTCCTGGACCTCGAGACCGACCCCCGGGGCTATGTCCGGGCAGGCCCCTTTTCCTCGACGGCCTCCAGCCGGGAGGGGGTCTTTGTGAGCGGTTCCTTCGGCGGCCCCCTGGATATCTCGGAATCGGTCATCACGGCGGGCGCGGCCGCGCTTGATGCGTCCCGCGTGCTCCACGCCGCCGGCGGCGGGCTCGCCCTGGAGACACCGCCGGAGCCCGCGCTCCAAAGCGCCCGGGGCGAGCCGGCAAGGGCCCTGGTGGGTCTGTGCCGGTGCACGACTCGAAACAGTCCCCCATGCGACTGGGAGGCCGTGGCATCCGCCCTGGAGGCGGACCCCGCCGTCCACCGTGTGCTGTTCGTGGAGGACCTGTGCACGAAAGACGGGTGGGATTCCCTGGTCCAGGCGGCCCACGAGGAAAGGCCCAACCGGGTTCTCCTGGGGGCTTGTCTTCCCTACGTGTACAGCAGAAAATTCAAGGAGCTCGGCGCGCAAATCGGGCTGGATCCGAGGCTCATGGAGGCCGTGGACCTCTTCACCCCCCTGGGGGGGCTCGGGGAAGCCGGCGGCATGGACACGCCGGGCCTTGCGCTCTCGACCCTCCGCATGACCCTCGCGCGGCTCAGGCTGCCCCGGCCCCTGCCTCGGGAGTCCGTCAAGGTGGCGCCGGGGACCCTCGTGGCGGGAGGAGGCCCCGCCGGGCTCACAGCGGCCCTTGCCATTGCGGAGCACGGCTATTCCGTGGATGTCATTGAAAAATCGGACCGGTGCGGCGGCAACCTCCAATGGCTCTCAGACACCCTGGAAGGGGACGACCCCCGCGCCCTGCTGGCGGACCTGACCGAGCGCGTGGAGAGGCACCCCAGCATAACCGTCCACACGAGCTCGGAGATCCTTTCATCCTCGGGGACGGCCGGGCGTTTTGAGACCCTGTATCGCGACAGTGAGGGGGGGATCAACGCCCTTTCCCACGCGGTCCTCATCCTGGCGACCGGCGGGAATGAAAAAAAGCCCAGTGCCTATGCCTATGGAGAAAGCCCCCTGATCGTCACACAGAAGGAGCTCGGGACGGCCCTGGACGATGGCGGACTGACCCCCGAATCCCTGAAGTCCGTGGTCATGATCCTCTGCGCGGGGACCCGAGAGGAACCCGCAAATTACTGCAGCAGGGTGTGCTGTCCCACCGCGGTCAAGCAGGCACTCAGATTGAAAAGGGCGAATCCGGATCTCGAGGTGAGGATCTTCGCCCGGGACATCATGATGCCCGGGGCCCTGGAGGCCTTTGCGAACCAGGCGCGCCGGGAAGGGGTCCTTTTCGTCCAATACGACCGGGACAGAAAGCCCCGGGTCGATCCGGGCGGGGGGACCGTTTCCATCAGCGCGTGGGAGCCGGTGCTGGAGCGCGAGATCCACATGTATGCGGATCTCGTGGTGCTCGCGGGCGGTGTGGAGCCTGCCCTGAACCTCGATACGGCTGCGGCCTTCGGGGTGGAGCTGGACCGCGACGGGTTTTTCAAGGAGGCGGACAGCAAGTGGAGGCCCCTGGATTCCATCAAGGAGGGGATATTCGCCTGCGGTCTGGCCCGGGCGCCGGGAAACGTGACGGACGCCCTGGCATCCGCCAAGGCGTCCGCCGAGCGGGCGCTCCGAATCCTGGCGCGGGATAGAATTCCCGTGGACCTGTTCACGGCCCGCGTGAGGCACGCCCTGTGCTCCCTGTGCGAGCGGTGCGTGGATGCGTGCCCTTACGGGGCCAGGTCCATGGATGAGGAGGAAAGGCGGATCCTCGTCAACACGGCCATGTGCCAGGGGTGCGGCGCGTGTGCGGCGGCGTGCCCCAACAGCGCGAGTGTCTTGGACGGCTTCGAGGACAGCTGCATGCTGGAGACCATCGATGAGGCCCTGGGGGTGATGTAGAGGCGGCCTTCGCGAACGGGATGACCACGCCGCCCGGAGCCGGGCTTTTCACAGGAGATGCCAGGGATTGTGCTTTTGCGGAAGCCCCTGGATACCGGCCACCGCCGGGATGGCGCCACCGGGATGACGAAAAAGAGAGATAGCATGGCATCGGTTGTGCTGAAGAGGCATGAAATGAAAAGACGCGTAAAAAAAGGCGAAAATCTTGGCAAGGGCGCTTACGACCCCCTGAAAGAGGCCCGGGACATGGTCCGGGCGTGCATCCAGTGCGGCACATGCTCCGGGTCCTGCCCCAACGCCTTTGCCATGGACTACCAGCCCAGGGCCCTCTGGCTCCTGATTCAGAGGGGCGACGCGGGCGCCGTTTTTGACAGCAGGACCTTCAGCCTGTGCTCGGCCTGTTACAGCTGCACCCTTCGCTGCCCCCGGGGCCTGAGGCTCACGGAGGTCATGGCCGCCCTCAAGCAGGCGGCCGTGAGGCTCCGGCCGAAAAAGTTCCGGCCCGGCATGGCCTTTTACGAGAACTTCTTGGACAGCGTCCGGCGCCACGGCAGGGTGAACGAGACGGAGTTCATGTTCACCTATTTTCTCGACAGGAAAAACCCGCTCCTGCCGCTCCAATTCGCCTCCCTGGGGCTCAAGTTCATGAAAAAGGGGAAGATGAAGATCGCGGTTCCCGGGCTTGGGGGCTCCGGCACGCTCGATCCCATCTTTCAAAAGGTCGAAGAGCTGGAGGGACAATGAAAAAATACCTGTACTATCCGGGGTGCTCCCTGGAGGGGACGGCCAAGGAATACGATCTGAGCACAAGGGCCTTTCTGGGGGCGCTTGGCCTGGAGCTCAAAGAGCTGGACGACTGGACGTGCTGCGGCGCGACCGCAGCCCAGTCCGTCAGCCGCCTCCTGGGGCTCGCCCTGCCCGCGCGAAACCTTGCCCTGGCCGAATCCCAGGGCCCGGGCCTGGATCTCCTGGTGCCCTGCAGCGCCTGCTACCTCAACCTCAAGTCCGCTTCTGAAAAGGCGCGGGAGGCCCCCTCCGTCCTTGGCGAAATCAACGCGGTTCTGGCGGAGGCCGGGCTCCGAATGGAGGGGAGTGTGCGCGTGCGTCATCTGCTGGATGTGCTCTCAAGAGACGTGGGTGCCGAAAACCTGGAACCAAAAGTTCAAACGCCTCTCAAGGGGTTGAAAATCGCCCCCTATTACGGCTGCCAGTGCCTACGGCCTTATCCCGTCTTCGACGATCCCGAGGCCCCGGTGACCATGGAGCCCCTCCTCCGCGCTGCGGGCGCGGAGGTCTTTCCATGGGACATGGGGGCCAGGTGCTGCGGGGCCTCCCACATGACCACCAAGCCGGAGGTGGGGATAGAACTGGTGGCCGACCTCCTGGAAGCGGCGTCGGGCGCGGATGCGGCCGTCACGGTCTGCCCCATGTGTCAGTTGAACCTGGAGGCCTACCAGGAAACCGCCTCCCGCGCCAGGGGCAAGGACCTGTCCCTGCCCGTGCTCTACCTCCCCCAGCTCCTCGGCCTCGCCATCGGGCTCAGCGCCCGGGACGTCCGTCTCGATCTCAACCTCACGGACACGGGGTCCTTTAAAATGCTTGCGGCCTAGCCGGGAAAATGTTCCTTTTATACACAGGACAGATGATCGCTGCCTCCGGCCTGATCGTTCGGAGAGAAACGGATGTGGAAGTGCCGATCGAACATGACGACGACATGAAACCGCAGGCGGAAGCCACAACCGGCACGAAGAGGGACATCGAGTTCAAGCAGGCGGAGCTCAAGGAGTACCAGGACCTGTTCGAACTCGTCCCATGCCTGATCACGGTGCAGGATCGAGACTACCGGTTGATCAACTACAACAGACTCTTTGCCGACAAGTTCGATCCGAAACCCGGTGATTTCTGTTTTCACGCCTACAAGGGGCGTGATCGAAAATGCGAGACGTGCCCCGTGGAAAAAACCTTCAGGGACGGGCAGATCCATCGGAGCGAAGAAACCGGCCCGAACAAAGACGGGACCATGAGCACCTGGATCGTCGTCTCCGCCCCCATCCGGGACGACTCTGGGGAGATCGTCTCGGCCATGGAGATCAACCTTGACATCACGGAGCGCAGGCTCCTGGAACAGGAAGCGGAGAAATCAGAACAGAAGTACCGCGCCATTTTCAACAACATCCCGAACCCGGTGTTCGTCCTGGACGCCGGCACCCTGGAGGTCCTGGACTTCAACGACAGCGTCGAGCAGGTCTACGGATACAGCAAGGGAGAACTCCACCGCATATCCTTCCTGGAACTCCATGCACCCGGGGAGCGCGAGGCGTCCGCGAGGCGTCTGAAATCGGCGGAGGTCATCAATCAGGTGAGACACCGCCACGGGAGCGGCCGCTGGATCTACGTCAACATCAGGGTCTCTCCCTCGGAATACAACGGGAAAAAAGTTTTGATCGTGACGTCCAGCGACATCACCAAACGGCTTGAGACGGAATCCCAGCTGGCCCAGGCAAGCAAGCTGGCCACCCTGGGGGAGATGGCGACCGGGGTGGCCCACGAGCTCAACCAGCCCCTCTCGGTCATCAAGACCGTCAGCAGCTTCTTCATGAAAAAGATCGCCTCAGGGAAGACCATAGACACGGACACGCTCCACAGCATGCTCTCCAAGGTGGACTCCAATGTGGACCGGGCAACCAAGATCATCACCCACATGAGGCTCTTCGCCCGGAAATCCGAAGCCCAGTTGGGCCGGGTCGGGGTTACGGATGTCCTGGACAGGGTCCTGGACATCTTCAGCCAGCAGTTGAAGGCGCGGGGGATCGTGATCGAGAAAAATTACTCCGCTGGGCTCCCATCGATCCTTGCGGACCCGGACCGACTGGAGCAGGTGTTCATCAACCTGATCATCAATGCCCGGGACGCCATCGAGGAGCGCTGGGAGGGGCGTGAGTGCGGATCCGGGGACAAAAAGATCTCCATAAATGCCCGCGCCCGGGGCCGTGTGGTTTTCGTGGAGGTCCGGGACACGGGGACGGGGATCCCGGCGGCCGTCAGGGACAAGATCTTTGATCCTTTTTTCACCACCAAGAAGGTCGGCAAGGGGACCGGGCTTGGGCTCTCCATCAGCTACGGCATCGTGAGGGACTGCGGCGGGGACATCCGGGTGCCGTCCGGTGACGGGCAGGGTGCCTGCTTTGTCCTGCAATTCCCCGCAGCCGAGGGAGATGATGAAAGACTCCGATAAAATTCTTCTCGTGGATGACGAGGAAGACATCCGCTCCGTCCTGAGCATGGCCCTGGAGGACATGGGATATGAGGTCCTGGCTGCGGAAAACGGCCGGGAGGGACTCCGGCACTTCAAGGAGTCCCGCCCATCCATCGTCATCACGGACATCAAGATGCCGGACATTGACGGCGTAGACCTCCTCAAGAGGATCAAGGGAGTGGACCCGGACGTGGAGGTCATCATGATCACCGGCCACGGCGACATGGAGACCGCCGTCCAGAGTTTTCAAAACGACGCCACCGACTTCATCACCAAACCCATCAACGTCGACGCCCTGGAGTCCTCCCTGAAAAAGGTCCGCGAACGTATGGAAGCCCGCCGGCAGCTCCGGGCCTACACGGAAACCCTGGAAAGCCTGGTTCACGAAAAGTCGGAAAGGCTTGCGGACCTGGAAAAGTCGGCCGGCAAGGAAGGGGGATCCGGCGCCCTGGAGGTCCTGGACCGCTTTCAGGGCCTGTTCCGGGACCTCCCCTGCCACGTGGCCGTCATAGACGAGGGGCTGGCCCTTGCAGCGGTGAACAGCCGGTTCCGCCAGGACTTCGGTGACTGCGAGGGCGAATTGTGCTACCATGTGCTCAAACGGGCGGATTCGCCGTGTTCCCAGTGCCCGGTTCGGGACACTTTCGCCTCGGGCATGAGTCGGGAGGGCGAGGGGGAGATCACCACCAGGGACGGGCAGAAGATGGAGGTTCTGATCTGGACCGCTCCCGTAAGGACCGCGGGACCCGCCTTTTCGCACGTCCTGGCCCTCTACACGGACATGGCGCAGCTCCAGAAGGTACAGGACCACCTGAGCAGCTTAGGCCTCATGGTGGGGACCATATCGCACAGCATAAAGGGGATGCTCACGGGGCTCGACGGCGGGATGTACATGCTGGACTCGGGCCTGCGAAAAGAAAACCGCGACCAGATCCAGGAAGGCCTGGACATCGTCAAACAGATGGTGGCCAGGATTCGAAACATGGTCCTTGACGTCCTCCTCTTTTCAAAGGACAGGGACCTGAAGATCGAGAAGGCGGCCGTGGTGAATCTGGCAAGGGATGCGGCGGCCGTGGCCGGCCCCCTTGCCGAGCAGAACGGGATCGCCTTTGAAGTGGATTTCCCGGAAGACGCGGGGGAGTTCGAGGTGGACCGAGGGCTACTCAGGACGGCCCTGATCAATGTCCTGGAAAATGCGGTGGACGCCTGCGCGGAAGACACCCGCAAAGACGATCATGCAATCGCGTTCAGGGTGAAGGCCGGGGAGGACAGCGTCCTTTTTGAAATCGAGGACAACGGCGTGGGCATGGACAGTGAAACACGTGAGAAGATGTGCACCCTCTTTTTCTCTTCCAAGGCCCGCAAGGGCACGGGGCTGGGGCTCTATGTCACCCACAGGGCGGTCTCCCGGCACGGGGGCTCCATTGATGTGGACTCCGAGCCGGGGCGCGGGACACTTTTTGTGCTTCGTGTGCCGCGACGGAGGCCAGACAGGGGTGAACTCAACCAGCAGGCCCGCTGAAGAGTGCAGGCACCCCCCCACACCCATGCAAGGAGGGCAGGTCAATGGCAAAAAAAATCCTGGTTGTGGACGATGACGCCGCGGTCGTGAAATACCTCAAGACCCTGTTCGAGGACAACGGTTATGAAGTGCTTCCTGCATCGGACGGGGCCGAGGCCCTGGAAATTCTGGACAAGACCGTCCCGGATCTCATCACCCTGGACCTCCAGATGGACAAGGTCTGGGGCCCCCAGTTTTACAGGAAAATGAGCAAGAACCCCGCACTGAAAAACGTGCCGGTCATCGTGATCAGCGGACTGGCCCGACCCGAGCTGGCGATCAGGAAGGCCGTGGCCGTCGTGGAGAAACCCTTTGACCCGGATGAGCTGTTGCGAATTGTGCGAGAGAACATCTAGTTCCCCGCCATGGCGAGGTTCCATCGGTATTGATATCGGTATCGAAATCGAAAAAATAGCACACTGGGCCCACCCTCAATCCGTAGATTCCTCCAGGCCGGACACTGGAACCCGAATGACAAACTCGGCCCCCCCTCCCGGCGGGTTCCCCGCTTCCAGCCTCCCCTTGTGACGCTCCACGATCCCGTAAACCGTGGAAAGCCCCATGCCCACTCCATAGCCCTCCTTCTTCGTTGTGAAAAAGGGTTCGAAGATGTGCGGGAGGGCCTCGGGGTCTATGCCGGTTCCCGTGTCCCGGACCCTGATGAGCGCATGGCCTCCTTCGCGCTCCGTGCCGACGAAGAGCCTCCCCCCCTCGGGCATGGCGTCCACCGCGTTGAACACGAGATTGATGACGCACTGCTGAAGCTGATGCGCGTCCCCCCTCAGCAGAGGCAGATCCTCGGCCAGGGAGACCTCCAGCGAGATGCCCTGAAGCTTCAGCCTGTGCCTGCTCAGGAGCACGGACTTCTCGATCACCTCGTTGAGGGCCACGTCCGTGACCTCCAGGCGCGGCTGCCGGGAGAATGCCAGGAGGTTTGAGACGATCCGGCTGCAGCGCCCGGACTCGCTCTCCACCAGGTCGAGGTAACGCTGGAATTTCTCCAGTTGCTGCGGCGCGGGGATGCCCCTCTCCAGGATCCGCTTCATGAGCTTGGCATAATTGAGTATGCCCGAGAGCGGGTTGTTGATCTCGTGGACCACACTCGCGGCCAGCCTCCCGAGGCTCATCATCTTGTCCTGGTGGAGGACCTTCGCCTGATCCGCCATCTCCCTCTCGAGCCTTCGGAGGTCCCTGAGATCCCTGAAAAAACAGACGAGCCCTTCGCGCCGGTCGTTCTCGAGAATTTCAGTGGCCGAGACCTGAACCGGTACGGACTGCCCTCCGGCCCCCGCAAGCTCCGTCTCATAGAGGTAGAGCTTTCCCTTCCCCCCAAAGGCGTCCCCCTCCAGGGCCTCCCTGAACCTCCTCAACTCGGCTACGCTGAAAAAGTGCTCGACACGTTTCCGCCACAGGACTTCATGTTTGGGATAGCCCAGCATGCGCTCCATGGCGCGGTTGAAGGTGCCTATGACCTCCTCGCGGTCGCAGCCCAGGATGCCGTCCATTGAACTGTCAATGAGCCGTCTCTGAAATGATATGTTCCTGAGGAGTTCCTGGGTGGTCTGGACGCTCTCCTGGTCAAGGAGCGCGGCATGCAGGGCCAGCTGCTGTCTTGTGTCGTAGCGATTGACGGCCCGCTCCAGGGCCAGATGCAGGGCCTCGTCGCTGATGGGTTTCGTGATGAAGTCCGAGGCATCCAGCCGTAGGGCTTGAACGGCTGTGTCCACCTCCCCGAAGGCCGTGATCACGATCACCTCGATTTCGGGCTGGGTTTCCTTGACCGTTTCCAAGAGATCCAGGCCGTTCATCCCGGGCATGCGTATGTCCGTGACGAGAATCTGCGGCAGAAGTTCGCGGCAGAGCATGAGCCCGGTTTCGCCGTCAGGCGCGGGAAGCACGTGGTAGCCTGCATCCTCGAGACTCACGGTGAGGACGTCGCGGACATCCTCTTCGTCATCGACCACAACGACTTTCCATGGGATCTCGGCTCTCATGGGGGGGCAAGCGCCTCCAGTTCATTGCGGGGGGCTTCATCTCCCCCGCCGCCCAGGACCGCGTAGAGCCTCACCTCGTTCGCGAGCTTCGCCAGGCGTATGGTGATGAGTCCCTGTTGCGCCGCGTAGAGCTCGCGCTGGGCGTCCAGCACGCCGAGGTAGCTGTCTATTCCCTTGATGTAAAGGACATTTGCCATCCGGTATGTCTTTTCCACCGCGCGCACCAGGGATTCCTGGGCCGCCAGCTGCCTGTCCACCGTGCCGCGGACGGCAAGCGCGTCGGCAACCTCCCGAAAGGCGTTCTGAATCGACTTCTCGTATTCGGCCAGGGTGATCTCCCTTTCCACCTTGGTGGCCTTGTGCGCGGACCAGAGGCGGGCGTCGAAAATCGGCAGGACGATTCGAGGCGCAAAGGTCCAGGTGCCCTGCCCCGCGTCGAAAAGGGCGGCAAGCTCCCTGCTCGCCGTGCCGAGGGTGGACGTCAGTGAGATTCGGGGAAAAAACGCGGCCCGGGCCGCCCCTATGTTGGCGTTGGCCGCCTTGAGCCGATGCTCGCGCGCCAGGATGTCCGGCCTTTGAAGGAGCACGCCTGACGAAAGGCCGGGAGAGAGCCTCATCGGGGGCGCAACCCCTGTGAGCCCATTGGGCAACAACTCCCCGGGGACGTGCTGGTCCGTGCCGAGCAGATAGTGGATGACGTTTCTCCCCTGGGCCGTCTGGCGGGTATACCGCGCGATGTCCCCACGGGCGATCTCCACCTGCGTCGCGGCGCGGCTCAAGTCCAGCTCGGATGAAAGACCCATCTCGGCGCGCTTTTTTATCAAACCATAGGTCGCCTCCTGGGCCGCCAGGGTGGCCTCGGCCAGCTTGAGCCTTTCCCGGTCGGCCGCATAGGTCAGGTAGGTTTCCGCCACGGCGGATATCAAGGAGATCCGGGTGCTGCGCCGGGCCTGGTCCGTTGCAAGGTACTCCTCCAGGGCCCTGTCCTTGAGGCTGCGGATGCGCCCGAAAAAGTCGATCTCCCAGGAGGTGATGCCCAGATCCACGCTGTACTGCTCCGCGATCATGTCGGTGCCCACGCCCGAGATGTCCCCCGGCACCTGCTGCCTGCTCCCAAAGCCGGCGGCACTGACGGGGGGCAGCAGCTCGGCCCTCTGGATTCCGTAAAGAGCACGGGCCCGCTCGGCGTTCAGGGCCGCGAGCCGCAGGTCCCGGTTGTTGGCCAGGGCCGTCTCGATGACCTGCCGCATCCGCTCGTCCACGAAAAAATCGCGCCAGCCGGTCTCCGCTGCCGGCGCGGGTTCCCCAGGAGCCTCCGGGGAAAGCTTCGGGTAGGCCGGCCCCTCGGGCCATTTCTCGGAAACGGGAGCTTCCGGCCTCCGGTATTCCGGCTGCAGGCTGCAGCCGCAGGACAGAAACGTGATTCCGATCAAAAGAAGAAAGAGGCGGTTCAGCATCTCAGTCAATTCCCCCGTGGGATATCACCGGCCCGGAGGCCTGTGTCCTTTTTCGCCCGTTTCCCGAAAAGCCTTTCAATCAAGACGTAAAAGAGAGGGGCAAAGACAATCACCAGAACGGTGGCGGTCACCATCCCTCCCAGAACCCCCGTGCCGATGGCGTTTTGCGCCCCGGCCCCGGCCCCTGTGGTCAAGGCCAGGGGCAGGACCCCGAAGCCGAAGGCCAGGGAGGTCATGAGTATGGGGCGAAACCGCAGCTTGGCGCCTTCCAGGGTCGCCTCGACGAGCCCCATGCCGCTTTCCACCCCCGCCTTTGCAAACTGAACGATCAGGATGGCGTTCTTGGTGGTCAACCCCAGGGTGGTCAGGAGACCTATCTGGAAGTAGACGTCGTTCGAGAACCCCCGGAGGCTCGAGGCGATCACCCCTCCTATGGCCCCCAGGGGGAGGGCCAGCAGAATGGAGATCGGTATGGGCCAGCTCTCGTAGAGGGCGGCCAGGCACAGGAAAATCACGAAAACGGAAAAGGCGTAGAGCAGGGGAGCCTGTGTGCTGGACATCCTCTCCTGATAGCTGAGCCCGGTCCAGTCGAAACCGATCCCGCGGGGCAGCTGGGTGACCGCCTCCTCCATGGCCTTCATGGCCTCCCCCGAGCTTCGCCCGGGGGCCGCCTCTCCCCAGATGTTCAGGGCGGGGAAACCGTTGAACCTCTCAAGCCGGGGGGACCCCGAGGTCCACCGGCCCGATGCCACCGTCGAAAAGGGGACCATTTCCCCGGTCCTGTTGCGCACGTAGAGCCTGTTGAGGTCGCCGGGCAGCATGCGATAGGGGGCATCGGCCTGCACATAGACCCTCTTGACCCGGCCGCCCTGGATGAAGTCATTGACGTAGGCGCTCCCAAAGGCCGCGGCAACGGTGCTGTGGATCGTCCCGATGGGTACCCCCAGGGCCCCTGCCTTTTCCCAGTCCACGTCGACCCGGTACTCGGACACGTCCCGCATGCCGTTGGGCCTGACAGATGCCAGCCTGGGGTCCTTCGCCACAATCCCCAGCAGCTGATTCTGCGCCTCGAGCAAGGCCCCGTGCCCCAGGCCGCCCCGGTCCAGCAGCTCGAAGTCAAACCCCTTGGCCATACCCAGCTCGCTGACGGCTGGAGGGGGAAAGACGAAGACGATTGCGCTTCGAATCCGGGAGAGCACCCCCATGGCCCTCCCCGCAATTGCCTTGGCCTTGAGATCGTCGCGATCCCTGAATTCCCAGTCCCTCAACTTGATGAAGACCATGCCGTTGTTCTGTCCCCTGCCCGAAAAACCGATGCCCGCGATGGTCATGCAGGAGGCCACCGCTTCCTTTTCGTTTTCACGAAAATATTCCGCGACCTTGTCCGCGGTCTCCTGCGTCTGCTCCAGGGTGGCGCCCTCGGGCATCATGACCTGGGCGAAGAGCGTGCCCTGGTCTTCATCCGGAAGATAGGACGTGGGCATCCTCGTGAACAGGACCCACATGACCGCGACGATCAGGAGATAAACGAACAGGTACCGGTATTTCCTGGAAAGCGAGTGCCCCACCACCTTCACGTAAAGATCGCGAACCCCGTAAAAACCACGGTCGAACCACCGGAAAAAGGGCCTCAGGAAAAAAATCGCGTTTTCCGTCGGGTCGTGCCCCGCGGGCACCGGCCGGAGGAGGGACGCGCAGAGGACCGGCGTCAGGATGAGGGCCACGACGACCGAGAGGAGCATGGCGGCTATGATGGTCACCGAGAACTGGCGGTAGATGACGCCGGTGGAACCCGGGAAAAAGGCCATGGGCCCGAAGACGGCGGACAGTACGAGACCGATGCCGATCAGGGCGCTCGTGATCTGCCCCATGGATTTGGCCGTGGCCTCCTTGGGGGGCAGCCCTTCCTCCCTCATGATCCGCTCCACGTTCTCCACCACCACGATGGCGTCGTCCACCAGCAGACCGATGGCCAGGACCATGGCGAACATGGTCAGCATGTTTATGGAAAACCCGAAGAAGGAAAGCATGGCGAAGGTCCCGAGGAGCACCACCGGGACGGCGATGGTGGGGACCAGCGTGGCCCGGATGTTGCCCAGAAAAAGCCACATGATCAGGAACACGAGCAGTATCGCCTCAAAGAGGGTCTTGACCACCTCGTCGATGGCCACCTTGATGAAGGGGGTGGTGTCGTGAGGGTAGACGACCTTCAATCCCGTGGGGAAAAACCTGCTCATCTCCGCCAGCTTGGTCTTGACGGCATCGGCCGTGTCCAGGGCATTGGCGCCCGCCGCCTGCCGCACGGCGAGACCCGCGGACGGACTCCCCTTGTAAAAGACCTGGACGTCGTAGAACTCGGTCCCCAGCTCGATCCGCCCCACATCCCTCACCCTGATGATGGAGCCGTCCGGGTTGATGCGAATGGGAACGGCACCGAACTCTTCGGGAGTCTTCAGCATGTTCTGGACCACAATGGAAGCGTTCAGGCGCTGCCCGGCCACGGCGGGCGCTCCCCCGAACTGGCCGGCCGAGACCTCCACGTTGTAGGTCCTCAACGCCGTGATCACATCGGTGACGGTCAGACGAAAATCCGTGAGTCTGTCCGGGTTCAGCCAGATGCGCATGGCATACCCGGAGCCGAAGACCTGCACCTCTCCCACCCCCGGGACGCGGGCCAGGACCTTTTCCAGGTTGGACTGGGCGAAATCCCTCAGGTCGTTCCCGTCCATCTCCCCCTTTTCCGAGATCAACCCCACAATCAACAGGTAGTTCCGCGTGGACTTGCTGACCTGGACCCCCTGGCTCTTCACCACGTCCGGCAGGCTGGTCATGGCCAGCTGGAGCTTGTTCTGCACCTGCGACCACGCCAGATCCGGGTCCGTCCCCGGCGTGAAGGTGAGTTCGATGCGGGAGGCGCCGGCCGAATCGCTGGTCGCGGACATGTACAAAAGGTTGTCAAAGCCGGTCATCTTTTGTTCGATAATCTGTGTGACGCTGTTTTCGACCGTCTCCGCGGAGGCCCCGGGGTAAAAGGCGCTCACGGCTATGGATGGAGGGGCGATGGGGGGATACTGTGAAATGGGCAGGTTGTAGATCGCCATCGCCCCCAACGTCATGATGATGATGGCGATGACCCACGCGAAAACCGGACGATCAAGAAAGAATCTTGAAAGCATGAAATGCCCCTTCAATCACTGTCAGGCCTGGAGTCGTCCTTCGATCCAGCCTGCGCCGTGGAGGCCGGACGTCCCTTCCCGTCCAGATCCCAGGCGGACTCCTTGACGGTCGAGCCCGGCCGCACCTTTTGCAGGCCTTCCACGATGACTCGATCGCCTGCCTCCAGGCCCTCGGACACCAGCCACTGGTTTCCGATGGCGCGGTCCAGGGACAGCCTCTTCTGCCGCACCTGTGCCCCATCCTCGACAACCAGGACATAGGGGTTGCCCTTAGGGTCCCGGGAGACCGCCTGCTGGGGAATGAGGATGGCGTCCCGGCGGACCCCTTCCATCACAACAGCCCGCGTGAACATGCCCGGCAGAAGGATCCCCTCCGGATTCGGGAAAACCAGCCTCAGGGACACGGAGCCCGTGGTGGGATTCACGGTGACATCGCGAAACTGAAGGATCCCCTCCCGGGGATAGGCGGTCCCGTCCTCCAGCAGGAGGGTGACCCGATTCTGCCCCTTCCCTTCCTGGTTCAGGCGCCCCTCGTTGAGACTCCGCCTCAAGCGCAGCAGTTCGGTCGTGGACTGATGGACGTCGACGTACAGGGGGTCGAGCTGCTGAATGGTCGCGAGGGCCAGAGGTTGGTATGCAGTCACGATGGCGCCGACCGTGACGCTGGATTTCCCGATCCGGCCGGAGATGGGCGCGATGATCTTGGTGTAACCCAGGTTTATGCGCGCGGTCTGGAGGCCGGCCTCCGCCTGCTGAATGGCTGCCTCCGCCACGGCTATGGAGTTCCGATCGCACTCCACCTGGGCCTCGGCCGCCCTCAGGGCCGCCTCCGCCACTTCCGCCTCTGTCACGGCCTGGTCCCGCTGCCCCGCCGAAACGGCCCTCTCCTTGTAGGATTCCTCGAACCGCCGCCGGTTGGTCTTGGCGAGCTCACACGTGGCCTTCTGCCGGACGATCCCTGCCTGGCTCGATTCCAGGACGGATCGGGCCCTCTCGGCGCTCCTCCGGGCCGCGGCGAGGTTCGCCTCGGCGTTGGCGACCGCCGCCTGAAACGGCGCGGGGTCGATCTCATAGAGAACCTGCCCTTCCTTGACGTCGGAGCCTTCCACGAACAGACGCTTCTGGATGAGACCGCTGATCTGCGGGCGTATCTCGGCGATGAGCGAAGGGGATGTGCGTCCGGGGAGCTCCGTTGTCAGGACCACGGGACGGGTGGACACCGCGAGGGTGGCCACTTCCGGGTCTGGTCGCGGCGGCGGCTGTTTGGCCTCTTTTTCGCATCCGCACACCGCCACAAAGGCAAAAAACAAAGTCAAGGGCAGGAAGTGTTTTAAATGGTTTTGCACTGTTGACGGACCTCCATGTCGCATTTCCAGGGTTTAGGCGTGCATTCAGCGCGGGCACAACTGGTCATGGAGACCGCGGGAGCAGGCCCCTGAAAAGCATGTCCAGAATCGCGTCGGGGTCCTCCGGGAACGGGTGTCGCCGAGGGTCGTCAAGCCAGCGGAAGAGGAAGGCGTTCATGAGCCCGTCCAGGGCAACGGCCAGAGAGTCCGGCTCGGCTATCCCCTCGAATCTCTTCCTCCTGATCCCGCTTTCGAAAATTCGGGCGAGGGCCTCCAGTAAACGGGCGTGTCTTTCTCGAATGACCGGGTCGAGGTCCCCGATCCGGCTGAAGGTCGCCCCCCGGGTCTCGCCGAAGTAAAGGCGGATCATGGAGGCGTTTTCACAAAAGACGCGCCCTTTTGTCCTGACGTAGATCCGAAGCTTCTCCACTTCGTTATCGGCCTGTTCCAGGGCTGTCGTGATTTCGTGATGAAACTTGTCGGACAACTCGAGGAGAAGGGCCCTGTAGAGATCCTGCTTGTTTCTGAAAAATTTGTAGAGCGTCCCCACGGCAAACTCGGCCGTCCGGGCGATCTCGCGCATGGAGACATTGTGATAGCCTTTTTCGGAAAAAAGGTCCCGCGCGACCGCGAGGATCTCCTCGCGCTGGACCTCCTTTTGTTTTTCACGTCTGGATGTCTTCCTGTTCCCCATGGATCCCGGCGCATTCTTCAGGTGAACGTGACGTCATTTTTTTGAACCGAGCGTCACCTTCAATAAATTGCGTCTCCAAGTCAAGAGAAAAAAATCAGCGCGCCCGGCGTCGATGCTCGCCGGGCAGGGATTATTTACGTGGGATTTTCGGCTGGCGCAGGGCTTGGCCCGCGGGCCCCGTGGCAGGAGACCGCGGGCGGCCACCGATGAATCACGACTTCCCCAGATAACGGCCGTCGTAATCCAGCGTGCACAGAGGCGCCCCTTCCCCGTGAAAAACCGCGTTGACCACCTCCCCGATGAACAGGGTATGGTTGCCGGGAGAAAGGCTTTTAATGACACGGCATTCCATACAGCCGAGGCAGTCGGAAAGGATCGGACACCCCGTCAGCCCGCCCTCCCATTCAAGGGATTCGAATTTCTCCCCGGCGGAAGGACCTTTGAACTTTTTTATGAGGTTCTTGTGGTCTTTTCCAAGAATGTGCAGGGCAAAATAACCGCTTTTTACGATCAGGTCGTGAGAATAGCGGTTTGGGTGGATCGCCGCCATGAACAGCGGCGGATCATAGGACACCTGGCTCACCCAGGATGCGATCATGCCGTTGATGACGTCTTCAAGCCTCGTGGTCAAAACATACAGCCCATAGGTCGCATGGGCCATGTTTTTTATGATCGCGTCCTTCATGTCCCTCCCGTGCCTGGAGGCCTGGTGGAAAACCGGAATTCGGCATTTTTCATGCCGTTTTTTTATGGCATCCGATTCTAGACTGAACCGCGGCACGAATCAAGCCGCGAAGCCGCGTCAGACTCTTTTTCTTGACATAAAAGCGCAAAAGTCCAAAATGACGGCCGGGAGAAACAATGCGCTATGATGTTTTTTGTGCTTACCGGTGCTCTCATCGTCGCAGCTTTTGCTGCTTTCGCGCTTATCTCATACCGTGAAAAAGAACCTGTCGCCGCGCGGAGGGCCTTGATTGCTGCGGGCGTGGTATCTCTCGGGTGGCTTGTCATGGGATTTGCTTTCCAGCCATGGCTGCCGACGCTCACCACGGCGTTTTGGATTCTCGGTCTGGGGGGCCTGCTCTTTCTTTGGGCGCCTTTCGGGGAAAATGAGACGCTGCGCGTCCCCCCCAACCGTGCCGAGCGCCTCGACGAGCGACACGTCATCTTCGGTCGCATGGGTCTCTTGCCGGGGACGGCGCAGTACGAGACCTATTATCGTGAGCTGAACCCCGACGTGCGACAGGTGGACGACCACCTCCGGTCCATGCCCCAGCTGGGCGAGCCCGGCTCGAAATGTTACCACCCCCTGGATTCTCACTATTCATCGGCCGTCTTTCGCTTCATTGAAGACTTCAGTCATCTGGTGGAGCCCGCGGTGAATACCGAAAAAAACGGCTCCATCACGCCGGAGGAGGCCGCCCGGCGTCTGAAGGGTTTTGCCCGGTACCTGGGTGCCGCGGACGTTCGCATCACCGCCCTCAAGGACTACCACCTTTACAGCCACAAGGGCCGCCGCCTCCACGACTGGGGCGACCCTATAAATTCAAAGCACACGCATGCCGTGGTCGTTTCCGTGGAAATGCGCCACCCAATGATCCAGAGCGCCCCGAGCAATGTCTCCGTGACCGAGACCTCTTTCCAGTACCTCAACGCCGCGACCATCGCCCTTGCCCTGTCCTACTACATAAGCATGCTGGGATTCAGCGCCAGGGCCCACGTGGACGGCAACTATCAGGTCCTGTGCACAGCTCTCGCCCACGATGCGGGAATCGGCGAACTGGGCCGGCTTGGCCTGATCATCACCCCCGTGCACGGTCCACGCATTCGACTCGCCGCCGTGACCACGGACATCCCCCTGGTGGAAGACCACCCCATAAGCTTCGGCGTTCAGGATTTCTGCAGGATCTGCAAAAAGTGCTCGCATAACTGTCCGTCAGGTTCCATCGCAAAAGGCGAAAAAAAGACCGTGCGGGGTGTCTTGAAGTGGCAGAGCAACATGGAAACCTGCTTTCAGTACTGGCTGAAAACAGGGACTGATTGCGGCCTGTGCATTGCGGTCTGCCCTTATTCAAAACCGGATACCCCGGCTCACAGGATTGTGAGGTATTTCGCCTCCCGCAACACCTTCGCCCGTCGGGCCGCACTCTTCATGGACGATCTTTTCTACACCCGGACCCCGCGGCACTCGCACAACATGGACTGGTTCGCTCAACAGGTTTCTGAAAAGGACCCGGCCCAGCGGCTTTGAAGCCTCGACATGCCCCGGAACATTTCGAGTGTGGGGGCGGCTGACACTCAATATCCAACAGCGGGAACGGATGCCCACAGGTTGGCATTTGGATCGACCTGAGCCACGGGAACGGGTTTTCCAAAGTAGTTTCCCTGGTACAAGTCAAAACCCATGCTTTGGCAGACAGTGTATTCCTCCCGCGTGCCGACACATTCGGCGAGCGTCTTTATCCTCAGCTTTTTTGAAAGTCTGTGAAGTTGTTTGAGGAGTTCTCGTTTTGCCAGGACTGCCTGATCGATGTGATGTATGAGGCTGATGTCGAATTTCAGAACATGAGGTGTCGCTTCCACCAGTTCAAGGAGACGTGACTGCCCCACGCCGAAATCATCGTAGGCAAGAAGTATCTCCAATGCCAACAACTCTCTTTTGAGTATCTTTATGGAATCGGCATCGGTAATTGCCTCTTCATTTATTTCAAGCACCAAACGAACTAATGGAAAGTCTCTTCTAATCTCTTTCAAAGACTCCAAAAGTGCATCGATGTTATTGAGCTCTGCCGGATGGGTATTCACGAATAGGGGTCGAGAAATTTGATGTTTTGAAGCCTCTTCTATTCCCTTGTTACGCATCATTTTCGAGAGTTCCGCCTCGAGCCCTACGCTTTCTGCGATGTGAAACAGCTCCTTTGGGTTTTGAGGTAAGGTCTTGCTTGCACCCCTTCCAAGTAATTCATAGCCAACAATCAGGCTGCCTTCAGAGTCGACTATCGGCTGGTAGACCGGGGTTATCAGTTGATGAACCATCATCTCTTCCAGTTCCCTGACCCCGGTGGGGAAATTCTTGCTCAATGTGAAATCAACGGTCATGGTGCGATCATCCAGGGTGCCGAAATCCGCCATCGCGGACCTGATCAGCCGCATTTCGACATCCCCGATGTGGATTATATCCCCATGCCGGATGACCGTGGGTTCGTGGATGCGCTTGTAATTGATGAAAGTCCCATTCCGGCTGTGAAGATCGATTATAGTCAGTGAGTTTCCCTTTTGTTCGATGCGCGAGTGCTTCTTGGAAACGGAGGGTTTTGGAATCGTCAGGGAGGCTGCATCCTCTCTGCCGATTGTGAATGGAAAAGGGATCAGGGGCTGTCGATGAACCTGTTTTCCAGGTTTCAGGCAATATTCAAGGAGCCACAAATGCATGGACTGTCCTTCTACCTTTGGGCTGAAACCCTGTCATCTCTGAGTGCGAATTTTGGATTGCCTGTTGCAGCCTTGGCTGCGATTCGGTTTTTTCCTGCTCTCTTTGCGGAATACAACGCATCGTCCGCACTCTGGATCAGGACGTCCGGGGTGATATCATAGTTTCTCGGGCGAGTGCTGGAGACGCCGCAACTTATGGTCAAGCTCAATTTTCTGTCGAGCAGGGGAATCTTGAGGCCCCGGGCCATTTCCAGGAGGTCCTGGGCGACCTTGCACGCGTTTTCCAAATCCGTTTGTGGCAGCACCAGGGCGAATTCCTCTCCCCCGTACCTGGCTAGAAAGTCGTTTTTCCTGATACCGCCGACCAGGCCCAGGGCCAGCTTCATCAGAACGGCATCTCCAGCCTTGTGGCCGAAGGTGTCGTTGACTCTCTTGAAGTCATCTATGTCGATCATCACTAAAGCCAAGGGGAAATAATGCCGAATAGACCGTTGCCATTCCTTTTCCAGCATTTCATCGAGAAACTGCCGGTTGTACAAGCCGGTCAGGCTGTCCTTGCTGGCAAGCACCTTCAGCTTCCGATTGGCGTCATCGAGCCTTGCGGCAAGCTCCCGTTCGCGTTTGAACGCCCTCGTGAGGTGGCTTTTGACCGCCTCATTTGCAACGGTTATGGCCGCAATTTCTTCATTCAACTTGCAAATAATTTCTTCATAAGTGTTGCCTGAACCTATTGCAATATCAAAATGAGATGCAATTTCCACAAGTTGTGGATGTATATTATGCAGGAGATTATCGGCATCCTCACTGGAAATGCCCATAAGCCTGGTGGAGCCTTCCATGAATTTATTTATACTTTGTTCTTTTCTACCAAAATAAAAGATGCCCCCAACTAATGAACCCAAATAGACGCAATGCGAGAAGTGATTGTTCGTCGAAGAATTTATTTCAAAAACCGGTTCTTCATGGTGGTGAACGATCGAATCATGTATCAAGTCAGGGAGCATCCATTTTTCCGCGAGCAGGCCCCCCAGTTCCGTGTGATCGATCCCGGCCGACCGCCTTTCCTCCTCGAGGGTCATTCGCCCGTCACTTTCCGCCCTGTTGAGTATCTCCGAGGCCTTCTCATTATCGTAAACGTATAAAGCAATCAGACCGATATCATGGAGAAGACCGCATGTGAAAGCATCCTCTGTGTTCCTCTTTCCGGTCAATTTGACCAATTCCCGGGCGGCTATCCCGGTCAACAGTGAACGCTGCCAGATTTTGGAGAGGAACCTCTTGCCATTCGGCGGGAACAGATTCACGACCCCCACGGCCAGGGCAATGCTTCTTACGGCATTGAATCCCAGAAGCACCACAGCCTGATCGATAGTGGTTATTTTGTTGATGAGTCCAAAGGCTGAGGAATTTGCGATTCTCAAGATGGCCGCTGAAAGTCCCACGTCCATCTTGATGACCTTGGCGATCTCGGAAACATCCGATTCACTCTCTTGGGTGAGGTTTATTATTCTGCCGATGGAGCCGGACAAAACAGGAAGATCTTTGCCCTGCTCAATCCACTGGTGTATCGAGAGGCCCATGCGCATGCTCCGATCAGGACTTGAATTCGAATTCTGAAACAGCTTCCCCCGGTGTAAGAATTCAGCCGATACCTACCTATCGGTCTTTTGAGCACGCAGCTTTAGATCTTTTGCTTTGACAGGCCTCCTTCAAGCCCTTTGTACAAGCCGATCGGCCTTGCTGTTTTTCATTTGTTCGACTGGCTCAAAGGCAATTTCAACGTAAACCATATTTGCGCCCTGTAAAATTGAAAAGTAAGTGCCACCAGTTGCCTCCCTGAAAACCGCTGGAATTCACTTTCATGACCTGAGACACCATGTCGAGTTCGGCACAAGAGGCATGCTTCCGCATCGCTTTTGATTGACCAGGGAGAACACCCGAAGTACATTCAGGCCAAAAGGGGGTCCCGGCTCGTGCCCACCCATATAGGTTTCTTGGCAACGAGCTCCACACATGCCACCATGGATGTTTACGGTCACCTGACGGCCGGTCGGAGGGCTGCTTAAAAGCCGGATTCAGCCGTTCTTGAAAAAAAAGAGTGATCAAACAGTGACCGACGAGGAGGAAGCGGGGACGGAAAATAAATTCGGAAGTAGTTGAAATCATTGGAGCCACCGTGCGGAATCGAACCGCAGACATCCTCATTACGAGTGAGGTGCTCTACCAGCTGAGCTACGGTGGCCACGTAAATGTTGATATATAACCTGGTTTGAAATGCCTGTCCACGAATTTTTTCCAAAAGCACGCGCGGGTTTACAAATGAGAAATCCGCAGGGAGGTGCTGGTGAAAAGAAAAGCCCATGAATACATTGTTTTTCCCCTGGACGTTGCAACCTTTGACGAGGCCATGCACTTTGTAAGGGTTCTTCGCGACAGCGTGGGGCTGTTCAAGGTGGGGCTCGAGCTCTTTATCAGTCTGGGCCCGGACATCGTGAAGGCCGTCCATGAAACGGCGGGTCGAAAGGTGTTTCTGGACCTCAAACTCCACGACATCCCCGAGACCATGAGACGGGCCTTTCTGGCGGCAAGCTCCACGGGAGCCCGCTTTGTCACGGTTCACTGCGATCAGGGTGGCGGGATGCTCAAGGAGGCGGCCGAGGCAAGCCCCGGGACCAAGATCCTCGGCATCAGCGTCCTCACGAGTCTCGGCACCCGCGATCTCACGCGCATGGGCTATGTGGACACGCTGGCGGAGGATATCGGTTCCATGGTCCTCCGCCGGGCGCGTATCGCGCTGGAGGCGGGCTGCCACGGGGTCGTGTGCTCCGGCCGGGAAGTCGCGCGCCTGAGGCGGGAACTGGGGATGGATGCCCTCACCGTCACTCCCGGCATTCGGCCCGCGTGGACCCTGGTCCCAGGGGATGACCAGAAGCGGGTTGTCACCCCGGAAAAGGCCGTCAGCGACGGCGCCGACTACATCGTCATCGGCCGGCCCATAAGGGACGCCCAGGACCCGGCCGCCGCGGCCGCCCGCGTTGCCGAAGAGATCTCACTCGCCCTTTGACTGAAGCCTGTCCCGGTGCACCACGGCCAGGGTGACCAGGGCCTTTGCGGCGAGTGTCTCCCCGCCCTCGCGGACGTCATACACCTCGGAATCGCCGATGGTGATCCGCGCACCCCGCCTGATGATGGAGGACCGGCAGACCAGGGCCCGTCCGTGGGCCGGTCGGAGGAAGTTGACCTTGAACTCCACTGTCAGGATCTGGTATTCCTCCGGCACGGTGGTGAAGGCCGCGTACCCCGCCGTGTGGTCGGCCATGGCAGCCATCACGCCGGCATGAACAAAGCCATCCTGCTGGCGGTGCTCGGGACCGACATCCACCCTGGACTGGAAAAAACCGTTTCGAATGATCTCCGCGCGGAACTTGCAGTGACTGATGAAGCCGCGGCAATAATCCCGGGCCAGAAACTCGATTCGCTCGGGGCTCAATTCACCTTCCACATGAAACGCCATAATATTCCTTTCATTGCAGGACGGAAACGTCCTAGAATTGAAGGTGACGGTTTGCTGGAGCAGTCTACTCCATAAAGGCCCGGTATTCCAGAGAGGATAAAACCCCCTTGGGTACGTCCACCGATCCTGGAGGGGAACGCGACACCAACGATCACCAGGGGATTAGAGACAGTGCGCACCGCCCTTCTATCCAGATTTATCCGCAGGCTTCATGATTTCTTGTGCGCGGCCGCCTGCCTTTCGGCGTTTTTCCTGGCTCTGGCCTTCCCATGCCCCACTGCCCACGCGTCCTCGCCCGAGGAATTGTGGACATTCAGCATCTATTTCGAAAACGACCTCTTCGCCGGGACGGACAGGAATTACACGAACGGGACCAAGCTCTCGTGGGTCTCCCCGGACCTCAGCAGCTACAGGGACAGCGGGGAACTCCCCGACTGGGCCCACCCCCTGATACAGTGCCTTCCGTTCATCAATGAGGAAGGCCTGATACGGAACGTCGCCCTGTCCATCGGCCAGAACATGTACACGCCCCGTGAAACGGACCGACGGCGCCTTGTCCCCGACGACCGCCCATACGCCGGGTGGCTGTATGGGGGAATCGCCTTCCACAGCAAGAACGTCAGGCGGCTGGACACGATCGAGATCCAGGCCGGAGTTGTGGGTCCCCTCTCCTTTGCCGAGGAAACCCAGAGGGTCGTTCACAGGCTGCGGGACATAGACGTGCCCGAGGGGTGGGACAATCAGCTGTCCAATGAGCCGGGGCTCGTTTTGATCTGCGAGAGGAAAGTCAGGGTGTTCGAGAGGGGCCTCACGCGGGGTCCCGGCCTCGACGTCATCACCCACATGGGGGTCGGCCTCGGGAACGTCTCGACCTATGCGAACGCCGGGGCGGAAATCCGGGTCGGCTGGAATCTCCCGGCCGATTTCGGCAGCGCCCTCATCCGTCCCGCGGGGGACACCAACGCCCCCATCAGCTCGACAGACCCCCGGATCTCGGAGAGAAAGGGCTTCAGCCTACACCTCTTCGGGGCCGTGAGCGGGAGGGCTGTTGCCCGGGACATCTTTCTGGACGGCAACACGTTCACGGACAGCCACAGCGTGGACAAGGAGCCGTTTGTGGCTGACGTCTCCGCAGGGATCGGCGTCACCTTCGATCGTTTCAAGATCTCCTACGCCCAGGTCCTGAGGACCCGGGAGTTCGAGGGGCAAGAGGAACACCACTCCTTCGGATCCGTCACCCTCTCGATCTCTTACTAGGGCTTACTGTTCCATTTGACAATTTTCGCGGCAGGGTTATAAGAAGAGGACCGGAGGGTTCCGTGACCAAACGGCACAAAATACAAGTCGACGATCTTGCAAGCCTCCTTTCCTACATCCTGGGCCGCCGGCCGGACGAATTCGGCCTCGTGCCGGACAGGGAGGGTTTCGTGCCCAGGAAACGGCTGCTCCAGGCGGTGCGGGAAGAGCCGGGTTGGAGCCATGTGGGAGAGGGGCTCCTCCAGGAGGTCCTCATGAGCGAGCACAGGAGACTTTTCGAATCCGATGAACGGGTCATCCGGACCCTGGAAAGGGACTATTGCCTGGACCTGGAAAACCCTGCCCGCCTCCCGCAGGGGCTCCTGTACACCCCGGTCAGGAACCGCGCGCATTTCCACGCCCTGGAAAGGGGTCTCGGCCCCAGGCCGGAAGGCGACTGCCACATCCTCACAGAAGACCTCGACACGGCCCTGCGCATAGGGCGCAGGATCGACCCCTCACCCGTTGTCCTGGAGGTCCGTTGCGCGGCCGCTGGTCCAGGGGACGCCGCGTTGTATGCCTTCGGGGACCTTTTCCTCGCTTTCACCGTGCCCAGGGAATGGATCATGGGGCCTCCAATGGGGAAGGCCGCGCTGAAGGACATGGAGAAGCCGGATAAAAAGAGTGACAAGAGAACGAGGACGGCTACGCGGCCGTCTTTTGAGGCAGGGACATTTATATTGGAAGACGACCGGGACCCGGATCCCTACAGAAAATCCAAGAAGGGTCGAAAACGCAGGACATGGAAAGAGGACGCCAGAAAAACCAGGAGAAATTAATGAACTTGAACAAATCGCCCGCATCCCTCTCCCATTTCTTCTATCCCAAGAACATCGTGGTTGTCGGCGTCTCCCCCGATCCGGCCAACCTCGGCAAAAATATCGTCCAGAACTGCCTGACCTTCGGGTACCCGGGGGAGGTCCTCTCCGTGGGAATGAACCCGGGGGTGGTGTTCGGCCAGAGGATCTACACCTCACTGGACCAGGTCGACCGGCCCGTGGAGCTCGCGGTCATCCTGACCCCCGCGCGGACGATTCCCGGCATACTGGAACAGTGCGGGCGTAAAGGCATCAAGTGGGCGGTCATCGAGTCCGGGGGGTTTTCCGAACTCGGTAAACACGGCACCGAGCTCGAAGAGGCCTGCTGCCAGGTTGCGCGAAAATACGGCATCCGCTTTATAGGCCCCAATGGAATCGGCCTGACCAACCTGGAAAATGGGCTGGCCCTCCCCTTCTGGCCGCTGCGGGAGGACATTAAGCCCGGGCATGTGTCCGTCCTCGCCCAGAGCGGCGGCGTGGGTCTCAGCTACCTGAGTTTTCTCGCGGAGGAAAATATCGGCATCAACAAGTTCGTCTCCATGGGCAACAAGCTGAACGTGGACGAAAACGACCTCATTGGATATTTGATTCAGGACGAGGGGACCAAGGTCATCCTGATGTACCTGGAAGGATTCACCGACGGCCGCCGATTCGTCGAGATCGCATCCGCCTCCCACAAGCCTGTCATCATTCAGAAATCAAACAGGTTCAAGGCGAGCGCCCAGATCGCCCATTCTCACACCACGGCCCTTTTCACGAACGACGCCCTGGTCGGCAACGCGCTCGAGCAGGCAGGCTGCATCCGCGCGGACACCCTCAACGAGGCCGTTGACTACATCAAGGCCATGACGATGCCCCCCCTCCGGGGGAACCGAATCGCCGTGGTTTCCAGATCCGGCGGGCATGCCGTCATCACCGCGGACGCCTGCGGCTATTACGGTTTTCACCTCCCGGATTTCCCCCCTGATCTCCTCAAGAAGGTTGAAAACCGGCTGAGGGCCCACGTCATCCGCCTGCAGAACCCACTGGACCTGGGGGATCTCTTTGACCTGGATTTTTACGAGTACATCGTCGAAGAGCTCCTCAAGCGGGAGGACCTGGACGGACTCCTCCTGGGGCACGGGTACCGCCGGGGGTTTGAGCAGAAGGCCTCGAGAGAGCTCATAGGCAAAGTCGCCGATCTCTCCCGGCGTTATGAAAAACCGGTGGCCCTGTTCGTCATTGCCGAGGCCATGGAAATAGCCTATCTGAAAAAGAACTACAGCATCCCCATCTTCACCGCCCCTGAAAACGCCATGCGGGCCTTTGACCTCTCACGCAAGTGGCACTCATCCCGTGAGCTTTCCTCCAGACCGCCCCGCGGGAGGGTCCGGAAAACCGGGAGCAAAACCGTGGAGTCCATTCTCGACAAGGGGAAAGGCCGCGGGGCCTTGCTCCTGAGCGAAGGGCTGGACCTGCTCAAGGCCGCGGGTTTTCCCACGCCGGGGTTCAGGCTTGCCCGGACACCCGACGAGGCCGTGAACGCCTGGAAGGCCCTCAAAGGACCGGTTGCCGTGAAGCTCAACCAGCCGCACCTCAGCCACAAGACGGACAGTGGAGGCGTGGTTCTGGGGATCTCGGACGAAAACGGGATGCGGGAGGCCTTCGCTCGAATGGAAGCCGCTGCCGGACGGGTGGACATCGAAGTCCTCGTTCAGAGAATGGCGGACAACGGCCTCGAGATCATCCTGGGGGGGAAAAGGGACAATGTCTTCGGCCCGGTGATCGTCTTTGGACTGGGCGGCATTCTGGTGGAAGCCGTGAGGGATGTCGTGTGGAGGGTCGCGCCCTTTGATGCCGAGGAGGCGGGGCTCATGATCCGTCGTATCCGGGGGCGAAGGCTCTTTAAAGGTTTCAGGGGCGAGCCGCCGAGGGACATGGAGGCCGTCCAGGGCCTCCTGGAGAAACTGTCCCGCTTGATGGCCGACTTTCCGGTGATTCAGGAGATGGATGTCAACCCCGTCCTTGTGCACGCCGAGGGGAAAGGGGTGACGGCGGTGGATGCGAGGGTGATTCTCGAGTCATAGGGGGGCGACAAGGTTTCCCCGGGGAGTCGCTTTTCCGGGAACACGCTTAATCGCCGGGCTGGTTTTCCCCCTGGGCGACCACCAGCCCGGACGGCAGGGACTCCCCGAACACCCAGTCCTGGTCCGTGCGGTCCAGGGCCGCCTTGCCGCTCAGGAGCACCTCTCGGAGGTGCTCGTGCCCTGGAATCCCGTCCAGCCACTCCGAGAGGGCCTGCCTGTCTTCCTCGGAGAGATCCCTGGCCCGGTCCCCGGTGAGTCTCGCCATCTGCACGGCGGCCTGGGCCGTCTTCTCCCTGGGCTGTTTGAGTTCCAAGAGGAGTTTGAGCCACCCGGCGGCCTCGTCCGGGGGCACGACCCGGTCGACGGGCCCGTGGAACGGCGCGCGCGCCCCGAGGCGGCTGAGGGACCAGAGGTCCTGGGGCTTCGCCTTTTTCTGGATCCTCCGGACAAGGACCCGGCCCAGATTCACCTTGGTCTCCACAGGGAGCCGCTCGAAGGCCGCGGCCGCCATCCAGAGTTCGACCTCTTCCTGCTCGCCCATTTTTTTTGGGAGGTCCAGCTTGCTCTTGCCCTTCTTCGTGGTCGAGGGCAGGAGAAAGGAGGAGATCTCCTGGTAGACGTTCCACTGCCTCCCGGCGCTCAGCCCGCCGGCAACGCGCCTGAGGAGTATCCAAAGCTCCAGACGGCCCGCCGGTTTCTTTGGAAAGGCAAGGCCCTGGAGATAAACCTTCCAGAGTTCCTTGACCCTCCAATCGTCCAGGGGGTCCCCGAACCCCGGGCGCAGGCAGAACCCCAGGAGGTTCAGCCACCGGGCCTCGTGGCCGACTGTGGAACGCCGGCCCTCCCGAACCTCCAAAAGGCAGTCGGCAAGCCCTCGGATGAGCGTGGTGGACCACTTCCCCCGGGGTATCCCCAAAACCCCCTCCAGCCCCTTGACGAGCCGTTCCGGGGAATCGGCGGGCGTCCGGGCGTCTTTGTCAAAGGTCCGGCGGATCTTTTCCCGCGCCTGCTGGATGAGGTCTTCGTCCAGTGTCTCCCCGCCGATGTCCGCCGCCGATGGCTCCATCTCCTGGCGGACATCGAACCGCAGCCGCCACTCGTGTGGCGTCTGGAGGGACCGGCACCACAGCTCCAGGGTCCCCACCTCGGTGAGCCGGACGGCGAGCCGCACGGGAAGCTTGCCCGCGCGCCCCTTTTTACCGTACCTGAGCACCGTCTTGATGGGCGGAAAGAGGGTGATCTCGTCCTCGGGGAGCTCGACAATCTCACCCTGCCGGTCCCCCAGCCGGGTGGCGGAGCTGAACAGGTGAAAAGACACCGGCTGGTTGGCCAGGACCTCGAAGGCGGGCTCCCGGAGCTCGGACTCGAACCCCTCCTCGGTGCCCCGGGGCACCAGGCAGACGGCCGTCCGGGCGTCCCCCTCCCGCTCGCCGACCTCCACGTAGTAGGTGCGGGGGCTCCCCGCGCCCACCCGGACCCCCTCACCGGCGCGCACCAGGCCGTAATAGGCCGCGCCCACGGCCACCGCCAGGTGAGGATAGGGGTTTTCCAACTCCCGCGGGCTCCAGTCGGCCCCCGCAATCTCGAGGAACCAGCCTCCGACGACCTGCACGAGGCGCTCCCTCACCGAGGCGGGGACCAGGGCCCCCCCGTTGAACAGGAGAAAGTCCGGGAAAGGGTGGTCCCTGCCTGTTTCGTCCCTTAGAAGCCCCGTGTAACTCCGCCAGAAACCGGCCATGTGCCGGGTGACGGCGGCGTCCTGCACGTAGGGCAGCCCCCACTCGGTCAACCCGGTCCTCCGGCTGGTCTCGGGCGCCTCGTCCGCGCGGACCACGGGGAAAAACCCTTCGAGGACCAGCTCCCGCACCTCGTCCCGGGAAAGGCTTCCCTTGAGGGTGCCCGCAATGAGCCTGGCCCCCATCCCGACCACTGAGATGTCCACCCGGGAGTCAACCCCCTCGTCCCCCAGCAGCTCTTCCTTGGCCCCGCGGGCCTGGTGGCAGAGCTGGTGCCAGCGGCGGGAGTCCAGCTTGCCCGGGGCCCCGAGCATCCGGTTTTCCAGATACCGCCCGAGGGCGTGGTCCATGTTGTCGCCGCCCAGCATGAGGTGGTCCCCCACGGCCAGCCGATCGAAGCGAAGCCCCTTTTCCCCCTCGCGCACCGCAACCACGGTGAAGTCCGTGGTCCCGCCGCCCACGTCGCAGACCCAGACGAGCTGCCCGTCCGTCATCAGGTCATGCCAGTCGGACTCGTGCCTGGAGAGCCACGAATAAAAGGCCGCAAGGGGCTCTTCCAGGAGGACCAGGCGGGGTATCCCCGCTGCGTGCGCCGCCTGCACGGTCAACTCACGCGCCACCTCGTCGAAACTCGCGGGGACCGTGAGCACCACCAGCTGCTCTTCAAGCGCCCACTCCCGGTTTTGCCGGGCCATCGCATCGTTCCACGACTCGCGAATGTGCTGGAGGTAGCGCGCGCTCGCATCCACCGGCGAGACCTTCGCGTCGGTCTCCCCCTTTCCCCATGGCAGGATGGGCGCGGTGCGGTCCACCCCCCCATGGGCGAGCCAGGACTTGGCAGAGGAGACGAGGCGCCCCGGAACGGCCGCCCCCTGCTCGCGGGCGAACTCTCCCACGGCAACCTCTCTTTCTGGTTTCCAGGGGAGGGCCGTGCTCCCCGGGGGGAGCTCGTGGGATCCCGGCAGGTAAAGAAATGACGGAAGAACCGGCCTCTGGTGGATCTCCCCGGGGGCCGTGAGCTGGGGGACGTCGAAGATGTGGATTTTCCCCCTTGCGCCGGATTCGTTGAGAAGGTCCACGTAGGCGACGGCCGAGTTGGTCGTGCCGAGGTCGACACCGACAACGAAACGGAAGGGTCGGTCCTCGCCGGTTTCCCCTCGGATTCTACTGGTTGACTCCTGTGCGTTCATGCTGGTTTTCGCGTCCTTACGATAGTGCTCTTATCCATCATCAACAAATTAGATTTCGGGCATTTTTATGTTTCCTGCCTCAAGTTGAATTCCAGCTTCCACCGCTCGCCGCCTTCGCGGTAGACGCACCAGATCTCGAGCGTGCCCACCTCGGTGACGATGCTCTGGAGCCACACCGGGACCATGCCGCCGGCGGCCGTTTCCGCCGACGCCGGGAGGTGCACCTCCATCTCGGTCACAGGCTCGATCTCCCCGGCCCAGTCCTCGATAACCTCTCCCGCCCGGTCTGTCTTCCGCAGGTTGGAGGCAAGGAGTTGGAAGACCGCCGGGCTGCCGACCACGAGTCCGAACCCCTTTTCCTGGATGTCCGCCCGGGTCCCTTCCTCGGTCCCGAAGGGGACCACGCAGAGGGCCTTTATTGGCGTGGGCACCCCGGGGACAGAGGGCATGGCGCTTTCCACGCCGATGTAGTAGGTTCGCGCGGTCCCCCCGCGAACCCGGATACCCCGGCCCCGCCTGGCCAGGCCGTAATAAGCGGCCCCCAGGGCAACCGCCAGGTCCGGGTCCGCCGCGGACAGCTCCTCGACACCACCCTCCCCCCGCCAGCCCCCCATCACGTCGAGGACCCTCCCGCGGATCATGGCGGCCTTCATGACCCCGCCGTTGAAGAGCACGGCCGAAGGAAACGGCACAGCCCCCTCTTCCCTCCGTGTGTGGCGTCCGAGAAACCCCGCGAGGTGCCTCGTCACGGCTGGATCGGCCTCGTAGGGGAGCCCAAGCTCCTTCATGCCCACGCGGGCCCCGGGCCTGGGAGTCTCGGAGGCCTCGCTGAAGGGAAAAAACCCGTCCACGATTGTCTTCTGCGTCTCTTCCCGCGTGAGCTCCGTGCGTATGGAAGAGCCTATGAGCGAGGAACCCCGGCCGAGCACCACGATGGGCTCCGATTCCAGAGCGGAATCGTTCAGGAGCCGCTCCTTGGCCGCGCGGCACGCGTGCCGGAGGCCCTGAAACTGCCAGGCATCGAGTTTCACGCCCTTTTCGGCAAGCTTTGCCCGCACCTTGTAGGCCAGGGTGAGGTCCATGTTGTCGCCGCCCAGGAGGATGTGATCGCCCACGGCCACCCTGTTGAGGACCAGCTCGCCCTGCTCTTCAGCCGCCTGGATGAGGCTCAGGTCCGTGGTTCCGCCTCCCACGTCGAAGACGAGGATGGTCTGCCCGACCTTCACGGCCTTGCGCCAGGATTCACCCGCCTTGTGTATCCACGCATAAAAGGCGGCCTGGGGCTCCTCAAGGAGCGTCAGGTTGTCAAGACCCGCGGATCTCGCGGCCTGGACCGTGAGCTCCCTGGCCACGGCGTCAAAGGAGGCGGGCACTGTCAGATAGATTTCCTGTCTTTCGAACCGGGCCCCGGGATCGTCCATGGCCACCTCGTGATTCCAGGCGTCCCGCAGGTGCTTCAAAATCATGGAGGAGGCCTCCACCGGCGAAATCTTCTCCACCTCCGGGGGGCTGCCCCAGGGGAGAACGGCCGTTGACCTGTCCACTCCGCTGTAGGAGAGCCAGGACTTGGCCGAAGAGACCAGCCGGTGGGGCAGTTCCGCTCCCCTCTTTCTGGCGTACTCGCCCACCACGGGCCTGGAGTCCCCCTCGGTCCACGGCAGAGTGAGGCCCTTCTCCGGCGCGTCATGGGCCCCGGGTATGAACAAAAAGGACGGAAGGAGGACCTGGGCATGCACTTCTCCAGCCTCGACAAGCTGCGCAACCCCGAAAATGCGGATTTCCGGACCTTCATCCTCCTTGTCCGGAAAATGCGTGTAGGCGCACACCGAGTGGGTGGTCCCCAGGTCGACACCGATGATTCGTCCACCGCTGCTCATCCCGCCACCTCGACCTCGGCCGGGGCCACAATGCGAACGCCTTCCCGCTCCTCCATCTGCCGCGGGAGGTCCACACCCACGACCCGCCACCCGCGGTGGCGAATGGTCCCCTGAAAGGGTGGATCCCCGGCCACATTGCCGGTGAGCCTCACGGTGTACGCATCGAAATCCGGTTGGATGGTCACCTCGGAGCCTTCTTCCTCCTTGAACACCGGCTCGAGCTTCACGTGCTCGGAGAGGGCCTTCTTGCAGCCCTCCTGGACGCTCCGGACGGCGGCGCCTATCTGGGCGTCCTCATAGGCCCGCAGGTCCTCCTGAAGGAAATCGACGAACCGCCCCTGGCGCTGCAGTATGGCAAGGAGCTGGACGGCGGGTGCGGGTGAATATTTGACCGGCTCCTTTCTCTGCCCGGCCTCCACGGCCGCGGGGGCGGGTTCCGCCTTGTCCCGGGGGCCGCCCGCCCTGTTGACGGCGCTCCTGCCCATCCCCTGGACGAGCAGCCAGAGGAGGAGGGCCGCCGCGCCCGCAGTCGCCGCGATACCCGGGACCAGACACTGCCGGACCGTTTCCAGGAAGTTTCTCAGATCCGCAATGGCCGGTGTCGCATTCCCCGCGGTCCCGGCCTGCCCCCACAGCCCCGTGAGGTGCCTCGAGACCTCCTGGAGCACATAGGCGGCGGCATAGACATACACGGCGGCCAGGGCGCCCATTATCAGGACACACATCAGCAGCGTCTGCAGGGTCAACAGGTTCTTGACTTTCATCAATTTTTCTCCTCGCATTCCGTGATTTGGCTCCCAGCCTACAGTCAATCACGCTAAAATCCAACGAAAAGCTCGCGGACGAAGCAGGGGCACCCACACGCGTCATCCCGGCCCCTCTTTATCGTCATCCCGGCGAAGCCTGTCCCGGCGGAGGCCGGGGGCCGGGATCCAGCGGCCTTCGCGAACCCAAAAATACCGGACCCCGTCGGTAAATCCCCGCCTTTGGATGTGTTCATCGGTATCGGTATCGATTTTTGGACTAACCATCTTGTCCCGGGCGGTTCCACATCCTTTCCAGGACCTGGAGGTAGTCCGATTCCAGCATGGGCCGCGGGTTGCTCCCGTTGCTCCCGTTCATGACCGACCGCCGGGCGATCTCCTCGAAATCCTCTTTCTTGAGGCCCAGGTCACGGATCCGGGGGAGCTTCACCTCCCGAGCAAGGCGCCTCACGCGATCCACGGCCATTTCCGCCCCCTGCTGCGGGGTTTCGAAGGCAAGGCCCATGGCCCGGGCCGTTCGGGCGTAATGCTCCACGCAGGCCGTCATGTTCCACTCCATCATTTCCGGGAGCACAACCGCGTTGCAGGCACCGTGTGGGGCATCGTAGAGCCCGCCCATGGCCTCCGCAATGCAGTGCACCGAGGCCACGTCCGAATGGCTGAAGGCGATGCCCGCGAGAGCGCTCCCGAGGAGCATGCCGGCGCGGGCCTCCAGGTCGTTGCCGTGAAAGACGGCCCTCTCCAGGTGCTTCAGGATCAGGCTCACGGCCTCCAGGGCGCAGGCATCCGACATCACGTTGGCCGATGTGGCCGTGAGGGCCTCCACGGCATGGGTCAGGGCGTCCATCCCCGTGGCCGCGGTGAGGCCCGCGGGCATGGTCCTGGTCATCATGGGGTCCAGCACGGCCATGCGGGGGGCCATCCTGGGGCTCTTGACCGAGAACTTGTACTGATCCCTTCCATCCGTGATCACCGCCCCGAAGGTCACTTCGCTCCCCGACCCGGCCGTTGTGGGGACGGCGATCATGGGGAGGAGATCCGGTCCGATTCGGCTCCTGTCTTCGTACTCCCGGGGCTTCCCGCCCTGGCGGGCAAGGATGCAGGCCGCCTTTGCGCAGTCCAGGACGCTCCCGCCCCCCACGGCGAGGATGCCGTCGGCCTTGAAGTTGCGTGCCTCCTCAGCGGCGAGCTCCACTTCGAAATCCCTGGGATTGGGGGAGACCTCCTCGAAAAAGGCCCGCTCACCGTTTCCAAAGCAGCCCTCCGCCTCCATTTCCGTGAGGAGCCCGGCGGATCGGATGCCCGCATCCGTGATCACGAGCGTCCTTGATACGCCCAACTCCTCGAGAAAATCCCCAATATAGGAGGCAAGCCCCCGGCCGTACTCGATCCTTGTGGGGAGCACGAAATCAAACCTCTCGTATGATGATGCCATGGGACATCCCCTTTCTCGGATGTTTACACCACCCGCCCGGAAACCCCGCCTGCCAGGGCTTTTTCAACCCTGACCGGGACGGGTTTTTCCATTGAAACGCCTTCGTTCGGAAATGTCACGGAAAGATAATTCTCGGCAAACCCCCGGGCCCGGCCGTTCCGTCCTCCGCCTTGATCCTCCACCAAAACTGAAAAGACACGGCCCAGGCAGGATTCATGAAACAGGCGTCTCTTGGCGCTCCCCAGGGAGCGCATGACAGCGGCCCGTTTTTTTGCAACGGACTGGGGGACCTTGTTTACAAAGGAGGCCGCGGGGGTCCCCGGCCTGGGGGAATAGCGAAACACGTGGAGGTAGGAAACCGGGATCGCCTCCACCAGGGACAGGGTGTTTTCAAAGGCCTCGTCGCTCTCGCCCGGGAACCCCACCATCACGTCCACGCCCACGGCCGCGTAAGGAAGCCTGCGGCGAATCCCCAGGACGGTCTCTGAAAACCCGCGCGCGGTGTATCCGCGGTTCATGAGCCCCAGCACCCGGTCGTCCCCGCTCTGCAGGGGGATGTGGAAATGGGGGCACAGACGGGGTTCCTCGGCCGCGAGATCGACCAGCCCGGACGAAATTTCTTCGGGTTCCAGGGAGCTCAGCCGCACCCTAAGCGGAAGGTCCTCCCTGCAGATCCTCCGGGTCAGCTCCAGGAGGCTCGTGCGGGGTGCCTGGTCCACGCCGTATTTTCCCAGGTGGATGCCGGTGAGGACCACTTCCTGAAACCCTTCCCGGCCGAAGGATGTCAGGGCCTCGACGACCTTTTCCGGCGGGAGGCTCCTGAGGTTTCCACGGGCATAGGGGACGATGCAGTAGGAGCAAAAGGAGCGGCACCCGTCCTGGATTTTCAAAAAGGCCCTGGTCCTGCCCGGGTGCTTACGCACGGGCAGGAACTCGAACGGGGTGCCGGAGTCATATTCCTCATGGGCCACTCGGGATTTTTCCCCGGGGGGTTGTGAGGCCGTCATCTCCGGGAGTCGGCCCTTGAACGTGTTTCCCGCCACAAGGTGGAGTCCTGGTATTTCCTCGAGCTCCCCCGGATACACCTGGGCATAGCACCCGGTGGCAGCGACCACGGCCCCGGGATTCTCCCGTATGGCCCTTCGAATCTCCTGCCTGGACTGACAGGAGGCGCTCCCCGTGACAATGCAGGTGTTGACCACCACCAGATCGGCGGGGTCGGACCGGTCCGCTCTCTCCCAGCCCAGATTCCGCAGGGACTCCTCCAGGTAAGCGGACTCGTACTGGTTCACCTTGCACCCCAGCGTCACGACCTTGAATTTCCCGACGATGAGTTTGGTCATCCGTTGCGCGGCCTCCTCACCACCCTCCGTGTCCGGCGATCCATCCCCCGCCCAGGACCCGCTCCCCGGTGTAGCACACCAGCGCCTGCCCGGGGGTCACGGCGGGCTGGGCATCCTTGAACTCGAATCGCACCCTCCCCCCCGGCAGCTTGAAAAGGAGGCCCGGCGCGGGCTTGTGGCGGTATCGAATCTGGGCCTCCGCCTCCACGGGGGATCCTTCGAGATTCCCTTCGTGACAATAAAACTCCTCGGCAAGAACGCTCCGGTGGTACAGATCCTCTTTCCTGCCCACAATCACCAGGTTGGCCTCGGGGCGAAGCTCCGTCACATAATAGGGCCTCCCGGATGCGATCCCGAGCCCCCTCCTCTGGCCGATGGTGAACCTGTAGGTCCCCGAGTGCCGCCCGAGTTTTTTTCCTCCCGCGTCCACAATGTCCCCGGGCCTGTCGAGGCCGTCCCCCGCGCGCTCCCGGAGGAAAGCCCTGTAGTCTCCCCCGGGGATAAAGCAGATCTCCTGGCTCTCGGCGGAAGAGCGGGCCGGGAGCCCCCTTTGCCGGGCCATCCCCCGAACCTCCGCCTTGGTCAGATCACCGAGAGGGAAAACGATCCTGGGTAAAGCCCCCAGATCCAGCCTGTGGAGAAAGTAGGACTGGTCCTTCCCCCGGTCCCTGCCCCTGAAAAGGACCTTCAGACCATCCGCGTTCGAGATTATTCGCGCGTAATGCCCCGTTGAGACCCAATGTGCGCCGATTGAATCCGCAACCTCGAGCAGGGTGCGAAATTTCACGCGCGGGTTGCACGCCACGCAGGGATTGGGGGTGAGGCCGGACGCATAGGAGCGCAGAAACGGCTCGATGACCTCTGTTTCGAACCTTTCCCTGAGATCCACGACGCGCAGGGGAACGGAAAGGCACGCAGCCGCCTGCTCCGCCTCCTCTCTCTTCCGTTCGGTCACCTCCAATGGCGCGGGGATTGTGAAGTGGACCGTTTGAATCTCCCAGCCCCCTTCCTTGAGCAGGGCCGCGGCAACGGAGCTGTCCACCCCGCCGCTCAGGGCGACAATCACGCGTTCTGGAGGGATCGGCATCATGGGCCGGCATGTGTCCGGATCGATTTACCGAAGGCGCGGGGTAACAGGGCGGGGGCAAAACCCGAAACGTGGTGCGGCATCAATCCAGAAGACTCCTGTTGAATTTCACCTGCATGGCCCTGGCAGGACACGCCACCACGCACAGCTCGCAGGCGCTGCACTTGTCCTTGTCGAAAACCACCTCCATCTCGGGCCTTTTGATGTAAAGCGCCCCCGTGACGCACACCGCCGTGCATGCCCCGCACTGGTAGCATCTGTCCTCGTCCCGGCGGATGTCGTTCCCAATGCTCTCCACCTTGATCCCAAGGCTTTTGAGGTACTTGACCCCGTTCTGGAAATTTTTCCTGTGCCCGCTCAACTCCAGGACCATGAACCCTTCCTTTCTCGGGTAAATGGTCGCTTTGAGGATGTTGAAGGACAGATCGAATTTCTTCACGAGATTCACGGCAATAGGGTCATTGACGACTTTCTCGGGAAAACGAAGCGTCAGCATTTTCGAATACATTTCAAGGGCACCTCCCAAAAAGCGCTTGGAATCCCGCGACGAGTGATTTCCAGCAATGGGAATCTATAAATTCCTCACCCGTTTGTAAAGGGTTCGCAGGACACCAGGAACCAGAATCTAGCCTGTCCGGGCCTCCGGGTCAACCTTACGGGAATATTGCTTTTTCTTTTGCGGAGTGTTAGTTGTATGAGTTTGGACGTATCTCATGGCAGTGAACACGCTTTGACCGGAGAGAATTTTTACGAGTCATCGACCTTGATGCGATGGCACCGAATTCTTCGATTTCGATTTTGAGATCGATACCGATATCGATACCGATAAAACCTTGCCATATCGGGAAGTTACTGCCAGGGACCGAAAACTTTGCTTTCGCGAAGGCCGCTGGATTCCGCCTTCCGGTGGAGTGACGAGTGGCGACAAACATCCTGAATCAAGGGAGAAGGGATGGCTGATCCTCTAATTATGAATCGAGTAGAGCGGAGAAAAACCCGCGCGATTCACATTGGCAATGTCCAGGTGGGAGGGGGCGCCCCGGTGGCCGTGCAGTCCATGACCAACACGGACACGCGGGATGTTCCGGCCACCGTGGAGCAGATCGGGCGGCTCGCAGACGCCGGGTGCGAGATCGTCAGGCTGGCGGTTCCGGATGAAGAGGCCGTCCAGGCCTTTGAGAAAATCAAAAGACAGGTGGAGACCCTCCCCCTGATCGCCGACATCCACTTCGACCACCGGCTCGCCATAGGCGCCGTTCGGGCGGGGGCCGACGCGCTGCGCATCAACCCCGGCAACATCGGCGGGCGCACCGCTGTGGAGAAGGTCGTCCGGGAGGCGCGGGCGGCCGGAATACCCATCCGGGTCGGGGTCAACGCCGGCTCCTTGTCCAGGGAAATCCTCAAGAAGCACGGCCGCCCCAATCCTGAGGCCATGGTGGAGAGCGCCCTGGAGCACATCGGATTCCTCGAGGCAATGGATTACCGCGACATCAAAATCTCCCTCAAGTCCTCCAACGTCCTGGACACCGTCAGGGCCTATGAGCTCTTCAGCGAACAGTCCGACTACCCCCTGCACCTGGGGGTCACCGAGGCCGGCACCCTCATCGCCGGGACCGTCAAGAGCTCCATCGGCATAGGCCTCCTTCTGCACGAGGGGATCGGGGACACCTTCCGCGTCTCGCTCTCCAGAGACCCGGTGGAGGAGGTCCGGGTGGCCTGGGAGATCCTCCGGTCGCTGGACCTCCGGCGCCGCGGCCCCGAAATCATCTCCTGCCCCACGTGCGGCCGGTGCGAAATCGACCTCTTCGGGCTCGTGGAAAAGGTGGAAGAGGCGCTCAAGGACGTTCGCGAAACCCCGAGGGTCGCCGTCATGGGGTGCGTTGTAAACGGCCCGGGCGAAGCCAAAGAGGCCGACGTGGGTGTTGCCGGGGGCCGGGGACAGGGTATGCTCTTTAAAAAGGGGCGTCTGGTGCGGAAGATACCTGAAAAGGACCTGGCCCGCGTTCTCATCGATGAAGTCAGGGGCCTTGTCCGGGCGGACAAGGCCCCACACGCAAAGGAGTCGTCAGAGCAATCATGAGGTATTCAAAATATTTTGTCCCCACCACCAAGGAAACACCGTCCGACGCGGAGGTCGTCAGCCACATCCTCATGCTCCGGGCGGGGTTGATTCGAAAGTTGACCTCCGGCATCTACACCTACCTCCCCGCCGGACTCCGCGCCATAAAGAAAGTTGAAAAAATCGTCCGGGAGGAGATGAACAGGGCCGGTGCCGTCGAACTTCTCATGCCGGCGGTCCAGCCTGGCGAGCTCTGGCAGGAGAGCGGCCGCTGGGATTATTACGGCCGCGAGCTCCTCCGGTTCAAGGACCGCCACGGCCGGGATGCCTGCATGGGCCCCACCCACGAGGAGGTGATCACGGATCTCGTTCGCCGGGAAATCCAGTCCTACCGCCAGCTGCCCGTGAACTTCTACCAGGTCCAGACCAAGTTCCGGGACGAGATCCGGCCCCGTTTCGGCATCATGCGCGGGCGGGAATTCATCATGAAGGACGCCTACAGCTTTGACGCCGACGACAATGGCGCGGACAGGAGCTACGGGCTCATGCACGAGGCCTACACCCGCATCTTCACCCGATGCGGGCTCACCTTCAGGGCGGTGGAGGCAGACACCGGGTCCATCGGCGGGAGCTCCTCCCACGAGTTCATGGTCCTCGCCGATTCGGGGGAGGACGAGATCGTCAGCTGCCTGGAATGCGCCTACGCGGCCAACCTCGAGAAGGCCGAGGTCGTCGAAGGCCCGGGGGCGGCTGCCGACGCCGAGGAACCCGGCCCTGTGGAGGAGGTCGAAACCCCTGACATCAGGACCATTGAAGAATTGAGCGCCTTCCTCTCCGCCCCCGCGGACAGGCTCCTCAAGACCCTCATCTACACGACCGGCACGGAAACCGTGGCCGCCCTGGTGCGAGGGGACCACGAACTCAACGAGGCCAAACTCAAGGCGGTTCTCCACGCGGACCAGGTTGAGCTTGCGGACCCCGAGCTCGTGGAGCAGGTCACCGGGGCCCCCAGGGGTTTTGCCGGTCCCGTGGGCCTGAACGTTCGAATCATCGCGGACCAGGAGCTCCGAGGCATGCGAAATCTGGTCGCGGGGGGGAACAGGAAGGACATCCACATTCGAAACGTCAATCTCGAGCGGGACTGCCCCGTGGAGAGCTACGAGGACCTGCGCTTTATCACCCCAAAAGACGCCTGCCCCCGGTGCGGGGGGGGGCTCAAGTTCAGCCGCGGCATCGAGGTTGGGCACATTTTCAAGCTGGGGACCAAGTACAGCAAGGCCATGGGGGCCGACTACCTGGACGAAAACGGCAAGGAGCAGCCGATCATCATGGGGTGCTACGGTATCGGCGTGGGACGCACCGTCGCCGCGGCCATCGAGCAGAACCACGATGAGAACGGCATCATCTTTCCCATCCCCATCGCCCCCTTCGAAGTCACCGTCCTGCCGCTTCAGATGCAGGAAGAGGCGGTCGTCAGGGAGGCGGACAAATTGTACGCAATCCTTGAGGATCAGGGTTTCGACGTGCTCCTGGACGACAGGGATCTCCGGGCGGGCGCCAAGTTCAAGGACGCCGACCTTCTCGGAACGCCCGTGAGAATCACCATCGGCTCCCGAAACCTGGAGAAGGGCAAACTGGAGATGAAGCTCCGAACGGAAAAGGAAAGCACGCTCATCCCCGCTGCCGAGGCGGAAAAGCGAATCCGGGAGACGATCAGAGCCCTGTATGATTCGCTTAAATGACATCACAAGCAGGCTCCTGAGCTACCACCCCAAGGCGGACCAGGGCCTTGTGGAAAAGGCCTATGTCTACTCGGCCAAGGTCCACAAGGGACAGCTGCGTCTTTCCGGGGAGCCCTACCTCTCCCACCCCCTGGAAGTGGCCTACGTCCTCACGCGCATGAAAATGGACGTGATCAGTGTGGTGGCGGGCCTCCTCCACGACACGGTGGAGGACACCTATGCGGAGCTGGACGAGATCGAGAGGATCTTCGGCGCGGAAACCGCCAACATCGTGGGCGGCGTCACCAAGATAGGGAAGGTCCAGTTCACCAGCCGCGAGGAGCGGCAGGCCGAGAACATGCGCAAGATGATCCTGGCCATGGCGACGGACATCCGCGTCATCATGGTCAAGCTTGCCGACAGGCTCCACAACATGCAGACCCTGGGCTTCCAGCCCCCTGAAAAGCAGGAGCTCATCGCCAGGGAGACCATGGAAATATACGCGCCCCTTGCCGGCAGAATGGGCATCTACTGGCTCAAGTCCGCCCTGGAGGACCTCTGCCTGTTCTATCTGGAGCCGGAGATCTACAAGCAGATCCAGTCGGGGGTCGCCGAGAGGCGCGGGGCCCGGGAGGCCTTTCTCCAGGAGGTGAAAACACTCCTCTTCAGAAAGCTCGAGGAGGCCGGCATCAAGGCTGTGGTCAAGGGCAGGCACAAGCACTTTTTCAGCATCTACAGCAAGATGAAGGATCAGAACCTGGGCGTCAACCAGGTTTACGACATAACCGCCTGCCGGGTCATCGTGAACTCCCTCAAGGAGTGCTACGAGGTCCTGGGAATCATCCACACCATGTGGAAGCCCGTGCCTGGGCGGTTCAAGGACTACATATCCATGCCCAAGGCGAACATGTACCAGTCCCTCCACACCACGGTCATCGGCCCGTTGGGGCAGAGCCTCGAGGTCCAGATACGCACCTGGGAGATGGACAAGGTGGCGGAGGAGGGAATCGCGGCCCACTGGAAGTACAAGGAGGGACAGGCGGCCAACAGGACGGACGACTCCCAGTTTTCGTGGCTTCGCCAGCTCCTGGAATGGCAGCAGAACCTGGCCGACCCCCAGGAGTTCATGGAAACCGTGCGCATGGACCTCTTTCCCAACGAAGTCTATGTGTTCACACCCAAGGGGCACGTCAAGGAGTTCCCACGGGGGGCCACGCCCATTGATTTCGCTTACAGCATCCACTCGGAGGTGGGGGACAGGTGCATCGGGGCCAGGGTGAACGGCAAGATCGTATCCCTCCGTCACGAGCTGGAGAACGGGGACATCGTCGAGATCCTCACCTCACCCAAGCAGCAGCCCCGCAAGGACTGGCTGGATTTCGTCCAGACATCCCGGGCCAAGACAAAGATCCGCCAGTGGATAAAACGCCAGGAAAGGGACGAGAGCATTCAGCTGGGCCGGGAGATCCTTGAGAGGACCCTGGAAAATCAGCGCATCCAGGTCCCCAACATCATGAAAAATGAGGACCTGGCGGCGGTGGCGGGTGAATTCTCCTTGCAGGCGGTGGAAGACCTCCTGGCCAACATCGGCTACGGCAAGATCTCCGCCCAGCAGGTCGCCGGGAAGGTCAGGGCGCGGCTGGGCATCGAGGACGAGAAACCCCCCTGGCTGGTTCGGAAGGTCGTCTCCAAGATCACGCGTAAGAAAAGCACCCACGGGATCAAGGTCAAGGGCCTGGAAAACATGCTCGTCCGGTTCGCCAACTGCTGCAGCCCCCTTCCCGGGGAAAAGGTCAAGGGATTCATCACCCGGGGGCGCGGGGTCACCATCCACAAGTTCGACTGCAAGCACCTCCTGGATGCCGACCCCGAGCGCGTGGTGGATGTGGAGTGGGAGCCCACGGAAAAAGAGGTCCATCTGGCGAGGCTCCGCATCACCTCCATGGACAAAAAGGGGATTCTGGCGGAGATCAGCGCGATCATGGCGTCCAAGGACGCGAACATCATCCACGCGGAGATCCAGACCACGGCCGACAAGAAGGGGGTCTCCTATTTCACTATCGAGGTTGAGGACTACGGCCAGCTCAAGGAGATCATGGCGGCGGTGAAAAGGGTGAAGAACGTCTTGATCGTGGAGAGGGTACACGCCCTGGAGGGGTTGGAAAAAAGCTGAAAGCCTGCCATCATAGAGACTCGACCCGCACGGCGCGCCTGCGCCATCCGGGCCGAAGTGTTCTGAAAACAGGTCCGTCAGGGTTTGACAACACGCCCCGAGCGAATACAGGCCGTACACACGGTCACGCGCCGTGCATGGCCGTTTTGAAGGGTCCGCACCTTCTGAAGGTTGGGGTACCAGCGCTTCTTTGTCTTGTTGTGAGCATGGCTCACGTTATATCCCATCTGGGGCCTTTTTCCGCAAATCTCACATACCCGTGCCATGACCGTTCTCCTTTACTTCCAGATATAAACTGCACATATTAACAAAAATTATGCACATGACAAGGCTTTTTTTATGAATCAAGAAAATGATCAAAAAGCGGGGACTTCGCCCGGTGGAATCCTGAATCCCGGGCTGAACATCATACCCCCACACGTCCACCGCGTGCATCTCATGGGGGTCTGCGGTACCGGCATGGCTTCCCTGGCCGGGCTTCTCAAGGGGATGGGTTTTCTTGTGACAGGTTCGGACCGGAACGTTTACCCGCCCATGAGCGACTTTCTCAGAACCCTGGGCATCCCCATTCTCGAGGGCTACCAGGCCGAAAACCTTTCGTCAAGGCCGGACCTCGTGATCGTGGGGAACGTCATCACCAGGGACAACCCGGAGGCCGTGGAACTCGCCCGGCTGGGCATCCCCTACCAGAGCATGCCTCAGGCCCTCCGGCGCTATGCCATAGGAGACAGCCGGAGCATCGCCGTCTGCGGGACGCACGGCAAGACCACCACCTCGTCCCTGGCCGCCTGGGTCCTCGAAAAGGCGGGCCTTGATCCAGGATTCATGATCGGGGGCATCCCAGCCAATTTTCAGGCCAATTTCAAGCAGGGCCGGGGAGAGGTCTTTGTGGTCGAGGGCGACGAGTACGACACGGCCTTCTTTGACAAGGGGCCCAAGTTCCTCCACTACGCCCCCTGGATCGCCGTGCTCACCGGTATAGAGTACGACCACGCGGACATCTACAGGGATCTGGACCACGTGCTCTCGAGCTTCCGGGCCCTCATTTCCACCCTTCCCAGGGATGGGCTTCTGATTGCAAACGCCGACGATCCCCGCGTGGCGGAGGAGGTCGGGGGCGCTCCCTGCCAGGTCGTCACCTACGGCCTGGAAAATCAAGCCGACTGGACCCTCTCCAATGTGAGCACAGCAGACGCTTTAACCCACGCGGACTTGCACGCACCCGGCGGGGAGACCATCCACATCGCGACCCCCCTTTACGGCGGTCACAACCTGAGCAACCTCCTGGCCGTGTCGGCCGTGGCCGGCCGCTTGAAAATCCCCGCCCGGGCCCTTCAGGAGGCCTGCCTGACCTTTGCGGGGGTCCGGCGCAGGCAGGAAGTGCGCGGCGAGGCCGGGGGGGTTCTGGTCATCGACGACTTCGCCCACCACCCCACGGCGGTCCGGGAGACGATCCGGGCGGTCCGGGAGAGGTATGCGGGAAGGCGGATCCTTGCGGTCTTTGAGCCGAGATCCAATTCGAGCCGGCGGAACATCTTCCAGAAAGACTACGCGGGGGCATTCGATCACGCCCACCTTGCGTTCATCGCGGAACCGCCCCTGATGGACAAGATCCCGCCGCCGGAGCGCTTTTCTTCAGGGGCCCTGGTGGAGGACCTGTCCATGCGGGGCATAGAGGCCTATTACGGCGGCGGGGCGGATTCCCTCCTGGAGGAGATCGCCCAAAGAGCCCTTCCCGGGGACGTGGTTCTCGTCATGTCCAACGGTTCCTTTGACAACCTGCACGAGAGGTTATTGAAAAGACTGGAGCATGTCATAATCCACCCGTGAGCCTTCAAATGTGGACATGAGCTATTATTATTGGGTTCGGCCCATTTGCTTGAAGCCGGTCAAAATGTTATATTTCGATTAAAGCACCGTAGAGAGGACGCCTCGTGGCCCGGATACTCCATTGTCATCCACAACTCGGGAAAGCCCCGTATCACGTGTTCACAGATCTGGACTTCTGGGACGCACGACGCATCCTGATTGACCTGGCAACGGTCAAAAGGAACTTTGCAGGCGGTCCCCCTGGAGACAGGTACCCCACACAGATACTGGCACACACCGCCCACCGGAGCACGGTGGAAGCCATTGAATACCGGATCTCCAGAGCCGTCCCCTCGCCGCCGCGCCATGTGGTCGTGGAAGAAGTGCTGCAACACGGATACTATGTTTTCGATCCCGCCATGTATTTCCCCGGGCACTGGACCAAATCACGGGTCATTCACTTCTGCGGCTTTCGCCTCCCCGTACACCAGCCCCCCCTGGACACCCCTTTCCGGGAGGTGGACTTGAGTTGGGACGGACAGATGATCCGGCTGGAGAGGGTCCGGAGAAAACACAAACACGACCCGGTCATCAGCGACCCCCGGGAGGCCCGGCGCCGGCGTTTCGCCCCAAGTTGCTTCTAGCTTTCTCGAGGGCGACCGAGAAGCGGCAAAGCTTTCCTGCTAGACAGGGCTTTCCCTGGTGAAGAAAGGTCCCGGCAGATGAGCGTCTCAGTTCTCGTCTCCACTTTTGAGTCCGTGGCCCTTCTCCTGGGCATCGGCGTGCTTGGGACGTGGGTTATTGGAAAGCGCATCCTGCCCAGGGAGGCCCTGGGTCTCTTGTCGATCCTCGCCCTGGACATATCCCTTCCGAGCCTTGTGTTCGTCAACATCATCAAGGACTTCAAACCCTCCGAATTCGAGGGGTGGTGGCTTCTCCCGCTGTGGTGGGCCGGGGAGACGGTCATTTTCGGGGTTCTCACCGCGCTCTCCTCGCTTGTCGCGAAGAGGGAGACACGAAGAGAATTCGCGGCGAGCCTGTTTTTTCAGAACGCGCTTTTCTTTCCCCTGGCCATCCTGACGTCACTGTACGGGGCCGGTTCCTCCTACATCGTGGACCTCTTCTTCTTCCAGCTTTTCTTCCCCTCCCTACTCTTCAGCACGGCCCACCTTTTTTTCGGACAACCCACACAGGCCCTGAACTGGGGGAAGATCATCAACAGAGTCCTCCTTGCGACGCTGGCCGCCACGGCCCTCCGCCTCACGGGGACCCAGATGATAATCCCCGGTTTCGCCGTCTCGGCCCTCGAGATGGTCGGAAATATGGCGCTGCCGCTCCTCATGCTGATCCTCGGCGGCAACATGTATGTGGACTACAAGGAACAGGGGAGGCTCTTCCCCGGGGAAATCCTGAAATTCATTCTCATTAAGAATTTCTTTTTTCCCCTGACGACCCTCGCACTCCTGATTCTCGTGCACCCGGCCTATCACATATCACTCATGGTGATCCTCCAGGCGGCGGTTCCCCCAGTCACGGCGGTGCCCATCCTCACAGACCGGGCGGGAGGTCAGAGAGACATCGTCAACCAGTTCATGTTCTCGAGCTTCGCCGTGTCCCTCTTTTCCATCCCTTTGATGATGGGGCTTTTCGGGATGTTCTTTCAGCCTCCCTCCCCGTGACGATCCCGCCGGCCAGCGCGGCCTTGTATTCCAGCGCGCCGGGTGGTACGTTTCCTGGTGAATTGAATGGGAGGCTTGCGTATGGGCTGCGTACCCGGGACAGGGGATTTTCCAAGGAAGCCTTACCTGGCCGCACAGAAGGAAAAGGGAAGGAGGCTCCTGGGGGTGTTTCCGGCCCAGTATCCCGGTGAGATCCTGTGGGCCATGAACATCCTGCCCGTGGAGATCTGGGATCCACCCGTGCAGACGGGGTCCGCCGGGGCCCACCTCCAGCCCGCCGTCTGCTCGGTGGTTAAGCTCGGCCTCGAGCTCATCCTGAACGGGTCGTGCGACCTCCTGGACGGCTTTCTTTTTCCGCACACCTGCGACTCCATCCAGAATCTCGCATCCGTTGTCACCGATTACCTGGGAGTCAACAAACCCGCCGCATTTTTCTACCACCCCAAGGCCCCTTACTGGAATGCGGCCCAAGCTTACTACAGGGAATGCCTCAAGGGGCTTGTCGCCAAGCTGGAAGGGGGGTTCGGTCCCCTGGATCCCGCGGAGCTGCGGCACAGGGTGGCCCAGGGACGGGACATCAACCGGGGTTTGAGCCGCCTCTACGGGCTCAGGGCCGAGCACAGGCTCGGCCTCACCAACCGGGAATTCTATGATTTTGTCCGGCTCCGGGAATTCCTCCACCCGGATGACTTTCTGCCTCTGCTGGACGACATCCTGAGCCGGCGGGAAAAGGCCCCTGAATCCAGGCCTTCCGTAATCCTGAGCGGCGTACTCCCCAACCCGAAGGATATCCTGACCCTCCTGGACCAGGCTGGGGTGAACATCGCGGACGACGACCTCCTCGCCTGCGCGCGGAGGATCCCCACGGCCCCCTCCGACAACGCCGACCCCTGGGAGGCCCTGGCCGAGAGCTATTTCAACCTGCCTCCCTGCAGCACGAGGTCCTCCCCTCTGGCGGATCGCCTGGAATACCTGGCCGGAAAGGTGAAAAAAAGCGGTGCCTCCGGCGTCATCTTCTACACGGCCAAGTTCTGCGAACCCGAGCTCTTCGACGTGCCCGCGCTCGTGGAGGGCCTTCGAACCCGGGGGATTCCGTCACTGGTGGTGGACGTGGAGGTGAACGCGGGTCTGAGCGGGCAGACAACGACCCGGGTGGAGGCCTTTTTCGAGGTTCTCGATGGACTCTGAACACGGCACAAGTCCGCGCTTGGCCCGCGCACCGCGTCCGCGTGCGATCCCGGGAGGCGACTCATGGCCCTGACACAAAAATTCCGCTACCGCGTCATGAAGGACCTGGCGGCCCCCGCGCTCATGGGGGCGCAAAATCTCGGAAAGAAAAGGCGCCGTAAGAATCCGCGGCCCCTCTTCGGCCCGCCGCTGGAATCCGGCAGGCGCCTCAAGGAAATCATGACCCGGCATTATCTCCTCGCCCGGTATGCGGAGGGGGCCAAACCCGTGGCGTGGGTCACGAGCGGGGCCCCGGTGGAGATCCTCCGCGCCTTTGATTTCTACACGGTCTACCCCGAAAACCACGGGGCCCTCTGCGGGGCCCAGAGAATGGGATCCGAGCTCTGCGCCGTGGCGGAGGAGCACGGGTACCACCCGGATCTCTGTTCCTACGCCCGGATAGACCTGGGCGTCTTTTTCTCGGGCAGGACCCCCGTGGGGCGGCTGCCCAAGCCGGACCTCCTCTTTGCATCCAACAACATCTGCCAGACGGTCCTTTACTGGTACAAGGCACTGGCCGCCCGCCTGGACATCCCCTTGATCGTGTTCGACACGCCCTACAATTTCGAATCCATGCAGGAAAGGGACCTCCGTTACATGACGGGCCAGATCCAGGAGATGATCCCTGTCCTCGAGAAAGTCTCCGGTCGCCGCTTTGACGAGGCCGGGTTCCGGGAAATCATCCGTCTCTCCAAAGAGGCCTCCCACGCCTGGGGCGAGATCCTCGCCGCCATGAAGGCCCGGCCCGCGCCCATGACCATCTTCGACGCCTTCATCCACCTGGCCCCCATCGTGTCCCTCAGGGGGCTTCCCGTGTGCCTGGACTATTACAGGGGACTCCTGGCCGAGGTCCGGGAAAGGGTCGCTGGCGGGATCGGGGCGGTCCGCGAGGAGCGGAAACGCCTCATGTGGGACAACATCGCCATCTGGTTCAAGGTGCGGGATTTCTCAAACCTCTTCGTCGAACAGGGGATGAACTTCGTCACCGCCACCTACACCAACGCCTGGGCCGAAACCACGCCGTACCTGGACGACTCCCGCCCCTTCGAGTCCATGGCCAGGGCATACAGCCTGGTCATCCTGAACAACAATCTCAACCACCGCTTGAACCTCATGAAACGGCTCATCGAGGAGTTCGGCGTGGACGGGCTCGTCATCCACTCGGCCAGGAGCTGCAAGCCCTATTCCGTTGGCCAGTACGATCTGAAGAGGCTCCTCATGGAGCAGCTCGGGATACCGTCGGTCGTCATCGAGGCGGACATCGCGGACTCCCGTGCCTTCTCCGAGGAGCAGGCCCGGACCCGGCTGGAGGCCTTCTTCGAGACCCTGGAAAGCTGAGGTGAAAGGTGGTTTCGTTACCTTCCCATGGCCACGATTTCCTCGGCCAGGACCTGGGCTGCGTCGCAATGACGGCCGACACCTGCCAGGGCCTCCGTGACAATGGACAGCTCGGTGCATGCCACGATGAGGACCTCCGCCCCGCTCTCCACCAGATCCTCTCCCGCCGCCCTGAGAGCGCTCCGCTCCAGGGCGCCCGGCCCACCGGCCTTGATGCAGCGAATGGCGGCCATGAGATCGGCCTGGCGTTCCCGAGAGGGATAAAACAGCTTCACGCCCTTATCCGCGAGCGGTTCCAGGTAGAGACCCGTCCTGATCACGGCGTCGGAGGCCAGAAGCCCCGCGGCACGAAGGCCCGGCTGGTCCGACAGGATTCGGGCCACGGTCAGTCGGATCATGTGCAGCACGGGAATGCCCACGCTCGACGCGATCTCGTCATAGTACACGTGGGCCGTGTTGCAGGGGATCGCCAGAACGTCCGCGCCGTATGCCTCGAGCCTGCGGGCCATACCCTGAAGACAGGGGGCCGGGCTCTCGCCCGTCCCCTCGATCAGCGCGCGAATACGCGAAGGCACACGGGGGTTGTTGTCCACTACCATGTGCACATGATCCGAGTCATCCGCGGCCGGGGTGGCCCGAATGACCCGCTGCATGAGGTCCACGGTGGCCTCCGGGCCCATGCCGCCGATCACGCCCACGGTTTTCAAAAGGGCCATTACGTTCCTCCGCCGCAGTGTGCGACCTACCCCGAAAGCAGGGCTTTCTGATACACATACAGGGCCGGGCTCCCGCCCGTGTGGACGAACAACACGCGGCTGTCCTTCCTGAAGGTGCCTTTCCTCGACAGATCGATCAATCCGGCCATGGCCTTGCCGGTGTACACCGGATCCAGCAGGATACCCTCGGTGCGCGCCAGCATGCGGACCGCTTCGGCCATCTCCGGCGTGGGCAGGGAGTAGCCCGGCCCGACGTAGTCCCCGAAGCACGTCACCGCCTCGCGGGGAACGCCGTGCGACACGCCCAGCCGCTCCGCTGTCCGCTGCGCCAGCCCATGGACCAGTTCCTCCTGCGTGCCTTTGGGCCGGCTCACATTGATGCCCACCACCTGGAGGCCCGCGTTGCACCCCACCATGCCCGCCACCAGGCCTGCCTGGGTGCCGGCACTTCCGCTCGCACAGACGATGTGATCGAATCTCAGGCCCGCGTCAAAGGCCTGCTCCAGGATCTCCAGCGCACAGGCCGCGTAGCCCGTAGCGCCGATCGGGTTGGACCCTCCCCCTGGAATCACATATGCCTTTCGCCCTTCGGCCGCCACATCCGCAGCCATCTGCTTCATGGCGGCCATCATGTCCTGCCCTTGAGGCCAGACCTGGATCCGCTCCACACCCAGAAGCCGGAAAAGGAAGTTGTTTCCGCTCGATTCCGGATCGTAGGTGCCGGGCACGCGCTCCTCCAGCGCGAGCCTGCACTTGAGCCCCTCCTTAACGGCCGCGGCCAGCGTCAGGCGGCAGTGGTTGGACTGGACCGCGCCACAGGTGATGAGGGTGTCCGCACCCTGCTCGAGGGCCTGTGCGACGAGAAACTCGAGCTTGCGCGTCTTGTTCCCCCCTGCCGCAAGCCCCAGTTGATCGTCTCGCTTGATGTAGATCTCGGGGCCTCCCAGGGCCTCGGTAAAGCGGGGCAAAAACTCGATTGAAGTGGGATGTGGGGTGTAGCGCCTTCGTGGGAACTTGGCCAGGTTCATGGAGCACCTCCTTTTCCGTGAGTCGTCACATTCGAATACGTCACTCGAAGATCTTCTCGTCAGCCGCGTCGGAAGACTCGGCGTCCGTCTCGAAATCCCGCGGCCGGCCGGCCTTTCGCCCCCTGTGCTCACGATACCACTCGTTGGCGATGATCATGGCCATGACCTCGTTGGTGCCTGTCCAGATTGAGGCGAGGCGCAGATCGCGGACGATCCGCTCCACCGGGTAGACGTTGGTGTAGCCGATGCCGCCCATGACCTGCATGGAATTGTGGGCCGCCTTCTGGCAGGACTCGCAGACGAATTTCTTGGTTTCCGAAACCAGCCGCCGAACGCGGTGCGGGTCCACACCTTCGTCCACCGCCCGGGCCGTGGCGTAGGCCATGGCCCTCGCCGCATCCAGCAGCGTGGCCGCTTCCGCCACCTGGAAGGCCACCCCCTGGAAACGGTTGATGGTCAGGCCGAAGGCCTTTCTCCGAGTCGTGTACCCGGTCGCCACCTCGAGGGCCGGACGCGCCGCCCCTATGGTCATGGCGGCCGTCCCGAGCCGCTCCGGGATCATCATGGTGTTGAAGACGGCATAGGCCCCGTTCACCTCGCCCACGACGTTTTCCACGGGGACCCTGACGTCCTTGAACACAAGCCTCCCGGCGCCTCCCCCGCGGCACCCCATGAGGCCGTACAGGTAACGGGTCTCCACCCCGGGGCCGCGCTCCACGATGAAACATGTGAGGGACTTCCGGGGATCGTCCCCGTGGCCGGTGAGGGCGTAAACCAGGAAGTAATCAGCCCCCTCGGCGCCCACGATGAACCGCTTCTGCCCGTTGAGGACGAAGTGGTCCCCCTTGTTTTCGGCCGTGGTCGTGGTGCCGAAAAAGTCCGAGCCGCCCCGGGGTTCCGTGAGGCACTCGGCCGCGAAAAGGTCCCCCCGGAGCAGGGGCCGGACGTACTTTGCCTTCTGCTCGTCCGTGCCGTGCCTCACGATGGCGTCGCAGACCAGTTCGGCGCCCACACCGAACACACAGGCAAAGATGTACCCCAGGGTACCCACCTCCTCCATGGCCATGCAGGTGGCCACCCAGTCCATGTCACGGCCGCCCCAGCGCCTGGGGTATCGGCATCCCATGAGGTTGCGCCGGCCCGCCTCGCGCAGGAACTCCCTGGGGAACCGGATCTCGTCCCTGTCCATGGCCAGGATCATTTCCCGCGGGACCCAGGCCACGAGATCCCGGACCTCCTCCCTGAACTTCAGTGCCTCTGGCGACAAAAGATGGTCGAACATACCTTTTCTCCGGGTTTGACGTTCACCCTCACTTGACCAGCTTGAGCGCGCTTCGGAATTCCTCGGTGCCGGCCCTCCCCAGGATTTCGTAAATGAACATTTCCGTTGTCGTGATCGTCACGCCCCTCTGTCGAAGCCGCTTCAGCGAAACTTCCTTGTTGCAGGAGGCCCTTGAAGACACGGCGTCTGCGACCACCTGGACATGAAAGTCGCCCACCGCTTCCAGGGCGGTCTGCGCGACGCAGATGTGCGCCTCAATCCCGGCGAGGACCAGGGTCCTCCTGTTCAAACGCTTCAGGCTCTCGGAAAACTCCTCGCAGCCGAAGCAGCTGAAGGATATCTTGCGGATCGGCTGGAAGCCCTCGATCTCCGATCGGATCCCGCTCACGGTCGCGCCCAGATTCTCTTGTTCCGTGACCAGGAGGGGCATCCCCACGATCTTTGAAAACTTCACCAGCCGAACGATGTTTTCGATGCTCCGGGGGGCCTCCTCGATGACCCTGGCCAGTTTCTCCTGCACGTCGATGACAACCAGGACGCAGTCCTCTCTCTTCAAAATCTCTGAATTCATTGAATTGGTTCCTTTCTTCCCGTTGGTCCGGCGGTCCATCTTTACCTTCGAAGCCTGAGGGCGTTGGCCTCCGATACCTGCTCGTTCAGGGTCCAGAGGTCGTAGAGATACCCCATGAAGAAAAGACCGCCGGTTAGCAGATAGACGAGGCCCGTCACCCACTTGCCCATGTAGAACCTGTGGACGCCGAAGACCCCCAGAAAAGTCAGGAGTACCCAGGCCACGGTGTAGTTGAGGGGGCCGGGGTGAAAACGGAGGTCGGCCCGGCGATCCATGGAGGGGATGAGGAAGAAATCAACGATCCAGCCTATGAAGAGGAGACCCAGGGTGAAGAACCAGATGGTGCCTGAAACCGGCCTTCCATAGTAAAAGCGGTGGGACCCTGTGAAACCGAAGAGCCACAGGATGTATCCGACCGACTTGAGGTGGGTGTCACTCGAGTAGGGCATGTGTTGACCTCCTTTTCGCATGAAAGCGTTGGGTTGCCGCTTTCACTCATAAGACTTCTTGTCCAAACACGGCGCTCAACGCCTCCTCCCGGATGGCCTCCCACTGGCGCTCGCCCCCGAAGCTCTCTATGTAGACCTTCATCTTCGGCTCGGTCCCGGAAGGCCTCACGGCAAACCAGGAACCGTCCTCCAGGAGGACCTTCACCCCCCCCATGTCTGCCCCGTTGCCAGGGGCCTTTGTCAGCACCTTCAGAACGGGCTTGCCCGCCAATCGAGACGGTCCGAAGGATTCGGGCGACACGGCCCTGAGCGTCTTTTTCATCTCTTCGGTCACCGGTCCGTCAGAACGCCTATAGAAGGGCTCGCCGTATTCGGCCACCAGAGTTTCCCTGTAGATCTCGGAAGGCGTCCTTCCCGTCCTGGCGAGAATTTCGGCGGCCAGGAGGGTCATGCAGAACCCGTCCTTGTCCGTGCACCACACGGATCCGTCCATCCTCAGAAAAGACGCCCCGGCGCTTTCTTCCCCGCCGAAGGCCAGCCGACCCCTGAGGAGACCGTCCACAAACCACTTGAAACCCACGGGGACCTCGTAGAGCTCCCTCCCAAGTCCCTGAACCACACGGTCGATCATGGTGCTGCTCACCAGGGTCTTTCCCACCTTGAGGGAATCCTTCCATCGGGGCCGGTTCCCGAGGAGGTACCAGACGGCAACGGAGAGATAGTGGTTGGGGTTCATGAGACCGTCCCTGGTGACTATCCCGTGCCTGTCCACATCCGGGTCGTTCCCCCAGGCGATGTCGAAACGGTCAGCCATGGAAATGAGGCCCGCCATGGCATAGGGGGACGAGCAGTCCATGCGAATCTTGCCGTCCGAATCCACGGTCATAAAGCCGAACGTGGGGTCCACGCGATCATTCACCACCTCCAGGTCGAGTCCGTATTTGTCGGCAATGGGCCCCCAGAAGTGCACACCGGCCCCACCCATGGGATCCACACCCAGTTTGAGCCCCGCGCCGGCCACGGCCTCCATGTCCACGACCTGGGACAGGGAGGCGACAAAGGGGGACATGAAATCCGATTCCACGGTGGTCTGTGCCTTGCGGGCCCTGGGGAAGGGGATGCGGCGGACGCCCATGAGCTTCCCCTCCACGAGCTCGTTGGCGCGGGCCTGGACGGCCGAGGTGACATCCACGTCCGCCGGCCCGCCGCTTGGCGGATTGTACTTGAACCCGCCGTCCCGCGGGGGATTGTGCGAGGGGGTGATGACCACGCCGTCCGCGCGGGCCCGGGAGGACTCCCGGTTGTGCTCCAGTATCAGGAAGGAGATCACGGGAGTGGGGGTGAACTCCCCTCCTGCGTGCAAAACGGTTTCCACGCCGTTTCCGGCAAAAACCTCCAGGGCCGTGCGAAAGGCCGGCTCGGACAAGGCGTGGGTGTCTATTCCCAGGTACATGGGGCCCGTGATGCCTTGACTTTTGCGGTATTCACAGATGGCCTGGGCGGTTGCCGCGATGTGCGACTCGTTGAAAGTGCCGTCCAGGGACGACCCCCGGTGCCCGGACGTCCCGAAGGACACCAGTCCGGAGGTCTCCCCGGTGTAGTAGGCTGAGACCAGTTCGGGAACATTGACCCTCATTGTCCAGGGTGCTTTTTTTCCAGCTAGCTCGTGGCGTTCCATGGACGAGCGCTCCTTTCCGCCCCCCGCATACCTGTCCTGGTCCGGGGAGCCTGGGATGGTCAACAACGAAAAAAGACTTTATACTGGCGCACAGTGTGTTATGTGTTGTTCAATAAAAATCCGGGGGTCTTCATCCCACAATAACCCGGTTCCCGTATTTTTTATCAAGAACACGGCGCGATGAACAGAATACTTTTCATAGTGATCGCCATAGCGATATCCACCCTGCTCTATGGGTGGATTTCCCTTGCCCTGCGGAGGGAGCACATCAAAAGTTTCGTTTCAGAGCGAAGCTACCTCCACCCCAACGCCATCTGTATCTGGCGTGTGCTCATCGGTCTCCTGGGCATGCTCTTTTACTTCGTCTGGGCGCAGTATTTCCTGGGAATCCTCCTCTTCACTTTTTCCGCCTTCATGGACGGAGTGGACGGGCTCGTGGCCAGGGCGTGCAACCTGGTCACCCGGTTCGGAGAGGAGGTGGACCCGCTGTGCGACAAGCTGACCTACCTGCCGCCCATGGTGATATTCGCCCACCAGGGCCTCCTCCCGGTTCAGGCCGTCTGGGTTCTCACAGCCATAGAGTTTGTCGGCCAGTTCATTGTCAGGTACATCCTCAAGAAGTTCACCAGATTTTCCGTCCAGGCCAACAATTTCGGCAAGATAAAAGCGGTGCTATGCTTTTCCATCATCATCTACTGCGCCATCCTGGACACCGCCCTGCGCGTCCCGGACTTCACCACGCAGATAGTCCAGCTCTGCATCATCATGTCCGTGGCATCCATCGCGTTCAAGGCCATCCCCAACCGGTTCTACGCGGACATTCTCTCCATACTCAACCTGCTCTGCGGCATTCTGGGAATCACCCTTGTGCTGAGAGGGCACTACGTCCTGGCGGCCCTGGCCATTCTGGCGGGGCAGGTTTTCGATCTCTTCGACGGCAGGATGGCCGTGAAGCACGGGGGCACCAGATTCGGACCCTGGCTGGACGACATCGCGGACCTCACGAGCTTCGGGCTCTGCCCGGCCCTTTTGATACTCATGCTGGGGAAACTGAAACTATACGCATTCGGTCTTGCAATCCTTTACTTCTCGGCCGTGGCGTACAGGCTCCTGCGGTTCCTCCTCAAGGACAAGCTCAACAAGGACATCCCCTATGGGGCCTTCAACGGCCTGCCCAGCCCGGCCGGGGCCCTGGTGGCGCTGGGCACTTCACTTTTCTGGAAGGACACCTGGATTTCCTGGATCATCATTTTCATGACATCCTATCTTCTGGTCAGCCACGTACGTTTCGTCCACTTCGGCCGAATCATCCTCCCCCGCATCCCCCGGGTGGTCGTCATCCTGCTGGGTTTCCTGGTCGTCCTGGTTGCCGCCTACCTCATCAAGGTCCGGGATCCCCGGATGCTCGGAGGTGTCCTCATGACCCTGTCCTTCTTCTATGTGGCTTGCGGGAACTGCAAGGTTGCGAACAAAATCCTCGATACCTAGCGCCAAATGATGTCCGAACCTTCGCACGCTTGTCACTTGAAATGGCCACCCGATCAGCGGGGTCTTCGGGCTAGAGCATCTGGTACGGATCTATGTCGGTCGAAACGGTGACGCCGAACTTCTTGACGATCCGGTCCGTAGGCCCTTCCAGGGCCCGCAGATAGAGGTGGAGCGCCTCGGACCCCGCGCTCTTGAGCAGAATATGCCACCTGTATTTGCCCTTCATCCGGGCGATGGGGGCCTCCACCGGGCCCAGAATCCGGATGCGGGAGAAATCGGAAGGCCCACCGCCCTTGAGTTCTTTCATGCCCCTGCCGAGCCTCCGCGCCGCGCTCTCGGCGGACTCCTTGCGGTTGCCCTGGACCCTGAGGAGGGCCAGATACGTAAAGGGTGGATAGCCGAGGGATTCCCTGAGCATCACCTCCCGGGCGTAAAAGGACTCGTAGTCGTTCGTCCTGGCCGACACCAGGGCATAGTGGGAGGGATTCATGGTCTGCACCACCACCCGCCCCGGACTCTCTCCCCTTCCGGCCCGCCCCCCCACCTGACAGAGCAGCTGATAGGTCCTCTCGGCCGCCCTGAAGTCCGGGAAGCCCAGGGAGGCGTCCGCGGCGACAACCCCCACCAGGGTCACGTTGGGGAAATCATACCCCTTGGTGATCATCTGCGTCCCCACCAGAATGTCGATTTCCCCGGAGCCGAAACGCTTGAGTATCTTTATGGCCGAACCCTTGAGCCTGGTGGAATCCTTGTCCATTCGGGCTATTCGTGCCCCGGGGAGGAACCTCCCCAGCTCGGCTTCCAGCCTTTCCGTCCCGAAACCGAACGCCCTCATCTCCCGGCTGCCGCAGCCGGGGCAGGTTCTGAGAGGCTCGGTCCGGAAGCCGCAGTAATGACAGGCAAGGATACGGTCCCGAAAATGGTGGATCAGTGCGAGGTCGCAGTTCGGACACGTGACGGCCTCCCCGCACTTCGAGCAGAGGAAGACCCTGTGAAAACCTCGCCTGTTGAGGAAGAGGATGCTCTGATTGCCCGCGGAAAGCGCATCCTGAAGGGCCCGGCGGAGCGCCGGGCTGATGACCTCCTCCAGTCCCCAAAGGTGTCCCCCCTCTTTGACGTCCACGATTTCCACCTCGGGAAGGGGCCTCTTTTCTATGCGATCGGGCATGGATATCAATCGATACTTCTTCGTGTGGGCGTTGCGAAAGGACTGGATGGAAGGTGTGCCGGAGCCCAGTATGACCAGGGCCTTCTCGAGCCTGGCCCTGACCACGGCGGCGTCGCGTGCGTTGTACCTCGGGCTTGCTTCCTGCTTGTAGGAAAAGTCATGCTCTTCGTCGACGATGATGAGCCCCAGCCTCTCCAGGGGGGCGAAGAGCGCGGAGCGCGCACCGACCGCCACATCCACGTCTCCCCTGGCCATGCGAACCCACTGGGAAGTCCTCTCCCCCCGACTCAGCCCGCTGTGATAAACGGCCACCTTTTCCCCGAACCTGGATCGAAAGAGCCCCTCCATGTACACGGCGAGCGAGATCTCGGGCACGAGCACCAGCACCTGACGGCCCTGCTCAACGGCTTCCATCGCGGCCCGACAGTACACTTCCGTCTTTCCGCTCCCGGTCACGCCGTAGAGGAGGCACACCTCGAATGCCTTTTTTTCCAGAAGCCCATGAATGCGGCCAAGCGCCGACTCCTGCTGCCCGTAAAGGGTCTCCGGGGCCTCCACTGGAAAGTTGATTTCGCCGGCAGGGGCATGAATGACCGGGGCGTCATATTTTTCCAGAAGGCCCTTCCCGACCCACTTGTCCACAAGATAGCCTGCGTTCTCGAACCTGGCCCTGAGTTCCCGGAGGCGCAGGCCGCCGGAGTCGAAAATTTCCCTGAGGACCGCTCGCTCGTTTCGCGTCCAGAGCGAACCGGACCGCTTGTCCAGGAAAAGATCCAGGTCCGCGTCTTCGCGGGGTCTCACAAACCGCTGCATGCGGGGGCCGCCGCCGCGTCGCCCCCGCGGTCGGAACTCGCGCTCTAAAAGCCCGCGCTGCTCCAGCTCCCTCAGGTCCTTTTCCTGAAAAGGCGGCCGCTTCCCGGGGTGCTCGCTCACCCAGGCCAGGAGCCGTCTTTCCTCACTGCGTGAGGGCAACGAGGAAACCAGCTCTTCGCCGTGCCTGGTGAGGCGCACCCCGAAGAACGCCCTTTCCGCTCCCCCCACGGGCAGAACGGATTCTATCAGGGGACCGATGGGGTGAAGATAGTACTCGGACAGCCATTTGAAAAAAGGGACGGCACTGGCGTGGAACAGCGGCCCCTCATCCAGGACTTCCAGGACGGGGCGGAGGTTGTGATCGCCTGGCGCACAGCCTCTTCCCAGAATGTATCCCGGGGCCCTGCTCCTGCCAAGGGGTACGGTGACCCTGCACCCCACAGCCGCTTTGTGGGCGAGTTCATCGGGCGCGGTATAGGAAAGCGGCTCTCGCACCGGTCGCGCCACAGCCACTTCCACAATCGTCTCTTTCGGGCGCTTCATTTATGTTCGGGACGCTGGGTATTGTTCAGGGCAGGTTTGTGGATGGCGCTCATTACGGGGTTTCCCCGTCTTCTCCAAACTTTTCCTCAAAGGCCCGGATGATTCTCTCCAGACGCTCCTCGTCTCCACCTTTACGGGGCGTTTCAGGCTGTGCGGGTTTTTCAGACTGCGAGGGTTGTCCCAGTCGCGGAGGCCGTCCACCGACGGATTCCTCCCCAGGCCCGGGCCTTGCCACACGGGGTGGCCGCTCTGGGGGAGGCTGGTCGAATTTGATGTCCCGCACCACGTAGGTCTCCACGAAGCCGTCGGGGTCCTGGTAAACGATTTCGTAAGGGAACCAGCCCTCCCCTGTTTTCCTGTAATCCCGGAACTTCACGCTGGCCAGGCCGCGTGCGTCCCGGGGTGTAAAAACGAGCAGGAGGGGAAGGAACCTCTCTTTCTCCAGCAGAAGCATGGGGACCTCTCCGAAGCGGGCCCCTATCCGGTATACGGGGTCCCCGTCGAGTCGGGTGTAAGAAGATGTATCGACCGCAATGCCGAGTTCCGCCAGCAGGCGCTCACTTGCGCTCGCCCTTGCGCAGAAAAGCCCCATGTAACCGGCGTCCAGGCCCGCCGCCCCCTGGTCGACCACTCCGCCGTCCTCCCGGGTGACCCGGAGGAGATCCGGCGGTCGAAACCACACACTTTCCCCCCACAGGTCTCCCTCATCCCCGGATTTCCCGCCCGCCCCCCGGATCCACACCACCTCGATGCTTTGACAGCCGGGAACCTTGCCGGCCATGAACTCCAGCAATTGTTCGGGCGGCACCACATAGGCGAAAGACGTGGTCCCCAGTGTTCCTGGAAACAGCGCGCACACGAGAAGGCACACAGTGACTCGAAAAAACTTCATCTCGACATTTCTCCCAACTGCACCCGCATGAGCTCGTGCATCCTTGTCATGAAATCATTGATGTTCTTTCTGGTGTATCCCTTGAGGGAAACGGCCTCTCCCACGGTCATCCCCACCGTGGTTGGATGGATTCGACGGCTGCCCTTCGGGGCTATCCTGGTGCTGCCGTGGATGGTGACCGGCACCACGAGGCTCCCGGCCTTCAGTGCCAGGAGGAAGCCGCCGCGCTTAAAGGCCTGGAGCCTGCCGTCCAGGCTCCTGGTCCCCTCGGGGAACACGACGATGGACGCGCCGTCTTTGATGCGCTCGGCGGCCTCGTTCATGCTCTTGACGGCCTTGCGCGGGTTGTCCCTGTCGATGGAGATGTAGCGTGCCTGCTTCATCGTAAAACCAAGGACCGGGATGCGCATGAGCTCCTGCTTCAGGACGAATTTGAAGTGGGTCCGGAGATGGGCCAGCAGGATGAATATGTCAAAAAAGCTCTGATGATTCACGAGAAAGACCCGGGGCTCCGCCGGGTCCAGTTTTTCTCCGCCCCTCACATCCACCTTCACCCCGCAGGCCCACAGGATGATCCTCCCCCATGGGGCCGCGATGTAAGTGTGAATCAGCCGGCCCTCCTTGTCGAACAGGGCCAGGGGCATGGCGATCGCGCAGAAAAAAAGCGTTACGAGGCCGATGAAAATGTTCAGGAAAAGGCTTCTGATCATGACCCTCTCGACTCCTGAAAAACCTGTGCCCTGGTTTATTCGGTCAACTCTCCCTTGGGCTGAATGAGAAGTTCTACCTCCGTTATCAGAAAATCACCCTCCCTGAACACCCTGATTTTCCCCCCGTGCCGGTGCAGGATGATTTTCGAGAGGGGTAGATCCAGCACGCTCTTGTCCGGGTCCTGCTCGAGATGGGGCAGGAAGAACTGCTCCAGGTCGTCCTCGCTGACGTGGGCCCCCTCAAAGATGAATCTCACCTGCACGCAGTCCCCCAAGAGCCTTGTCTGGACGACGAGCGTGTCGTTGTCGACCATGGTGACCACGGAATGTTTGAGAAGGCTTTCAACAGCCTGCCCCAGCCTCTTCTCATCCCCCTCGATGACCGGGACGTGAATGTCGAGGTCTTCCTCCACCCGAATGCCCTTGGCGGCGGCCAGCTCAGCGATTTGACCCAATTGGGCCCTCATGAAACGATTCAAGTCGATCCTGGAAAGCGCCAGGTCGAATGGCTGTATGGAGGTGAGGAGTATCCGAAGAAAGGTTTCCATCCTGGACATCTCCTTGACGATGATTTCCGCGGTCTTTTTGTTCGGGTCCTCTTCGGAGATGGCGCTGTTGAGCCTCCTGGCAAAACCTCCGGCAATGGACAGGGGGTTTCTTATCTCATGGGCCACCCGCGCGGAGATCTCGCCCAGCAGACGGGTCTCCTCGGTCCTCAGCTCCCGCTCCTGGAGCCTCTTGATCTCCGAGATGTCCATCATGATCCCGTCCAGCCACTGAACCTTTCCCTCGTCATCCCGGCACGGCAGGGCGTGATCTATCACGACCACGAGGCGGCCGTTCTTGTGTCTCACCACCCGCTCTTTCCTCAGTTCCTCCCCTTTGCCGAAACAGACCTCCAGAATCTCCTCAAACGCCTTTTGATCGCCTCCGAGCACCTTTTCCCGCCAGAAGAGCCTGTCGCCGACAGCCTCGTCAGACCCGTACCCGAGGCACTCCCTGAGATGGGAGTTGATGAATTCCGTGGTGCCGTTCTCGAGGATCCGGTACACGATGAGGGGCACATTTTCCACCAGTGTGCGGAACTTCTCCTCCGAGGCGACCAGGTCCCTTGTCCTCTCCTGGACACGCCTTTCCAGGTTCTTGGCGTACCCCTCGATCTGAGACCTCCTCTCCTTGAGCGCCGCAAGCATTCGGTTGAGGGAGCGGGTCAGGGTGCCTATCTCGTCATCCGCTCCGGGCTCCAGGTAATGTTCCCTCCTTTCCTCGGCGATTTCCCGGGCCCCTTCGACGATCTTCTTAATGGGCCGGATGAACAGCAAGGCCACCAGGTAGGTCAGGATGAAGGATACCGCGGTCCCCACGAAACCCACCAGAACCATCAACTGGAGGGAGTTCCGGAGGCGCTGACGAATACTGGAGCGGTCCACGCTCAGTTCCACAAGGGCCACGATCCGGCCCGAATAATTCATTACGGGTCCCAGAAGTATGGCCCTGTCTTCAAGTCCTTCCGGGGCGATGACAATGGCAGGCTCCGCCCTGTTCACAGCCTCGCGCTCCGGCCCGGTGAACACGGGCCTCTCGATAGACTGGGAGACGGAGGCCACCAACCTGAAAGGCCCGGTTTCGTCTATCTTGTAAAGGGCCATATCGACGCCCCAGAGCTTGTGAAGCTCCTCCAGAAAGCTCCTGCCGAAGGAGTGCCCGATCTCCACGGTTCCTGCAAGCTGGTTGCCGTGGAAGACAGGCACCACCCCCCGGAGGCCGAAGCCCGCTTCGCCCTCCTCGAGGCCTGAGACGGACCTGAACCGGGTCATGGCTTCTTTAATCGTCTCCCGGTAATTGTAGAGGACGTCGCCGAAGCGGGAAGGGTCGTGAAGGCGAAGAAAGGATATCCCTGGAGGGATGTGGAAGTGAAACTGGGAAACATCAAACTCTCTCATCAGGTGGACGTAGGTGTTGTTCATGTGATCGAAAAGGCCTTCGCGGTCCCGCGCCATCAGCAAGGACTTGACGTCTTCGTCCTCGGCCACCACCGCGGCGACGGAAAGCGCGTGCCGGGCCTTCTGATCCAGCTCGTTCTTGAAATTCTGGAAGTGGAGGAGGAGCATTTTCCTCTCCTCCTGCTTGATGAGAGACTGCTGGGAATTGAGCCCTATGAAAGTGAGTGTTGTGGTGCCGGTGAAGGCGAAAAGGAGAAACGGGACCAGGAGCTTCCACTTGAGGCTCAAGCTCTGCATCTTCTGTAGAATAGGACGCACCATAATTTATCGACAGCCTGTTCCGGACCTCAGTGCCCCTGGAATGATTGTTTACCCCGGGCCTTCAGTTTACATCGGGCATTGTCTTCATATCTTCATTTATCCGCTTCCGCCGGGCCGACACATACTTGCCGGGCCTCACGGGCGACCAGCGATGGGGGCTCGGCAGGATGGCCGCCAGGCCCGCCGCCTGAAGGGGAGTCACCCGATCCGCGCCCACGTCGAAGTATTTTCTGCACGCCGCCTCGGCCCCCATGACACCCGGCCCCCAGTCCACCATGTTGAGGTACGTCTCCAGGATGCGCTCCTTGCTCCAGAAGAGTTCCAGCAGGACCGTGTAGTAAGCTTCAAAGGCTTTCCTGAAGACCGTCCTGTCCGGCCACAAGAATACCACGCGCGCGGTCTGCATTGTAATCGTGCTGGCCCCGCGCACCTTTCCGTCCTTGACCGCGTCCCGCAGAGCGTACTCCAGCTCCACAAAGTCGAAACCGTGGTGGTCCAGAAACCTCTGGTCCTCACCGGCCAGGACGGCCTTCCGAAGATGCGGCGAAATCCTTTCGAGGTCCCTCCACTCGTGTCTCACCGGGGTGAAGGGTCTGGACAGGACGGCGGCTTTCATCCACTGCCAGGCCCAGAACGCCGTTGTGGGAGGGTTCACGAACCGGAAAAAGAGCACCTCGAGTATGCTCAAAACGATGAAGAGGAGGAACAATCGGAAAAACAGCTTGCCGATCCATCGCCCCAACCGCCCCAGGATCCCCGGCTTCTCAGTGCGGCCCACGAGTCCCCCTCATGCCCTTCAATACCGAGACGTCTGCTTTCCAGCACGGCGCGGCCCGGGATTCAGCCCTCAAAGGCGCAGTCCACTCCGTTGTTTCAGGAGTCGTCCATGTGTTCAATGAACCTGCGGTTTTCTTTCTGCAAAAGGTCTTCGGCATTCCAGCCCCTGCGGCCGGCCAGGCCCGCGAGATCGAAGAGCAGTTTCGCGTACAGGGCCTTTGCAGCGCCCTCGTCGTCCTTTCTCAAAGTGTCCCGCACCTTTTTCAACAGGTTTTCCGCGTCGTCCCAGGAAGCTTGCCCCCCATTGGATGGGGACTTCCCGGAGCCGGCGGTCCTCTGTAGAAGCCGGTGTGCCCGCAGAAGGGCCGGGAGGTTTTTCGGCACCGAACCGAGCTCGGAGGCGAGGGACCCGTCGCGCCCCCTCTCCCGCCGCTTGATTTCAGCCCATTTCACCACCACCTCTTCCGCGGATTCCAACCGCGCGGCGCCGAACACGTGTGGGTGCCGGTGGATCATCTTTGCCGTGATCCTCTCGAGAACGTCCACCAGATCAAAGGCCCCCTCCTCCTCCGCAAGGCGCGCCAGAAAAACGATCTGGAAAAGAAGATCCCCAAGCTCCCCGCAGATGTCTTCCCTGTCCCCGCCGTCAACGGCGTCGAGCACTTCGTAGGCCTCTTCCAGGAGATACATTTTTATAGACTCGAAAGTCTGCCGCGCGTCCCATGGGCACCCCCCAGGGCCGCGAAGCGTGTTCACCAGATCGGTCAAGCCGACCACAGCCGCTGAAAGCCGGTCCTTTTTCATAAACTTTTCTTCTTATCGACTTTTCCGCCGCCCGTGTCCGGCCCCTTGCGCAAAGCGCTTTTCTCTTTCCACTCTTTCGAAAGGACCGGGACAACGGTATTTTTTATGGCCTGGAAAGATGAAATCACCACAGGAGACAGCTTTGACTGGACCATGAAAGGGGAACCCTGCGGCAGGTACATGGTGAGGACGACAATGAGAAAGTAGGTGATCACGATCCCCGTGAGGAGTCCCAAGCCTCCCCCCAGGGCCCGGTCCAGTACGCTCAAGGATGTCTTCTTCAAGAGGAGTTTCAAACCCCAGGCCGCGAGATTGCAGAGGATGAACACGGTGAGAACGATGAGGGCGAAACTTATGATGGGGAGAATGGATAAGTCGGGGAATTGCGGTCTCAGGAGCTCCGTGATGCGCGTCATGTATCGGATGGCGAACCAGCCCCCGAGGACCACGCCTGCCAGCGAAGCCACCGCCCCCACGAACCCGCGCATGATCCCCCTGACCACGAGGAAGATCATCAACACGACGATAATGATATCCAGGACACTCATGGGGTGTTTCTACCAGGACCCCGTTGTTTCGTCAAGGCGAATGTCTCTGGGAGGAAGCCGTCAACTTACCGGTAACAGGGATAAAATCAGCCATGTCGGAATCCGCCCAAAATGCGCCGGGAATGCATGTTGTCCCCACTTCCCTTTTGTGCTAGAAGATCGGGAAAAACGGCCGGGGCGCATCCCTCTCAAAATAAGGGGCCGGTGTGGGTGGTCTGTCGGAAAGCCGACCTTTTTGGGGGATGCATTGTGAGATTCTGAGAAAATAGTGGGGCGTCAAGTCGGGGTTGGCATGCTTAGCGAGACGGAAAAACTCGAACTCATCACCCAGATCGTTCTGGACATCAACGAAGTCAAAGACATAGATCTTCTGCTGGAGCGCATCCTGTCAAGCGTCAGGAGGGTGTTCAATGCCGATGCGGGTTCCATCTATCTCAAGGAAGGAAACGACCTCAAGTTCAGCTACACCCAGAACGACACCCTGCAGGCGCGGCTGAGCCCGGGGCGAAAGCTTATTTACAGGTCGTTCTCAATCCCCGTAAACGACCACTCCATTGCCGGATATGTGGCCAACCACAATGTGGTGGTGAACATTCCCGACGTCTACCTGCTGGACGAGAGCGGCCCCCACACCTTTGACGCCAAATTCGATGAGCTCTCACGTTACAGGACCTGCTCGATGCTCACCGTGCCCATGACCAACCAGCGGGGCGACGTGCTCGGCGTCATGCAGGTCATCAATGCCCTTGACCAAAACGCCCGGCCCATTCCCTTCGGCCCTTCCGACGAAGTGCTCATGAGGCATTTCGCCACCAGCGCGGCCCTTGCCGTCGAGCGCGCACGGATGACCAGGGACATCATCCTTCGAATGATCAGCATGGCCGAACTCCGGGACCCAAAAGAAACCGGGGCCCATGTCAACCGGGTCGGCGCCTATTCCGTGGAGATATACGAAGAGTGGGCGAGAAAAAAGGGGCTGCCACTGGACGAAGTGACCCGCCAGAAGGACGTTCTCAGGATGGCCGCCATGCTCCACGATGTCGGCAAGGTCGCCATCAGCGATCTCATCCTGAAAAAACCCTCCCGACTCGATGTGGACGAATACGAAATCATGAAGAGCCACACCTACTTGGGAGCCCGGCTCTTCAAGGACATCAATTCGGATTTCGACGAGGTCGCCGCGCAGGTCGCCCTCAACCACCACGAAAAATGGGACGGGACGGGGTACCCCGGCCACATCAACCCCTTCTCGTGCAAGGCCCTGCCCGGCTGTTCACAGAAGGACGGCACCCCACGTTTGAAGAAAGGGGAGGAGATCCCGATGTTCGGGCGGATCGTGGCCGTGGCGGATGTGTACGACGCCCTCTGCTCCCGGCGGTCCTACAAGGAGCCATGGGATGAGGACCGCATCATGGAAGAGATGCGGAGATCCTCAGGGAGCCACTTTGACCCGGAGGTTGTGGACTCCTTCTTTTCCTGTCTGGATGTCCTCAAATCCATAGCGGAACGCTATCCCGATGAGTGAAATGGGTCCGCCCTTGAAAACCGTCTTTCTCGTGGTCCTCGTCGCGGCCGTCTCCGGGTGCGCCGCCACGGGAGCATCCCGAAAGGGGGAGGAGCAAATACCCGGCCCGGCAAAGGCCCTCTTCCTCTTTTACGACAAGGGGCTCAACCACCTCTCCTCTGTCAGAAGCGGCACGTGCCCGAGCTATCCCTCGTGCTCGGCCTACAGCAGGGAGGCCTTTAAAAAGCACGGTCTCGTCATGGGCTGGTTGATGACCTGCGACCGTCTCATTCGCTGCGGAAGAGACGAGATGGACATCTCTCCCAAGGTCCTTGTCAATGGATCGGAGAAAACGTACGATCCGGTCTCGCGCAATGATTTCTGGTGGTACGACCCGCCTGCGACTTCGAAAAACGAACACCCGCCGTCGAATTCCGAATAACACACATCCAGCGGCCCTCGCAAAAGCAGAGTCCCAGGCCCCGGCAGCAAATCCCCGCCATGCCAAGGGTCTATCGGTATTGATTTCGAAAAAACCGATACCGATGGCATTTTTCCAAGAGGGGCCGCTCTTCGTGGCCTTCGTGACTTCTTCGTTTACTTCGTGGTCATGCTTTTTTCTTTTTCATTTTTTTGCCTGCCAGGGTTTCACAACGTCCAAAATCGGCCTTACAATTTTGCGGGCGTTGGGTTATCATATTTTGTTGGCGTCATCATTAAACGGAGGAAAAATCGATGAAGAAACCCCGCCCCACGCTTTTGCTTACAGGCATTGTTCTGGTCGCCCTTCTCCTGCCGTGTTCCGCACTCGCGGGGCTCTCAGACATAATCAAAGGCCTCGGGCGGAGCCTGGGCGCCGGCGGCCTCTCGGAGGAGAAGATTTCGGCGGGTCTCAAGGAGGCCCTGGCCATCGGCGCTGAGAACGCGGTGCAGCGAGTCTCGCAGGTGAACGGCTACTACAAGAACCCGGACATCAGGATCCCGCTGCCCCGGTCTTTCGAAAAGGTGGAGCAGGTCGCAAGAATAGCAGGGTATGGCGATTCCATGGAATCCTTTATGGAGAGCATGAACCGCGCCGCGGAAAACGCAGCGCCCCAGGCCGCCTCCCTCTTTGCGGACGCGGTCCGCGGGATGACCCTCCAGGATGCCCGCAATATCCTCAACGGGCCGGAGGACGCCGCGACGTCCTACCTGCGTGAGAAGACTTACAGTAAGCTCGTCGGGGCCTTCACCCCGAAGGTCCACGAATCCATGGCACAGGTAGCCGTGACCCGCCGTTATCAGGAGCTCACTTCGCGGCTGGAGTCCTTGCCCCTTGCAGGCTCTCTGGGGTCCCTGGATCTTGACCGTTATGTGACGGAAAAGTCCCTGGACGGTCTCTTTTATATGATTGCAAGGGAAGAGGCCAGAATCCGGCACGACCCCGCGGCCAGGGTCACGGATCTCCTGAAGGATGTTTTCGGCGGCGCCGGGAACTGAGGCATGAATTGGAACCCGGCTCGCCCTCCTTGACCGGTATCCCCATCCAGACCCGCGGCTGATTGACCGGGAATCGGGACATTGTGACGCGCCATGTGCCCCACTGCAAAGGATTCCCGGAGGATTTCCTGACCGCCGAGGCACCCGGCGTGTATTTTCTGTTGATTAACCACTCCTTTGGGCTATAGAATGGCGGCCTGAAATCCTCGACCCAAACGACGGGATCCTCAATCATCCCGTAATGGACGGTCGTCACGACAAAACTCAAGAGACCCGAAGGGAGGTTAGCGGTATGGACATCAAGACAGTAGGTGTTGTGGGTTCGGGCCAGATGGGCTCGGGCATCGCGCAGGTTGCGGCTTCAAGCGGTTATTCCGTGATCATGAGCGACATCAAGGACGAGTTCCTGGACAGAGGTTACTCCGCCATTGACGGGAGTCTGGCCAGGATCGTCAAAAAGGGGAAACTCAGCGAGGAAGACCACAAAAGCATCATGGGCAGGATCGAGGGCACAACATCCATCGAGGACATGGCCAAGGCCGATTTCGTGGTGGAGGCCGCCACCGAAAACCTGTCGCTGAAGCTGGACATATTCCGCCAGCTGGATCAAAGCTGCAGGGAAGGCGTTATCCTGGGGACAAACACCTCCTCCATCTCCATCACCAAGATAGCCGCCGTGACCCAGCGCCCCGAAAAGGTCATCGGTATGCACTTCATGAACCCCGTACCGGTCATGAAGCTCGTGGAGGTGATCCGCGGCCTTGCCACTTCGGACGAGACCCTGCAGGTGACGAACACCCTGGCGGAAAAGATGGGTAAAACCGCGGTTCCGGCAAACGACTACCCCGGTTTCGTCATCAACCGGATCCTGATGCCAATGATCAACGAGGCGGCCTACGTCCTTTTCGAAGGCATAGGAAAGGCCGAAGACATAGACGAGATTATGAAACTGGGTGCCAATCAACCCATGGGCCCCCTGACCCTCGCCGACCTCATCGGTCTGGACACTTGTCTCGCCATCATGAACGTGCTCCACGAAGGGTTCGGGGATTCCAAATACAGGCCCTGCCCGCTTCTGATAAAATACGTGGAAGCCGGTTGGCTGGGCAGGAAATCCGGCAGGGGGTTTTACAAATACTCCTGATCCCGCAAGGGGTCCACAAAGGCGTGGAGGGCGCTTCCCTGAAAGCGCCCTCGCGTTTTCATTCAGCCTGGGAAAGATTTCCTCGGGCGGTTTCCGCGTGGATTAAACACCTGGGGTCTATTCTATATTTTTCGATATAGGCATTGCTTAGGGGGTTCATCTATGTTATTTTTTTCTGACGAGTCCAAATAAAAATCAGGAGAGTCCCATGGCTAAGATACTCATTGTAGACGATGAAGAACACATTCGTTTCCTTTACTCGGAAGAGTTGACCGAGGCAGGATATGAGGTCATCACCGCGGACAGCGGATTGGGACTTCTCGAAAAAATCGAAAAGGAAAAGCCCGACCTCATCGTCCTGGACATAAAAATGGTGGATTACAACGGGTTGGACCTACTGCAGGACATACGAAATAAATATTACGATCTGCCCGTGATCCTCTGCACGGCCTATGACACCTTCAAGGAAGACATGAAATCCATTGCCGCTGATTTTTACGTCATCAAGTCGTTTGATTTGAGCGAACTCAAGAACAAGATAAAAATGGCCCTCGAGGCCAACGCCAAACCCGAAAAGCAGTCAGCCAAATAGGATGAGGATGATTTTCCCCCTCCGATCCGCTTCCCTCAAGACCCGCCCCTATTTGTGGTACTTTTCGCCGGCCATTATCGTGCAGGCCCGGTAAAGCTGCTCAAGCAAGACAAGTCGCGCCATTTCGTGGGTGTACGTCAGCCTGGACAAGGAAATCACCGCCTGGGATCTCTCGAGGATCTCCCTGCCGTGGCCCAGCGGCCCGCCGATCATGAAGCAGACGACGCCTCCGGGTCTTTCCCCAAGCATCCGAAGCCAGACCGCCAGGCCGGGCGAGTCGAACTCCTCGCCCGTCCGATCCAGGGGCACGGCAATGTCTCCGGGCTGAAGGTGTTTCAACAGGGCCTCCCCTTCCTGCCTGAGGATCTCACCCTCGGGGCGGCCCTTGGTCATCCGGGAAGGTTTCACCTCGATCCATTCGGTCTTGACGTATCTCCTGAGCCTGGTCAGATAGAATTTTTCCCCATCACTCAGGAAGGATGTCCTCGTCTTGTCCACCACGGCTATGCGGAACCTCAGCATGAACACTCCACCAGGGACTGTCACCCCCGGGAAATCAGATCCTCCACCAGTCCCCTCACCGCCTTTTCTATCCGAATGCTGCAGGTCCGGTAGTCCTCCCGGGAAAGCCCCCATGGGTCCCGGATTTCCGCGGACCCCTGCTCCCCGGGTATGAAATGTCCCAGGAGCTGCGCCTTTTCAGAGGCCGCGGGAAAACGCTCTCTGAGGAGTCTCAGATGGAGGTGCTCCATGGCCAGGACCCGTTGGGCCCAATCCACGTCGGATCCATCGAGCCGCCTGGCCCTGTGGGGGGGGTCCGGCAGGCCCATTTCCAGGATGGTCCGGACCATCTCCTCGTCGGCCGAATTCCCTGGAACGGCAAGGAGCCCGGCCGAGCGCCCGCGGGCGTTCAATCCTGGGTTCTGCTCCAACTCCCGCCGAAAGAGGACCTCCGCCAGGAAGCTCCTGCTGATGTTTCCGCTGCAGACGAAGAGAATGTTCGTCACACTCGCCTCCGGCGCCTCAAACCACTTTGGGGTCCAGCTTCAAGATGCGGGCGATGGCCGATGCGGTCTCGTTGATGAAGCGCTTCAACTCCTCCCCTTCCAGGGGTCTGTGGGGCTCGGGGAACCTGGTGACACTCACCGGCCTCACGAAGGCTGGGGCGTTCTTCAGATCTTCCCTGGGCACGACTTCGAATCCGGCGTCAAAGCCCTTTTCGAAGTACATGTCCTGGAAGGCCAGGAACTTGAGCATGTGGGCGGTGGAGTCCAGGACACCGATCTCTTCCGGCGTCACAATGCCTCTCTCTATGGCCTGCGAAAAACCTGCCATGGCCTCGCCCCCCTGGGTGCAGGAGATGTTGCCGTTCCGATTGGCGATGATCATGGAATCCATGATCTCCTGCTCGCTCACCTGCACCACATAAACCCGCCTTTCGCCCGCGGCCCTTTCGTAGCGGCGGACCATTTCAATGACCCGGGGCATGGAAACCGGGTTGCCGATCATCGCCGCCTGGGCCACGCTGGAACGCACGTTCACCGGGGTGAAACGGCGCTTTTGCGGGTCTTCTTCAAGGTAATACCTGAAAACCGGGTCCGCGTGCTCGGACTGGACCCCGATCACCTTGGGGAGGGAAGAGATCACACCTGTGTCGTAGAATTTGAGGAAACCGCTGATGATTGCCGTGATGTTCCCGGCGTTGCCGATGGGGACGACCACCACCTTGTCCCCGACCTCGTAGTCGAAGTCCTGTGCGATTTCGAAGGAGAAGGTCTCCTGCCCGAGGATGCGCCAGCTGTTCTTGGAATTGAGGAGGGCCACGTTGTAGCCCTCGGCCAGGGTCTCCACGACCTTCATGCAGTCGTCGAACACGCCGGGGATTTCCAGCACGCGCGCCCCGCTCCCAAGGGGCTGCCCCAGTTGCTGCGGGGTGACCTTTCCGTGGGGCAGAAGCACCGCGGAGGCCACGAGATCCGACAAGTAGGACGCGTAAAGGGCGGCCGACGCGGAGGTGTCACCGGTGGAGGCGCATATGGAGAGCACCTTTCCCGTGTCCTTTTTCAGTGCAAAATGGTTTAGAAAGCTCAAGGCGCAGGCCATTCCACGGTCCTTAAAGGACGCGCTGGGATTCAAGCCCTCGTTTTTGAAGTAAAAATCCCTGCCGAGCTCTTCCCTCAAGCGCCGGTTCCCGCGAACGAGCGGGGTGTGCCCCTCCCCCAGGTAAACGATGCGGTCCAGTGGGATGACCGGGGCGATGAATTCGTAATATCGGAAAATCCCCTTGAGGGCCTGCCGGTTCAACATCCTGCGGTAGTCGAAGATCCTCTGCCAGGTGGGGCCGTCCGTCGCCTTGAGGGCGTCCGTGTCCCGGTTTTCCAGAAGCAGGACGCTCCCGCACTCCGGGCACGTGTAGAGAAGCCTGTCGATGTCGTATTCGCCGGGGCATCCGAGGCATCTGTATCGCATGGCCCCTGTGGGCTCCGGAAGGATGCGGTTTTGCAGGTCTTGCGGAAAATCGTCGATCTTCATGGAATATTCCTCTTCGCTCCCTGTATTAAAGAACAGGGGCCGGGACAGTACAAAACCCGGCCGCCTCACAAAAAATAGTACAGTTCACCTCAAAATGCAATGTAAAGCAGGTACTTTTCGCCCTTGTGAAGGCACCAGGAACATGCTAGAACGGAGCCCGGCCGTGAGATTGCGCGGCACCGGTTTCTCTTCAGGGTGGGATGAGCAGGTGGACACTTCCAGACAAAGCTCCATGATCATCGAACAGGCAAGGGACGTCCTGAACATCGAGGCGCAGGCGCTCCTCGACCTCGTGGACCGGATCGATCAGGACTTCGACCGGGCGGCCCGCATGATCCTCCAATCCAAGGGGCGGGTGATCCTCACAGGCATGGGCAAGTCCGGTCTCGTCGCCAGGAAAATCGCCGCCACCCTCAACAGCACGGGTACGCCTTCACTCTTCCTCCACCCGGCCGAGGCGATTCACGGGGACCTCGGCATGGTGGCCGGGGACGACATCGTCCTCGCCATCTCCAACAGCGGAAACACATCGGAGATCATCAACCTGATCCCCATTTTGAAAGGCATGGGCGCGAAGATCATCGCCATGACCGGCGGCCTGGAATCCCCCATGGCGAGGGAAGCGGATGTGGTCATCGACGTGGGGGTGGAAAGGGAGGCCTGCCCCATGGGACTCGCACCGACCGCCAGCACCACGGCGGCCCTGGCCATGGGAGACGCGCTGGCGGTGGTCCTCATACACGGCCGCCGCTTCAGCAGGCAGGATTTCCGCAAGTTCCACCCTGGCGGACACTTGGGGGAGAGGCTCTCCACGCTGGTGCGGGACGTCATGCTCACGGACGACCACATTCCCGTCGTCCCCCTGGGTTCTGACATCCGCCGGGCCGTTATGGAAATTGATGTTAAAAACATGGGGGCCACCCTGGTGGAGGACGCAAACCACAGACTGGCGGGCATCCTCACGGACGGAGACCTCCGGCGGGCCCTTGCCGGAGATCGGGATCTGAGCGCACTCAAGGTTGAGGACCTGATGTCCGCCGCCCCCAAGACGGTTCACCAGGACCAGACCGCCGCCGAGGCCCTGGGTATCATGGAGATGTATTCCATCACCCTGCTGGCGATTCTTGACAAGAACAAACACATCCAGGGGGTGGTCCACCTGCACGACCTCCTCGGGAGAGAGGAATTCCGCATCAATGGCGGCATCAACCCTTCCAAGAGGCCTGATCATTGACCTGATCACGCCGCTCCTTCCGGACGGGGGCATCGACCGGCCAGGGCTCCGGGCTCACTTGGAGAGGGTCGTTCCCCACGCGCAGGGAGTCTCTCTCTGCGGACCCGGGGCAGGCGCCGGGCTTCTGCTGAACTCCTCCCGCCGCCGCGAAATCTTTGAAGAGGCGCTCCAGGCCGTGGCAGGCCGAGTGCCGCTCTTTGCCTGGATAACCGCGCGGACCACGGAAGACACCACAGCTCACATGATATCCCTCCAGGAGCGCCTCGACCGTATCCCCTGTGAGGGAGAGGTTTTCTGGGTGGACACCCCCCTTTTCCACCACAGCAACCGGGGACTACCCCAATACTACCGACAACTCTCCGGTCTGACCGGTCAAAAATTCGTCCTGTTCAATGACCCCAAGCTGGTCGACAAATCCGCGGGTCCCCTGAAGAGAAACAATATCCGGACGGCCGTGTTGAAGGAAATTGCCCAGGAGGAAGCGGTCCAGGGTTTGTTCTTTCGCGGTGGTCTGGACAGGGCCGCGAATTACCAGAAGGCCGTTCGCGGGAGGGAAGGCTTCAGGGTTTTTGACGGGGACGAAAGGCAGTTCCTGTCCCATCCCAGCCGACACGGCGTGCTGTCGCCGGGGGCCAACCTGGCCCCCGGGGAATGGCAAAAGGTGACAGCCTCCTCCATACACACCTCCGGGGGACCCAAGGCTTACCCCGACTACCTCAAGCAGGTGTGGCAATGGGGCGCCTACCTGGAGTCTCTGAGGAGCCTCTATGCCGGTAACCAGGCTCCCCGGATCCGGGCCGCCCTGGCCCGCCTTGGCGTCTTCGACAAAGCTGCCGGGGGCGACCTGACCGAAAGCGATTCGGAGGCGGTATCGCGCCTGGTGGATCTCATCCGAGGACAGTGAGGGGCCATCTGTTTCGAAATCGAAATCCAAATCGTAATCGAGAAACAGTGGGGCCGGAACCCTAAAAGCATTACCACGAAGCCCACGAAGAAGGCACGAAGAGCACGAAGGAAAACCCCCTCTCCCTGTCATCCCGGGCCCCTCATTCTCGTCATCCCATGGGGTGTCCCCTGCACCGGCCCAAACAAGGGTTGACTTCGGCGGACCAATCATCCTAACTTTGTCGTAGAAGATTCCTGCCGAACCGCTTCGGAGCGGGAGGCCGGTTACGCGCACCTGCAGATGGGAAGTTCCAATGACCGAATCAAAAGACGTTCGCCTGATCATCTCGCCGGAAACCCGGGAAATCCTGGAAAAACGTCGCCTGACGGATGATGAGATCCGCACCACCCTCGTGGAGGCGGAAACCACCGGCAAGAAGTTTATCCATCCACAAACCGGTCACTTGCTGGCCGGTGCACGCCAGGGCAATGTGACCGTGTGGGTGAAATATGAACCAGGCGAAGAGGGTTATGTGATCCACACCGCCTACCAGTACCGGGTCAAGATATCCGCCTGGGACCTGGCGACCGGCACCGTCAGGTAAGTCCATCAATCAACCGAAGGTTGCGATACCGACGAAAAATGGAAACGGAGTTTCGCCGCAATGCCCGCAGACCATATCAAACCCGAAGATCTTGTCTGGAAATGCCATCGCTGCGACCGGAACCTGGAGGTGGGAGCCGTGCTCGTGGAGTACCTGGGAAACAACATCACCACCGAACTGCCGCAGTGCCCGTCGTGCCACCTGATCCTGGTTTCCGAAGAGCTGGCGGTGGGCAAGGTGGCCGAGGTGGAAAAAATCCTGGAAGAAAAGTGATCTGACTATGTCGAAGGCCGCCTACCTGTCGCCCGACATGCGGCGTGTCGCCGGTGAAACGCTGCGACCGGGAGGGCTGCTCCTGACGGATAAGGCTTTGGAGGTTTGTCGCTTCCCTACCGGATCGCGCCTGCTGGATGTCGGGTGCGGACCGGGCGCCACCCTGGGATACCTCACCCGACACCATGCCATGGATGCCATGGGAACCGATCGTTCGTTCGACATGCTCTCCCGGGCGGCCCATGCATCCGCCGGTTCCATGAACCTGGTGCAGGCCGACGGGGCGTCCCTGCCCTTTCGCGGTGAAACCATGGATGGCATTTTCTGCGAGTGCGTCCTGTCCCTCATGGCCGATCCGTTCCAGGCCCTGTCGGAGTGGCATCGGCTGCTGCGTCCCGAGGGGCGACTGGTGGTCAGCGACCTTTACCTTCGCCGTGGCCCGGACGAACAGCTGACCGGCGCCGTTGCCGGGAGCAGCTGCCTGGCCGGGGCCCGGAAAAAGGAACCGCTGACGGGCATGGTGCGGGAAGCGGGTTTTTCAATCAAACTCTGGGAAGACCACACGCCCCACCTGACACAACTGGCGATGAAGATGATCTTCGACCGGGGCAGCCTGGACTGGTTCTACGATTTCATGGGCGACGGCCCCGCCCTGAGGCGCTCGGCCTGCCGCTCCAAGCCCGGCTATTTTCTGATGGTGGCGGTAAAACCGTCATTCGAACCCGGCGTTTCATAACGGGCGTCGCACTCCATGCGCCGACTTTGACGAAAACCTTCACCACATCAAGGCCGATGAATAGATGAGAGGAAACGGATGGACGACGCGTTGATGCAGATGCTTCGATTCGGCGCCAGGGGTTATGCGTGCAGCCAGATCATGATGCTCCTGTCCCTGGACAAAACCAGGGAGGACAACCCCGGTCTGGTGCGCGCAACGGCCGGCCTGGCATACGGCTGCGGAAACGGAAAGACGACGTGCGGCGTTTTGACCGGCGCCTGCTGCGTGATCGGGTATTTCGCCGGAAAGGGAACCGACGAATCGCCGGGGGACGACCGGCTCCTCCTGATGCTGGAAAAATTGAACGACTGGTTTGAAGAGACTTACGGCCGGCGCTATGATGGTATCTCCTGCCAGGCGATTGTCGGGGAAGCCGGACCGGAGGCGTCCCGCAGCACCTGCGGCGGCATCCTCGCGGCCACTTGGGCAAAAACCGTGGAGATTCTTTCCGAACATGGCTATCCCGCCTGAACCAACGGCCGGCCCGCCGGGAAAAGACCCTACCGGCAGTGCGGGCAAAACGGCCAGCCTCTGCCCGGTCTGCCTGAAGCGGATAGGGGCCGAGAGAAGGAAAGCCGACGGCGAGGTGCGGCTGATCAAGCACTGCCCGGAGCACGGCGATTTTTGCACCCCGATCTGGCGGGGACCGCCCTCCTGGGACGACTGGCAGCGGCCCAAACTGCCCTCCCCCCCCCGCTGCCGCCCGTGAGCCGGTGGTCAACGGCTGCCCGTTCGACTGTGGTCTCTGCATCGATCACCGCCAGCGGTCCTGCACGGTCGTCGTCGACGTCACCCAGCGGTGCGACCTCGTCTGCCCCGTCTGCTTCGCCGCCTCCACCGGCCAGGGGGCGGCGGACCCGGAACTCACGACCCTCGAGAGCCGTTTCGGGACGGTCGCCCGATTGAGCCCCGGGTGCAACATCCAGCTCTCCGGCGGCGAACCCACCTTGCGGGAGGACCTGCCGGCCATTGTCCGGATCGGAAAGAGGGCCGGCTTTCCCTTCATCCAGCTCAACACCAACGGGATCCGGTTGTCAAGGGACCGGAGATATCTGGATCAGCTGACCGAAGTCGGCCTGGATTCCGTGTTTCTCCAGTTCGACGGCACCGAGGACGCGATCCACCGGAAGCTCCGGGGACGCGCCCTGCTGGAGGAAAAACTGATGGCCATCGACCGGTGCGGGGCCGCGGGAATCGGCGTGGTGCTGGTGGCCACCGTGGTGCCCGGGGTCAACACCGACAACCTCGGCGCCATCCTTCGGCTGGCCGTCGACAGCAGCCCGGCGGTCCGCGGTGTCCATTTCCAGCCCGTCAGCTATTTCGGCCGCTTCCCCAAGGCGCCGGAAGACAAGGACCGGGTCACGCTGCCCGAGCTGATGCGGGCCATCGAAGACCAGACCCAGGGCCTTTTTCCGGCCGCACGTTTCAGCCCGCCTGCCTGTGAAAACGCCATGTGCTCTTTTTCGGCGAAGTTTCTGGTCCAGCCGGATCGATCGGTCCGCCCTCTGCTGCCGGTCTGGGAGGGATGCTGCGGCGGCCCGGAGTCGGCGGAGGAAGGGGCCCAAAAAAGCATTTTTCACACCGCGAGGCAGTGGTCCGCGCCGCCTCCCGCGAACGGCCCCCCTGCGGCGGGATCAAGCGGCCTTTCTTCATGCGTGCCCGTGGCCCCTGGAAACGCCCCCATGGACCTGGACCAGTTCATCCGCCAGGCGCGCACCCAGACACTGGCGGTTTCGGCCATGGCGTTCCAGGACGCGTGGACCCTGGACCTGGACCGGGTGCGGGACTGCTGCATCCACGTGATCGACGAGCGCAACAGGCTTGTCCCCTTCTGCCTGTACAACCTGACCAGCACCTCCGGGAAAGGACTCTACCGACCATGACCCCCATTCGGCCCACCCGCCTGGAAAAATGGCTTTCAAAACGCCTCGGCGGCCTGCCCCTGACGCGCGAGAACCTGGAAACCCGACAACTGGACCTGTTGAACCGGACGCTGGCCCACGCGAGGGAAAAAAGCCTCTTTTACCGGGAACAGCTGAAAGCCAGCCCGGCCCGGCCGTTAAAGGAGCTGAGCCAGATCTCGTCGCTCCCCTTCACCACGGCCGCGGACGTTCAACGCCGGCACCTTGACATGCTCTCCGTGTCCCACGGCGACGTGGCCCGGGTGGTCACCATGCACACGTCGGGCACGTCGTCCGCGCCCAAGCGGCTCTATTTCACCCGTGAGGACATCGAACAGAACATCGATTTTTTCCATCACGGCCTGACCTGCCTGGCCGAGCCGGGCCAGAGGGCCCTGGTCATGCTCCCGGGCCCTACCCCCGACAGCGCGGGCGATCAGCTGATCCGGGCAATGGAACGGGTGCCGATCGCGGGTTTTCTGCACTGGCCGGTGCTGGACCTGGATCGCATCCTCTCGGAGATCGAGGACCGGCGGATCGACTGCCTGGTGGGGGCCCCCTCCCAGGTCTTCGCCCTCTGCCGCCACGATCAGGCCACCGGGCGCCTTCGGCCCCACACGATCAAAAGTATCCTCCTGAGCACGGATTACGTGCCCCGGGTCGTGGCCGACGAGCTCCGCAAGGCGTGGCAATGCCGGGTGTTCGAGCATTACGGCATGACGGAGATGGGGCTGGGGGCCGCGCTGCACTGTGACGCCCACCAGGGTTTCCACCTGAGGGAGGCCGAGCTGCTGATCGAGGTGGTCGACCCGGAAAGCGGCGCCCCCCTGCCGCCGGGCGTGGAGGGGGAGGTGGTGTTCACCACGCTCACCCGTGAGGCCATGCCCCTGATTCGCTACCGTACCGGAGACCGTGCCGCCTGGCTGGCGGAACCCTGCCCCTGCGGCAGCATGATGCGCCGGCTCGGAAAGGTGAGAGGGCGTATCGCGGACCTTTCCACCCTCCCCATCCCGATCACCATGCCGCAGTTGGACGAGGCGATCCTGGCCCTGCCGGGTCTCTACTCTTTTCAGGCGGCATTCGACACAAGGGGCGGGCGTGACAACGTGACCGTCACCCTCTTCTGTCCGGAAAAGGACGCCCAGTTCCTGGCCGATCGGGCGCGCGCCATCATCGCCGGCCTTCTGTCATCCGGTTCGACACCCGGAAGGATCCTTCGCGTTGAAACCCGTCTGCCCGAGGAACTTCGCTGGGACGCCAGCGGCATGATCAAGCGGACCATCGCCTCACCGAAGGCGGCGCCGGGAGCTTGAGGGCAACACGCCCTCACATGGAACCAATTCTGAAGACTTCACCAAAAAATACGGGAATTGACATGGCGAAATCTGTTAAGGCGTTCAGTGCCTGGAAAAGGCGTTCTCACAGACCATTTTCACTCTGCCTGTGGGGCTTGACCTTGTGCCTTGCGTTCTTGTGTCCGGCATGGGGTGAATCAGGGACCCAGGACCCGTGGCCCCGCGTCGCGTCCTCGAAAGACGGCACCCCCGTGTCCTACGAGGTCCACGGCTCGGGAGAGCCGATGCTCCTGTTCGTCCACGGGTGGAGCTGCGACGCCAGATACTGGCGGGCCCAGATCTCCTGCTTTTCGAGAAAATACCAGGTGGTCCTCATGGACCTCGCCGGGCACGGCCATTCGGGCCTGTCGCGCGCAAGGTACACCATGAAGGCCTTTGGGGAGGATGTTCAGGCAGTGACCGAAGCCACCGGCGGCACAAAGGTTGTCCTGATAGGACACTCCATGGGGGGCGCGGTGATTGCCGAGGCGGCCCGGCTCATGCCCGAGCGTGTTCTTGGGTTGATCGGGGTCGACACGCTGGAAAACGTGGAATACCCCCTGACCCAAAAAGCAATGGAGGGCATGCTTGCCCCTTTTAAAAAGGACTTTTCCTCAGCCGCCCGACAATTCGCGGGCCAGATGATCTCTCAAAAGACCGATCCCGGCCTTCGCGAGTGGATCCTCTCGGACATGTCGTCGGCCCCGCCGGCGGTTGCCGTCAGCGCCATGGAAGAGATGATGAACCAGTACATCACAGGGGAAGCGGCCAGGGTTTTCGAGGCTGTCCCGGTCCCCGTCGTCACGGTGAAAGGGGATTTGTGGCCGGTCGATTACGAGGCCAACAGGCGGCACATGCGTTCCTTTGACGCCATTGTCATCGAGGGGGCGGATCATTTTCTCATGATGAACCGGCCCGGGGATTTCAATGATGCCCTGGAAGAGGCGATCCGGAAGGTGGTGTCGAAAAGGAAGTGACGGCCGGCTCTGCCCGGGCAGCCATGAGTTTCCCGCTTCAGGCCGAATTTGGAAGCGTATTGCGAAAACGAATAAAAAATGGGGGTGGCTTGAATGTGCCACCCCCATTTCGGTATTGACTGATACGCTTCAGGAGGGGATGTCACACTGTCATGCCCCCCCTTTGGCACTAGCTCAATTTCACCAGCCGGCAGGCCACGCCCCGCAAGGTGATGTAACCGGAGACCGGGTCCAGCAGCTCGGCATCCAAAAGGACGTTGCAGTTGGCATCGGCCCAGCCATGGGGAACGGAGACAACACCGGGCAGGATGTCCGGGGTCACCTTGGCGCGCATCTTGATGCTGCCGCGCGGCGTTTCGACACCGATCATTTCACCGTCGAAGATGTTGTACTTGTCGGCGGTGACGGTGTTGATCTCCACTTCCGCTTCGGGGCGGATCACGCGCAGGCTGGTGTCGCGCATCTGGGCATCAATGTATTCGATGGTCCTGGCGCCGGTGTTCAGGACTTCGGGGTATTCCTTGACCAGCTCCGGGTTGTTGATCATGCTCTGCTCGGGCTCCACGTGGACGGGAATGGGATCGGCGCCCAGTTCGGCCATTCGGGCCGAGTACAGCTCGATCTTGCCGCTGGCGGTGGCGAACCTCTTTTCCTTGAACAAATCGTATGACTTTTTCCCGAAGTAAAGGCCCTCCGGATTCTCTTTCAACTGCTCCATGGTGATGCCGGAGGTGGAGAAGAAATGCTCGGCCACCTCTTCGTCGGAGTTCCACGGGAAGTATTCGCCGTATCCCATCTTGCGGCCCAGTTCGCTCCAGATCCACCAGATCGATTTGCTTTCGTACAGCGGTTCGATGACGGCTTTGCGCAGGAGGATGTAGGGCTCGCAGTAGGAGATGCCGTAGGGAAAGCCGCCGATACCTGTCTCTTCAAAGCAGGTGCAGGCCGGAAGGACGTAGTCGGCCAGATTGGCCGTTTCGGTCATCATGGGATCCATGACCACGATCAGGTCCAGGCTCTTCATTGCCGCGAGAAATCGCTTGGTGTCGGCAAAGGTCACGGCCGGGTTGCCGCCCGAGCAGATGAAGGCCTTGATCGGGTAAGGGTTGCCCGTGATCATGGCATCGCACATCAGGGAGGAGGAGCCATAGGGGGGCGGATACTTTCCGAATTGATGGAATACGGGGAATTCATCGAAGCCCAAGGCGTTCCCCTCGATCATGTCTGGCAGACGCATGTCGGCCAGGCGAATCATCGGGCAGGTGACCCACCCCCCGGGGCGGTCTATGTTGCCGGTGATGGACTGCAGGATGGAGAAGACCCGGTGGTTCTGCAGGCCGTTGGTCCCCTGGTTCATGCCGCCCACGCCCTCGACGATGCACCCGGCCTTGGCATTGGCGAACATGCGTGAGATGAGCCTGATTTCAGCCGCCCCCACACCGGTGATCCTGGCGGCCCATTCCGGGGTCATGTCCTTTACGTGCTCCACCAGCCGATCGAAGCCCTCGGTGTAGTTTTCAACGAACTCCTTGTCATACAGGTTCTCCCTGATGATCACGTGGATCATGGCCAATGCGATGGCGGCGTCCGTGCCCGGACGAGGCTGCATGAAGAGACCCAGTTTGGAGATGGGGATGCGGCGCACATCGATGGTGATCAACGACGCACCCTTTTTAACGCTATCCCGAATGATGCGGCCCATCGGAAAGTAGCTTTCGTCCGCGTTGCGGCCCCACACGATGATGCAGTCGGCATTGGCCGGTTCTTCCACAGGATATCGGCCGAAGGTGATCTGGCGGGCCAGGATACGGGATCGAAAGCAGTTCCCCTCCGCGTTGAAAAAGTTGGGGCTGCCGTAGGCGCCGCGGAAGCGCTGGTTGAAGGCGGCCATTTCAAAGTGTTCCACGCCGACGGAACCCGTGTAGGTGGCGAGGGTTTTGGCGCCGTACTTGTCCTTCAGCTCCAGCAGCTTGTCGCCGATCTCCTGGGTTGCCTGGTCCCAGGACACCGGGATGAAATTCCCGTCGACCTTCTTGAGGGGGGTTTTGACACGGTTGGCGGAATAGACATACTCGGGCACCCGGGCGCCCTTGGGGCACAAGGCGCCTTTGTTCAGCCAGAAATCATCAATTCCCTCCACCTTGACAAGCTTTCCGTCCTCAACGTATGCCTTCAGACCACAGCAGTTGATGCATAGACCACAATCTGTTTTGATAACTTCCATTGTGTTTCCTCCAGAAATCGGTTTGCGTTCGGCTGTATGAACAGCTTTCATCCTTCTGAGATAGAGTATTTAATGAGTTAATTTTTATTGAAGAAAACCTGATCTGTCAACAGAGAAAATGAGTGTTCTCTATAGCGAACAATCAATGATGAGAACAGCACCCCGACGAGCATTCCGCCGCCTCGGCCATGGCCTTCACGACTTCTCTCTGTTCGGCCGGCTCGACACCTTTCACCCGGATCCTGAAAACAATCTCTTCGTTCGCGTTCGAGTCCGTGAGCACCGCCGGTAAAGGCCTTCCGAAAAATTCAACCCACTGGGGCCTCAGCACCCTTCCCTTCAGAACGTCACCGGTCCGCCGGCCCTGGAGCTGCATCTCGAGGGGTGAGAGCCCCCCGCTCCCGATCCCGAAGATAATGGTCACATCCTCAGTGTAGGCGTTTTCCTCACCATCCCGATTCGTCCAGGCCTCGATCCCGAGGCTCACTTTCTTGAGGTTGTCGACCTGCTCGGAGTGCCGGGTCATAAACCGCTCCTTTCGTTACGCCAATATTCGAAGAAAATATGGGGGCCCTTGTGTAGTGGATAAATTTTTTAAATTATACCATGGACCCCCACAAAAATCCAATATCCTCCGATTATCAATAAACGGTCTCCGCACACATAAAGCGCACAGCGTTCATAGCATCGCCCCCGGGTGATCCCTGTCTCCCGACAAGGATCTTGACACGTCCCTCAGATACGATAAAGTACGGCCTCACAAATGACGGCCTTACAAGGCCGACAAAACAATAGGGGGAAAACAGATGGAAAGAGCGTTGGACGCACTCTGTATAAACACGATAAGGATGCTTTCGGCGGAAGCCGTCGAAAAGGCCCGGTCGGGGCATCCCGGCCTTCCCATGGGGTGCGCGTCCACGGCATACGTCCTCTGGACGGGTTTCCTCAAGCACGATCCGAAGAGGCCCGACTGGCCGGACCGCGATCGCTTCGTCCTTTCCGCGGGACACGGGTCCATGCTCCTTTACAGCCTGCTCCACCTAACCGGCTACGACCTCCCCCTGGAGGAGCTCATGAATTTCCGCCAGTGGGGCAGCCGGACGCCCGGACACCCGGAATACGGCCACACACCCGGTGTGGAGACCACCACGGGCCCCCTGGGCCAGGGCATTGCGAACGCCGTGGGCATGGCCGCAGCCGAGCGCTTCCTCGCCGCCAGGTTCAACCGACCCGGCCATGAAATCGTGGACCACTACACCTATGTCCTTGCCGGGGACGGCGACCTCATGGAGGGCGTTTGCCACGAGGCAGCCTCCCTTGCAGGTCATCTCAAGCTGCACAAAATGATCTGCCTCTATGACGATAACCACATCACAATCGACGGGGGCACGGAGCTCTCCTTTACCGAAGACCGGGAAGCCCGGTTTCGCGCCTACGGATGGCACGTCCTGCGCGTCGAGGACGGCAACGACCTCGAGGCGCTCAAGGCGGCGATCCAGGAGGCAAAGGACGAAACGGAAAGGCCCTCCTTCATAGCCGTCCGGAACCACATAGGCTTTGGCAGCCCCAACAAGCAGGACCAGTCCTCGGCCCACGGCGAACCCCTGGGGGAGGAGGAGCTGCGCCTCACGAAGGAAAAGCTTGCATGGCCCGCCGGACACGCGTTCCACATCCCCCAGGAGGTCCTGGGGTGCTTCCGCGAGGCGGTGGAAAAGGGCAAGTCCCTGAGCAATGAGTGGGAGGCTCGTTTAAGGGCTTACGGCGAGGCCTTTCCAGAAGAGGCGAAGGAATGGCGCCGCTGGATGGACGGGGATATTCCCGGGGATGTGGAGGGTGCGATCCCCGTCTTTGAACCGGACCCAAAGGGGCCGGCCACCCGGGCGGCCTCCGGGAAGGTCCTCGGCGCCATAGCCCCGTGGATTCCGAACCTGATCGGCGGCTCCGCGGATCTCGCCCCTTCCAACAAGACCTTTGTGGCCGGGGCGCCCGTGTTCAAGGCCGGTCAGTACGGCGGCAGGAACTTCCACTTCGGCGTCCGGGAGCATGGCATGGGCGCGATTCTGAACGGCATGGCCCTCCACGGGGGCGTCCTCCCCTACGGCGGGACTTTCCTCATCTTCACCGATTACATGCGCCCGCCCATGAGACTTGCAGCCATGATGGGCCTTCAGGTCATTTACATCCTCACCCACGACAGCATCGGGCTGGGGGAGGACGGCCCCACTCACCAGCCCATAGAGCAGCTTGCGGGGCTCCGCTCCATCCCCAACCTGAGGGTCCTCAGACCATGCGACGCCAACGAGACCGCCGAGGCGTGGAAAGAGGCCCTCGACCGGAAAGACGGCCCAACCGCCCTGATCCTCACCCGCCAGGGCCTGCCCGTGCTGGACAGGAATACATACTCACCCGCAGAGGGCCTTCGCAGGGGAGGCTACATCCTCAAGGACGCGCCGGACGGAAAACCGGATATCCTGTTCATCGCCACGGGGTCCGAGGTCTCCATAGCCCTGGAGGCGGCCGGGCGGATCGAGGCCTCCGGAAAATCGGTCCGGGTGGTCAGCATGCCCTCCTGGGACCTCTTCGACCTCCAGCCCGAATCTTACCGCGACGAGGTCCTCCCCCCCGAGGTCACCGCCAGGGTCACGGTGGAGGCCGGGAGCACCCTGGGATGGCACCGCTTCGCGGGAGACCGCGGCACAACCATCGGGATCGACCGCTTCGGGGCGTCGGCCCCCTCGAGTGTGCTTTTCGAAAAGTTCGGAATCACGGCGGAAAGGATCGAGGACGCCGCCCGTTCGCTGCTTGAGGAAGGCCGGTAAAGGGTCCCTGCATCAGGGGAGGTAGTCTGTCCTGACATTCTGGAGGGCGTGGAAGATGTTCCCCCGCACTTTTTTGTTGCGCCGGTACAAAGCCGCCAGCATTTCCCTGATCTCGGCCCGCTTGCTCGACCCGGACGTGGGGCAGCCCAACTCGATAACCGGCCACTCCATTTCATCTGAATACTTCAGGATGTGTTTCTCATCCACCAGGTACAGGGGACGAATGGCCGTCAGTTTCCCCTGGAAAAAGGTCTGGACCGGCTTCATGGTGCTCAGTGAGGCGCCGTAAAACAGGTTGATGAAGAGGGTCTCGATGACATCGTCCTTGTGGTGACCAAAGGCGACCTTGTTGTACTGGAGCTCTCCGGCCGTCTCAAAGATCGCCTTTCTGCGAAGCCTGGAGCACAGGAAACAAGGGTTTTCCAGGTTTTCCGGCCCATGGGCCCGGGGCCCGCAATCGCTCCGGATCACATGGTGGTCGATCCCGTTCTCCTCGAAGAAGGCCGCCATCCGGCCGGCCGAATCCGCCCCGAACCCCGGGTCCACGTGGACGGCCGTCACCGTGTAGTCGATCGGGATGCGGCGGAGTCTTTCCCGCAGGAACCACAGCGTCGTCAGGCTGTCCTTCCCCCCCGAGACCGCGACCAGGATGCGATCCCCCGCCTCCACCATGTTCCACCTTGTGACGGCCTTGCCCGCCATTCTTCTTATCTGCTTTGCCGCGTAGGACAGAACGCCTGCTCCTTTCCTCCCGGCCTTCAGCCGCAAACCGCCCCGCCCCCCCAGGGACGGGCCTGAAGGCCCAAGAGCGGTCTATGGGGAGAATGGGTCAGACGAAGTGGAAAATCAAGGGAAATGCGGCGCACCTTGTCAAGGGGTTTCCCAGAAGTTTTTCCTGGTCAGGGGCTTGCCGTAGCCGAAAAGGTCGTCCAACCGCACGAAGAACCGGTTGAACACGGGCATTTTCCTAATGAACAGGCGGGTGAGGTCGTGGATGCGGCCGGGCGGTTTGTTGAAGGGGCACGCCATGACGCAGTTGTTGCAGTCCATCCAGTTTTTGCACCAGAAGAGAAAACACTTTTCCGGGTTGATGTACCATTTCCGGACACCCGAAAAGCTCGAAAGGCTGGGGCCCTCTTCCGTGGGCTCGCCGTCGGAGATGGCCCTCGAGGGGCACTTGTGGGCGCACTTCTTACACGTCCCGCAAAACTCGGCCACGCCGAAGGGGGCGTAGGTGTCGCGGGCCAGGGGCATGTCCGTGAAGACCTTGCAGATCCTTACGCGGGGACCGAACCTCCGGTTGATCAGGAGCCCCATGCGCCCGAGCTCCCCCAGGCCGGCGGCCATGGCCAGGGGAATGGAAATGGCCGTGTCGTTGCCCGAGGGGACGGCCCGGAAGCCCAATCCCCTGATGAAGGCCGCCACGAGATTGGCCACAATGGCCTGGGAAGAGTATCCCAGACCGGTTGCGGCGCCTGAAATGCCGTCTGGCGAGTACCGGGTGGACTCGTAATCCATTTCCACCAGCATGACCACGGCGTTGTCGCACCCCTCGGGGAGTTCCAGGGGTTTGTGCTCCATGTTCATGAGATCGTACTGGTGGGAGTATATCAGGTTGGGATGGGCGTAGCAGACCCCCACGTCGTCGGCGCCCAGAAAACGGGCCGCCTTCTTGACGACACGCGCGTTCTGCTCGGGGGATGCGGAAACGGGATCCCCGGTCTCCACGAATCGTTTGGCCTTTGCCGGTATGTGAGTCCACGAGTAGAGGCCGTAATCGCTGCACATGTTCCCGGAGGCATACCCGTACTCTATGTTCCAGGCGGCATTGCGAAGCGCGTAGTCCTGCTTGCGGTAGCCGTACTTGTCCTGGAACTTGATCGTGTTGTAAAGCCTGTCACCATGAGGCTTGATCTCCGGATCCCAGGTCCGCCGCTTGAACATCTCGTCTCGCTGGTCATATCGATAATCCGGGACCTGAAACGGAAACTCGCCCTGCTTCATAGGCTCCATCTTTTTGTCTCTCCGCCAATAAGAATCATTCTTTACCGGGAAGCCTTTCTCGGACGCCTCCCTGTTCCCGTCTACATGCCCAGATAGGCCTTCTTAAGGTGCTCGTCCTGAAGGAGCTCGGGGCCCTGCCCATTCATGACGATCCTGCCGTTCTCCAGGACATAGGCCTGGTCCGCCAGATTCAAGGCTTTGTAGACATTCTGCTCCACGAGGAGGATGGTGACCTTTTCCCGCCGGATCCGCTCGATGATCTCGAATGTCTTCTTGACGAGGAGTGGGGCCAGGCCCAGGGAGGGCTCGTCCACGGTCAGGAGCACCGGGCGGGCCATGAGGCCCCGGGCGATGGCAAGCATCTGCTGCTCGCCGCCGCTCAGGCTGCCCGCCAGCTGACCCTTCCGAACCGAAAGTTCCGGGAAAATCTCGTACATCTCGGCGGCGAGTTTTTTCATGTCCCCGCTCTTTCTCTTGGAGTAAAACCCCATTTCCAGGTTCTCCTGAACGCTCATGGCAGGAAAAACCCGCCTGCCCTGGGGGATGTGGACCAGGCCCAGGTCCACAATATCAAAGGCGGGCCTCCCGACCAGCTCTTCGCCCTGGAACAGGATGGACCCGGACACCCTGGACAGGAGACCGGAAACCGCCCTCAAAAGGGTGCTTTTACCCGCCGCGTTCGCTCCCACAATGGAGACGAGTTCCCCCTCGCGGACCTCCACGCCGACCCCGGTCAGGACCCGTACTTCTCCGTACGACACGTTCAAATCACTGACTGCGAGCATTCAGATATTCCTCTCCGAGGTAGGCCTTGATGCAGTTGGGGTCGCAGGAGATCTCCTCGGGTTTGCCCCTGGAAATGATCCGACCGTAGTCCAGGACGATGATGTGCCGGCACAGGCTCATCACGGCCGCCATGATGTGCTCGATCATGAAAAGGCTGATCCCGCTGTCCACAATGTCTCGGGCGAGCTGCATCATGCCGTTCAGTTCACTGGGGGTCAGGCCGGCCATGACCTCGTCCAGGAGAAAGAGCCTGGGGCGGGTGGCAAGCCCCCGCGCTATCTCCAGGCGCTTCCTGTCCGAGATCGTGAGGTTCTTACCCAGCACGTCCTTCTTGTCCAGCAGGCCCACGAACTCCAGGACCCCCTCCGCCTTCTTCTCGGCCCTTCCCACGGTTTTCTCGCGTATGAGGGCGCCGATGGCCACATTCTTCAACACGGGGATGTTGCTGAAAGGCTTGGTGATCTGGAAGGTGCGGCAGAGTCCCAGCTCGCACACGGCCTCCGGCGTCAGCCGCGTGATGTCCCGCCCGTTGAAGTGGATCGACCCGGTCCTGGAGTGATAGAACCCGGTGATGACATTGAACATCGTGGTCTTGCCCGAGCCATTGGGGCCGATGAGCCCCGCCACCTCCCCGTGCCCGATGTTGAAGCTGATCTCCGAAAGCACCGGGTTCCCGCCGAAGGACTTGCTGATGTTGTTCACTTTGAGCATGAAGCGTCTCTCGCGAAGCCGGGGTTCACAGCCCGAACTTCTCCCTGAGCGTGCCATAGATGCCCTTGGGCATGTAGAGCAGCACCAGGATCAGTATGGTCCCGTAGAGGATCATGTGGAGCCCGGGCAGGGCCGTCCCCAGGGTTGCCCTCAGGTAAATGGTGATCGGTATGAAAATCATTGCCCCGACGGCGGGCCCGAGGATCGTCCCGAGCCCCCCGACAATGGTGAAGAGCGCCACCTGGACGGATAGCTGCAACCTGGCCACGCTGGAAGGGTCAATGTAGATGACGTACTGGGCGTAAAAGGTCCCCGCGAGGGCCGCCAGAAAAGAGCTTACGGCCATGGCGGTCAGCCTGACCCTGCCTGTTTTGACCCCCAGGGCCCGGGCCGCGTCCTCGTTTTCCCTGAACGCGGTCAGGTAATACCCAAGCCTGGAGTTCTCGATGAAATAGGAGACAGCGAGCACGAGCACGAAAAAACCCAGGCCCAGGTAAACATAGGGGAGCTTCCCCGTAAAAATCATGTTCGCAATATCCGGCTCTATGGGGAGGGAGAGGCCTTCCGACCCCTCGGTGAGGGATCGCCAGTTGAGGGCCACGATGTGGGTTACCTGCCCGAAGGCCAGTGTGGCCAGGACAAAGTAGTGGCTCCTCAGCCGGAAACACACAAGCCCGAGGAGGACGCCCACCAGGGCGGCGAGCAGCCCGCCGGCGATCATGCCGAACCAGGGGGAGATGCCCAGGCGAAGGAAGAGGAGCGTCGAGGTGTAGGCCCCTATGGCGAAGAAGGCGTTGTGGCACAGGGAGACCATGCCCGCATACCCCGAGATGATGTTCCACGCGCCCGAGAAGGCCCCCCAGAGAAACACGAGGATGAACCCGTCCAGGTAGAATTCGTTTTCCACGAACAGAGGCATCAAGGCCAGGGCGCACAGGACGGCCGCCGCAAGCGCCGCCTGCCTGCGCTTCCCCGGATCATTCAATGGCTTCGATACGCTCAAGCTCCTCTTCCCCCTTGATGCCGAAAAGTCCCGAAGGCCTGAAAACGAGGACCGCGATGAACACGAGGAAGTAGACGGCCTCTTTGCTGTCGGGGCCCAGGAGAAAACCCGAGAACACCTCCACGATCCCAATGAAACCTCCCGCTATCATGGCCCCCAGGATGCTCCCCATGCCCCCCAAAACGACGATGACGAACATCACCAGGACGAACTCGAACCCCACCATGGGATGCACGGTGTAGATGGGCATCATGAGGGCCCCCGCGATCCCCACGAGCATGATTCCGATTGCAAAGGTGGTCCTGTAAACTTTTTGGATGTTGATCCCCATGAGGAGGGCCGTGAACCTGTCCTGGGAGGTGGCCCGGATCACCTTGCCCGCGTAGCTGAACTTCAGGAAAAAATAGAAACCCAGGGCCAGGGTCACGCCTATGCAGAAGGCGATGAGCCGTGCCGGGTTCACCATGACCTCCTCCATCCCCAGAAAAGGGTAAGGGCCCAGGACAAGAGGATCCTGGAGATAATCCAGGGACACGGACTTGAAATCGGCCGAACAGAAGAGGAGCGCCGCGTTCTCCAGGATAATGGAGAGACCCACGGTGACGAATATCTGGGTGAGAATGGGGGCGCTCAGGGTTCTCTTGATGAGAATTTGATAAACGGCCACCCCCAGGGCAAAGAGGACCGGGATCACCACCAGCAGGGAGACGTAAGTGTCCACACCCCAGTAATGATACAGCCAGAAGCTCACGTACATGGCGATCATCAGGAATTCGCCGTGGGCGAAGTTGACGATCTTCATCACCCCGAATATCAGGGTCAGCCCGATGCTTGCCAGGGCGTAGAGCCCCCCGAGCAGGATCCCCGTGAGCAGGAGCTGCGCAAAGAGAGTGGTGTCCATGGGAAAATTCCGCTACTTCACGGGGCCCCCCGCGCCCGGCCGGCCCCTGGTTTAGCCGGGGCCTACTTCAGCCCCGCGGCGGCGATCTCCTCGGGATAGACGAGCCGGATTTTGCCGTCCTGCCACTGGTTGATGGCGGCGGAGGCATGGACGTTCTGTCCGGCGTTAGGCTGATCGGGACCCGCGAACTTGAGGCCCCAGTTGAGCACCCCGCTTCCGCGGGGGATGTCCAGGCTCAGCGCGGCCTCCCTCAGCTTTTCCGGGTCCAGGCTGCCCGCCTTGGGCAGTATGAACCTGTAGAAGGCCCAGGCGCCGGCGAAACCCACAAAGGATGTGGGGCCCGGGTATGCGCCGTTGTGGCCCTCCTGGTATCTCCTGACAAACTCCTTCGCATCTTTCTTGGGTCCCTCGGCAAGCCCCTCCACGGATATTTCGGACGGGATGCCGCCCGCGAGGATGCCCTCGGCCGCCTTTCCAAGTGCGTCATAGAAGGCCGGGTCGCCTTGCCCCGCGGTGGTGCCCAGGACCAGGGGCTTGAACCCCATCTCACGGGCCTGCCTGTGAAACAGGATGGAGTCGTTGATGTACTGGGCCGCCAGCAGGATGTCCGGATCGGCCTTCTTGAGCTTCAGGACCAGGGGCGAGAGATCCCTTGATTTGGCGCTGTAGGTCTCCACGGCCACAATGTTCAGCCCCCTTTGCTCCGCCCTCTGGGTGAGCCCCTTTCCGCTGGACGTGCCGAAGCCCCCGTCCTCGTGAATGATCGCAAACCGGAGGTCCTTCGCCTGCTTGCCGAGCTTTTCGGGGCCGAGCACATCCGCCGCGTAGTCGACCATCTGGTGGGTCATCATGGTGCTGTTGAAGGTGGTGCGGAAGAGGTACTTGAAGCCCCGGGCGGTGATCATTCCCGAGATCCCCTCGGTTTCCAGGTAAAATATCTTGTTTTTTTCCGCAACCGTGGTCGCAGCCATGGACAGGCTGCTCGACTGCGTCCCGATGAGGGCGGTCACATTTTCGGCGGTGATGAGACGGTTCGCCTCACTGGCCGCGGCCTGTGGTTCGGGTGCGTCGGCGCTCACCAGGACCACCTTCTTCCCCAGCACGCCTCCCGCATCGTTGATCATCTCGGTGGCGATTTTGACGCCGTCAAAGTTGGCGATCCCGTTTTTTGCGTTGGGTCCGGACAGTGGGTAAATTGTGCCGATGCGCCAGGCATCCTCGGCGGCAACAATCCCCGGAAGCACAGACCCCAATACCAGAAAGGCACACACTAACACGCGCACAGTGAAACGGCTTTTCATCGAAACACCCTCCTCTGGTTTGTGTGAAATAAAAACTGCGTGGCGTTACGCATATTAAAGGCCATGAACCATAATCACAATATGGGTTGCATCACCATATTGTCTCAGGTAAAAACTAATATTTTAAAGCCCTGTGGAGATTTTTGCCCGGCATGGATGCGATGAAAAACACAGGAGACATCAAAATTCCTTTTCGGGAGTCCGAGCGCCTCTTTAGGGCCCTGGCGGAGTACTCCCTTACCGGGATCATCATCACCACCGCCCGGGGAATCCTCTTTACGAATCACACCTTTGAAAAAATCACCGGCTACAGTTCCGAGGACATCCGCGGCATGGGGCCCTACGACATGGTCCACCCCGAGGAAAAGGCGAGAGTCAAGAGCATTGCAGAGGCCCGGCTCAAACGACAAAAGATCATAGACTACTACGAGACCAGGTGGATCAGAAAGGACGGGAAGGTGCGGTGGATCGAGGTCAGGGCCACCCTCGTGGACGTCTTCGAGGAGCCCGCCACCCTCATCAATGTAGTGGACATCACGGAGAGGAAAGAGGCCGAGGAGTCACTCAGAAAGCGGGAGGAAGAACTGGAGGTGAAATCGAGAAAGCTCGAGGAGACCAACACGGCGCTTAGAGTCCTCCTTGGGCAGAGAAACGAGGACAAGGAAGAGCTGCAAAAGAATATCCTCTACAACGTGGAGCAGCTCATCATGCCCTTTATTAAGGATCTCGAGAACGCCCCGTTGAGCCCCCGCCATGCGGCCGCGGTGAATATCATCAAATCCAACCTGAACGATATTATCTCACCGTTTTACAGGGAGGTTTCATCTGATTTTTCACGCCTGACCCCCAGGCAGATCAAGGTCATCAACCTGATCAAGGAAGGGAGGACAACCAGGGAGATCGCCGATATCCTGTGTGTCAGCAAGGCGACCGTGGATTTTCACAGGGACCGGATCAGGCGAAAAATGGGCTTGTCCCGCAAAAAGATAAACCTGGCATCTTTCCTCTCTCTTCGCGATTGACTGCCCCCCTGTTTTGACTGCCGCCCCCCGCTCGGTTGATTTATCGGGAAGCCCCTTGACGGTCCCCGAACCTGCCCCTTTATGAACCGTAATTCCTTTCCCCGAAGATCCTCGTGCCGATGCGAACATGGGTCGCCCCCTCCTCCACGGCCACCTTGTAGGAATTGGACATGCCCATGGAGAGGACGCGCATCTCCGTTCCAGGGACGGCCGTGTGTGTCAATTCCTCGAAGATTTCACGCGTCCTCCTGAAGTAGGGCCGGGCCTCTTCCGGGTCCCCGGCAAAGGGTCCCATGGTCATCAACCCGCGGACCTTGACGTTTTCGAGGCCCGCGATTTCCTTGACGAGAGAGACGGCGTCCTCCGGCATGACGCCCGCCTTCTGGCCCTCCTCGCCGCTGTTGATCTCCACCAGGACATCCATGACCTTGCCGAGCTTCGCGCACTGCTTGTCGATCTCGGCGGCGAGCCTCATGGAATCCACCGTCTCGACCATGTCAAAGATCCGGACTGCCTTCTTGACCTTGTTTCGCTGGAGATGGCCTATCATGTGCCACTGGACCCTGTCCCCGACTTGCGCGCGGGCCTCCTCGGCCTCCTGGACATAGTTTTCCCCGACGACCCCGACGCCTGCCTCGGCCGCTTCGATGATCTCCGCCGGCGTCCTGGTTTTGGCGGCAGCGACCAGTTCAACCCCCGGGGGCAGCTCCTCCAGTATCTTTCTGACGTTCTCTTTGATCATGTCTCCCTCCATCCTCGTTTTATTGAATACTCCAAGAGCCGTTCCGTGTAAAGGCGCAATCCCGAAAGACAAAGGGCCCGCCGTCTCCATTTACGGACGGCGGGCCCTTTTGAGGTCTTTGTCGGGTTCAGCAGAAGGGCTGCCGAGAATCGTCGGCGCTTTTTCCGGACGGCCCCGAAAACTTCCCGTGGGCCTTCACCACAAAGCCTGAATTCGCCGCACCTTCCACATAATCCACTCGAATGGTTTTCGTCTCTTCGAAGAGCGCCTTGTCGATGACAAATATCAGGTCATTCACTTTGAATACGAGATCGTCCTCTTTCTCTTCATCCAGTGCCATGCCCAGCATCGAATCCTCGCCTCGCCCGCTCGGCCTGTAAAGTCGTACGGCAAGGCCCTCGAACTTCCCATGGATGTAATCCCTGATCCTGGCTTCCGCTCTTGCGCTCACCTGAAACATACGGCCTCCTCTTCACAGTCCCGAATCGATGGGTCGGAAACTTAATCCGGCCATCCCGCGGCGCACTGAACACCTGGTTGCGGCGTGGCCCCCAAACAAAAAAGCCTTCTCCCTGCCGCAGGGAGAAGGCTCGTGTTCCGATCGGCTAAAGCTTAGCAGCTACACGAGCTTCCGCAACTACTGCCGCAGCCGCCTGCGTTCAGGTTGGACTGAATGGAGAAACCGGATCCCATTGCAGTCTCGATAAAATCCACGTTTATAGGCTTTACCCTGTTGTAAAGGTCCGAATTTATCACATAGGTGATATCCTTGTTCTCGAATACCTGATCATCGTCCCTAGGCTCATCCAGAGCCATTCCCAAGGAGGGACCCGCTCAGCCACCTTCAGCCAGGAAAATCCTGATTCCGGCCACATCATCTTTGTCTTTCAGGAAATCCTTTATCATTGCATCGGCTTTTTCACTTACTTGAAACATTATGACCTCCCATGGTTGATTGTTTTCCTATTCAAATAGTAGGCATTAAGAATAAAATGTCAATCTCAAAAAACCGCGACAGCCGCATTTGTAAAGCTGAAAACCCCTCTGCTATTGGACGGTATAGATTCGGATTGACGGAAAAGGTTTCATGGATTTAAGGGCAGGTCCGCTGGTCCCTTTTCCCATAAAAACTCTATCGACAGCCTTGTGTTCTCTCTTCAATAGGGTTCCTCGGCCATTCTCTGTTCGAGCCACAGCAGAACCTTTGCAAATTCCCCTTTGAGTTCGGTCATTGCGCGCCCCCGGTGGCTCACGCTGTTTTTGGCTTCTCTTGTGAGTTGGGCGAATGTCTTTCCCAGCGGAGGGTAGAAAAAGACCGGGTCGTAGCCGAAACCCGAGTCCCCGGCGGGCTCCCGCGCGATGACCCCCTCGCAAGCCCCTTCATAGGTCAGGGCCGGGCCGCGGGGGACGGCGAGGCTGATGACGCACACAAAAGCGGCCTTCCGGTTTGCCTCGCCCTCCATTGCAGCAAGAAGCTTCCTGTTGTTTTCCCCGTCCGACGCCCCCTCGCCCGCATACCGCGCCGAGCGCACCCCTGGGTCGCCGCCGAGGGCCTCCACCTCCAGTCCGGAATCATCCGCCAGGGCGGGAAGCCCCAGCATCCTGGCCGTCTGGCTCGCCTTTTTGTAGGCATTCTCTTCAAAGGTGGACGCGTCCTCAAGGACATCGGGAATGGGGCCGAATTCGTTGAGGCTCCTGAATTCCACGTCAAAGTCCTTTAACAGCTCTCTGAACTCCCGAATTTTTCCTTCGTTCCTGGTCGCAATGACGATCGGCCGGTCAAGCATGAATCCTCACCCTCTCCTTCTCCCTCAAATTTTCTTCCATGGCCGCGGCCTTTTTCTCAAAGCCCGGCTTGCCGAGCAAGGCGAACATGGCCGTCTTGTAGGCCTCCACTCCAGGCTGCACAAAGGGATTGTGCCCCAGCAGGTAACCGCTGACGGCGACCGATTTTTCCAGGAGATAGTAGGCCTGCCCCAGGTTGTATGCATTTCTGCGGGGAATTTCAAGGGTCATGTTGGGCACGCCGCCCATGTAATGCGCATAGGCCGGCCCCTCGATCACCTTGCGGTTGACAAGGTTCATGTCCACCCCCTGGTCCGGGAGGAAATTGAGCCCGTCCAGGTTCTCCAGGTCCGAAGGGATCGCCATGCTGTTGTCGTGCTCGGAAAGGAGGAGAAAGGTCTCCAGCATGTTCCTCTCGCCCTGCTGGACCATCTGGCCGTTGGCATGGAGCTTCTCACTGTAGAGCGACGGGGACACCCACATGCCGTGCCCCTTGTGACCCTCGCTTTCAGGAAAAAGCTGCTCCATCCACCTGGCAAGGAAATAGAGGGGCACGGAGTTGGTGGCCACAACCTCTATCTTTTTGCCGTTCAGCCACGCTGCGTGCCGGACGGCGGCGTGGACAAGGGCCGGGTTGCCCCAGAAATCGTCCACCCCGCACACCCTCATCATGTTCCCGAACCCCGCAGTAAACTCCTCTATGTCGATGTTCGCCACGGCGAGGCCCACGAGGCCCACGTCCGAGAGCACGGAGAACCGCCCGCCTATGTCGTCGGGGACCACAAAGGACTGATAGCCTTTTTTGTCTGCAACCTCCCGGAGCGCCCCCTTTCGCCTGTCGGTGGTGACCAGGATGTGATCCCTGGCATTGTCGTCGATGTTCTTTTCCAGGAGCTGCTGAAGGATCCGAAACGCCACGGCCGTCTCGGTGGTGGTGCCTGATTTGGATATCACGTTCAGGCCCACCCTCTTCCCCTCCAGCATGTCCAGGGTGTCGCGGAAGTAATCGGGGTCCATGTTCTGGCCCAGGAAGTAAATTTCCGGGGCGCCGCCTCTCTGCTCCCGGCTGAGCTGGTTGAAATGGGTGTGGGTCAAGGCCTTGATGGTGGCCTCGATCCCCAGGTAGGATCCGCCGATCCCCAGGGAGACAAAGGCATCGATCCTTCCGGAGAGGGCCTTTGCCGCGTCCCGGATGTGGTCCAGGTGTGACGGATCCAGCCTCTCGGGCATGTCCTGCCAGCCGGTCATGATCCGGTCCCCGTCGCGGATATCCCCTTCGCCTGCCTCCAGCAAACGCTTCGCCTCCAGGGCCCTTGTTCCCAGGGACTCCAGGTCCGTTCGCCTGATGGGGCTTTCACCGGGTGCATCGAATATGTAAGTCAGATCCAGTGTGAGGCGGTTCGCCTCCCTGAATTCCTCGGACTCGAATCTGTTCCGTATTCCCTGCCCCCTTTTTTTCTGGATTTCGATGGTTTCATTGGGATTCATGTCGAGCAGACGCATTCCGTTCATTTGATTGCCTCCCGGATTCAAGATGGTTCACGAAAGATGGCATTGACGGCAGCTGAAAAAAAGCCCTCTCAAGATACAGGATAATGAATCAGTGGCGATGTGATTGCAATACCCTCCTTACCGGATAGCCAGGAACCCTTCCACCAGGTTCATATGTTTGGGAAGGTTGGCACTGGCAAGGGGTCAGTGGCTGTGTTACATTTTTGCGAAAGGCCCCTCGCGTCGTCATTTCGCCGGAATGCGGAATCCAGCGGCATTCGCGAACAACAAGACACTGGATCCCGGCCTCCACCTGGACGACGGTGAGGTTCAACTGGAGCCGTGCCGAGGGAAGGTGTTTTCACATGGGGATTTCAAAGAGGTAAAGCTGTGAGACCCAAAGGTATACTCATCGTGGATGACGACGATGCCGTCCTGACAATGATGTCCGAGTGGCTGACACAGGCCGGCTACAAAGTCTTCGCCTCCAGTAACCTCCAGGGAGCCGTGGAGGTGTACAGAAAAAACCGCGACGAAATAGATCTCCTCATGACAGACGTGAAGCTACGAAAGGAGAGTGGATTCGATCTTTCCGAGATCCTGGAGAGGGATTTCGGGTTCTCGGACCACATCTTTTTTACATCTTTTTTCTGGGAACAGGATATCGCCGAGAAACTGCTGAAGAGCGGAAAGCCTTACTTCGAAAAACCCTTGAAGTTCAACCGCGAAATCCTTCCTTTCCTCGAAAGGCATTTCAGGGAGAAAAACAATGGACCCGACACGGGAAAGAGCCCCTGAAATCGTCTGCCCCAAGTGTCCCCATCCATACCCCGAGGCTGTGGATTCGTGCCCCCAATGCGGGCTGGCCCGGGCACAGGAATTTCCTGGCGCACTGCCAGGGCAATCACATGCCGGACCGCGTAGCGTGGGGGTCGTTTTTCATCAGCCCTCCCCGTCGAGGGCCCACCGCACCCTGGCCATGAACTCCCGCCGGATCTCCCCGAGCCGGTTTTCGTCCTTGGCCTCGAAGCGGAGGACCAGGACCGGCTGGGTGTTGGAGGCCCGAATGAGCCCCCACCCGCCGTCGAAGAGGACCCGGGCCCCGTCCACGTCTATGACCTGGTGATCCTTCTTGAATTCCGAGGCCAGGCTCTCCACGATCTGAAATTTCTTCTCCTCGGGACAGTCCATTCGAATCTCGGGTGTGTTGACCATTCGCGGCACGTCCGAGAGGAAATCGCTCATCCGCGCGTCCTTTCGGGTCAGGATTTCCAGGAGCCGACCGCCTGCGTAAACGGCGTCGTCGTAACCGAAATACCTCTCGGCGAAGAAGAGGTGGCCGCTCATCTCCCCTGCCAGAAGGGCCTTCTCCTCCTTCATCTTGCCCTTGATGAGGGAGTGGCCCGCCTTCCACATGATTGGCCTGCCGCCGTTCTTTTCGATGTCGTCAAAAAGAGCCTGGGAGCACTTCACCTCGGCGATGACCGCGGCCCCGGGGTTCCTCTCCAGGAGGTCCCTGGAGAAGATGATCATGAGTTGATCACCCCAGATGACATTTCCCTTCTCGTCGACGACCCCGATCCGGTCGGCGTCCCCGTCGAAACCGATCCCGAGATCGGCCTTGCTCTCCAGGACCCGGGCGACGAGGGTTTCCAGGTTTTCGGGAATCGTGGGGTCTGGGTGGTGGTTCGGAAAACGTCCATCCGGCTCGCAGAAAAGCTCCTCAACCTCCACCCCCATGGCGCGGTAGGCGGCCGGGGCCACCAGGCCTCCCACGCCGTTTCCCCCGTCCACGACCACTTTCCTGGGCACGCTCCCGGACCGGAGGTTCGCGCCCAGATGGTCGAGATAGGGAGCGATGATCTCTTCGCTGCGGAGGCTCCCTTCCCCCTCGTGGAAGCCGCCCGATGCGGCGATCTCTCCGATCTCGCGTATCTCCGGCCCGAAGAGGGTCCGCTTTTCCAGACAGATCTTGAACCCGTTGTAGTCCGCCGGATTGTGACTCCCCGTGATCTGGATTCCCGCGTCCACCTGGAGTTGGAACAGTGCGTAATACAGGAGCGGTGTGGGCACCATGCCCACGTCCACCACGTGCACGCCCGAGGACATGAGGCCTTGGGCGAGGCTGTCCCTCAGTTCCGGGGAGCTGAGCCTGCAGTCCCTTCCGATCGCCACCCGCTCAGCGTTTCTCTCCCGATAGTAGGTTCCGATGGCCCGACCCAAAATGGTCGCGGTCTCCGCGTTGAGGTCCTCCGGAAACCGGCCTCGAATGTCGTATTCCCTGAATATGTTTGGGTTCATAGCAGTCCGTCTTCTCCTTCCTTCTCGAGGGCGTCCACAATCTCTCGAATGTCCTGGCACCTGTTAATGTCCGCCACCAGCAGGGCGTCTTGCGTGTCCACCACCAGACAGTCCTTGAGTCCCAGGCAGGCCACGAACCGGCCGCCGTCCGAGGTCACGAAGGTGTCCCTGCAGTCCACCGCCCTGGCCTCCCCCCGCAGCACGTTTCCATTCCCGTCCCTGTCCTTTTCCAGGAGCTCGTAAAGGGAATTCCAGGACCCCACGTCACTCCACCCGCAGCTGCAGGGGACCACGAAGAGGGGCACGCCGGTCTTCTCCATAACCCCGTAGTCAAAGGAAACCCCTTTGATCCCGCCGTACACCTCGGCCATGGCGGCCTCGAACCGATCCGTCCCCATGGCCTTGCTCAACCGCTCAAGACCTTCATAGAGCTCGGGGAGGCACGTGCGGATCTCCCCCAGGATGACGTCGGGCGTGGCCACGAAAATGCCCGCGTTCCAGTAGTACTCCCGGCTCTCGAGGTAGGAGAGCGCCTTTTCCACGCCGGGTTTTTCCACAAAGGCGGACACCCTGTGTGCCGGACCTCCTTCCAGGGTCAGGGCATCCCCCCTTCGAATGTATCCGTACCCGGTCTCCGGCCTTGTCGGCACGATCCCCAGGGTGACGATGCCGCCGCCCGCCGCAACGCGGCCGGCCGTTTCCAGGGCGGCGACAAAGGCCGGCACCTCGGCTATGTAGTGGTCCGCGGGCATGAAGGCCACGGGCTCGCGGCACCCCAGGTGCTTCGCGTAGAAGGCCCCCAACCCTATGCAGGGCGCGGTGTTCCTCCCCACGGGCTCCCCGAGGATGTGGGCCGACCTCCCCTCCAGGATTTTTCGGCACTGGGACATGTGCCCGTCGCCGATCACGAGGATCATGTCCTCGTCTCTCACGAGGGCGGCGAGGCGGTTGCACGTGTCCAGGATGAGCGGGTTTCCCCCTGTGATGTTCAGAAACTGTTTCGGCCTGGCCTTCCTGCTGGCCGGCCAGAACCTCGTCCCCGCCCCCCCGGCCATGATCACCGCATACATGGGCTCCTCCTCCGACCCTTTTGTCAGGTCCTGTAGTTCGCGTTGATGTCGATGTATTCCTTTGTGAGGTCGCAGGTCACCACCCGGTCCTCGAAATCCCCCTGCCCCAGGTGGATGATCAGGTCTATTTCCTTGCTCTTCCTCATAACCGAGGAGGCCTCCTTCTCCGCCTCCGGCCCCAGGCTCAACCCGTTCCGGACGATGAGGACGCCCTCTATCTGAATATCGACCGCCTCCTCCCGCATGGCGACACCCGACCGGCCGAGGGCCGCCAGGATACGGCCCCAGTTGGCGTCGCGCCCGCAAAAGGCCGTTTTCACCAGGCTGGAGTTGGCCACGGTCCTGGCCGCGCGGTGGGCGTCCTCGGCCGTTGCCGCGCCCCTGACCCTCACGTGGATCACCAGGGATGCCCCCTCCCCGTCGCGCACCATCATGACCGCCAACTCGTCCATGACCCGGAAGAGGCCTTCCTCGATCAGGCTCAGGTCCTCGCGCGAGGGCTCGCCGTTCCCCGCCGCCCCGCTTGCCAGGGCCAGGAGGGTGTCGTTGGTGCTCGTGTCCCCGTCCACCGTGATCCTGTTGAAAGTGCCGTCCGCCGCGCGGCCGACCGTTTGCTTGAGGATCTCGGGCAGGACCGCGAGGTCCGTCAGCACGAACCCCAGCATGGTGGCCATGTTGGGCATGATCATACCCGCCCCCTTGGCCACGCCGACGATCCTGTAAGGCGTTCCCTGGATATCGCCGTCAAATCTGCTGATCTTGGGGAAGGAGTCCGTGGTCATGACGGCCCGTGCGAAGTCGGAGATGCCGTCCGGGCCGAGCGAGGAGACCAGCCCGGGAAGGGCCTTTCGGATCTTGTCCATGGGCAGGAGGGCGCCGATCACGCCCGTCGAGGCCACGAGGATCTCTTCCGGGCGGCCGTTGAGCTCATCGGCGACCAGGCGGGTCGTCTCCTCGGCGTCTTCCATGCCCCGGGCCCCGGTGCACGCATTGGCGCACCCGGCATTGGCTAAAACCGCAAGAGCCCTGCCTCCGGCGATACGCCGCTCCGTGAGGATCACCGGGGCCGCCCGGACCTTGTTCATGGTGAACACCCCCGCGGCGGCAACCGGCTTGTCCCCGACAATGAGACCCAAATCGAGTTCGCCGTTCTTCTTGAGACCGGCCGCCGCGGCCGCCGCACGAAACCCCTTGACCGTGTAATCCGACCCATTCATCCGCTCAGCCCCGCTTATTATATGAATCCGATGAACATCACTGGTTCCTGCCGCAGCACTTCTTGTATTTCTTTCCCGAGCCGCAGGGGCACGGCGCATTCCGGCCCACCTTCTCGGCATTCCGCTTGACCGTGGAGGGGCGGTCCCCCTCGTCCCCGTGGCTCAGCTGCATGGGCTTTTTCTGCCTGGCGGGCATCTCCCGGGGTTTCTCCTTGAGCACGCGCACCCGGCTCAGGGTGCCGAGGGTCGCCTCGCGAATGCGGTTCATGAGCTCTTCGAAAAGGGCGAACCCCTCCTTCTTGTATTCGCGGAGGGGGTCCTGCTGAGCGTACCCTCGAAGGCCGATGCCCTCCTTCATGTGATCCATGTCCTGGAGGTGGGCGACCCACTGATCGTCTATGATCTGGAGGAGGAGGATCCTCTCAATGGTGGCCAGGTCCTCCTGCCCGAAATCCTCCTTGCGCCGTTCATAGGCCCTGATCGCGCCTTCGCGCAACATCTCAGCCAGTTCCTCCTGCTTGAGGTTCCTGAAACGATCCTCGCCGAGCTCTTCAGGGGTAATCATGGGGACAAAGCCGAAAAACCTGGACGCACTCTCCTTGAGCCCCTGGTTGTCCCACTCCTCGGGAAGGGTCTTGGGGTCGGTGTATCGCGCCAGAAGGTCCTCCAGCTTCTGGTCCATCATCTCCCGGATGATCTCGTCGAGTTTGTCCCCCTTGAGCACGTCCCTCCTCAGGGAGTAGATGATCTCCCGGTGCTGGTTCATCACGTCGTCGTATTCCAGGAGGTGCTTCCTGATGTCGAAGTGGTGGGCCTCAACCTTCTTCTGGGCGTTCTCGATGGCCTTGGAGATGAGATTCGCCTCGATGGGCTGGCCTTCCTCCATGCCGAAACGGTCCATAATGGAGGCGATCCGGTCCGAACCGAAAATGCGGAGCAGGTCGTCCTCCAGGGACAAGTAGAAACGGGAGGAGCCGGGGTCTCCCTGGCGGCCCGATCGGCCTCGGAGCTGGTTGTCGATGCGCCGGCTCTCGTGGCGTTCCGTGCCCAGAACGTGTAGGCCCCCGAGCTCTGTCACGCCCTCACCCAGCACGATGTCCGTCCCTCGACCGGCCATGTTCGTGGAGATTGTCACGGTCTTGGGCTGGCCTGCCTGGGCGATGATCTCGGCCTCCCTTTCGTGGTGCTTGGCGTTGAGGACCGAGTGGGGGACCCCAGCCCTCTTGAGCATCTTGCTCAGGATCTCCGATTTTTCGATGGAAATGGTGCCCACGAGCACCGGCTGACCCGATTCGTAGAGATCCTTGATCTCCTGGACCACCGCCTGGTATTTCTCCCGCGCCGTCTTGTAGATGACATCGGCGTGGTCCTTGCGGATCATGGTCTTGTTTGTGGGAATCACCGCCACTTCCAGCTTGTAAATGTTGTGGAACTCCTCGGCCTCCGTGTCCGCCGTTCCGGTCATGCCTGCGAGCTTTTCGTACATGCGGAAGTAATTCTGGAAAGTCACGGTGGCGAGGGTCTGATTCTCACCGGCCACCTTCACGCCCTCCTTGGCCTCCACGGCCTGGTGAAGCCCGTCGCTCCAGCGCCTGCCCGGCATCATGCGGCCCGTGAACTCGTCCACGATCATGATCTGGCCGTCCTTGATGACGTAGTGGACGTCCTTTTCAAAGAGCCAGTAGGCCTTGATGAGCTGCTGGGTGGCGTGCAGGAGCTCCGAGGAGCGGACATACCGCTTTTCCAGTTCCTCCAGTCTCCGCGCCTTTTCCTGGTCGCTCAGGTCCTCGGATTCCCGGATCTCGTGGCTTTCCATGTCCATGTCCGGGAGGGAGAACTCCCCGAGTTCGCTCCCCGAGAGCAGCTGGATCCCCTTGTCCGTGAGATCCACCGCATTGCTCCTCTCGTCGATGACGCAGTAGAGGTCCTTGTCGAGATCCGGGAGCATCTTCTGGGCGCTCAGCGTGCTCTCGGTCCGGTCGATCTGCTTCTTCAACGACTGGTTCTTGGCAAGGAGATCTAGAAATACCGGGCTTTTTGGATCCCCCCGCTTGATCTGGACAAGTTTTTCAATGGTCGAGTCGTCCGCTCCTTCCTGGTCCAACCGGCCCCGGACGTCCTTGAGCATGGACCGGATGATCTGGCCCTGCTTTTCCTTCAGCCGAATGACCAGGGGCTTGACCTCCACAAAGATCTCGTTGTCGCTGTGTTCCACGGGACCGCTGATGATCAGGGGCGTCCTCGCCTCGTCGATGAGGATGCTGTCCACCTCATCCACGATGGCGTAGTAGAACTCCCGCTGGACGAAGTCCGCAGCGTCGAACTTCATGTTGTCCCGCAGGTAGTCGAACCCGAATTCGTTGTTGGTCCCGTAGGTTATGTCGCAGGCGTAGGCCTCTTTCCGTTCCCGGTCATTCATCCCGTGGACGATGACGCCCACGGACAACCCCAGGAATTTGTAAATGTTTCCCATCCACTCGGCATCACGCCGGGCAAGGTAGTCGTTCACGGTGATCAGGTGAACACCCTGCCCCGTGAGGGCGTTCAGGTAGAGGGGAAGCGTGGCCACGAGGGTCTTTCCCTCACCGGTTTTCATCTCGGCGATCTTGCCCTGGTGAAGGACGATACCCCCCAGGAGCTGCACGTCGAAGTGCCGCATACCCAGCGTCCGGACGGACGCCTCGCGAACCACGGCAAACACCTCCGGGAGGAGGTCGTCCAGGGTTTCGCCGTTTGACAGGCGATCCCTGAACTCCACGGTCTTCCCCTGGAGTTCCTCGTCCGAGAGGGGTTGAATTTGGGGCTCCAGCCCGTTGATCTGATCCACGATCGGTTGGATGCGTTTGAGCTCCCGCTCGTTCTTGCTCCCAAATAAACCTTTGACTATTTTTCCAAGCATGAGATGTGCTCGATTCCCTATGAAATTTTTATTAAAGCGAGGCCGGGCACATGACCCGACACCGCATAACAAATCAGTTTATAACAGATATTCCCAAAAAAGAAACCGTAAAACCTCCGAAGAGTTCACATAGACGCCTGGCCGTTCCCCAGGGCTTTTCTTGAGTCTATCGGCTGTCAGGCGTGCAGGCCATTAAGGTTCTCTGACAAAAACACGGCGGTTTTTACAGATATGGGAATGGGAGACTGCCTGGTGGGCCCGTAGGGGCGGCACAGGGAAATCAAGGGATTGCTTGGAGGCGCCCTGGAGGCCGCCGCACAGGGGATTGTGAGGGTCGACTCAGGGTTGCGAAACCGGGAGCCCGCGCGGGAGGCGTGGGACTGAGCACCGCGAAGTGGGGTGAACAATGAGGATCATTTATGGATGGAAGCTAGTTGAGGAAATAATTTTTCGGATTCACAGGGACATTTTTCACGTGCACCTCGTAGTGCAGGTGGGGGCCGGTGGTCCTGCCAGAGTCCCCCATAATCGCGATCTTCTGCCCCCTTTTGACGTGCCCGCCTTTCTTGACCAGGATTTTGTCCAGATGCGCGTACACCGTTTTGAGCCCGTAGCCGTGCGTTATGGTCAGCATCTTGCCGTAACCGTGGTTTGTACCCACCGAGGCCACGATGCCGTCCGCGGGGGCGACAACAGCCGTGCCCTTGCGATTGCAGATGTCCACCCCCTTGTGAAACTCCTTGTGGTTGGTGAACGGGGATGTGCGCGAGCCGAAGCCGGAGCTGATCCACCCCTTTGCCGGCCATATGGAGGGCGTGCAGCTCAACATGGCTTTCTGGTTTTTCAGATAATCGTAGAGCTCGATCTTTTCCTTTTTTCGAATCTCCACCTCATCTTCGAGACCGTCCAGGGACTTGTGCAGCAGGCGGACCAGGGTTTCATGGGCCTTCTCCATGGAAACGTCGGCAAACTGCAGGCTTGCATCGGATCCGCCGATCCCCGCGAGCTGCTCACCTTTTTCGCCGTTCTCGATATTTGCCATGACCTTGAGCTTCTGGTCCAGATCCCTCAATTCCTTCATCTCAACGGTGATCTCCTGGATCTTTTTTGAAAGGGCCAGGAGCTGGACCTTCTGTTGCCGATTTTCCTCGCGAAGGCTCACGATTTCGGGCAGCTCGCTTTTGACGGTGAGGTAATGGTGGATACCGTAAAAAAGAAAAGCGCCCCCGGACAAGGTCACAATAAGAAGCAACGTGAGGAGGTATTTGGGGAATTTTAGCTGTCTTACCTTCCGTGCCTCTTCGGACAGGAACATGACGGTGATCTTTTTCGAGACCAAGGCAACTCTCTGCACTCTGACTTACAGGATGTGAACAAAGGGTGGAACCGGATTCGAACACAAAAACGAAGTTGGGGACGGATGCTACCATCCTTTTGAGACCCCTGTCAACACATAACTCAACCTCCGCCCAATGCCTGAAGAATGTTCTCCGCGGTCTTTCTGCTGATGCCCGGAAGCTCCACTATTTGGTCCAAATTTGCCTTTTTAAGCGCACTTATACTGCCGAAATGTGCCAGAAGGGCCTTTTTCCGCTTGGGCCCGATGCCTGGGATGCCGTCCAGCTCGGAACGGGTCATCCCCCCGGAGCGGAGTTTTCTGTGGTAGGTCACGGCCCGGCGATGTGTCTCGTCCCGGACCCTCATGAGGAAGAGCACGGCGGGATGGTCCTGGCCCAGTGGGAGCGGATTTTTTCTGTCGGACACGAAGATCCTGTCCCCTTCCCGGCCCGGAGCGCCGTCCCCCTTGGCAATGGCCAGCAGAAGCGGGGCCTTCCCTCTGTGCTCTTCCTTGAACACCCTGTTCACGGCGGAAAGGTGGCCCCTGCCCCCGTCCACCAGGAACAGGTCGGGCAGCCCGCCGTGGGACAGCCGGCGTCTTACCGTCTCCGCCATCATGGCATAGTCGTCGATGCCCCCGACGCCCTGAATACGAAAATTTTTATAGCCCTTCGTGTCGGCGGCCCCGTCCTTGAAACGGACGATGGTACCCACCGCCTCGCCGCCCTGAAAATTCGAAATGTCCACACTCTCGATGGTCGAGGGGCCTTCGTCCATGTGCAGGACCGCCCGGAGTTTCTCCATGGGGTCCTCCAGCCTCGCCACATGGGCCTGGAGCATGTTCCGGGCGTTCGACTCGGCCATTGACAGGAGCCGCTTCTTCACCCCCCGGAGAGGCGTTCGGATGGAGACCCGCTTTCCAGCGAGCTCCGAGATCCACTCCTGGATGGAGGCCGTATCCTCGACCGGGTGCGGGACGAGGATGATTCCCGGAATGAGCCTTCTACCCGCGTAATACTGCTTGACAAAGGCCTCGAGCACCTCGGGACCCGATGTGTCGATCTCCCTGAACAGGTATCCCCTTGTCCCTGCCAGGGCCCCCTTGCGCACGTTCATGTTGACGATCTGGAAAATCCCGCCCGAACGGGCAACCCCAATCACGTCCAGGTCATCGAGGGACGGAGACACCACGTGCTGGCGTTCTATGGTGCGTTCCACCGCGTGGATCCGGTCCCTGATCCTCGCCGCCCGCTCGAAGTGCAGGGCCGCGGAAGCCTCTTTCATCTGCCCCTTCAGGCGGTCCAGAAGCTCCCGGCTTCTTCCATCCAGGAAGAGACGCACCTGATCCACCAGTTCCCTGTACGTCTCAACCGGCACATCCCGCGTGCAGGGGCCCAGGCATCGGCCCAGTTGAAAATTCAGGCAGGGCCTGGATCTCCTGGGAGGGGAGTTCCCCCTGCACTTTCGAAGGGGGAAAATGGTCTCGATGGCCTTGAGCGTCTGCCTGACCGCCCCCGCGGAAGAATAAGGCCCGAAGTAGACAGCCCCGTCCTTTTTCATCCGCCGGACCACCTGCAGGCGCGGGTAATCTCTCTCGACGTCGATTCTCAGGCAGGGGTACCGCTTGTCGTCCCTCAGAACCACATTGTAGCGAGGCATGTGCTTCTTGACGAGGGTGTCCTCCAGGATGAAGGCCTCGTTTTCCGTTTCCGTCAGGATGGTGTCCAGGGTCTCGGCCCGGCTCATCATGAGGCGGGTCTTGGGGGTGAGTTCCTCTTCCTTTTTGAAGTAGCTCAGGACCCGGTTCCTGAGGTTCTTGGCCTTGCCTACGTAGAGTATCCTCCCGGAGGAATCCTTGAACAGGTAGGCACCTGGTCCAGTGGGGAGCTTTTTCCGAAGGGATTTTCCATTGAGATCGTTGGTGAGACACTGCTCCTTTTTCATGATTTCCGAGTCGCCGCCTTTTCAGTCTCCCACGATCTCCAGGGGAAGTCTCTTGATCATCACCGCGACATCAAGGAACCCTCCCTGAGGGTCCTTTGCAAACGCGCGGAGCAAGGCCTCCTTTCGAAATTTGAGTTTTTCCACCCCCCGCATGAGGGCGTCGTCCCTCCCCGCCACCAGGTGCATGTAGAGCATCTCGAGTCCCATGGTCATGGCGGCGTTTATGAGATCCAGCATCATCCAGGTGCCGAGCCGGCGCTCCCTGTACTCCGGCACCACGGTCATCTGGATTCGCCCCAGGTGCCCCTCCGCACCCGGGCGCTGCCTCACGAGGGTCGCCAGGGCTGTCATCTCGCCCTCGAGGACAGCGGCAATGGAAAAAACCCGATCCGCCTCGGCGTTTCTGGCCCACTTTCGCGAGATCTCCCGCGCGCCCCCGATACCGAGAAACCATTTGTCCTCGTCCGGGAGGCGGCTCAACATGCGGAAAAGAGCGGTCGCGTCCGTCTTCCCGAGAGGTCTCAGCGTCATGCCGCTGCCGTCACGGAGGATGACCTCCTTGGGGTAATCCTCGGTGACGTGCAATAGTGGGCAGTTGGTTTCCACATTGTTCCCCTGTTCAAGTCTGGCTCCACATGATTGCGGTGCGGACGCCCTTCCCGGGGCCGGACGAACGGCGCCGGTGACGGCGGCACACGGGCGATTCGGTCATGAAACATGCTTGCACCGTACTAAGGTAAGTGATACGAAAGAGGCGAGTCAAGGGAATTGTCCTAAGCACGCCGCCCCTGGGAATCCCAGGAAATGGAAGGCTTAAGAGAGAACCACATGGCAGGCCTTTTTAATCCTTATCCGGTGCTGATTTGTTTTTCGATAATCACCCTCGTCGGGTGTGCTGCCGCGCCGCCAGCGGCGCCCCCAGCGGCACGCATAAAAGGCGTGGAGGGTGTCTTTCGGGCAGGGGACATCATAGACACCCATCGCGGCGAAAAAATCGACTTCGACACCCTCATGGATCGTCTGGCATCCCATGACCTCATCTTCGTAGGCGAGATCCACAGCAATGCGGAGCACCACCTGATCCAGGCGCAGGTCCTGCAGGCCATGATGACCTGTTGCGGCCCCGTGGACGTGGCCATGGAATTTTTTCGAACGCCCCAGCAGGAGGCGCTGGACCGGTATGTCTCCGGCAAAACAACGGAATCCGAATTCCTTCGAGAGGCGGACTGGGCGGAATCCTGGGGATTTCCATACCACCTCTACCGCCCCCTCCTGAGGCTCGCCCGGGAGAGCGGAAGCCGGGTTCTCGCCATAAACGTCCCCCGGGAACTGGTCCGCAAGGTGGCCAGGGTCGGGCTGAACGGGTTGACTTCCGAGGAGAGGGCCCGCCTCCCCCTCACCATCGATCTCACGGACGAGGCCCACCGCAGCTATGTGCGGGAGGCTTACCTCATGCACGGCCGCATGGGCATCCCGAATTTTCAGTTCTTTTACGAGGCCCAGTGCGTGTACGAAGAGGTCATGGCGCACAATATCGCGGAACATTTCGAGAACGCGGGGAGAAACCACCCCCCGCTGGTGGCTTTTACGGGAAACGGCCACATTGCCTACAGGTTCGGCGTCCCTGATCGGGTGCTGGAAAGGACACCCGTGTCCCTGGCGACCGTCATGCCTTATGTGCTCCACGAGACAGCCGCCGTACCCAGCGAAATAGCCGATTTCATCTGGCTCACCCCCGCCTCCGGGCCGCGAGGGATCCCCTCCCCTCCCGCCGCGGAGGCCTCCGAAGGGTCGCCTCAAGAAGAAGGCCATGCACGAAAGTGACCCCCACGTCTTCTGCCCCTTGTGCGGCGGCAGGCTCGAATCCCGGCTCTTGAAGCAGGGAGAGCCCCTCCGCCTGGTCTGCACCTCCTGCCTCAAGCCTCATTATCTGGACCCCAAGCTGGCGGCGTGCACAATTGTGGAGTTAGACGGAGAGATCGTCCTCCTCCGGCGGGACATCCAGCCCCAGAAAAACAGATGGGTGATTCCCGGCGGCTTTGTGGACCGAGGGGAGACCGTGGAGGGCGCGGCCCTCCGGGAGACCTTGGAGGAGTGCGGCCTGGAGGTCCGCATAAAGAGGCTTCTGGGGGTCTACTCCTACCCCGGGGAGACCGTGGTCATTGTCGTTTATATTGTGGAATATGCGTCGGGGACGCTTTACGCCGGGGATGAGACGGCCGAGACGGGGCTTTTCGCGCCCGAAGAAATCCCCTGGGAAAATCTGGCCTTCAGGAGCACCTTCGACGCCCTGAAGGACTTTCTGAATGGGAAATAGAGGTGAATGTCATGGATTGCACAGGCGGAGACGCCCGAATGAAAATCGCCCCCAAGAGATTGAGCGACCTGGACATGCGGGAACTCACCGGCATCCTGAGGCGCTCCATGGAGGACATCGCCTCCGAATACGAGTATGTCCGGGGACTGGTCGAGGACGTGAAAAAACGCGGGGACGCCGCCATTGTGGAAGGGCACGAGGCCATGGGGCAGAAGCTGGACATGGGGGGCCTGGAGATCCCGCAGGAGGAGATCCGTGCGGCCTACGGCCGGGTGGATCCAAAAGTGGTGGACGCGCTCCGTGCGGCGGCGCTGAACATCACCCGGTTTCACAAGGCCCAACTGGAAAGGGAGATGTGGTCCATCGAGGTGGCCGAAGGCATCCTCGCGGGGAGGGTCACCAGGCCTCTCGACCGTGTGGGGTGCTACATCCCGGGGGGCCGCGCAGCCTACCCCAGCACCACGCTCATGACGGTGATCCCCGCCAAGACGGCCGGGGTTCGAGAAGTGGCGGCGACCACGCCGCCGGGCCCGGGCGGCCTGGTTTCTCCGGCCACCCTGGTGGCCCTTGACATCGCAGGCTGCGACAGGGTGTTTCGCGTGGGCGGGCCCTGGGGCATAGCCGCCCTCGCCTTCGGCACGGAGACCGTCCCCCGGGTGGACAAGATCGTCGGTCCGGGAAACCGCTATGTGACCGCCGCCAAGATGATCGTCTTCGGCCAGGTGGGCATCGACTCCCCCGCGGGTCCGTCCGAGGCCCTGATCCTTGCGGACGAGACCGCGGAACCGGCTTTTGTGGCCCTGGATTTCCTGAGCCAGGCCGAGCACGACCCGGACGCCGCGGCCGTTGTGGTCACCACGTCCGAGGAACTCGCCCGGGAAGTCTGCCGATGGATCAATGAAAACATGGAGTCCCTGCCGCGCCGGGAGATCATCGAGTCCGCGATCGCGGCGAACGGCCACATCCTTCTGGCGGAGAACTCGGAGGAAGCGATCGCATTTGCCAATGAGTACGCCCCCGAGCACCTCCAGATTATGACGAAGGAACCTTTCATGGTGCTCCACCGCATACGGCACGCGGGATCCATCTTCCTGGGACCTTACGCGCCGGTGCCGGCGGGCGATTACGCCTCCGGGACAAATCACGTGCTGCCCACCGGACAGACTGCACGGATGTTCTCGGGCCTCTCGGTGGATGATTTCATAAAAAAACCCTCCTTTCAGTACCTCAGCCGGGAGGGGCTGGAGGGGCTTCGAGAGACCGTGGTCACGCTGGCGGAGGCCGAGGGTCTCCCGATCCATGCACGGGCGGTTACCGAGAGATTGAAAAAATCATAGGAAAACATGAATCGCAGGCGTATCCTGAAAGCTTGAACTCATCCTTTTTCCATGGTAAACACCACATTCCAGAGCAACGGAGGCTTTTTTCCGCACAGAGACGAAGCATGTATATTTTTGCCCTGACCGGTGTTGCGTGCATTTTCACCACAGGGCCTGCAAATTGCCCCTAGAAAAAAAAGACAAAGGAGGTTGGAGCCATGGCGGACATCAAAGGGTACGATATGCCCGACGAACTGTATTACCACGAGGAGCACAGTTGGGCGCGGGTGGACGGCAACAGGGTAACGGTTGGCATGAATGACTTCTTCCAGAAGGAGGCAGGGGACATCGTTTTCGTGGACCTGCCCGAGGAGGAAGACGAGGTGAGCCAGGGAGAGGTGTGCGGCAAGATCCAGTCCCGCAAGTGGATCGGAAAACTGGTGGCCCCGGTGTCCGGAGAGATCGTGGAAATCAACGAGGACCTGGAGGACGACACCAGCATGATCAACTCGGACCCTTACGGAAAAGGCTGGATTCTGGTGATCGAGTCGGAAGATCTCGAGGACGAGCTCGGGAATCTCATGCAGGGCGATACCCTGGCGGCCTTCATCGAAAAGGAGATCCAGCGCGCCGAGGAGGAAAAGGCCAAGGCATAGAACCATGACCGGTAAATGGCGCCTCTTTCGAAACGACACCCGGCCCCTGAGCACGGCCGAAGGGCTAGCCACGGACGACACCCTTCCACAGTCGGTTGAGCTCCACGGGTCCCCCCCCATCCTGCACCTGTACAATTTCGTGCCTTCGGCCATTGTGGGGAAGTACCAGGACCTCGAGGCCGCCTTGCACCTCGACAGGTGCGAGGCCCGGGGCATCGAGGTGAACCGCAGGAGCACCGGGGGGGGGACCGTGATCATGGGGCCCCAGGTGATCTCACTGGGGTTCGGGATCAACATGGACCACACCGGGATCAAGGGGGCCGGCGTGGGCGGGGTCTTCACGACCCTGAGCGGTGTCCTGGCGGATGCCCTCGCGGTCTTTGGCATTCCGGCTTATTTTCAGCCGCGAAACGATCTCGAGGTCATGGGGCAGAAGATCGCCGGGCTTTCCGCCGCCTGCGAAACGGGGAAGAGCCTCCTGTTCCACACGAGCCTCCTGGTGGACTTTGATGTGGGGCTCATGACGGACATCATGAACACGCCGCTCGTGAAATTGAGCGACAAGGGCTACAACTGCTTCAGCCAGAGGATGACCACCGTGCGCCTGGCCGCCGGCCGTCACGTGGAGGTCCGGGACGTCATGGATGCGGTGGTCCGCGCCTTTGAAAAGGCCTTTGAAGTGGAATTCGAATCCGACCGGCCGGACGAGTGGGAACGGGAAACCATCCGTCACTTTGTTGAAAACCGATACACGGACCGCGACTGGATCTTCTCCCACAAGCACCCCAGGGCCCGCATGGGGTTCGGCCGGATGAAAACGCCCGGAGGTCTCCTCGAAATCTACCTTGCGCTCTCCGGGGCCGCCATTGAAAACGTGGTCATCACCGGCGATTTCTTCTCCACAACACAGGATATCAATCGCCTGGAAAAGGCCCTCAAGTGGACAACGGCCAAAGAGGAGCGGATAACCGAGAACCTGTCAGGGGTCTGGAGGGAGGACATGATCTATGGGGTGGATGTGCCCACCCTCACACGGGCCATCATGCTGGCAAAGGAAAACCAGGTCCGGCTGTAACGGCCGGGGCGAAACTGGAAAAAGCAATCGCCAGGGCCGGGATGTCCCGGCCCTCTATTTTTACTGCTCATGAGGTTTTTTTCGAATGAATGATCAAGCTGCACGCAGCCCGGAGGCGGCCAAGATCAGCCAGGCCTCCGCCATCAGCCTGGGACTTGCAAGGGGACGCATGTTTCGGGGAGCGGTCAATCGCTGCGTCAACCTCCTGGTCCACTATCCGGAGGGCTGTTCAGCAAACTGCGCATACTGTGGACTGGCAAAACGAAGACCGGGGACCTACCGCGAAAAGAGTTTCATTCACGTGGCGTGGCCCGTTTTCACCATGGATCGGCTGATCGAGGCCATCAACAACGCGCCGCCTTACGTAAAGCGCACCTGCATCTCCATGATCACCAACGGGAAGTGTCGCAAGGACACACTTGAGATGTCCCGCAGGCTCTGCCGCGAGACCCGACTGCCCCTCTCCATTCTGTGCAGCCCCACCATCATGAAGAGAGAGGACTTCGTTGATCTACGGGAGGCGGGGGTGGACAAGCTTGGAATCGCCGTAGACCTCGCCACCGAGGAACTTTTCGAGAGGTACCGGGGAAAAGGCGTCAAGGGCCCCCACAAGTGGAAACGCTATTGGGAGGCGATTGAGGAGGGCATCGAGGTCTTCGGCTCACCCCATGTGGGGGCGCACCTCATGGTGGGCATGGGCGAAACCGAGGAAGAGATGGTCTCCCTGATGGACAGGCTGTGGGGCATGGGCGTTGTGAACCACCTCTTCTCTTTTTTCGCCGAAGAGGAATCCCTCCTTGCAGACCGCCCCCAGCCCCCGTGGCCGACCTACCTGAGAGTCCAGCTCGCCCGGTATCTCATCGAGGAAGGCCTCAGCTCACTCGCAGATATGCATTTTGACGGCAATGGCCGCCTGACGGACTTTGGGGTCGCTCCGGACGCCCTCCAGGAAATCATCGGGCGCGGGCTCCCCTTCATGACCACCGGGTGCCTCGGCCCGGACGGCGGTGTGGCGTGCAACAGACCCTTTGGGAACTGCCTCCCTGACGTTCATCAATGGAACTACCCTTACTCTCCCAATGACGAGGAGACAGCCCTTATCAGGCGATACATATTCGGGGAGGAAGGCCCCGGATGACAATTCCCATTTTCCTTTGACAGCGTTGCCTGTGAATGTTAGTAATATTTTTTTTGGGGGCCGTTAGCTCAGTTCGGTAGAGCAGCGGACTTTTAATCCGTTGGTCGCGCGTTCGATTCGCGCACGGCCCACCAACAAAATCAACAACTTAGGGCTCTTCTTTGGAAGGGCTTTTTTCTTGTAAGGCCGTTTTATCCAACCCCTGTCCAACCAAAACGAATGCAAGGAGGTCTTCCGGGGCCTGCCCGAAAAAGAAAAGCACCGCCGAAACGGGCCCCCTTTCATGGTGTAGTCATATTTTCTCCTAAAACGATTTTTGAACGGTCATTCATTTTCATTCTAAGATGCAAAAAAATATTGCACCCCTGTTTCGCTCTGGTATTCCTTGAAAATAAAATGTACATGAAAGCCTTTCCAGTATTGAAAAACGGAATCGGCACAAAAATAATTCATACACAGACACTTGAAGAATTCAATAAATAAAGGCTTCTTGGCATTTTTAACCTATCGATGTTGAAATATCATTCCGCTCGAAACGCTTGACTGACAAGGCTCTTAGCTTTTCCTGATAACGAATATAAAATATTCCGTCGTATCAAAATGGCCGGGGCGGAACGAATCGTACCCCCTTGGCCTTTGGGCTCTGCTAAACCCTCATTGAGGGCTGAACGGTTTGCCCTTGAGCCTTCCCGAATTGCCCCTTGCAAACCTCCACTCAAAAGCCATTTCACACCCATAACCACCGCACACACTCTCACGCGCGTGGGGGTGGTTCCCTGGATGGTTCCAACGGATAAGAACCCCACTCGTTCGACGTGGGGGTGTCAGTGTTATTCTCTGGGCTGATATTGATTTGAAGCCCTCTCGCGCGTTGGGGGTGCGCACCAAAGTGCGAACCATGTCCATAGAAGACAAAGTGCAACTATAGATGGACCCGGAGAACCCCTATCCCCCGCCCTTTGAGAATGGGACTCCTAATGTTCTGACTGACTGCGGGGAAATCAAAAAGGCCCTCCCCCCGGCAGGGGGTGCAGAACGACTTAGGGGAGTTAAGGCGAATACGGACCCGAGCCCACGACACACAAGGTGGAATTAACCGGAAATAGCCGTATAGGATGCAAATGCTACTATAAGGAATGGAAGCCCTTGCTCTGCTATCCAACTTCGCTTGTAGGGTGCTGACCCCCCCGGAAGGGCCGTGTTCAGGAGGGTATTAGGTGGATAAAACTCAACTATAGGATTTTATGGTTGTAAAAAGTTGACTATAGGAAATGGATTCTTTCCAAAGTGGACAGTTTAGTAAACGGGATCGCTTCCCAAACCTCACAGGGTAAATTTCTCAGAACCCCTGTAGGGCAGGCTTTTCGCCCGTTTTGCCTGACAGGCTTACCCATAAAAAAGGCGTGATTTGGTGGACAGAGGATCGCCAAAAAAGAGATCTTGGCTGCCCTTACAGAATTTATGATCGACGCTTTAGTCCCCACCTCCATATCCCCAAAAGACCAAGCAAGCCGGGGCCGAGCAGTAGCATGGTGGTGGGCTCGGGGATAGGATCATAGAGGGTACGACCCTGTAAACCACTTTGGTAATATATTGATACTTCTTCCGCAGACAAAGCTCTGTTAAATTGATAAACTTCATCTATCAATCCAGCGAAATATGCTCCTTCGTTATTGTTAGACCACAGCGATGCTTTTAATGCCCCAATTACAGTATAATTAAGGGTACTGCTCCAACCGCTATGTTTCCAAGATAAGTTTCCAACTAAATTACCATCAAGATATGCGCTTAAATCACTGTTATCAGAGTTACCAGTCAGTACTGCATAATGCCATCTATTATAGAGATCTTCTGGCAATAAATCATAATTATATCGAAAATCATATCGATTTCCTGACCCACCTGCCCTATCCTCGGTTATCAGATAATAGACTCCAGTTGGATATGATATGTTTTCCTCTATCCGAATATATCCCATTCCAGTTTGAAAAATTCCGAGGGAGTCACCGATGTTATTAGGCTTAAACCATGCAGCCATAGTAAAATCACTATATCCTGATATATTAGGTAAATTGACAATATCATTTATCCCATCAAATTGGAGAGCACTTCCTACTAAGCCACTTGTCCAGGATGCTTCAAATATCTGGCCATCATTAGATCCCAGAGAGTCATTTAGTGTAGTGCCGTTATTTTCATCAAACTGCCAGTAAGAAACGAGACCCACTGGAAGAGCATTAACTGAATTTGTAACGAAGCCAATAAAGATAATTGCCCCGATCCAGGCCAAGATAACTTTCTGCATTTCAACCCCTCCAAATTAGAAAAGAAGTAGGGCTCATTGTAGCTCCGGACCAGTGCCCTTTGCTTGAAGGGTAGTGCTTATTGGAGATAAGACATGAAATGCATAAATAATACCAATCATGGGCACTTATCAAACATGTTAAAAGTTCAATAATTTTAGTTGGTTTAATAATCAATAATTAACTGATAGAGATTTATGTGTAAAAATAATCCACTTAATCCGTGTAATTTGATTCACAAATTATCCATAAAAATCGCAATAACTTTCCACCACAATCTGCAGGAGGAGATTTGGTGGATAAATCTGAACTATAGGAATTGACGCAGTTTAGAAAACGGAAGGGCTTACCAAACCTCACAAGTCAAAATTTGCGAATCCTTTGTGAGACAGCCTTTTGATGAATTTACCTTACAGGTTTACCGACAAAAAAGGCATGATTTAGTGGACAGGAAATACATAAAAAATAAATTGCAAAAGGAGCAATTTAGATTTTAGCCAAAAAGCCTAATGGACAAGTTTTATCGGATTCCTAACGCAACAATTGCTGATGGAAAAAAGGGGGACAATCCCACAATCACTTCGTTGACATGCTTGGTTCCTGATCACCCCTTTTTCCTTTTCGGGAGAGGCAGAGTAACCCGGCCAGCCCAAATCCGAGCAACCAGGCAGCACCTGGGATGGGAACATTATTGATTGCCCCTATGCAAACCGAGTCGAATTGAAATACCCCACCTGCGGTGGTGTATCCAAGATAGTTTTCCATTAGGAGGTTATCCGGTCCTCCATAACCCTCGCAGTGAAAAATAATTGTCGCAAGCAGAGCGTCAAAAGACTCAGTCCCGGGAGGAAAAGCGGCATCTTGGTACTTCGCGGAACCAGGAGAGAGTTCAGGGATCGGAAGCGCTCCAAATGGAAGTTCTCCGAGGAGGATTTCTGTGGCCAAGAGATTCGATGCATTATATTGAAGATCAAAACTAGCAGCAGTTATGCCTACATTTGACGTGAAATAGAGATCCACCCATATATGCTCGCAAGGCTGAAGGTCAATAATTGTCCCCAACTCGCCAGGCCCGGTCCTAGTGTAATTGTTTACCGGATTGGAGCCGTCTGTCCAAAAATCCACATCCCATGTCAGCTCAGCGCTAACTGCTGAAACGCCGATCCCCAGCCCTACTAACAAGGCAAAAAAGAAAAAAGAAATCTTCTTCATTTTTTCTCCTCTGAAAAAAATTTAATCGGCCAGTTGGCTTTCCCTGAGCCTCGGGCAATCAGTCCTGCCCCAGTCCTCGGAGAAAATTGGCCAGTCTAAAATGTTACAACTGCCGTCGCTATTGAGGTCGCACTCGCACTCCACTGCAAGCTCATTGCAGTCCGTGCGTCCCCAATCCTCCGTGAATAAAGGCCAGTCTAGAATGTTGCAATTGCCATCAGCATTAAGATCGCACTCACAAATGTCCTCCGCAACACAGCCTGCACAAGCGCCCATGTTCACGGTTCCGTCTAACTCCAGAAGTTCCAAACCGTAAATATCTATGGCGCCTAATGAAACAACTGAAGTATACCCGGCACTGTCGGCAGGGCTGCCACATGGGATACGATAATCAGGGAGAATTTCGGGGTCTTGTTCAAGAGAACTGGCATCTTGACCCCCTGTGGCTGCTTGCCAATTAGCCAGTGCCGCACATAGGGTTCCCTCGTAGTTTCCCCATCGTGTCCCCATGTTGTATGCGAGATTATAATCGGATTGCAGGCCTGTAGCATCAGCGACATAAATAAATCTACCGGAGTCAACGCATATATTATTATATACTCGCAAGTTAGTCCCAGAATCAGCTTGAATAAAATAGGCACCATTCGCACCATTTATCATGGTATTGCCAATGACATGTATAAAGTCTGCTTTTCCATTCCAATCCATCGGAATGTCCGTGAAATCTGCGGCGTCAATTATGCATGAAATTATGAAGTTATAGTCGCCAAAATTTAAGTAAAAAGCACCTCTAGCAGTGCCATCAAGTAAGCAACCATAGATAGTGTTTCCGCTTGACTCCATGTTTACCAAACGAATTCTATTATTATCATTATGTATGTGACAAAAAGTTACCCAATTACTTGTTGCACCCCCGTGAAAATAAATAACACCATTGGCACTACCATCATGAATAAAACTATTCTCAAGTATGTTGTTTTGACAACCTGCGCTAAAAAAAGCCACTGGACAAGTTGAAGCTGAATCATAGAAATGAACATTTGTTACTGTGTTATCATTGGCACCGGTATAAAATGTTAAACTGTGCCGCCTATGGTTATATGAACTTAGATTTCTAACTATATTGTTGCTTCCTGTAAGTTTTATTCCACCAACTGTATTAGGATCATCGCTATAAGTTTTTATACAGTCAATTCCGTCAAAAATTATATAATCGTTACCATTATCATCAAAGTTTTCTGTCTGCGCCGGAACTTCATATAATTTCCCGTTTGTCGATGGATCATTTCTGGAACCCGTAGCATTTATGTAAACAATGTTAGCTCCTGTATCATGATAAAAACTGGCATCCGTTGTGTCGCAGGTAGCAACATCAATGACTTCTGTCAGTCTTATGTCATCTTCCCACACCATTGATTCGCATCTTAAAGCAAGGGTATAGGATTCCTGATACACATTAGTCCGTCCTGCTGTTTTATTCCATCCAGAAAATCCGAGGATTGAGGCTCCCGATATTGTTACCGCATCTCCAGCTCTAGCCTTTAATGTCATATAGGCCATCTTATCGCCGCCATCATTTGTGCCTACTGTTACTTTTTCCCGGTAAGTGCCTTCGTGGACCTCCACGATGTCACCAGGAGCAAGGTCTTTTTTGTCAAAAACGTCCTGTATGGTTGTTTCATCACACCCACTTGAGCAAACTGTAAAGGTCGTCGCCCATGAAGGCCACGCCGCAAGCAGAGCGAGAGTGAAAAGTGTCGATGAAGTGAGCCTATACATTGTTCCCCCCACACGTGTGAGAGCATTATAAATCAATCAATAACGGTGTTTTAAAAAAAATGATAGTTATATGGCGGATATGGCAAAAAATTTTTCAACTCGTCAATTCAATGCAAAACCCCACCTCTCTATTGAGAGAGAGGGCTCCTCGTAACTCTGGGACCCGCGCCCTTCGCATGACGGCAAGTTGCTAATTCCGTTATTATTATGGCGTTGGAAAAATTTATAATAAAATTTCAGTCGTAAAAAATCAATAATTTTTATATTTTAATTATTTTTTCTGAGAAATAATACCTAATCAGTATAGATTGTAAAGTGTCATGATTTCAAAGATTCTAAGCAATCAAGTGTCCCGTCCGAATCGGAGAAAGTTTAATTCAAAATCCGCCTCAATAAGTCCATGCTTTCACGAAATAACCTGTTTGCATCCTGCCTCTCCGTTATCGCCTCCGCCGAATAGTACCCATGCTTCCAGTTGGCCTTACGGGACCGCTCAAGCCCTTCAGGGGTTCTTGGTCCCGTGCTCTTCCCTCCATGCATCCGACATCGGCCGTTAGCCATGGCAGGTGCCCTGCAAGGAGTTCCTTTTCTAGTCTTTGCACCGCAACGTGGAGAATTGAGAAAAGGCCACTTTGCTTGGGGTTCATCTTCACTTTTCATTCTTAGTCCCTCCCTTATCACCCCCACCCCCCATCACATTGCCTACAATGGCCTGACCACCGGCATTCACATGGACATGCTCCACGGTCACCTTTTGCTGACCGCCTTTCCTGATCTTGGCAAGGGTAGAAAGGCCCCGCTGATAGGTGTCCATCAAGCGCGCGGCCGCATTGATGACCTTAACGGCTTGCTCCATATGGGGGTGGGAATATGAGACATTCAGATTGTCTGCAAACCTTGCCGCCCTTGACATCAGCCTCATTGACAGCACATGGCAGGAAGTCATTTGGTGGGCAAGCATTTTCTCAAGAGAGTTCTTCGCCTCAATGGTTTCGGCAGCGTCCACGGCCATGTCGATGGAATGCGTTTCATCCATCAACCTTAGCCGCTGAAGGCTAGCGCCAATACTGACTGAATTGGGGTCTTTCAGGGTCTCGCGGAAAAAGGAATTCTCTTCATCATCGGCTTCCACCGCTTCACCACCGGCAAGGGGCTGAATGGTTCCGGTTTCCAGTGATTCAATCGCCTCTCGTTCAAGTTCCCTGGCCTCCATGGCCAATACAGGGTCTTCATAGCCAAACATGAAAGAATCATCTTTCATTTTTCGCGCACAGGTCAATTTTCGAACTGCGAGCTCGCCCTTGCTTATCTCTTTTTTTTCATCCATGAAGGGCCTCTTTCTCTGGGTATGTTTTTTCGCCAATTGCTTCTCAGAATAGTAGGGCAAGGGCTCTCAAATAAAGCACCCTTGAACACCCATGGAAAGGGGGCTGAGGGGGTATTGAAAAAGTATTGAATCATTCAGTCTCTTCTCCCCTGGCGCGGTTGCTAAAAAAATCTAAAATGTCCTTCTCGAAAAAATATCTTCTCCCGGAAATCTCGACGTACTTCAATCCACCTCTGATCCAGTTCGATAGCTGCCTACTTCGCCCGTTGCCGGTAATGGGCAGGTCTAGCCTCGTGGCCAATTCTTTCTCTGGCCATATTTCGTCTAGCCGTTCCAATCTCATCATCAACCTCCACGATGTTTTTTAGCGCTTCTGCAAGGTCACCCCGCTTCTGTGAGAGGGCCTTGTGATAGGTTTCCCGCAATGCACTTTCAGAAGCACCCAAGAAGGCTTGTGTGCAATTCGAGCAAATGAAGCTCTTGACCACCTTGTCATGGTAGGCTTCTCTATGCTCCCCGTTTGGCCTATAGAGTTTCTCCCGTTTGCGACAAATAAGGCAGTCCATGATTTCTCCTTCGGGCCCGCCAGAATCCTTTCAGTGGAGGCCTTTCAGCCATGCCAACCTCCAGGCATGTAGGGCCGCCCGGAATCGCACTACATCCCTGGCATTGACAGCCTCTGTGATTTCGTCCTCAAGGGCCGCGCATTCCCGCCGGGTTTCCTCCGGGGCTTCGGTCACAAGAACCCCGGCCTCGCCAAGCTCATGAAGGACGGCCGACGTTTCGACGTCGTAATCCACAGGTTCGGGTTCTAGTTTTCGGGCTTGCCCCCGTGCTATCTTTGCTATTCTGCTATTTTGGGCCTTTTGCCTTGGGCAACTTAGCAAGTTAGCAAACTTAGCAGGGGGTTCCCCCCCAGTTTCAGTTTTTCTTGTCCAGTCTCGAAGGGCCATGTTCAACCTCACAACAGTTCGGGGTTTACCTCAATGATCAGCTTCCGGCCTTCGGTCCGTTGCCGAATCCGCCCGGCGTCTTCCAGCTCGAACAGGGCCGTGTCAAGAAACCGCCGCCGCCGGGTCCCTAGGGGTCCGTACTGAAGGCATGTCGTCGTCGTCACCTCTTTCACTCGATTTCGCCCGCAATACTCTATAAGCCAGGAATCCAGCCGGGCAGCGTTCGCCAGCTCCAGGGGCAGGGCCAGTTCGCCAAGAAACCGCAAGGCCTCGAACAAATGCCAGGCTATAACTCGGGCTGCCGGGGCCATGAACTCGGGGCCGATGGTGCCGGAAGGGCCTTGCTCGAAACAATGGAACAGGGCGGCCAGCCGGGCCGCATTGTCGGCGCCTTTACTCGCCACGTCCTTGGCCTCCACCATTTCCCCGCCAGGCAAAAGCTCGGCTTCAACTTCATTGTGAAAATCAATCCATATCGCCCGCGCCTCGGGGGAAAGCTCAAGAACCGATGGCGATAGTTCGCCGTAATGGTTGAAGTTCAAAGGGCTGTCCAGTAGGGCGCCAAGCCGTCGGTGAAATCGGGAAAGAGAAGGCCAGTGTTCGGGGGGCTCTTTGAATGGCCGCCGCCCCTGCCTGCTCTCAGGCATGGCGACCAAGAACCGCGCCAGGAAACCACTTCCACGCGCGAGCCCTCGGGTGCTGTCGATGAATCGCGTTATTGTCTCCGGTTGAACCGCAATGCCGACAGTCAGCCGTGCACTTCGTATAGAAAAGCACTCGGTTGTCCGCCGGTCGATGCTCAGGGGTTCCCCGCCCCACAAGGCGTTCAGGGTCGCCAGGTTTCGCATAACAGCGTCTTTGCCCATGCTGTAAGCCCCGAAAACAAGGCCCCCCTCGGAACTCAAAACACCGGCCACCGGCCAGCCCTTCGCAAGCCGCCATGTCAGGGCCTCGGTCGTGGAATCCATAACCAACAGCCGGGGCACCTTCGGCCGTTCGGGCCGCTCTCTTTCCAGGGCCGTCAATCGGTCTTCCAACTCTCGAACTGGCTTGCCTCTTTTTTCCGCTTCCTTGATGGCGTTTAGAAGGCCGCCTCGTCGGGCTTCCCATGAACCGAAAGCCGCGTCAAAGGCCGCCAGCTCCGGCTTCATGGCCTCGGCTCGATCGCGTTCCCAATCTCGAATTGCTTTTGAGAAAAAGGAATCGAGTGTGCTCTTACGTTCCCCGGAATCAGCCACCGCCAGCGTGAAAAGGCTTGTCGGCCCTTCCAACTTGCCGGCTCGTCGGACATTGTATAGACCCTGCACCACCGTCGAAACAGCGCTCAAGGCCGAAAGGGCCACCATTTCAACCGGGGCCTGAACAAACTCGGCAACCTCTGAAACCGCGTCCTTTATGGTGCCGGGCAGGGCGTCCACGGGATAAGGTTCATTCGTCAAACGGGCGTCCCCCACGGGCATGGGCTCTTTCCAGTTTTCAGGGGTGCCCCCTGCTATTGTCGCTAACTTGCTATTGGCCAGGGCCGCCTTGACAGCCTCAAGCCCCTGCTCGCTCGCCATGTCGTTGAAGTCGGTCCCTTCTTCGCCCTTGAATGTGGGGAAACAAATTTTCCCCTTCACTGCCCGCGCCGCCGCTTCCGCTGCTTTCCTGCCGGGGTTCATGCCGGTCCGGGCCTCGGTTTCGGCGTCGTCGTCACCGCAAATGATAATTTCACGCTTCAAGTAGTGACGCCGCGCCATGAGGGCCACGGCCTCCAGGTTCCCGGAATTAAAAGCCACAAGAACAGTTGCTCCGGTTGCCTGGTAGACACTCAGTGCCGTTGCCAGCCCTTCGGCCAGGTATAGGGGGCCGTCGTCTCCCTTCACGACGAAATAACCGCCCTTCGTTCGTCCGCCGGGCATGAACTTCTTGCTTCCGTCGGGTTCTATTCTCTGAAGAGAAATAACCTTCCCGCCTTCACCCCAAACCGACACCACAAGCGTTTCACCGTCCATCCGAAGGCCAGGGCAAGGGGGCACTCCTTTTCGCTTCAGGTAAGGGTTCTCAGCCGTTGCAGAGGGCAATCCTTCAAGGGTCTTCCGGGCCTCTTCGGCTGCCTTCTCATGGCGTTCGGCTTCGGCCTGCTCACGGGCCGCCTTGGCTTTCTCAATTTCCTTTTGAAGCCGTCGACGTTCCGCCCGGTCCATCTGGGCCCCCTTGGCCTGCCAAGCCTGGGGGCCTTTCCCGTCGGCGTGATTCTCATACCACCCGCCGCGCCCGTCCTCGAATAACTGGTAGGCACCATTTTTGCTCTTGGGCCGGTCGGCCGTCGGGCACCGTCTTAAAATCCCGTCGGGTGCAACCTCACCGGGCCGAAGCCCGGCTTGCTCAAGGTGATTTCGGAACTCGTGAAGGGCCTCCATGCTCAGTCCTCCACCGTGTCGCCAAGCTCGCAACCGCATGAAATGGCCTGCCCACCGCATACCGGACACCGCTCAATGTCACACCCGGCCTTGTGAAATTCTCCGGGCGCAACCCCACAATCGGGGCACACGTCGCCGTCCCACAAAGGACGTTCGTCTCCGTATCGGATTCGTTCCATTAGTTGACGCCTCCTTTCCGGGGGCATTCGGAAGCCCGATTTTGAAGCCACTGGGCCAAGCCTTCCGCGCTGTAGACCACCTTCCGCCCAACCCGGAATCTCTCGGGACCGGTCCCCGCACTGTCGTGGTTTGCCAAGGATTTCGACGTAACGGCACCGCCTGAAAACTTCCCTGCGTCGGTCCTGGAAACAAAGGCACTGGGCCAACGTTCTACAAGTTCCTTGAAATTTTTACTCAGCATTTTTCTTTCCCCTTTCCCGTGGTTTATTGAAGGCACTGCCTCTTAACTTGGGGAAAGGATAAGCAGGTAGGGGAAACAAAAAAAGCCCCAAAACCTTAGTGATTCCGGGGCAATAATATTTTGGGGGTTTTAGGAGGGGTTTTTATTTGTTACTTCTCGGTCTTCCAGCGCCCTTTGTTAAGCCATTATCTCGCAATGCTTTCCATATAATATCAATCGTCGTATCTGGTATATTATACTGGTAAACTCTGTCTTTCAATTCATCTCGCTTTATTTTTCCTGATATTTTATGCGTTACATGAACGGCCGCCTTGATTGCGTTTTCCCACTTGTCGCGCTCCTGCCTTAGCCTTCCAAGCTCTCGATTCTCGAGGCCAGTCAGTGGGGCCGGTTCTTCTTCGGTAACGTCACTGGAAAAACTGTTAATCAAGTCCATTAAGGCTTTTGTGCGAACCACCAAAACACTGTCATCAGGCAACCAGCCAGGGTAAAAATTGCCTTTATGAAAAAAATTCTTTTCTTTTTCTTTGATATTTTTTAAATATATTTTTTGCTTTTTATTGTATTCTTCTAGTTCATTTTTTAGTTGTGCTTTTTCTGAAGAAATTATATTTGGCACACATAACCTGTTTTCAATTTCTGAAATCTTATCAACCCATAAACTCTTTACTTCATCATTAAAACGTTCTTGTAATTGACATATAGCTCCGTTTGGCCTTTCTACAAAAGCACCAGCCATAGTAAACCAGGTTGCTTCTGGTCCAAAAGTTAGGCCTTGATATATATTTTCAATTTCAATTTTTTCGGCACCTATCATTGGTAAATCCCAAACTCCAGCAGTAAATGTTATTTCTTTGTCTAAAATAATATAGCGCTCATCATCAATAGGTATGCCCGCCATAAATATTTCTTTTTCGTTTCGTATAAGGTTTTCCTTTTCGTAATACAGCCTTGGGTCATCGCGACCTACAATTTTACCACGTATAACATAAGCGCCATTCACAAGGTTCACAGACAACTTTAAGTGCCCGTCTAAAGCCAATCTTAAAATATCGGCATCGGTCACTTCCTCATCGAAAATAGTTGCTAGGTGCCGTGCCGCTTCCGGCACAGTTACCCACTCTTTCAGTTTAAGGAGTTTGCTTTGGGTAGGCTTATCGTTCGGCATGATACAGGTTCCCTTTCCTGTCCCTGAAGGGGTTCCCGGCCAGGCCGTCAGGGTAACGGCTTTTCGTGCCGTCGCACTAGGCCGGGAAACTGATTTTCTGAAAACGCATACCTTGGGGCACTGCAAAAGGTGCAAAAAGGGCTTTTGACAGTTTTTGCAGTACGTCCGGGTGAAGTGTTCATGATTTTACTTCCGCCGCCTCGGGCGTCTCTTCGGTCGTCTCGGTTTCTTTTTCCTTCGGCGTCAGGGCACCATTCAGCTTCGAAACGGCTTCCCTCAGCGTGCCGGGGCTCAAGTGGCTATACCGCTGAACCATGGCAAGGGTTTCATGGCCTGATAGCTGTGCCAGGGTGTACATAGGCACACCTTCCATGGCAAGCCACGAGCAGTAGGAATGTCGGAGAGTATGGAATACTACCCTTTGCCGTGAGTCCGTTATACCGTCATTCATCCCAAGTTCGTTCACTGTCCGTATAAAGACCGCGCTCACTTGCCCCATGGGCTCACCGGTCCTCGAAGGAAACACGAGGGGCTGCTCCTCGGGGGCGTACGCCTGCCGCCGTTTGAGCATTTCCACTACCTCGGCCGTCAGGGGCACCGTCCGGGATTTCCCGGACTTGCCGGTCCGGTCGATACCGGTCAAGAGGGCCTCGTCGCGCTCAATGTTCACGTCCTTCCATGTAAGATTTGCCACCTCAGAAAACCGGGCCCCACTTCCAAGGGAAAAAAGGGCCTGGTCGTGAAGGTCCGTGCTCTTCTTCCGCAAGGCTGCCAATAGCTCGGCAGCTTCTTCATGGGACAGAAACCGGGTCCGCCGGTTGTCGGCCTTCGGGAATTTGACGCCTTTAACGGGGTTCTCGCCGTAATAAAGCCTGTGCCGTTTTGCAGTATTAAAAACCTGCCGTACCACTTGGAGGGCATAAGCAATGCTCCGGGCGCTCCGCCCGGCCTTCAGCATGTTTGATTTGATTTTTTCTAAATGGAGGGGCGCCACGTCGGCCATGGCCTTCTTGCCAATCACGGGGACAATCCATAACCGGAAAAGGGCCTCTTCCCGTTCCCACGATTTTTGATTTCGCTTTTGTTCTTTGCTGTACGGCAGGAAATGCTTTTCGAAAACTTCCTTGAAGGTAAGGGCCTCTCGTTCGGCCTCGGCCGCTTCCTGTTCCTCGGCACGTTTCGCCGCCTCTTCCATTTCCCGTTTTTCCCGAAGGGTGAAAGGGCGTTCACCGCGCCGTTGATTTTCCTGAAGCTCGGCGAGCAGCCCGGCCGCCTTTTTCTCGGTCCAGCCCTTCGAACTCCAGCCGACGCCCTCTTCAATCATTTTCCCGTCCAGCTTGTAGAAAATACTCCAGTACTTGTCATAGTCCACGCCATGCTTTCTTTTGGCGTGGGGCCTGTACCTGACACCGGGCCTTACCTTGATTCTCTTCGCCATGGTTTCTGCCTCCAAAAAGTTGTCCAACTCCTGTCCAACTTTTTTTTCGGAAACGGAAGGTTTTTGAGGGAACTCATAGGAAAGAAAATAAACGAATTGTCTAGTATTGTCAAGGTCTTTATGGGATTCAGGGGAAAGACCGGGAAGGGGCGGGAAATGCGTAAAATAGGACTTTTAATCCGTTGGTCGCGCGTTCGATTCGCGCACGGCCCACCACGAAGAGCAAGGGTTTACAGAATAGAGCCTGTGACCCTTTTTTCTTTTCGGGCGGCTGGGATCCACAAGGGTAGATTTCCGAAACCATATCTTTTTTAAAATTCTATACCTATAAATGTCTTGTTTTTGGCCGCATTGCAGGAAAGAACGCTGCCGAAGAATCACCATGGTTATGATCAGATCATTAAAAACTATTGAGTCATAAAATTGATCAATTTACCGGCCATCAGCAACGTTCGGGAACATCTTGAAAGGCGATCTCGATCTCCGCGCGCTGTTGAAGGACAAGGCGCTGGGTGATGCGAAGATCATACTCGACTTGGATCTCCGCGAAGGGTTCAGGCGCCGGCCTTGAGCGCCTCCCGATAGGCCCTTCGATCCGGTGGAGGAGGTGGCACGCCCTGACGCTCATCCAGTGTGATCGCATCCTCGGGGCAGCCCGTAGCACACACACCGCACCCGATGCACCGGTCCGGGTTGAAGGCGGCCACGCCCTCTTCGTTCAGCGCCATGGCCTGTGTTGGGCATCTTTCCACACATGTGCCGCAGGCTGTACACAGTTCCGGATCCACCAGGGGCTGGAACCCGGAGTTCATGAAGAGCCCGGGCTTGGGCGTGGCAAGCGCGCTTTTCAGCAGCACACAATGACATGAACAGCAGTTACACAGCCAGTCGATGTCCTGGCGGTTCACCGTGGAGTGGACAAGGCCGGCCTCCTCGCACTGCTCCAGGATCTCACGGGCCTTGTCTTTGTCGATGCGCCGGCCCATGCCACGATCGATCACGAACCGTGCGCCCGCGCCGAACTGGAGGCACACCTCGTCCGGGTTGTCGCAGTGGTCATTCTCGTCGATGAGCCAGGCCTGGTGGCGGCAGTAACAAGTGGCCACGGCGATATCGTCGTACTGATCGATGTAGGAGAGCACCTGGTCGTATGTGTGGATCCGGTTTCGCGCCTCTATCTTCCTGTTCACCGGGATGACCCGTGTGGAGGGGAAGGTCTCCTGTGGTACGCCCTGGGCCCGGTCATAGGCCTCCTTGAACTGACGCACGAGCCGTGCTATACGACGATCGTGGTCGGTTGTCGTCCCGCGCATGAACTGATACTCGAAAATGCCGGGGATAAGGGGCAGGGGAGCGTACAAGGTCTGGTCGTTCTTTTTCATAGTAAAACAGAGGCCCTTCCGGGCCATGGACTCGAGTACGGCGGCCACCTCGGCTTCGTCCTTGCTCATGACCTGGGCAATGTCGCGTGCCGACTGGAGTCCCCGGGGCTGCGCCGCGCACACCGCCGCCTCCTCGGGCGTAAAGAGCTCGCGGGCGAGTGAATAAAACTCCGGAATGTCCAATCCCTGGTACCTGCCCGGACGCTGCGCCAGGGCTTCGCAAAGGGTGGTGTACACGTCGTCGTTCATTAGGGTTCTCCTTGAAGATGTGGGGGGGGGTACCTTACAATGCGCTGGTGCGGCTCTGAACCGCGGGATGGATATTACCCTGTCCGTTACATGAAGATCAACCGTGAGTTGCTGACGGAGGTCGGCCGCTCTGACGCTCTCCTTGACGCACAACGCCGAGCTTGACAAGGTCTTTCATATCCAAGGCGAGGCGGTCCCCGGCCACCCGTGGGACACCAGGCACGCTTGGCCATTATTCATCCAGCACCCGCCGAACCGTGCTCAGCAACTCTCGGGCTGTGAGGGGCTTCATCACAAAAGCCCGAACACCCAGTTCCTCCGCCTTTTCCTCGGAAATCTGGCTGCTGTAGCCGGTGCTCAGGATCACGGGCATTTCCGGGCGGATCGACATGATCTCTTTTGCCAGCATGTCGCCGCGCAAACCCGGCATGGTCATGTCTGTCACCACGAGATCAAAGCGGTGGGGGTCCCGCCTGAAGTATTCCAATGCATCGACACCGCTGGCCCGGGTTTCCACTTCATACCCTCGTCTTTCGAGCACCCTCCGACCCAGCCCGGTTATCATGGGTTCATCGTCCACGAAAAGTATCCGCTCGGTGCCGTTCGGGAGTTCGGGTTTCTCTTCCGCGGATTCTTCTTCAAATACCTCATTTGAGGCGGGAAGATAGACCGAGAATGCAGTCCCTTGACCCGGGGCACTCTCCACAGTGATTCCACCCCGGCGGTCCAGAACGATCCCATGGACAACGGCAAGCCCCAGGCCGGTCCCTTCACCCACCCCTTTCGTTGTGAAGAACGGCTCGAAAATGCGCTCCAGGTTCTCAGGCGCTATACCCGGCCCGGTGTCACGAACCAGAATTCGCACGTACGAGCCCTCCGGGAGACAACCTGTCAAGGTATCCAGCGGGGTGTCCAGATCGGCCAAATCCACTGTGACCGCCAGTGTCCCCCCCTGCGATTCCAAAACATGGCAGGCGTTGGTGCAGAGATTCATTATGATCTGCTGGATCTGAGCGGTGTCGGCAAAAACAGACGGCAGCCTTTCCTGGATGTCCTGCCGAATCTCCACCGTGGTCGGGATGGACGCTCGGAGCATCCTCAGGGATTCTCTGACGACCGGCTCTACCCGGATATGGGCGAGGACATGATCCTTTTGCTGGGCAAATAGAAGAATTTGGGTGACCAGATCCCTCGCGCGAAGGCTGGCCTCGAGGATTTCCTTGAGATTCTCCTGCACGGGGCTCCAGTCCGGAATATCGAACCCGGCCAGTTCGGTGTTCCCGACTATGATACTGAGGATGTTGTTGAAGTCGTGGGCGATGCCCCCTGCCAAGCGCCCGATGGATTCCATCTTCTGGGCCTGCGTCAACCGCGCCTGGAGTTTTTCCCTCTCTTCCTCGGCCTGAATGCGTTCCGTCACCTCGGCCAGGGTGAAGACCAGCCCGGTCACCCCTTCAGAATTGTCTTTAATGGGGATCAGGCTCCAATCCCAGTAAGTCACGCCGCGTTCGGGCTGATCCGGGAAATAAAATGGTTTTGCAGCCACGAAACACGGCTGGCCCGTGTTCACGACCCGCTGGAAGATCTCCTGATTTTCATCGTGGGGATACAAATCGAAATGATTTTTCCCCGGGAAAAAAGACGGCTCCTGCCTGCATGTAGCCGCATAGGCACGGTTCACCCACATGAAGTTGAATTCAGGATCAAGAAATACAGCCATCATGTGCGTGTGATCGAGGATTCCGGCCAGCAGTTGATTATTTTTCCTCAACTCCTCCCGGCTGTTTTTCAAAGCCTCCTCTGCTTGCTTGCGCTCGGTGATGTCCCGGATGAAACATACGGATCGTCCGCCTTCATCCGGCCAAAATTTGGCACTGACTTCAACATCATAGATTGTGCCGTCTTTTCTTCGATGCCTTGATTCAAAACGATCTGAACCTTTTTCAGCAATTTTTTTCATGTGCAAAGCTATCATATCGGCATCTTCAAGGGCCTCCAGGTCGTTGATTCGCATTGAGAGCAACTCTTCCGCTGTGTATTTGCTCATACTGCAATAGGAATCATTAACCTCGAGCAGTCTCCCATCAGAATCCGAAAGCCAGAACCCATCCATTGCCGTTTTAAGAATGCTACGATGCCGCTTCTCGCTTCCTTCGATTTTTTTCCTGTTTTCAATCTCCTTGAGTTTTTTCAACCCGCTTTCGGAGATGACGGCAATCAGGCCATTGATGAAAATGAGGTAGTTGTCAAGTTGCTCCTGGGTCCAGATGGGGACTTTTTTAACGGCATCAAGGTATTTTCGTTCATCAAAATGATATTTCCTTGCTTGAAGCCTGAAGAAATCAAGGTCAGGCTCTTCCAGAAAGAACTGACCCGTAAAAAAATTTGCATAGTGGATACCGTCGATAATGATAGGCGCGGCAGCATCCACCAATCCGTGGGGGCAGCGATAGCTCACGGCAGGATTCGCTTCATGAAGATGATCTTTAATATATTGATCACTATTTATACATAATTGTTGACTAATTTTATTTTTTCTATGATAATTTGTGCATATATCCTGCCATGCGGTAGCCGTTAAAATATTTCCTTCATTGTCAATGATGGAGGAAGGGAAGGAGTAGATACTATTCAGCTTGTCCTGGAGTCCTTGAAATTGATCGATATCGATCAGTTCTTGTAATTTATATTTCACTATTTGACTCCGATAAATTTTGACATTTATGGATGGAAACTGATTAATAATAGATGATCTGAAATTTTTTTCCAGTTTTACTGCTAAATGTGAAATAAACCAGGTTTGCTTTCAACCGTAATGCCCCCGCCATAGTCCTCCACGCTGCCATAAACAACAGCCAGGCCAAGTTTTGTCCCTTCTCCGGCTTTTTTGTCGTAAAATATGGTTCAAAAATCCCGTTCAGCGATTCCTCTGGAATGCCTGCTCCCGTGTCGCTCACGCAGAGCCGCACATATCGGCCCGGGGGTGCCCATCCACAAAAAATCTTGGGCGCCACCCGGCATGCCACCACTTGGCTGCGAGGAAGGTCAGTCTGTATTTTTGGCTCTGATTTTGCAGAAAATTCTTTCGATTCAAAAACAATCCTTTAACTCCAGACGGGCAAGTGAACTTCATGAAAATCAGAGGCATGATCCACGATTTTGTGCTCAAACGCATACCCGAGAACACCACTGAATGGGTTTCAAAAGGTTATACCCTCTATTTTGTTCTCTCACTTTCCCTGCTATTCGGTGGCTTGACCCTCATACCATCCATTGGTTCTTCAATACATGAAAGAAAATGGCTGACCATAATCCTGATGCTTATCCCTTATACCGTCACCATTATAATATTTGTCAGCAAGAAAATAAGGTATGAGATAAGGTGTTATATATTGTGTATATCAATAATAATTGTAGGTTTTAGCTCATTTAATTCAATAGGTTTAGTAGGCTCCTCCAGGTTATGGTTTTTGTGTTCATCAGTTCTTGCATGTCTCTTAATAAATATCAGAGCTGCTGTTCTTATTGGTCTTATCTCTTTTGTTACCTTGATTGGATTTGGAATCAGTAAAGGCTTTACACTCTGGCTTCCCTCGGAACCAGATCACACTGTCTGGATCATCACATCAACAACGTTTATCCTTGTCAACATACTTGCCCTTGGATCCACGTATCTCATTGTATTAGGGTTAAGAAAGTCTGAACACAAAATCAGTGAAAGTGAAAAAAATTACAGAATTCTTTCAGAAAAATTGACTGAACGTTTACGGCACGAGGAAGTTCTCGCCTCTTGTTCAAAGGATCTTTTAAGGGGTGGGGACGAGGCAGTCCGGACCGCCCTCGACCGGCTCGCTGAAGCGACCGGGGCGGCTCGGGTCTGCGTGTTCGAAAATGTCAAGGATTCCACGGCCGGGCTCTGCATGCGACACAAATACGAGGCTGTGACCAAAGACTTGACGCCGGGCATGGCTGTTTCCGTAACTCCATTTTTACACTACCACGCAGACGGTTTCGCCCGTTGGGCCGAAATGCTGGGAAAAGGTGAGCACCTCAACGGTGTGATAGAAGATTTCGTGGAGAGCGAGCGCAATGTGCTCCGGCCTCAAGGCGTCGGCTCCATCCTCGTACTCCCCATCGAGGTGGGTGGGCAGTGGTGGGGGTTCATAAGGTTCGACCAGTCGAATTCGAAGCGCGTGTGGAGCGACCCGGAAATCAAGTTGTTGCGAGTCGCCGCCGAGCTTCTCGGGAGCCATCTCGAGCGCAAGCGGGCCGAGGAGGCCCTGGAGGCAAGCGAATTCCGCTTCCGGTCTTTTGTGGAAAATGCAAACGACATCGTATACACTCTTTCCCCGGCCGGTGTATTCACGTACATTTCTCCAAACTGGCTCGATTTCCTGGGCGAACCGGCTGAGGAAGCCCTTGGCAAATCCTTTGAACTCTATGTGCACCCCGCGGATGTCCCCTTGTGCCTTAAATTTCTCCAACGGGTCCTCGATACAGGCAAAAAACAGAACAGTGTTGAATACCGGGTGAGACACGCAAACGGGTCCTGGCGCTGGCACGTGTCCAACGGTTCACCCATGCGGGATCCGGGTGGTGATGTCATCGGTTTCCTCGGCATAGGTCGTGATGTCACGGAGCAGAAGCATGCGGAGGAGGCACTGCGTGAAAACGAAAGATTCCTGCGCACGGTTCTGCAGACCACCGCGGACGGCTTCTGGGTGCTTGACTCCGAGGGGGTCATCACAGACGTCAATGAAGCCTCCTGCAGGTTCTCAGGGTACACCAGGGATGAGATTCTGGGTTTACACATCAGCGACATGGACGCCGACCATTCACCCGATCAGACAAGAGAGCGGATTCGGCGTGTTATTGCAGACGGGGCTGAATTGTTCGAAGCCCGACACAGGCGAAAAGACGGCAGCCTCTACCCTGTTGAGATTTCGGCCGCATACCTGGAATCCGAAGGGGGCATGCTCGTGTGCTTCAGCCGGGATCTCAGCGAACGGGTCAAAGCGGAGGAGGAACGAGAGAGGCTTTCGGCCCAGCTGCACCAGTCCCAGAAACTGGAATCCATTGGAACCCTGGCCGGCGGCATAGCGCACGACTTCAACAACATCCTGAGCATCATCGTCGGCAACACCGAGCTTGCCATGCTGGACCTTCCCGAATGGAACAGCGCCCGGAAAAATCTCAAACAAGTCCGGACAGCCGTACTGAGGGCACGGGAACTCATACAGCAAATCCTTTTCTTCGCCCGCCAGAAGGAGCGCGCCCTCTCCAACATCTCCCTGGGGCCCGTAGCCAGGGAAAGCCTGAAAATGCTTCGGGCTTCCATACCAGCCACCGTCGAGATTCGAGAGTCCATACAGGAAAACCTTCCTTCCATATTCGCGGATCCATCACAGATTCAGCAGGTCATCATGAATCTCTGCACAAACGCCGGTCAGGTGATGGAGGTAGAAGGCGGTGTGTTGACCTTCGTTCTGTCAGGCACCGAGCTTTCGGCTCCTCTTGAAACCTTCGGCGGCTCCATACCTAAAGGCCGGTATCTGCGGCTGCTCATCAGGGACACGGGTCCCGGCATTGACCCGGAAAACCTGGAACGAATTTTCGACCCGTTTTTCACCACCAAGGGCGTCGGGGAAGGCACGGGTCTGGGGCTGGCCGTTGTGCACGGAATCGTTCAGGACCACAAGGGCGGGATCACCGTGGAAAGCGAACAGGGGATCGGGACGACTTTCTCAATATACCTGCCTGCTTCCGATGTCGAACAACGGGCTCCGGAGGTTGAACACAAAGCGGAACCCCTGCCGGGGACTGAACGTATTCTGTTTGTTGACGATGAACCCATGATCCTGAAAATGGCCAAAACCACACTCGAACGCCAGGGTTATCTTGTCGAAACCCGTGCGAGCGGCACGGACGCCCTTGAATGCTTCAAGATAGATCCCACCCGTTTCGACATTGTGATTACGGACATGACAATGCCCGGCATGCGGGGGGACATCCTTGCACGTGCTATTCTGGAGAATCGCCCGGGGATTCCAATAATCCTCTGCACAGGGTATAATCGGCAGATTTCAAAGGACAAGGCCGCGGAAATTGGGATACGTGACCTTGTCATGAAGCCTCTCACCGCCTATGAATTGACGGACACCGTGCGGAGAGTGCTGGATGGAAGGAGCTTTTCCAGATGGCCGGAAAGCCGAGCTGCGACGAATTGGAAGACGAACTCAAGGGGCTGAAGGGGAAAATCGCCGAGGAACGCCACTATCAGGATGAAATCCAGAAGTTGGCCGACATTGGCAGCTGGGAATGGAAACTCGAAGAAAACAAGCTCCACTGGTCCAACCAGGTGTACAGCATTTTCGGCCTGGACAAGGACACTTTCACCCCCAGTGTCGAGGCTTTTGAGGCGACAATACACCCCGAGGACAAAGAAGGCTTTTTGAAGCAGCGGCAGACAATGCTCGATGAAAAGCGAAGGGCCTGTATCGACCACCGCATTATCCTGCCCGATGGAAAAGTCCGCTGGATACAGGAAAGGACACAGTTGATACTCGATGAGCGGGGGGAGGTCCATCGGGTCATTGGGACTGTACAGGACATCACGGACCGCAAATCGATAGAAAACAAGCTGAACAAATCGGAGGAGAGGCTGAGGCATCTGTCCAGCGAGCTTTTCAGGGCCCAGGAGTGCGAACGCCAAAGGTTTGCAGTGGAGTTGCACGATGAATTGGGGCAGGCGCTTACCGTCCTCAAGCTTCAACTTCGCTACATTCTAAAGGAATCGGATGAGACCTGTAACACCCGCGCTGCAATCAACGATTCCCTCGACTATATCGACGAGACCATCGAACGCCTGCGAAAACTCTCCCGGGAATTGCGCCCCGCCCTCCTCGACGACCTCGGCCTCGCGGCGGCCTTAAACAGACTGCTGGATGAGACCACAAGACATGTCGCTCTACTTGGTCACACGGATTTCGAAGATGTGCGGGGGCTCCTCATGAAAGATACGGAAATCGTTCTTTTCAGGGTTTTTCAGGAAGCCTTGACGAACATCCTGAAACATGCCCACGCCGAAAAAGTGTCATTGAAAATGAAAAAAGAAGAGGACAGGGTTATTTGTCGAATCGAAGACAACGGCCTGGGGTTCAATGTTAAAGAAATCATGGGTGAAAGCTCCGGGTGGAAAGGCATCGGACTTACCGCCATGAAGGAGCGCCTCTGGATGGTGGGAGGCACTTTCACCATCCAGAGCAGACCGGGTTCAGGGACTCGAATCCTGTTTTCCGTCCCCTGCGAGGGAGCCGGCACCCCGCGAAAACACGGGCCCGGGACAACGCCCGGCGGCTGCCGGTGTCCCTGAAGCGAATGCGCACCTCAAGAAAACAGGCGGTCACATCTCTAATACCCTTCTCAAATTGATCCCGTATTTCTTCATGCGGTGCCACACGGTGACCCGATTGACACCCAGAATCCCCGCCGCCCGTGTCTGATTCCCTCGCGCTTCCCGCAGGGCCAGGATAAGCTCCTCTTTCTCGTCCTCCCGGGAGTCCTTGTCGCCGCCCCCCGGAAAAAAGCCTTGCCCCTTCGAAAGCGCGCCACGATTCCGAACCTCGAAAGGGTCGGTCTCGAATTCCAGGATTTCCGGAGGAAGGTGATCCGGCCGAATCATCCCGCGGTCCGAAATGGTGAAGGCATAGTCCAATGCGCCTTTCAATTCCCGGACATTTCCCGGCCACGAATACCTCATCAGGGCTTCCATGGCATCCCGGGACAGCCCGGTGATGTCTTTTCCCGTCTTCTCCCTCAGCCGCCTCATAAACGTCCTCACGAGCAAGGGGATGTCCTCCTTGCGCAGTCGAAGGGGCGGCAGATGGATGGGGAGCACATTGATCCTGAAAAACAAATCCTTGCGAAAGAGTTTCGCCGCGATCAATTCCTTGAGGTTCTGGTTGGTCGCGGAGATGATGCGGACATCGACGGGAATGGGCGTGTGGTCCCCAACCCGCTCCAGCTGCTTGGATTCCAGCACCCTCAGGAGCTTTACCTGTATGGACATTGGGATGTCGCCTATCTCGTCAAGAAATATGTCCCCTCCATGGGCCGCTTCAAATCTTCCGATCCTGCTCCGGAGGGCCCCCGTGAAGGCGCCTTTCGTGTGGCCGAACAGCTCGCTTTCAAAGAGCGCTTCGTTGAAGGCCGCGCAGTTGAACTGGATGAACGGCCCGTCCTTTCGCGGCCCCATTTCGTGAATTGCCTGCCCCACGAGCTCTTTCCCCGTGCCGCTTTCGCCGTAGACAATCACCGGGGCATCGCTCTGGGCGGCCTTCTGAATCACATCGTAGACCCGCTCCATGGCAGGAGACGTCCCTATGAGGCCGCAAAAACCCGAATCCGGTTCCAGTCGGCGCGAAAGCTTGTCTATCTGCTCTTCCAGCCGGCCCAGCTCCGAAATATCCGTCAGTGTCTCGACCGTGCCAAGGACCCGTCCCCTTTCATCCCTCAGCACGGACGCGTTCTTCAAGGCGGGGATCCAGGTCCCGTCTCGCCTCTGGAGGGTGCACCGGCACCGCCTCATTTCCTCTCCCTTTTGGCCGATGAGGGCGCACCAGTCGTCCCCGGACTTCTCCAGGACAACCTCGCAGGCATCGCAGCCCAGGATAGTGCACGGCTTCCCCTGAACCTCGGCGGCCGTGTAGCCGGTGAGCACCTCGAATGCCTGATTGACCATCTCGATTCGACCCTCGGGACTCACGAGCATGAGGCCGTCGTTCATGGTGTTGATGATCCTCTTCCAGAACCGGTTGATTTTTTCTTCCTTCATCCCATACCTCGCGTGCCTTCCACAATAAACAGCTGTTTAAACAATTTCAACATTTGTTTCGAATTGCGTGGCGAATTTTGCGGACGCGGGTTTCAGGTGCGCACCCTTGGAGTTGAATTTTATTGAAGAGTTGGCCGAAATTTTCATACCTGATCTTTTTGGCAAAATCCTTGCATATCCTTGTCCGACCCGGCTTCGCACCTTATTGGATCGGAAAGCTGCAGCTTGCATCCACAAGACCCGCGGCCGAAAAATCACACAACACAAAGGAGACTGCATGGACATAAGCCGCCGAACCTTTTTCAGGATCACCGGCATTGCAGGTGCCGCGGCCCTGGGCCGAACGGCGTCCGCCCAGGCCCAATCCGCCAAATCCCCCGCGGATGCCTTTGGATGCCTGGTGGACTTGACCCGCTGTATCGGATGCCGCAAATGCGAAGAGGCGTGTAACAGGGTGAACGAGCTGCCGCCTCCGGATCGGCCTTTTGAAGATCTCACTGTTCTGGACCTGAAGCGGCGCCCACACGAAAAGGCCTACACGGTGGTCAACCGTTACACCTCCGGCCGGGTGAACAGGCGCAACGAACTGGTTCCCACCTTTGTGAAAATCCAGTGCATGCACTGCCAGGATCCCGCCTGCGCCTCGGCCTGTATAGTGGGGGCCCTCTCAAAGGATCAGAACGGCGCGGTCCACTACGATGTGACCAAGTGCATCGGGTGCCGGTACTGCATGGTCGCATGCCCGTTCGAAATCCCGGCCTATGAATATCACAACCCCATCACACCACGGGTCATGAAATGCACCTTTTGTTACGAGCGCATTTCCAGGGAGGGTGGGAAACCCGGTTGTGCATCCATCTGTCCTGTCGAGGCCCTCACGTTCGGGAAGCGCTCCACCCTTCTGGAGGTGGGGCGCAAAAGGATAAAAGAAAATCCCGCAAAATACATCGACCACGTTTATGGTGAAAAAGAGGCGGGCGGGACGTCCTGGATGTATATCTCAAGCGTCCCATTCGACAAACTCGGGCTGCCCTCCCTGCCCGATCACCCCATGCCTGCCTTGACCGAAACCATTCAACACTCCCTGTTCAGCTATCTCTGGTCCCCAATCCTCCTGTTTGGTCTGCTGGGAGGGATGATGCGGGTCTTCGGCGGAAAGACCGGGAAGGACTCCGGCAGCGCGAAAGGAGGTCCAAGACCATGAATCATCAAGCCGCACCCGTTCGCAAGCCTTTCTGGACCCCCGGCGTTCTCATGCTGGTCTTCTTCATGGCCGCCGGGGCCGTGGCTGTCGCGGCCCGGTTTATCGGCGGGATAGGTTACGTGTCCAACCTCAGCACGGCCAGGCCCTGGGGGATATGGATCGGCGTGGACGTCGCCTCGGGCGTTGCCCTTGCCGCGGGGGGATTCACCACCGCTTTCCTCGGGCACATCGCGGGTCGCCACACCTATGAGCCCGTCATCCGGCCCGCGCTCCTCACGGCGATGCTTGGCTACACCTTTGTCGTTCTGGGTCTCCTGGTGGACATCGGACGATCCTGGGCCATATGGAAGCCCATGTTCTACTGGAACACGAACTCCGTGCTCTTCGAAGTGGCCATGTGCGTCATGTTCTACCTCAACGTCCTTTACATTGAGTTCGTCCCCATTGTGGCCGAGCAGTTCAAGGGCAGGGTCAACCTCCCGGGTCCCCTCGGTCTGTTGAACGGCCTCGTCGACCGCATCCTGGTGCTTGCCGACAAAATCCTGGACAAGGTCATGTGGGTCTTCATCATCGCCGGGGTCGTGCTCTCCTGCATGCACCAGTCCAGCCTGGGCTCCCTCATGCTCATCGCCCCAACCAAGCTGCACCCGCTCTGGTACACCCCTGTTCTCCCCCTTCTGTTCCTCATGTCCGCCATTGCGGTCGGGTATCCCATGGTGGTCTTTGAGACTACCCTTGCCTCCACATCCCTCAAGCTGGATTCCGAAATACACGTGCTCGGCCCCCTGACCAGGATCACCATATTTCTGCTCGGGCTTTACCTGGCGCTCAAGGCGGGCGACATGATCGTTCGGGGCACCTACGTTTACCTCTTGAACGGATCCGTTCAGAGCAATGCCTTCATCGTGGAGATGCTTTTCGGCGTCATCATTCCCTGGGTCATGCTCCTCCTGCCCGGTACCCGCCGGTCGAGAAGGATGCTGTTCATCGCCTGCGCCATGGTGGTCGGAGGGGTGCTGCTGAACCGGTTGAACGTTTTCGTCGTGGGATACACGCCGCCGGTGAGCGGTGCGACCTATTTCCCGGCGGTGGGGGAAATCCTCGTCACCACGGGAATGATCGCCACGCTCATGTTCCTCTATCGACTCCTGGTCACATATCTCCCGATATTACAGCCTTCAGGACAGGAGGTGTCCTCATGAAGAAACGAAAATATCTCATGATAGTGCCTGCAGTCATTGTGTACCTCGTCGGTTTTTCCCTCGTCACCCCGGGGATCAGCCCTGCCTCAACCGCGCCGACCGCAACCCCGCCTGCGGAGAACGGCGATGAGCTCTCTCAAGATGCCTCGACATGGGTGGCGCCCGATCAGGAGGCCGCGAAAAAGCGGGCCGCTGAAATCGTCCCGTTCGTGAGCAAGGTACTCGACGAGTGCCTCCTCTGCCGCCAGCAGAAACTGAGGGACCAGGGTTTTTCCGTCAAGGACATCACCCACAGCTACTTCCGCCTGGAAAGCCCGACCCTTAAGAAAGAGGAGGATCTGTACGGGCCTGTCCGGTTCATGCACAGCAAACACGCCGCCCAGATCAAGGACTGCGCCCTGTGCCATCACTCCCGCCCAGCGGACCCCGAGGCAAAGGAAACTCTCCGCTGCTCGGCGTGCCACCAGGAGTCCTTCAGGCCGGATCACCCCGAACGCGTGGGGTTGAAGGCCGCCTATCACCTGAACTGCATCCAATGCCACAAGAACATGAACCTCGGGCCCACGGACTGCACCGGGTGCCACCTGAAAAACGTCCCCGACCACAACGAACTCGTCCAGTTGAAAAAGGACCCCACGCCCATGGAGGTGACGACGGAATGCCTCAGGTGCCACCCGGGCGCGGGAGATGACATGCTGTCCTCGGCCCACTGGCTCTGGAAGGGCCCCTCCACCTACACCATGGATCATCGAAAGGAGGTTCGCCACGGCAAGGCCACCACGGCCATCAACAACTTCTGAATAAGCCCCATCAGCAACGAGGCTCGTTGCACATCTTGTCACGCGGGATATGGTTGGAAAGACGACACCTTCGATTTTACGGATAGGAGCAGGATCGACTGCCTGGCATGTCATGACACCACGGGGACCTACAAAAAGGCCCCCCCGGCCGCCGGCATGCCGGATTCCAACGTGGATCTGGTCAAGGTGGCAAAAAACGTGGGACACACCTCCAGAAAGACGTGCGGGGAATGCCACTTCAACGGGGGAGGCGGGGAGGCCGTAAAGCACGCGGACCTTTCCAGACAGCTCCTCCTGCCGGAGCGCAGTTGCGACATCCACATGGGGGGCTACAATTTTCAATGCGCGGAGTGCCACGTGACGCGCAACCACAAGATCGCCGGGAGAAGCACGTCGGCTCCCGTGGTCGAAGGCAGCATCTCCTGTGAGGACTGCCACTCGGACACCCCCCACTACGGCAATGACCTTCTGGATCACCACCTGAACAAGCACTGCCAGAACATCGCGTGCAACACCTGCCACTCCCCTGTGTACGCCAAGTGCAAACCCACCAAGACCTGGTGGGACTGGTCCAAGGCGGGTGACAAAAAGCGGGAGGTGCAGAAGGACAAGTACGGCATGCCCGACTATGACTGGAAGAAGGGGGACTTTATCTGGAAGGAATCTCCCAAGCCCGTTTACGGGTGGTTCGGGGGATTCATGAAGCGGGTGTTCCTCGGGGACAAGGTGGACCCCGAGGCGAAGGTCATCAAACTCGCGGAACCCGTGGGATCCATCAAGGACCCAAATTCAAAAATCTCGCCCTTTAAGATCATGAAGGGCATCCAGCCCCTGGACGCCGAACACCACTATTTCCTCATACCCCACCTCTATCCCCGCGACAAGGAGGACAGGACCGCCTACTGGAAGCACCTCGACTGGCAGAAGGCCTTCACGGACGGCATGGAGGCGGCGAAGCTCCCTTACAGCGGAAAGTACGCATGGAAAGAGACATGGATGTACTGGGGTGTGGAGCACGAGGTCATGCCGGCCTCCATGGCCCTGTCCTGCGTGCAGTGCCACGACTCCCTGAAGGGTGAGAGAACCTGCAATCGTTGCCATCAGGACAGCCGCGAGATTGACTACAAAGAACTCGCGCACAAGGGAACCGACTTCAGCTACATGCAATCCAAGGGACGGGACGTGAGCCAGTTGATCGGCTCCACGGACTACATCGGTTTCAAGGAGCTCGGCTACAAGGGGGACCCCATTATCCATGGCGGCCGCTTCAAGAAAATGCCGATGGGTTATCGCGCCGAATAAATTGAGTCGTCGGCCGTCAGTCATCGGTTGTCGGGAAAACCGGCCCACAATCAGACAACCGATGACAGATAACCGATACCTGACAGTCGTCAGACCTCTATTCGGGCCGTTCGAAGGATACCCTCGCACCCGTCGCAGAATCCCAGTGCCAGGCCGTCGACGTGTTCCGCGCCCGGCGAAAACTGCATGAGACATCCGGAGTTTCTGCAGTGTCGAAGCCCCAGCACGTGGGCGATCTCGTGCAGGGCCACCTTGGCCAGCCTTTCGTAGCCCAGGCCGGGCTCCACGGGTTTCACACCGCCCTCCTTCATCAGACGAAAAAGCGACACCACGGCGGCCCGGCCGTTCACCTGGGCCTCCCCCAGGACATAGCTGAAAATGGGCAGGCAGAGGTCCTTTTCCGTCAGGCCGAGCCTCAGGACGTTTTGCGGCGCGTCCCTCTCAAGGGTTTTGAGAATGGGAATGGCGTTGTACTGTTGCCGGGCCGGGATGAGGGCATACTCCGGATCCGGTCGGGGCTGGGTGATGTCCGCCAAAAGGCCTGCTACGGCCTGGATGTTCGCGGCGACCACGGACAGTGCGATCTGGTCCACATTCCCGAGGGGTACGATTTCAACATGACGCCGCATTTTCCCGGCCGGTCCCGTTTCAGAGGGAGAGGTCCTGGTTTCCTCGGATGGCATGCGCTGTCAATCGCCCTTTTCCAGCCCGTATTTTTTCATTTTTCTCGCAAGTGTCCCTCGATGTATGCCCAGCACAGCCGCCGCCCGTGAGATGTTCCACGAGCATTCCTCAAGGGTGTGCCTGATGTGTCTCCTTTCAAATTCTTCCAGGGTGCCGCCCTTTTCGGCACTCGCGTCCTCGCCCTTCAGGAAAGTGAGGTCCGTCCGGCCTATGTTTCCGCTGCGGTTGACCACGACAGCCCGCTCCATCACATTGCGGAGTTCGCGGACATTTCCAGGCCAGGGGTAGTCCTGCAGCATGCGAAGGGCCCCGGCCGAGATGCCTCTCACGGGCTTGTTCATCTCCTGTGAAAAACGCCTTACAAAGTGGTGTGCCAGAAGGGGGATGTCCTCGGTCCGTTCCCTCAAGGGAGGGACCCGTATCGAGATCACATTGATCCGGTAATAGAAATCGCTGCGGATTCGATCCTCCTCCATGAGTGCCGTGAGGTCGCGGTGGGTGGCGCAGATGAGCCTGAAGTCGCTGGATACCTCCCTCTGCCCGCCGAGGCGCATGAACTTCTTTTCCTCCAGGGCCCGCAGGAGGTTGACCTGCATCTGGGGCGCTATCTCTCCGACCTCGTCCAGGAAGAGCGTCCCCTGGTTGGCCATTTCCAGCCTCCCCAGCCGGGTCTTGAAGGCCCCCGTGAAGGCCCCCCGCTCATGCCCAAACAGTTCGCTCTCCTGGAGGCTGTCAGGTATGGCCCCGCAGTTCAAGGCGATAAAGGGCCCGTGGGTCCTGAGGCTCCGGGCATGGACCGCCCTGGCCACCAGCTCCTTGCCCGTGCCCGTCTCCCCCTGGATCAGGAGAGGCGTGTCGGACTGGGCAACCTCCTCTATCATGGCAAAAACAGCCCTTATCGGCTCGGACTGACCAATGAGGTCTTCGAACCCACCGGTGTCCCACTCGGCCAGCCGCGCCTGCATGACCCGGTATTCGTTGATACGTTCCTTCTCCTTCACAAGTTTCTCGATGAGGAACATGAGGTGTTCCGGGTCAAAGGGCTTGAGGAGATAATCGTTGGCCCCCTCTTTCATGGCCTTGACCGCCGATTCGATGGAGCCGTAGGCCGTGATCATGACCACCATGGTCGCAGGATGCTCCTCCTTGATCCTGCGCAGGAGTTCGTGCCCGTCCATGCCCGGCATCTTGATGTCCACCAGGGCGAGATCAAAAGGCCTGCGGGACAGAGCCTCCAGGGCCTTTACCCCGCTTGGGGCCATGTCCACGCCGTAGTCTCCCTTGATCAGCCAGGCTGCGAGGGATTCCCGCATGGCCTCTTCATCGTCCACAACCAGGATCCGAAAATCACCCATTTCCCCGCCCTCACGGAATTCCCGCTTGAAGGTTGTCAACCGGTCCGTCTGAACCCAGTGGTGCCGCGGGGAGGGTTATTCGAAAAGTCGTGCCCCGGCCCTCCCTGCTTTCGACGGAAATGTCCCCCCTGTGCTCCTTGATGATCCCGTAAACCATGGAAAGACCCAGACCCACGCCGTACCCGTCGCGCTTTGTGGTGAAAAACGGGTCAAAGATGTTGGGGAGGTCCTTGGTTGCGATGCCGACACCCGTGTCAACCACCTCCAGCCAGGTTTGCGCCTTGTCCTCATCCCGGCCGCCCCGGATGGTCAGCCGCCCGCCGTCCGGCATGGCCTCGATGGCATTGAACACCAGGTTGATCAGGCACTGCTGGATCTGCGTGTAATCCCCCCACGCCGAAAGCGGCTCCCCTTGAATACGCCTTTTGAATTCGATGTTGGACAATTCCATTTTGTGCCGGGTCAACATGACAACGTCATCCAGCATGGCCCCCAGATCGATCATCTTGGGCTCCACGCTCTGCTGGCGGGAAAAGGACAGCAGATTTGAAACAATCCTGCCGCAGCGCCGAGCCTCCCTCAGGCACAAATCCATGTATTTCTCGAACCGCTCCGCCTGTTCCTTGTTTATGGTGCCTTCCCGAAACGCATCCCTCACGAGATGGGTGAAGTTGATGATCGAGGCGATTGGGTTGTTCACCTCGTGGGCCACGGAGGCGACCATTTTGCCCAGGGCGATGAGCTTGTCCTCCTGGACCATCCTTGCCAGGTCGTTCTTGAGGTCCCTTGTGCGCCGCTCCACCTCGTTGTTGAGATCCGCGGTCATGTCCCTTATAAATTCCACGGCCTCGACCACTTCCCCCGCCTTGTTGAACAAGGGAAAGGTGGTCACGTCGCAGTAGGTGGACTCGCCCCCCTTTCGCCGGTGCTCGTGGATGGCGTGGGCGGCACGTTTGGTCTCCAGGGTCTCCTTCATGGGACAGGGGGTTGAAGGCGAATCGCACGGGCCCACGAGTTGATGGGACACCTGGAAGCAATACCGTCCCACGGCCTCCTCCCCGGTCAGGCCGGCCATTTTCGCGCCCGCCTTGTTTATCCACTGGATTTTGTAGTTTGTGTCCAGGACCATGGCCCCCACAATGGTTGCCTTTGCCACGGCCTTCACAAAGGACTGGGCCCTGGATATCTCGTCGGCCTGCAGGGCCACCTGGCGGCCGGCATCCAGCACATCCTGAACTATCTCCTGAAAAAGCACCGATGCCGGGTACGGCAGTACGGGTATCCCATCGGGCGCCCTCTCTGAAAGATCCGGACAGAGATTCCGGTTTCCGGTCAGGTTGATGATCAGGTCCACACTTGGAAGGTCAAAAAGGCGTGTGTAGTCCTGGGTGGTGAAGATGCCCGAATCCCGGGCGAAGGTGTACCCAACGGCACTGGGGTTGATATCCGCGACACCCACGATTCGGGCCTGTATGCCCCTTTTTTCCGTGCTTTCGAGTACCTGAAGGAGAGACAGGCATCGGCGCCCGCCTCCAACCACAACGAGCTTCAGGTCCGGGGAAGAATCGGGGGTCTGTGGCCTTGCTGGACCGGTCATCAGCCGTGCTCCCTGCTCCCGGCCCTTGGCCGGCCTTTGGAAAATGGAGCGTTTGTGGAGGAGAGCGCGTCTCCGTCCCTTCCGGCACAGTGAAGGGCAGAGGGAAATCCGTGGTCAATCAACTTTGTAGAAGTCTTTGAACATTATCCCGGGTGAAATTCCGTCCCAGAGAGTCGGGGTGCGCGGGTCGATGGGCCGGGTTTCAATTGGAAAGCAGTTGGAGAAAAAAACATCACCCGAAAAGGGTAAGGTTCGTCTACAAGAATAGTTCACAGCCCCTTCGGAGTCAACTTGAAAAAATTCCCGATCCCGGCCCCAAGGCCGCTATCGCCGCCCTCTTTTCTCGATCGGGAACCAGAACCAAGGGATATGGCTTACACGAGACGAACATGGTCATTCCGTATCAAGGCATAGACTCGATCTCCCTCCCTGAGGGAGAGTCTCTCCACCGCGTTGTTGGCCACAAACACGTTGATCACCGTTTCACCCGTCCGAAGCTCGAGTGTGCTTGTCATTCCCTCATTCACGATTTCCCGGAGCACAGCCTCCAGGGCGTTGTGGTCTCTTGAGGGCTCGGGGCGATCCTTGACCACCACGACATTTTCCGGTCGAATGGCCATTCGAACGGCAGCCCCCTCCCGGGCCTCATCCGAACAATTCATCCGGAAGCCGTTGACCCCCACGGTGCAGGCTCCCGAGCCGGACTCCAGCACCGTGCCGTCCAGGATGTTGACCCCCACGAAATCGGCGATAAAATCGGTACGCGGACGGCTGAAGACCTCCTCGAGCGGGCCGAACTGCTGGCAGATGCCGTCTTTAAAGACCGCAACCTTGTCAGCCAGGGCCCAAGCGTCTTCCAGGTCATGGGTGATGTGGATGACAGTGGTCCCCCTTTTCCGGATGGCCCGCTTGAGGAGGATCCGCGCCTCCCTTCGGGTTTTGGGGTCCAGGGCGGAGAAGGGCTCGTCCATGAGCAGCAGCCTGGGCTCCGCGATCAAGGCCCTGGCAAGCGCCACCCGCTGCTGTTCGCCCCCGCTGAGCGTCGCGGGCTTCCGGTGCAGCAGATGGTTTATGTGGAGAGATTCGGCCATGTCCCTAACCTTTTGTTCCACCGCATGTTTTTTCTGCTTCCTGAGGCCGTAACCGATATTCCTGGCCACAGTGAAGTGGGGGAGCAGGGCGTAGTCCTGGTAGACGATCCCGATCCGCCGGCGCTCTGGCAGTTCATCGGTGATATCCTTTTCCTCCAGGAAAATACGCCCCTTCTGCGGGGGCCAGAAACCGATGACACTCTCGAGCAGGATGGTCTTCCCCGCCCCGGTGGGACCGATGATGTTGAGGTAATCGCCCCTCTCCAGGGCCAGGGAAATGCCTTTCAGGTGAAACTCCCCCAAATTGATGTGCAGGTCTTCAATCCTCAAGAGACTCATAATCTGACTTCCGCCTTTTCAAAGACATAAATGGCCGCGAACGACACGACCATGAGCAGGATCCCGCTGGTCAACGCCATCCCCATGTTGCCGTAGGAGATGTTCAGATACAGGGTCATGGGAAGGACCTCTGTCTTCATGTAGGACCCGCCCGCCAGGATCAACACCGTACCGAAGGTTCCGATGCAGCGCGCAAAGGAAATCACCGTGGAGGCCAGGATCCCGTTTCGGGCCAGGGGGACGGAGACGTTGAGAAAGGTCTGGAAAACGGAATAACCCAGCGACCTGGAAACGAATTCCATCCTCGGGTCAATGTAGTCGAAGGTGGACTTCATGATCCGGCTGGCATAGGGAAGCGCGGTGAAAAACTGGGCCACCACGACCCCCTGCTTGGTGAACACGAATTTGAGGCCGACGGCGTTGAAAACATCTCCGACAAAAGTGTTCCCAAAAAGCAGGAGCAGACAGAGCCCCAGGACGAGTTCCGGAAAGGCTACAGGCAGATCGATGATGGTTTTCACAAATCCCTTGCCCACGAATTCGAAACGGGAAAGGGCGTAGCCGATGGGCACGGCGAAGATCATGACGAGAAAGGTGGACATCAAGCCTGTCCACATTGAAAGCTTCAGGGAGAACCGCATTTCCTCACTCCACAGGTTCTCCCAGATATCCGTGAACTCCGGAACCAGGAAAAGCGACCCGATGGCCATCACGAGGAAGAACGTGATCAGCAGTGACAGGCTGATCAGGACGATCTGAAAGGCGCCTAATCGGTGCACGGTTCAAACCCCCACTTTTTCCAGATCGCCATGCCCTCGGCGGAGGACAAGTACTCATTGAATTTCGAGGCCGTTTCCTTGTGCGGCGCCCGGGTGCAGACTGCCGACGGGATGGTGTTGACAATGTTCCTTTCCCTGTCGATGGCCACGGTTTCGATCTTTCCCTTGCCCTCCGCCCAACTGGTCAAGTCCCGCCAGATGATGGCGGCGTCCACCTGCTTGAGCGCCACGTAGATCAGCAGCTGGTTCACGGTGGGGGCGTAGACGGCGATGTTGGGCTGCACCTTTTCCCAGAGCCCGGCCTTCGTGAGGATCTTCTTGGCCACCCGCCCGATGGCCGGGGCCTTGGGATCCCCTATGGAGACCTTCACACCTGATCCGGCCAGGTCGTCCAGCCCCTTGATTCCAGCAGGGTTTCCGGCGGGGACGGCAATCACAGGCTCGTGCAGGACTATTTTCCGGATCGTTTCCTCTATGACCCAGCCGTTTTTGAGGGCGTCCTGGGTGTATTTCTCCGCCCCCGGGATGAGCACGTCACAGGGCTGGCCCGCGGCCACCATGCCGAAGATCTCACCGGAACTGCCGTAGTGGACGTCCACCTGAATCCCTTGCCGGCTCTCGAAATTCTTTCGCATCTCCTCCATGGGTTTCATCAGGCCGGCACCGCTGAAGATCGTCAAATCCGAGCCAAAGGCGTTTCCGGCCGTCAGAAAAAAACAAAACAAACCGATTAAAAACCGCATCACAGTACGCTCCTTTTCGAGAATGAATGGTTCAAAAAAGTATCCAGTGTCTCCGCGAACTCCAAAACACTGAGTCCCGGCCTCCGGCCTGCGCCAGGGAGAGCTCCGCCGGAGCGACGTGAAGGCCGGGACAAGGGTTGATTATTCTATTCCATCAGTTTTTCCGGGTGGGGCAGGAACTCCGCCCACTTCGCCTTCTGATCCAACCGTGGGACCCACATGGGCTCGCAGTGAGGATATTCCCATTTGTACCCGGGCACGGGCTTTATCTGAAAACTCTCCTCCAGGGGGTGCTTGAACACCTCGCGCAGGTGCCGGTACTGAAGCCAGGTAAATTCCTCACGGATTTTCTTCGGGGTGATGGTGGGCTTCTGCCCCTCGGGCAGATACTTCAGGTTGTCCTTGATATCCCGAAGCCGCTGCAGGAGCTCGGGACGATCATACTTCCATGAAACCTTGCAGTCATTCAGTTGGTCAGCCCGTGTTTCCGGTTCATGCCTCCACGCGGACCACTTCTTGTAAGGGAGAGGGTTTGCCTTGTTGGGGGAGCCGAATATCTTCATTGCATTCCAGGACTGGACCCCGTCCTTCCAGACTCCCATCCAGGTCTCTTCCGTGTCTATCCTCTGAATGACGACTGCGTGTCCAAGACTGGGATCGATGTTCAAGGTTCCAAACTGGAACCTTCCGCCCGTGATGTAGGCGATGGAGTCGGCAATTCACGGCGATTGACCGCCGATCCCCCTGAGAAGCGTCCTGTCCACCACCCCCTCGGGAAAAATCTTGTCGCATATCAATCGGCAGATGGCGGCCGTGTAGTACAAGGCTTCACAGGAGTGGCCATGGAAACGGATGATGTCCTTCATCCCGAAGCACAGCGTGTGCTTGAAATATTGGCCCGCCGTCCCATCCGTGAAAATGGACTGAAATTCTGGCAGGTAAGGGCATTCCTCCATGAGGGGGGCGTAAAAGGTGGGGGTCCTGTCGGTCGTATCCGTTCCCCGATAGATGAATTTGGGCGGGTGGTCGAACGCCTTCCACTCCTCCCTGTTTTTCGCTTCCAATGCCTCGTAGTGTTTCTGTTTCTTGTCCCAGTAGGCCTTGAGAGCGGCCTCGCTTTCCTGCTCTTCCGCGCGCGCATTCGTCGCGGCCGCGCCGACTGCAAGCGCACCGGCCGCAAGCGACATGGCCCCCCCCTTTTTTAGGAAATCCCTGCGATTCATCTTTGTAGTCGTCAAAAGCTACCCTCCTTGTTTTTGTGGTTCATGGGAAATGAATGGATCACACAGCCGTCTCCCCATGGGAAAAAAGACACAATCCATTGAAAAAAATTTTCCCCAAAAAAATACCGCCCAGCCGTGGCGGACGGGACCATTCTAGAGAACCCGACTTCTTATGTCAATGATGTCATAAGTTTATTTGAAACAATATCATACCTTTTTCGTATGCTTAGTAGCCAGTTAAAGGTGTTCTTCCCGTCGTTTACCGCGGGGTTCGAAATGGCCGGATTTTTCCGCTGCTTGTCTCCTTTATACCGGTCGGGTCCGGCGACGGCGGGGACCGGGGTGCTCCCATCGGATTCGGGATGAGATGAAAATAAAGGCCTCCCCTACTCCTCTTTGAAGAACCTCTGTGAAAACCTGCGGGGAAGGACACCGTGCGGAGGAAATCCTCTTCGCATATTTGAAAAGACGAGGACACACTCATGAAAACTAAAAGACAATCAATCGCTATCCTTGGGATGCTCTTGTTGTTGACAACGGGTCTCTCTTCGGCAGTGTGGGCGCAAGCCGAGACCCTGCAGACGAAAAAAGGCACAGAGGCGAAGGTCGAAACCGTGGTCGACGGACTGAACCACCCCTGGGGCATGGCGTTTCTCCCGGACGGTCGTCTGCTGATCAAGGAGCGCAACACAGGCAACCTCTATGTGCTGTCCGCGGACGGAAAACTCTCGAGACCGCTGGAAGGCCTCCCCCAGGTCTATGCGCGGGGCCAGGGGGGGCTGATGGACGTGGTCATCGACCCGGAATTTGAACGAACAGCCTTATCTATCTAACCTATGCAAAGCCCGGGGGAGAAGGCAGGGCGGCTACCGCGCTGGGTCGGGGCAAATTGACAGAGAACCGCGTCGAAGACTTTACGGATATATTCGTCCAGGAGCCGTTTGTCAGAGGGCCCAACCATTTCGGCAACCGAATCGCATTTTCCCCGGACGGCAGGTACCTCTTCCTCGGGCATGGTTTTCTACGAGGGCGAAAAGTTCCCCGGCTGGAAAAACAGCGCGCTCATCGGCGGGTTGTCATCGCATGAGCTCGTGCGCCTGGTCTTTGAGGGGACCAGGGTCCAGGAGGAAGATCGGCTGCCCCTTCCCGCGCGCGTACGCGATGTGGAGACGGCCCCGGATGGTTCCATCTATGTGTTGACCGACGAGGACAACGGCCGCCTCTGGCGCATAAGCCCGATGGAATAAGCCTCTGAACAGCCGGAGGGAGCTCATCCGAGCGCTCGCCTCGCAACCCTTGCGGCAGAGGCTTCTTCATACCCAAACGCGCCTGGTTTAAGGCCCGGCCCGATGCGGGGCCCGGCACAGGAGGGCCGGTGGAAGCGGCTCGGCAATCAATCCTTCCTGCCGGTCTGCAGGAAGTCCTTTATGGCCTTCACCGACATCCCCTCGAGCCCCAGTTCTTTCACGTTCCTTCCCGCTTCCCACCAGTTCTTTTCGTGGATGACGTTGTAGATGTTGACGACGGCATCGATGTAGGTGGTTTGGACCCCCGCCAGCCTGCCGAGATAGCTCCACGGGACCAGGCCGTAGGGGGCATCCTCTGTGAAATAGCGGCTGTTGATGTCATGGGGGCCGGAGATGGAGGTCAGGGATATGTTGCCGTGGATCGCCTGGTAGAGATCTTTCCAGCCATACCCCTCGGCCATGTTCGAGAAGTCCTCGATCGGCCTGAGGTGGTAGCCGAACGCCTTGCCGATGTCTTTCCGCTCCCGGTCCAGGACAATGTTCATCTTGACCGAGGCCGGGGTGACGCCGTGCTCGTACAAGAAGAACGGGCGCTTGGGCCAGTTTTCGATGTCGTTGACGCTGAAGAGGCACAGCCCCGCGTGAAAGGCGGGATTCACGATGCTCAGACCCGCCTCCACGGTGTCCTCGTACAACCGGACGAAGGGATGAAGCCGCCTGACCTCTTCCAACAGGGCCGGCCCCTTTTCCGCGGGGAAAAAGGCCACGTTGACGTCGTTGTAGCCGTAGAGGGTCACCGTGCCGGGTTCCACGAGCCGTGTGTCGTAGGGAAGATTATTTGCTTCGGCCACAACCGGGCAGTCATCCCCCAGGACGGTCTTGAAGAGGAGCGAAGAGAAGGCCCCCGGGTAGAGGATGACGATCTGATTGGCGGCATCCAGTTTTCCCTTGAGAAGGTGGGCGTAGTCCTTGTGCGCAAAGGCCGGCGTGACGATGAGGACACAGCGCACCCCATCGATCGCCTCCTGGACATCGTCGGTGACCAGGTTGAGACCGAAAACACCGTTTATCTCCCCGTTAATCGCGATGCATCTGTTTTCAAACACACCCGCCATCCCGCTCTTGAACCGGGGCATTTCATAGAGATTCACCGAAAAGCCCCTGGAGGCCAGATCGGCTGCCATGCAATGGGCCCCGTGTCCACCCCCCAGGACCGCCACCTTGTTCTCGTCAAAGCGCATAAAGCCTCCTCTTTTTTTTACAGGTCCAGCCAGACCCCGGCGCCCTTTTCACAGGCCTTTTCGTAGACCAGCGGGGCCACCGACATGTCTTCCAGTGCGATGCCGATGTTGATGGCCGAAATGACGTCCGACGGGCTCTTCCTGCCGTCGAATTTCCCTGACACCACCTGGGCCAGCTCCTCGAGATCCTCCGGAAGCGCCCCGAAAAGCCCGCTCTTCTTGAAATGCCGATACTGCCCCAGGTCGTCCGTGCACAGGAAGTCCGAGCGCAGAAACACCTCGGGCTTGAAGTAGGAATCCAGGTCCAGCGGGCACAACAGGGCCCCCGGCTTGATCCACGAAAACTCGATGACCGGGTCGGGTTCCATGAGGAACGGCCCCGCAGTGACCACGATGTCCGCATCCCTCACGGCCGCCTCCGGGCCCTGCGCCACGCGGATCTCCACCGGGCAGCGGCGGCTCATCTCTTCCCTGTAGCGTCGGGACACCTCCTCGTCGACATCGTAGACCCTGACTTCGGCAAAACCGAAGAGTGGGCTCAACGCCTCCAGGTTGTAGCGGCCCTGAACCCCGCAGCCCAGGATGGCGAGGGTCTTTGAACCTTTGTTTGCCAGATACTTGGCGGTCACAGCCGTGGCCGCCGCGGTCCTCACAGCGGTGATCCAGCTGCAGTCCATCACGGCGTAAGGGATCCCCGTGTCCACGTCGTTCAGAATCAAGAGTCCCGTGATGTAGGGGAGATTGAGCCTGAAATTGTCCGGATACCCCCCGACCCATTTCACACCTGCGGACTTTATTCCGGGGATGAAGGCGGGCATGGCGTGTAAAAAGGCGTTCTCCCGGGTGTGGATGGCCGGTTTGGGCGGCATCTCCACACGGCCTTCCGCCTTCTCCCTGAACATCGATTCAAGGGCGGAAAGGATGTCCGGAATGTCAATGTTCAATGATTCAACTTCCGCGCGTGAAAGATAGATGATCTTTTCCCCGATTTTCGGCATGACTGAACCCCTCTGCAAGGACTATGCGCTCCTGTTGAGCCGGCTGTAATACTCCATGGCGTGATTGACCAGGAGCTGCCGGCAGTTTTTTCCATTTCTTTTCTTCAAGGCCTCCAGGATCTTTTTGTGATCCTCGAAAAGCTTTCGCATCTGTTTTTTTGTGAAGAACTGATGGTGCCAGAACCTGGCGCTGATTCCCTGGAACTCGTAGAGCAGCTCTTCCAGCTTCCGGTTCCGCGTCGCTTTGTAGATGGTGTGGTGAAAGCCCGACTCGTACTGGATCAGCAGCTGGAGATCCGCGTCCTCGCCGTCGTAAAGCACCTCCGCCTTTGCGAGGATCTCGTCCAGATGGGACAACTGATCCTTGGTAACCCTCTCCGCGGCCAGTTCGCCCGCAAGCCCCTCCAGCGGTATCCTGACCTCCATGATCTCCTTGATGAAGTCGATGTCCATGGGCGCCACCCAGGTACCCGATCTCGAGACCCGCCGTATCAGCCCCTGGCGCTGCAGCTCGATGAAGATCTCCCGCAACGGAGTGCGGCCGATGCCGTAGTGGGTCTGAAGCTCCTTTTCCTTGAGCAGTTCCCCGGGCGGGAGCTCCTGGGTGATGATACGGAATCTGAGATTCTCGTAGGCCCTCTCCTTCAACAGGTTTTTCGCTGTTTTCTCCTCATTCATTTCCACACATCCGGTTTCAAATCCACTTCCACGGCATCCTCGGGCCCTCCTGGGAGTCTTCCGCTCAGGGGACCCCGCTCGCAACCCCTGCCCTCCTATTTAAAAAGGGACGGCACAAAAAGAGTCACCTGCGGCACATAGGTCACCAGCATGAGGACGACCACATTTGCGACAAGAAAGGGGAAAATGGCCTTGCTTATCCTCTCCATGGACTCGCCGGAAATCACCGATGCGGCGAAAAGACAGCAGCCCACCGGCGGTGTCGCGAGACCGGTGATCAGGTTGACAGCCATGAAAAGCCCTGCCTGGAGCGGGTCCACATGGAGCATGTTGAACAGTGGCAGGAAAACCGGGGTCACGATCATGATGGCCGGGATGCTGTCCATGAACATTCCCATGGCGAACAGCAGCAGGTTGATCATGATCAGGATCACCCACTTGGAAGAGATGTGCTCCACCAGCAGGTTCGCGAAAAGTTGCGGCACCTGCTCGTTGGAGAGGGCCCAGCCGAAAAGCGCGGCCGCCGCGATGATGATGGAGACGCTGCCCGTTTCGACGGCGGAATCCTTGATCACCCGCCCCAGCTGCTTCAGGGTGAGGGACCGGTAGACGAAAAGGGCGATGAACGCGGCGTAGAAGGTCGCCACCACGGCGGCCTCCGTGGGGCTCACGATCCCCAGCAGAATCCCGCCGAGGATGATCACGGGGAGCATGACGGCCAGGCTGGCGTCAAAAATGATCTTGACCGCCTCACCCGGCTCGTATTTTTCCTCCCTCCTCGGAAAATCGTGTGTGAAGCTCATGCCTTTCACAACTATCATCTGGGCCAACCCCACCATCAGCCCCGGTATCGCACCTGCAAGAAAAAGGTCCCGGATGGAGACCTGGGCGATGGAGCCGTAGATGATGAACATGAGGCTGGGTGGTATGATGGGCCCCATGGTGGAGGAGGCGGCCGTCACGGCCCCGCTGAAGCTCTTTGTGTACCCCTTTTTGACCATGGAGGGAATGAGGATGGAGCCTATGGCGGTCGTGTCGGAGATGGCGGTGCCTGTAATACCCCCAAAAAACATGGAGACCACGATGTTCACGTAGGCCAGGCTTCCCTTGACCCTCCCCACGAGCAGATCCGAGAGTTTCACCAGGCGGTCGCTGATGCCGGCTTCGGACATTATCCTGCCCGCCAGGACGAAAAAGGGAATGGCCAGCAGGATGAACGAGTCGAACGATCTGAGCAGTCGAACGATGACGATGTTTAGAGACAGGTCCGCCCCCAGGTAATAGACCAGCGTGGAGATGAGCAGTGCGAAGGGTATGGGAATCCTTATCGCCATCAAAAGGACGAAGCAGAGAATCATCAGTATTATGTAAGTCATGCAAGCCCCCTACCTGAATTTCAAATTCATCAGTTGCTTGATCAGAAAGACGAATATCAGGATGAAGCTGATCGGTACGGACAAATAGACCACGCCTATGGAAAGGCCCGGCAGCACGGGCGAATGCACGGGCCACATGGTGACGACGTGCTGAAACCCGTAAATCGTGAGAAGGACGCACAGGAAGGCCATCACCAGGATGTGCAGCAGGTCGTAGACACCCTTGAGCCATGGCGACGCCGCGCTGTGGACGAAATCGATCTGCGCGTGACTTCCCTCCATGTAGGACACCGCGGTTCCCAGAAAGACGATATAAATGTAGGCATACCTCGAAACCACGTTCGACCAGGTGATCGGATCCTGGAACCAGTACCGGAGGACGATGTTTGCCCCCAGGATGATGCCCATGCACACCATGATCAGGAACATGACGCCGTTTGCGGTCCACGTCATTTTTTCGAGTATCAGGTCAATGGCCGATCTAAAGAAAGACTGCCCTCTCTCCGTTGCCATCGGCTCTCCTTTCGTAAGGGACCTCGTGAAACAACAGCGTTCTCACGCGGGTTCATACGGCCCGTCGCTCCCGGCGGGTTGCCGGGGGCCCGGCTGACGGGCCCGGGAGGACGGACCGCATAAATCCGCGCACTATGAGCTGGTCTACTTTTTGTAAGCGGCCGGCCACCTCGCGCCCGGGTCGAGGTACTGTATTTCGTCGTACCACGCCTTCCAGCGGGGATGGCTCTTGAACCACTTCTCATAGACCTTTTCGGATGCCTTCTTGAAAGGCGCCTGATCCGGATAGGTCACGGTGAACCCTTCCTTTTTGGCGATCTCGACTTGTTCCTTCTCGCGGACATACTGCCAGGAGTCCGTCAGTTCTATGGCCTCCTGCGCGACCGCCCTGACAAGCTCCTGCTGCTCGGGGCTGAGCTTGTTCCAGGTCTTCGGGGACATCATCAATATCTTCTGGGTCCACATCTGGTTGAGGACCGCAAAGCTGTTGACGACCTCCTTGAGCTTGAAAACATACTGGCAGTAGCACCCCAGGTCGTTGGCGTTCACCAGGCCGGTCTGCAGGGACGTGTAGAGTTCACCCCAGTCCGTGGGGGTGACGGTGAACCCGAATGCCTCGTAAACGTCAATAAACAGAGGATTCTGCATGCACCTGAGCTTGATGTCCTTGGTGTCGGCGAAGCTCTTGATGGGCTTGGTGCTTGCTATGCCGAAGCCGTTGCAGTCCGAGTAGATGCCGAGAGCGATCAGGCCCGTGGCCTTTCCCACCTCGTCGAGGATCTCCTGAACGACCCTGGATCGCCTGGCCACGTTGTAGTGCTCAATGCTCTTGAAAAGGTAGGGGAGCTGAAGGAACTGGATGTCGTCGTAGTAGCCCGCGATGTGACCGGCACTGTTGGTGTCCAGGTCCAGGGTCCCGGACTTGATGAACTCGATCGCCTCTTCCTCGCTCGTCGTCAGCGTGCCGGGGTAAATGGTTATCTGGATGGCGCCGTTGCTCTTCTCTTCGATCAGTTTCTTAAAGGTCTCGGCAAGGAGCTGGTCGGCGTCGTAGACGTTGTTCTGGTGAGAAAATTTCATCTTGATCGTCTCGGCACCGGCAAGGGCCGCCCCGAAAAAGACCGCCACGAGAACCGCGGTCGCCGCACAGAGCCATTTAGCCCGACTATTGGATAATCTCCACATCTTGCACCTCCATTTGTTCAAAGGTTTACGGTCGTGTATCAGGTTCTCTCCCTCACAAGTTTTTTTTATTCTCCCACCTCCCTTCTTCTGAAAGGTTCGTCCCGGCGAGGTCCTGCCGGCGGCCTGAGGCCTTCTTTTGCGGGAACCATCGGACCGCGCCCTCATGACCTCTTCAAGATATCCTCCAGGCGATTCCCCGCGGCCCCGTGGGTCAGGATCTGGATGGCCTTTTCCGCCACCACGCTCCCCGCCTCGATCGGGGGGAGTCCGCCTGTGTAAATGTTGGTGTAGAGCGTGTACTCGTAGCGGACGTCCGGCGTGCCGCTGAATTCGGAGGCCCGCCGCCTGTCCTCCAGGTTATGCAGCCTGTAGGCCAGGTAGGCGGACATGCTCCTGGAGGCCGGGGCGTTCCCCCCGGGCCGCTCCCCGATAAGCACAATGATCAGTTTCGAGCACAGGACGTCCCCGATGTCCTGGGCGAGCCGCACGCGGCCGAAGGGCGCCAGGATGTGCTGCCCCACACGGTAGTCGCGGCTTTCGAGCCCGTCTTCCAGGACGGGGAGCATGACCCCGATGTTGTGGTGGATGGCCTCCGCGCTCAACCCGTCGGTCACGACGATCTGCACGTCCATGTTTTCGGGCCCGAGGAGGGCGCGGCTCTCGTCGGAGAGCTTCGCGCCGAGCTCCGGGTCCCTCAAGTGGGACGCGCGGTCCCCGGCCCTGGTCTGCAAGACCCGGAAGTTGAAACCTGCCAGCTCCTCCTGCCGCAGGCTGCTGTGCACCGCCTCCCTGCCCACGGCCTGGTCCATGAGGAGGATGCGCTGCACCCGGTTCACGGGCCGGGTGCCCGCGCTCTCGAAACCGGGCGCCGAAGGCAGGGCCCTGCGTAAGGACTCGAACTGCTCGAGCGACCCGCAGAAGAGGCGGGGATTGCCCCAGTTGGGGCCCCGGGTCACCCGGCCGTCGGGCCACTGGTCGAAAATCCCCTTCTCGACCGCCCATGTGAGGAACTCGGGGGCGGGTACCCGGTTGTGCACCTCGCGCAGGGTCTGATCGTCGTGCCCGCTGTTGACGAAGTGCGCCAGCATCCGGTCCGTGCCGAGGTAGATGTCCATGAAGAAGTTCGCGCCCGCGGCCGCCGCGAGGTGCGTGGTCATCTGCTGGCCCTCGAGGTGCGTGTCCGCGTGCAGGGTGTAGCTGGGGCTCACGCCCATGGGCAGGCCCAGGAGCTTGCCCATGAAATTGTCCTGCAGGTTGGCCATCATCAGCTCGAAGTCGTTCAACAGCGTCTCGGGGCCGATGAAGCCGGTGGCGCTGTTCACCATGAAGGGGTCGTACCGCCGGCACAGGCCGTAGCTCAACGCCTCGCAGGTGGTCATGTCGATCCCGTTGTGCGCCCTGTAGGTCATTTCACTGCCCTGCCCGGTCTCGAAGTACATGAACTGCTCCGCCACGTCCCGAAGGACTCCGGTTTCGGCCATGGCGGCGCAGGCCTCGTCCATGTAGGGGACCGTCACGTCCCACTCCCCGGAGAGGGTCCGCTCGGTGCCCGCGAGGCTCTGAAAGAGGATCTCGACCGGCGCGCCCTGCCGCAGCGCGGCCAGCTGGTTCTTCACGTGTCCCAGGACGCAGATCTGTGTGGGGGCGCCGGTTTCCCTCCGGAGCTTGTCCAGGTGGCAGAGAAGCGAGTGGATGTTGTCCACCGAACCGTCCGCCGGGTTCACCCCTATCAGGCAGTCGCCCATGCCCAGGGCGAGGTCCATGTAGACCATGAGGGCGATGGCGTCCAGGTCGTCGTGGGGGTGGTTGGGCTGAATCCTGAAGCTGAGCGAGCCGGGGGTGCCGATCAGGGTCCGGGCCCTGGTCGGCTTGAACACCTTGCGCGGGATGAAGATGAGGTCGTGGGCGTCCATGATCTTTGCGAGCGCGGCCGCAACCACGGGCACCAGCCCGCGGCCGATTCGGCCGATCTCGGCGCCGCAGCTTCTGAGGAGGTGGTCTTTCAGCTCCCCCAGGGTCATGTTCGCGACAGAGGCGAAGGCATCGGGGTCCACGTCGTAGCCCGCCCGCGCGACCGCGTCCACCCGGCCCCGGCCGTCGGTCAGGGGCCTGTCGAAAAGATGCCGGACGGTCAGATCCGAGAGGATCGTGCGCGCGGCCTCTCGAACCATCCGGTTGTCCGGGGCGAGCCTGCACGCTCGATCCCCGGCCTTGCTGATGTCTGCGGCTCCCAGCAGTTGTTTCAACCCCTCGAACCGGAATCCCTTGTCGAGGACCTGGATTTTGTAAACCTCGTCGGGCCGGGGGTCCGGCACCGATATATTCTGGAGAGGGGTCAGGGTTTTCACGTTCACCTCACATGCACACGGCGCCGTCAGTGCACACCGTAAAAGGAGACCGGGACTATCTGGTTGACGAGGCGGCCGATGTTCACGAAGTGGGCGCGCTGGTCCGGTATCTCGTCGAGGACGATCAGGTCCACGTCCGAGCGCCGCCAGTCGCTTGCGTAATTTCCGAGGGCCTGGCCGTAGTTGCCGGGGGCGAGCAGCACCAGGGGCCGGCCCGGGCCGAAGCCCAGGGAGGCGCAGGCGGCCTGAAATTTTTTTGCGAAGCTTTTTAGGAGCTCCAGGGAAAATATATCTCCGGCATGCACGATTTGAACACACGCGCCGTCCGCATTTTTCCGGGCGAGGCGGAGCGCCTTTTCAATTTCTCCCTGGTCCGCGCCGAGAGCCACCCTGGACACGATGGGGAGATGCCTGCAGGGCAGGGTCTCCGGGTTGGAGATGAAAAGGGTCGTTCCCGATATGTGCGTGCTGTTGATCGTGAGACCATAGACGGTCGCCCGGCCCTGGTTCTCCGGGACGTACTCCTTGATGGATTTCGAAAGCACCGCGCTTCGTACGATCCTCGATGCAAGGTCCCCCCCCAGATCACCGTAGACGGTGATCCAGGGCGCCCGGCCCCAGGCGGCCCAGCCGTAAACCATCTCCCCCACCCCGCCCGAGAAAAGGATGGCGGGCTCCCGCCCTCCCGCATCGAACTCGAAGGGCACCTGCTGAAGCCGGCCGGCAAAAGTCGAGGCGAAAAAGCCCTGATCGCCCGCGACCATGGCTTCGAGCGCGTCGATGTAAAAGTCCAGGACGGAGTCGATTTCAGGCGGCTCCAGGCAACCACCGACGTCTTTTTGCACGCCCAGGTGCGCGAGCAGAAGGCGACCGAATTCGGAAATCCCGATCAGGTCGTAGGTGCCGGGAGTGAATTCGAAGTGCCGGGCCCCCACGAAAAAGCAGCCCGTGGACAGGACGGTGTCGTTCATGCCATAGGCGGGATTGGTGGTTCCGCCGCCGATGTCCAGGTTGATGAAGGGTTTCTCCGGGTAGAGCCGTGAAATGGACGAGCAGTTCCCCATGAAGGCCAGCCAGGACTCGAGGCTGGGGTCATCCGCCGTGGCGATGACGGCATCCCCTATTTTCTCACGGATGAGATCCGCCAGGGCCCTCGAGTTCTTCCGCTGCGCCGCAAGCCCCGTGACCATGGCCCCGCCCGAAAAAATATCCCCCGGCCGAATGCCGCTCTGTTTTATCCAATCATCGACGAGGGTTTCCAGCGCCTGCAGGTCGATGCGTTCCCCGCGAAACGGCGTGAAGACGGGTTGCGACCTGTAGATCATCCGCAGGAGTCCGAACTCCGACCTCCCGCTGGCGTTGTTGAAGCGCACCCGGGCGGAGGCAACCATGGCGCTGCTGGTGGTGGAGCCGAAATCCAGGCCCATCAGGATCACTTCGTCCCCTGGGGTTTTGTCCGGAATCCGGGTCTGGCAGAGGGATGGATTGGACATCTTCTCACCTCACACTGATACACCAGCTGATATATCAGTTGCGCGATGTTGTCAACGGATTTTCTTGAAACCGGAAACAGATGGGAGAAGGCATATTGCATATTAGATAATCTAGTGTTTAAATATGCACTTTTTTCTTGACGCGCCGCCGAAACAGGGATAATTTTTCCATTATGGAAAAACGGGCAAATCAGAAGAACAAGGAAGAGCTGGCGACCAGGGTGGGGAACCGCATCCGGGCGCTCCGGCAGGAGGTGGGGCTTTCGGTGAAGGATCTCGCCGCGGCGGCCGACCTCAGCGCGCCGTTCGTCTCCCGCATGGAAAGGGGCAAGTGCATGGCCTCGGTGCCGGCCCTCCAGCTGATCGCGGACGCCCTGAAGGTGGACATTGCCTCGTTTTTCGAGCCTGCTGAAAAAACCAGATTCACCATTACCCGCAGGGGCGACCGGCGCAGTCTCTTGAGCTTCCGGGGCAGGAACTCCAGGATCTGCTACCAGATGGAACCCCTGGCGGAGAACATGCTCGACCCGCTCATGGAGCCCGCCCTCGTGACGGAGCTTGTTGACGATTTGGACGAATCCGAGCTGACCTCCCACGGAGGCCAGGAGTTCTGCATGGTCATCGAAGGCTCGGTGGAAATCATCCTGGGACATCACCGTTTTCTGCTCGAGGAGGGGGATTCTGCCTACTGGGACGGCCACATCCCCCACGGAGCTGCCAGGAGAGGCAGCGACAAGGCCAGGACACTGAACGTGCACATCATTCCTGGTCAACGCACCGGATCTTTCTCGCTTCAGGACATTCCGCTGGGGGACGGCGATCTCCCCCCGGAAAAGAGCGAGTGAAATAGAGGACGGTTCGCTTCCCCTAAAAACCCTTTTGGCGGCGCCCGCCGCCACCAGAAAAGAGAGGTGTTTCATGAAAAAGATGAGAAAGACCAAACTGGGGGTTCTGGCCCTGCTTGCCGCAGCACTCTTTTTCTCCCCTGCCCCGGTGGCAGGGGCCGACGCGACCCTGAAGCTGGCCTACATCGCACCCCCGCCGGTGTGGGGCCCCATTGCCGACAGGTACGCTCAGGAGGTCAAAAAACTCGCGCCCGACGTCGACATCCAGACATTCGGCGGCGGCCAGCTGGGCCCTCTCCAGAAGAATTTCGCCGAAATGAAAATGGGCAAGCTCGATCTCATGCTGTGCGATTCAGGGGTGATCGCCATGTCCGACGGCGGCAAGCCCTTTAACGTGGTTTTCGCCCCCTACACCTTTTCATCCCAAGCCCACATCCGCAAATTTTTCACCTCGGATCTTTTTGACAAGCTTATTTCCGAAACTGAAAAGCAGGCGAAACTGAAATACGTGGGCTGGGTCTCCGACCGGTCCCCACGGATAATCACCACCTCCAAGCGCAAGGTCGTGAAGCCCGAGGACATGAAGGGCCTGAAAATGCGCGTCCCCATGACGCCTCCCATCATCGAGACCATGAAGGCCTGGGGCGCGACGCCCATCCCGCTCTCGGCCGCGGAAATGTACATGGCCATGAAGCAGGGCACGGTGGACGGACAGGACAACGGTTTCGACGCCATTTACGGGGCCAAGTACTACGAGGTCCAGAAGTACGTGAGCCCGATCGACTACATCCGCTCCGGCCTGATCATCCTGGTGTCCGACGCTTCCTGGAAAAAACTGAGCGACACGCAGAGAGAAGCCCTGCTCAAGGCCTGCGAGCCCACCGACGAGTGGGCGTCCGCCGAAACGGAGAAGATGGTGGAAGAGGCCAAAAAGGGCGTAGTCGAAAAGGGCATGGTCATCCTCGAACCCGATGTGGAGGCCTTCAGAGCGATCGCCGTGGAGACGATCACCAACAAGTTGGACGGGGACCTCTGGCCTAAGGGTTTGTATGATGAGGTCCGGTCCATGGAATAGAGACATAAATGGCCCTTTTCCGCAATCTCTGCGTCGATCCGCGGGATTCCTTGTGCGGCGACCTACAGGTCGCCTCCGCGCAATCCCTTGATCTCCTTGACCTTGCGAAAAATTGCTCATTTATGTTCAGGAAACTTGCGGTCACCCGGGCAACGCCGTCCCGGCGGAGGCCGGGACCCAGGAGTGAGCCCGTTGGGATCCATTGACTTTTCAGCTAGCTATGAGTCAAAGCCACTGTGCCCCGGCCGCAACCGCCAGCAATCACCAGGCCGGGAGATTTGGGAGCGAAGGAATGCCGCGCCCTCCGGAGCCGGACTTTTTACAGGAAACCACCATGCGAATAGGCGTGCACCCCCAAGGGATGAAAACGTAGTCACGTTTACTGCCGGGGTCAGGACCTTTGCTTTTGCGAAGGCCGCTGGATCCCGGCCTTCGCCGGGATGACGCAAGGGGGGCCGGGATGACGCTTTCGGTGCTGCGGCAAGGGCTCTGAATTTCGAGGCGCAGGAGGCGTGGGATTCCTGAAGCGACCTAGCGGGAGGCCTTCGTGATTGCGGCAGGTTGCGGCTGGGGGAAACCCGGCCATCCCATGAGAAGGTTTTCTTATGGCCGGAGGGTTTCGTGCGTATTTTGAATGTCGAAAAATGATTGTGCATGGACAGGATGTGCCGGGAGGGGGCAGGCATGCCCCCGGCCGCAACCGCCAGCAATCACCAGGCCGGGAGATTTGGGAGCGAAGGAATGCCGCGCCCTCCGGAGCCGGACTTAAAGTAGGAATCCTTTTGGTGATGCTCCTATATTTTTAGGGTTGGCTGATTTTTCGATTGCGACCACGATTTCGATTTCGATGAACTTCGATATCGATATCGATGGAATCGTCCAAGAAAGGGTATTTACCGGCGGAGGCCAGGGCCTTTCCGCTTTCGAAGGCCGCTGGATCCCGGCTTTCGCCGGGATGACGAAAGGGGGGCCGGGATGACGATAACGGATCCAGCAATATAACGCCCATTCACACACTGATTCTGACCACCAAACTTCCAGGGTTTTTATGGTGATTCAAATAAAAAACCGCGTGCTGTCACTGCTCGAGATGCTGATCGGCGTCCTGTTCCTCGTCATCACCGCTGTGACCGCCGCCCAGGTCTTCTGCCGGTATGTCCTGAATTTCTCGATCATGTGGTCCCACGAGCTCACCATCATGCTTCTCATCTGGGCGGTGTGGCTCAGCGTCCCCATCGGGATCAACAAGGGCAGCCACCTGGCGGTGACATGGCTCACGGACAACGTGTCCCCCGGGCTTCGGAGGGGCTCGGTCTGGATCCAGTGGGGGCTGAGCCTCTTCTTTTTCGGCCTGACCTTTTCCCTGACATTCCCTGTGATCAACGCCTTCAGGGGCATGTACCTGTTGACCCTGCCCGTGCCCACCAACATCCGCTATGTGGCTGCGACCGTCGGCTGCCTGTTCTCCCTGCTCGTCCTGACCGCACAACTTTTTGAAGAAAAAAGGAGCGGTTGAACATGTCCATCTGGCCCCTTGTCACCCTGATCGTGTTCTTCCTGATCTTTTCGCTCATTGGCGTCCCCATCTTCATCAGCATGGGGCTTGCGTCCATCGCCTACTGCGCGATCTTCATGGACCTCTCCTCCTTCACCACCATCGCCTTTGAAATGGTGGAGTTCCTCAACAACTTCGCCTTTCTGGCCATTCCCTTCTTCTTCCTGGCCGGGGACCTGATGAACGCCGGCGGCATCACGCGCCGCCTGGTCTCCTTTTCCACGGCGGTCATAGGCCACATCCGCGGCGGCCTGAGCCACGTGAACATCATCGCCTCCATGGTGTTCAGCGGCGTGTCCGGGTCGGCGGTGGCCGACACCTCGGCGGTGGGGTCGGTCCTCATCCCGGCGATGAAGGAAGAAGGCTACCCGGCCGCCTACGCCGCCGCCGTGACCGCGGCGAGTTCGACCATAGGCCCGGTCATCCCCCCCTCCATCCCCCTGGTCGTGTACGGTCTCCTGACTGAAGAATCCATCGGCAGACTCTTCCTCGCCGGCGCCGTTCCGGGAGCCCTCATGGGGATCTACCTCATAGTCGCCTCCTACATCATCAGCAGGAAACGCAACTACCCGGCCCGGCCGAGGGCGGGGTGGGCCACCCTGCTCAAGACGACCTTCGACGCCGCGGCCGCCCTGGTCATGCCCCTGATCATCGTGGTGGGCATCGTCAGCGGGCTCGTGACACCCACCGAGGCAGGGGCCCTGGCCGTTGTCTACGCGCTCGTCATCGGGCTCTTCGTTTACCGGGAGATCAGGTTTCGCGACCTGCTGGGTTATTTTTCCCGGTCCATGCTCGCCGCGGGCTACGTCATGATCATCATCGCAAGCGCCGGGATCTTCTCCTACCTGGTGGCCGAGATGAGAGCGGGCGAAATGCTCGTGCGGTTCTTCACCTCCATCAGCGAATCGCCCTGGGTGATCCTGGCCATCATCAACGTCTTCTTCCTCGTCTGGGGGGCCATCCTGGAACCCATGACCGCGCTCATCGTGGTGGTCCCCATGCTCATGCCCCTGGTGAACGCCGTCGGCATCGACCCGATCCACTTCGGCGTGGTCATCGTCCTCAATCTCATGATCGCGCTCATCACCCCGCCCGTAGGGGTCGTCCTCTATCTCGCGACGTACCTCGCAGGCGTGTCGTTCAGCTCCGTGGTGAAAGAAATCCCGCCGTTCCTGATCGCCCTGCTGCTGGCGCTCGCGTGCGTGACCTTTATCCCCGAGCTCAGCCTGTGGCTTCCGAGGCTGCTCATGAACCCTTGAGAGGAGACGATATGGATGTGTTACTGAAGGGACAAACGGCCGTCGTGACCGGGGCCGGGAGGGGCATCGGCAGGGCGATCGCCCGCAGGCTCGCCGCGGCCGGGGCCGCCGTCGCGGTGAACGATTTCAACCCGGAATCGGCCGGAGAGACCGTGGAGGCTGTCCTCGCCGCGGGGGGATCGGCTCTCCCCTTCCCCGCCGACATCACGGACAACCTTCAGGTCGAGGGGATGATCGGGGCGGTTCTCGAGAGTTACGGCAGGATCGACATCCTGGTCAACAACGCCGGGATCCCGGGCCCTTCTCTCCTTGTACAGGACACGCCGCCCCCCGCGTGGGAGAGGACCTTTGCCGTGAACATGCACGGCGCGTTTTATTGCTGCCGCGTGGTCCTTCCCCACATGATGGAGAGGAGGCGCGGCAAGATCGTCAACATCTCATCCCTCGCCGGGCGGCGGATCAGCAAGCTGGGAGGGGCCGATTACACCGCGTCCAAATACGCCCTGATCGGCTTCAGCAAGCACCTGGCCTTCGAGGCGGCCGCCTTCGGGATCAATGTCAACGTGGTCTGCCCGGGCCCCACCCTGACGGATCTTGTCAGGGAGAAGACGACAGAGGAGTTCCGCGCGGAGGTGGGCAGCCAGGTGCCCCTGGGGCGATGGGTCCGGCCGGAGGAGCAGGCGGATGCCGTGCTCTTCCTGGTTTCGGATGCCGCGGCCATGATCACCGGGCAGATCCTCGACGTGGACGCGGGCCAGCTCATCGGCCTTGCGGCGGATTATCGCGAGGACTTGCGGCGCCGCACCGAAAACAATGAACTCAATTTATCAAAACTCAAGGGGGTAGAATAATGGATGTTCCCGATATCAAGTGTCACGCGGCCATGGGGCGCCCCGGCCGGGTGCTGGTCGCGCGTCTTCTGCCGGGCCAGGAGCTTGTGGAGGCTGTGAGCTGCCTGATCAAATCGTCCGGCTTCCGCGGCGGAAGCGTCACCGCCATCGGGTCCCTTCGCTCGGCAACCGTGGCCTGGGCGAAGAAGATGGTCCTGGACGGCGACATCAGGAATTCAGGCGTGTTTTACGAGATGGAAGGGCCCGTGGAGCTGGGGCTGGGGTTCGGGATCTTCGGATACAACGGGGAGGGGGAGCTCTTCCTGCACCTGCACGGGTTGATCCAGGACAAGGAAGGGAACATGCGGTGCGGGAACCTCGTGCCCGGTTCCGCGCCTGTACTGGCCACCGTGGAGCTGACCCTCCAGGAAATAGAGGGCGTGGACATGAACTACACCATCGACCCGGAGTGGAAACACCATTTCCCGCACCCCCTGCCCCAGGAATAGGAGAGAAGCCCGGCGGGCGCGGCGGTCGATCCGCCGGGCCGGACATCATGGAGGTAAAGCATTGAGCACGAAAAAATTCGAACTGACTAAAAAGGAAGCGCTGGACCTTTACTATAAAATGGTGCTGACTCGGAAGACCGAGGACGCGCACGAAGATCTCTTCCAGAGGCAGATGGTGCCGGTTTACACCCACCTTGGCACCGGACAGGAGGCGACAGGGTGCGGTGTCTCCGCTTTTCTGAAAAAAGAAGACTACCTCATAGGCACGCACAGGGGTGTTGCCGAGTTCATAGGCAAGGGCATGGAGGTCGAGGAAATCTTCCTCGAGTACGGAGGAAGGGTGGACTCGGGATCCGGTGGCAGGGCCGGACTCCACCTCCACAGCCGCAGGCACGGGGTCCTGCCCCTGGCGGGCTCCCTGGGGTCCGACTTTTCCCTGGCGGTGGGCGCGGGGCTCTCCATCCGGAACCAGGGGACAAAGGGCGTGGTCGTGGACTATTTCGGGGAAGGAGCCGCCGAGGCGCCCGATTTCCACGGGGCCATGAACATGGCCGTGCTCTACAGGGTGCCTGTCGTGTTCTGCTGCGCCACGAACCAGTTCGTGGAGTATCACCCCTACCGCGACACCACCTGCTCCGCGGACATCGCAACGCGCGCCGAGGCCTACTGCATGCCGTGGCGCATCGTCCAGGACGGAAACGACATGTTTGCCGTGGGCTCCGCGGTCAAGGAGGCCGTGGCCCACGCCCGATCCGGGAAGGGCCCCTATTTCCTGGAGTTCAAGACCTACCGCCTGGCGCCGCACCACACCGGGGACCCCTGCGTCTACAGGACCCACGCGGATGTGGAGGAGGCCTGGAAGAGGGACCCCATCCCCCTGGCCGAGAAAAAACTGCTCGAGCGCAAGTGGGCGACCGAGGAGGATTTTGCGGAAACCGCCAAACAATGCGATCGCATCATTTCCAAGGCCGTCGACGCCCTGGTTGCGGCGCCCCTGCCCGACCCGGCCACGGTTTGGGACCACATATACGCCGACTGAAGGAGATGGATTCATGCCCGAAAAGACATATGCAGAAGCCGTTGTGGAAGCCGTTCGCGGAGAAATGGAGCGCGACGAAAACGTGGTCGTCATGGGGCTGGACGTGAAGCCGTCCATCTTCGGGACGACCCGCGGGTTGTTTGCCGAGTTCGGCCCCAATCGAATCATCGACACCCCGGTGTGCGAGACCTCCTTTGTCATGGCCGGGGTGGGCGCGGCCATGACCGGGCTGCGGCCCGTCGTGGAAACGCTCTTTGGGGAGTACATGTACCTGGCCATGGACTCCATCAGCAACATGGCCGCCTCCTGGCCCTACATCTCCAACAACGAGTTCAAGGTGCCCATGGTCGTTCAAACCTTTTGCGGTGCCAGGGGCCACGGGGCCTACTCGCACTCCCAGTCCACCCAGGCGGCCTTTCTGAACACCCCCGGCATCAAGATGGTCTGCCCGTCAAACCCCTCGGATGCCAAGGGCCTGATGACGGCCGCCATCGAGGACGACTCACCCGTCCTGTTTTTTCACCACCGGAACCTCCTGGCCATGAAAGGCGAGGTCCCGGACGGCCGGCTCGCCCACCCCATAGGCCGGGCCGGTGTCGTCAGGCCGGGCGAGGACATCACCATGGTGTCGTTCGGTTCGTATCTCCATCGCTGCTTGGAAGCCGCGGACCTGCTGGACGGGGAAGGCATCCAGGCGGAGGTCATAGACCTCAAGACCTTGGTGCCCTTTGACGAGGCGCTCGTTGCGGCCTCCGTCGAAAAGACCACGCGGTTGATGATCGTCGAGGACGGGCGCAAGCGCGGCGGCATCGGGTCCGAGATCGCCGCCTGCATCGCGGAAAATCACATCGACGTTCTGGACGGCCCCATTGTCCGTGTCGCGGCCCTGGACACGCCCGTGCCATTTTCCGCGCCTCTGGAAAAGGCCCATCTTCCGCAAACGGAAACAATCGTCGCCAAAGCGCGGGCGCTGGTTCGAGGATAAGGAGGACGGCATGGCGGTAGGTGTTTACATACCCATCTGGGGACTGCAAATGGAAGAGGCCACCCTGACCGGCTGGCTCAAAAACGAAGGGGACGCCGTGGCCAGGGGAGAGGCCATCGCCGTCATCGAGACGTTCAAGATCTCTGGGGAGGTGGAGTCCCCCGCGGACGGGGTGCTCCTGCGGCAGGTCGGGGGGATCGGTGACGTGCTCAAGGTGGGGGCCCTCCTGGCCGTCGTCGGAAACCCCGGCGAAACGGCCGCCGATGCGGAGAGAGTCCTTCAGGAGCGGCCTTTTGTGACGGATCAGGAGATCAGCGAACCCAAGGCAGCGGAACCCGGGGTGCCGAAAGAGACCGAAAGCAAGGCGGCACCCGAGCTCTCCGGTAAAGGGCCCCTCAGGGCCACCCCCCTGGCCAGGAAACTGGCCCGGGAGGCGGGGCTCGACCTGACATCCGTGCGCGGCTCGGGCGACATGGGGCGCGTACACGCGAGGGACGTTCGAGGCGCCCTCCAGGGGCGGGCCGCGGCCCCCCTTGAACCGGCCGCCGAGGACCGGGTCATGCCGCTGAGCGCACTGCGACGGGCGATCATACACAAGACCATGCAGACGGTGGACATCCCCTACGGCGCCCTGAGCCGCACGGTTCGGGCCGACAGGCTCCTGGAATTCCGGAGGGACATCGGGCCCGCCTTTGAAAGGAAAAGCGGCCTCAAGCTGGGGCTGACACACCTCCTGTTCAAGGCCGCGGCCCAGGCCCTCACGGAGGTGCCCGTCCTGAATTCCAGCCTGGATGGGGACAGCATCGTCATCCACGGGTCGAAGAACGTGGGCATGGTGGTCACGCCCCCCGGGGGCGGCGGGATCATGATCCCCGTGGTCCGGAACGTCCAGAGCAAAAGCCTCGCACGGATCGCGCGCGAGTGGGGCGAGGTCACGGGACGCATCCAGTCCGGGACCCAGACCCTCGAGGACCTCTCCGGCGGCACGTTCACCGTCAGCAACGTGGGAGCCTTGGGCATTGACGTTTTCACGCCGCTCATCCACCCGCCGGAGTCGGCCATACTCGGCGTCACCCGGGTGGTGGAGGCGCCCGTGGCCGAAAACGGGGCCCTGATCTGTGGAAAGACCCTCACACTCATCGTCGGCGCGGACCACCGCGTCTTTGACGCCGACCCCATCGGGGAGTTCCTGGCCGTCATGGACCGCCTGTTTCAGGACCCCGCCGAGCTGCTGCTTTGAGGCTAAAATGGCACAAAGAATCGTAATTGTCGGGGGCGGGCCGGGAGGCGTGGCCGCGGCCATACGTTCGCGGCAACTGGGGGCCGAGGCGGTCCTCGTCGAGCCGGATCACCTTGGGGGCGTGTGCATGAACTCCGGGTGCATACCCATTCGCATACTGGGGACGTGCGTGGAGGCCGCGTGGACCGCCGCGGACGCGGAGCGCATGGGCCTCCGGCCCATGGAGTTCCAGATGGATCCCGAGCGCCTGGAGCGGCGCATCGAGCAGACCGTTCAGTACATGCGCATGGGCACGCGCTCCCTGCTCAAGGCCCGGGCGGTGGAGGTCCTTTCGGGAAAGGCCCGGCTCACCGGGGACGGCCGGGTTCAGGTGAACGGGAAGGCCTTGAAGGCAGACGCCGTTGTTCTGGCCATGGGCGCGGACTGGGCGCGGCCGGGGTTTCCCGGGGCCGACCTGCCCGGGGTGGGGCCCCCGGAGCCCCACTTTGACGTTGTCGGGCCACACCGGAGGATCCTGCTGGCAGGGGGCTCGGACTGGACCGTGGAGCTGGCCGCCTTCTACGCCCGGTTCGGCAGGGAGACCGCCCTCGTGGAACCAGAGGAATTCCTGCCCCGTTTCGATCGACAGATCAGCGTCCGCCTCAGAAATGAGCTCAAAAAGGGCGGCGTCGACGTGCTGCGCCACGCCGCCATAGAAGGCGTGGAGAAAACGAGCAAGGGGCTGAGGGCGCTTCTGAGGGTCAAGGGCGGTGAAGAGAAGCGCGAGTTCGACCGCGTCATTTTCACGGACCGCGTCCCCCGCACCTCGGGCATGGGGTTGGAGGCGGCGGGGGTCGCCCTGGCGGAAGGCGCTGTCTCCGTGGACGAAACGCTCCGGACCAGCCTCCCGCACGTTTACGCCATAGGCGACGTGACCGGCCCCCCCTACTCCAGCCACAAGGCCTCCGCACAGGGGGAGCTCGCCGCTGAAAACGCACTGGGGGCCCGCCGCTCGTTTGCCGAACGGGTCGTGCCGGCTGTCCTGTACACACGACCCGAGGCGGCCGCGGTGGGATTGACCGAGAAGGGCGCCAAGGCAAGGCATGGAAAGGTGCTCGTGGGCGAGGTCCCCTATGGCTTCAACGCACGGGCCATGGCTGAAATGAAGGAAGGCGGGGTCGTGCGCGCCCTGTTCGACGAAAAATACCTCCAGCTCCTGGGGGTGCACGTGCTGGGGCCGCACTCGGCGGAGCTCATCACCCAGGCCGCGCTGGCCCTGCAGCTCGAGGCCACCGCCCAGGAGCTGGTCGACGTGATCGCGCCCCACCCCACGTATGCCGAGGCTTTGGCCGACGCGGCCCGCATGGCCATGGGAAGGGCCCTTTACGTGCCTGCGTGAGAGGGGGAAAAAGACACTGGATTCCGCCTTTCGGCGGAATGACGGAAACCTCGGGAGGTATTATGGCACAGGTCGACACGGGAACGCTCATTTGCCGGGTCCTTAAGGAGCAGGGAGTCAAGGTCCTGTTCGGCCTTTACGGCGGCCACGTCATCCCGATTGTCAGGCGCCTCGAGGAACACGGCATCCGGTTCATTCACGTCCGCCACGAGCAGACCGCGGCTTACGCGGCGGATGCCTGGGCGCGTTCCACCGGTACGCCTGGCCTGTGCCTTGTCACCGCCGGCTGCGGGCTCACGAACGCCCTCACGGGTCTTGCCCTGGCCGCATCGGCACAAAGCGCGGTCGTGTGCCTCTCCGGCCAGCACCCCACCTGTGAAGACAACATGGGGTCCTTCCAGGAGGTCTACGGCTCTGAAATAATGGGCTCCTTTGCCAAGGCCGCGAAACGGGTGATTGACTGGACCACCATCGGGTACGACCTGCGGCAGGCGTTCCGCGCTGCCGTCCATCCCCCGCAGGGGGTTTCCCTCCTTGAGATACCCGTGAACATCATGCAGGCGCAGGGTGAGGAGGAAAAACAGGCGAGGGGCGGGAAGATCTACGACCTCGACGAGATCCGCTTCCAGGGCGACCCGCGTCAAGTCGAAAGAGCGGTGGAGCTGCTTCACCGGGCAAAGAGGCCCCTGATTGTGGCCGGCGACGGAGTTTTCTGGTCCGGGGGGGCGCTGGAGATCAAGGAGCTCGCGGAACTCTCAGGCACACCGGTGCTGTGCCGCCGCGCCGGCCGGGGGGCCCTGGACGAGGCGCACAGGCTCTCGGTTCGCGGGGTGTGGAGCAAACCCTTCACGGGAAACGCGGACGTCGTCGTGGCCGTGGGGTTCAAGTTCTGGAGCGGCGAAAACTTCGGCCGCCCCCCCAAGTGGACGGATGAGGCCACGATCGTCCAGATCGATTCGACCGCGGATCAGGTGGGCTCGCATGTCCCCGCGGACGTCGCCCTGGTCGGCGACCCGAAATCCGTGCTCAGGCAGATGATCGACACGATCGGCCGAATGGGACTCGACTTTTCCGCCAAATTGAAGAGCCCCTGGGTCGAGCACCTGAAAGAGACCCGTCAAAGACACGACAAGGCCGTCCGCGAGCGTGCTCAAAAAAATGCATCCGCGGTGCCTGTCCATCCCGACAGGATCATGAGGGACCTTCTCGCAGTCCTGGACGAGAACGCCGTGATCGTCAAGGACAGCTTCACCATGAGCGGCTATGTGGACCAGTGGTTCACCCCGCGCGCCATGGGCCGGGTGATCGATGCGGGCCCCCTGGCGCCCGTGGGCGCCGGGGTGGGCATGGGGCTCGGGGCCCAGCTGGCAAACCCGGGCAAACAGGTTGTCGTCATGAGCGGCGACGGCGGCATCGGCATCGGCGGCATGGACCTGGAGACCGCGGCCAGATGCAAAATCCCCATCCTCGTCGTCCTCTTCAACAACAGCTCCTGGGGGCCAGACCCCGCGATCACCTTCCGGATGCAGGAACTGCGGGGCACCTTCCGCATGCTCCCCAAGATCCGCTACGACAAGGTGTTCGAGCCCCTGGGCGTGCACACGGAGCATGTCGAGGAACCTGATGAATTAGTGCCCGCCCTGGAGCGCTCGCTGAGTTCGGGTGCCCCGTCCCTCGTCAACGTGGTCAGTGACGATCGATACGCGCATCCGACGCTTGGGGAGGATTTCTTCAGCCAGACCAGATTCTGACCCCCCTGGCCCCGCCCCAGCTGGACCGATTTGTCCAACGGGTTGCCGGCAACGACCGGATGGACCTTCAAGGAGAGGTTTTCTTGAACCTCTGCCTGTAAATCTTTTCACTGGTAAGGGGCAGGCTCCTGATTCTTCCGGCGCCCGCGGCTGCCAGGGCATTGGCAACGGCAGGGGCGACAGGAACGATGGGCGGCTCCCCGACCCCCTTGGCCCCATAAGGGCCGGCCGGATCCGGGTTTTCCATGATCACGGGGACAATCCGCGGTATATCCGTTGCCAGGGGAGGCTTGTAATCCAGCAGGTTGGGATTTAAGAGCGCCCCCTTGCGGAAGTGCATCTCCTCACTCATTGCATACCCGATACCCTGCACAACGCCTCCAAAGATCTGTCCCTCCACGGCTTGTGGATTCAGGGGCCTGCCCACATCGTGGGCCGCTACAATCTTTAAGAGCCTGAGCCGGCCTGTCTCCGGATCCACCTCCACCTCGGCAATGTGGGTGGCGAATGTGAATTGGGGAAAACCGGCTATGGGCATTCCCCGAACTGTCCCGGCATCATTCGGCTCCGGGGAATGAAGGTACGACCCCCTGCCGATGAGAGGGCCTCCCGAGCCGTAGAAGGACCTCACCACGAGATCCTTCCATTCCACGGCCGGCGCATCCTCCCCGGATGTGCAGCCGACAATCCGCCCCTTCTCCATCCTGAGCTGCGACAGGGGTGCCCCGAGAAGCTTTTCCGCGTTCTCGAGCACCTGACGTTTCAAGTCGAGAGCCGCCAGCCGAGCGGCATGCCCGACATTGAACGCACAGCGGCTTATGCCCAGCCCGTGGTCGAAGGGTGATGTGTCCGTGTCCACGGGCATGATTCGGATCAGCTCCACGGGCAGCGACAGTTCCTCACTCACGATCCTGGATGCAGTTGTCGAAACCGCCGTCCCGATCTCGGGAACCCCCAGCATCATGCTGACTCCGCCGTCCATGTTCACCTTGAGAATGACACTCGACGGCAGCCCGCCGGTGACGTGCTGGATACAAGCCACCCCCATGCCGCGGTGGGCCTTTGGCCGCCGCTTTCCCCACAGGGCTGCCTCCGCGGCCGCCTTGAGCGTTGGGGCCGGACCTTCTCCCCTGTAGGGTACACCCAGGGTGAAGACGTCGCCCTCTCTCACCGCATTCTTCAAGCGGATCTCAATGGGGTCCAGACCGGTTTTCTCGGCCAGGATGTCCATCTGGGATTCGTGAGCGAACGCGGCCTGCGGATTGCCGTACCCTCGAAAGGCCCCGGCCGGGGCCTTGTTGGTGTACACGCACCAGCCGGTCAGATCGACGTTGGGCACCCTGTAAGGCCCCACCGAAAACATGGTGGCCACCCCTGTGACCACCGGTCCGGACCAGGCATAGGCACCGGTGTCAAAGATCACCCGTGCCTGCCACGCCGTCAAGGTACCGTCTTTCTTTACACCTGTCTTGACCGTGATAAGAGAGGGGTGGCGTCCTGCGACTGCCACGAACTCTTCATCCCTTCTGAACCCGACCCTGACGGGCCTGTCCAGGTGACATGCGGCGAGGGCCGCATACAGCCCTGCGATGTTCTCAAGCTTCGATCCGAAGCTTCCTCCAGCCGGAGTCGCGTGGACACGGATTCTGGACGGTTTCACCTGGAGGGCCTCTGCGAACATCATCTGGTTGGCGAACGGCAGTTGTGTCGGCATATGGATGAGGAGCCTGCCGGAAGAGTCCCTCGCGGCCATGGCCACCTGGGTCTCCAGGGAACACTGGTGCACCGCGGGGGTTTCAAAGGTGTTTTCCACAACAGCGTAGGAACCATCGAAAGCCGCCCTGACATCCCCCCGTTGAATGGTTGTTTTCGAGCAGACGTTGCCCCCCCTGATTGCTTCCCACGAGGCACCATACGTCTTGACGTCGGGGTGCAGGAGAATCATCTCTTCACTCATGGCGACCCGTGGGTCCAGGAGGGGTTGCAGCGGCTCATAATCCACGCGGATCATTTCACACGCCTCGATTGCGGTTTCCTCATCCACACCCGCGATCAGCGCAACCGGTTCTCCGACATAAAGCACCCGCTCCCCCGCCAGAAGGACGAGGTCTTTCAGGTAGCGGCCGAACCGGTTATGCGGCACGTCTTTTCCCGTGAGCACAAGTTTTACGCCGGGAAGCCTCTTCGCCCTGTCAACGTCCACATGAAGCAGCCTTGCGTGCGGCTGGGTGCTCCTCAACAGAACACCATGCAGCGCATCCGAATGCCTTAAGTCGCCCGCGAACTCCATCCTGCCCGTCGCAAGCTCGAACGCATGCCTGTTCGCAAGCCCTTTATCAAAGAGTTCCTTCATCGTGGTTCATCTCCTCCCCATCACCGGACAAAAGGGCGGGGAAAAACCTGCTTCCCGGCGTTCATGGGTCTTATTCCTGGACTATTTCTCCGTTTTTCATCACGTAGCAAAGGTAAAAGTTCCCGTCCAACCCGTCCTTTTTCTCCGGATAGAAGCTGATGGTCGCTCCAGCCCTTCCCGAAGCCCCCATGTACCCCCTTGTGTTTTCAATGGCCTTTTGCAGGGGCTCACCGCCCTCTCCATTGGTCTCTTTGAGGCCCTTGAGGAGTATCATCATGGCGTCCCAGGTCTGGGAAACCATGGAGCTCAAACCCGGATCAGTCTTGAATTTTGCCTGGTACCTCTCGTAGACGGGGACCCCGAACGGGTTTTTGTTGTCGTAAATGGAAATGACCGTCGTCATGTTGTCGAACGCACCGTCGCTCAGTTTGATGGCGTAAGGATCGTAGAGGCTGTCCCCGCCGATGATGGGGCACTCATAACCCATCTGCTTCATCTGCTTTGCAAAAAGGGCGCCCGGCGGTCCGTGGCTCATCCATGCGATGACATCCCCGCCCGCCTCTTTGCAGGCCAGTATCTGCGGGGTCATGTCGTTCGTTCCGTAGGTAAAGGAGACGATCTTGTGAGGCTTCAGGCCCACCAAGGGGAGGTAATCACTGATAAAGTCCTTCAGGCCCACCCCCATGGGTCCTGAGTCGTGAACGATCATGGGCTTCTTGTACCCTCTTTTGGCGACTTCGACAACGAACTGGCGGGCGTACTGCTCGTCGGTGCCCGAAGTCCTGAAGATGTATTTGGGGTGTCCCTTGGTGACCATGTAAGAAAGGGCGATGGGGCACATCATGACCGTCTTGCTGCTTTCCACGGTTTTCACAACCGCTATGGTGTCAAAACTCGCAGCGCCCCCAACGAGCGCAACGACCTCGTCCTTCATGATGGCCTTTTTCACCATGGTGACCGCCTTGTCACCCTTGCCCTCGTCATCCAGCGGAATCAGCTCGATCTGCTTGCCGTTGATCCCGCCGGCTGCGTTTGCCTCATCGACGGCCATTTCACAGGCCTGCTTGAGAGGCATCCCCAAGAAGTTGAGTGGGCCCGAGAAGTCCCCGAACACTCCTATTTTGATTGTGTCCGAGGCTGCCGCAGGTCCCGACAGGCAGAAGAAAACCATGAAAGCCACGACCATAAAAGTCTTTCTTTTCATCATTTTTTCTCCTCCTCCAATGACAGATTTAAGGTATGAATATCCCGTTCACGAGACGGGGGCTTCCCTCATTCTTTCGTCCTTTTGCTTCCGAAAAGCCCGCGGCTTTCTTCCGGGAACACGCCCTGAAGCATGTCCAGGACACTTTCCACGGTGATGTCGATGAGCACTTCGAGAGTCGCCCTGCCCTCCTCCGCAGTGGCCGAGGCCGGGTCACCACAGTAGCATTGGTCCATTCCCATTTGGACGAACTCATCAATCCCTTCTTTAAAAATCTTTTGCGGCAGATTCATGGGGAGATACTCCAACCTTTTCCTCCTTTCTTCATTGACAAGGGATGGCGCTATTGCCTGAATGAGAGAGGTCTCATATCGATCCGCATGGGTTTCCCCCTTTTTAAAGGCCTCGGGAAGCCGCTCCACGTATTTCTTTCGGAGCTTGTTCGGGAACAGCACTTTGACCCCGGTCTTTTCCTCAATTTTTTTGATCGCATCGTAAATGGCCCTTACGTTGCCGGGTTCTCCATGATTGTTCACAATACAGATCCGGTTCATGCCCTGCCGAATCAGCTGAAGGCAGATCTCCCTGATGAGGGTGCACTCCGTCTCTTCAGACAGGGAAATCGTGCCGGGGAAGCTCCTGGCGCAAAGCGCGACCGTGTAGTTGAGGGGAGGGAGCACAAAGGCCTTGCAGCCCATGCCCTGAAGCCTCTCCGCGGCCCCCCGGGAGACGGCCCCCGCGATGATGCTGTCTGTCCCTATGGGGCAATGCGGGCCGTGGCTTTCGGTGGCTCCCACCGGCAGCAGGAGCACGAACTTCTCGTCTTTTTTCAGGCCATCAAGGTCCACCCAGTTCAAGTGGCAAAAATCGGTTGCATTGAATTCGACCATCATTTTTTCACACTCCATTCACCTCTGTGACCCCGGGTCCCGGATCACACCCCCTTGAGCCTCCGCCGGTCGACTTTTCCAGCGGCGTTCTTAGGGAGGTTTTCGACAAACTCAATCAATCTTGGAAACTTGTGAGGGGAAAGCCTTTCCCGTGTGAAACCCCGGATCCTTTCAGCCATGGCTTCATCCCCTGAAATGCCGCTCTTGAGGACTATGAAGGCCTTGGTCTTATCCAGGCCGTCGCTGTCCTTAACCCCCACCACTGCACAGTCCAGGGTGTCCGGATGTGCCTGAATCGTTCTCTCGATTTCCATGGGGGAAATCCACACCCCGCTCACCTTGAGCAGGTCGTCCGCCCTGCCGTGGAACCAGAGGTATCCGTCCTCGTCTCTTTCAAAAAGATCGCCCGTGTAGACCCACTCCCCTCTGAAAACCTTACGCGACTTTTCGAGCTCGTGCCTGTAGAAAAAGCCGGAGGTCGGCCCCTTGGCCATGAGAACCCCGATATGGCCGTCCGGAAGCTCGTGTCCTTCCTCATCGACAATCTTCACCTCGTAGCCCGGGATGGGTTTCCCGACACTGCCGGGCACCACCTCCCCCGGCCTGTTGGAGACATAAACGTATCCCATTTCCGTGGAGCCCAGCATGTTGATCACCTCACAGCCGAATGTCTCCCTCCATTCGTTGTAGAGCTCCACGGAAAGCGCCTCCCCGGCACAGGTGCACAACCGAATGCAGCTCATGTCCGGCCTTTCCGTTTTGGGAACCTGCAGCATTTTTCTCATCATGGTGGGGACATTGACCAGAATGGTCGGCCTGTGCCTTCTTATGAGCTCGAATATTGCTCTTTCAGTGGTTCTCTCCGGGAACAGCACGGCGGAGGCTCCCGCCCTGAAGGGCAGGAAAACCGTGCTGCTCCTTCCATACCCGAAGAACATTTTAGGCACGGGCAGGACCACATCGTCCTGGGTGAAATTGAATATCTCCTTCATGCTCTCGAAACTGTAGACAAGGGTGCTGTGCGTGACAGGCATGGCTTTTGGGTGGCCGGTGGAGCCGCCGGTGAACCCCCACCGCACGAAATCATCCTTGTGGGTTGGGGCAGCGCCCAGTCTGTCGGAAGCACGCTCGAGCGCCCTTAAAAAGTCAACCTCTCCTTTTCTCAGGGATGCCGGAGAGTCGGTAAGAACGAGAAAATGTTTTGGGAAGGACTCTCCCTCGCAGGCCCGCCTCAGCCTGTCAGCACAGCTGTCATCCGCCACAACGACCTTGGGCCGAAGGAGCTGGAGCTCATACCTGTAATCCTCCGGCGACTGATAGGTGTAACCGACGATCGCCTCGGCCCCTAGCTTTGGCACGGCATACAGCAACGCCACGAACTCCGGCGTGTCCCCGAGTGCGAGGTATACCCTGTTTTCCATCTCAACGCCCATATCCTTCAGGACATTTCCTGCCCTGTTGGTGAGCTTGACCAGGTCCCTGTAGCTGTATCGCTCCTCTTTGAAAAATAACGCCGTCTTTTCGCCACGGCCTTTATCGATGTTCTCCTCGAGAAAGTAGGTCGTCATGTTGAGTTTTTCGGGAATTTCCATCTTCATATCTTACCTGTGTCTTTAATTTGTGGTTTCATGGGCCCAACCGCCAGGGCGTCTCAGGCACTCGGGTCGAGCTCCCACAAGATCGGGTCCTCTTTCAGGGCCACCTCGGTCGTCAGGAGCCTTCCGCATTCAGGGCAGATGAACTCCCGCCACTCGAACTTCTTCCGGGGTGCCCTTGGGGAGGGTTTGACATGGGGACCGGCGGTCTCAACGGGATAATCTCCCCTGATCACATGGGCCTTGTAGTTTTCACTGGACTTGCAGATGACAAAACCGCAGCGGCAGGCTATAAAATCCCCATCTGCCAGCTCCACCACCCGCAGGTATTCGTTCAAGCGTGCCTTGAAAACGCCGGGTTGTTCCCGGTCCTCCACAGGCTGCTTCCCAATCCTCTTCTTCCTGATTTCACACCTGCCTTGAATGGTTTTTTCCACATCAACAGCGGTGCCCTCCGCATTGATCTCGACACCATAGGCCTCCCTTGCGGGCTTGCGTGTCACCAGTGAGTTTTTCAAGTCCCTCAATACCATTTCGGGGTCTCTTTCCAGAGGGTCGCCGTACCCCCCGCCTCCCGTGGAATTGAAAAAGTACACGTCATCGGTCCCGATGCGGGTGAGGGTCATTTCTCCAAACATTTCCACCTCACCCCCTTCCACCTCCTCAAGGGACTGGGGCAGCCTCCCGTGTGACAGCTGGGATCTTATGCCACTGTTTCTTTTGGCTGCAAACATGACGGTCGAGGAGGGGTACCCGCCATAAATCCCCGCGGAGGCAGGGTGGGACATTCCCGTGGAGGTGATTGCCTTGTGATCGTTCGTCCCGAACCGGTTCATGCAGTAGGCCGTGGACACCGTGGCGCCGCCCCGGAATGTCCCCGGGCCGCCCGAATCCGCCAGCTGCCGCCTGTAAAGATAGAGAATGGGCATGAGGTTTTCATAGGTCTCCACATTGGCAATGCCCAGAGAAATGGAGCAGAGGAAGCCTCCCGTGTCGATGCCGTCCTGATCACTGCGAGCCCCGGTGCCTCCGAACATGGAGTCCAGGATCGAATCCTGGAAACGACGTCCCCCCTTGCCCCTGCCCGATATATGATCCACGGCCTGCGCCCCCATCCACCCGGATTGAAAATATTTTTTATATTTGTCGCTTGCGGCGAGCATCTTTCCGATGCACGCGGAAACCACGTTTTCCACCTCCCAGCTTGCAGCGGTGGTCGCCTTGCAGCATCCCGCGGGCCATTCGGCATGAACAACCGTTCCCGGTCTGCTCTTGATCTCCATGGCCCGGGTCACACCGGCCGGGCACCAGCCCGTGTCATAACAGAGCAGTCCCAGGACGGCCGTCAGCAGGCGCCCGACCATGCCCGGATAGGTGGTATTGACGATGGCCGGGGCCTGCTCGCCCGACTTTGTGAAGTCGAAAAGGAGCTTGTCATCCTTTTTGACCATCTCCAGGAACACCCTGTAGATCTCGTCATTGGTGTCCAGGTAGCCGCGGTGGGCCCACTTGCCGTCGGGGAGTTCCCTGAGTTTCTGGCGAAAAACGGTCTCCGTGCTGTCGATGAGTTGCTCCACTGCCGTCATTATCATCTCAAGACCCCGAGCCTCGATGAGTTCCAATATCCTCTTCTCCGCGGTCATATTGGCGGCAAGCTTGGCCCTCAGGTCCAGGGCGGCCATTTCCGGGAGCCGGGAGCGCCTCAGATATTCCCTCTCGAGATCCTTCCGGAGCACACCGTTCTCGACAATCTTAACCGGCGGTATGAGGGGCTGCTCGCCGAAGATATCCCTTGCGCCAATCTGAATGGACCCCACATTCGGCCCTCCCACGTCCAGAACATGCAGGCAGGCCCCCGCCCACATGATGAGTTCGTCTTTCCAGAATATGGGCTTCATAATGGCCACGTCGTTTTCGTGGCAGGCCCCGACATAAGGGTCGTTGCAGATGAACATGTCGCCGGGACGTATGCCCGGGTTGGTCTGATACTCCCTCAAGATATCCTTGGTTATGAATTCCATGGTCAGGGCATGCATGGCAATGTATGTCCCAAGAGCAAAGACATCTCCTTCCGCCGTGAGAAGGGCACAGTTCATATCCTTGATGTCGTTTGCCACGTTGGAACAGGAAGTCCTCTTGAGCGTCATGGCCTGTTCGTCGTTGATGGCCCACAGCTTGTGCCTCAAAATCTCGAAAGTCACCGGATCAAGCTGTTTTTTTTCTCTTTTCATGTTCTTCTCCATCAGAAATCCATCAGCAGGTTCAGGTATTCGTCCACGCGGATCTCCTGGCCGGGATTGATCAGTACGGTCGTGTCCACAGCCTCGATGACGGCAGGCCCCTTGACCACATTGCCTGTCCTCAGATCTTCCCGGACGTATATGCTTGTCTGCAGGAACCCCCGGCCGCCCTCGAACCACACCTCCCTTTGTCCTTTCAAGGCCCTGGAAGGGTTCGATCCTTCCGGTTCGTGCGTCAGAATGGGGGTTTTCTCCAGGGCCCCCGTGCCTTTGACCTCCAGGGTCACGGCCTCCACCTGGGCCGATCCGTAGCTCATGCCTTTGCCATACTTGTGCTCGTAGGTGTCCACAAAATTGTCTATCAGCTCCTGCATCTGTTTCTCTTCGAGAGTGCCCCCGGGCACGGGCACGGAGATTTCGTGAACCTGGCCCCAGTAGCGAAGGTCTATGGACCGGACAAGGGTCATGTCCTCTCTCGGCACGTTGCTTCGGGCAAGGCCTCTGACGAGTTTCTCCTCCATCTGGCTGAAGACGGCATTCAGCCTGTTCGGATCGAAAGGCGCGAGCGTGGGCTCGGAGTGCCGCTCGACCTGGACAATGTCCGAACCCCCTATACCGAAAGCAGAGAACACGGAATTGAAGGCCGGGATGACCAGCTTTCTGATCCCTGAAATGAGAGGGGCGAAGGACGTGCTGCAGAGCGGCCCGGCGCCCCCGAAGGAAAAGAGGACAAAGTCGGAGGGATCGAACCCTTTGTCGATGGTGGTTTTTCGCACGAGATCCGCCATGTGGGCCGTGAGGATCTGAATGATCCCCATGGCCGCATCCTCGACACTGAGGCCCATAGGCCTCGCGATCTGCTCTTCGACGGCCCGGCGCGCCTTTTCCGCATTGAGCTTCATCCGGCCGCCGAGGAAATTCATCGGGTCGATGCGCCCCAGCACCACGTTAGCATCGGTGAATGTGGGGGCCTCTCCCCCCTGGTCGTAACACACCGGCCCCGGTATCCCACCGGCGCTCTGGGGGCCGACCTTCAAAAGCCCAGTCTTCTCCTCCACCCTGGCAATGCTCCCGCCTCCGGCACCCAGGGACACAATATCGATGACCGGTGTCAGGATTGTGTATTGAGAAAACACAGGGGCCGGGGAAAGCATCATTTCACCGTCCACGATCAGGCTCACATCAAAGCTGGTGCCGCCCACGTCGGTGGTGATGATGTTCTTGAAGCCCTTGAGATCGCCCATGATCCTGGATCCGAGAACCCCGCCCACGGGTCCCGAGGAGAGCAGATTCACGCCGATGTTTCCCGCCTCCACGACATCCACCATGCCGCCGACGTTCTGCATGACCAGGAGGGGGTTTTCGAGGCCCCTCTCCTCTAATTTCTTGTGAAGGGCCGAGAGATAGCGTGATGTTATGGGGGAAAGATAGGCGTTGATGGCGGTGGTGGCCATGCGCTCGTAGTCTCTCAGGACGGGAATCAACTCGCTGGAGACGGACACAAAGATCCCCGGGTGGCGCTGGCTAATAATTCGTTTGATCTCTCTTTCGTGGGATGGATTCAGGAAGGACCACAGCAGGCACACGGCTATGGATTCAACGCCTTCCTCGAGGACGAGTTTATCCACAATCCTTTCCACTTCTTCTTTTTTCAGCGGGATGATCTCCTCCCCGGAGCTGTCTATGCGTTCTTCGACCCCTTGTATCAAGGGCCGCGGAATGATGGGGTCCGCCTTGTTGTGCTTGTAGACCTGAAATCTCTCCCATTCCGACAGACCCGCGACCTTTTGCTCCACACGGCCCATGATGATCGTGTCTTCAAATCCCCTGGTGGTGATGAGGCCTGTTTCGACCCCCGATCTCGTGAGCAGGGCGTTTACGGCAACCGTGCTTCCATGTGCGAAAAAATACCGGGTTCTTTCGAGCACCTCTTCGCCCCTGAGCCCGACGAGGGCTGCCGCACTGTCCAGCGATTCCATGATTCCTATAGAGAAATCATAGGGTGTCGTCTGTGCTTTGCTGTTCACGACGACACCTTCATTGTCCATGATCAGGCAGTCAGAAAATGTTCCCCCACTGTCCACACTTATTATGTAGGATTTCTCTCTTTCAGGCATTGATAAGCTCCTTGGTTAACAAAAAAAGCGAAGAACAGATTCCATCGATAATTGAAATGTTCCATCAACCTCCCAGATAGGCCTTACGAATGTCTTCTTCCTGGATAAGTTTTTCGCCCGAGTTTTCCATAACGACTTTTCCGTTCTCCAACACATACCCGCGGTCCGCGAGTTGCAGGGCCTCAAAGGCATTCTGCTCGACGAGCAACAGCCCTATGCCTGATTTGTGCAGCTTGACGAGTGTGCTGAATGTGAGTTCCACCATCATGGGTGCCAGGCCGAGTGACGGCTCATCCAGAAGCAGGAGCCGTGGGGCCGACATGAGCGCCCGTCCTATAACGAGCATCTGCTGCTCGCCCCCGCTGAGCGTTCTTCCTTGCTGGGTCTGACGTTTCCTGAGAATGGGAAAAAGGTCGAACACTTCCTCCAGAGACTGTTTAAGTTGTTTTGTGCCCCCAAAACCATGGCCCGCGATGCTGCCCATCTCGAGGTTTTCCCTGACGGTGAGCGGAAGGAACGCCTGACGCCCCTCAGGGACCACGATCAGGCCCATTCGGGCGATTTTATATGGCTGAAAACCGTTTATCTCCTTTTCATCAAGCAGGATGCGGCCCTTCCGCGGCGGCTGAAGCCCGCAGATCGTCTTTATCAGGGTGCTCTTGCCGGCGCCGTTTGAGCCGATGATGCTGACGATCTCCTTGTCGGAGACCTCGAGGCTGACGTCTTCCAGGGCCTGGGCAACGCCGTAAAACACACTGACACGATCCACCTCAAGTCTCATGGGCCCTTTTCCTTCCCAGGAAAGCCTCGATGACCTTCTGATCCCTCTGAACGTCACGGGGTGAGGCGTCGGCTATCACGGAGCCGTAATTGAGGACCAGGACTTCGTCGGCAAGGTCCATCACCATGTGCATGTCGTGTTCTATGAGGATGATGGTGATACCCAGGTCCCTGATCTTGCGGATAAACCGCAGAAGGCTTTCAGTTTCGGTCCGATTCAACCCCCCGGCGGGCTCATCCAGCAACAGAAGCTCGGGTCGCCCGGCAAGCGCCCTGGCTATTTCCGTTCTTTTTTGGATTCCATATGGCAAATTATTAGCTTTTTCATCTTGGTATTTTTCTAATTCAAGGATTTTTAAAATATCTAGTGCTTCTTTTTTAAAATTTGATTCTTCGTTTTTCAGCGATGGAAGGCCCAACATCGTTTTAAAAATATTGACATCTCGAAAAAGGTGCATGCCTACCATCACGTTATTCACGACTTCCATGTGACCGAAAAGGCGGATTGTCTGGAACGTCCTGAATATTTTTCTTTTTGCGATTTGGTGGGGGCGAAGCCCTCCGATGCTTTCTCCTTTGAAGACAATCTGTCCCCTATCGGGGCGGTATATCCCGGTGAGCACATTGAAAATTGTTGTCTTGCCAGCCCCATTAGGGCCAATAATGGCTTTTACACTGCCCTTCTTGACTTCCACACTAAAATTTTGGAGGACATTCAAACCTCCAAAAGAAAGGTATAAATCAGAAATCGCCAAAAGGGGTTTTTTAGCTTCCATATTTCACAATTCTATATCAGTTTTCGCTTTACTTTCATTTCTATAAACCCGGCGATGCCTTGTGGAAAAAAGACAAGAATTACAAGGAGAATAACTGCATTAACTAAAATAGCATACTCTGCTGCAATATATAGAAACTCAGGAAGCAATATAATAAATAAGGCCCCTATAACAGCTCCAAGCGTCTTACCTTTTCCCCCTACGACAACCGCCGAGAGGATATAAATGGATGTGTACGGTCCGAAAAGCTCAGGACTGAGATACTGATTGAGGTGCGCATACAGGCAGCCAGCCAGAGCGGCCATCATGGCGCTTATGGTAAATGCCAGGTTTTTGTACAGGGCTGTGTTGATACCAAGCGTGCCGCCCGCTATCTCGCTCTCCCTGATCGCGGCGAAGGCTCGGCCGAAAGAGGATCGCAGGATATTCTGGTTGAGGTAATAAACCAGGAACGCGCCGAGGAGGAGAATGAAATAGTACCGTGTCCCCTGCAAGGAGAATCCAAGTATTTGTAGATCGGGAATTCCATAAAGCCCCGAGGCGCCCCCGGTAACCGCGCCCCACTGGATCATGATGATTTCCATGACAATCCCAAAGCCCAGCGTGGCAAGGGCGAGATAGTGATGGCTGAGCCGAAGAGTGGGTATACCCAGGAGAAAGGCAAACAATCCGCTCACGGCCACTGCCATGAGAATGGAGAGCAGGAAAGGCGCGCCCAGGTGCATCTCGAAGTAGGAGACCCCATAGGCGCCGATGCCGTAGAAGGCCCCGTGCCCCAGAGAAATCTGACCCGTGTAACCATAAATCAGATTCAGCCCGATGGTCAGTATAACCCAGATGCCCACCATGCATGCCACATGGATGTAGTATTCGTTGGGAGAAACAAAGGGAAAGATCAGGCACAAAATGAAAGCAATAAGGGGAATTCTGTGTCGCATTTCTAAACCTTTTCGGTTTCCTTTTTGCCCATTAACCCCGACGGCTTCACAAACAGCACCAGAATCATCAGCAGAAAGGGGATGGCGGCATTGTATCCCGATGAAATGTACCTGCCTGCGATTGCTTCAATTAAGCCCAGGAAGAGGCCGCCCGCGATAGCCCCCGGCATGCTCCCCGCCCCCCCCAGTATGGCTGCCGCAAAACCCTTGATTGCCAGGCTGATTCCCATTCCCGTATTGGCGGAACTCAAAGGGGAGATCAAAATCCCCGCTAGCCCGCTCAGCGCCGCACTGAGCGCAAAAACCGACGCGATGATGAGCCGAACATTGATACCCATCAATTGCGCGGTTTCCTGATTAAACGCCGCGGCGCGCGTCGCCTTGCCCACAAGGGACCTCGTAAAAAAAAACCAGAGGACAAAAATGACAACAAAGGCTATTGCGATAATGAAAATGTGCTGGAATGTGATGGTTGCCCCAAGAAAGAGGAATGGATCCCCCTTGAGAACGGGTGGGGAAAAGAAAGGCAGCTCACCCCAGACCCTCTGAGCGATGCTCTTGAGAACAATACCCGCGGCGAGTGTGATAATGATGAGGGTCACCGTGTCGGCATTGTTCTTTCGTGCAAGTGCGATGATGCGATCAAACAACAGACCCACAAAAGCCACAATGAGGATGCTTAAAGTAATCCCTATCCAGAAAGGCATCCCAGCGGTCACCAGCATGCTCACATAAAGCATTGCTCCGACCATCAGCCATTCACCCTGGGCGAAATTGAATATATGTGTTGCATTGAAGATGAGAGTGAAGCCAACAGCCACAAGGGCATAGCACGATCCAACGGTCAGTCCGCTCATGAAAAGTTGAAAAAACATGATCTCTTTCTTCAGCCTAGATGTATTTTAAAATTATGATCATGCAGCCGCCCGTATAGAGGCCTCTTTCGCGAAGGCAGGCTTTCCGTGACAAGCACCGCTCCCTAACCCTCTCTCGAGGAGGCATCCGCCGCAGGGGACCAACCCAACATGGTGGATATCTTTTTTCCTAATTCCAGAATCGGTGGGGCATATTTTTCCTCGAATTCCATCTCAGTAAACAATGCCGCATTGTCCCCAATGCTCACCGCCGCGATGACGCTTCCATCCTGTGAAAAAATGGGGGCGCCGACTGTCCTTGAAATCAGGGAAAGCTCCTGATTGTTTGTTGAATAGCCGTTTTTCAAGACTAAACTCAAAGTTTCCTTTAATTTAGCCTTGTCAGAAATAGTGTACTCTGTTAACTTTTTCATTGTAAAACTATTAATTATCTTATCTTTTTTTTCTTCAGGCAAGAATGCCATAATCGCTTTACCGGCTGCAGTACAATACGCAGGCAGCCTTGTGCCGATCTGGAGATTCAGATCGATCACCTTTTTTTTCTCCACTCTTTCGATGATAACGATCTCAGTCCTGTCCAGGATGCTCAAGTTCACGGTCAGACCGAGCCTTTGGGACAATTCTTCCATATATGGGTGCGCGACGATTCGGAAGTCGAGATATGCGAGAACCGTGTACCCGATCCGAAACGCCTTTGGACCCAGCCTGAAGGCTTTGTTGTTGTTTCTTTCCAGATATCCCAAATCCAACAGTGTGTGAGTGATACGCTGTACACCACTTTTGTTGATGCCTGTTTTTTTTGAAATCTCAGTCAGGTTTAGAAAACGTTCTCTAGAGGTAAAGAGTTCCAGTACGGCCAGGCCACGGGCTAAGGAAGATATTGTTTGCCTTGATTCCATCATAAGGATGCAAAAGGAAATTGTTTAAAACTTATCGGAGACTTGACTCAAAGTATCGCACTGCGATACTTTGTACTGTAAAACGATATTTTTTTTAGGCAGGCCATGTCAAGCAAAAAATCAGCAAGCTCCCGCCGAATGCCCCTATCGCGCTGCCTGCGGATTTCTTCCAGTACGGGAACCCCGTCATGCCCGCTCGGACATTGACAAATAGCAACTGTCAAGATATATGAAAAGGCACAAAGTTGAATCAAAATTGCTTCGTTATTCTGTCGCCTCATCGACGTCCATAAGCTGCTGAAAACAAGGTTCCAAATCATCTGCCGGCCGTGGGATGGACTTTTTCAAGGTTGCCTCCCAGAAAAACAATACGATGACCCCATGAAGGTGATGAAATGCTGAGAGGAAAGACGTACGCTGAAGTCTCCAGGAATTTCAAGTGGGAAATCCCTGCATATTTCAACATCGGGGTGGACGTCTGCGACAAGTGGGCCGGCGACGACAGCCGTATAGCCCTCATCCACGTGGATTCGGAGGACAGGGAGCGTCGCTACACCTTCGCCCGATTAAAGACACTCTCGAACAGACTGGCCAACGCCATGAGGGCGCACGGGGTGGGTCCGGGAGACAGGGTGGGCGTCCTTCTCTCACAGAGGCCCGAGACTCTCATCTCACACGTCGCCGCCTACAAATCAGGGGCCGTGGTCGTGCAGCTCCTCACGCTCTTCGGCCCGGACGCCCTCGAGTACAGGCTCCGGGACAGTGGGTCCAGGGCCCTTGTCACGGATGAGGAAAACATCTCAAAAATCGACCTGATCCGGGACCGCCTCCCCCGCCTGGAGACCGTGATCGTCATCAATTCCGGGGGCCGCGAAGACGTTCTGGACTTCCAGGACTGCCTGGATAGAGGAGCCCCGGATTTCACGCCCGCCCGGACCAGGCCGGACGACCCGGCCCTGATCATTTACACCTCCGGGACCACCGGCCAGCCCAAGGGCACCCTTCACGGCCATCGGCTCCTGCTCGGGATCATGCCGGGGTTCGAGTTCCTCCACAACCTGTTCCCCCGAAAAGGCGACCTGCTGTGGACGCCGCTCGACTGGGCCTACATAGGGGGATCCTACGACGCCCTCTTCCCCGCCCTCCACCACGGCTGTGCCGTGCTCGCCTGCAGGCCGCGAAAGTTCGACCCGGAAAAGAGCGTCCACATGATGGCCAGATACGGCGTCCGCAATCTCATGGCGGTCCCCACGGTTTTGAGGATGATCATGCACGCCGTGGAGCGGCCCCGGAAGCGGTACGACCTCCGCCTGAGATCCGTCACCGTAGGCGGCGAGACCCTTGGTGACGAACTCGCCGCGTGGGGCCGCGAGGCCCTTGGAGTTGAAATCAACGAACAGTACGGTCAGACGGAGTGCGACCTGGTGGTCGGTTTCTGCAGTGAAATCATGAAAATCGTCCCCGGCTCCATCGGCGCCGCGATCCCCGGCCATGATGTGGGGATCATCGACGAGCAAGGACACCCCGTCCCGGACGGCACAATGGGGGAAATTGCGGTCAGGACACCCGATCCCGTGGCCTTTCTCGAATACTGGGGAAACCCGCGGGCCACTCGGGACAAATACCTGGGCGAATGGCTGCGGACCGGCGATTATGGGGCTAAGGACAGGCACGGGTTCTTCCGGTTCTCGGGGCGGCAGGACGAGATCATCGAAAGCGGCGGTTTCCGCATCGGGCCCGGAGAGATCGAGGACTGCCTCATGAACCACGAGGCCGTGGCCCTCGCAGGCGTCATAGGGGTGCCCGACCCCTTGAGGGGGGAAATAGTCAAGGCATTTATCGTCCCTAAAGAAGGCGTGACCGTGGACAAAAGCCTTGAAGAAAACATCAAGGGGTTCGTTAAAAAACGACTGGAAGCCCATGCCTACCCCCGTGAGTTGACATTTCTGCAGGAAATGCCGAAGACCAGCACGGGCAAAATTTTAAAACAGGAGCTTCGCAGGCTGCATGAAGAGGAAGTGAAGGTCAGGTATTGAATCCGATTTTAACAGACACAGTCCATGGGAGGATTTGATGACGGAAAAAGCGGCATTGTACGAGAGAGACGGAAATGTTGGGATCATCACACTCAACCGGCCTGAGCGCCTCAACGCGATCAACAAGGATCTCCTGAAGGAATTTATCGGATGGATTGAAACCGCCCGGCGTGATGAAAAGGTCGTGGCGGTCATCCTCACAGGCGCGGGGAGGGCCTTCTGCGCGGGAGAGGATCTCAAGGAGACCTCCGCTGGAAAAACCATGGAGACCTGGATGGAGGAAACAGACGGTCTCCAGGATGTGCAGCGCGTCATCCTGGCCCTGGGGAAGCCCCTCATAGGTGCGGTGCGCGGTTATGCCCTGGGGGGGGGCTGTGAGTTCGCCATGAGCTGCGACATCCGGATAGCGGCCGAAGACGCGGTCTTCGGGTTCCCGGAGACAGAGGTGGGTCTCACGGTCACCACGGCAGGGACCAAGCTCTTGTCGCAGATCGTGGGACTTGGAAAGGCAAAGGAACTGGTTTTTACCGGGGAATTCATAGACGCCCGGGAGGCCCTGCGTATCGGCCTGGCCAACAAGGTGGTGCCCGTCGAGGACCTCCGAGAGGAGGCCCTGGCCATGGCCCGCAAGATCGGCGAGAGATCACCGCTCGCCCTCAAGCTGTCCCGGACCGCTCTGGATCAGGGCCTTCACTGCAGCTTCGAGCAGACCCTGGAAATGGAGGCGAATCACCTCCTCCTCTGTGTGGGCGCCCAGAACGAAAAGGCATTTGTCGAGAGAAAGCTCAAAAAGATGAAGGGGTGAGCAGGCGGTCTCACCCTGTTTCAACATACGCGGAAAGGCGCTGTTTTGCCGGCTCCAACCGGTGGGATGAGCGAATGCGTCTGTTTAAATGTGCCCCGGCGTGCTAGTATCAGGGAAAAGCGCATGTGCCATGGTAGACACCTTTTAACAGGACCCATCCCGCCTTGAAAGGAGAAGGAGGCACCCATGGAAGAAGGCACCATCCGGATCAGACTCATGAAGGCTGAGGATTACGATGCCGTTGTCGAGATCGATGAAAAAATCCTCAAGACGCCCCGCAGGGAATACTACGAGGCGAAGTTCGACAAGCTTTTCAAAACCAGCGACTATCTCCCCGTGTCGCTGGTGGCCGAGGAACAGGACGGCAAGGTCGTGGGATTTGTCATGGGGGAGGTCTACATGGGCGAGTACGGCCTGTTCCGGGAATCGGCCACCCTGGACACCATCGGAGTGGACCCTGCTTACCAGCACAAGGCAATCGGCAAACAATTGATCAACGAATTCGTGGATCACCTGAAAAAGGTGGGGGTCGAAAAAATAAACACACTGGTCGACTGGAATGACTCCGTGCTGATCCACTTCTTCAGCGCGAATCATTTCAGGCCGTCCATGAAGATCAACCTCGAACGCAGTTTCTGATTTGAGGCAAGAATCCCTATCAAATATAAATTTGAATCGAATGAAATACAGGAAATCAAAATGAAAATAATTACCCTTCAGGGAAGCCCCAGAAAAAAAGGAAACACTGCCAAGGTACTTTCTTGGGTTGAAGAAGAGCTTACAGCATTGGGTCACGATGTTGAATCCATTTTCTTAAACACTAAGAATCTTAAAGGGTGTCTTGCTTGTGGCAAATGTAAGGAGAAACCCGATACCGTCGGATGCATCCAAGAAGATGATATTCCGGAAATATTAGAAAAGATGACTAAGGCCGATCTGGTGATTTTTGCATCGCCGCTCTATTTCTGGGGAGTTTCCTCCCAGCTAAAAACCTTAATTGATCGAACATACAGCTTTTATGTCGATTATCACCAACCCGGTCATGCGTCATTGGTTGATGGTCAGCGCCAGGCCTTGCTAGTAACCGGTGCGGGACCATATGAAAACAACGCCGAGGCCGCTTTCACTGCATTTGGCCGTATGCAAAGCCCACACAAAGCGGTAAACGCTGGTGAGCTTTTCATCGGTTCGTGTTCTACACCGGACAATTTAGATGACAGTATAAAAGACAAAGCGGTAGCATTCGCCCATAAAATAACAGAATAAGCCAACACAGGTACAGAGCTTGATTCATAAAGGATGCCGGAGGCGGCCTCCCATGGAACACTTAGCCATGCCATGAAATCATCGAACGTAAGAGACGTCGTTCAACGTCTCCTCGCCCCTTCGGACGTTCGCATCGACGGGGACCGGCCCTGGGATCTTCGCATACACCATCCCCGTTGGTACGAACGGGTCGTTTCCGGCGGATCCCTGGCCCTGGGCGAGAGCTACATGGACGGGTGGTGGGACTGCGAGGCCCTGGATCGGTTCTTCGAACGGATCATGCGCGACCGGTTGGACCGGCGGGTGAAGCACCATGCCCTGCGCTCTCTGCCTACCGTTCTCATGGCCATGATCGTGAATACACAGGCCGGATCCAGGGCATTCGCCATTGGAAGACGCCACTACGACCTCGGCAACCGTCTCTTCACCGCCATGCTGGACCCATGGCTCAACTACTCCTGCGGGTACTGGGAAGAGGCGCAGACCCTGAATCAGGCCCAGGAAACCAAGCTGGCCCTGATCTGCAGGAAGATCGGCCTGCAGCCGGGCATGAAGGTCCTGGACGTGGGATGCGGCTGGGGCGGATTTGCCAAGTTCGCGGCAGCCCGTTACGGGGCCACGGTTCACGGTATCACGGTATCCCGGGAGCAGGCGGCGTTTGCCGAGGATTTCTGCAGCGGCCTGGACGTGCGCGTCGCACTCCAGGACTACCGGGATCTCCGAGAAACCTATGACCGCATCGTGTCCATCGGCATGTTCGAGCACGTGGGTTTCCGAAACTACCGGACGTTCATGCGGGTGATGCACAGGTGCCTGGCGAAAGACGGGCTCTTTCTGCTCCACACGATCGGTGGGAACACGTCGGTCCGGTCCACCGATCCGTGGATCCACAAGTACATCTTCCCCAACTCCATGCTGCCCTCGGCCGAGCAGATCGCAACCGCATCGCAGGGTCTTTTCGTGATCGAGGACTGGCACAGCTTCGGCTCCCACTACGACCCCACGCTCATGGCCTGGCACCGCAATTTCATGCAAAGATGGGACGAGCTCCAGAATCAATACGACGACCGGTTCTACCGTATGTGGACCTATTACCTGCTCTCGTGCGCCGGGAGCTTCCGGGCGCGGCGAAACCAGCTCTGGCAGATCGTGTTTTCAAAATACGGGATACAAGGCGGATACGCCTGCCGGGAAAGGTGACCCGGAAAACCGGATAATTGCACGCACAGAGGCACCGGGCTCGAAATACCGTCCTCACCCCATGGGCACGGCCCGGCGGGCAGTTTAGGAGTTCGGGAAAGAGGTTGTTTTCGTGAAAAAGGTAAAATAAAATTATTTTTATGCCATTCGTGTGCAACAGGGAGGGAAACCATGGATCCAAAGGCTTTAGGGGGTTTTACGGCTATCCTGTTTCTTCTTTTCACCGCGACCCTTTCGCCACTCCATGCGGCGGAATCCTCATGTGTTCAGTGCCATGAGACCATTTCGCCAGGCCAGGTGGCCGACTGGCGTGCCAGCAAACACCACGGCGAAGAGATCGGCTGCGAAGACTGTCACGGGACGGAGCATTCAAGCAGCGAGGACGCCCGTCGAGCTCGTTTGCCGGATGAGCGATTGTGTGCGGAATGCCACGAGGCGCAGTTCGAGCAGTTTACAAAAGGAAAGCACAATTTAGGTTGGGCCTCCATGAACGCGCTCCCCGTCACGCACCTGGAACCCGATGAGTTAATTGAAGGTGGGCGAGGCTGCGGCGGTTGTCACAACATGGGCGTCAAGTCGCAGGAAGAAAAGGAGAAGCTGGCAAAAGCCGGCTACCGATACCAGAACAACTCCTGTGATGAGTGCCACACCCGGCATGCCTTCTCGAAGAAGGAGTCCTTGAATCCCAGGGCATGCCGTCAATGCCACATGGGCTTTGACCACCCGCAGTGGGAGATGTGGAGCAGTTCCAAGCATGGCACGAGATACCAGGCCAAGGAGGTCGGGGATCTTCCGGAAGGCGCAAACGCCCCTTCCTGTCAACACTGCCACATGCCTGACGGCAGTCATGACAATCACACGGCCTGGGGGTTTCTTGGCGTCCGGCTGCCGTTTCCCGACGATGAACAGTGGAAACAGGACAGGATCACTTTACTCAAGGCGCTCGGCGTGCTTCACCCCGAGACCGGGGAGCCCACCGAGCTTCTGGATGCGGTCAAGGCACTTGATTTGGCACGACTGACGCAAGAGGCTTGGGAAAAGGAACGGGAGCGGATGGTCCGCACGTGTTCGGGTTGCCATGCGGAATCCTATGCACGCCATCAGCTGGAAATGGGGGATGCCATCATTCAAAAATCCGACCGCCTGATGGCAACCGCCATTGAGATCGTTGCGGGACTTTACAAGGACGGAATCATTGAGAAGCCTGAGGCCTATCCCTACAACTACCCCAATCTGCTCTTTTTCATGCGTACTGGAGGCGGGAATTTTTCCAAGCTCTCTTACATAGACCAAATGCTGTTGAAGTTGTATCTGAAGCACCGCATGCGCACCTATCAGGCCTTTTTTCACATCAATCCGGATTACGCCTATTGGTATGGGTGGGCCGCGATGGTGGAAGAATTGGGCGCGATCCAGGCAAAGGCCAAGGAGATGCGGGAATCGGCCATGAAAACTCCCTGAGCAGGGACTGTCCTCAGCTGCCTCGAACACGTGACCATAGGGGTGAACCGTGTGCCTGAGGTCCTCTCCACTGCTTCCGGACAGCATGCGGGCATTACACGGATGAGGCGCGGCGTCATGGTGAGTGTGCGGGGCAATAGCCCGAAGCGTGTGCTCCTCCTTGAAGGCGGAGCCATGCGGGCCGGGTTTGTGGCAGGCGCTGTCATGGCCCTCATGGACAATCACATCATTGAATTTGACAGGGCCCTTGCCGTGTCGGCGAGCATACCGACCCTGGCCTATTACCTGACCGGGCAGAGGCAAGAGCTGGAGGCGGTCTGGCGACACGAGTTGTGCACACCCCGCCTAGTCCGTTACAGAAACTTCGCCGCATGTTCCCTGACCCTGTCCTGCAAGCGCCCTTTGCTGGACATTGATTATCTGGTCTACGACATTTTCAAGAAAAAATACCCCCTGGATGCACAGCGTCTCCTGGAGATCAAAACAGAAACCTATTTTGCGGTGACCCGGGCCCCCGAGGGCTGCATCGACTTCCTGGGCCTCGATGAAGAAGACATCTATGAGGTGTTCAAGGCCTGCCTCGCCGTGCCCGGTTTGTATCCGGAGACGGTCAAGCTCCGGAATGGCGAGTTTGTGGATGGTGGAACAGTGAACCCGCTCCCCGCCAGGGTGCTTTTCAGGGATCAGGATGTCAAAATCCTTGCTGTCCTCACGAGGCCCCTGGATTGCGAAAGCGAACCCCTCAACGTTTTGGAGAGGGCCCTTTTCTGGCGCTACTTTCATCGCCACGAGTGGATGGTGGAAAAGCTCTGGGAATCCGCCCAGGCCCACGGGGAAGAAATCGCCTGGCTCGAGGGCCGGGCCTCTCACAATCCGCCGAGGGCCTTCATCATCTCTCCGGACCGGATGCCTCCCGCCAGGTTTATCACCAGGGACAGGGGAAAGATCAACAGCACCATTAACATGGGTTACAGGTCCGTGTCGCTCCTGCTGGAAGACATACGTTCTTTCATCCAGGGATGAGTCGTTTGTTCGCAGAGACAGGAAGCCGATGGTGCTCACCTTCCACACGGTGTCAAACCCCTTGCTCCTGACCCTCTCCCCAACCCGGGGGAGACCCAGGCTTTTCCTGAGTTCCTTGAAGCGGTAAGAGGAGCGCTCTCCGCGTTCCAGGATTTTTGCTCAAAACCGGCTCTCAGCAGGATGACAGCCCGGATTGTGTCCGCAACGGCCGACTTGACAAGTTCCTGATGGTCTGCATCGCCTCTCCTCCTGGATCAGCAAAAGATCGCGTTACGAGAAAGGCGGGGTGCAAATTCGATTTGTCAATTGAATTCCACTTGCAGTAGAATCCGTTTTTTTTGAATCCTCGATAAAGGCGCGCTCCTCGTGCGAGGCACATTCGAAGACTGAAGGAGAACACATGAGACCTCTGATCGGCATCACCTGCTCCAGGCAGATCGGCGGGGCCTGGGGCGCCTATGACCCCGGTCACCTTATGGACTACACTTACGACGATTACAGCCGCGCGGTGCTCCACTCCGGGGGCGCGCCCGTGCTCATCCCCGTGGCCCAGGACCCGGAAAGCGTGGGGACGATCCTCGATCGTGTGGACGGCTTGCTCCTGAGCGGGGGCCCGGATGTGAACCCCCGGCTCTATGGTGAGGATCCCCTGCCTCTCCTCGGTGATTCGGATGAAGCGCTGGATCTCACCGAACTGGCCCTGACCCGCGGCGCACTGGAGCGAAACCTGCCCCTTTTCGGTATCTGCCGGGGTATCCAGGTGCTCAACGTGGCCCTGGGCGGCACCCTGTTCCAGGACGTTTCAACGCAGGTGGACGGGGCCATCAACCACGTGCAGCTGGCCCCGAAAGACGTGTTCACCCACAAGGTGCGCCTGGAGCCGGAATCCATGCTCGCGCGCATCCTGAAACGCCGGACCCTCGAGGTGAACGGCAAGCACCATCAGGCGGTCAAGAAGGTCGCGCCCGGGCTGACCGTGGCCGCAAGGGCCCGTGATCAGGTCATCGAGGCGGTGGAAAACCCTGAACGGGATTTCGTCCTGGGGGTCCAGTGGCACCCCGAGGGGACATGGCGGAAGGATCCCCTCTCAAGAAAGCTTTTCAAGGCCCTGGTGGAGGCATCCAGCCGTCATCCTGAAAAATAGTTTGATTTTGATTCAACCCGGGGTTGAATTTTGATTGTCATTGTTGCAGGCCCTGATTAAGATGTCCGGTGTCAGACAAAATATCTTTCGCTGGACATGGACATGCGCCGTTTTCCTGAAACACTTGCCGGCCTGATCGAACAGAGCGGCCTCAAGCTCAACACCATCAGCAAGGCATCGGGTATCTCGCACACCTATCTCACAAAACTGGTGAGCGGCCGGGTAAACCACCCGGGCAAGGACAAGATTGCGGGCATACTCCTCGCCTTGAACCGCACCTTCAAGGAAATCAACGCGGTCCTGGCTGACTACGACTATCTCCCCCTGGACACGCCGGATATCCCGGCGATCCTCGCCAACAACCGAAAGCGCCGGATCCAGGGGACGACACTGCCCCTCTTCAGCCACATCTACATGGAGCTGATCCTTTCGCCCATGGAGCGCCAGGGCGGCACCAAGATCCTCGTCAAGGACCGGCCGAGCGCGCTTTTCATGCCGGAGGGGTTCTACCTCAAGGACGAGTTCCCCTTTGACCCCGAGCAGGACCGCCGGGCGCGCCGGTTCCTGCATGAGCTCACCCTGGCGCTCCTGCGGGAGCGCAAGGCCATTTTCGAGGAAAACGTCCGGAGGGGATGCGGCTTCGAGACGTACATCTGCCGGTCCTGCCTCGAGGAGTACCTGGGGCGGGTTCTCCCGATGGCGAGGGGTTCCAAGGGAGATGAAGAGCGGCATTACAGCGCCGCCTATTTCGGGAACGCGGCCGCGGCCATCCAGACCGATCCCGAGCAGCACCGCACCTTTATCGTGGAGCGTTGCGGTCATCTCCACTTCCAGCTCCAGGATGCGGACGGCGCGCATCCCAAGGTTTTTCACATCGGGAAAAAACCCCACTCCTTTGACAATCCTCACGACAGCCTCAGCATTCAGGGTTTTGCCTCGGATGCCCCTTCAACCATCGAGATCTTTCGACGGGAAACCGAACTCTGCCGCCTCGCCGCCGTCCCGGAACTCCAGCGCGACTACCCCGGCCGCCTTATAGACTACTTCGCCGGGTTGTTCCAGCGGGCCGGTCTTGAAAAGGACTTTCTGGAGAGTATGGAATCGGGTCCCCAAAAGGGGAACGGGTAGTAGTTCAATTCTTTGTTGACATGTGGTTTAATTATTTTTTAAACTATCATGCATCTTCTGAGATTGTCCTGCTCGGGTACAAAACATAACCCTCAAGCCGGTGTCCTATGGATTCCCATCCCCACCTCCTGGATGTCGAAGAACTCCACACCCATTTCTTTACATTCGACGGGGTCGCCAGGGCCGTGGACGATGTCTCGTTTTTCCTCCAAAAGGGCGAAGTTCTTGGGATCGTGGGCGAATCCGGGTGCGGGAAAAGCGTCACCGCGCAAAGCGTCATGCGTCTCATCCCCGAGCCTCCGGGCAGGATCGTCAAGGGCCGCATCCTGTTCGACGACCTCGACCTCGCCGCGCTCCCCATGGAGCGGATCCGCTCCATACGAGGCAAGCGCATCTCCATGATATTCCAGGAGCCCATGACCTCGCTGAACCCGGTGTACACCATCGGGGATCAGATAGGCGAGATGTTCACGCTGCACGAGGGCGTGAGCCGCGGGGAGGCCGGCCGGCGGGTCGTCGAGATGCTCGCCAAGGTGCAGATCCCCGCCCCCGAGCGGCGCGTCCGGGAATACCCGCACCAGCTATCGGGAGGCATGCGCCAGAGGGCCATGATCGCCATGGCCCTCTCCTGCAACCCGGAGATCCTGATCGCCGACGAGCCCACGACCGCACTGGACGTGACGGTCCAGGCCCAGATCCTCGATCTCATGCTCCAGCTCAGGGAGGATTTTCAGACCGCCATCATCATGATCACCCACGACCTGGGGGTCATTGCGGAGACGGCCGCCCGCGTGGTGGTCATGTATGCCGGCAAGGTGGTGGAGGAGGCTCCCACACTCCAGGTGTTCGAGGACGCCAGGCACCCCTACACGCGGGGGCTTCTGAAATCCGTCCCCAAGCTCGGGCAGCGGGCCGGAGGGCGAAGGGAAAGACTGTCCGAGATTCACGGGATGGTGCCGGGGCTCCTGGATCTGCCCGCGGGGTGCAGCTTTCGCCCCCGGTGCGGCGAGGCCCGGGCGGTGTGCGAAAAATCACCCCCGCCGCTCGTGGAAGCGGGTCCGGGGCACTATGTCCGCTGCTGGGTCCACGGAAAGGGGATGTAGCCTTGGAACCGCTTCTCGACGTCCGAGACCTCAAGGTCCACTTTCCCATAAAGCGTGGGCTCTTCTCCCGCACCGTGGGTTTTGTCTATGCCGTGGACGGGGTCTCCTTCACGCTGGGCCGCGGCGAGACACTCGGCATCGTGGGGGAGAGCGGCTGCGGAAAGACGACCACCGGTCTGGGCGTGCTCCGGCTGATCCGGCCGACGTCCGGAACCGTGGTCTACGACGGCCGTGAGATCTCGGGGGCGAGCCCGCCGGAGTTCCGGGAGCTTCGAAAGGAAATGCAGATCATCTTCCAGGACCCCTACTCGTCCCTCAACCCGCGCATGACGGTAAACAACATCCTGAGCGATCCCATGGAGATCCACGGCCTCTACCCGGGGCGGGAGCGCGCCGACCGGATCGCCTACCTCCTTGAAAAGGTGGGGCTTTCGCCGGAGCACGGAAGGCGTTACCCCCACGAGTTCTCGGGCGGGCAGCGTCAGAGGATCGGGATTGCGCGGGCCCTTGCCCTGGACCCGCGCGTGATCGTGGGGGACGAGCCCGTGTCCGCCCTGGACGTCTCCATCCAGGCCCAGATCGTGAACCTGCTCATCGATCTGCAGGAGGAGTTCCAACTCTCCTACATCATCATCGCCCACGACCTCGCCGTGGTGGAGTACATCTGCGACCGCATCGCGGTCATGTACCTGGGAAAGGTCGTGGAGACGGCCGGGTACGAGGACCTCTATTCAAACCCAAAGCATCCCTACACGGTCTCGCTCCTCTCCGCGGTGCCGGTGCCGGACCCGCGGCATGAAAAAAACCGCATCATCCTCCAGGGGGATGTGCCAAGCCCCATCAATCCCCCTTCGGGGTGCAGGTTCCACCCACGCTGCCCCAGGCGCATGGAAGTGTGCGGCAGGGAGGAACCCGAGTTGAAGGACCTGGGGAACGGCCACCAGGCGGCCTGCTTCCTCTATTGAACCGGCAGGGGCCGGGAAAGGGCCCCTTGCCCCATCGATCACGTAAATCGGCCTTCGGGCCCAACGCCGGCCGGTGCGCGGCCGGCATATCACACAAAAGGAGGTACATATGAAAAAGGTTCTTTCCATTCTTGTCTGTGCGCTCGTTCTGGGCGCGGCGCCCCTTTTCTGCGGCGCGGCCGCCGCGGAATCATCCATGGTGGCGGCCGTGGACACACCGCCCCGCATGATGAACCCGCACGGTGACGACTCCGATGCGGGGCTCAGCTACATGTCCAATTTCTTCGACGGCCTGCTCCAGCGGAAAGGCGCGGGCGGCGAACTGGAGCCGGCCCTCGCCGTCACATGGGAGCACCCGGATCTCCTCAGCTGGAAGTTCACCCTCCGCAAAGGGGTCACCTTCCACAACGGAAACCCCTTCACCGCGGCCGACGTGAAATACACGTTCGAGCGCCTGGCCGACCCCGAGGTCTCCGAGTTTCTCAACACGGGAAAGTCCATTGAGTCCATTGACATCATCGACGACTACACCGTGGTCATAAAGACGCAGAAACCCATCCCGTGGTTTGCCAACAACATGCACCAGATCTTCATCATGGACAAGGAATCCACCGAGACCCGGGATCCGGGCGAGGTCATGCAAAAGCCCATCGGCACAGGGGCCTACAAATTCGTGGAGTGGGTCAAGGGATCCTATGTCCGCATGGAGGCATACGAGAATTACTGGGAGGGCGCACCCCCCGTCAAGAAGGTGGAGATCCGGCCCGTGACCGAATCCTCCACCCGGTTTGCCGCCCTTGCATCGGGCCAGGCGGACATTGTGACCGGTGTTCCGGTGGAACTCTATGACAAGATCGTGAGCAACCCCAAGACGGACGTGGTCAGCAGGCCCGCCAGGCGCTCCATCTTCCTCGCACTGGGCAACAAGCCCGGTTCCCCCATGGCCGACATTCGCGTTCGCCGCGCCACGTACATGGCCATCAACGAAGGGGAGATCATTGAAAAAGTCATGCGCGGCCACGCCACACTCGCCTCGCAGGTGCCGGATCCCCCGACCATCGGGTACGACGAATCCATCCAGCGGCTTCCCTACGATCCCGAAAAGGCCAAGGCCCTCCTCCAGGAAGCGGGCTATGGGGACGGGTTCGAGATCACCCTGAGCGGCCCGAACGACCGCTACGTCCAGGACGAGCAGATCGCCGAAGCCGTGGCCAAGTACCTGGCCAAGGTGGGCATCAAGGCAAAGCTGGACGTCAAGCCAAAGTCCATCTTCTTTGACGAGGTCTTCGAGGGCAAGCTCGATTTCTACCTCATCGGGTGGTTCGACGGGACTTACGACATGGGGCGCACCTACTACAAGATCGCCCACAGCCGGGACAAGGAAAAAGGATTCGGGGACCTGAACGGGGCCAATTACAAAGATCCCACCATCGACATCCTGATTCAGGCCTCGGCGGACGTCATCGATCCGGACGATCGCAGGCAGGTGCTCCAGGATCTGAACAAGATCGCCATGGAAGAGAAGATCGTGTGGATCCCGCTCCATTACCAGGAAGACCTCTACGCCATCCAGAAAGGCAAGGGCATTCAGTTCAGCCCGCGCCCGGACAGGTGGATGGTCTTCAAGGAAATATCGATGAACTGAAACAGAAACAAGGGGTCGGCCGGGCCGGACGTGCGTCCGGGCCGATCCCATTCCCGGCTGGAGATCCATGGGAACCTATATCGCACGACGTCTCATCCAGGGCATTGCGGTCCTCATTGCCGTGTCCATGATCTGTTTCATCATCTTCCGCTACATGGGGGACCCGGTGCTCGCCATGGCGGGGAAGTACGCGACCTATGAGCAGATTGAGGAGGTCCGCAGGGCCTTCGGCCTGGACCAGCCCACGCACGTGCAGTACGGGCGTTTTCTGTGGAATGCGGCCCACCTCAATTTCGGCAAATCCTACGTGAGCCGCGTCCCGGCCCTGGGGCTCATCCTGGAGCGATTTCCCGCGACCTTCGAGCTGGCCACGACTGCCGTCATCATCGCCTTCACGCTGGGCGTGGGTCTCGGTGTGGTGGTTTCTCTCAAGCCATACGCCCTGAGAAGTCGTTTCATCATGGCCGGTTCCCTGGCGGGGATCTCCATCCCCACATTTCTGATGGGCATCATCCTCATCATGGTTTTCGCCGTCTACCTCGGCTGGCTCCCGCCCTTCGGCCGCGGCGAGACCGATCAGGTCGGGTTCTGGCGCACGGGGCTCCTCGGCCTGGACGGCATCAAGCACTTGATCCTTCCCGCCCTCACCCTCGCCATGTACCAGCTCGCCGTGCTCCTCCGGCTCACCCGCGCGGGCATGCGCGAGGTTCTTGCCGAGGAGTACATCAAGACGGCATGGGCCAAGGGCCTTCCGCCCTTCAAGGTCATCTGGAAGCACGCCTTGAGAAACGTCATGATCCCCGTGGTCACCGTGGGAGGGCTCCAGTTCGGCGAGCTCATCGCCTTTGCCATCGTCACGGAGACCATTTTCCAGTGGCCGGGCATGGGAAACCTGCTGCTGACCTCCATCTACGAGGGGGATCAACCGGTAATCGTCACCTACATCATGCTGGCAGCGACGATCATCATCATCACCAACATGATCGTGGACATCCTGTACGCGGTCCTGAACCCGAAGATCCGCTATGACTAGAAAACGCAACCGATCCAGGATTCTTCACAGTTATCTCCACGATGCCCCGGCCATCCTGGGGAGCGTGATCCTCGCGGCCTTCGTCATCGGGGCCATCTTCGCACCCTGGATCGCCCCTCACGACCCTTATGACCTGGAAACCCTCAGCATGGAGCACTTCCTGACACCGCCGGCGTGGATGGAAGGCGGCACCTCGGCCTTTCCCCTGGGAACGGACGATCAGGGGCGCGGGATTCTCAGCACGATCATTTACGGCTGCCGGACGAGCCTGGTCGTGGGGTTTGGGGTGGTTTTCATCGCAGGCGTCTTCGGGGTGGTGATGGGGCTTCTGGCAGGTTACTACGGAGGCCTTCTCGACTCGGTCATCATGCGCCTGGCGGACACCTTCTTCTCCTTCTCTCAGACGCTCATAGCGTTTCTGCTCCTCGGCATCCTGGGCCAGAGCGGCATCCTCACCGTGATCCTGGCCATCTGCATCGCGGACTGGGTCAGGTACGCGCGCACCATGCGGGGAAGCGTCCTCGAGGTCAAGCAAGAAGCCTACATCATGGCTGCCAAGGCCACGGGCGCGGGGGATTTCAGGCTTCTAGTCCGGCACCTCCTCCCGAACGCGATTCCGCCGATCCTCGTGGTGGTGGCCGTGGACCTGGCGGTGGTGATCATGCTCGAGGCCACACTGAGCTTTCTGGGGGTGGGCGTGCCGCTCACCGAGCCCTCGCTGGGCATGATGATCGCCATCGGCAAAAACTACATCTATGCGGGCATGTGGTGGATGATCGTCTTCCCGGGCGCCGCGCTCATCCTTCTGGTTGTCGGCATAAACCTTTTCGCCGACTGGCTCCGGGAGGAGCTGAACCCCAAGATCGAAAGGCAGAGGTGAAAAAGGGCTTCAAAGGCCCAGGGACCTCTGCCGCGGCAGGGCTCCTCTTTCACCCGCTGAAAATCGATGGGTCACCTTTCAGAATTTTTCCGTTTCTCATGACCAGTTCGATGAGTTCCTGGCGCTGCAGCAATGTGATGTCCTCCAGGGGATTCCCCTGAACAACGATCAAATCAGCCGATTTACCGGCTTCGACACTGCCCGTGTCATTAAGCCTCAACGCCTCGGCCGCGAACCTTGTCGCGCACTTGACGGCTTCCATGGGTGACATTCCGTTTTCCACCAGGCACTCCAGCTCATAGGCGTTGTCGCCGTGGTGATTAAAGGGTGTGCCCGCATCGGTTCCCACGATGACCCTTGCCCCCGCTTTGATGGCCTTTTGCAGATTTTTCATGTGCGCTTGAGCAAAATATTCTACTTTCTCGAAATGCTCCTCGGGCACCCCCGCCTCTTTTCCATACTTGATGGTCTTGAAAGCGGACAATGTGGGGACCAGACGGGCACCCTTTTCAATGAGCAACTCGATGCCCTCGTCATCGATGAAAGTCCCGTGCTCGATGGATCCCACGCCGGCCCTCAAGGCGTTTTTGATGCTTTCCGCGCCGATGCAGTGAGCGGCTGTGGTCTTGTCAAAAAAACCTGCGATCTCGGTCCCCGCCGCCATCTCATCAATGGTCATCCTGCAAGGCTCGGGGGGCCCGGGCGTCATGCCTCCGCCCGAAGCCATGAATTTGATGTTGTCGGCGCCGTCCTTGATCTGCTTCCTGACTTTGGATCTCACCCCTATGGGTCCGTCCGTGATTTCAGCCATCAGATCAAGGGGCAGGCCAGCCGGCAGGAGGTCCCCGTGCCCGCCGGTGACGCTTATGCACTTTCCGCTTGCGACGATCCTCGGGCCTTCCATGATGCCCTCTTCGATCGCCTTTTTCACGGCGATGTCAACGCTGCCCTTTTCACCCAGGCACCTGATGGTCGTAAACCCGGCCGTGATGTATTTTTGGGCCCGTTTGGCCGCCTTGATGGCCAGGAGCGTGACCGGCTCGATCATCTTGGTCTTGAACCCGTCCGTTTCACCGTTCATCGACAGATGGACGTGTGTATCGATCATACCCGGCATGATGGTTTTTTTATTCGCATCACAAACCTCATGGCCTGAGTTCACACCGGACTCATATCTTTCATCGTCGTGCTCGCCGGCATATACTATTTTTTCGCCTTCGATGATGATCATTTGATTGTTTTTCAGATGATCACCGACTCCGTCGATCAACATCGCATTCTTGATAATCATGAGAACTCCTCGTCCTAAAGGAAACACCGAACCCAATGGCCTTTTTCGGTCTCTTTGAGCTCGGGTGTGATGGTTGTACATTGTTTTTCCGCATAAGGGCATCGGGAGTGGAAGTGACAGCCCCTGGGAGGATCCATCGGGTTCGGCACATCTCCTGTTAGAATGATCCGCTCCTTTTTCAAATTCGGGTTTGCGATGGGTACGGCCGACAGCAGGGCCCGCGTGTAGGGGTGCTTGGGATCGCTGTAGAGGGTGCTCGTCTCCGCCGTCTCCACAATCCTGCCGAGATACATGACCGCGATCCGATCGCACAGGTGCTGAACGACACTCAGGTCATGGGAAATGAAAAGATAGGTCAACCCCCGTTTTTTCTGCAGGCTTTGGAGCAGATTGAGAACCTGGGCCTGTATGGAGACGTCGAGAGCGGACACCGGCTCGTCGCACACCACAAACAGGGGGTCCAACACCAGGGCCCGGGCGATACCGATGCGCTGGCGCTGTCCCCCGGAAAACTCGTGGGGATACCGGTCCAGGTGCTCCTCTCTGAGCCCCACTTCACGGACCACCTCCAGGACCTTGCGATTCCGTGAAGAAGCATCCCCCTGATGGTGAATGACGAGCGGTTCGGTGATCAGCTGGCGAACCGTGTACCTGGGGTTCAGGGAGGAATAGGGGTCCTGGAAAATGATCTGCATTTTTTCCCTGAGGGCGTTCAACCCCCTCTTGTTCAAGGACATGACATCATACCCGCTGAAAAATATTCTTCCCTCGGTCAGATCGATAAGCCTCAGGATGAGCTTGCCGAGGGTCGATTTCCCACAGCCGCTTTCGCCCACCAGCCCCAGGATTTCCTTTTCGCGAATATGCAGGGAAACGCCGTCCACCGCCAGAACACAGCGTCTTTCCTTTGACAGTATCCTCTTTTTCAGGGGAAAGTGCTTTTTGACGTTTTCGACTTTGAGCAATATGTTCGAGTTCACTTTTCAGCGGCTCCCATGCAACGTCCCAACCTACCCCGGAGATCCGGCCCAGGGCATTTGTGAATCTAAGCTTCCCCGGCGTCCTGACAAAGCCAGCAACGGCATTGATGGCCGGGAGAAATTTCAAATATGGGAGGAATCTCTTTCACACAGCGCTTTTCGGATCGGTCGCAGCGGTCGCTGAACCGGCACCCCTCCGGGAGTGACGTGAGACTGGGCACCACGCCCGGAATGGCATCCAGGGGAATCCCCCTCTGTTTCCCGATGTCCGGCCTGGGAATCGATTTCAGGAGCCCCCTCGAGTAGGGGTGGCAGGGGTGGTTGAACAATTCCGTGACCGAGGCGAACTCCATCAGCATCCCCGCGTACATGACAGCCACGCTTTCAGCGGTTTCGGCGATCACACCCAGGTCATGGGTGATCAAAATGATCGATGTGTTGAGGTCCTCCTTCAGCTTCAACATCATGTCAAGGATCTGGGCCTGAATCGTGACATCCAGGGCCGTGGTCGGTTCGTCAGCAATCATCAGTTGGGGATCGCACGAGACGGCCATTGCGATCATGACCCGCTGGCGCATGCCCCCGCTCAGCTGGTGGGGGTATTCCCTGACACGCTTGTCAGGCGATGGGATACCCACTTTCCTGAGCATTTCGATTGACTGATTCCAGGCCTCCCGCCTGGACAATTTCCTGTGGATCCGGAACGGTTCGGATAGCTGGTCACCGATTTTGAGCACCGGATTCAGGGCGGTCATGGGCTCCTGAAAGATCATTGAGAGATCGTTCCCGCGGATTTGAAGCATTTCCTTCATTGAAATATCAAGAAGCGGGATTCCGTTGAACAGGATTTCCCCGCCCTCGATGCTCCCCGGAGGGCTCTTTATCAGGCGCATGACGGAGTAAGCCGTGACGCTTTTTCCACACCCGGACTCACCCACGATACCCAACACGTGGCCCTTGTCGACCTCGAGGGTGAGATCGTCCACCGCCCTGGCAATGCCCTGGCTCGTGTGGAAACAGGTCTTCAGGTTTTTAATGTGAAGCAGGGTCTCGTTCATGAAGCGGTTTTCCCAAGTTCAACTTCTTAGGATGTTCCTTATGCCGCCCACAAAAGATCGAACCGTGATTTCCATGAGGCGCCGGCCCTGTTCCGCTTCAGCCCCGCGGGGATCTCCAAGAATGCCGTTGGGGATGAAATGATGGACGCCGTGAATGAACGTGTCGATCTGTGAACGGGCGATGTGGTCTGCATGGTAAAAAGCGTCGTCGACCAGCCCCTCTTCGACGGCGTCCATTTCCACCAGATCAGGCTCCACGGCGAGCATCATTGCGGTCTCCGCATATCCTGAATGCACCCCCGCCCGGGTCTTGCTGATTCCTGCATTCTTGAGGTAATCCTCCACCGCCCCGGAGCTTGCCCGGAGATAATCGACCATGTTAACCCTCGTCCGGCTTCCCATCTTCTTGGCGATACGGGGGGTGAGGACTTTCAACACCGCGACATTCCCGCCGTGAGAGCTGGTCAGGACAATGTCCCGAAAGCCCGACTCGGCAAGACCCTCACAAAATGCCTCCAGGATTTCCAGATAGGTGTCCCACGTCAGTGTAAATGACCCGGGAAATCCCATGTGGTGTTCGGATAGCCCGGGGTAGACAATGGGTGCGACCAGGGCGTTGCCGAGGATTTCAGCAGCCTTGACCGCCACGGCGTAACCTAAAAGGGTGTCGGTCGCGACGGGCAGGTGCGGCCCGTGCTGCTCCATGGCTCCGGAAACCAGAATCGCGGTTGTCTTTCCCGCGCGGACCGCATCCCTGATTTCATCCCAGGTCATTTGCTCCATGCAGACTCTTATGTTCATAACGGCTCTCTCATTCATGCAGATTCAACCGGATCTCCCGGGTGAGGTCCTTGATTTTCCTTTCCAGCAGTGCCTTGCCGAACTCCTCGTTCGATCCCGTGGGGTCCCCCAGAATCCCGTTGGATGATTGAGGTCTGATTCCGTGAATATAGGTGAAAATCTTCGATCTCTCGATGTTTTCTTCTGAATAGAAATCATCGTCCACAAGCCCCGGCTCGATTCTATCCACGCGCACAAGGTCCGGCCTGATTGCCAGGAACATGGATGTCTCGGCAAAACCGGCATGAACACCGGCCTTCGTCGGGCTGACATCGTATTCTTTCAGAATCCTTGAAACGGAGTTTTTGTCGAATCCCACCGTGCCGACAAGGAGCAGTCTCATGTCCGGCGACAATTTTTTTGCGATCGAAGGGATGAAAGCCGTGAGGGGATCACGGTTGCCGCCGTGCGAGGAAAAAACAACGGTGTTCTTGAACCCATGCTTACGAAGACATTGACAGTGTTCTTCCACCACCTTCACAAATGTCTTAAGGGGCAGGGTGATGGTGCCCGTAAAACCGACATGGTGTTCGGACAATCCATATCGGATAACCGGCGCCACCAGTGCATTTCCGAGTTCGCGCGCCACGCCTTCAGCCAATGCGTATCCGATAATCGTGTCGGTCGCGATAGGCAGGTGTGGTCCGTGCTGTTCCATGGAGGCTGCCACCAGTATGGCGGTATGCTTTCCATTCTCCATGGACCGGCGTATCTCCCTCCACGTCATGTGCTCCATGAGAACGGTGTCTTCCTGTTTTTTCAAGGGCTGCTCCTTCTCCGGTGTGCGTCCAACGTCAATAGCGATTTCATGTGTTCACTTGAAACGGCAACGTCATCGAGGTCTTCGGCGAATCAGTAATTTTCAAGCCGCGGGTCGAGCACGTCCCTGAGTCCGTCCCCGAACAAATTGATTCCCAGTATCACGGCCATGATCGCCATGCCCGGAAATGTGCTCAACCACCAGGCCCGGGTCAAATAATTTTTACTCTCACTGAGCATGGTCCCGAGCGAGGGTTCCGGGGGCTGTATGCCCAGACCCAAAAAGCTCAGGCCTGCTTCGAGAATGATCACCGTGGCGATGTTCAGTGTAATCATCACCATGACCGACGAGAGTGTGTTGGGGAAAATGTACCGCGTGATGATGCGCAGATCGGAGGCCCCGATTGCATAGGCAGACGTGATAAAATCCTTTTCCCTGAGAGCCAGGGTTTCCCCTCTGACCATCCGCGCATAGGCCATCCACTGCGTGAGCCCGATCACCAGGATCAGGACCGCCACGGAGTTGCCCAGCACCATGATCACGGAAATGGCCAGCAGTATGAGCGGTATGGCAAGTTGGACATCCGTGACCCTCATGATGACATCGTCGAATATGCCTCCGTAGAAGCCGGCGACCAGACCCAGGACAATGCCGAAAACGGCGCTGATGGCCACGGCCAGAACACCGATGAGTAAGGAAACCCGGATGCCGTATATGACCCGGCTGAGCACATCTCTTCCGAGATGGTCTGTTCCCAGCAGATAGGTGTTCCCCTGGGCATCCTCCCACAGGGGGGGCTTCAGTTTGTTTTCGAGCGTGGAGGCATAGGGATTGTATGGAGATACAACGGTAGCAAATATTCCGCACAATATCATTACAGATATAATTACAGATCCTGTTAAAACCATCTTGTTGCTTCGCATTTTACGCAGGATGTGGCTACTCTTTGCCATAGTGGATTCTCGGATCAATAAACGTATAAATGACATCAACAAGAAAGTTGACCAGCACGACACCGACTGAAACGACCATCACAACGGCCTGGACAACGGGAAAATCCCTATTGTAGATCGACTGAATCGAGAGCCAGCCGATTCCCGGATAGGCGAAAATCTGTTCCGTGATCACGGCCCCCCCGATGGCGAGCGCGATGTGAAGGCCGAGGATGGTGACAATGGGGATGAGGGCGTTTCTGAGAGCATGTTTCACGACCACTATGAACTCCCTGTTTCCCTTGGCCCTGGCTGTCTGGACATAATCCATGTCGAGCACCTCAAGCATGCTGGACCGGGTGATCCTGGCAAACGAGGCCACGGCGAAGGTGCCCAGGGTGACCGCCGGCATGATCAGGTATCTGATATCCCCGTCTCCGTACCCTGATATGGGCAGGAGGCGAAGCTTGACCCCCACAAAGCTGATCAACAGGATGCCGAGCCAGAAACTCGGGACTGCCTGCCCCAGAAAAGTGAAGGTCATGCCGGCGAGATCTAGGAGGCTGTTCCGCTTCAGCGCGGAGAGGATCCCGATCGGGATGGCCAGGGCCAGGGACAGGGCCATGGTAAAAGACAGCAGCCGCAAAGTGACGGGTATGCGCTGGAGCACGAGATCCAGCGCCGGCTCGCCATAGCGTATGGAATCGCCAAAATCCCCTTTGACCGCCCCTTGCAAGAAAATCAGGTACTGAACCGGAAGCGGCTTGTCGAGCCCCAGCTGCGCCCTCAACGCCGCACGGTCTTCCTTTGTGGCCGAGAAATCCACGATCAGGCTCACCGGATCCCCCGACAAGCGAGAAATCAGGAAGACGGCTATTGAGATGCCAATGATGATGATGATGGAATGTATGAACCGCTTGACCAGAAAGTCGAACATACTCCCCCTCGGTGTGCTGCCGGCAGTGCCGCTTTCGCAGCGGCACTGCCGGCTGTTTCAATCCTCATCGATCATTTGAGGGACGCTTCATAAAGGAAAATTTTTTCATCGGAACGGGGTTCCCAGTTCACCCGGTGGTTCGCGGCGTAGATATCCTTTTGGGCGAAGAGAAAAATAAAAGGAGGGTCCGCCCACATCTCGCGGAGCGCGTTCTGGAGAAACCGCTCGTGTTCCTCGGGATCGATGGTCTTTGCGGCCGCATCGATGTTCTGATCCACAATGTCGTTTTTGTACCATGAGAACATGGCGCCGCTTCGGACACAGGTTTTGACGGTGTCCCACACGTCGAATGTGCTGTTGCCCCACGCCGCGTACATCAGCTCCGGCATGTCGTGAGCCTGGGTCCTTTTGGCAAACACACCGAATTCGACGGCCTCGACCTTGACCTTGATCCCCACCTTCCCCAACATCCCGGCGACCGCCTCGCTCACTGCCACCGCATTGAGGTAACGCCCCCTGGGGACGAGGATGGAGGCTTCAAAGCCGTCCGGGTAACCTGCTTCCGCAAGCAGCTTTTTGGCTTTTTCGATGTCGTGCGAATAAAACTTTTCATCGGGGTCCCAGCCCACAAAGTATTTGGGGGCCACGGTGGAGACCCTGTAGGCATTGCCCTCCATGACGTTCTTGATCAAGGAATCCACATCCACGGCATAGTTGAGGGCCTGGCGGACCCTGCGATCCTGAAGCATGGGCTTTTCGGTGTTCATCCAGACCATTGCGACACGGGCGCTCGGGACGAATTTGACCTCGAGATCATTGTTTCCCTGGATTTCGCCTACGTTGTCGGGCTTCAAGTTGGCGATGATGTCCACATTCCCTACCTGAAGTTCCGCTATCCGGGTGGCATCCTCCGGAATCGGCCTGAAAACCACCGTGTCGATGCCCGCTTTTTCGCGCCAGTAGTCTTTTTTAGCCTCGAGAACCAGCTCTCCCCCTTTCATCCAGCTCTTCAGGACATACGGACCGGTCCCGACCGGCTTTGAGGCCAGGGCCTTGAAATTGTCTTTTTTCGTGTAATCGATGGGGACCATCAGCTTCCGGGACACATAGGGCAGGAGCAGCGGATCAGGGTGTTTTGTGATAAGCCTGACAGTGTAGTCATCTATGATCTCAACACCTTGAATGCTTCTGTAGTCACGGGCGTTGACCGTCTTCGGGGCATCCGGCAACAGGCCGGCGACCCTTTCAAAGTTGTACTTGACCACGGCCGCGTTGAAAGGTTCCCCGTTGGTGAACTGGATGTTTTTCCGCAGCTTGAACTCGACCGTGGTATCGTCGATCGATTTCCAGGATTCGGCCAGGCACGGATGAATCTTGTTGTCCTTCAACCGCTGAACCAGCGGGTCATAAATATGGATGAGAACGTTTTCAGTCGGGGTTTCACGCTGCATGTCAGGATCCATAACCGTGGGCTCGACACCTTGTGCCACGACAACGCGGCTTCCAGCCCCGACGGGCTGAATGCCAACGGAAAAAAACCCGATCAGCAAAATCAACCCTGTAAGAACAATTCTTTTTGACGCGGCCTGTTTGAATGCTTTCATTTTCATTTTTTCTCCTTTCGGTTAAAATAATTGAACTAATTATTTGACTGCCTTAGCTTATTAAGATACAAAAATAATGTATTATACTACATGAAACAAACAGGCCTCTAGACTCACATGATGAAATAAATCAAAACTTCATGCTGATATTTTTATAGAATCATTTTCAATATTATTTTTTAGTAAATCTTCGAAATGCTTCTTTGTCGATTCAAAATGAATTTCCATCTCCTTTACAGCATTCTCTGCATTGCGCTCCTGAATGAATTTGTAAAATGCTTTGTTTGATTTCAAATCCACTTCATATTCCTCTTCAGTCAGCTGAATGTCCCGTATAATTTCTTTGAACACATCAATGACCGCTTCCATCACCGCACTGATCATCACATTGTGACAGGCGTTTGCGATGAGTAAGTGAAAATCGATTTGTTTGAGATTGTCATGCTTTCCTTTTACTGCTGCTGCTTCGCAGAAAGCGATGTTCTCCCTCATCGCGTCCAAGTCCTCCCGGGTGTGATATGAGACTGCCCGTTTAATTATTTGAGGCTCGAGAAACTGTCTGAAATCCGCTATCTCAAAGGCGCTCAAAGAGCCGAACCGGTAAGAGTTCCAAACCGAATCACCTATTTTTGACAACAGCGGCTGCGCGATGTAACTGCCGCCGGAGACACCCCGTCTTTTTTCTATCAGCCCCTCGGTCTCCAACTTCAGGAGCGTGTCCCGGATCGACATTTTGCTCACCTTGAATTGAGCGGCGATCGCCGTCTCCGATGGAAGTTTGTCGCCCGGTTTGAGCTCTCCCTTCAAAATGATCTGCTTGAAATAATCGGCGATTTGGTCGGATATGCGCTGTTTCTTAAATTCGACATTGAAAATTTCATTCATTCGCCAATCCTTTAAGTCCAAAAAATGAAAATTTGAAAAGTCTGAACTTTTAATGTTTAGTATTTATGTGATGTGCTTGTGTGTCAAGAAATTTTTTGCGGCTGACCTGGGTGGCGGGTCTTTTGTGGCCCGAGTCGTAGAGGACACGTGTAGTGAAGCCCGGCTGAAAGGAGGGTTGAAGCACAGGGGATAGACTACGGCCTAATTTCTTTTTAGCGCCTCATCAACGATTTTGTTCAGGTAGGCATTGAAAGGGTATTGGGCTTTGAAAATCAAGGCTAATTCCTTGGTGAGCGTCCTGGAAGTCCAAAACGGGTCCCTGACTTTTTGATGCCAGTATGCCCTTGAAGTTCACTTTCATGTGGGTTGAATCCTCTCATCAAGAAGGTGATTTCCTGACTCTTTTTTTCCGTGTAAACCCGATGATCACGACCATGCTCAGGATCATGAAAACGGTGGATGTCACGCTGCTGAAAAGAAACCAGGCGTTCCCCCCGGTTGCGGAAAAGGCCTGCCGAGACGTTTCCTCCAGCTTTCCCGCCAGAATAAAGGCGATCACAAAGGGCAGCGGCGAGATTTCGAGGCGCCGGAACAGATACCCCAGGAGACCGAAACCTGTGGTGTACAGCAGCGCGCCCATATTGTTTTCTTCCACATAGATGGCCGTCAAGGTCAGAAGCAGCACGATGGGCATCAGAATGTGCTTGGGCACGCGCGCCATGATCCCCATGCTCCGCATGACCACCCCTCCGACGGTCCAGTTCATCACGTTGGCGATCACCATGGTGGTGAACAGCCCGAAGGCGACGACCAGCTCCGGATTGACAGTGGTTGTCGTGAATTTGAACACGGAGGGACCGGGATTGAAACCCCCGATGCTGTCCGCCGCCAGGATCAGGAAAACCGCCGCTGCGTTGCCCGGAATGCCGAGGGACAAAACAGGGATCAGGTTGGCGCCGGACACCGCTGAATTGGCTGCCTCGGTGGACGCCACGCCTTCCGGCACGCCTTCGCCGAAATCGGGGTCTTTTCTGGTCTTGCGTCTCTCGTACAACTTTTTTCCTGCCGCATATCCCAAAGTGGCCGCAAGTGTCGTCCCTATACCGGGCAACATGCCGATGACCGTGCCGATCAACGCGGAATTGCGGATGTAGGAAAGCAGCCCTCGAATGTCAGCCCAGTGCAGCCTGTTGTCGCTTCGGGACGCTATGACAGCGGCTCTCCCGCTGCCGCCCTTGTTCCACATGTCTTCCATGCTGCGGAAGACTTCGCCCAGGATCAGCACCCCCAGAATCACCGTGCTCATCGAGAAGCCGTTTGAAAACGCTGCGATGCCGAAGGTCAGGCGCGGATAGAAGTCTTCCCCGGTCCCGATGTACGCCACCAGCATGCCCAGCGCCATGCTCATCAATCCCTTGGCCACCGATTTCCCCACCACGGCGGCGATAAAGGACAGCGAGAGGATGATCAGGGCCGCCTTTTCCGGCAGATCCAGGTAGGCCTCCACCAGAATGGCGAGAAACGGGGCGCAGGTGAAGAGAACCAGATCCGAGACGTTGTCCCCGGCGACCGAGGCAAAATGAGAGACGCGCAACGCCTTTCCCGAGAGTCCTTTTCGGGTCATGGGATAGCCGTCGAACGTCGTGAGATAAGCGTCCGGCGTGCCCGGCGTGTTGAAGAGTATCGCGGGGACGGCGCCGCCGAGCGTCGCCCCCTTCATGACGCCTATCAGGAAACCCATGACGGGGAGAAGCGCACTCTTGTTGTAACCGAAGACGGATATCAGGATAGGCAGTGAAACCGCCATGGCCATGGGGCCGGCCAACCCTGGAGTGGCGCCGACGACAATACCTGCCAGAAGGCCGAAAAAGACCATAACCAGTGTAATGGAGACCGGTATGCCGAAGACATCGAACAGCGCCGGCCCCTGGAAAACGGCGAGCACGCCTGCCCAGACATAATCCAGCACACCCATCAGACGTCTCCATTGGGAGGCAGCTGCAGGTTTTTGAAGGGCAGATCGTAGAGCATCATCAGGATCAGCACGGCCAGGAGGCTGATGACGAAAACGCGCAGACGCACCCGCCCCTCTATCATGGTGATGAGACCGAACACCAGGGTGGCGCCGCCCAGGAAAAACCCGGTATATTTCCAGGGGATCATATCCCGGAGATTCCGGTAATCGCCACCGAAAATCCAGGCCGCCAGCGGGCCGGACCACCGCATCATTGCCATGGACAGCGCCAGGATGGACAGGGTCAGGCCCACATACTTCAGGCTTTTCCAGGTGAGCACAACGCCCCCCGAGGCGCGGTACGATTGAAAAGTCAGCATCAGCCCGCCGAGCATCAACACGACGGCGGCCAGGGATGGCGCCAGCGAATCGCCGATGACGACCCGTCCTCGAACTTTTTCCATCAGTCCGGTCTCGACGTCCATCGGAACCCAAACCAATAAAATCAGGCAGCCGGCCGCCAATCCTCCGAGGCCGATTACCAAATCGGGGTTGATGGTTGGCTTGCGCATGGGCTTTTCCATTTCTCCCGAACCACAAGCGGCTGGGGGCCTGGAGGGCGTCCGAGGCAAGACAGCACCTCGTGCAGCCGCCTGAAGCGGGGCTATTCCGAGGCCGCCTTGAGCAGCTCCAGGGCAGCCTTGTGCTGCTCATCCACGAAACGGTCGAGCTCCGGGCCCTTGATGGCCGTGGCCTCGCCGAATACCTTCTTGATGTAACCCCCGGCCTTGGAAGTGGGGTCTGTGACTATCTCGCCAATCGCATCGCTGATTGCCTGACGCACGTCGCCGGGCATGCCGGCCGGAGCGACAAACATGAAATAGCCGTCCGCGTTGAAATCCAGCCCGAACTCCTTCATCAAGGGGGCCTCCGGTGTCTGCCTGAGGGGCACGGACAGACCGGAGGCAAGGTTCACCATGTCCCCCGAGGCCACGGCCTTTTCCTGAATTCCCGCGACAAAACCGACGTCGATGTCCCCTGCGTTGAGGCCGTCCATGACCCCCTTGCCGCCTTTGGCCATGACGATGTTGAACTCAATGCCGTTTGCTTTTCCGAGCAGGTAGGCCAGGTCCGCCAGTTTGGGCGACATGGCGCCGAAGCGGATCGCCTGGCCCCCTTTGGCCGCGCCGATGACATCGTGAAAGGTCTTCCAGCCCTTGCCGGCTTTTGAAACGATGCCCATCTGGAATCCCGCGGTGGTCACCAGGGGTGTGAAATCGCTCAGCTTCAATCCGGATTTTTTCGCCGCGGCCAGATTGTAACCCAGGGTCTCGCTGACAAACATGCCGATGACCGTGCCGTCACCGGGAGATTCCTTGATGGCGCCGGCCAGGTTGAGTCCGCCCTTGCCGGCTACCTGGGAGGGGATGATCTTCCATCCGTGGCGCGCCTGCAGATCCTCGGCAATGAGGCGGGCCTGGGTGTCTGATCCGCCGCCCGCCTTGAACCCGATCATGAGGCTGATGGGGCTCGACGGCTCCCATTCGGCCGCGGCGGGGCTGACGATCGAACCCAGGATTAAAAAAAACCCCAGCACCGCGATGAAACAAGATGATTTTTTTACAAACATGTGACGTCCCCCTTTCTCTGGAAAAAAAATTTTTGGATTGAAAGTCCGTTGACGCCTTTCTTCCTTTCGACAGCTTCCAGCGGTCAAAGTCCCATCATCTTGTTGACGTCCTCGCAGGAGGCGCCACCGAGGTCCCGACCCGCCAGCTCGAGGCTGTCGGCTGCGTAAGTGCGGGTCTTGAAAATCTGTGTGTTCGGCTGCCCCTTGAAAGGGTGCACAAATGGGTTGATCCACTCCCAGCAGATCCTTTTGTCCGGCGTGACCTCCATGAGCCGCCCGCACTCGCCCTCGCAGATCATGGTGTTGCCGTTGGGAAGCCTCTGGGCGCCGCCGATGTGGAGGCACCGAAACGAAAACGCGGGGTCGCCGGAAAACTGCCACACGATCCGGTCTGTCTCGGGATCCACCTCGATGACGCGGGATCGCCCCTGGATCGGGTGATGCGCGCCGTTGTCGAAAATCAATATGTTCCCGTCCGGCGTCTCGTTGGGGTCGTGCTGATGACTGATAACCGGGCGACCGTAGTTCCACAGGATGCGCCCGGTCGACCAGTCGACTTTCATCACCTTGCTGATCTCGCGAAAACTGATCAGCACATTGCCGTCGGCGGTCATCTCCACAGAGTTGGCGTGGGTCCACTCCGCCCCCGGGCACAAGGAGCAGACGGGCTCCTCCTCGGGGCTCACATGGTCGTAGACATTCCACTGCTTGACGATGTTTCCCTCGGGATCGATTTCCACAATCGCGTCCCCGTAATGGCCGTCAAGCTTGGGGCGGCCGCCGACCCCCATGCCTTCCAGGATGAACTCCCGGAAATCCGGGTCTTTTTCCAGGATCTCGTCCCAGATCTCCTGGGGCATGCCGCCTTTGATTCGCTGATGAAACCCGTCGGGGAGCGGAGTCCAGACGATGATCAGGGTGTTGCCGCTCGGCATGCGGAAAAAACCGTGGTGCAGGTCGGCCTTGTCCCAGAGGAGGATCACGTTGCCGTCCCAGTCCAGCTCCACGAGGATGTCCGCCTTGTCCGGCACCAAATCCCACCCCTCTTCTGTTTCACGGAGTTCGCGGCCGCGCGACAGGAGGGTTCCCCGCGGGGTCAGGTAGGCATACCCCGGCCGATACCAGGGAACGTGCCAGGAATGGACAATTCTCCCGTCCGGGCCCAGCAGATACGTGTGGTCGCCGCCATTGGGAACGATCACCGTGTATCCGCCAAAGCTTTCTTCATCCGCGACCAGCAATCCGGTTTTTCTCTGGGGTGACCAGCCCATGGGACATCCTCCACAAAACTGTAATGGTGTGAATTCGATTTTCGGTTCAGTTCAGGTCCAGCTCCATAAGCTCTTCTCCGAAGACGATTTCCCCCTTGAAAACCGTGGCCATGTCGGAGATCGCCTTTTCCCGGGACCCGGGAAGCGCAAGAACGTGGGTCTGGTGTGCTATGACCAGCCGGTGAACACCGGCGGCGGCGGCCAACCCGGCCGCATCCAGCGTACCGCAAAACCCGGACGCGAACGCGGCGGATATGTTCTCCTGGTGGTCCCAGACGTTCACCACCAGCGTATCGGCGCCCTCGGACAGTTTTTCGACACCCTCGTGCCGGCCCGTGTCGCCCGTGAAGACCACGGCGCCCCCGGCCCAGTCGACGCGATAGGCCAGACAGTCCATCATGGGCTGCAGGTGAAGGGCCTTTCCAGCCGTGACAACCGCCGACCCCGTCTCGATTCGGTCGCCCACGGCGAGTTCGCAAACTTCGAAACGCGGCTCAGGACGCGGAGGCTTCCCTCCTCGGGCGGCGTAGACCTCCATGCTGGCGGGGTGCTCCACCCTCGCCCTCCAGTCGTCCGAAAAGGCGCCTTCGGGGCCGACGAGCCTTTGAGTTATCAGGGACAGCGGTGGAGGGCCATACACCTTGAGTCGTGACGTTTCTTCCCGTTCGTGATCCCACCGGCAAAGCAGAAAGCAGGGATAGTCCGCATCGTGGTCATAGTGGTAGTGGGTGAAAAACAGATGCCCAATGTCCGTGGGAGCCATTCCGGCCAGTCTCAGCTTGTACGTGGCCGCCGGGCCGCAGTCAAACATGAGACGCTCGTCGCCGATCCGAAGGACAAAGCAGCTGCCAAAACGATCCGGGGTCGGGGTGGGCGTGCCGCAGCCGATCAGATACAGCCTGGCGTCGGGTCGCCGTTCGACGGGGGGTCTCTTTTCACTGGTTGAATTTTTCATTTTTTCACTCATCCACCGGCCGGACCTGAATACCTGCCGTGAACCCGGCGTACGCGGACCCCGCTGTTCCTGTCAGCATTCCAGACGTTCGAGATTTTGAACGGCCTTTCGGACCGCGTTGTTCCACGCGCCCCTGGCCTGCATGTTGAATTCCGTTTCCGCCCGTTTCATAAACAGCCGTCCGTATACTTCCCATCCCCTGTGGTTGTCCGTGTCCCCTTCCACCACCCACTCGGACAGCTGGCAGGCGAGCTCCACCCTGCCCTCGGCATAGAGGCTTTCGGCCTTGTCGAGAACCGTGTCCGCGCTGCCGGCAAGGGAGAGCACCTCGGCCGCGAGTTCGGCGTAGCGCGGCGGGAAGAGCTCCGCCGGGTGACCGCTGTAATAGCCCGCATACCTTTTGAAGATGCCCCTGGCGATGAACACCGGATGGCCGTAAAGCGGCGGCAGCCACTTGGAATTCATCAGCTCGTCGGGCATGGTCAGACCCTCGATGGTTTCCTCGAGGATCATCCCCTTGTTCAAACAGGCCACGACATGGTCCTGAATGTGGCGCAGGTATCGGGCGGCGGTGAGCAGGCAGGTTTCGATCTCTTTTTTACCATTGATCACCGGCCCGTGACCCGGGCACAGGACCTCGGCCCCCTGCGCGGCCATTGCTTCCAACGCTTCCGCGTTTTCAAGGGCGAACCGCTGCATCTTGTAGGGGTTACCCACATTGGGGGCGGTCCACTGGAAGAGGTCGCCGGCGCAGAGGACCTTGCGCTCCGGGTTGTACACCCACAGGGAGTCTTCCGTGTGACCGTGCCCGAAGACGATGTGAAAGGTCTGATCCCCGATGGAAATCGTCAGGCGCTCGTCGAACTCCACATCCGGGTAGACGAACAAATCCCGAAGGTCCATGTCCACCTGGAACTGTTTTTTGTCCGTTCCCAAACGGTGTCCTTCCAGCAGCTTGTTCTTGTTGATGCGGTCTTTCAGGTTTCGGTGGCCGATCACCCTTGGGCGCTGATACCCCCTTTCCAGATTGTCCTGAATATAGTGATAGGCGCCCATGCAGTGGTCCACGTGGCCGTGGGTGATGGCTATGGCCTCGACCGGCAACTCGGTGATCCTGCGAAGAGCGGCGATGACCTCCGGCGCCTTGAACCCGATGTTGGCGTCCACCTGCATGAGTCGGTCCCCGCAGATAAATGTAACCGAGTGGGCCAGGCTGTAAAAATGCCAGACACCGGGAGCCACCTGTTCGTGGGGGCCGATGTAGAAATATGCGGCCTCCTCCCTGCTCAAACCGGGATGGTGGCCGTAATGAAGCACGATTTTCCCCAGGTGCCCCTTGAGTTCTTCAATGACTGTCATTGCGAATGGCTCCTATGCTTGCTTTCGATATTGATCGGAATCCTCACCGGAAATTCCCCGGCGGCTGATTTCGGTGAAATAGATTTCATCCCATTCAACGTTGGCCAGGTTGACCTCGGGGCCGAACTGCTTGATCATCCAGAAAAGGACCTTCGTCTTGTAGGTCTTCGTCACGTCGGGCAGCACGGTCACGGGCAGCTCGAACATGAGTTTTTCCGGCGGGACCCTCCGTGCCAGGTCCTCGAACACGTCGGCCCTTATCTCTCCGTGGAACAGCTCATGGGCTTCCAGCAGGACAAGGTGAGCGCCGGCCTCCAGGCAGTTTTCCACATCCGCGATCAGCTCCTCCTTTGTCATGCTCCCTTCCTTGCGGCCGACTTCCCCCATGACGGTCATGCCGTATTCCTTGACCGCTTTTTGAATGACCGCCCTTTTCTCTTCCGGTTTGATGGTCAGGAGGTTGTCTGAGATTTCGATACCCGAAAAACCCGCGTTGGAAGCGTCCTCGAGGAATTCATCATACCGCCCTTTGGCAATGGCCACCTCGGCGAACAGCCCCCCCGGAAAAGTTAATACATTCCCTGACCTGTAGGCCTCTATCTTTTTTTTCAGCGTTTCGCCCGGCATGACCCGCGGTATGCTGGCAGCGATCTTGGCTTCGTCCACATAGAGTCCCTGGGATTCCAGGCAGTCCAGCTGAAGCCTGTAGGGTATCCCCCAGTCGATCATCATGGTCAGCCCCTTTCGGCGCGGCTTTGCCTCGCGGTCAGGCACCGGGACGGACTCAAAGAAAAGGGAAGGGATGTCAGTCATGATATGTCTCCTCGTGGACAGCGGTTAAAAAAGCCCCATACCTCGGTTGATCTCGCTGGAGGTCTTCAGCAGATGTTCGGCCATCCGTGATTTTTTCTTTGGCGTGAAATCCTTTGCGTCGCCGCTGAGGGAAAGGGCCGCGGCCAATTTGCCATTGCTGAAAAAAAAGGGGGCTGCCAGACTGCAGCGCCCGAGAATAAAGCCCTGGTCATTGAAGGCGTAGCCAAGGGATCGGGTCGCTTTCAATTCTTCCAGGACCTGCTTTTTTGTGGAAATCGTCAGCGCGGTGTATTTCCGAAACCGGGTGTTCTTGAGATACTCCTTCAGGTCTTTTTCCGGGAGGTAAGCCAGGAGGGCGCGTCCAATGGCCGTTCCATAGGCGTTGACCCTCGGGCCGATCTGGTTTGCGGTTACCGGCGGGCCTCCGGGTTCCAGCTGGAGTGTGATCAGCACGGCACCGTTATCCCAGATGCCCACGCGGCAAACCATGCCGGTTTTTTGCGCCAGCCGGGTCGCGGGCATCATAGCCGCCCGGTTGATCTCCAGGGTGCCCGCCACCATGGAACCGAGGCTGAAGAGCCTGGTTCCCAACACGTATTTACGGGTGTCCGGCTCCTGCCGCAGCAGGCCCTCTTCGCAGAGCGTCTTGGCGATGTTGTGGACCGTTCCTTTACCCAGGCCCAAAGCCTTGGCCATGTCCAAAATACCTATGCGGGGAGTATCATAGGAAAAGAGGGACAGAATTCTGATCGCGCGCTGGATGGACTGGATGGCCAACTTAAGTTCCTCTATATTGAAGTAAGTTCAATATTATTGAACTTTATAATATGAAACGGAACGCCCTGTCAAGTTTTTCTTTTTTTCTTTCCTGGTCAGCGAAGTGCAGTTGGCATTGGCCGGCACGGTTTGTGCCTTGCGTTTGTTACCTGGGTAAAGAGTTGTGAGCCCTTTGGGCGGGCGGCGTCAAAGACAACAATGGGGAGGGATGGAAGCGGATCGGGTTATGCCTGCCGGGTGGGGAGAATCGCGGCCACCGGACACACGTCCACGCAGGCCCCGCACTCCCCGCAGGGAAGCTCCCCGGAATTCTCAAGCCCGTAAGAGGTCAGGATCGTGTCGTATCCACGGCCCGCAAGGGTGAGATAGGGCCGGCCATGAAGGTCGGTGCAGACGCGGATGCATCTCCCGCACAGCACGCACCGGTTGGGATAAAAGCTCAACACGGGGTGAGCGGCCTCGGGCAGGGATTTCTTCAGGTGCTTTTCAAGGCGCCCGGGCTTGAGGCCAACCTTGAGAAAGCGTGCCATGCGCTGCAATTCGCACTTCTTGTTTGCCGGGCAGCGCCCGCAGTCCACCTCGTGGGTGGAGAGGAGCAGCTCGAAGGCCGCCTTCTGGAGCCTCCTCACAAGCGGGGTGTCCGTCCTGACCCGCATCCCGTCACGGACCGCGAGGGTGCAGGACGGCTGGGGACCGGCAAGGCTCTCCACCTCGACAAAGCAGAGCCTGCACGAGGCCGAGGGCCTCTGGGAGCCAGGCACGTGGCACAGATTGGGGACATAGATGCCGTTCTCGAGGCAGGTCTCGAGGAGGGCTGCCCCCTCCTCCGCCTCGATTTCCCGGTCGTCTATGATGAGATGCACGCTCATTTGGACTTCTCTTCGGGCCGTTCCACACGAGGCGCCAGGTGCGCGGGCGAAATGCGCCGGACGGCGTCGTACTCCGGGGGACACGCGGCCATGCACTCCCCGCACTTGACGCAGAGCTCCTGGTCTATTCCCTTGAGCCGGGTGCTCGTGGTGAAGATGGCCTCCACGGGGCAGCACCCCAGGCAGGCATCGCATCCCCTGGCGCATTTCTCAAGGTCGATGTAGTAGGCGGTGAGGGCCCGGCACATGCCGGCCGGACAGCGCTTTTCATTCACGTGGGCCTCGTACTCGTCCCTGAAGTACTGGAGCGAGGTGAGCACAGGGTTGGACGCCGTCTTCCCGAGACCGCACAGGGACCCGGCCTTGATATCCCCGCTCAGGGACAGGAGGACGTCCAGATCCCCTTCCCGGCCCTCTCCCTTTGTGATCCTCTCCAGGATGTCGAGCAGCTGGAGCGTGCCGATCCTGCAGAAGGTGCACTTGCCGCAGGACTCCTTTTGCGTGAAATCCAGAAAGTAGCGCGCCACGTCCACCATGCAGGTGTCCTCGTTCATGACAACCATGCCGCCCGAGCCCATCATGGCGCCCGCACCCTTCAGGGAATCGAAATCGATGGGGGTGTCCAGGAAGGCGTCCGGCAGGCATCCCCCGGACGGCCCACCGATCTGCACCGCCTTGAAGTCCTTTTTCCGGGGGACACCGCCGCAGATGTCGAAGATCAAGGACCTGAGAGACACTCCCATGGGGATTTCCACGAGGCCCGGGTGCACCACATCCCCGACCACCGAAAAAATGGCGGTCCCGGGACTGTTCTCGGTCCCGATCCCGCGGAACCACTGCGCGCCGCGGGTTATGATCGGGGGGATGATGGCCAGGGTCTTCACGTTGTCGATGACGGTGGGCCTGCCCCAGAGCCCTTCCTCGGAAGGATAGGGCGGCCTGTGAAAGGGCATACCCCGCCTACCTTCGATGGACCGGATAAGGGCTGTCTCTTCCCCGCACACAAAGGCTCCCGAGCCCTTGAACACGGAGGCGCGCAGGCTGTAATCCGTTCCCAGGACGGTCTTCCCGAGGATTCCCTCCTCTTCGGCCTGTTCAATGGCCTTTTGAATCATCTTGACCGCGAGGGGATATTCGGCCCGCACATAGACCACGGCCCTTTGAGCCCCCGTTGCGTAAGCGCAGACGGCAAGGCCTTCCAGGACCTGGTGGGGGTTGCTCTCGAGGATGGTGCGGTCCATGTAGGCGCCTGGGTCCCCCTCATCGGCGTTGCATATGACGATCCTCTCGTCCGCCGGTGTGCCCGCGGCCAGGGCCCACTTGACACCCGTGGGGAACCCTGCCCCCCCTCTCCCCCGCAGCCCGGACTCCTTCACGCCCAGGATGATGTCCGCCGGTGTCCGTCCCAGGGCCATGGCAAGGGCCGAGTAACCGCCGCGCGCCAGATAGCTGTGAATGTCCTCCGGGTCGACAACGCCGCACATCTCCGTGATGATCTTCTGTTCCCTGCCGAACCTGGGGAAGTCCATGACCCATGGGATCATGTCATTCTCCTCCACGGCCCCCAGAACGTGCTCGAACAAAGGGTCCCCGCCTAAGAGAAAGGACCCCACGAGCATCCTGGCCTTGCCGGGGGTCACCCTGTGGTAGAGGATGGTCGGAAAACCAGGGTTTTTGATGACCACAACCGGCTCCGCGTAACAGTGGCCCAGACAGCCGACCGTGCCCACGCGGGCCCGAACGCCCTTCTCTTCCAGGGTTTCCTCGAAGGCCTTCTTCGTTTCCAGCGCGCCGGCCGCGATGCCGCAGGTTGCCGCGCCCACAAGGATGCTCGGCAGGGACGGCTCCCTCTCCGCCTCGAGTTTCCGCACGGACCTTTCCCGAAGGCTTTGCAGCGCCTGCTCCGGCCCCGTGTCAAGCTGCTGATTCAACCCTGGCCCTCGCTCTTTCTTCCCGTTCCTTTTCAATCTGAAAACCCAGGACAAGCCCTTCCACCTTGCTCGGTGCCACGTGCCCGTAAACGGTCTCGTCCACCAGGGCCACGGGGGCGAGCGCGCAGCACCCCACGCAGGCCACCCTGTCTATGCTGAACTCCCTGTCGGCAGTGGTTTCGCCTTCCTGTATCCCCAGCTTTCTTTCAAAGTTTTCCAGGATAATCCCGCCGCCTTTCACGTGGCAGGCCGTGCCCAGGCACACTTTTATCCGGTGCCGGCCCGGAGGGTTGAATCTGAACTGGTTGTAGAAGGTCGCCACACCGTAAACCTCGCAAGGGGCCAGGTCCAGGTATTCCGCCACCAGCCTCATGGATTCCCCCGCGATGTACGAATGCCTCTCCTGAATCATCTGGAGCATGGGAATGAGCTCCGATCGCGACTTCGGGAAGGTCCGGAGATTGTCGGAAATGTCCTCCAGCATGGCCTCTTCCAGGGCCCGGATCTCGTCATCCATTCCACCATACCTCTTCCGGATCGGACATCTGCCTTCAGGGCCGTCGGACCGGGGAGATGTTTTCGTATCCAATGTGTTGAGCATTTTTATAATACCCCTGCCTCCGGATGCAACAGGTTCTTGACGCAACGTCCAGGAGATCAAGGGATTAAACGGAGGACTACCGGAGTGCGGCGCGCGAGGCCGCCCCCCGGATCGATGCTGAAATTTTGAAACCGGGAACCCGCCCGTAGGCGCGGGCCTCCGTGCCGAGAAGCGGTGCGAAGAAAAAGCATTTGTGGATGGCGCTGTTAAAGCTCAATATCCGGGTAATGTTTTCTGGCGCATTCCTGGCAGATGCCATGGCTGAATTCTGCTTCGGAGTGTTCGCTGATGAATGTCTCAATCTGATTCCAGTACCCCTGGTCATCCCGAATCTTTTTGCATATCGAGCAAATCGGAAGGAGCCCGCTCAGACGCTTCACATCCTGCAAGGCCCTTCTGAGACGTGAAATCAGCTCCTCCTTTTCCTGTTCCGCCTGTTTACGTTCGGTGATGTCTTCGCAGACACCTTCGAGCCACCCCCCTTCCCTGTGAAGGGTGGCGGAGAATCTCATCCACATGATAGAGCCGTCCTGCCTGACAAACCGTGCCTCGAAGTCACGTATTTCGCCGTTCGCCTCCAGGAGGCCGACCATCTTTTGGCGATCCGCCGGATCGGCATACCTCTCCACAATGCTGTAGGGTTCGGCCAGAAAGTGCTCCCTGTCTTCGTATCCCGCAAAGTGGGCCAGGGCGTCGTTCGCGTCGAGGACGAGCCCGGAGTGCGTGTCGGTTCTAAAAAGCCCCACTTGTGAATTGAGAAAGATTTTCCTGTATTTCTCTTCCGCGGTCTTCAACTCCTCTTCAGCCTGTTTTCTCTCGAAGTGGTTTCCTATGAGCTCCGCGACCACGCGCAGAAGCCTCACCTCCTCTTCTCTCCACCGCCGCCTTGAATCCAACTCGTCGAAACCAACGAAACCCCGCCACTGCCCGCCTCCCTGGATCGGAAGGATGAGGATGGAGACGATACCCTGGGACTCAAGAATTTCACGTTCCGAGCCGGGAAAGTTCTCGATCAGACCGTGGATGTGGCCCCCGTTTTCCAAGGCGTCCCGCCATCTCACAAACCCGCTGCGCCAGGGCAAATGCTTGAGCAGGGGGTTGCCTATCTCCGGCTGCACGCCTTGAGCGGCCGCCTCGTACAACTGCCGCATGCAAAGTCCGTCCTCTGGATCATGAAAATTCTCGAAAACATAGACGCGACCCACGCGGGTGACGTCCAGCAGGCGGTCTAAAACCCTGGGGATCGCACTGTCGCCGCCTTTGAGCAGATCCTGCGAGCACAGGGCGAGCGCCTCCTCATATCTGAGCCGCTCCCGTGTCCTCTCTTCTGCCGATTTGATTTCCGTGATGTCCCTGACCGCCCCATAGACCTTGATAACTCTCTTTTCTTCCTCACTCCACTCCGGGCGCAGGCGGTCCTCGAACCAGTGTGTCGCCCCTCTTTCGGTGAACAGCCTGTACCTGCTGATCACTTCATGATTCGAGAGCAGAAGCTTGGTGTTTTCCATGAGCACCGGCAAATCCTCGGGATGAATGAGCTGCATCCACCTTGAAAAATCCTCAATATATTGCTGGGGATACCCGGTTACGCGCTCGAAGGATTCCGAAATCCAGGCCACCGAGAGATTTCCCGCATCGTCCACATCCAGGGAGTAAAAATAATCGGATGACAGGTCGGATATCAGCCTGTGCCTGGTTTCACTTTCACGAAGCTTTTCCTCTCCCTTCTTTCTCTGGCCGATGTCGCGAAGGGTGGCAATCACACCCACCGGGACGCCCCGGTCGTCTGTGCGAAGGCTCACCGTCATTTCCACGGGAATGCGGGTTCCCTGGGCGGTCAGACGTTCCGTTTCAAACGGCTGAATCGTATCATTCTCGAAGACCCGTCTCAGAATTCGAGACTGCTCCTCCAGCCGATCCTCGGGACAAAACCGCGACACAGCCGTGCCCAGAGCCTCGCGGGCCGTGCACTCCAGGAGCCGCTCCGCGCCGGGGTTGAAAAGGTTGATGCTTCCCTGGAGATCGGCCCCGATGACTCCGTCATGTATGGCGGTCACCAGGTTTCGATACTCGGCCTCCCTCTTCCTCAAGGCGTCCTCGGCCCGTTTGCGTTCCGTTATATCAGTGGCCAGGCCTTCGATGACAGGATCCCCGGCAGGGTTCACGCGCCGAATGAACCTGTCCCGAAGCCAATGCCAATTGCTGTCTTTGTCCCTGATTCGATATTCTATCTCCGAGGACATCTCTTCCTGGGCGCCAAAAAACGCCTGCCGGACAAGGTTCCTGTCTTCAGGGTGGATGGATTCATACCACACCTCGGGCTTGTCGAGGAGTTCCGACGCCGTGTACCCAAGCATGTGTTCCACCCTGTTGGAGACAAAAAACCTGTTTTTTCCAGGGGAGAATCGATAGAGAACCCCAGGCGAATTCTCCACCAAGGCCCTGTATTTTTCCTCGCTTTCCCGAAGGGATTTTTCCGCCTCCATGCCCGCGGTGATATCCGTCACCATGAGCAGAATGCTGCCGGCCCTCCTCCCGACGGGCTCCAACTCCGGCTGAAGCCGTCTGCCCTCGAGCCGTGCGTAAAAGGCACGGCCGCTCTCGCGGATCAAGAGGACTTCGATATTCCTGCTTTCCGGGCTTTTGAAAAACTTATGGGACCTCGAAAGAAACAGACTCACATGAGCCGGGTGGATCAATGATGAAAACGGCTTTCCGACGAATCGGGCTATCTCCATCTCAAGCATTTCGGAAACAGTGCGATTGGCATCCAGCACCATTCCCGCCTGATCGAGTATGAAGTAGCCCGCCGGAGCCATGTGAAAGAGCATGGAAAACCGATCCCGGGACTGCTCCAGATGAACCTGGGCGTTTTTCAATTCCTCGTTCTGGATCTCGAGTTCCGCCTGATAAACCCGGAGCTCGTTGATCACCTTCTGCACGTCTCCTTTGGGGATTTCTTCCCTCTCGTCCTTCCCTGATCTTACCAGAAACTCCGCCCTCTCCCTCAGACTGTCTTTTGCCTGTGCCTTCTTCTCCCTCATTGTGTGAATCCTTCTCCATCAACACCGATATCACATCATCAATAAGCAAAATGTGGACCAAAACCGTGTATTTTAAACTCAGCCGCGCAGGAAACAAAAATTCGAAGAAATTTCCCGCGATTCGAGTTCAAAAGACTTGACAGGGGCGTCCCACGGACATAAATTTCTATAAATAGAAAATGCCGGAAACTCACTGAATATAGGAAAAACGCTGGTGATTTAACAGAGAATGCATCGAGGGTTCATTTCCGGAACCATCCACACGGTTAGATCGCTTCCCTTTTCCTGAATCATCTCCTTCATTTTGCTCTTTTTGTATCTATTTATATTGAGCCAGGGTTCCCCTGCTTGGGGGTTAAGATGAATTTTATTTGTGCACCTTGACAAGGTCAAGAAGCACCCATTCAAATCCAAACAAAGGAAATTTTTTGTATGAACAATGTCACAAAAGATGAACTAAACAGAAAACTCAAAGAAATGCTTAGAAATGCCTCCAGGAAGGAAGAAAGGATTGACCAATCCGGTCAGGGCAATATTATCCATCGCAGGAAAGGCAGAAAGGACAAACGCTTTTCCACCGGCATGGAAGCCCGTTGATTTTCCCCTCCAAAAATCCACGCAGATAAAAGACTGTCAATAAATCAAACCCGGTGGGCCGTCGTTCCCCATGGGTCCCGGTTGCGACCGTCCCTTGGCGGCTTTTGGCAGGGAACGGGTCGACCGGGATTCAGGCCTTTGCCTTCCTGACCTCGTCGATGACGGCACGGAGCACCTCGTGGAGGTCGCCCAGCACCCCGTAGTCGGCCCTTGTAAAGAACGGCGCTTCGGGGTCGTTGTTGATCACCATGATCTTCCCGGCCCCCTTGCACCCGACCAGGTGCTGGATGGCGCCGCTGACGCCGCAGGCGATGTAGAGTTCGGGGGCAATACGCGTGCCCGTGAGCCCCACCTGGTCCGAGTGGGGCCGCCAGCCGTTGTTGGTGACGACCCTCGAGCAACCCACCGCCCCCCCCAGGAGCCCGGCCAGTTCCTCGAGCACGACGAACTTGTCCTCGCCGCCCACACCACGGCCTCCGCCCACCACCACCGGGGCGTTCTTGAGCGTGATGCCCTCTACGACGATCTCTTCCACCTTCGAGACGCGGACCCGCAGGTCCTTTTCCTCCAGATCCGGCGCAAACTCCTCCAGGGCCCCCGCCCCGGGAGTCTCCGACGGAGCGGCCTCCCCCTGGTCCAGGCCGAGGGTGATCAACCTGGGTTCCCCGTGAAGGACTGCATCCTCCAGGAGGCTGCTTCCCCAGCGAAGGCGCGTCACCCGGAAGGGATCCCCCGGGTGGACGTCGGCGCAGTTGGCGGCCAGGGGCAGGTCCGCCAGCGCCGCCGCGTGGGCCATGATTTCGTTTCCCCGGTCCGTGGCAGCGGCCAGGACCACGGACGGCTCTTTTTCCCGCATGAGCTGGAAAACCGCCCTGCCACGGGCCTCCGGGGCATACACGTCCAGCAGTTCGTGTTTTATCAGGAAGATCCGCTCCACGCCGAAACTCTTCAATGTTCCGGCCAGGGCCCGCCCCTCTTCACCGATGACAAAAGCCGCCAAGTCCGTGCCCAGCCGCCCTGCGAGGCCCTGGGCAAAGGTGAGCATCTGAAGGCTCCCCTCCAGGGGGGTCCCGTTTTCGTGTTCAATGAGTCCTGCTAGCATGATCAGATCACCTCCAGGGCCTTGAGCACCTCGACCACCCGGGGGGCGGCCGCGGGTCCTTCCCCGAGCATCTCCACCTCCTTTTTCAGTTCCGGCGGATGGAAAAGGCTCAACATCTCGAGCCCGGCCCCGTATTTTTGCGGGCGGACCCGGTCGACGGGTTTCTTCTTGGCCTTCATGGTCCCTCTCAGGCTGGGATAACGCGGGAGATTGATGCCCTCCTTCACGCTCACCACGGCAGGCAGGCCCACCTCGTAGACCTCCCACCCTGCCTCCACCTCTCGTTTGCCGACAGCCCGGCCGTCCTGGATCTCCAAGGCCTTGACCCCGGTCAGGCACGGCAGGTCCAGGCCGTGGGCCACCCGCACGGGCACCTGGGTGTCGCAGGTGTCCGCGGCCTCGTAACCGAAGAGCAGGAGATCAAATCTTTCTCCCGCCTCCCCGCGCTGCCGGACCGTCTCCACGATGGTCCGGGCGGTCTCCCGGGGGTCCCACTCGGTACCGCCGGCGTCAAGGAGTATGCTCCGGTCCACCCCGCGTGCCATGGAATCCCTGAGCTGCTCCTCGGCCTCGCCCGGGCCCAGGGTGAGCACCGTGGAGGCGCCCTCCCCTTTTTCAAGGATTTGAATGGCCTCTTCCACGGCGCACTCCTCGTGGGGGCTGATGGTGAAGCCCAGGTGTCGCGTGACCAGGTCCCGCCTGTCCTCGGTCAGGTCGATCTTGGCGCCTATGTCGGGGACGCGCTTGATGCAGACCAGAATGTTCATTGTCTCACCTCCGGTTTCAGCCTTTCATTTTCTGGTTTTCCGGGTCGAACAGGGGGGTCGAACCCACTGCCGCAACCGTCACCGGGTAGGACTCGGCAAAATACTCGACCAGGAGCCTGTTTCCGACAGCCCCGTGCTCCGGGGGCAGATAGGCCATGAGGATGAACGTGCCCGTGGAAGGGCCCGCGCCCGAACTGGTCACAAAGGAGCGGCGGCCCTTGGAGTCCGTGATGGGCGCCCCTTCCATGGTGAGGATGGGGTTGTGGCCGATCATGAAGCGCTTCTCACCGGAATGCGACGCGTGGTCGTCCACGGTGAGCGTGCAAAGGAGGGCGGCGGGCTCCTCGTCCCTGGCCTTGAGGTATGCTTCCTTGCCGATGAAGTCCTGGGCCTTGACCCGGGGTTTTGCCATCCCCGCCTCCACCGGGTTGTACTCCGTGTCCAGCTCGTTTCCGTAGAGGCGGTAGCCCTTTTCCAGGCGCGCCGTGGTCCCGTAGACGCCGATGCCCGCGGGAACCACGCCGAAATCCCGGCCCGCCTCCCACAGGTTGTCCCACAACCGGCGCCCGTGCTCAAAGGGTGTGTAGAGCTCCCAGCCCAGCTCGCCCACATAGGACATGCGAAGCGCCCACACCGGGATCTGGCCCACGTTGATGTCCGCGGCCGTGCCAAAGGGAAAACCGTCATTGCTCAGGTCGTCCTCGGTGACCCTGGAGAGGAGGTCCCTGGCCGCGGGCCCCCAGAGCCCCACCGTGCACAGGGCCGATGTCCGGTCGTCAAGACGAACGGATCCATCCCCGGGCAGGTTGTCCTCGATCCACTTCCTGTCGATTCCGCCGTGGGCCCCGCCCGTGATCACCCGGAAGGCATCCCTGCCGAGCCGCGCCATGATGAGGTCGGACCGGATGCCCCCGGCCTTGTTCAGGAGCAGGGTGTAGACCGCCTTCCCCGCGGGCACGTCCATCTGGGAGACCGCAAGCCGCTGGACCACGTCCAGGGCGCCGGGACCTGAGACGTCGAAAACGGCAAAGGCGCTCAGGTCCACCATGGCGCAGCGCTCCCGCATGGCCAGGTGCTCGGCGTTGATGACGGGGGACCACCACCGGGCGTCCCACTCGTTCGGGCGGTCCTGTACCCGGTCCCCGAACTCCTCCAGGAGCTTCCGGTTGGACTCGTACCAGTGCGGCCGCTCCCAGCCCGCGGTCTCGAAGTAGACCGCGCCCAGCTCCGTGGTCCGCTCGTGGAAAGGGCTCAGGCGGATGTCGCGGGAGGACTCCCATTGCTCCTGGGGGTGGACGATGCCGTAGGTCTTGTTGAACCCCTCGCTCGCCCGGGCCCACACGTGGGCCTTGGTGCGGGCATAGGGGTAGAACCGGGCGATGTCGATTTCATTGGGATCGATCTCGGTCACGCCGTCTGTCATCCACTCGGCCACCATGCGCGCGATCCCCGGGGCCTCCTTGATCCAGATGGCGGCCACGGACCAGAGCCCCTTGACCTCGGGGGTTTCCCCGACCGCCGGGGCAGCGTCCGGGGTGAGGGAGATGAGTCCGTTGATGGCGTACTGGATCTCCACGGAGTCGTGGTCCAGCATCTCCGGGAGGAGTTCCAGGGCGTCCTCGAGCTGGGGGTCGAAGTCCTCCCGGGTAAAGGGCATCTCCGTGGGGGAAAGCTTGGCCTCTTCAATGGAGGGGATGTCGTCCGGGTCGTGGAGGATGGGCCGGTGGGCATAGGAGCCGATCTCCAGGTTGGCCGCGGCCTGCCGCTCGTACATGAGGGTGCTCATGTCCCGCAGGATGGGGTATTCGATCTCCCCCTTGGCCTGGGCGAACTGCGGCACGGGTCCTGCGTCGATCATCTGGTGCACCACCGGGGCGAGCGGTATGGAGGCACCGGCCATGCGGGCGAGCCGCGGGCTCCACACGCCGCAGGCGATGATCACGAAGTCGGTCCGGATCTCGCCGCGCGTGGTCCTGACCGATCGGATGCGCCCCTCGGGGGCCTCCATGCCCAGGACCTCGGTGTTCGGAAAAACCTGGAGCACCCCCATTTCCTGGGCCTTCTCCCGCATGATGGTCCCGGCCCGAAGCGAGTCCACCACGCCCACGCCGGGAGTGTGGAACCCGCCGATGATCATCTCCTCGTCCACCCAGGGAAAAAGCTTCTTGACCCCCTGGGCGTCCAGTAGCTCGGACTCCACGCCCCAGCACTTGGCCGAGGCCATGCGGCGCTTGAGTTCTTCCCACCGCTCCGGGGTCCGGGCGAGCTCGATGCCCCCGGATTCGCGAAACACCCCCAGCTTCTTGTACTGCTCCAGGCTGTCCAGGGTGATCTGGGTCATTGCCTTTCCGTGGTCCACGGTGAAGATGAAGTTGGACGCATGCCCCGTGGAGCCGCCCGGGTTGGGCAGAGGGCCCTTGTCCACAAGGACCATGTCCTTCCAGCCTTTTTCCGCGAGATGAAAGGCCAGGCTGTTGCCCACGATGCCTGCGCCGATGATGAGGACGCGCGCTCTTTCGGGAAACGTGCTCATGATAAATCCCTCCCTTGGATGTTTGAATTGCCCGACGACAAAAAATTTTCTTCACACGAGCTGACTGCGGATGTGCTCCACAAACCCCTGCGTGTGCTTCTCGAGGATCCTCGCGCTCTGCTCCCCGTCCCGGCGCTCGAGGGCCTCCACCAGCCCGTCGAACTCCCCGGCGATCCGGCTGTAATAGGCATCGTTCTCCCGGGAAAAGGACCATATGCGCACGGCCTGGTCGCGAAGCATGGCCAGGATCTTCACCAGCATCTCGTTCCTGGTGGCCCGGTTGATTCGATCGTGGAGCTCGGTGTCCAGCCGCATCAGGGCCTTGGGGTCTTCTTCCTTTTTCATGTCCCCAATGAGCGATCGGATGCCTTCCAGTTCCTCGTCCGTGACGCGGGCGGCCGCAAGCTGTCCGGTCAAACGGACCAGAAAAGACCGGATCTCGAAGACCTCCTTGAGATTCTGAAAGCTCACCTCGGAGACGATGGTGCCCAGGTTGGGGAGGATGCGCACCAGCCCGTCGGCCTCCAGCCGGATGAGGGCCTCGCGCACGGGTGTGCGGCTGATGCCGAACTCCTCCATGAGCTCCTTTTCGCGGATCACCTGCCCGGGCTCGTAATCCAGGAGCACGATCCTTTTTTTCAGCTCATCGTAAATTTTAAGGTTGTCTTGCATTTTCAATTCCGATATATTGGTGTTTGAAAACCAATATGCAGCTGTTGGCTTTCTGTGTCAAGAGAAAAAAATGATTCCGTAAGACATCACGCAATCCTGAGCGCCGGAGGCACAAAAACATGGAAGCGACCCGAGAGATCCTCTGGAACATCCCCCTTGCCGGGGAAGTGATCCTCTACATCATGGCCGGGGCAAGCTTGAGCATTTTCGGCTACGGCATCTTCCGCCGCGTTCAGCGGATCCTTTCTGGAAGGCCGGCCGACATCACCTGGAGCCGGCTTAGAGCCCGTCTGGGCGGCACCCTTACCGATGTTTTCTCCAATCGGGCGGTCTTCAGGAGGCAGACCGCTGCGGGTGTCATGCACCTCTTCATCCTTTGGGCCATGGCGGTTTTGTTCACGGGCACGGTGATCATCGCCGTGGAGTACGATGTCCTCCAGAAGGCCCTGGGCATGGAGCGGGGCATCTGGGCGGGACCCTTTTACCTGGGTTACGAGCTGGTCCTGGACGTGTTCGGCGCGCTCCTCGCGGCAGGCCTCCTCGTTGGGATCACCCGGCGCTGGGTCTTCAGGCCGCCGCAGTTGAAGCGCGAGCCCAGGGACCTGATTCTCCCGCTCTTCCTGCTCTTCATCGCCTTGAGCGGGTTTGCGGTGGAAGGGCTGCGGCTGGCCGCCCGGTCCGACGCGCTGGGTTATGATCCCCGCTGGTCGCCCCTGGGCCTCGCCCTGGCCGGTCTCTGGTCGGGTGCGGAGGCCTCCGAGGTTCGGGCCTGGCACGCGGTCCTGTGGTGGTTTCACGCAACCCTAGCCCTGGCGGGCATTGCCTGGCTCCCCTTTGCGCCCAAGGCAATGCACGTGCTTTCAGCAACCGCCAATCTCCTTTTCCGGGACAGCCGCCCCCAGGGACGCCTCGGCAGGCTGGATGTGGAAGGCGCCTTTGAGCGGGACGAGGTTCTCGGGATGGACACCCTGGCCGACCTCACGCAAAAGGACCTGCTGGACCTGGCAAGCTGCACCGAGTGCGGCCGCTGCGAAGCGAACTGCCCGGCGAACATGGCAGGCAAGTCCCTTTCCCCCAGGGAGGTGGTGCTGGGACTGAGGCGGCAGCTTGACGAGGAAAAACCCCTCTTGGGAACGCCAGTGGGGGGGCCGCGCCCCATTCTCGAGGCATGGGTCCTCCCGGACGCGGTGGGCCAGTGCACCACGTGCATGGCATGCGTGGAGGCCTGCCCCGTGGCCGTGGATCCACTCTCCAAAATTTTGGAGCTCAGGAGAAGCCGGGTGATGATGCACGACGAATACCCGGAGACCTTTGCAGAGGTCTTCAGCGGGACCGAAAAACGAGGCAACCCGTGGAACGAGCACCCCACGGCCCGGATGGAGTGGGCCCGGGGGCTCGGCGTCAGGACCATGTCCGAGGTCTCGGAATCAGGCGACGAGGTGGAGCTTCTCTTCTGGGTGGGATGCAGCGCCGCCTTTGACCCCAGGAACCAGAAGATCGCCCAAAGCCTGGTCAGGGTCTTCCAGGCCGCGGGGGTCTCCTTCGCCGTTTTGGGGGAAGAGGAGCGGTGCACCGGGGACCCGGCGCGGCGGATCGGGCACGAGTACCTCTTCCAGGTGCAGGCCGAGGCGAACGTGGAGACCCTGAGCCAATACTCCTTTCAAAAAATCCTCACGATCTGCCCCCACTGCTTCAACACCCTGCGAAACGAGTACCCCGACTTCGGCGGTCACTACGAGGTGGTCCACCACACGGAGTTCATCCGGGACCTCATCCAAGAGGGAAGGATTCACCTGGAAGGGCGGGTCGACGGGGTGGCCGTCTATCATGACTCGTGCTACCTGGGCCGCCACAACCGCATCTTTGACGCCCCCCGGGAGGTGCTCCGGAGCATCCCCGGCCTCGAACTCGTGGAGATGGAGCTATCGCGGGAGTTCGGCATGTGCTGCGGGGCGGGCGGCGGTCTCACCTGGATCGAGGAGGACAAGGACAAGCGGGTGAACGACCGACGGACGGCCCAGGCCCTCGAGGCGGTGAAGAAGGCTCGCGGGAACGGCGCGAACGCCTTCCTCGCCACGGCCTGCCCCTTCTGCATGACCATGATGGAGGACGGCCTGGCCGCTGGGAACGCGGACCTCGTGGATCGGGACATCGCAGAAATCGTGGCCCGTGCGATGGAAAACACAAGGGACATTTTGTAAAAGGAATTTGACCGGCCCGAAAGCCTCTTTTGACACACCTCATGGCAATGCGGAAAAAGGTTTTTACATTCCGCGTCCCCCATTTTCGCTCCCACAGGAAACATTATAATTTTTACTGAAATTTCAAACCTTTACAAGTATTTCTCTTGAAAGGGTACCCATGGCATCCTCTGTGCACTGAAAATAAGACAACTGCCTGAATCCCTTGGCTTTTCCATCCCGCCTCCCGAAGGATCCGGGCCGTGAAGACAGGAAACAGGGGGAAAAGATGCTCACCGAAAAGGCCATCCTTGACTTTGAAAACGCGGCGGGCCGGCCCACAACCGCGATCGATCTCCTTTTGAACGGCCTCACCATGGAGAGGGCGGCGGAATTCGAAAAGGCGAGGGATTTATACCGTGAGATCACCACCCACCTCGCCCAGACCCCCGAAGCCGGTCTTGCCCGCGAGCACATAAACCGCATGGACATGTTGATTGATGAAAAACGCCTCTACGAACGTATCCACAGGAACGCCCTCGAAATTCTCACCCGCGTGGGCATGAATCTCGCGGAGAGCCCCGGAATCATGGAGCTCCTCCTGGAGCGTGACGCGGTGGACATGGAGAGCACAGAGGCCTGCCTGGTGCCGCTCAGGCCCTCGGCCGTGGAAAAATATCTCGAAAGCCTGCCCCGGTCCCTGCCGAACGACCCCGGAAAAAACGCCTTCGGAACAGGGGGGACGCCTCCCTTTCTCAAGTGCGTGGGGGACGAAAGACTTCGAGCCGCGGACCGCCGGGAGTTTGAAGAGATCGTCCGCACCGCATCGGAGTGGTCCCACGTGGTGGACATCCTGAGCGTGCCTGTCAAAACAGACCGCACTATGTCGGATTATGAGTGCGCCCTCTGCATGGAGAAGGGCTTCAGCGGTCTCAAGATGATCTCCACTCATCAGATGGCCGATCGCGAGACCGCTTTTCTGGCCGGCAAAGACCACTGGCTGGACGGCACCTCTCTCCTGACGTGCCTTGCGCCCATGGAAAGCATGGTGGATCCGTTTGTGCGGAGCATTCGCACGGGAAACAACCTCCTGATTCTGGACTTCACCATCGCGGGGGTCACAGGTCCCAACAGTCCCGAAGCCCTGCTCACCCACATCCACGCCCAGGAGCTCTTCATGATGATCCTGGCCCAGATGATCCGGCCCGGGACCGTCTGCGTGCACGGGGGCATCCCCTCGGTGACCGCTCCGGGTGGAGACATATCCTACAGCATGCTCAGGCAGCCCCTCATCAACGCGGCCATGGCCCGTCTCAACCTCTGGGTGACCGGGCTTCCCTCGGCCCAGTCCGGGGGCAGCACCAGCATCGCCGACGAACTGGAGAAGGCTGTGGAGGAATCGAGCTTGAGCAGGGACGTCCTGCGGCGCTATGGGGTTCACATAGTGAGGCATGCCTTCGGGGCCCTGGGAAACCTCACCTACTTCAGCCTGGAAAAATTCATTGCGGACTGCAGCGCCGAGGATCGGTCAAGACAGGCATTCCGGGATAAATCTCTGGAAGACGTAGGTGTCGTGCCCCTCCACCTGCCCGAGGACGACGCGGCCATGGAAGCGGTCCGGGAGATCGCCGAGAAAGGCAATCCCATGATGACCGACCACACCCTGCGCCACGTGGACGCCTTTGCCCAGTGGGAGGAACGGGTCCTCCGGGAAGACCTCAGGCAGGAAAACGTCCGCGAGATAGCAGTCAAGGAGAGCTTCGTGGCCGTGGCCTGATCCCACGCGGGCATGTCGACTTCGGCGGCCGGAGAAACCTGCCACCCATCCAGCCGATCATTTCAGGGGTTTCACCGTTCCCCGGCAGGTGGTTCCGGGTGCTTCCGGAAGGAGTGGGGATCCACCCCCATGCGGCGAAGCTTGTAGTGGAGGAGCTGCCTGGAAACGCCCAGTTTGCGCGCGGCCTGCGAAACCCGGCCGCACGTCTCCTGGAGCACGGAAAGAATCATGTCCCGTTCCTTCCGAGCCCTGAAGGCCTGAAGGCCTTCCGACACATCCACGTAGGCCTCTTTTTGGGGAGCCTCCCGCGGGCTGGCGGAACCTTCCGTCGACCCCGCCCCCATGGCTGGGAAGAGCTCCCCTTCAAGGTCTTCCCTTTCGATTCTCTCTCCGCCGCACGCCACGTGCATGGCAGCTTCAATGACATGCTCCAGCTGGCGCACGTTTCCAGGCCAGTCATAGGCGAGGAACAGGGACAGGACTTCGTCCGAGAGCCCCCGCACATCCCGGCCCTGCTCGTAGTTTATCTTGGCGATGAAGTACTCGGCAAGGGTGGGAATGTCCATGCGGCGGTCCTTGAGGAGCGGCAGGCGGATAATGAGGGTGCCCAACCGGTAAAAAAGGTCCTTCCTCAGAGAGCCTTCCTCAATGGAAAGCATGGGTTCGCGACTTACTGAGCTCAGGATCTTGATGTCCACGTCGATCTCGTGCGAGGAACCCAGGCGCCTGATCCTCCGCTCCTGGAGTACACGGAGGAGCTTTGCCTGGAGACCGAAGGGCATGCAGTCCAGTTCGTCAAAGTAGATTGTCCCGCCACGTGCCTCTTCGAAGAGTCCGGCTTTGTCCACGGATCCCGTGAACGCGCCACGGACCGTGCCGAAGAGGATGCTCTCCTGCAAGCTGTCCGGGATGGCCGCGCAGTTGACCGCCACGAAGGGCCGGTCGCGCCGCGGGCTGTGGTTGTGTATTGCCTGGGCGAAAAGCTCCTTTCCGGTCCCGGTGTCTCCGGAGAGCATGACGGGAGAAGGGGAAGAGGCCACGGACTTGGCCTTTTCCACCAGTCGGAGAAAGGCCGGGTCAGCACCGATGATGTCGGGGAATGTGAACCGCGTTCCATTCCCGAGGTTTCGCTGATCCTCCCGAACAAGGGCGCTCGATCCGGCGATCTGTTTCTGGAGGACTTCGCTGTCCCACACAAAGCAGATGGCTCCCTGGAGACTCTCTTTATCCCTGAGCGGGTAGACGCTGTGGACGGCTTTTCGCAGCGGCCCTTGAGGGGTGCGGTAATGGAACACCTGATTGTGGATGGATTGCCCGCTCTTGAGGCAGCGCATCACCATGCTGTTTTTCTCGTTCTGCCCGTAGAGGCTCGTGATCGGCATCCCGACGGCCTTCTCCGAGTCCAACTTGTCAATGGTCTCCTGGGCCCGGTTCCGAAAGACGACGATCCCCTCCGCATCCGTAATGATGACACCCTCGGGGATGTCGGAGAAGACCCGGAGAAAATCCACGGAGCGGAGAAAGGGGATATGTGGAAAATCAGCCATGATGGATTATGTGAGCATCGATGTTTTATCTTCCAATATTTTGAGCTAAAACAACTAATATCTTATCACATAATAAGGATTTTTAAAAGGTGAATATCGAGGGGTTCGTCATCATTTATTTATTGACATTAATGCAATATCCGCACCCTGAAAATAATCCCGGGGCTGTAATTCATTTTGGGGCACCTTAGAAAAAGAGGGAGAAGACCTGTCGAGCTATGTGGGCCAGGAGTGGAATGAAGACGGCGGGAAGCATGTCGCCGACCTTGAGCCGGCTCATGCCGAGCATGTTGAAGCCCATGCCCACGATGAGAAGCCCGCCCACGGCCGACATCTGGGCGATCACCTCCGGTGTGAGCAGATGGCGCACCAGAGAGGCGCTGACCGCGATGCTGCCCTGGTACAAAAAAACGGACACGGCTGAAAAGAGGACCCCGATGCCCATGGTGGCGGAGAACAGGATCGATCCCAGGCCGTCCAGCACGGACTTGGCAAACAGGGTGTCGTGATTTCCCGAAAGGCCGCTTTCCAGGGAACCCACGATGGCCAGGGACCCCACGCAGTAGAGGAGTGTCGTGGTCACAAATGCTTTGGAGAAGCCTGTCCCCTTGGACATGAAGCGCTCCTCAAGCCTTTTGCCCAGACGGTTCATCCTTTCCTCGATCCCAATGGCGGCCCCGATGCCGCTCCCAAAGGCAAGGCTGCAGATGAGGAGGATGAACCCCTCTGTTTTCCAGGCCATTTTGAGGCCTATGAGAATGATGGCGAAACCGACGGCCTGGAGCATGATCTCCGAGTGCTTTTTAGGGACGAATCGGCCGAAGAACAGGCCCACCAAGCTGCCGGCAACGATCGCAAGAGCGTTCGCAAGGGTACCCAAAAGCATGGATCGCCTCCACGGTCCGGGAAGTCGGAAAACCTCGCAGAAAGGCCGCCCGGTCCCTGACCATCGGGATGATTTCGAACAGCCGACCGGCCCGTTTGGACGGGCATCATACTCGCGGGGATTCCCCGGTGTCAAACTTCTATTGTTAAAATCGACGTCGTTGAAAAATAGCAGGGCCTTCAAAAAAAACATTGATTAATTCTTTTGAAAAAGGTAAAAAAGTAGATTACGAAGTATTTAACAGTTATAGGGACCCATTTGGGGCTGCCAGCCCCGACGATGGCCATTCAAACCTACAATCGACCTTACGCCTTGTCGAAGGCGTGTCTTTTGTCCCCATCGTCTAGCCCGGTCCAGGACACCGGCCTTTCACGCCGGCGACAGGGGTTCAAATCCCCTTGGGGACGCCATAGTGAAATCAAGGGGTTAGCCTTCACGGTTAACCCCTTTTTTATTGCTGGTTGCGGATAGGTTGCGGATGGTTTCGTCGAAGGTGGAATCATCCAGGGCATCTACAGCCGCCTTATTGCCCTCCGGAGCAAGGTGTCCGTAAACGTCCACTGTGACTTTAATGGAGTGGTGACCGAGTTGATCCCGAATGTAGGCGAGGGATTCCCCGGCCTGGATCAGAAGAGAAGCGTAGGAATGACGCAGATCATGAATCCGGATCTTCCGGAGCTTTGCTTTTTCCAAGGCTTTTACAAAAACTCCGCGCCGCAGCTACACAAAAAACTTCGAACGTTATGCCCTGGAATTATCCAACCGGATGACCATCCAGGACACCTAAATATATCTGAAAACATGAATGTAGTCACGTCTACATGAATGCTGAGAGCGGGAACCAGCTGCAGCAGCGTTTAATGCGCGAGGAACATCAGGCATATTCTGAACTGGGCATGGGTCTTCAAGTGGAGGTTCTTCCTGCTGAAGTCAAAGCAGCAGTTATTCTGTTTTTCAGCATGTTGGACGAGAAACAGCGGCGGCTTTACGCTGGGCTGGAAGCAGCGAAGCTGGGTC